>BNJV01001812.1_pt1 | contig 240339 bp, 262 predicted proteins | sample 8540591 | NCBI WGS metagenome assembly BNJV01 (sample SAMD00202457, study PRJDB9452) | human saliva metagenome | host: Homo sapiens | reverse complement strand
ACTATGCTGAATGCAAATGGAACAGAAATATATAGATAAAATTGTGTGATATCAGTGGTCTTGGACGTCCTTTTGAAACTGCACTAAAAGCAGCTTCGCCATCTAGAGTGATATTGTAACCTATCAGGGTATGATGGTGCTGGCAGACAATATAAGTATGGTCTCCAGTACCTATGGCTGCTCATGATGGTTGTAACAGTCAGTCAACAGTACAGACTGCTTCTCAATCGTTTTATTTGGATCCTATGGCTTACCAAGAAATAATTTATGAGCAGTCGTCATTGGACAGAGTTTCTATACAACAGGACCTGGACAAAAGCTTGGTATAATGCGGGGCGAAAAATCAAAAATAACTATTTTACTAATACGGAGAAAGGTAGTTTAGCATGTGTTCTGTATGTCATACGAGATGATCAGCAGTCTATTCTCAACAAGGGTTTTTATCCAAAATCTGAACTTGTCGTCATCCAAACTACTGACGAGGACGATCATGTTAATTATGAGTTTAAGGACAAGCAAGGTAGAGTGGTGTTAAAGAGAGTAATGGATGGTAGTAAGATGTTAGATACTTATTTCGTTTACGATGATTTTGGCCGTTTACGTTATGTACTCCCCCCCGATGCATCTCAACGCCTTGCTACAGCTAATTCCAGCTGGAATATTAACCATGAGCTATTACAACAAACAGCATATTATTACCAATATGATAGAAGAGGTAATTGCGTCATAAAGAAACTACCTGGTTGCAAAGCAATTTTAATGAAATACGACATGGCTGACAGACTTATTTTTAGTCAAGATGGAAACCAGTATGAAAAAAAAGAATGGTCACTCTTTCTATATGATGCCTTTGGACGACACGTTATTTCTGCTGTATGTAAATTACGAGACCAGTTCCCGATGTAAGTAATATTATAGTGTTAGCCAGCTTTACAGGTTCTGGTACAATAGCTGGTTATGCTGTGAATTTAAATTTTACACCTATTTATTTAACTTCTGTGAACTACTATGATGATTACCAGTTTATCAATTCCTTGTCAACATTGGAAAAAGTAAAAATGCAATATAATGCTATGATTGTTGGTTATGATCAACAATATATAGGTGGAGCTAAGGGTTTACTGACAGGTAAACGTATTTATAGCCTTGATGCTTCTGACAAGTATACCATTACCTCCTACTATTATGATGATTATGGACGTATGGTACAGGTGCATGCCAGCAATCATCTGGGAGGATTCGAAGATGAGTATACAGCCTATAATTTTTCTGGAACGATAAGGCAGAAACTGCATATACACACTGTACCAAATAAGCCTGTGCAGAAAGAAGTATATAGTTACACTTATGATCACGTCAATCGTCTTCTCACCACATCCCATAAATTAAATGACTTACCAGAGAAAAATACTCCTGAGCAATTCCTATGATGAAATTGGACGACTTCAGAAACAATCGAAAGCAACAGAGACATCTGTATATACCTATAATGTACGTGACTGGTTGACAGGAATCTCGGGGAATTTCTTTTTCTGAAACGTTAGCATATAATACTGCTGTTGGGGGATTTCACCGCAAGTTGCTTCTTATAGTGGTAATATCAGTGCTATGCAGTGGAAGGCTGGTATGGAGAGTAATGCGCGGATACCAATTCCGTTATGATCATGTCAGATCTAGACTCATGCTCTGTATGGAGAAAGGTAACAATATAACTATCAATGATAAATACAATGAGATTCTTACATACGATTTGATGAAACATATTAACCTTACGACGGCATGGTAAACATGATAGTGGTTTTTGGACTTATAGATAAGTTGGCATACAGATATAATGGTAATCAGCTTTATTAGGTTACGGATGCTGCCACCGATCAGTGACATCCTATGGTGCGTTTCAATTCGTTGATGGTGCAGATGTAGAAAAATGAGTATGTCTATGATGCAAATGGTAACATGACAGAAGATTTCAATAAAAAGATTTCTAAGATAGAATATAATTTATTAAATTTACCATCGAAACTTCAGTTTAGTTTTGGGCACATGGCAGAATACTCATATGATGGAGCTGGGCGTAAACCTCTGTCACCTATAAAACTTCGAAAACTAACCTCTTTGTACCTATGGGCAGCATCAGTTCCGCCTCTATCTACTAATGTAGGGCTTTAACGCTGAAAACCGATTACTGTAAATATAGATTTATGAGAATGGACAATTAGCAAGATTCTTACCGACGTGGGATATATCACACTTGCAATTCTACCCAACATACCATTACTACTTGCAGGACCACCTTGGAAACAATCGTACAGTGATAGATGAGCATGGACAAGTGGGAGCAAGTGAATCATTACTGTACCTTTGGTGGGACCTGATGGGTGAGGAGAATACAGGCGGAGGCACTGGCCTAAGTACAACGTGGAACGACCGTATCCAGTTGGATTGGTATGATTATGGTGCGCTACTATGATGTGTGATGGGAAGATGATGTGTGGATCGCTGGCAGAAAAATGTGGACCATACTTATCTATATGGTGGTGGAAATCAATTGAATAATTGACCCAAATGGAATGGGCTGGGTTGGGAAACGTAGATAAGAAAACTTATTGGGATGAAGGTTAATTCGGCTGAAGACATAGAGTTTATTCCTAAGGTGGCAGATTCTTAGAATACAGCGGATTGTTTACGATGAACAGGGTATTTATAAGTTTAGTGATAATCAGGAATATTCTTTCTGCTCATCAATGGAGGATGTAATTGTTACTGGCGATAAGACTATAAGTTCCATCACAGTTTCGGTTAATATCTCTTCGGTGATTTTAGACATTCAGATGGTGGATATGGTCTCAAGCTGATGCTATTAGCTTTGGTGTAGGTAGCAATGTAACCTTCTGGCTCAACTGGGATTAGAAGTAGGAATCATAATGAGAGGAAGCGCAATCGCCATATTTAACGCTATTTCTGGAGGATGGTGCCGAGAAATATATATAATCAGCCAAGGTCAATACTCGATCGCTAAAGATACTCAAATGCAAAGTGCATATGGAATTTTGTTATGTATGTAAGAATCACATATAATGAGGTTTAAACTCATTTAATAGTTATAGAGGTCCTGGGATATTAAAAGTTTATCTGTGAGAAACTTGGGACTTTTATATGGGACAAGTGCTAAACAGGGTGAAAAATGGATATAATAAAACTGATTTTTCAAGGTCGTATGGGTGAGTCTAAATGCCTAATCCACCACGTTTTGATATGTCAAGAGGAGGAGGACACATGGATACCATAAAGAAGACGTATTTTATAGGCCACGTGTTCTGTGTTATTCTCTTTTATTTTTATTAAACAAGATGATCTGAGTAATAGACTCTTATAATCAATACGTTAAAGAACAATCATATTGTGTGAAAGTCTTGAGCATAAAAGAAAGAGAAGCACGCGAGATATTATGTTTATGGTATCGATAGAAAAGGGACAGATTCTTAAATTAGATATTTCTTCAAAAGTGGGATCTCACATACAGTTCAGGTAGGAGATAGTTTAATAAAAAGAAATAGTTTTGACATAAAACTCGTATCGAAGCATAAATCAATAATCTTAACTCCTGATCTTCCTCTATAAGAAAGTCATAGATTTTATCGACTTGTAAGCTATAAGTGGACGTGAAAATTTTATTTGATTGATAAGATTTGTTACGAGAAAGAGGGTCATACGGTCTATATGAAACTCGGTAACGAGCACGGAGACTACCATACTCACGACAAAGCAGCGTGAACGTCTGCAGGTGATGAACCTACAGTGGACGGTCAGTCTGTGATGGAGAACAGGTCTCGTTATGATGCTGTGGATAATATCACTCGGTGTACAGAATGCCGCCATCCCAACATCGCTGACGAAGCTCAACAAGGCGAAACTGGGAGGAAGGGAGTTCGCTACGTATGAGTATGATGAGCTGAACCGTCTTATTCATGCCAGCGGTAAGGCTGGCGTGCATCGATGATATGGTGATGTCGTTCGGACGGATGAGTGAACCACTGACGAAGGTACAGAAGGTGGACTCAACGACAACTGCTACAGTCTTATAACTTTGCTCAAAATATAGAGAATTAACAGAAAATTCCTACTTAAAAGTTCTAATGATGGATTTGGTTTATAGGAGTTTTACTTGACGTATCGCGTTTATTTTAACAATGGGACTGAACCTTATCATAATTAATATAAAAGATGATAGTTTGTTTGTTAGTTTTTGCAAAAATGTACTTGTGATACCATACAAATAAAATGTTTTATAAACGCTATTTACAGATGTATATAAGAAATCTTACAGTCCCCATACAGAATCACTGAAACAAGAGGAATACCGCAAGGGTATTCCCTCTTGTTGTATATCTGCGTGTTATAATACTATGTTTTTAAATGATAAAGTTAATACGCTCCTCAATTTTAAACATTAGTAGGTAAATCCAAATCACCTTTGCAATATGGTCGGAGTGTATGTCGTTTGTTTTTAAGAAGCTACAGACTTTTCAAACTTTGATTTGTAAAATTAGTATATTTGCAGAAACTAATAATTTAAAATACAAATAAATGGAATAATTACTCTTTATAGACGGATAGGACGTAAACTCTGTCACCTATAAAAACCTCGAAGACTAACCTCTTTGTACCTATGGGCAGCATCGTTCCGCCTCTATCTACTAATGTAGCTTTAACGTTGAAAACCGATTACTGTGGAAATATGATTTATGAGAATGGACAATTAGCAAGATTCTTACCGACGTGGGATATATCACACTTGCAAATTCCACTCCAACATACCATTACTATCTGCAGGATCACCCTGGCGAAAACAATCGTGTAGTGATAGATGAGCATGGACAAGTGGAGCAAGTTAATCGCATTACTATGCCTTTGGGTGGACTGATGGGTGAGAGTACAGGCGGAGGCGCACAATCTTCAAGGGCACAACGGTAAGGAACTTGACCGTGTGCACGGATTGGATTGCGTATGATTATGGTGCACGCCATTATGATGCTGTGCTGGGAAGATGGATGTGTGTGGATCCGTTGGTGAGAAGTATAAACTCTCATAGGAGGCTATGTGTATTGTATGAGGAATCCTATCAAATTAATAGATATTGATGGACTATATCCTACAGGTATTATTTCAAGAGAACGCACAAGTTAAAGCCTGCTGCAATTGCTTATTATCGTTGGTATCTGTGTAGAAGAAAAATATATTAAGAAAGTTGTGGCTGTAGAGTCTTCTTTTCTACCATCTGGATATTCTATGACTACAGGAAGTTCTCCTTTATAAAGTTACCATCCATACTGGATCCAATTTCTTTACATCAATGATAAGAAAGACAACATAAATATCTCTATTTAATTATGCACATGAGGTAGGGTCATATAAAAGCAGATTGCTCGTGAATATAACCTCGGAAGTTATGTATCTAAAACTATAATTAAATATATACCTTTTGGTCATGATGCTTCTAATTGGGAGCAAGAAGCTGATAATGGATATAGAGTTTTAGACAACTTTTGAAGTATGTACAAAGATTTTCGAGGAAAAGGAAATCCTTTGGAAAGTTTAGTTTAATAATGATAAAATGTCCGAGGAGAATAAAATGAGAATAATTAACAAGTGGTGGAAATCGTGGCAAAACTATATGCAGAAAGAGGCTGATAATCTTATTAAGAATTCAACCTTGATAGACATGGAAAACACAAACAAAACAAAGTCTCACAGAGATGCAAATGATTGTAAGATGAGCAAAATAAAGAATAATAAGACATTGTATTTAGATAATACAAAGATAATATGGGGCATATATACTTCTTTTTATAGGAAGTATGATTTATTTGTCTTTTCGTAGTACGCCCTATTACTATTTGAATGGTGTAGATTTTTAGGGTTGGATTGCTATATTAATCGCTCATTTGTATGCAAAATTCAACCTAGTAATTTTATAATTTATAATCTTCCCGTGGTATGTGGTTGTTGTCATATATGTTGCTGATTAATGTCATATGGCTAATGAAAAAGGGAGTATCTATTATAGGCTGTTTCTATATTCACTCCCAATTATCACTCTTTATTCGGAGTAGCGCAATTATTTTCTTTTGTTCCAGGAACTTTTGATATTCTGGATATTATATGTTATCTTTTTCGCAATCATATATTGTTGGATTTTGATGAAAAATATATATCTATATTGCTCTTTATTGGATATATTGTATTGGCGGTTGGTCTCTAATAGTCATCGTGCGCCAGTAGAAGGTTCTTCCACAGTTCTTTTTGTAGTTACAAAACGTATTAGTTTAGGTTCAAAAACTTAGTGTCTTAAAAGGATTAGAGTACATTGTATAACCATAGGGCATATTTTCCAACTTTACATCAAATAGGGAAAAGGATTTTGTTCAACAGGTCGATTCAGGTGTTGAAGTGCAAATTTTGAAATATGATATTAGTAAAAATATGTTTGTATGTATTGACATTTGAGGGCGACACCATTTGGCTTAAAAAGTAATAATATTCGTATATGTCATGTTAAGTAACAAAAGTTTCCCACCCTCTATTTCATGGATGTTTTAGTCAAATTGCTTTGTGATGTCCATGAACGTGAGCCGTTAAGACTTACAAAAGTTGATGGTTGTGAACTTTTCGTGTTGTCTGTCCTCCAATGCTTTGACCATAATCTCAAAGTTGTTTTGCCTTTTTGAGTCGGTGATGGGTTAACAGCCCTAGTTCACTTTACCATTTTCTTAGTTGCACATGTACTTACGTTGTTATCTATTTCTTCCTATTATGTAATGTTAAAACTTGGAAATGGTTATGTAAATCTTATTATTTTTATATTTTTGTCTTCATAAATTAAAACCCAACTACTATAATGAATTTAACTCTAAAATTGGTATTCTAGCCACCTTATTATTAGTAAACGCTAATCTTTTTGCACAAGAAACACCATTTAAGCTGGGCATCCGTTTAGGGTGGTGGAATGTCAGTCAACACAGGAATGGATAAAATTCTTGTTCCGGAAGACTATTATTCCAATTATAGCTTCAAAGACAAGTGGCAGCTTACGCCAACAGTTAGTGTATTTGCTCAGTATCATGTCGATGGTTCCATCATAGGTCTTGAAGGTGGATTTAGCTATTGGCAGAAGGCATCACAGCTTGTCTATAATGATGATAAGGAGTTAAACTATAAGGTTACACCTCGTTATAACTACATTGGCGTATCTGCTCTGTTGAAGATTTATCCTTGGCGCAAAGGCTTCAATATTTCCATTGGAGGACGTGCGGGAGCCAATCTTAATGGCAAGGGGCATATCTTACGAGAGTAATCAAGAAGAAAGTAAGTTTACAAACTATCATTTTGCTACTGTCGCAGAAACGGAGCGTCTGATGAAGGAGAAACTGACGGGACAGCCAGATATTGCCGTTGGCGGTGGCTTTGGCTATGAAATTGGCAACCAGTGGGCTTTAGATTTACGTTACTTTCATGGATTGAACTCTACCATTAAGACAGAACGTAATGATTATAACTGGGCAGAACATTCAACCCATGGACAGAACATAGAGCTTAGTATCAGCTATCTCTTTAAACTTTAATCCTTATAAGTTTATCTATGAAGGACAAGCGTAACAGAAGCGTTATATTTTGGCAGGAATATTTCTTGGCATAGCTGCTCTTTTGGGTATAGAACGCTGTGTTAATGACGAACCAGAGCCTGAGCAGATAATAGAACAAAAGACTGCAGGCAAGAGCATCATCACCATCTACAACACCATGCGACTCTTCTTCTTTAGACAAGACAAATATGCAGGAGAATTCAGGACGTTCAGATTGTGTATATAATAAGCTGGGAGAACGTGCCTCGTCACCTTACAAGCTTCAATACAAGGAGAATTAAAATGTCAAGCATGAAAAGGGAAACCACTAATGGTAAACATTCTTCGTCAGAGCAGACTATTCTTTCCCAATCATTATCAACTGACGCTTTTACCTGTAAATGATAAAACAGCCAGTATAAAACACGAGACAAAAGAACCAGGGCAATGAACCTACTAATCAGAAAACAGGTGAACATGTTCTCGACAACTCTATGAATAGTCAGCCCTCCACCGTACAGGACAATCATAATGAAATTCCATCTATGAGGACTTACTCTTTTTCACACCATCATCTTTTTCGGATTGGACTCAGAGCAGGAGTTGGTTATTCCAGCATTTCAGGATTAAGCAGTATTATTGAGAACTATGACATACGCCCTACTTTCACAATGAGTGAACGTGGTGGTATCGAGTCCTCGTATTGGTGTCTTTTGGCACATGGCAATATCGCAGATTAGGTGCTGAGTTGGGTATTGATTACATCCCGTATTCTCAGACAAGCTGACAGAAGCGCAAGATACCTGAAAATGTAACTGAGACTACAAGATTTCATTATAATTTCATTACTCCACAAGTCCTGCTTCGTTTCTATGCTTTCCCAAAGTTCTATATGGGAGCGGGAATTAGTGCTGCTATTCCGTTTGGCAGTCGTAATATCGACTTCACCAATGACCGCATTGAGAGGTATATCGACAACGGCTGAACGTACTCAGGATCATCTGAGAGAATCAGTCAAGGCACGAGTAGCATTCATTCCTACCATTAAGATTGGCTATGTTGATGCTGAAAGAATGGTCTGGAGGCAGGACTGGAATACGGTTTCGGATTTAATGATATGCTCACGCAGTGCCAATGACTATGGCTATCAGGGCGTATATGAACAATCTGCTGAGACTGTCAGCCTTACCAGTGGCTGAGTCTTCCACTTGGCAAAAGCTAAATAAGCAGCATCCTCGAATCATATTAAAACAGTCTCAATATGAGCACATGATACCTCTACAGTGGTTTTTCTTCTTTATATCACTCTTTCTGCTACAGCTCTAGACCCCCAGGTGGTATAGATAAGCCAATGGTATGGTCGCACGATTCTACCTCTGTCCGTGTCTCTGCTGGTGCTGGACTTACCTATATAGGCGTAAGTAAGGTATATGGCGAAAAAGAACAGGCAATATGGTCTCTTGGAAGCGGAAAAAGCGATCACTCGTATGCAGACAACTGAGCGTGCTGCAAACCTTGGTAATGGTGCTTTCATGAGTTATGCCAAGGACTCTGCCCTGAAATGCGACTTTACAGTTATACGACCTCTTCCAATATGGGCAACGGTCAGACGCTACATATCGGTCGGAATAGAATACCAAGCTACCTGTAAAGAACCTTTTGATGGTAGAACTGTTGAGTATGACATCTTCGATCGCCGCCTTTCTGATACTGAACGGTGTCGAGTGGAAAGCTATCTTGCATTGAAATATGACGTGACTCTTCGCAGCAGTTACCTTAATTCAAGAAGCGAGGTCATTTGGAATGGTTATACCAACAAAGCCTATAGTCACCATATAACTGGTCTTATCTCAGACAGAGCTGCTGCCTTACATAAGACAAGAGCTAAGAGCTGTGAGGATGATGGTTTCTCTTGCAATCAGTAGGAGCAAAGCTCTCTGAAGATGGTGAGTATTCTTTGGGGTGACAACAATGGTAAACTTTCTTTCCGTCAGAGTAAGGCTTACGGCAAGTGGCTCGGGAGACGATGGATGGATACTGCAACACGGATTGACAAGCCTAATGTTGATGTTGTAGCTGATGGCAAGCAGCTACGCCAGATACAAGCCTCTTGCAGAAGGGAGAGCTACTACGCTGCGTTGATCCTACAGGAACGGGGAGTTTTTCCTGTCAAAAACCTAAGCTATCATAAGGCAAATGCGACAGTTGATGACAGTATTGTCTTTTAAGAATATACCGTTAGGTAAACGTGATGTCTTCACGCTACGAGCTGCCAAAGATATGTTTACAACAATAGAAGTAAAGCAGCCAACGGAGAAGAGCGGTAGTACAGGAACACTTTCTGTCAGAGTAACAGGCGGTATCGCTCCTTATAAGATGACTCTACAGAGAGAACACATGTCTGTTTTCAATCGTACTACAAAGCGACAGCGTCACTGATCTGCTGACGGACTCATAGAGGAAATACCTTCTTACGACGACCAGATCATGTGGGCAACAAGGCTGAGAATGAGTTCAGATTTCGAAGACGGGTATCACAGAAATTCCTTCCATGAATCCTTCCGATGGAAGTAGTGACTTCTTTGCAAATGTAAGTGTAAGTCCTAATCCAACGGTGAATGGATATTCAGTGTGCAGGTGGAACTAAGTGAAGCAGCTCCATTGGATATAGTACTCTATACGACGGGTGGAGCTCTTGTCAGTCGTCAGACTAATATGCCTGATACATATTTCTCAACCAAAGTCTATCTGCCACAGACAGGTGTTTACTTATTGACACTGCAAAGTGGTAGCAAAGAAAAAGACATTTAAACTGGTGAGGAAATAAATCTCATTTTATCTTTTATAATTTTTCCCAACGCAGAGTATGTATACTAAGGACCTTTAGGTATGAAACAAAATAGCAAGAATAATGAAGTATTCTACACATTCACTCCTCCTTCCGTTCCTGTTGCTGGCAGGAATCATACTAAACTCCTGTAATGGTGGAAGTAGTCGTTCTGCTAAAGAAACAGTAATCAGTGATTCTACATGTACATGATACAGTCTCTTCTGTACAAAAAGAAAGCATTTCCCGAAAGGCTACTTCTTTTACATACACAAGTTAAGGACAGTGTACGAACTCTTCTGTGAAGAGATTCTCCAAAGAGTTGTAAGAAAAGAAAAGAGGGGAATCGTGAGATACTCACAAGCCGAACAGGAAATCTGCAAGACTTTTTGCAGACTTGGGCAAACGTGCCAATCAGCAAGTTCTTTGCTAACTCCGACAGCGATACGCTCAATGTTGGACGAGCCCAGCTTGCCGTTCCACGTGAGGCTATGGAAAAGTGAAAGTTCTCAGTATTACTCCACTTAGAAAAGGGTGAACTACCAACCTTACCTACGGGTATGGTGAACGTTGCAGGTGGCTGTGATACCTTAATGGCAAGAACCGATACGGTGTCAGGTTATCGTTTCTTCACCTCATGGCAATCACTTTGTCCATCATCTGGCAAGTAGTTTCTGTACCTTATGACAGCACGTTGATACCGAAAGGCTATACGGTAGATGATATTCACACCTATTATTATGATGAACTGCACCAACGCTGGACAATGCTCCAGTCGAAAAGGTATTGATACAAAACGTGAGGTTGCAATGGCAGAGACTTCTCATTTTCACGGATGTCATCAATGGTATCATCAAAGTTCAGAGAGTCCCGAAACACAGAACTATGTCCCTACGGGTATCAGTGAGCTGAAGGCTGCTGACCCAGCGAGGTATTCAGCAGATTGAAAGCTCCATCAGCTAATCAGGAAATGGTACGGCAACACTATCCTATCCTTTCAGAAGTTCCTGCAGGGCGTAATGATATTGGTGTAAGTGCCGGCTTACAGTACAGCAGTGAGGAGGCGGTAGCTGTAGGCTATGGATGGAGCCTTCCTGTGCAGAGCATTGACATAGAGACCCTGATGGGGTGTACCACGTTTCGAAGATCAGTACGAAAAGTGAGAGCTATCTCCTCATGGGACAGCAGCTCAGTGACCGACTCTATCGTAGGACTGATTCTCTGGCAAGACAAGCTGACAAGCAGTTCTATCCAATGACCGAAGGTGGTTTCAGTGGGATTATCCGAAAGGGTAACAGCCCGAAGAACTATTACTGGGAAGTGACTGGCAAGGATGGTACAGTCTATAGTTATGGTGGTCATGGTGGTCATGTCAGTGATGCAACCTCTCTTACAGATACCAATGGTAACCGTATCAAATGGGCACTTGATCGTGTTACCGATGTCCACGGGAACTTTGCCGCTTTCCATTACATGAAGTCTGGCAATAACCTTTATCCTGAACGCTATACATGGACAGGATTCAGAGACAGACGGACTGTATAGCATTGAGTTTGATATTGACTCTATAGCCACAGACCGAAAAGATGTGACGAGTAGCGGAAGGTTGGGCATAATGCAAAGGACAAAGGCTACTCCGTAAGGTCACAGTGAAGAATAATGGTCAGCAGCTCCGCAGCTATACCTTTAAACTATGAAGAAGGACCGTTTGGCAAGATACTGCTAAAGAGCATTAATCAGAAACGATAGTAGGGATGGTAAGGTTGCTACACAATCTTTTGACTATTACAATGACCTCAAAAATGGGCTTTTCTTCTAAGGCAGAATTATGGAAAACTCAATCTGACGACTATGAATCATTACTGAAACACTCTGTTCGTGGATGTAATGATAATCTCAGTATGCTGGGTGCTGGTTACTCCTCAAGTAAATCTGTAGGTATGGGAATGTTTTTCGGCTTCGGTCTTACTATCGGAACACTGAATGTCGGAACGACTGGTACGCACAGTTCGAGTCGAAATATAGGTAAAGTTGCTTTTTGTCGATATAGATGGTGATGGGTTGCCTGATAAACTTTTTCAACAGTACGGCAAATTATTCTATCGTAAGAACTTGAATTCTGATGCTGTAAAGACATCCTTTAGTAACCCTATCGCAATACAGGGTCAATTCCTTCTCAGAAGGAAAGAGCAAAAGTTTTTCCATCAGTGCTGAAGTTGCAGCCGAGATAGGGAAGGTCGGTAAAACCAAAGGGGACTGCGGGTATCAGTTATACCTGTACAACAGGGAAGGACAAGACAAGTACCTTTCTCTATGATTTTAACAGTGACGGCCTTACGGATATAGCTGTAAATGGACGTGTCTATTTTAACCATATAATAGATGGAAAGCCTGTCTTTACTCCAAAAAGTGGTGTTACAGCTAATCCTGTTATTGAGAAAGGTTCTGCCATAGATAGCCATTTTGTACCAGACTACAGGCTCATTCGTGATTCTTTGGAAAAGGAATATCCGCTGAATGATGCTGTCCGTATGTGGCGTGCACCATTTGACGGAACGGTCAATATTAAGAGTGTGATTGAGAAGATAAGTAGCCAAGGTGATGGTATCATATACGAGTACGCAGCATGAGAATGAGGGATTCATGATTCGAGACTCCTTGTTACAGGCTGGAAGTAAAACACATAATCTTCATTGTAGTGTACAGGCTGGTGACAGACTTTTCTTCCGTCTTCAGTCCAGATATGATGGAGATGATGACAAAGTGCTTTTGGAATCCAATCATTACCTATACCTCCTTACCAGTTGGTAAGGACAAGTATCTTTCATCTGATTTGAAAGTATACGACAGCAAAGCTGATTACATTGAGGGTGAAAGCGATGTTGCTGTCTTCAACCGTACAGGTAAGGTAAAGCTTCATGCCCCTGTATACAAAGGAGAAAAACCTCTGATGATGTCATGCTTACTGTCACACGGCAGGATATTCATGGAGAAACCATCATTAAACGTATCATTCTTCCTGCTGATACAATTATCAAAGGAGCATATGATTATATAGCTGATGTGAGCGAGGAGGATTCAACATCTCTTAATTTTGTTATTACGACAACTTCGCCAATAGACTGGACCAAAGTCCGATGGGGAGTGCAGTTACCATTATGATGATGAAACAGATGCTGTCCGCCTAGAAGCTTCCGTAGGATGTCCAACAAGCCTGTCAGTATTGCTGCAAGTAGAAACCCAAAGCCTGATGTAACATCTTTGGGTAAAAAATTCCGTCCAGTACTATCCATTGTTCCAGTTCTTTCCGTCCTGCGTGAGAATAAGGATAATGACAAGGATACTGCAGCCGTCTATCTTACTTTACATGACAAAGATGGACAGCCAGTACTACATCATACCCTGTTGGTTAGGAACCTCTAATACACTTGATAGGTTGATACTATCACCGTTAATGATACTACACTTATCAAACGGCTATCTACAGGAAAGATAACGGCAACTTTTGCTATATCAAATGAACTGTCAGCATCAATTCAAGCTTAAGGTACGGTTCCCTACGTGATAGTCTCTCTTACCAGGGTGCTACTTCACAGTTGTTATTGCTGAACATCGTGTTCTTGTGGATACGTTAGAGGCTTGTGTGTTCTCTGGATACAACTCGGTTGACTATGGCAGCCCTCTATCGTGGTTGGGGACAGTTTGCTTTATAATGGTAACAAGGCGTACGCCTCGACCTATTGAAGTGTCTGCCTTGATGATTGATCAGGAAAAATACAAGAATATTGCTGAACATTATCATTCTACATGACGGGAATAAACTTGTAGAGAGTCTTACTCCAATCAATGAGCAGCGTTTTCTGGTGATGGGTTATAGACACGAACAGAAGAATGTTTGTCGGAGGTTCAGAACATGTTTTCATTATCTGACACTATAAGCAGTTCCCGTATAGGTGAGGATGTAATCCAGATAGATAGTGTCAATTATGCAGAAAATGCAGGAGAACTGTCCGCTCCAGTACTTGTCAGCAGTTCAAAGAGTAATGGCTATAGTGTCAGCGGTAGTTTTCATTTGCAGGGCTAAGCGGAAGTAAGACTACACAGACCTCCTTACAGCAAGATTGCTTTTTAATGGATATCAACGGCAATGGTTACCCAGACTGGCTGATGGGATAATGATGGTGCTATTATTGCACAATATACGGAAATCTACAGGAGCTCTGGTAATGAACGAATGAAGATAGATGTAGGACAACCAGAATTTAAATCTGAAGCATGGACAATTGGGGCAAGTCTTACCGCAGAGAAAGCTGTTAAAGAAGCTAAAAGAAAGGCAATAATTTAATGATGCGCCAGCTACTCCTGTAAGCTCCTCAACCGGCATATACCAAACAGAGAATGGAAATAATGCTGATGCTTCTGGAAATAATGCCGCAAAATGGAAATGACGTCCTCAAAAGCGTCAGTGAGTGCCAGTGGTGATTTTACTTCAGTGGAAAAAGCCCATGATGGCAAGTGGATTGACAGACCTCAACGGTGACGGGCCCTTGATATGCTCTATAATGGTAAGGTTAAATATGGACTTGGTTATAATTTCACCGACGAACAAGTCAGTGGAGTGTCAACGGGCAGAATCTTTCTGAAAAATAGTACTTAAAAGTGCTGGTTTAGGAAACCAAGATTCCTGTTCTTGGAAGTGCAGATATATCTTTGGATTTAATGGAACCTCGTACTACCACAAAGAACAACAACTCTTTTGTTGATGTCAATGGTGATGGCTTACCAGACATGGTTACCCGTGATGGAGAAAAAAATCAATATAATCTTTAATACTGGGGCTGGTTTCATGCCGAATGCACATGAGGTAAACGGGCAAATTAATCAGTCTTTAGCAACTTCTATTTCCAAGTATGGTAATTTCTCTGTCACTATTCCTATTCATGTCTGGATATTGAAATTCAAACTTACATTCAAGGGAGTAGTTCCTTTGTCTGATGGTGTCAGCTATACTGAGACTGCCTTGAGGGATATCGACGGTGACGGACATCCAGATATTATTGTCGCTGATGGGGCAAAGCAGCTTGTTGTTTATCGTAACCTTACGGGCAGAACGAACATGCTGCGCTCTGTAGACGCTTCCTTTCGGAGGACATATTAATATCAACTATGAGCAGACAACTCCCAAGTTATGACTTGCCGGGACGTCGCTGGGTGATGTCATCGGTTGAGACTACAGGTGGATACAAGGAGAATGGAGCGGTACTGAAGCAGGAACACCTTTGAATATAGTAGGTGGCTATCGTGACCGTCGTGAGCGTGACTTCTATGGTTTCAAGCAGGTACGTACTAATCAGATAGACACCGAGAACGGTGATAGAGTCTATCGTTACTCCGCACAGACCCATGGCAAGAACAGGGATTACTATACGCATGGACTTGTTACGAGCGAGTATCTCTATACGGCTGAGGGAAAGAAACTGCAGGGGTCTCTATATGACTACGACCTGAAGACACTCGCCGTTTACCATAATACGGCTGATGCTGTTGTCTTCCCTGCCCTAAAAGACACTCGTTCAGAGTAACTTTGATGAAGTCTGTGGGGATAGTCTGGCGGTTGCTGTCAATAATACTTACGATGACTATGGTAATCTACAGGGATATAAGGAGACGACAACGGGCTATAGCTTAGAGGCAAACATCAACTATCAGTAAGATAGCCGACAAGTATATCGTCAGTATCCCGAGCCATATCACCGTCAGCAGTGGCGGTAAGACTTATCGTGAACGTAGCACGAAGGTGGATGGTAACGGTGAGATAACGGAGATCATGCTCCATAACGGTGATAAGCCATCAGTCTATAACATGACTTACGATGGCTACGGCAACATCACACGCATGACGAAGCCGGAGAACTACAATCATCAGCGTATGTTCTATGCCTACACCCATGACGACCGCTATCATAGTCTTGTGACAAGTGTCAAGGATGCATACGGCTATAGCTCCAGCACGGCTTATGATGGTCTTTGGAATGCTCCGTCTGTGACGACCGACCTCAATGGGCAGAAGATGGAATACACCTACGATGCACAGGGCAGACAGATGACTATCCGTGCTCCGTATGAGATAGAGAGCGGTCAGCCGTTTACTATCCGTTTTGAGTACTTCCTGCAGAACGTAAGGCACATACCATCCATTATTCTAAGGAAGGCAACATAGATACTTATACCTTTGCCGACTCGCTGATGCGTGCCGTCCAGACCAAGCAGACGGGTGTGGTGTGGTCTGGTGGCAGCAATCAAAAGGTCTCTATCGTCAGTGGAAGAGCTGTTATCGATGCCTTTGGACGTAATATTGCGGCTTATTATCCAATGACGGAGAGCCATGGTAATATTGGTACTTACAACCATGCTACAGGTGATCTGCAGGCAAAAACGGAGTATGATGCGCACGACCGTACCATGAGTGTTACGCTTGCTGACGGCAGTGTGACACGTACGGCTTTACTCTATCGGTAGCCATGACGGTGAACCAATGCTCCAGACAATGGTCACGGATGCACTGGGACGACATGCGGAGAGCTATACCGATGCCAAGGGACGTAACCGGGAGACGGTGCAGCATGCCCGTGGTGAGGATATCACGGTGAAGTACAGCTATGACCCTGTCGGACAGGTGATGACGGTTCAGCATCCTAACGGCAAGGGAGACGAAGTATGCCTACGACTTGCTTGGTCGGAAACTGATGGTGAACCATCCTGATGCTGGTGAGACGGATATGACCTATGATGCGGCGGGTAACCTCCTGACGAAGCTCACGGCAGAGCTTTAGGAAGTCGATATCTGACAAGGGTTACATCTCTTACACCTACGACTTCGAGCGACTCCATGAGGTGCTTTTTACCCAGAAAAATCTCTTTTAACCGTGTTACCTATACCTATGGTAAGGCTGGCGATAAGTATAACCGTGCTGGTCGTCTTGCCCCTCGTTGAGGATGCGAGTGGCGGTGAAGCGTATTATTACGGTCGTCAGGGGTGAAGTGACGAAGACCGTCCGTACAGTCATGGCGAGTGTGGCGGATATCAGGACTTATGTCTATGGTGCCACGTATGATAGCTGGAACCGTGTGCAGACGATGACTTATCCTGATGGTGAAGTGGTAACTTATCACTACAATGCTGCAGGACAGGTGGAGAGCATGACGAGCAATAAACAGGGACGTCAGAGCGTTATTGTTGACAGGATAGGTTACGACAAGGAGGGTCATACGGTTTATACGAAACTCGGTAATGGCACGGAGACTACCTATACCTACGACAAGCAGCGTGAGCGTCTGCAGGTGATGAACCTTACAGCGGACGGTCAGACTGTGATGGAGAACAGGTATCGCTATGATGCTGTGGATAATATCCTCGGTATCACGAATGCCGCCAACCCAACGTCGCTGACAAAACTCAACAAGGCGAAGCTGGGAGGAAGGAGTTCGCATACGTATGAATATGACGAGCTGAACCGCCTTGTCCATGCAAACGGTAAGGCAAAAAGTGCAAGTTACGATATGGTGATGTCGTTCGGACGGATGAGTGAACCGCTGACAAAGGTGCAGAAGGTGGACTCAACGACAACTGCCAAGTCTTATAACTTCGCTTATAAGTATGAGGACAGTAACCATCCGACGGCTCCAACGCAGATTGGACACGACCATTACACGTATGATGCTAATGGTAATCCAACGCTGGTAACGAATGATTCGGCGAATACTACCCGTGAAATGTACTGGGATGAGGACAACCGCTTGATGGTCTTAAGCGATAACGGCAAAAACCTCACGCTATACGTACAACGCTGCCGGCGAACGTATCATGAAGAGTTACGGTACGATGGAGGGAGTGTATATCAACGGAGCACCGCAGGGTATCACCTTCCACGAGACGGACAACTTCACACTCTATCCTGCAAGTATCCTCCTGTCAACAAGAACAGATTCACAAAGCATTACTTTATTGGTGACAAACGAGTTGCTTCAAGGATAGGAACAGGTCTCTTCAATAACGTCTCATGGACGTAACGGCTCATACGTAACGGCTGGTCAGCAGGACTATGCTGAACGCATGAATCAGATTCAGAAGCAGAAGGAAGCGTATTATAAGGAGCAGGGCATTGCACCGGGTGTTCCAACAATGAAGGGGTGCGTATGGTGATCCTGAGAACACAGGTAGGGGTTACAACTCTATCCTTGACACTCTCGGCAACCACGATGTTCCACAGGGCTGGATTCAGACTCCACGCCCCAACACCACACCGAATACCAACCCCGGTCCACCTGTAAGCTGGAACGACCCAACCAACCCTGATGACCCGCAGGCTGGTTATGGATACATCCCTAATGATACTACAAAGGAAGAAACCTTCTTCTATCATAGTGACCACCTCGGCAGTACGTCCTACATCACAGACGATAAAGCCAACATCACGCAGTATGATGCTTACTTGCCGTACGGTGAACTCCTTTAGACGAGCACTCATCGAGTGAAGACTTACCTTATAAGTTCAATGGCAAGCAGTTTGATGAGGAAACCGGCTTGTACTATTACGGTGCAAGGTACATGAATCCAATCACGAGTTTATGGTATGGAGTTGATCAACTTACTGAGAAATATGTCTTAGAATCTCCTTATGCATATTGTCATACTAATCCTATTATGTTTTTTTGACAGAGACGGTAATGATGGGGTTTTGGTATCTTTGGGGAATTCTTTCCAGAAAGTAGGAGTTGTTGGTATGACGGCTGGAGTTATAGCTGTTGAAGTTGGCGGTGCAGCTGCTCTCCCTTCTGGTGGAACTTCATCTGTTGTCTCTGTTGGTGGTGCTGCTCTATATAGCAGGTGGAGTGAGTTTTTCTTGTTGGAGGAGTTTTGAAAAATTATAGGACAATCAAACAATAGTCCTCATTTTGTCAAATCATCTAGCTCTAAAAATAGTGGTGAAAACAAAACTCATGCTTCGAATGCTAAATCGAAACCTGCAAAAATAAAACGCGTGGTCAAATGCAACGTGAAGTAGAGAAAGGAAAAAGCCCCTAGAGATATAGATAGAGTTGACAAGCCTCATGACTCTAAAACAGGACAAGAACATGTTCATTTGAAGAATGGTGGTGCTGTGAATAAAGATGGCACTATTAAAGAAGGAAAGCCAAAGTTAAATGAAAAACTCGAAATGGCTTAGGACTGGAGGATACAAAGTTTAATTTAATATGGATACAAATTGTAGAAAGAGATTACGTAGGTGGATTAAGAGATTTTTCACTTTCTGACGATATTTATACAGATCGTCATATAACTGATTTTTGTAATGAAATACAAAGAAGAGAGTGGTTGAAAGTTTCTTTTCAATCCTTGATATATGTACAGAATTTATTAAAGTAGAAGAATATAACGAATTTATATACATTGGCTTTTTCTTTAAAAGATAAGAGGGAAAAAGTCATCCCAGAAACGTTAAAGTTAAGCATGATAGACAAATGGACTCCTCCTTTTATTATTCTATCAAAAAAGAGAATAGAGATTTCAGAAGACTATTTTGCTGCAAAAATCTTTCGGAGATGTTGCACAAAAAAGTTTTTATTTGGCAATATAAAGAAGGTAGGTTTTTCTACAAATGTCTATATAACTCTCTATTAAGAATTCTGAAGCTCCAATCTCTTGGGATGACTCGAGTAACCCTGATGACCCACAGGCTGGTTATAGTTATATTCCAAACGACACTACAAAGAAGAAAAACTTCTTCTATCACAGTGACCACCTTGGCTCAACATCTTACATAACTGATGATAAAGCCAACATCACCCAGTATGATGCCTACTTGCCGTATGGTGAACTCCTCGTTGATGAACACAGCAGCAGTGAAGACCTACCGTACAAGTTTAACGGCAAGCAGTTCGATGAGGAAACTGGCTTGTACTATTACGGTGCAAGGTACATGAATCCTATTACAAGTCTTTGGTATGGGGTGGATAATTTAGCGGAAGATTTTACTAATATCGCTGCATATGTATATTGTAATAATAATCCTATCCGTTTAAAGGATCCAGATGGGAATATCCCTTTAGAAACAATCTGGGATGCTGCTAATGTTCTGTTAGGAGTAGCAAATTTAACTAATAATATAAATAGAGGGAGATACGGTGCGGCTGCCTTAGACGGTGTCGGAATTATACTTGATGCAGCAGCTACTGTCCTTCCGTATATTCCAGGGGGAGTTGCATCGGGATTAAAGGCTCTAAGAGCAGGTAAAACAGTTGAACACGTAACGCAAATTTCTGAAAAAATAACGAGAAGAGCGGCTTTTAGAGCAGCAAAAAGAGATGCAGGATTCCCCATGTCTCAGCATCCTATTCGTGTTACTAAAGTACCCATGAGTAAATCGAATGGTAAGAGTATTCTTGGAAAAGATGGGAAGCCTATCATGACAAGAGAATATCATAATAAGGGATCTCATGGGGATGCTGTTATACAAGAACACTCTGTTGGTCATCAGCAATTTAGAGATGATGCTGGAAAACCACATTTTAATATACGTCGAAAAGAATATACTAGAAAGGGAACGTATCCTGGGACAAAAAACATTATATTTTTAACCATAAATAAGCAATGGATTTTACACTATTTGAAAATACAACAAGGTATCTCTAGCAGATATAAGGACTCTCTGCCTACTTTTTTACGAAAATAGAAGTTATCAAGATTACTATTTTGACAGGAGAAGATACTGAACTGATTTTAACTTTAGATACAACAGAATTACCTAAAGTTTTACCTTTAAAGTGGTCCCATAAAAAAATAATACTGTTCAGTTCGAATTTGACTTTATAGATGTTGATATAAAAAATGTCTTACTAAAGGTATGAAGTATAATTTTTATAATGCAGAGAAAAATGATAAAAATGTTATTGTATTAACGAATCTTTTAAAATAATAAGAAAAATTACTTTTGATTCAAAGTGGGCTTATATTAAGAATATATCTGGATATGAAAAATAAAAATCATCCTGATGCAGGGTGAGATGGATATGACTTATGATGCGGCAGGTAACCTCCTGACGAAGCTCACGGCAGAGCTTAGGAAGTCGATATCTGACAAGGGTTATCACTCTTACACTTATGACTGAACGACTCCATGAGGTGCTGTATCCAGAAAAATCTCTTCAATCGTGTAGCTTATACCTATGGTAAGGCTGGCGATAAGTATAACCGTGCCGGTCGTCTTGCCCTCGTAGAGGATGCTTCGGGTGGTGAAGCGTATTACTACGGCAAGCAGGGGTGAGGTGATGAAAAGACCGTCCGTACGGTGATGGCAAGTGTGGCGGATATCAGGACTTATGTCTATGGTGCTACCTATGACAGCTGGAACCGGGTGCGGACAATGACTTATCCTGACGGTGAAGTGGTAACTTATCACTACAATGCTGCAGGACAGGTTGAGAGCATGACGAGCAATAAACAGGGACGTCAGAGCGTTATTGTTGACAGGATAGGTTACGACAAGGAGGGTCATAGGTTTATATGAAACTCGGTAATGGCACGGAGACTACCTATACCTGACGACAAGCAGCGTGAACGTCTGCAGGTGATGAACCTTACAGCGGATGGTCAGACTGTGATGGAGAACAGGTACCGCTATGATGCTGTGGATAATATCCCCGGTATCACGAATGCCGCCAACCCAACGTCGCTGACGAAACTCAACAAGGCGAAGTTGGGAGGAAGGAGTTCGCATACGCATGAGTATGACGAACTGAACCGCCTTATTCATGCAAATGGTAAGGCAAAAGCGTGCATCGTATGATATGGTGATGTCGTTCGGACGAATGAGTGAGCCGCTGACAAAGGTGCAGAAGGTGGACTCAACGACAACTGCCAAGTCTTATAACTTTTGCTTATAAGTATGAGGACAATAACCACCCGACGGCGCCAACACAGATTGGTCATGACCATTACACCTACGATGCCAACGGCAATCCAACGCTGGTAACGAATGATTCTACGAACACCACTCGTGAGATGTACTGGGACGAAGACAACCGCCTGATGGTACTCTCTGACAATGGCAAGACAAGTCGTTACACTTACAACGCTGCATGGCGAACGCATCATGAAGAGTTACGGTACGATGGAGGGCGTGTATATCAACGGAGCACCGCAGGGTATCACCTTCCACGAGACGGACAACTTCACACTCTATCCTGCAAGTATCCTCTCTGTCAACAGAACAGAGTCTCACAAAGCATTACTTAATTGGTGACAAACGAGTTGCTTCAAGGATAGGAACAGGTCTGTTTTAACAACGTCTATGGACGCAACGGCTCATACGTCACCGCTGGTCAGCAGGACTATGCTGAACGTATGAACCAAATCCAACGTCAGAAGGAAGCATACTATAAGAAGGTGGGTGTAGCCCAGGTGTACCGACAGAGAAGGGTGCGCATGGTGATCCAGAGAATACTGGTGCTGGTTATAACGCCGTCCTCACTCGAACTCGGTAACCATGATGTGCCACAGGGTTGGATCTCAGACTCCACATCCTAACACGACACCAGGCACCAACCCAGGTGCTCCTGTCTCATGGAATGACCCTGAGCAACCCTGATGACCCACAGGCTGGTTATGGCTATATTCCAAATGATACTACAAAAGAGGAAACCTTCTTCTATCACAGTGACCACCTTGGCTCAACGTCTTACATCACTGATGATAAAGCCAACATCACTCAATATGATGCTTACTTGCCATACGGCGAACTGTTAGTTGACGAGCATAGTAGCAGTGAAGAACCGCCATATAAGTTCAATGGCAAGGAGATGGATGAAGAAACTGGACTGTATTACTATGGTGCCAGATATATGGACCCAAAAATCTCCATGTGGTTGGGGGTAGATCCTATGATAGAGAAATATCCAGAAATCAGTCCATACATTTATTGTCATAATAATCCTATTGTCCTAATTGACCCAGATGGGAGACAATCCAAAGTACCACCGACAATTATTCAAATAATAGATTATGGTATAAAAATAGTAAAAAAATTCTCATCTTTAATGAAAGCTGCAAAATGTAAATAAAGCAAATATTAATAGTGTTATTCGCTTTGGAAATGAGACTAGTACGGATCCTATTACGGGGCATATCCAAATAACGAAGGATAAAAGAGTAAAATTCCAAGTTATAAAAATTAATACACGAATTAACTAATAGGGCAATAAAGCTAAGCTTGCAAAAAGCTACAAATGATGTTGCAAATAAGAAAATATCTCCAGAAGTTTATGCTCTAAGAAGATAATGGAGATAGAACTTGATGGTCAGATAAAACCAAATAAAGGTTGCGGCTGATATTGGGTTTCAATATCCAGGAGAAGAAAATAAAAGAATTAATTCCTTAATTCAAAATTATTCTAAAAAAATAAAAATATAAACTTACGGGAAGATATTATCTCCCAACACCTCACCAGAAAAGATTATATCAAACAAGGTAAAGCAGTACGAAAAACAATAAAAATAGATATGAAAAGATTTTGCTTACTATTGATTAGGCGTAATGCTTGTTATTACAACTAACTGTACACTCAGCAGTTAAATAACAGATATTCATCGAATAACTTATCATTTTATAAAGAATGATAAACTTCATTATAATATCCTCTTAGTCGCATGTGACACCTGTGTTCCTATTATAAATAAGGGCTATAGAGTGCAAGTTAAGTTGACAGATAAACAGAAAAGTATCGTTAAGAAAATAAAAAGGAAATGTGAGGCACTTATTATCTGATAAGAAGACCGATTTTTGCAGCAAATCTGATCCTCTATGATATTTATGATAAAGATGCTATGCTACTCTTGATTAGGCAACAATATAAGAGATTGGAGGAAAAATCTAAAACGGGATGATACATTGTTTTGGTTGAAGAAATTAAAATGAATTCGTATTGGTTATTAGGGACTTATGTCTATGGTGCTACCTATGACAGCTGGAACCGTGTGCAGACGATGACTTATCCTGACGGTGAAGTGGTGACTTATCACTACAATGCGGCAGGACAGGTTGAGCGTCTTACGAGCAATAAACAGGGACGTCAGAGCGTTATTGTTGACAGGATAGGTTACGACAAGGAGGGTCATACGGTCTATATGAAGCTCGGTAATGGCACGGAGACTACCTATAGCTACGACAAAGCAGCGTGACCATCTGCAGGTGATGAACCCTTACAGCGGACGGTCAGACTGTGATGGAAAACAAGTATCGCTATGATGCTGTGGATAATATCCTCGGTATCACGAATGCTGCCAACCCAACGTCGCTGACGAAACTCAACAAGGCGAAGCTAGGAGGAAGGAGTTCGCATACGTATGAGTATGATGAGCTGAACCGCCTTATTCATGCAAGCGGTAAGGCTAAGCGTGCATCGTATGATATGGTGATGTCGTTCGGACGGATGAGTGAACCGCTGACGAAGGTTCAGAAGGTGGACTCAACGACAACTGCTAAGTCTTATAACTTTGCTTATAAGTATGAAGACAGTAACCATCCGACAGCTCCAACGCAGATAGGTCACGACCATTACACGTATGATGCTAATGGTAATCCAACGCTGGTAACGAAACGATTCGGCGAATACTACCCGCGAGATGTACTGGGATGAGGACAACCGACTGATGGTACTCTCTGATAATGGTAAGACGAGTCGTTACACTTAGCAACGCTGCCGGCGAACGTATTATGAAGAGTTACGGTACGATGGAGGGTGTGTATATCAATGGTGCACCGCAGGGCATCACGTTGACAGATAAAGTCGACTTCAGGCTGCGCCGAGACAAAATGAGCAAGCTCTTTTTGTGCTTGGCTTGCACTGAAGTTCCACGAGACAGACAACTTCACACCTCTATCCTGCAAGTATCCTCTCTGTAAACAAGAATCGCTTCACAAAGCATTACTCATTGGTGACAAACGAGTTGCTTCAAGGATAGGAACAGGGTCTGTTCAATAATGTCTATGGACGCAACGGTTCATACGTAACCGCTGGTCAGCAGGACTATGCTGAACGTATGAATCAGATTCAGACACAGAAGGAAGCGTATTATAAGAAGGTGGGCGTAGCCCTGGTGTACCGACAGAGAAGGGTGCGTATGGTGACCCAGAGAACACGGGCGTTGGTTATAATGCCGTTCTCACAGAACTCGGTAACCACGATGTCCACAGGGTTGATTCAGACTCCACATCCTAACACGACACCAGGTACCAACCCCTGGTGCTCCAGTCTCATGGAATGACCTGAGCAACCCTGATGACCCACAGGCTGGTTATGGTTATATTCCTAATGACACAACGAAAGAGGAGACCTTCTTCTATCACAGTGACCACCTCAGTAGTACATCTTACATCACAGATGACAAAGCCAACATCACACAGTATGATGCTTACTTGCCATATGGTGAACTCCTCGTTGATGAGCACAGTAGCAGTGAAGAACTGCCATACAAGTTCAACGGCAAACAGTTTGATGATGAAACAGGCTTGTACTATTACGGTGCAAGGTATATGAATCCTGTCACCAGCTTGTGGTATGGAGTGGATCCAAAATGTTATAAAAATATTCATTTAGGTAGTTATGTTTATTGTTCCTCAAATCCAATAGTTAGAATAGACCCAAACGGAGAAGATGATTATGTTACAAATGTAAAGACAGGAGCTATAGCTATTATTCGAACTAAGGATAATACACATTCGTTCTATATAACGAATGGGCAAAAAACTATAGAAGTAGGAACATATAAATATAACAGTCATAATCTTATAGGTATGAGTGGCAAAGTTTCTTTCTCTAATTTTGAGGGAGCAGAGTCTCGTATAACATTTAAGTCTGGTAATGAAAAGGAAAATTATATTAGTCCTTTGGCTTTAGCAGCATTGATAGGAGCAACATCAGATGTTGGTGCTAATGATGTTTATGTTAATCATTTTAGCAACGCCGATGGTTCTTCTCCAGCACCTAGCCATTCACATAAAAATGGAATTAACGGTGATCTTCGTTATTTTAGTAAAGATCATTCTGGCTCTAGGAGACTTGTGTCCGATGCTCAGTTTGATGAAGAGAGAGAGATTCGCTTTGTAAAGGCTTTGCATAAATATGGGTGGGCTCAGACGAAATCTATGATGGTTTCTGAACGATATGGTAATCATAAATTACTACCTTATACTTGGTCAGCAAAAGAGCATAAGATTCCGTCTGCTCATAATAATCATTTACATCTTCAAGGATTTAGGCCAAATGTTTCAACCATGTATTATGGTGGAAATCTAAATGAAGTAGTTGTCACGACAAAAGTAAATCATCATGAATAAATATTTTTTGCTTGCATTTATAGTACTCTCTCTCTCTCAAGTTTTGGGGCGATGTGGTACTCTGACACTTAATACTAAGAAAGAAATAACAAAAGTAGTTTCTCAATATAGAGACACCCTTTGAGCATTGTCTGTTTTATATCAAGACTCTCTGGGAAATGCTATTTCAACAGATAGTGTATATATTTTGTATAATCAAGATATGACACCTTTTTGTAAAATTGAGAAAAATGAAGAAGGAGACCCTGTATGTGAGAAACTAAAAGGAAAGATAGTCTCATATTACCCTAGTTGGTCTATTATAACTTTATTTAGTAGAGACTTCAATAAAGAGTATATGGAGGTAGAGGTTGGTGGGACTTGGAAATTATTAAACAAAAAAAGTATTCACAGGTCTTGTGATCTAAGAAATTTTTTACAGAGTTTATGGTATACTCCACAGTTAGGGGATAGCCTTTATTCGTTGGACAGAAAATCAATTAAGAAAGTTAAGAAATCGGATATGACCTTTAATATTATTGATGTTCAAGGTGATTGGATAAAGCTAAAAGCTCTTAATAATCCAAGTTGTTATTGGTTTAGATGGAAAAATAATTGTAGAGTTTATCAAGATAGATTAATGTATGAATGAGTATTTCCCTCAACGAAATAGGAATTAATTCCGGCAAGAAGCTACAGAGAGGCATCTATTCCTATAAGCTCATTGATGTAAAGGATACCTGTAAAGCCGTAGGTACAGTCGGTGCCCATCACGATAACATCGAGATTCTCTTCCCGGCACTTTCCGCCCTCAGCCAGTCCAACTTCGACGAGCAAAGCGGCGACAGTCTGATCACCAAGGTTGAGAACGCCTATGATAACTTCGGTAACCTCGTGACCTATAAGGAGACGGCAGCAGGTGAAACGCTCGATGCCAAGATCGACTATCACAACCTCTCTGATAAGTACATCGTCAGTGTACCAAGCTGCATCGTGGTAAGCAGTGCGGGCAAGACCTACCGTGAGCGTTCTACCGAGGAACCAGAACGGCGAGATTACCGAGATAACGCCAGTTAACGCACCGCATCAAAAGCCATCAGTCTATAACATCGACTTACGACTGACTAGGTAACATCACACGCATCGACGAAGCGGAGAACTACAAATCATCAGCGCATGTTCTATGCCTACACCCATGACGACCGTTATCATAGTCTTGTGACAAGTGCTCAAGGATGCATACGGCTATAGCTCCAGCACGGCTTATGATGGTCTTTGGAATGCTCCGTCTGTAACGACCGACCTCAACGGGCAGAAGATGGAATACACCTACGATGCACTGGGCAGACGAGATGACGATCCGTGCTCCGTATGAGATAGAGAGCGGTCAGCCGTTTCATCCGCGCTTTGAGTACTTCCCTGCAGAACGTAAGGCAGCATACCATCCATTATTCTAAGGAAGGAACATTGATACTTATGACCTTTGCTGACTCGCTGATGCGTGCCGTCCAGACGAAGCAGACGGGTGGTGTGGTCTGCTGGCAGCAATCAAAAAGGTCTCCATCGTCAGTGGAAGGGCTGTCATCGATGCCTTCGGACGTAATATTGCGGCTTATTACCCAATGACGGAGAACTATGGTAATATTGGCACTTACAACCATGCTACAGGTGATCTGCAGGCAAAAACGGAGTATGATGCACACGACCGTACCATGAGTGTTACGCTTGCTGACGGTAGTGTGACACGACAGCCTACAATATCGGTAGCCATGACGGTGAACCAATGCTCCAGACAATGGTCACGGATGCGCTGGGACGACATGCGGAGAGCATATCGATGCCAAGGGACGCAACGTCGAGACGATGCAGCATGCCCGTGGGGAGGATATCACGGTGAAGTACAGCTATGACCCTGTCGGACAGGTGATGACGGTTCAGCATCCTAACGGCAAGGAGACGAAGTATGCCTATGACTTGCTTGGTCGCAAACTGATGGTGAACCATCCTGATGCAGGTGAGACGGATATGACCTACGATGCGGCGGGCAACCTCCTGACGAAGCTCACGGCAGAGCTTTAGAAGTCGATATCTGACAAGGGTTATATCTCTTACACCTACGACTTCTGAACGGTTGCATGAGGTGCTTTTCACTCTGAAAATCTCTTCAACCGTGTTACTTTATACCCTATGGTAAGGCTGGCGATAAGTATAACCGTGCTGGTCGTCTTGCCCTCGTTGAGGATGCGAGTGGCGGTGAAGCGTATTACTATGGTCGTCAAGGTGAGGTGACGAAAACCGTCCGTACAGTCGCATGGCGAGTGTGGCGGATATCAGGACTGACGTCTATGGTGCTACCTACGACAGCTGGAATCGTGTGCAGACGATGACTTATCCTGATGGTGAAGTGGTTACTACCATTACAATGCTGCCGGACAGGTTGAGAGCATGACGAGCAATAAACAGGGACGCTGAGCGTTATTGTTGACAGGATAGGTTACGATCAAAGAAGGTCACACGGTCTATATGAAGCCTCGGTAATGGCACGAGACTACCTATACATATGCCGACAAGCAGCGTGAACGTCTGCAGGTGATGAACCCGACAGCGGATGGTCAGACTGTGATGGAGAACAAGTATCGCTATGATGCTGTGGATAATATCCTCGGTATCACGAATGCTGCCAGCCCAACATCGCTGACGAAACTCAACAAGGCGAAGCTGGAGGAAAGAGTTCGCATACGTATGAGTATGATGAGCTGAACCGCCTTGTTCACGCAAACGGTAAGGCGAAGCGTGCATCATATGATATGGTGATGTCGTTCGGACGGATGAGTGAGCCGCTGACAAAGGTGCAGAAGGTGGACTCAACGACAACCGCTAAGTCTTATAACTTCGCTTATAAATATGAGGACAGTAACCATCCTACGGCTCCAACGCAGATTGGTCACGACCATTACACGTAGTGATGCCAATGGTAATCCAGCACTGGTAACGAACGATTCGGCGAATACTACCCGTGAAATGTACTGGGATGAGGACAATCGACTGATGGTACTCTCTGACAATGGCAAGACAAGTCGTTACACTTACAACGCTGCTGGCGAACGCATCATGAAGAGTTACGGTACGATGGAAGGTGTATATCAACGGTGCACCGCAAGGTATCACCTTCCATGAGACAGATAACTTCACGCTTTATCCAGCTTCAATAATCAGCATCAACAAGAATCGCTTTACAAAGCATTACTTCATTGGTGACAAACGAATCGCTTCAAGGATAGGTACGGGTCTGTTCAACAACGTCTATGGGCGTAACGGCTCTTATGTAACTGCTGGTCAGCAGGACTATGCTGAACGTATGAATCAGATACAGACACAGAAGGAAACGTATTATAAGAAGGTGGGCGTAGCTCCTGGTGTACCGACAGAGAAGGGTGCGTATGGTGATCCAGAGAACACGGGTGTTGGTTATAATGCCGTTCTCACAGAACTCGGCAATCACGATGTGCCACAGGGTTGGATTCAGACTCCACATCCTAACACCACACCAGGTACCAACCCCGGTGCTCCAGTTTCATGGAACGACCCGAGTAACCCTGATGACCCGCAGGCTGGTTATGGCTACATCCCTAATGACACTACGAAAGAGGAAACCTTCTTCTATCATAGTGACCACCCTCGGTAGTACATCTTACATCACAGATGATAAAGCCAACATCACACAGTATGATGCTTACTTGCCATATGGTGAACTGTTAGTTGACGAGCATAGTAGCAGTGAAGAACTGCCATATAAGTTCAACGGCAAACAGTTTGATGATGAGACAGGCTTGTATTATTACGGTGCAAGATACTTGAATCCTATGGCAAGTGTTTGGTATGGGGTGGATCCGTTAGCAGGAGAAGTTCCCTGTATACTTTTGGATATTCTTATTGCTACGGGAATCCGACTGTTTTTATTGATTATAAAGGAAAAATATCCCACTAAAGAAGGAAGCAGCAAAGCTTGCGAACCATATATATGATGGAAAAGCCGGAGATATTGTTGATGGGTGGACCTTGAAGTATGTTTATACAAGTAAATATTCTGATAGTTTTAAGGCTGGATTATATACACTAATGGAAAGATTGAATATGTCCTCGCAAACGCAGGTACATATTTTGAGAATAGTTCTAAAGGACGTCAGAGTGTAATCGAAGATTTAAAGCAGCCATTTGGATATTCTGTAGATATGCATCTTTCTTAAAGTTGCAAAAGAGGTGGTGAGGAAGTTTAAGAACAGCGAAATAACCTTTGTTGGGCATTCGAAAGGTGGAGCAGAAGTGCTGCCAATGCAGTGGCAACAAATCGTAATGCCACATTATTTAATCCTGCAGCTGTAAATTTAAAAAGTATGGGTTATCAATAGAAAATTACACTGGTTATAAGGGGTTGGGAGTAACAGCCATGGTTGTTAGAGGAGAATTTCTTGATGAAACTATAAATAGATACGCCGAGAAAAATAGATAAAAATATATTTACCTTCAAGGGATGAAGATGGTAATGCCTTTGATAACATACAATGAAAGTTGTTATAAAAAAATTTTAAATAGAGAGGGGTATAAATAAACATGAGAGTTATTACTTTTTATAGGTCTAATTACCTTTATAATTAGCTGCTTTCTACCATGCTTTTCTGTAAGAGATAGTTCCTTTGATTACATGGGATATACGGCTTTATTTTTGGATGGGCTGGTGTATTTATAAATAGCGAACTAACTGTTTATTATATATCATGGTATGCGAATATTCTTTTCTTTGATATCTTTATTTATAAAGAGTAAAAAGTCTCGGTATAATATTATTAACAGGCAGTCTCATTTTAGGATGCTTATTCCACGGATGCCCCTATATTGTTATTAATGAAGCAGGAAAACATAGTGATATTGTTTCATTGCAGATTGATACTACATATGGATTTTTAAGCTTTTTCATTTTACTTATAGGAAGGATTCTAAGATATAAAGAATAGAAATACTCATAAGAGATGATTCTTTTTATACTTTATCGTATGATATGGTGATGTCGTTCGACGGATGAGTGAACCGCTCACTAAGGTACAGAAAAATGGACTCAACGACAACTGCTAAGTCTTATAACTTTGCTTATAAGTATGAGGACAGTAACCATCCGACAGCTCCAACGCAGATTGGTCACGACCATTACACGTATGATGCCAACGGTAATCCAACGCTGGTAACGAACGATTCGGCGAATACTACCCGTGAGATGTACTGGGACGAGGACAACCGCCTGATGGTACTCTCTGATAATGGCAAGACCAGTCGTTACACTTACAATGCTGCGGCGAACGCATTATGAAGAGTTACGGTACGATGGAGGGTGTGTATATCAATGGAGCACCGCAAGGAATAACCTTCCACGAGACGGATAACTTTACGCTCTACCCTGCAAGTATCCTCTCTGTAAACAAGAATCGCTTTACGAAGCATTACTCATTGGTGACAAAACGAGTTGCTTCAAGGATAGGAACGGGTATGTTCAATAACGTCTATGGGCGTAACGGCTCATATGTAACTCGCTGGTCAGCAGGACTATGCAGAACGTATGAATCAGATTCAGACACAGAAGGAAGCGTATTATAAGAAGGTGAGTGTAGCTCCTGGTGTACCGACAGAAAAGGGTGCGTATGGTGATCCAGAGAATACTGGTGTTGGTTATAATGCCGTTCTCACAGAACTCGGCAACCATGATGTGCTACAGGGTTGGATTCAGACTCCACATCCTAATACGACACTAGGTACCAACCCCGGTGCTCCAGTCTCATGGAACGACCCGAGTAACCCTGATGACTCACAGGCTGGTTATGGTTACATTCCAAACGACACCACAAAAGAGGAAACCTTCTTCTATCACAGTGACCACCTCGGTTCAACGTCTTACATCACAGATGATAAAGCCAACATCACGCAGTATGATGCTTACTTGCCATACGGTGAACTGTTAGTGGATGAACATAGTAGCAGTGAAGACCTACCATATAAGTTCAACGGCAAGGAGATGGATGAAGAAACAGGTTTGTACTATTATGGTGCAAGGTACATGAAGCCTATGGCAAGTATTTGGTATGGAGTGGATGCATTTGCAGAGAAGTATGTTGAAAGTAGTGGTTATGTCTTTGTATAGATAATCCTATTAAATTAATAGATTCTGATGGTAATAAATGGGATATCCACACTCTGAAAAATAAAGATGGTAAAACAAATGTACTTTATAACTGTTACAGGAGTAGTTTATAATAACTCCAGTGATAAGAAAAATAAATATTAATAAAGTCAGAGATCAAATAAAAGCACAAATAGAATCGAGATATACTTTTTCCTCGAAAAATATAATGTTAAACTAATATTAATTTACGGGTTGTCAATTCTGTTGAAGATATTCAAAAAGATGATCATGTTTTCGAAATAGTTGATCAAAATAGGTTTGAAAAGTAATTCCATATTAGCTAATAGTGATATAAACGGATTACATATTAGGGTAGGACCAAGAGCTGTGAAAGGTTTACTAAATGGTTCAAACACTCGGACCATCCCCCATGAATTAGGGCATTCTGCAGGATTAGATGATGCAAACATAGAAAATAATGGAACTGTTAATTTATATAGTAATCTTATGACTCAAACTGGGTATTTAAGACACAATCATGCACATATAATTATGCAAATGTAGGTAAGCTTGAGGATTCTCAAATACAAAGTATTATTCATAACTATAATACTGGGCAAATTAATCGACGTTCTCCAATTAGTAACTATATTGGTATCAGAATTGGAACAATGAGTTGGACTAGTTCATTTTTGAAGATGAGTACATATAAAAGACTAAGCAGATGAGACTTTACATTATAATTATCATATTATGTGCTTTCTTAGTTTCTTTGCAAAAGAAAAAGAAAATATAACTATAAAAGCAAAGGAGAATGGGTCCACTTAAAAATGGAGAAACTATAGATGGTTATACCAGAATAGGTGACAGCATTTATGGGGCTATGGAGATTCAATATATTTACATACAACGATGCCAGCACTAAAGGGCGTTGATGTAAGTAGCTTCATGGTATGTATACAGGGTACGCGAAAAGACTCGTACCATGTTTATTATCCGTTATGGGTTGTTTGTGAGGATGCTATGGACTTTTGGTGGATGTTATTTTAAGGACTATATTATGGAAGATGTCTCTTCAGAGTCGTTTATATATATGGGCGAGGATATGCTACTGATGGCTATAAATTATTTAAAGAAGGTGAAGCTGTTAACAATCTAACAGTCAGGGTGACTCGAAAAATTAATCTGGTAACTATTCGGCAATAAGGCGTATAAACTATAGTATTGAACATCGAGGAAGTTACATAAACAGATATATACGAATTCTGATGAAGAAAGTTATTTTCAATCCTTTTTGGTACAATATTTCGTTTATCAACGGAGCACCGCAAGGAATCACATTCCATGAGACGGATAACTTCACGCTTTATCCTGCAAGTATCCTCTCTGTTAACAAGAATAGATTCACGAAGCATTACTTCATTGGTGACAAACGAATCGCCAGCCGTATCGGTACAGGATTGTTCAATAACGTCTATGGACGCAACGGTTCATACGCTGACGGCTGGTCAGCAGGACTATGCAGAACGTATGAATCAGATTCAGACACAGAAAGAGGCTTATTATAAGAAGGTGGGTGTAGCCCCTGGTGTACCGACAGAGAAGGGTGCGTATGGTGATCCGGAGAACACGGGTGTTGGTTATAATGCCGTCCTCACGGAACTTGGCAACCATGATGTGCCACAGGGTTGATTCAGACTCCACATCCTAACACGACACCAGGCACCAAACCCAGGTGCTCCTGTCTCATGGAATGACCCGAGCAACCCTGATGACCCGCAGGCTGGTTATGGCTATATTCCAAACGACACCACAAAAGAGGAAACCTTCTTCATCACAGTGACCACTTTTGGCTCAACGTCTTACATCACTGATGATAAAGCCAACATCACACAATATGATGCCTACTTACCATACGGTGAACTGTTAGTTGATGAACATAGCAGCAGTGAAGACCTGCCATATAAGTTCAACGGCAAGCAGTTCGATGAAGAAACTGGCTTGTATTATTATGGTGCAAGGTACATGAATCCTATGGCAAGTATTTGGTATGGGGGTGGATCCCATGACGGAAAAGTATCCAAATGATTATAGCTATTGTTTTACACTCAATAACCCCATCAGATTTATTGATGAATATGGTCTGAAGTTGGAGATCCACCAACTAAGAGCGGTTCTTTACTGGATAAAGGAACCTGGTGGGGCGGAAATGTACTAAAGGGATTTAATTTTGGTTTGAATCAAAGATATAGAATAGAGCCATCTCGTGGTTCTACAGTGACAGGATTAAGAGATGCACATATCGGAAGAATCAGTGCTAAAACTGGAAAAACCTGCAGGTGAATGGGTTATTCGTGTTGATAAAGCACATGCAAATAGCCCGAGACCTCATTTTAATAAAATTCAAAAATCTCAAATTTTGCAGATCCTCATACCCCAATCCCTGAGGAAATCGAAAAACACTGAAAGCACTGGAAGGAACAGGTCGAGTGCTAAACGCTGTTGGTAAAATAGCAAAACCAGTTGCTATTGCAACAGATGTTGTAAGAGTTGCTAATGCTGTGCACCAAGATGGCGGAACCATAGGAAAAATACAATGCTTACTAGTGCAAGTGTTGCTGGTGGATGGGCTGTGCAGCTGCAGGTGCTAGTATTGTGCAAAAGGAGGTGCAGTAATGGGAGGAATAATTGGCTCACTGTTTGCGGGTGGGTGCAGCACCTGGCGCTGCCATCGGTGGATTTGTTGGTGGTATTGGTGGTGGTATAATAGGTTCTTTTGGAGGATCGTGGTTGGCAGAAGAAGGAGCAAATCATTTAATTAAATAAAGTAAACTATGTTAGTATATAAAAAATATCAAATGTTGAGTCTAAATTTTATCAATGAATTTGATACTGCAATTTTATATTCAAAGTTTAAATATATTTCTGATTTTATTTCTCCGTCAAGTGCAAGAAAGATCAGTTTTCCTTTTTGAGATGAGTCCTACGAAGACATCAATTCTCATGATATAGACTCAGAAAGTGAATATCATACTATTAACTCAAAAAGTAATTTATACTAAGAATTTAAATTTAAACAAAAATAATATCTATGATAGTTGAAGATGAAAGCTTTTATCTGGGGACATCTTTTGATTATTATAGGGACTTTCTCAAGAAGTAAGATCTCTGATATTTCGAACATGTGGGAAGATTTATTGGAAACGGAAATAGAGTATTTTAAGATGGGTAACGATGGAGACTCTTTCTATTGGTGCAATCCTCAGATAAATTCAGCAGAGGAAGAGTTCAAATTATTTATTAATGAATTGACAACTGCTACAAAAGATGGCAAATCTAAATGAGACAATGGTTTACGAGTAGTACTAAGACGAGTCGTTACTCTTACATCGCTGTTGGTGTTCACTAATGTGGAGGCGATATTACTTATGTCATGAACGAGGTGTTCCATAGTTACTTTGAGGTGTTAAAGGTGCCCTTTTGCAGCGTAAAAGAGCACCTTTAGAAAGGCTTTTGTAAGTCTTTTGACAAACAATGGACTAAAAAGTCTGAAAGCTTTACTTTTTCTTTTTGATTTTGTGGATATGTAGCTTCACCTCTTGTAAATATATTTTTAATTAGTCCGTGGTGCGGTGGTATATGAAAGGGCGGATAATCTTACGAGGACCTGCACTGGATAGTTTTTACCACTAACAGTCGTATCTTATAACTATCAGTCGTCCTTTTCCCATCCAAGGACAAAAAGCCGATTACATACCATTTTCGATTTTGCTGTCATTCCCGTCACCCCTTTTTGCTTTTTAATCTATTGATTATAAACTCATTACGCAAAAGTGTTAAAAAGTGACAGCAACTAAAAATTAAAAACTTAATTAGGGGTTTTGATGTTTTTTTGCTTGGTTACATTTACGCACACAACGCACCCTATCCTTCCCCGTTTTCCCATGATCTAAAGACCCATTCACAAAAATAAAAGTTGTATATTTGCAGTTGTACACTTCCGTTTGACAACGTATAACGGTGACAAACCTTCTGTCTATAACATGACTTACGATGGCTACGGCAACATCACACGCATGACGAAGCCGGAGAACTACAATCATCAGCGTATGTTCTATGCCTACACCTATGACGACCGTTATCATAGTCTTGTGACAAGTGTCAAGGATGCATACGGCTATAGCTCCAGCACGGCTTATGATGGTCTTTGGAATGCTCCGTCTGTGACGACCGACCTCAATGGGCAGAAGATGGAATACACCTACGATGCACAGGGCAGACAGATGACTATCCGTGCTCCGTATGAGATAGAGAGCGGTCAGCCGTTTACTATCCGTTTTGAGTACTTCCCTGCAGAACGTAAGGCACATACCATCCATTATTCTAAGGAAGGCAACATAGATACCTATACCTTTGCTGACTCGCTGATGCGTGCCGTCCAGACCAAGCAGACGGGTGTGGTGTGGTCTGGTGGCAGCAATCAAAAGGTCTCTATCGTCAGTGGAAGAGCTGTTATCGATGCCTTTGGACGTAATATTGCGGCTTATTATCCAATGACGGAGAGCCATGGTAATATTGGTACTTTACAACCATGCTACAGGTGATCTGCAGGCAAAAACGGAGTATGATGCGCACGACCGTACCATGAGTGTTACGCTTGCTGACGGTAGTGTGACACGTACGGCTTACTCTATCGGTAGCCATGACGGTGAACCAATGCTCCAGACAATGGTCACGGATGCGCTGGGACGACATGCGGAGAGCTATATCGATGCCAAGGGACGCAATCGTGAGACGATGCAGCATGCCCGTGGGGAGGATATCACGGTGAAGTACAGCTATGACCCTGTCGGACAGGTGATGACGGTTCAGCATCCTAACGGCAAGGAGACGAAGTATGCCTACGACTTGCTTTGGTCGGAAACTGATGGTGAACCATCCTGATGCTGGTGAGACGGATATGACCTATGATGCGGCGGGTAACCTCCTGACGAAGCTCACGGCAGAGCTTAGGAAGTCGATATCTGACAAGGGTTACATCTCTTACACCTACGACTTCGAGCGACTCCATGAGGTGCTTTACCCAGAAAATCTCTTTAACCGTGTTACCTATACCTATGGTAAGGCTGGCGATAAGTATAACCGTGCTGGTCGTCTTGCCCTCGTTGAGGATGCGAGTGGCGGTGAAGCGTATTATTACGGTCGTCAGGGTGAAGTGACGAAGACCGTCCGTACAGTCATGGCGAGTGTGGCGGATATCAGGACTTATGTCTATGGTGCCACGTATGATAGCTGGAACCGTGTGCAGACGATGACTTATCCTGATGGTGAAGTGGTAACTTATCACTACAATGCTGCAGGACAGGTGGAGAGCATGACGAGCAATAAACAGGGACGTCAGAGCGTTATTGTTGACAGGATAGGTTACGACAAGGAGGGTCATACGGTTTATACGAAACTCGGTAATGGCACGGAGACTACCTATACCTACGACAAGCAGCGTGAACGTCTGCAGGTGATGAACCTTACAGCGGACGGTCAGACTGTGATGGAGAACAGGTATCGCTATGATGCTGTGGATAATATCCTCGGTATCACGAATGCCGCCAACCCAACGTCGCTGACAAAACTCAACAAGGCGAAGCTGGGAGGAAGGAGTTCGCATACGTATGAATATGACGAGCTGAACCGCCTTTGTCCATGCAAACGGTAAGGCAAAAAGTGCAAGTTACGATATGGTGATGTCGTTCGGACGGATGAGTGAACCGCTGACAAAGGTGCAGAAGGTGGACTCAACGACAACTGCCAAGTCTTATAACTTCGCTTATAAGTATGAGGACAGTAACCATCCGACGGCTCCAACGCAGATTGGACACGACCATTACACGTATGATGCTAATGGTAATCCAACGCTGGTAACGAACGACTCTACGAACACTACCCGTGAGATGTATTGGGATGAGGACAATCGACTGATGGTACTTTCTGATAATGGTAAGACGAGTCGATATACGTATAATGCTGCCGGTGAGCGCATCATGAAGAGTTACGGTACGATGGAGGGTGTGTATATCAACGGTGCACCACAAGGTATTACCTTCCACGAGACGGACAACTTCACGCTCTACCCTGCTTCGATAATCAGCATCAACAAGAATCGCTTCACGAAGCATTACTTCATTGGTGACAAACGAGTTGCTTCAAGGATAGGAACTGGTCTGTTTAACAACGTCTATGGAAGAAACGGCTCATACGTAACCGCTGGTCAGCAGGATTATGCTGAACGTATGAACCAAATCCAACGTCAGAAGGAAGCGTATTACAAGCAGCAGGGCATTGCTCCTGGTGTGCCAACAGAGAAGGGTGCGTATGGTGACCCAGAGAACACTGGTGTTGGTTATAATGCCGTCCTCACAGAACTCGGTAACCACGATGTGCCACAGGGTTGGATTCAGACTCCACGCCCTAACACCACACCGAATACTAACCCCGGTCCACCTGTAAGCTGGAATGACCCAAGTAACCCTGATGACCCGCAGGCTGGTTATGGTTATATTCCAAACGACACTACAAAGGAGGAAACCTTTTTCTATCACAGTGACCACCTCGGCAGCACATCTTACATTACTGACGACAAAGCCAATATCACGCAGTATGATGCTTACTTGTCCCTACGGTGAACTGTTAGTTGATGAACATAGTAGCTCCGAAGACCCGCCGTATAAGTTCAATGGCAAACAGTTCGATGAAGAAACAGGCTTGTACTATTATGGTGCAAGGTACTTGAATCCTATGACAAGTCTATGGTATGGAGTTGATCCGTTAGCTGAGAAATATGTCACAACGAGCGGATATATACATACGTTGGATAACCCAATAAAATTGGTGGATACTGATGGACAAGACTTTGTGTCCGCAATAACTGAAGGTGTAGGTACTTTTTGTTTTTCAGCAGGTGCAAGTTTTGTTCAGAACTTATTAGGAGAATGGTGGAAATGTACAACGAGCCTATAGCCAGATTGATTGGGCAGGTGCGGAAAAAGATGCAGTTGTAGCTGGAGTTATGTCCCTCGTTGTCTCTGGTGCATCTACAACAAAAATTAATAAAGAAACTTTCATCTATTAAAGTTGGAAATTCTACTCTTGCCAAGATTTTGGTCAAATACAGCTGTTAATATGGTGTCGAGCATCACTGCTGAAAGCATGGAAGGAAAAATCTCTAAGCGGAGTTGATTTTAAAGACGCTTTTTCTCAGCACTTGGTGGTTCTCTAGCAGAAGCGGGATTGGGTAAATTATCAAAAACTGGAAGATTCTTTTTCAAGTGCTAAGAAGGCTGTTAAGGATGCTAAGGTTACGTTGAATAGACATAAGGCTCATCGTGGTAGTAATTTTATGCGTCAAAAATACGAAGCTAATTTGAAAAGCTACAACCCATGCAAGTTCTATGAGGAGAAGAGTCTATACCAGAAGGTTCTTTAATAGTATAGGGACGAATGCAGGATCAAAGGTAGGGAAGTTTAATTTATCAAAAATATATGAGACGATGAATCTAAAGAAAATATTAAAGGAAGAAGCTACTTGGTGTTTCTTGGCCTTAGCAGGGCTGTGGATACTACTCTATATGGGAGCGAATGTCATTATAGATACGTATTTCTATATGATATCATTAAACATTTTAATCTTTTTATTTTTCTTATATAATACTTAAAATAAAGAATAAACTGCATTACTACTCTTATGTTGTAGGCTGTGCGTTTTTGCAGTTTGGTTAATCTTTTATAGCATATGCGATTTGAGAAGCAGAAGTTTGAAAGGTTATCTCACCAAACAACTCCCCAGTATTGTATTATATTCCAACGGGTTCTGGAGGGAGGTACAGTAGTGGGATCGAAATAGAATGTAAAGGAAGTAAGCATAAAATCTCAACAACCCATGAATCAGATAGCCTATATCAGATTTACGGAGACTCGGTTATCAATCATATCGTAGTACGATACTTGCTAAAGGAACCTTTTCCCCATGTATATTATGTAGATAGCGTAGGTATAACTTATAAATAAGTACTCTCAAAACTATAGATGGAAAGTAGTTTCATTTTTACTTATAGGAAGGATTCTAAGATATAAAGAATAGAAATACTCATAAGGGATGATTCTTTTATACTTCATCGTATGATATGGTGATGTCGTTCGGACGAATGAGGAGCCGCCGATCGAAGGTGCAGAAGGTAGATTCAACGACAACCGCCAAGTCTTATAACTTTGCTTATAAGTATGAGGACAATAACCACCCGACGGCGCCAACACAGATTGGTCATGACCATTACACCTACGATGCCAACGGCAATCCAACGCTGGTAACGAATGATTCTACGAACACTACTCGTGAGATGTACTGGGACGAAGACAACCGCCTGATGGTACTCTCTGACAATGGCAAGACAAGTCGTTACACTTACAACGCTGCTGGCGAACGCATCATGAAGAGTTACGGTACGATGGAAGGTGTGTATATCAACGGTGCACCGCACAGTATCACCTTCCATGAGACAGATAACTTCACACTTTATCCTGCCTCAATAATCAGTATTAACAAGAACCGCTTTACAAAGCATTACTTTCTTGGTGACAAACGAGTTAGTTTCAAGGATAGAACAGGTCTGTTCAACAACGTCTATGGAAAGAAACGGCTCATACGTAACGGCTGGTCAACGGGATTATGCAGAACTGTATGAATCAGATTCAGACTCAGAAGAAGCGTATTATAAGAAGGTGGGTGTAGCTCCTGGTGTGCCAACAGAGAAGGGTGTAGGAGATCCAGAGAATACGGCGTAGGTTATAATGCCGTCCTCACGGAACTTGGCAACCATGATGTGCCACAGGTTGATCCAGACTCCACGCCCTAACACCACACCGAATACCAATCCTGGTCCACCTGTAAGCTGGAATGACCCGAGCAATCCTGATGATCCACAGGCTGGATATGGCTATATTCCAAATGATACTACAAAAGAAGAAACCTTCTTCTATCATAGTGACCACCTCGGTAGCACGTCTTACATCACAGATGATAAAGCCAATATCACGCAGTATGATGCTTACCTACCGTATGGTGAACTGTTGGTTGATGAGCATAGTAGCAGTGAAGAACTGCCATATAAGTTTAACGGCAAGCAGTTTGATGATGAAACTGGTTTTGTACTCACGTGCACAAGGTTTTGAACCCTATATACAAGTCTGTGGTATGGGGTGGATATGTACACTGAATTATTAAATTCTATTTCACCATATCTATATTGTAGTGGAAAATCTATTATATTACGTGATAAAGATGGTAATTTTGCAGGAATTCCACCTGGTTTGTTGGAAGAAGGAGTAAACTTATTTAGGAAAGCTGTGGGATATATTAAATCTGCTTTATAAATGGTGGAGTTGATGCAGCTGTACAAACTACAGTGAATGTATCTCAAGGACAGGATTGCCAGATGCAGTAGGTAATATTGATGTTACGAGTGAAGCTACGCTGCATTTTTAAGGCAACACAAAAATTTGCTAAACATGCTAGTATGGTAGATGCGATGATAACAATAAATGTTAATGGAGAAATAGAAGGCCTCAAGGTCCACTCGATGTATATATGAATACACCTGCTGGTGGGAAATTGAGATCAACCTTAACAAGACCAGTTGAGAAAGTACGTAGATCATTTTCTCACACAGTAATACAAGAGATATGAGGCATTATAAAACTTCTACAAAAGCTGTTCAAAAGCAGTTAAAACAAGAAAGAAAATTGGCAACTTCTGCGAGAACACGCACTTTGGTAAGAAATATGGATAAATATTTTGGTGGGGTTCAAGGAGGATACGTTGGCCAAAGCTTTGATAATTTGATTGGTAATTTATGGGATGCTTTTACTTATCGCCCATCAGTCCCTCTAAAAACCCCTTGGGGAGTAAATGAGGCAAGGCAAGATAATACAAGAATCCAAAAACCTTTAAACATAAGATGACGCAGATGAAGAAGGATAATAAAGTGATATCATATTGCGCTCTTTTAGCTTTCCTTACGATTCCAATATATCATATGTGGAAAGATAATAAGATTTCAGAGACACCATCTGTGACCCTGGGAGTTGTAGATAATTTGTATTATGCACATTATCGTCCCTACTTTTCTTACACATATAAAGTTAATGGAAAAAGATTCAAAGGGTCTGAAAAACGAGTGGAAGATTTGATTTACTTAAAAGGGAGATACTATAATTGTAAAATTATGATTTTTAAGTCTCCAGATATAAGTAAACCTTACATAAGGAAGTAAGTTGTGAATAACATTTATGGTAAAAACCCTCACGTTACACTTTCACAATGCTGCTGCGAACGTATTATGAAGAGCTATGGAACAATGGAAGGTGTGTATATCAATGGTGCACGCAGGGAATAACGTTCACGAGACAGATAACTTCACGCTTTATCCTGCAAGTATCCTCTCTGTCAATAAGAACAGATTCACAAAAGCATTACTTTATTGGTGACAAACGAGTTGCTTCAAGGATTGGAACAGGTCTCTTCAATAACGTCTATGGGCGCAACGGCTATACGTTACTGCTGGTCAGCAGGACTATGCGGAACGCATGAATCAGATTCAGACACAGAAGGAAGCGTACTATAAGAAGGTGGGTGTAGCACCTGGCGTACCTACAGAGAAGGGTGCGACGGTGATCCGGAGAACACTGGTGTTGGTTATATATGCTGTTCTCACAGAACTCGGTAACCATGATGTGCCACGGGGTTGATCTCAGACTCCACGCCCTAACACCACACCAAATACCAACCCCGGTCCACCTGTAAGCTGGAATGACCCAAGCAATCCTGATGACCCGCAGGCTGGTTATGGCTACACTGCCAACGACACTACAAAAGAGGAAACCTTCTTCTATCACAGTGACCATTTGGGCTCAACGTCTTACATCACAGACGATAAAGCCAACATCACTCAGTATGACTTGACCTAGTGGCGAACTCCTAGACGAGCTTTAGTAGCAGTGAAGAGCTACCTATAAGTTCAATGGTAAAACAATTCGATGATGAAACAGGCTTGTACTATTATGGTGCAAGATACTTGAATCCTGTGGCAAGTCTGTGGATATGGTGGATCTCACAATAATATGTTCCTTTTCAAACAAGTTTTTCATTGCAATGCGAACCTATTCGATTTATCGATCCCATGGATTGTTTCCAACGAGAAAAGAAGCAAAACACTATAAGATTGGAAACACAATATAAATGGTCATACAAAGGAATAAAGATGGGCAATTTGATATAAATGATTATAACAATCATGTATCTTATACTGCAGGGAACGATAATTTTGGACCTCATCTGATACACACCCCAATGATGGAGTTATAGAGTCTGTACTTGCAACTAACAAAAAGGAAATATATGGACGGGAAAAGATGCCTACGATCTGTTTAGTACAGGGCTGGCGTATCTTTGAAAACGTAGTTACAATAAAAATTCCAACATCTACAAAAAGTAAATATGTTTATGAACTTAATAAAATTTTAAAAGTCAATTATGGTATAAAAGTAGGAAAGAATAGTCATATATATAGAAATGTTATTCCCAAAGGTTTAAAAGGAGTAGGTATAGGATTAGGAGTTTTATCAGAGGCATTAGTGGTTAGAGACGTTGTTCAAAATAGGAGTTTAAAAAGCTTTCTAATGTATTAGATGCAAGATAGGTGCCATTAGTTTCGTCCCCGGATGAGATGTTTAGTGAGCTGCATATTTTGGGAGCTGATATGATCACTAAAGGTATTACTGGAAAATCTATTGGCGATCATGACCAGTTTGTTGAGTGAAAAATTTCAATGCTGACGCAGAGTATTGTTAATTGGTAATAAAAAATAGAATCAAATGATTATAAATTATATATTTTTAGGATACATATGCTTTATAAAGCAAAACATGATCCAGCTATGTTAAATAGTATTTTGTATTTATCATGTGTACTTATGTTTGTACTTCTTCCGATAGCAGGCATTGTACTCGAAATAGTACGGGAAGGTGATAGAATTAATCCAGTGTATTTTATATTTTATTTTAAATCTTAGGGCTCGTTACAATGAAGTATGGGAATATAGAGGTTTTATATGAGGAATATTCCAACATAAATTTAATAGAGTGATCCCAACATATTGTTTTCTTCTTAATACTACCGATTTGGTATTATATTTGGTATTTCTATTTATGTCATAACATCAAAATACTTTTATCGACCTTGACAAAATAAGAGATATTATATACAACGTATGTATTGATTTCTAACAAGTTTACACTAAAAACCAGCCTACCGGGAAACAGTCCCAGTGAGCGCATCATGAAGAGTTATGGTACGATGGAGGGTGTGTATTTCAACGGTGCACCGCAGGGTATTACTTTGACAAATGTCGACTTCAGGCTGCACCAAGACAAAATGAGCAAGCTCTTTTGTGCTTGGTTTGCACTGAAGTTCCATGATACAGATAACTTCACGCTTTATCCAGCCTCAATAATTAGCATTAGCAAGAATCGCTTTTACAAAACATTACTTCATCGGTGACAAACGAATCGCTTCAAGGATTGGAACAGGTCGGTTTAACAACGTCTATGGACGTAACGGCTCATACGTCACGGCTGGTCAGCAGGATTATGCTGAACGTATGAATCAGATCCAGACACAGAAGGAAGCGTATTATAAGAAGGTGGGTGTAGCTCCTGGTGTATTTATAGAGAAGGGTGCGTATGGTGATCCAGAGAATACGGGTGTTAGTTATAATGTTGTTCTTACAGAACTTGGCAACCACGATGTCCACAGGGTTGATTCAGACTCCACGCTTCTAACACCACACCAAATACCAACCCCGGTCCACCTGTAGTTGGAACGACCGAGTAACCCTGATGACCCGCAGGCTGGTTATGGCTACATCCCTAATGACACTATGAAAGAGGAAACCTTTCTTCTATCATAGTGACCACCTCAGTGGTACATCTTACATCACAGATGATAAAAGCCAACATCACACAGTATGATGCTTACTTGCCGTACGGCGAACTCCTTGTAGACGAACACTCATCAAGTGAAGACCTACCGTATAAGTTCAATGGCAAACAGTTCGATGAGGAAACTGGCTTGTACTATTATGGTGCAAGGTACATGAATCCCGTTACGAGTCTGTGGTATGGGGTGGATCCGTTGGCGGAGAAGTATATCCAAACGAGTCCTTATGTATATGGTGGTGGAAATCCAATTAGGATAATTGACCCTAACGGAAAGGGGTGGGTTGAAACAAAGGACAAGGAAGTCTATTGGGATGAAAGAGTCAACTCTGCTGAAGACGGAAAGTTTATCCCAGAAGGTGGAAGATATTTAGGAAAATACTGTAAATATGTTCGATAATCAAGGACAATATAAATTCGGTGATAATCAAGGGAATATCCTTTCAGCCCACCCAATGGATGAAGTGTCTGTATCCCATAAAAACACTGTTAATTTCTTAGACATTCTAAGTAATATGGGACTGGAACTTTGTAGATATAAAGAATTGCCAAAAAACTTCTTCAGGTATCTATGCCCTTTTAACTTTGACGCAATAGGATTGGAAGCTGGAGTTAGTTTTCAAATTGCCAATTTACATTACTCTTATGGTCTCGGTTTCACAATTAGTGGTTCTGAGGGAGGACTTTATGGCATTATGTCTGGGGGGGGTGATTTGGCTAAACCTGCTTTAAGTTTTAATGCATATATCAACCTTGTTGGATACAAAAACCATACAAATTTAAAGACTAATATTGATCTGTATGAAGGTACTGGTTATAACAATGCCGCTACGATTGGCCCATTGAATGCCGTTTATGGAACACCTACTGATAATCATAGCTATTCATCCTATGGAATAGGAGCAGGAATAAGTATAAAAGCTATAGGAGGAAGTAATGGCGTATCTAGAGAGATGTTGAAAACAAAGTATATTTTAAAATTCTAATATGAGGCATATTATCTTATCTTTTCTTTTCTTTCTTAATTTCTCAAGCTGTATAACCTGCAATAAAATTGTACAAGACTTGAGTACCTATTGAATACAGCTAAAAGGACAAGGTGTGGGAAGACATGAAAACAGATTTTTTTTAATATTTGGAATAGATAATTGTGGGGAACATAAATGTATCAAGATTCCTTATTTTTGGGAGATTGAAGAGAATTATCAACCGGGCGATTATATTTTTAAGAAGAAAGGAGAAACTGATATATGTTTGATACGTGCAGATACTACTATTGTTCTTCCAATGTATTGTGACCAGGAGTTAGTACGTTAGAAATAATACAGGATTGTCTTTATTGTCTGGCAACGCCTGTACGGCAGGGGCTAGACGGATATCGACGGTGACGGACATCCAGACATTATTGTTGCTGATGGGGCAAAGCAGCTTATAGTCTACCGTAACCTTACGGGAAGAACGAACATGCTGCGCTCTGTGACGCTTCCTTTTGGCGGACATATCAATATCAACTATGAGCAGACAACTCCAAGTTATGACTTGCCGGGACGTCGCTGGGTGATGTCATCGGTTGAGACTACAGGTGGATACAAGGAGAATGGAGCGGTACGAAGCAGGAACACCTTTGAATATAGTGGTGGCTATCGTGACCGTCGTGAGCGTGACTTCTATGGTTTCAAGCAGGTACGTACCAATCAGATAGACACTGAGAATGGTGATAGACTCTATCGTTACTCCGTACAGACTTATGGTAAGAACAGGGATTACTATGCGCATGGACTTGTTACGAGTGAATATCTCTATACCGCTGATGGAAAGAAACTGCAGGGTGCTGTCTATGACTACGACCTGAAGACACTCGCCGTTGGTCATAATACGGCTGATGCTGTTGTCTTCCTGCCTAAGACACTCGTTCAGAGTAACTGATGAAGTCTGTGGGGATAGTCTGGCGGTTGCTGTCAATAATCTTACGATGACTGTGGTGACCTACAGGGATATAAGGAGACTACAACGGGCTATAGCTTAGAGGCAGATATCAACTATCATAAGATAGCCGACAAGTATATTGTCAGTATCCCGAGCCATATCACTGTCAGCAGTGGTGGTAAGACTTACCGTGAACGCAGCACGAAGGTGGACGGCAACGGTGAGATAACGGAAATCATGCTCCATAACGGTGACAAGCCTTCTGTCTATAACATGACTTACGATGGCTACGGCAACATCACACGCATGACGAAGCCGGAGAACTACAATCACCAGCGTATGTTCTATGCCTATACCTATGATGACCACGTATCATAGTCTTGTGACAAGTGTCAAGGATGCATGCGGCTATAGCTCCAGCACGGCTTATGATGGTCTTTGGAACGTCCGTCTGTAACCACCGACCTTAACGGGCAGAAGATGGAATACACCTACGATGCACTGGGCAGACAGATGACGATCCGTGCTCCGTATGAGATAGAGAGCGGTCAGCCGTTTACTATCCCGCTTTGAGTACTTCCCTGCAGAACGTAAGGCACATACCATCCATTATTCTATGAAGAGCGGCATTGATGCTTATACCTTTGCCGACTCGCTGATGCGTGCCGTCCAGGACGAAAGCAGACGGGTGTGGTGTGGTCTCGTGGCAGGCAATCAAAAGGTCTCCATCTCGTCAGTGGAAGGGCTGTCATCGATGCCTTCGGACGTAATATTGCGGCTTATTGCCAATGACGGAGAACTATGAGTAATATTGGCATCCAACCATGCTACAGGTGATCTGCGGGCAAAACGGAGTAAGATGCACACGACCGTACCGGCGAGGTTACGCTTGCAGCGACGGTAGTGTGACACGACAGCCTACAATATCGGTAGCCATGACGGTGAACCAATGCCCAGACAATGGTCACGGATGCGCGGACGACATGCGGGAGAGCTATATCGATGCCAAGGGACGCAATCGTGGACGATGGCATGCCCGTGGGGAGGATATCACGGTGAAGTACAGCTATGACCCTGTCGGACAGGTGATGACGGTTCAGCATCCCAACGGCAAGGAGACGAAGGCTGCCCTATGACTTTGCTTGGTCGCAAACTGATGGTAGAACCATCCTGATGCAGGTGAGACGGATATGACCTATGATGCGGCGGGTAACCTCCTGACGAAGCTCACGGCAGAGCTTAGGAAGTCGATATCTGACAAGGGTTACATCTCTCACACCTACTGACTTTGAACGACTCCATGAGGTGCTTTTACCCAGAAAAATCTCTTTAACCGTGTTACCTATACCCATGGTAAGGCTGGCGATAAGTATAACCGTGCTGGTCGCCTTGCCCTCGTAGAGGATGCTTCGGGCGGTGAAGCGTCATTACTACGGCAAGCAGGGTGAGGTGACGAAAACCGTCCGTACGGTCATGGCGAGTGTGGCGGATATCAGGACTTATGTCTATGGTGCTACGTATGATAGCTGGAACCGGGTCGAGACGGATGACTTATCCTGACGGTGAAGTGGTGACTTATCACTACAATGCTGCCGGACAGGCTGAGCGTCTTACGAGCAATAAACAGGGACGTCAGAGCGTTATTGTTGACAGGATAGGTTACGACAAAGAAGGTCATACGGTCTATACGAAGCTCGGTAATGGCACGGAGACCACCTATACATACGACAAGCAGCGTGAGCGTCTGCAGGTGATGAACCTACAGCGATCGGTCAGACTGTGATGGAAAAACAGGTATCGCTATGATGCTGTGGATAATATCCTCGGTATCACGAATGCCGCCAACCCAACGTCGCTGACGAAACTCAACAAGGCGAAGTTGGGAGGAAGGAGTTCGCATACGTATGAGTATGACGAGCTGAACCGCCTTGTCCATGCAAACGGTAGGCAAAAGTGCGAGTTACGATATGGTGATGTCGTTCGACGGATGAGTGAACCGCTGACAAAGGTGCAGAAGGTGGACTCAACGACAACTGCCAAGTCTCATAACTTCGCTTATAAGTATGAGGACAGTAACCATCCGACGGCTCCAACGCAGATTGGACACGACCATTACACGTACTGATGCTAATGGTAATCCAACGCTGGTAACGAACGACTCTACGAACACTACCGCGTGAGATGTATTGGGATGAGGACAATCGACTGATGGTACTCTCTGATAATGGTAAGACGAGTCGATATACGTATAATGCCGCCGGTGAGCGCACTGCGAAGAGTTACGGTACGATGGAGGGTGTGTACATCAACGGTGCAACTGCAAGGTACCACCTTCCACGAGACGGACAACTTCACGCTCTACCCTGCTTCGATAATCAGCATCAACAAGAATCGCTTCACGAAGCATTACTCGTGGTGACAAACGAGTTGCTTCAGGATAGGAACTGGTCTGTTTAACAACGTCTATGGGAAGAAACGGCTCATACGTAACACGCTGGTCAGCAGGATTATGCTGAACGTGATGAACCAAATCCAACGTCAGAAGGAGCGTATTACAAGCAGCAGGGCATTGCTCCTGGTGTATCCTACAGAGAAGGGTGCGTATGGTGATCCAGAGAATACGGGTGTTAGGTCATAATGCTGTCTCACAGAACTCGGCAACCATGATGTGCCAGGGTTGGATTCAGACTCCACATCCTAACACGACACCAGGCACCAACCCAGGTGCTCCTGTCTCATGGAATGACCCGAGCAACCCTGATGACCCGCAGGCTGGTTATGGTTATATTCCAAATGACACTACAAAGGAGGAAACCTTCTTCTATCACAGTGACCACCTGGCAGTACGTCTTACATTACAGATGACCATGCTAACATCACGCAATATGATGCTTACTTGCCATACGGTGAGTTGTTGGTTGACGAACATAGTAGCAGTGAGGACCTACCGTATAAGTTTAACGGCAAACAGTTTGATGATGAAACTGGCTTGTACTATTACGGTGCGAGATACTTGAACTTATGGCAAGTCTGTGGTATGGAGAGATCCACAAATAGAAAAATGCCAAAAGATGGTTCTTATTCATATTGTTTTGGGAATCCCATTAAACTGATAGACCCTAATGGAGAAAAGACCGACAGAAGAAGAGGTTGCTAGAATTTCTGCACATGTTTATGGTACAGAGAAAGTAACCTTGACAGGTGGCTGGCATCTATCGAAACTAAATAAGACATTTCGTGATATTATTATACTTTGAGAGATGAAAATCTGGTTTTAAGTCTGCAATATACGAAAGGACTTATAAAGGAAGACGGAATATGTTTATGCTACGCAGAACAGATTTACTGAAAATGAACGATTGGAAAAATAATATAAAGCAGCTTATCGGGAAATCAGAGCAGTAAGGATATTTCCATGAGTAATGCGGAAAAGATATCCAAACTGATTGGTAACTCCGAACTTACATTTACGGGGCACAGTTTAGGTGGAGGACTAGCAGCAGCCAATGCAGGTAAAACAGGACGTAGTGCCATGACATTTTAATGCTGCATGGGTAAGTCCATTTACTATTTTTCAATAGAAAGTTTCCAAGAATTGATGCTTATATAAACTGGCAAGATGAACTCTGATAAGGTTCAGCGGTCATTTGACCCGTGCAGATGGTTTTCCACACTATAGATTCAATAGAAGGGCGCTTCTAGGGCATAGCATCCAAAAATTTTTATCGGACTGACATTGAATTAATGAAAGATGAGATAAAAGCTAAAAATGAGTTATACCAACGTATGTACATAGACACCTTTCATGGTTTCCCACAATAAATTATTATAAATATGAGGTATCTTTTTATTCTTAGTATTGTTTGTTTTGTTCTTCGTGTACCGAGCCTAACGTGAACGACATGTTAGGAGATGATTTTAGGTTGTATAAACATACGCCTGCATGGTCTTTAGCAAAGGCTGTTGAAGATGAAGATACTACAGAGATTTCTAAACAAGTTTTACAGATGCATATTTCTGTAGATTATGAGATCCAAAGTACAAGCAGACTCTTTTGATGTTAGCAACAAGTACTAATAAAATAGAATCCGTTAAAAATTATTAGAGCTGGGAGCTAATCCTAATGCACATGATGACTCCACTAAATACTTTGGACAAAGTGCAGTGTTACTAGCTTTGTCGCTTTACTAGACCTTCAAGTAAAATACTTGCTTTATTACTGAAGTATGGAGGAGACCCAAATTCAACAGCTTGTGGAGTTCAGGAGAATGGTTTGGGCGAGATTGTACCAATGAGAGAATTTGCTTTAAGTGCTGCTGTGTTTTCCTCCTTTGAGAAGGTTAAATTATTAGTTGATGCAGGAGCAAACATTAATTGATGCAACATCTACTGCAAATTGCGCAATAGGAAATTGTATGATTCATGATAGGATGGATATTATGTTATATCTTCTGCAAAAAGGAGCAGACTATCGCAGAAAGTTTACAGAAATAGACTTGGATAAGCCTGATTATCCCACTTTTGAAGTAGACATTCTATATGAACTACGTAAATGCGTATATCCAATTGGTTCTAAAGAATATACAGACAAAAATGAAAGTCGTTAATTTCTTTGAAGAAAAAGGGATTAGATTATTGAAATCACCAATACCAAGTGGAATGTATGGGGTTATAATGCGTGATATAGCTCCTAAAAATAAAGCAGACTTCGATTATTATATAAAGCATTATTAAAATGGTTTCTTTGATTATTATGATTTTGAATCAAAATCTTTATGGAGCTCACCACCCCTGCACGTTTTGGTCTCTCAAAAGAAGGAAGATACACATGGGTACCATTCTTTTAAGAAAACGTATTTTATAGTTATCTTATTGATAAGATAGGTTACGATAAAGAGGGTCATACGGTCTATAGAAGCTCGGTAATGGCACGGAGACAACCTATACATATGATAAGCAGCGTGAACGTCTGCAGGCGATGAACCTTACAGCGGATGGTCAGACTGTGATGGAAAACAGGTATCGCTATGATGCTGTGGATAATATCCTCGGTATCACGAATGCCGCCAACCCAACGTCGCTGACGAAACCTCAACAAGGCGAAGTTGGGAGGAAGGAGTTCGCATACGTATGAGTATGACGAACTGAACCGCCTTATTCATGCAAACGGTAAGGCTACAAAATGCAAGTTACGATATGGTGATGTCGTTCGGACGGATGAGTGAACCGCTGACGAAGGTGCAGAAGGTGGACTCAACGACAACAGCTAAGTCTTATAACTTTGCTTATAAGTACGAGGACAATAACCACCCGACAGCTCCAACACAGATTGGTCACGATCATTACACGTATGATGCCAACGGTAATCCAACATTAGTAACGAACGATTCGGCGAATACTACCCGTGAGATGTATTGGGATGAAGATAACCGACTCATGGTCTTAAGCGATAACGGCAAGACGAGTCGTTATACTTTACAACGCTGCTGGTGAACGTATTATGAAGAGCTATGGAACAATGGAAGGTGTGTGATATCAATGGTGCAATCGCAGGGTAATATCTTCCACGAGAGACGGACAACTTCACGCTTTATCCTGCAAGTATCCTTCTGTAAACAAGAACAGATTCACAGAAGCATTACTTCCTTGGTGGTACAAACGAGTTGCTCAAGAGATAGGAACAGGTCTGTTCAACAACGTTTATGGACGCAACGCTCATACGTAACGGCTGGTCAGCAGGACTATGCTGAACGTATGAATCAGATTCAGACACAGAAGGAGGCTTATTATAAGAAGGTGGGCGTAGCTCCTGGTGTACCTACAGAGAAGGGTGCGTATGGTGATCCAGAGAATACTGGGTGTTGGTTATAATGCTGTTCTCACAGAACTCGGCAAACCATGATGTGCCACAGGGTTGGATTCAGACTCTACATCCTAACACGACACCAGGCACCAACCCAGGTGCTCCTGTCTCATGGAACGACCCGAGTAACCCTGATGACCCGCAGGCTGGTTATGGTTATATTCCAAACGACACTACAAAGGAGGAAACCTTTTTCTATCACAGTGATCACCTTGGTTCAACGTCTTACATCACAGACGACAAAGCCAACATCACACAGTATGATGCTTACTTACCATATGGGGAGCTATTAGTTGACGAGCACAGCAGCAGTGAGGACCTACCATACAAGTTCAACGGCAAGCAGTCTCGATGAAGAGACAGGTTTGTACTATTACGGTGCAAGGTACTTGAATCCTGTGGCAAGTCTGTGGTATGGTGTGGATCCTTACAATAATATGTTCCCTTTTCAAACAAGTTTTTCTTATTGCAATGCGAACCCTATTCGATTTATCGATCCCATGGGATTGTTTCCAACGAGAAAAGAAGCAAAACACTATAAGATTGAACACAATATAAATGGTCGTATACAAAGGAATAAAGATGGGCAATTTGATATAAATGATTATAATAATCATGTATCTTATACTGCAGGGAACGATAATTTTGGACCCTCATCTGATACACACCCCAATGATGGAGTTATAGAGTCTGTACTTGCAACTAACAAAAAGGAAATATATGGACGGAAAGATGCCTACGATCTGTTTAGTACAGGGCTGGCGTATCTTGAAAACGTAGGTTACAATAAAAATTCCAACATCTACAAAAAGTAAATATGTTTATGAACTTAATAAAAATTCTTAAAGTCAATTATGGTATAAAATTAGAAAGAATAGTCATATATATAGAAATGTTATTCCCAAAGGTTTAAAAGGAGTAGGTACAGGATTAGGAGTTTTATCAGAGGCATTAGTGGTTGGAGACGTTGTTCAAAATAGGAGTTTAAAAGCTTCTAATGTATTAGATGCAAGTATAGGTGCCATTAGTTTTCGTCCCGGATGGGGATGGTTAGTGGGCGCTGCATATTTTGGCTGATATGATCACCAAAAGGTATTACTGGAAAATCTATTGGCGATCATGTAGACCAGTTTGTTGAGGAAAAATTTAATGCTGACGCAGGGAGTATTGTTAATTGGTAATAAAATAGAATCAAAATGATTATAAATTATATATTTTTTAGGATACATATGGCTTATAAAGCAAAACATCAGATCCAGCTATGTTAAATAGTTATTTTGTATTTATCATGTGTACTTATGTTTGTACTTCTTCCGATAGCGGCATTGTACTCGAAATAGTACGAAGGTGATAGAATTAATCCAGTGTTTTTATTTTATATTTTATTTTAATCTAGCTCATTACAATGAAGCATGGGAATATAGAGGTTTTATATGAGAGGAATATTCCCAACATAAATTTAATAGAGTGATCCCAACATATTGTTTCTTCTTAATACTACCGATTTGCATTATATTTGGTATTTCTATTTATGTCATAATATCAAAATACTTTTATCGACCTTGACAAAATAAGAGATATTATATACAACGTATGTATTGATTTCTAACAAGTTTACACTAAAAACCAGCCCACGGAAACAGTCCCAGTGAGCGCATCATGAAGAGTTATGGTACGATGGAGGTGTGTATTTCAACGGTGCACCGCAGGGTATTACTTTGATAGATGATCGACTTCAGGCTGCACGAGATACATGAGCAAGCTTCTCTTTGTGCTTGGTTTGTACCAGTGTCCATGATACAGATAACTTCATCACTTTATCCAGCTTCAATAATCAGCATCAACAAGAACTCGCTTTACAAAGCATTACTTTATTGGTGACAAACGAGTTGCTTCAAGGATAGGAACGGGTCTGTTCAATAACGTCCACGGACGCAATGGCTCATACGTAACTGCTGGTCAGCAGGATTAGCTGAACGTATGAACCAAATCCAACGTCAGAAGGAAGCGTATTATAAGAAGGTGGTGTGAGCCCCTGGTGTGCCTGACAGAGAAGGGCGTGCGTATGGTGACCCAGAGAACACTGGTGTTGGTTATAAAGTGCCGTCCCTCACATGAACTCGGCAACCATGATGTACCACAAGGCTGGATTCAGACTCCGAAGCCCAACACCACACCGAATACCAACCCCGGTCCACCTGTAAGCTGGAATGACCCAAGCAATCCTGATGACCCACAGGGTCTGGTTATGGCTATATTCCAAACGATACTACAAAAGAAGAAACCTTCTTCTATCACAGTGACCACCTCGGCAGCACGTCTTACATCACGGATGATAAAGCCAACATCACTCAATATGATGCTTACCTACCATACGGTGAACTGCTGGTTGACGAACATAGCAGTGAAGAACTACCACATAAATTCAATGGCAAACAATCTCGATGAGGAGACTGGTCTATACTATTATAGTGCAAGGTACATGAATCCAGTCACGAGTCTATTTTTGGAATGTTGATAGATTTTTAGAAAAATACACTTCTTTACTCCATATAATTATTGCGGTGCAAACCCAATAGGTAGGATAGATTTGAATGGAGATACACTAAGTGTCGTGAACAAAACAGGTGGATTCTTGTTTTCATTGATGATGGTACATTTTTGAAAAGTGAGATAAAGGCCTCCGATTTATATAAAAGAGGAACGCAATGGTTTGAATCTACTGCCGAAAATTATATGCCATTATTATCAGTGAATGCAAACATCGGAAAATCTGAAAGTTTTGAACATTTTACTTGGCAGGATATAATAGACTTTGCAGAAATAGATAGAAATATGTTGTCTTATAGCTTCCGCGGCTCAGGGATTGGAAAGGAGAAGGAAAACCAGCCAATGGCTATCTTCTTGTGGAAATTGAAGGCATTCCTTATTGGCAGATGCCATCGGACAAATCCTGTTTGCACTTAATGATTATAGGAATTATTATAAGAATAGTTTTGATTCGAGTATGCAGAGAGAAACACTATTGCGGATGGTGCACAGTTCGCTAATGGCAGTTTGTGGAATTTAATATTTCCGTCTTATGACTATAGTAATTCGTATGATAATGCTATGATAAAAGAGCTATTGATTGGGCTAAGCATAGATATTATAAGAGCGTTGAACATACGTATTTTTCTCGGCATAGATTTTCCGAATTGGGTAATGAAAAAGAATGATTATCCAGCAAGTAATATGGGTGTTTATATTTTTAAAAGTAAAATGAAGATTGAAGTTAAGAAAATATTATCTATTGTTGATGTTATCTTTGGTGTATATTTTAGTGACCACCTTTGTTCAATATAGATACAAAAATAGTTTTGATATAGGGGAAGGTATCCTTTATTTTTACAGCAACACATTATATACGTTAGGTTTCATAATTACCTTTCTTATATACGGAACCCGATGATACGAAAATGGATATCTTCATTCAGTAGGTATTGTCTTCATTGTTTGGTATCTATATATATGGATTGATTGCATAAATTATACTGCCATATGATACCTCTGTTCTATATAGTATTTGGATTCTTAATATTCATAACCGAAATGATTTTCTTGTGTTTTTATATAAGAAAAATTCTGTCAAGAAATTGCATCAGTGAATGGATATGATGATAGTTATTCATATTGATATATATTAAGTCTCATGAGCCAGATAGGGGTAGCCAAAAGGAGGAATACTCATCAGTGAAGACCTACCATATAAGTTCAACGGCAAACAGTTCGATGAAGAGACTGGTCTGTACTATTATGGTGCAAGATACTTGAATCCTATGGCAAGTGTTTGGTATGGGTGGATCCGTTAGCGGAAAAGTATCCACAATAGGGACATATCCCAAGTTTAACCGGTAAAAATATTTTTCATAAAATTTTCGATGTTTTGTGTAGTATCAATTTCATAAAAGACTGATAATCAGGCATAGGGTATTGTAACGAGGAGTAAAATCTGATTTGTAGGGGACACGTCATATCAAAATTATTTTTGTTACTTTGCACTCATGCACGCAAATGTACAGACACGATTCAACCCTGCAACAGGCGACATGGCTCCTTATTATCGCATTAAGGAGGTGCATGATCGTGACGTGCAGGGTCATGCATATTCGCTAATTCTGTTGAACATCGGGTTCGAAACCTTCGCTTACAGCCGTACAGGTTCGAAAAATTGCATACGCACTTACCGAACGCTTCAAAAAACAGAAGTACACCCTCGCTTTTCGAGGAACATCTTGACGGACTTACTCCTATTGAACAGGCAAAGGCTGATGAATGGTGGAGCCGTATGGAGAACGAAGGTGGAATTGATAGGTTTAACAAGGAAGAGCAGAAATCGCTGAGAAAATATGAGAACTACGTTGACCTTGAGACGGCAAAAATATACTAACGCAAGGAATGTCGGTGCTGAGTGGGTTTTGCAAGCAGACGATAGACAAACTGCAATTAGAGGGTTTTTCCTGCGCAAAAACGGCTGGACGGAGAATATCAATACACACAGCTTTGTCAGCATTGATTGTTCGCACAGTATATGCAGTTTCTGAACGTTCGTCTGATTATTATTTGCGTGATAACTCGGCTGTTGGTGAACTTTATAGTGGAGTTCCCTGGCTGGACACCAGGAATCAATTCTCTGTAGTAAAGTCACTGACAAATTATATGAACCAAAGGAACAGTTAGAGCGTCATCTGTGCAACGTTACTGACGATCTCTTTAATATAGATAACAAGTTGATGCCTTTCGACTTAACCAACTCTCTATTTCGAGGGCAGCAAGCGTAATAGCAACAAGGCCCAAGTTCGTACTGATCAAAAGAAAAACGCTCTGACTGTAAGCTACTTGTACTTGCACTATGTATCAATAAAGAAGGTTTTATACGTTATTCTTCTATCTTGGAGGGTAATACAGCAGACCCTAAGTCTCGACCCAATATGATTGATACGTTAGCAAAGAGGAATCCATCACGAACCAAGGATACGCTCGTTGTCATGGATGCAGGTGTTGCCACGGAAGAGAACTTGGAGCTAATAAAGAAAAAGGGTTACAATTATCTCTGCGTATCCCGTACAAAGATGAAGGACTATACGCTCAGTGATGATAACAAGAGTGTTACGGTAATGGATGCCCGTCGGCAGAAAATAACGCTGAAAGAGGTTAAGACAGAAGATGACAAGGATTATTATCTCGAAATAACATCTCCTTCGAAAGCTATGACAGAGTCGTCCATGAACAGGGTCTGGAGAGAGCGTTTTGAGATGGAACTGCAGAGGATAAACGATGGAATCTCCAAGAAAGGTGGAACAAAAACCTATGAAAAGGTTGTTGAACGTACAGGACGTGCCATACAGAAGTACCCATCTATAGCGAAGTTCTACCAGATAAGCTACATAAAAAATGAGAAGAAACCCAAGCAGATGCTACGTGTAGACTGGGAGATAAAAGACCTCTCGGCAATGGAATCTGGTCACGGAGTCTACTCCTCCGCAGCAATATCAGGACACTTTCTGAGCGTGTGACATGGGGAATACTACAATCTCATTCGTGAGATAGAATGTACAAACAGGCAAATTAAAGAATGACCTCAACCTCCGTCCCTATCTCATCATCAGAAAGATGGAGCGAAGCGACGCACACCTCTTCTTCGGTTTATTAGCCTATTGGGTGCGTAAACACCATCCGCTGTCAATTAAAAACGAGAAGGAGAATCCTGTTACTGGACTGAGATTGTACGACGTATGAGCACCCAGAAGCTCGTCACAACAAAAGGAAGAATCCATTAGGTGAGAACATCGAGATGCGCCAATGTAGTAGTCCTTCGAAACAAGCAAAAACAGATATACGATAAGTTGAACTTAAAAACACTCACCATACAAAAGAATAAAATTTGTAGGACACAGAGTCCATAAGAAAACGATGAAAGCACGGTGACAGTTAGATTAGGCGAAAGTGGGGGTTAAACTTGAGTTAGGGTTCAACGTCTTACATCACAGATGACAAAGCCAACATCACACAGTATGATGCTTACTTGCCATATGGTGAACTCCTTAGACGAGCACTCATCGAGTGAAGACCTCTCTACAAATTCAACGGCAAGCAGTTTGATGAAGAGACTGGTTTGTACTATTATGGTGCAAGGTACATGAATCCCTGTCACGAGTCTGTGGTATGGGGGTAGATCCGTTAGCGGAAAAGTATCAAGCGAGTGGTTCATATCTTTATTGCAGGCAAAACCCTGTAAGGCGGGTTGACGTTGATGGAAATGATGAAGTCCATATTAATGGGGATGGAAGAATCGTGAAAGTTATAAATGATCATTCTGTCTCATATAACGATCGTTGATCCTAAAGGGAATAGACATAGTCTCATCTAGTTATAATATTTCTCCATATTTTTGGGGAATTGAAGAGGAGATAATCTCCAAATAGTGGCTAATATTGCTGGCTATTATGCAAAAACAAGCAGGCGTCCATGGATTAGTAGGTGCTAAAGGTAATGAAAAACTTGGTATTCTTGCTTAGCATGATCGTAGTGACAAAGGGATCTGGCTACAAACCATCTAATTCAGATGGAACTCGTAGATAGTTGGTCAGATAATAAATATAACTTAATGAATACATTACAACATGAGTATTTCCATAAACTTGATGATCAAAGAAACGCTTATAAAAAAATCATCTTTTTACATGCATCAGTTGATGAGAGAGCCAGTCGTACCAGGACCTTGCCCATACATCTGACAAATGGAAAGGTTAACGTGGCTACAGAGTTCTCAGAGTTGGTAATGAATGCTTATTATCAACCTAACAATAATACAAAGGCTGATGTAATGAACCTAATAGATAAATTTAATCGAAATAATACTGGAAATATCTTTTGAAGTTTAATCCGATGCCAGGACTATGGATATAAAAATTAATAATTTAGAAAAAGACCATTAATTATAGACCAAGTATAGATAAGTTTAACTTTATCATATCAAAAAGACAAAAATGAAAAAAGAAAAAATTATAATTATTTGTTTGTTATCTATCTTAGCTTTCTCATTGGCAAAAACAGCTTATGATAGCTTTTATGCTTAATTCATACTACAGTCATGGAGATGAACTAATCGCTAAGATAGAAAAATACAATATGGAACGACATACCTATCCCTCTCATCCTTAGACTCGATAGGAATAAAGGAATATGATTTGGGTGGAGGTCCTCATATATAAGAATCTTTCTTTTAGATACTCCTGTGTAGGAATCGGCGATTTCCGCTTTATCTTTCTATTATGGTTCATCATTCTATACCTATTCTCCATTATTAAGAAAAATGGAGTAAAGACTTAGACTTAGATACCTTAAATATTATTAGAAAGAGTCTTTCTCTGGAGATAAGTAAAATGGAAAAGCAAAAAGAAAATGAGACAGGTGTTAAGAATAATACCCCAGAATAAGTTAAGGCTATTTAAGGAGTTTGAGCGTATCTGATAATAGATTCTATCTATTTTGTACAAAAACTATTATACAAATAATGATATAGCAGAAGAAGGCTTTGTAAAAAGAGACAAGGGACTCTTTTAGCAGAATAGGAAGATGGAAATTCTATGCAAAAGATGGGAGATGCATTATGGTATCGTATGAAAACATATATATTGAAAAAGGATATGTTATAGAGGAAGGTTTTCCACGTAATCATGTTGATTATGTTAGTGAGTAATCGATAAAAAGATAGAGTTATGGAGTTATGGAGTTATGGAGTGATGTTACTGTAGCTCTCTAAACACTTGACGAGCACAAAACAGGGACGTCAGAGCGTTATTGTTGACAGGATAGGTTACGACAAGGAGGGTCATACGGTCTATACGAAGCTCGGTAATGGCACAGAAACCACCTACATCTACGACAAGCAGCGTGAACGTCTGCAGGTGATGAACCTACGACAGTGACTGGTCAGACTGTGATACTTGCAGAAATACTAATACCTAAAGGAGCTATTATGATGAAGGAACAGCAAAGTCGCAGGGAGTGACAATGGATAGGGGGAAAGAACTCAATATTTTACAGTGGGTAATCTTAAATAGGGTTAAATAGAAATCTAATGAAAGTATTAGACATGCGAAATGGGAAATCCTTGGAGATTCCCCATCTTCTTATGAAGTTGCTTCCAGGATTCAATTTGAGAATTTGCACAATTTTTGGAAAAAGAAGGTCCATTGTGTGGAAAAATTATTTATAAAATGACACACAACTCACAATTCCCTGATTATGATGGTTTTGTAAATAATCATATAATAAGTATATATATCTACCTCTCTATCAGATGGAAACAGGAAACAGGTCAAACAGTCCAAGAACATATATTGTGAAAATAGATATTTCTATATCGGCTAATAGGAAAAAGAAGTTGAATATGCTGTCGTTTATCTTGATTTTATGGTGAGATGACATACTATATTTTTATAATTTCCAATGAAGAACGATAAATTGCTTAAAATATATTAATATTAATTCTATTTATAAAACCTTGGAGTTGGAAAGATAGATGTTCCTCATTTCTATCATGAATTATTATTCTTTTTCCACGATTTGTTTTCATAAATATAATCCTTCGTCTATGAAAACAATTTTCTACCGTCCGTACAGTCATGGCGAGTGTGGTGGATATTAGACTTATGTCTATGGTGCTACGTATGCATGACAGCTAGAACCGTGTGCGGACGATGACTTATCCTGATGGTGAAAAACAAGAAAACCTATGGGTATAGATTAGATGGGACGATGAATATCTCGATAGAGGCATGATATCGCTACAATGGGACAATCTGTATTTGGAGTAAAAAGCTCCAGGAAAATCGGTAAATGTATATACAGGATGGTTTGCAGGTCATAGACAGACAATTTTATGATTATTATTATGGTGAAAAGAAAATGAAGAAAATAGTATATTTTAATAATTATCTTCTCGTTAGTTAGTTGTATAATACCTATGTCCATAAAGTAAAGCTAACAAATGAAGATTTGAGTTGATAACTCATTACAAGATAAATGATAGTATCTATTATGTTTCAAATACTGACGATATAAGATACATTGGATAATAAAAGATATTCAAATATGGAATCCTAAAATACTGTTTCCATTTGATCCCGAGGGACATAATTGGATAGAGGTGGGCATGAATATGATGGTATTGCAAGTGCTAGATATGACTTTGTTGCATCTCTACTGACACATTCCTAATAAGCTTTGAAATAAAGAGAGAAAAGGAAAGTGGTCTCTCAACAAACAGTTGCAACTTTAGTGAATGGAGTTGGGTAGGTACCGAATGAATCCTAATACCTGAAGTATGAAGCACAAATACAAGGATTGTATTTGTGTAGATATTAGGCAAATGGAGAGAAATGAAGGGATCAACCAGTTATTGGTCTTAAACAAGTAATATGGAGTAAAGATAAAGGACTCTTGCAATATTCTTTTTGAAGAGCGGAGTCTCATATACGCTTAAAGAATTAATAATATAAATAGATAGGCGCAATGAGGGTATATAATATATCTTTTGGATTGTATGTTGTTTTCACCATGCCTAAAAGACTAAGCAGATGAGGATTTACATTACAATTATCATATTATGTGCTTTCTTAGTTTCTTGCAAAGATAAGAAATATAACTATAAAAAGCTAAAGGAGAATGGGTCCACTTAAAAATGGAGAGACTATAGATGGTTATACCAGAATAGGTGACAGCATTTATGGGGGCTATGGAGATTCAATATATTTACATACAAACGATGCCAACACTAAAGGGCGTTGATGTAAGTAGCTTCATGGTATGTAAAAATACAGGGTATGCAAGACTCTGTACCATGTTTATTATCCGTTATGGGTTGTTTGTGAGGATGCTATGGACTTTGGTGGATGTTATTTTTAAGGACTATATTATGGAAGATGCCTCTTCAGAGTCGTTTATACATATAGGGCGAGGATATGCTATCGATGCATAGTAAATTATTTAAAAAGGTAAAGCTGTTAACAATCTAATAATAAAAGCAGATTAAAGAAATGAGTATTTATGAGAGAAGTCTGACACACCCTTGCCCGTATCACGATTTTCTGGATAAAACTGATTTTTCGGTGGTGTAACATCGCCACATGGTAACTCATTTTGAGACTACATACACTAGTAATTTATTTGATGACAACAAATCTGGGCAAAGTATTATGGATTGGTTAGCTATAAAATCGTGTGGGTTGTGTGTTGATATTCCACCGGTTTGGTGCGGGTGCTTTGCACATGTGGTGTGGATGCTTAGCACATGTTGTGCGGATGGTATGCACCACATGTGCGGAGGGTTAACACCATTGCAGTATATGAAAGGGTAGGGATTAAATGTGCTAAGCGTATTAAGACTAACAGAACATGGAATTTTCGGTAATATGTGAAAGTTAAAATAAGAATTATCTCCATAGATTATTTGTATATATCACTATTCTTTTTGTCCCCAGAATAATTATGTCTATACGTTTTACGTGATAGGTCATATCAATGGTAGAACATAAACTTAACAATTTGGGAAATGATAAAGAAAGATAAAATAGAGATTTTGATTGTTACGATGGAAGAAGATTCCTTTGAGATTTATCATGACATAGATCTTTCAACCCTGAGCCGAAAAGGGTAGGGTTTCAGTTCGCACAAAATGAATGTGGAACCCAAATCTGAAACTGTCATCATGACACTGCAGACCTATTTGATGAATGGTGAAAAAGAAATTGGGATGCAAAGTCTTAAAGCAGAATTTCTCATAGAACCTTTCAATAGTTTTTGTTATTGGTAAAACAGATGATGGTTATTGGGAGGTTTCATCCCCTAAGGTTGTTGACAAGATGCTAGACGTGTGTGTTGGTGGTCTCCGTGGTATGCTTTGTAAAGAATTTTATGGTACATCTTTAGAAGGTTTGGTGATACCATTGTTCTTTCGAAGTGCTTTTAACGGGCATCGACGAAAAAGAAAATATACTACTTGTCTGATTCGTAAACTTCCCTCAATTTTTCCTCAGATAGTTATTCCTCACTGCGACAATACTTTTCAATAAACCAATGTCTTGTCGGAGGTAATTCACGCATTAAATACTGATATAAACTCACAGAATTAATTTGGAACTTTCGTCTAAATAAATTACATTTGCAAACAGAATCTACTAACAAATAAAAAGCGATTAAAGGTATGAGAAAGACTATTCTAATATTGTTGCTCTATATTATTGGCAATGGCTTGTTGTTATTGGGGAACAGATTTTAAGTTCACAATACCTATTATTACGCTACAAATTATGAGTTTCTGGGGAACTTACAAACTAATAAAAGACGCTAATCATTTCAAGAAGAAGGAGAAATCAGTTTAATTAGACTCATTGGACTCAATTAGGGCTAATTAAACTTATTGTTCTCATTGATCATCCAACATCCAACACCCATCACTATCACCCCTTTCAGCCTCTTGGAGGATTTCCTATGGTCAAACGCTAAGTCGGGAAGTTCGGTCAAGAGGAACCATTTTTGCTGTGCAGCATCATCTAATCCACTCGACTTCTGCAGGCTTATCAAGAATTGTGAAATAAGCTACGGTGATGATTCGTTCGTGGGTCACGATGGACGGCATCGAAGACGCCGACATCGCATCAACTCACCAACCATCAGTCCTGTCTCCTCTTTCAGTTCACGACGAGCAGCATCAACGGTTGTCTCATCAATATTCATAAAGCCACCGGGGAATGCCCATTTCCCTTTGCAAGGTTCATTCTTCCGCTGTATCAACAGCAGTTTCATCCCTCATCACTTCGTGCAAAGACAAGGCAGTCAGCCGTTACGGCTGGGTGTGGATAATTATATGTGTACATCAGCTAAAAATTTATATAGAACTTTCTTTGGCAAAAAGTAAGAAAAAGATTCTTTCCATTTGAATATTCTGATCCATCTTACCTTTGTGACCTATGGAATTTAGAACCATTGTCAACATTCCCCGTCCAACATTTGAGTTGGAACCCTTGTGAGCGGATTCTTTTCGTTGGATCATGCTTTGCCGACAATATTGGTAAAGTTGATTTGTAGAAGAGAAGTTTCAGCAGTGGTAAATCCCTTTGGGGTGATGTATAACCCCTGTGTCCGTGTTACATACGGTGGAAAAGATGGAGGGTCATAGCTTTGATACGGCTGTATTCACATTGGGAACAAACCATGTCTATGTGGAGCGGGCAACAGGGTGAGATAGTTGACAACTGCCAGAAACGTCCACAGCGTGAGTTTGAAGAGCGCGAACTAACGATTGAGGCGTGTGTTGATGCCTCGCATGAGGCTATTGCCCTTTTTGCGACAAGCGAACCCGAAGGTGAACGTTATTGTCACCGTCAGTCCGATTCGTTATGCTAAATATAGTTTCATGGAAGTCAGTTGTCGAAGGCTGTGTTGTTGTTGGCTGCCGATAAGCTAGTGGAAAGACGAAGGCGAACGGATTTATTATTTCCAGCCTATGAGTTGTTAACGACGAACTGCGCGATTATCGTTTCTACAAAGCCGATATGCTACACCTAATAGTCAGGCTGTTGCCTATATCTGGGAACAACAGCTCAGGCAACCTGCTTCTCAGCTGAAGCGAAACAATTTCTTAAAGCGTGGCAACCCATCAAAGAGGCATTGTCACACCGCCCGTTTAATCCAGAGGCAGCGGCATATCAGGATTTCATAAAGCAAACAAAAGAAAAAGCAAGATTATTGAAACTAAAATATCCTAATTTAGAACTCAACTTATAACAAATGGGAGAAATGAATGACAAAGAGATTGAAGATCTGCATAAAGGCACATGATATTAGATTAACAGCCAACCGCATCCTTATTGCACGTACCCTAGCCGGACTTGACTATCCAATCTCCATGAAGGAACTTGAATCAAAAATCCAGACGATTGATAAGTCGAACATATTCCGAACCCTCTTACTCTTCAAGGATCACCACTTGGTACATCAACTTGAAGATGGTAATGATGATGGTACGTTATGAGCTATGTTTCAGCCATGACGTGGAGGAGGATGACGACATGCATGTACACTTCTATTGTGAACATTGCCAACACACCTTCTGCCTTGGAGAAATCTCTGCGCCACAGGTAGATTTACCACCAGGCTACAAACAATTGTCTATAAACTACATGGTAAAAGGCTTCTGTCCTAAATGCGCTCGCCGCTATTATATAAAAAGGATAAGATGAAAAAGGGCAAGGATAATACGCTGTATAAAGACTTTTTCAGTACCTTTTGCATAAGATATAAAAACAATTTAGATAGTAATGAATTATACTATTGAGAAAGTAACGACGCTCATCGGTGCACGCCGTTATGGTGATAAGGATGCAAACATCAGCTTTGTACTTACTGACAGCCGCTCACTGTGTTTCCCTGAAGAAACATTGTTCTTCGCACTTAAGTCTGAACGTAACGACGGACATTATTATATCCCAGAACTCTATGCAAGGGGTGCAGGAATTTTGTCGTGGAGCTAGTTCCAGAGGGATGGGCTACACGCTCATCCTGACGCTAACCTCTTGAAAAGTTGTTGACACCTGAAGCCTTTGCAACGATTGGCTGAACGCCATCGTGACGAATACCTGATTCCGATTGTGGGTATTACGGGCTCGAATGGTAAGACGATGGTTAAGGAGTGGCTTTATCAGTTGCTTTCTCCGCAGATGGTTGTCACCCGTTCACCACGTAGCTATAATTCACAGATTGGCGTTCCATTGTCTGTATTGCTACTGAATGAGAATACACAGATTGGTGTCTTCGAGGCGGGTATCAGTCAGCCGGGCGAGATGATGGCTTTGCATGATATCATCCAACCAACCATCGGTGTCTTCACGGCACTGGGTACGGCTCATCAAGAGAATTTCCCATCTATAGAAGCGAAATGCCATGAGAAGATAAAACTCTTCCATGATACGAAGGCGTTAGTCTATTCGGCTGATGAAGAGGTGTTTACGAAGTGTCTGAACGAATATCGACCAGTAAGGGACTGAAGCTCGACTGGTCAGCTAAGAAGCCGGAAGCGGCTTTTCATATCGAAGCTCATTGAGAAGAAAGACATTGAGACAAACCATCACCTACGTATGGAAGGAAAGACGGAAGGACAATATAAACCGCCTTTCATTGACGATGCTAGCATTGGAGAACTCTGTCACCTGTGCTATCGTTGCCCTCCACCTTGGGGTTACTCCGTCGGCACTCGCTGAACGAATGGCACTACTTTGAACCTCGTCGCAATGCGTTTGAGGTGAAGGAAGGACAGCATGGCTGTACGCTTATCAACGATTCTTATAACTCTGATTTCAACTCACTCGACATAGCACTCGACTTTATGAACCGTCGTCCTGACCACATGGGACGTCGTCGTACACTGATTTTGAGCGATATCCGCAGAGTGGTGCCTCGGATAAAGACCCTGTATCACAAGGTCGCTTTCCTATGTGAGAAACGTGGCGTTGAGAAGTTCATCGGTATCGGTGAAGGACTCTTGTCACAGCTGTCGGCTTTTAAAACATCTGGTGAGAAGCATTTCTTCGCTACGGTCAACGCCTTTTATCCATAGCGAGGTCTTCGCTCGTCTGCACGATGAAGTCATCTGTTGAAAGGCGCACGCCAGTTTGGCTTCGACCATCTGACAGAACTCTTTGGTGAAGAAGGTGCATGAGACGGTGTTGAAGTGAATCTCAATGCGGTTGTTGACAACCTGAACTGGTATCAGTTCGTTCCTCAAGAAGGAGACGAAATTGGTTTGTATGATTAAGGCTGATGCTTACGGCGCAGGAGCCGTTGAGATTGCCAAGACCCTTCAGGACCATCGTGTTGACTATCTTGCTGTGGCTGTTGCTGATGAGGGTGTGACGCTCCGTAAGAATGGTATCACAAGCAATATCATGATTATGAACCCTGAGATGAGTTCTTTCAAGACGCTCTTCGATCTATGACCTTGAGCCAGAGGTGTATAGCTTCCGACTCTTGGATGCGCTCGTGAAAAGCGGCACAGAAGGAGGGTATCACGGGATATCCTGTTCATATAAAACTCGATACGGGTATGCACCGCTTAGGTTTCGACCCTGAGAAGGATATGGATGAGCTTATCAACCGACTGAACATCAGAATGCTATCATCCCGCGTTCGGTATTCTCTCACTCGTTGGCTCGGATGCCGACAGCTTCGATGCGTTCTCTGCTCGTCAGTTTGCACGCTTCGATGAGGGTAGCAAGAAGTTGCAAGCGGCTTTCAAACATAAGATTATCCGTCACATGGATAACCTCATCAGGCATCGAACACTTCCTGAACGTCAGTTGGATATGTGCCGATTGCCTTTTGGACGGCATGGCATCAACCCACGCACAAACAAAATTATCAATAATGTCAACACTGAAGACAACGATCTTTCAGATGCGCCACGTACCAGCTGGCGACACCGTTGGCTACTCTCGTAAGGGGAAATCGACCAGGACAGTGTGATTGCTGCCATCCCAATCGGTTATGCGGACGGTCTGAACCGCCACTTCGGGGCAACCGCCACTGCTATTGTCTGGTCAATGGTCAGAAGGCAGCGTATGTTGGTAACATCCTGTATGGACGTAGCGATGATTGATGTCACCGGCATCGATTGTAAGGAAGGCGACAGTGTCGAAATCTTCGGCGATCACCTCCCCGTCACCATCCTCAGTGATACCCTCGACACCATACCATACGAGGTTCTGACGACCATCAGCAACCGCGTGAAGAGGGTTTATTTCCAGGATTAGAAAAAGGAAGCCCACACACTAGCGCCCCTTCCTCCTTCCCCTCCCCCCATAGGGAGGGAGTACTATGCGAGATATCTCCCTATTTATTAGACAAATAATGGGATATGATAAACCCTAAATATATCCCTTTTATGGGGTAACTTCGTTGCTTACGCCCTCCCTACGGGGAGGGAAGGGGAGGGCTACTATTTAATATATTTAAAAATGGCAATTATCTACTTCACTCTCGGATCATCATCGGCGCAAGCATTATGCTGCTAGGATGAAGAACAAATCAACATTAGAGCAGAAGAAAGCTGGTGAGGAATTAGCTGTCCTTCTCGTAGCCAACTTGACACGGAACGGAGGAATGTTGATGAACGTATTGCTGCAGTCAAAGAGAATGCTCTTCAGCAGCTTGAAGCAGAACGAAAGTATGGCGAACAACTACGCAACGAACTCCAAAAAGCAGGCTGAAGCTAAGAACAGACTGCAGCAAGAGGAGGTGCGCAACATGGCTGCACAAATGTTGGCTGAGAATCGGGAGAAGATGAATACTCGCCGATAAGGAACGACTCGACGCCCTTCTGGCACCACTGAAAGAGCGTATAGGAGGCTTTTCAATCAGACGTGTTACAAATAACAGCAAGGAGAATGCAGCTAACAAAACAGAGATAAAAACGTCATTTGAGGCTGTTATGAAACAACTCCATGCGGAGCAGGAGATGACCATTACAGGCATGCGTGAAGAACAAGAACGCCGTAAAGGAACTTCGAGAACAGACTGATCGTATCGGTAATGATGCAGCGTCACTGACAAAAGCACTGAAGGGTGACTCTGAAGATGCAGGCGATTGGGGTGAGATGATTCTTGAAAAGACCCTCGAAGACTGTGGCTTAGTGAAAGACCAACATTTCTTCCTTCAAGAGAACTTCAAGGATGAAGACAATAATAACTATCGCCCAGATGCGGTCATCGTTTTCCCAACTAACGAACGCGCTGTCGTCGATTCAAAGGTGTCGTTGACGGCTTACCAAGCCGCTATCAAGGAAACCGACGATGTTCAACGACAAACTCTTAAAAGAACACGTCACCTCTCCGTCCGTAAGCATATTGACGAACCTCTGCGAAAAACTATGAGAAGATTGTCCCAGGCTGCATCGGCTACGTCCTGATGTTCGTACCTTATGAGAGTGGCTACTCGGCAGCTATCAAAGGCGACCCTTCCATCCTGCAATATGCTTTCCGTAAGCATATCATTGTCCTTAGTCCAAGTAACCTCCTCATGGCGTTACAACCGACGCGCGAACCATGTGGCAGAACCATCGACTAAATGATAACGTAGACAAGATATTACAACAATCCAACGACCTCACGATAAGTTCGCTACCTTTGCCGAAACTTTCATAAAGATAGGTACCAACATCGAACGACTTCAACAAGACTTCAATAAGGCTAAGGGCAGCTCAACGATGGCAAAGGCAACATCGTCCGCCGCCTGAGGGACTCAAAACCTGGGCATCAACCCCAAGAAACAGATTCCTGAGAACCTTCTAAACCCATCCGTCTCCGAATCATATCCCGCACCCCCATGTTGTGGCATTTAGCTCTGTATCGCCTTTTTCTCTGTGTGCCAAATGATATTGCGAGGCTTTCGTTATTCACTTCATTTTGTTGGAAGAAAAGGAGTTTATAACAATTAGCCGATTTCGTTTCGCCAGTCAATTGATAAATCTTAGTTCCTGTCATTCCTGTCATTTATAATAGGCGCTTTACTTGTTGTGGTTTCAGCAAGATGCATGAAATGTTAAAAGTGACAGCAACTTAAAATAAAAACTAATCTCGTATTTTATGCGATAGTTCCTTTATCATTTAGAATACATGTTATTCAAAAGTTTAAAAGTGCTTTTTATCACTAATCTTTATGTGCCTATTACCATACCCTCTCCTTATAGAGCCCTTATAATGCTTCTATGGCTAAAAGCCTTATCACTACATCCACATTTGTCCAAGATAGATTTGGCAAGGTTTTCAAATCCCAATTTGGAAAACACGTCCGTGGTGTGATAACTCAACCGAAGGAAGTATTTTTAACAGCATTAAATTAGTGGAAAAATCTGACGTCTCCAAGTGTTTTGAGAAGCTTTGTTTCTCAGGAACTTCAGGTTCCTTATAAGATTTTGTTCTGCGGAATTAAGGTTATCCAGAAAAACATTAAATGCTTCGCCTCGTTGTCATCAGCGTTCTATGTTATTATTATGATTTTTAAAAATTTTATCGCCTTCCATACATCCGAATAAGAAGCACCACTCTTCCAGCGCTTCTGCTCGTCGCATGGCTTCTTCCATCTTGCCATCCTTGATGAGTTTGCCACCCATTTCTCTTGCTTCCAGGGAATTTCTCCTTCTATCGAATTGGGCGATATACTTATGCAAGGCATTGATGGCATCGGCGGAGGTGCGCAGATGTCGATTGGTCTTCGTAGTGGAGTAGGAACCAATATTCAATGGAAGGCATGCTACATGCAAGTGTGATACAGTTCGTTGTCATCATACTTGCGATGCAGTTCTTTGATTTGTCGTCCTTCCTCAGGGTTCCATTGTGACACACTCTTCATCAAAGAAGCAGATAACCTCGGCACCATCTGTCAGCCCTTCATCAATGAGGCTTATTGATGTTATCCATTGACCTCGTTACCAAAGCTAACGTGGCTTCATTTCATATACAATCCAAGCAAAGTGGCTTGAGATGCTTCAAGTACCAGAATTCCGTGATGCCAGCACCAATAACTCGCTTTTTGCGGTTGTTTGATTTGACGGGAATTAATCTTGCGTGCCATAGCTTTTAGATGTTAGAAGTGCACCAATTGACCATTGCTATAGCGTTGCTCAAATCTGATATTTTGTTCAGTCCTTGAACTCTACAAGAGAGTATAGGTTAGATGCACCGATTCTATCCTTCTCAACAAACCAGATATTGTCCTTGCGAACAGGGTCATCTCATTGTGTTGAGCAAGCCTGGATACGAGTGGTGAGAAGCATCTGACTCTCGTTACTGTTGATGATGTATTCTTGAATGATGAACTCTATCAGCTTTGGGTGCAACGATGATTCAATCTCGTCAATCATCAGAATAGAGTCATTCTTTACTGCCTCATAGATGGCTGCTTCCACACCCATCACGCGAGTTGTTCCCTCACCTCCTGGCGTGTAGATAATTCGTAAATCTCTTGACCACGGTTATTCTCTACCGTATGCTCAAAGTCGAGAACATGCTCTTTATACAAATTTTGAGATGTCAACCGTTCTTTTTCTTCCTCAGTGAAGAGACCTTCCGTCTGAAGTATCTGTGATAAATGAGTAAGATATTGTGCGTCTTTTATTTTATCATTGATACCTGTTATATTGAAGTCCGTTTGATGCATGAATTTAAGTAAATGTGTTTTTAGAGCAGCATCTTCTCCTATCTTATTTTCTATAATATCTGCTTACGTTTGTGTGTGTGGTCCAACCACAGACATGAACTTATCGCGTACCCAAGCACGGACAACATCCGCATGTTCCATTTTTATATTCATCACCACGTGCTGCAAAAAGACTTGTTGGGAAGACAGTTCAGCGTCAAAGCTTTCGTTCCTCCTGATCAATCTTTTGCACAGCAGGGCTGAATGATAAAAACAGATTGCCCATCTTCAAGAACACGTTCAAACACTTTAATTGGTTGTGTGGTCTTGTAATAGGAGAGCTTTCTGAAGCACTTGTTGGTGAGTACTTTTAACTGATACTAGTAACGAATACCTTCTCACCCAAAATTTAATATTAAACTCTGATGGTTGAGAAGGCGTTTCTTTGTCAAGATGAACTGCCCAAAACCTGTTGGCTCGTCCATGTTCTGGGGGTCAGACACCATAAAAATCACGAAGTATAGATATAACACGCAGCAGATTACTCTTTCCTCCAGCATTAGGTACCATACAAGATTCCCCAATTTTAGAAGTCGAGTTCCATTAGGCATTGTCACCACTTGTTGAGCCTCAAATGTGGTGTCTGCTGTAGCTTCAAAGCTGAATGTATTTCCTCTTCCTTGAAGGATAGTAATATTTTTGAATGTAATTTCTCATCATATACTTCTTTATTCTATATTGCATATACAATAGTGTTTTGAATTCAAACTCTCAAATAAATCAATAAATTATTTAGTATTCTATTCTTTATATTTGGTGCTTTTTCGCCAATATGCAAAATAGAATTGCGAAATATGATAAGTATCGTGCTTGCACCAATCGAATCATCCATAGCCTCTCGTATAATCTGCTGATACTGAGAGGGTGGACTGATAAAGGCTGTGGATGCAGAAACCAAGGCTAAGAAATTTATGACTTATCTGCACATTGATAGAGCGCAGTACTAATATGCTATTTATGCGAAAGCTGACAAAGGGAAAAGAGTGCTAAAGAGTTGACGCACATAATCATACATGTGATTAGTCCTTTTTAGAAGTGTATAAAAATCTATAACAGCAAATAACGGACAGGCAGTACGTCTTCCCAAGTCAGCAACTTTTTGAATACATCAGTCATCAGCAACAACCAAGTTCTCAAACAAAATTAACATGTGGGATACGAAAGAAATTGAATTTTCAGAACACTAAGAGAGTGTTTTTACGAAAAATCAACTAAATTTGCACTTGCTTGTTGAATTCACCGCTGGTTACATGAGAAGGGAAAAAACTTTGGCAACAACTGTGAAGTTCAGATAACTGGTAGTGGAGATGGGAGACTCAACGTTCACTCTATGCGCCATCCCGTCAATGAGAAAATCAACGCTTTTTGATTCATATAATCCCAAAAATATATTCAAGGAATGATACAACAAAAAACATTGTGGGGCAAAGTTTTTTTCTAATGGTGTCGCTTATCACCTTAATGTCTTGTGCTCATCGCTCAGGACATGGGAAGAAGTTTGCTGAAGAAAAATAGATATAAGGTCCAGAGAGTAACAATTCAAAAGACGATAGAACAAGATATGGACCCTGATGCGATTAGTCCGGGATCAACCAAATGAGGACTGCACAACATCGTCATCGGATGGTGGCGCAGAAATCTTCAAGCGATCGGTGACGCAGTCTTTATGGTCGTTACCTGATGGCGAGGATATGTATCAGTGTTCAGGCTTCTTTATTGGGAAAGATGGATTAGCGGTTAGCAATTATCATGTTTTCAAAGATACAGGAATGGGACTTGAGGCTGTGAAACTTGCAGGCGATGACCACTTCTATAAGGTAAGTCACATTTATGTAAAAGATGAGGAACAGTGATTTTATATTATTTCGTGTAGCTTGTCAGAATAGTACGTATCTCCCCATTGCGGATGGTCAGCCACAAGTAGGAGATAAGGTTTTTGCTATTGGTAGTCCACGCGGATTAGAAAAATACATTCTTCAGGTGAGGTTTCGCAATGGCGTGATAGGTATCTTATGCAGATAAGTGCTCTTATCGATCATGGCAGTAGTGGTGGAGCGTTGGTTAACGAATTTGGTGAAGTAGTAGGTATTACTCGGGGACTTTTGCCGAAGGATCACAAGCTAACTTAAATTATGCATGGAGTATAGATGTTATCAAACCTTATTTGCGACAATAATGAAATCTTTTGTTCCTGCTTTGCTGAGGCATAATAAGTTACGCACCTATCATAAATGACAGGAACTAAGATTTATGAGTTATCTAGTAAATTGAAATCGACTCACTGTGGCTCTATAACGAATCGTGTGGGTGGTGTTGATATTCCACCGGTTTGGTGCGGAGGATTAACACCATTGCTGTATATGTAAGGATAGGGATTTAATGTGCATTAAGTGAATTAAAAACTAAAGTCAATCTGTATTTTTTGTTTAGTTGGAGACTATACTTCCAACATATTTTTAGGCTCTATGACGAATTACCTATACGATTCGTTATAGAGCCAAAAACATATCATAAAATTCAAAGGTTAAAGTTCAAAACTCAAGGGTTGAAAAGGGCGTTAATTCCATTCGAATTAACGCCCTTTTACTTTTCGGGTTGTGAATTATCTTTACAATGTAGAGGGATGAAAGAAGACAGAAGAACATCAAAAACAAAAGAGACAGAATAAAATACAGTCCCTACCCACAACCTCCATTGGTCAGGGTTTACTTACTGAAACATATCTATCAATTAGTGAAAGCTTTTTAATCCCAATCAGTCATTAGACCACACATGTATAATTTTTACTATGGTATGGTTTCCGATTTGTTTTTGATTATCCCTCAGCAAACTGTTTCCTGCACTCCCCCTCTCTGCAGGAGAGGGGGTGAGGGGTGAGGCTACTCTCCCTCCCCGATAGGGTATAATCACGTTAAATAAGTCTAACTTTATACCCGTAAGGGGATTGTTTCGCTTTGTTTTTGTAGATATTTCGTATATTTGTACCCGTAAAGGTATAAATAGTATGGAGAAAATCAATTATCAAACTACATTAAAACAACTGCGGAAGGAATACCATCTTACGCAGGAAGACATGGCTTTTAAAGCTGGTGTAGGGACTGCGCTTTGTGCGTGAAATGGAACAAGGAAAAAGCTACACTACGCATGGACAAAGTCAATCAAGTGCTTGAGCTGTTCAACCTACAGTTAGGACCAGTACCCATTCCAAAAGGACTAAGTGGAAAAAGATTCAACATCATGAGACAAGGAAAAAAGTATATGTAAAAAGATAAGCCGGCAGGCATTATCACAGAAGACGAGAGGGGATATAGCTTCGCTTATCTTCCAGAGTATTTGGATGGTAGTAAGTCAACTCCCGTTAGTCTGACATTGTCATTGCGTGCAGAACATTATCAGAGTAATGTTCTTTTTCCTCTTCGATGGTCTTATTCCAGAAGGTTGGATGCTGAATATTGCTGAACGAAACTGGAAAAATCAACCGTAGAGACCGCATGGGATTACTCCTCGTGCTGCCGTGACTGTATAGGAGATATTAGCATCGTACCCATAGAAAAGGAGGAGGACAGAAGATGAGTCGTTGTCTGTACTGTTATAAAACCATTAAAAAGCTGGGGAGGTTGACTATCATCCGCTTTGTGCAAAGAAAAATGTTTGGGGCAGCAATAGCCCCCTATCCTCACCCTACACACGAAAGGATATTAACCGCTTAGCGCAGATTGTCGTTGAAAAACGAACAACAGTGACAGGTGTGCAATCAAAAACTATCAATAGACCTTGAGCATGATGCAGCAGGAAATCCACAACGACTTACGATTGTAGGCGTCATGGGACGATATATCCTTAAACCCCAAACAGAGCAGTTTGAATGCCTCCCAGAGATAGAGGATTTATCCATGCATCTGGCTGAGATTGCGAAGCTTCCTACTGTTCCACATTCTCTTATCCGTTTTGCTGATGGTGAACTAAACTATATAACAAAAAGAATTGATAGAACCGATGATGGGCGAAAGCTTCCTATGGAGGATATGTGCCAACTAAGTGGTAAGCTGACAGAACAAAAATACCAAGGAAGTTATGAAATGATAGCCCGTTTCCTCGACCAATATTCCAGTGTGTCTATGTTAGACAAAGTGAACTATTGGCAGCAGGTTGTCTTCTCGTGGATTATAGGCAATGCGGATATGCACCTTAAAAAACTTCTCTTTGTATAGCACACGAGAAGGACACTATGTGCTCTGTCCAACCTACGATCAGGTTTCCACAAAGATTGTGATGCCAGAAGATACAGAGGAAATGGCATTGTCGCTCAACGGCTTCAAAAAGTCACTCCTCGTCTATGACTTCCGAGAGGCTATGCTTTCGACAGGACTCTCCGACGTGGTTGCCAACAGAATCATATCTGGTTTTGCTAAGTTTAGAGACAAATGGATGGTGTGTATTGACAACTCTTTTCATTCCTGATAATCAGAAAGAACAATACAAGAAACTTATTGACCACAGATTGGAAACCTTAGCAAAGGAATAGGGGTGAGGGGAATTCACAATCTCTCTATTAATTCATAATTCATAATTCAAAATGCATAATTATGATTACCGATATAGTTCAAGGGTTAAAGGCAAATCACAAAGGTCAAAGTTCAATGCTCAAAGTTCAAAGGTAAAAGAGTTCAAAGGTAAAAAGAGTTCAAAGTTAATAGCTCAAAGTTCAAAGGATTTCACGCAGCAGAGTAAAGAAATATGTTGACAAAACAATCAAAGAAAAAGACAGCAAATCGAACTAAAAACGTACATTTTCGCCACTCTTGTAAAGCCTTTTGTTATCAAGTAGTTGCAGAAGTGCTTTTTCAAAAGGTGCTTAGTAAGGCTTCAAAAGGGCGTTAGTAAGACCTCAAAAGGGCATCTTTTAAAAGTTAAAAGGGCGTTAATTCGAATGGAATTAACGCCCTTTATTTTTTTAGCCTTTGATTTTTATTTACAAAATGGAGTCGCGGATACGATAGGAGAAACAAAGTGAAGAAGCGTATATACACGCAACTCGTCAACTTCTCACATGGGGTATCTCGCTAATCACTCCCTCTCCACTCGGAGAGGGGTTGGGGTGAGGTTTTTCCCCTCTTCGGGGAGGGAAGGTGGGGCTTTTACTTGCATACCCCGGATTCTGCTCCAACTTAGGATTATCAGAGATATTCCACTGTGGGATTGGCAGGTATCTGTTGAAGGTTTGGAACGTACGGTCCTCAACCTTGCTGCTACCACTGACTACGGCACGCATGGTTGGGTCGGTAGCAGATGTGTTAATAGTACCTGTGATATGGTTCAATGGACCATTCAATACTGTCTCTGCGACCATCTTACCATTGCTTGTCCAACGTAAGATATCAGCACGACGGAGACCCTCACCAGCGAACTCTGGAGCCACGCTCACGACGAATCAGCTCACGAAGTTTGTCCTTTGTGTTATACTTTGACTGGTCAACGGCAGGCATACCCACACGTGTACGAACCTTATCAATCATAGCATAGACGTTGGCTGAAGGACCATTCAACTCGTTCTCAGCCTCAGCCCATGTCAGAAGTACCTCAGCATAACGGAAGACGATAGGGCTACACTCGGTATCCCATACATCAGAATACTGACTCTTTGGGTCCAGATACTTACGCCATGTGAGGGCAGTCTTAGAAGAGTTGGCAGCATTGGTTGGGTAGTTAGGATTCTTCTTACCATTAACATTCTCGTCAAGCGTATTGAAGATAGTGCCATTCCAGTCGCAACCGGGATAGAGAATCGTCATTGCCATGCGAGGGTCACGACCATGGAAAGGATGCGTTGCATCATAGCCAGAACCCGCCTCATCGATTGTCTTACCATTACTCATCTCATAGTTATCAACACACTTCTGTGTTGGAACCACTGATGACCAACCACCATCGGCATTGTTATAGAGCTGTCCGATAGTGCCCAATGGGCGAGTACCGCTCTTATACTGTACGGCAAGGATGATTTCCTTTGAGTCAACACCAGCCAACTTAAAGAGGTTGGTATAGTCAGGATCAAGTTCATACTTACCCAAGTCGATGATAGCCTGAGCAGCATCCTTCGCCTTCTGATAGTCGCCCCAGTAGAGGGCAGCACGCATCTTCACAGCTAAGGCAGCACCTTTGCGATACGTCCACGTGCAGCAGGAGACGTATTGATATCAGCAATTGCCTCGTCAAGGTCTTTGAATACCAAATCCTTCACTTCGTTGCTACTATGTGGCACGCGTGCCTCCTGAGCACTGGTAAAAGGTTTAACGATTGGCACACCACCATAGAGGAAACCCATGCGGAAATAGTTGTAAGCACGGATAGCCTTCACCTGCGCAACGAGGTCTTTCTTTACTGCATCGCTGCTGAAGACACACTTATCAACATTCTCAAGGAAGGTGTTACATCTACCAATGATGGTATAATCGTAGAACGACCAGCCCGGAGACGATGGTGAGAGCGAACCATTACCGATATTGGTAAAGCCTTCCCAAGGGAAGTTGTTGTACGCAAAGTCAGAGCCAGCATCCCAATAAAGCAAGGCTGCACCTTCTTCCCAACCATCATAACAGCCCACAAGGAACTTCTCTGCATCGTCGCCCGTCTTCCATGTTGTAGCTGGCGACATTGCATCCTTCGGCACAGTGGTAAGGTAGTCATTACAAGATGTGAGCGCAAAGGCTGCCACACCTGCTAATATATATGTTCTTACAGTTTTCATAATGTATATCGGTATTTACGGTTAGAATGTGATATTGATACCGATAGAATGTGAACGCAGCAATGGATAAGATGATCCACGCTCGCTGGTTACTTCTGGGTCAATATTGAATGGCAATGCATCGAAGGTAAGGAGGTTTTCACCTGCATAGTAGATACGTACCTTCTCAAGACCAACAGCTTTGAGTGCACTTTTGGAAGGGTGTAACCCAGCTGCAAAGTCTTCAAACGCAAGTAGTTGTGTTCCACAACCAGAAGGTTGACATAGCACGAGTCATGTCACTTGGGCTGTTTCCTGTCTCGAATACACGTGGCAACTTAGCATTGTGGTTGTCGTCTGTCCATGAGTCTTTCCACAGTGTTGAAGGGTGGCTGGCATCACCAGAGAACTCACCAAGTACCCTCACGGTTGTAGATATGAGATACTGCACCAACACCCTGCCAAATCATAGAGAGGTCAATGTTCTTCCATGTTGCACCAAGGTTGAAGCCGTAAGTAATTGCTGGATATCCGTATGCTTGGTGTAGATACGGTCGTTTGTATCGAGCTTATCATCACCGTTTGTGTCCTCATAGATAAGGTCACCCGCCATGAACTTACGTCCGAATGGGTTGCCATACTTCGCTGTGAAGTCGTCAGCCTCCTGCTGTGAGTTGAAGAACTTACCAGTTGCCTTGTACATAAAATAGCTCTTGTACTGCTGACCGATAGCTGTACGGCGGTTGCGGTTATCCTTGTCTTCAATGTATTCTGTTCCTTCGCCCAAGTTGAGAATCTTATTCTTGTTGTAAGCGAAGTTCGCACCGACATTGATTGTCCAATCCTTGTTCAACTGCTTTGCGTAAGCCAATGAGAGTTCAACACCCTGATTGCGCAATGCACCGATATTATCCTTGTAAGCACCGAGTGCAAACTTCTGCTGGAGCAGACACATCCATAATAATACCAGTAGTCTTGCGGTTGTAGTAATCCAACGAACCAGTCAAACCACCGAAGAGGGTGAAGTCAAGACCAACGCCCCATGTGGTTGAACGCTCCCAAGAGATTGTCTCAAGGTGATAGCTACCCTGATAGTAACCCGGAGTGAGCTGACCACCAAATGGATACTTCGCATTGAGGTTGTAAGTGTTCATCCAAGGATAGTAATCGTTCAGAGCATCCTGATTACCAAGCTGACCCCATGATGCACGTAACTTCAAGTTGTTCAACCATGACTTTGAACTCTCCATGAATGGTTCTCAGAAATACGCCATGCAGCTGAGAATGAAGGGAAGAAGCCCCAGCGATGAGCCTCCGCAAAGCGTGAAGAAGCATCAGAACGGAAGTTTGCCTCAAAGAGGTAACGACCTGCATAGTCGTAGTTCAGACGACCAAAGTAAGACACCATCGCCAGCTCGCGAGTGTAACCAGCATTCTGTTGTGTCGAAGCATCACCAGCGTTCATATCGGTAAGCTCATTGTTAGGGGAAGTTCTACGATACATCCAATCTGGCAGATACTTATAGCGTTCAGTATGCCAACCGAGCATAGCCTTGAAGTTATGCTTCGCAAATGACTTGTCATAGTTCAGGAACGCATCGAAGGTTGTACGGTGCCAGTCATAGTGAGCAATCTCTAACTTGTTAGGGTCAGTTGCCTTATTAGGGTTATACTGAATGAACTTTTGGAAGTAAGAATAACGCTGAGAAGCATCAACATATGCGCCCTGCAGCGTCAACTTCAAGTCTTTCAGAATCTGATAGTCGAGTCCAATCATACCCGTAAAGTTGCGATTGTTGCGGTTTACGGTCATTCCAGACTCTAACCAAGCCATTGCGTTACCATCAGAAACAGTACCATAAGTACCATCTTCATACTTATAAACAATCCAAGGAGCAATGATATTCAGCTGACGAATAATCTGATCGCTACTTCCACCAGCGTATGCACTACTTGCATCGCGATAGTTGTTTTGGATATAAGCAAGGTTAAGATGGGCAGTGATGCGCTTTGACAACACCATGTCGAGATTTGCACGACCATTAAACTGCTCACGACCTGCATTAGGAAGAATACTGCTCTGCTTGAGATAACCTGCAGAAGCAAGATACTCACATATTCGTTACCACCTGTAACATTCACGCTATGGCGGTTCTGCCAAGCAGTCTTGAAGGCAAGGTCGTACCAGTCAGTGTTAGGATAATTGTAAGGGTCAGAGCCGTCACGGAATTTCTGAATCGCTGCATCAGAGAAACGTGCTGGCTTACCACTACGCTCCAATGCCTTATTATAATAGTAAGCGGCATCGGCAGAATTCATCCTTTCCATCAAGGCTGTTGCATTCTGAATACCAAAAATAACCTGAATAACTAACCTTTGGCGCACTCGTTCTGCCCTCGTTTTTGTAGTTACCAGTATCACACCATTAGATGCTTTAGAACCATAGATGGCTGCTGAAGAAGCATCTTTTAGGACAGAAATACTCGCTATATCCTCTGGGTCGAGCGAGTTCAGTGTTCCTGCTTCAACACCATCAATCAAGATATATGGCGATAGCGGGAGTTCAATGTTCCCACACCACGCACAAGAATCGTACCATTATCAAGACCCGGCGCACCATCAGCTCCAGTCACCGTGATACCCGGAAGCAAGCCCTGCAAGCCCGAAGACACGTTAGAGATAGGGCGGTTTTCGAGTGCCTTACTATCAAGCTGTGCAACAGAACCAGAGAGGTTTGCCTTCTTCTGAGTACCATAACCGACAACAACAACCTCACTAAGTGCGCTGTTCTCATCCTTTAGAGTAATGTTATAGTTCGTCACACCACTTCTCACCATGACGCTCTGAGTGGCGAAACCAACATAATCTAATCTTCAACTCCGTACCTGGAGCAACAGAAACTGAGAAGCGACCATCCATGTCGGTCACCCCTACTGGAGTACCATTTGCCAGTACAGAAGCACCAATGATGGGGGTCACCATTAGCATCTTTTACCACACCATTAACCCAAGTTTAACCCCCACTTTCGCCTATTTCTTGCAGTCATCGTACTTTCCTCGTTTTTCTTATGGACTCTGTGTCCTACAAATTTTATTCTTTTTGAATGGTGAGTGTTTTAAGTTCAACTTATCGTATATCTGTTTTGCTTGCTTCGAAGGACTACTACATTGGCGCATCTCGATGGTTTCACCTAATGGATTCTTCCCTTTTGTGGTGACGAGCTTTTGAGTGCTCATACGTCGTACAATCTCGGTCCAGTAACAGGATTCTCCTTCTCGTTTTAATTGACAACGGATGGTGTTTACCACCCAGTAGGCTAATAAACCGAAGAAGAGGTGTGCGTCGCTTCGCTCATCTTTCTGATGATAGATAGGACGGAGGTTGAGATCATTCTTTAGTTGTCTGTTCGTACATTCTATCTCACGAATGAGATTGTAGTATTCCCATGTCACACGCTCAGAAAGTGTCCTGACATTGCTGCGGAGGAAATAGACTCCGTGACCAGATTCCATTGCTGAGAGGTCTTTTATCTCCCAGTCTACACGTAGCATCTGCTTGGGTTTCTTCTCATTTTTTATGTAGCTTATCTGGTAGAACTTCGCTATAGATGGGTACTTCTGTATGGCACGTCCTGTACGTTCAACAACCTTTTCATAGGTTTTTGTTCCACCTTTCTTGGAGATTCCATCGTTTATCCTCTGCAGTTCCATCTCAAAACGCTCTCTCCAGACCCTGTTCATGGACGACTCTGTCATAGCTTTCGAAGGAGATGTTATTTCGAGATAATAATCCTTGTCATCTTCTGTCTTAACCTCTTTCAGCGTTATTTTCTGCCGACGGGCATCCATTACCGTAACACTCTTATTATCATCACTGAGCGTATAGTCTTTCATTTTCGTACGGGATACGCAGAGATAATTGTAACCTTTTCTTTTGATCAGCTCCAAGTTCTCTTCCGTGGAAACACCTGCATCCATGACAACGAGCGTATCTTTTGTCCGTGATGGATTCCTCTTTGCTAACGTATCAATCATATTGGGCAGAGACTTAGGGTCTGCTGTATTACCCTCCAAGATAGAAGAATAACGTATAAAAGCCTTCTTTATTGATACATAGTGCAAGTACAAGTAGCTTACAGTCAGAGCGTTTTTTTCTTTTGATCTACTGAACTTTACCTTTTGTTGCTGTTACGCTTGCTGCCCCTCGAAATAGAAGTTGGTTAAGTCGAAGAGCATCAACTTGTTGTCTATATTAAAGAGATCGTCAGTAACGTTGCACAGATGACGCTCTAACTGTTCCTTTAGTTCATATAATTTGTCAGTGACTTTATACAGAGAATTGATTCCTGGTGTCCAGCCAGGAACTCCACTATAAAGTTCACCAGCAGCCGAGTTATCGCGCAAATAATAATAAGATGAACGTTCAGAAACAGCATATACTGTGCGAACAATCAATGCTGACAAAGCTGTGTGTATTGTATTCTCCGTCCAGCCGTTTTTGCGCAGGAAACCCTCTAATTGCAGTTTGTCTATCGTTTGCTTGCAGAGCCACTCAGCACCGACATTCCTTGCGTTAGTATATTTTGCCGTCTCAAGGTCAACGTAGTTCTCATATTTTCTCAGCGACTTCTGCTCTTCCTTGTTAAACCTATCAATTCCACCTTCGTTCTCCATACGGCTCCACCATTCATCAGCCTTTACCTGTTCAATAGGAGTAAGTCCGTCAAGATGTTCCTTGAAAAGCGAGGGTGTACTTCTGTTTTTGAAGCGTTCGGTAAGTGCGTATGCAATTTTTCGAACCTGTACGGCTGTAAGTGAAGGTTCGAACCCGATGTTCAACAGAATTAGCGAATGTACATGACCCTGCACGTCACGATATGACTCCTTAATGCGATAATAAGGAGCCATGTCGCCTGTTGCAGGGTTGAATCGTGTCTGTACATTTGCGTGCATGAGTGCAAAGTAACAAAAATAATTTTTGATATGACGGTGTCCTACAAATCAGATTTTACTCCTCGTTACAATACCCTATGCTTGATTATCAATTATTTATAAAATTGATACTACACAAAAACATCCCGAAAATTTATGAAAAATATTTTTACCGGTTAAACTTGGGTTAACATTTGCTTTTTGCTGCTGAACACTCATACTGTGTTCGCATCCACATTGGCTAATACTGGGGATGGTGCAAACGCCATCAACCCGAAAGTTAAAGAGAAAGCTAGGCTGCCCGTCAACAATGGCGGGTTCTTCTTGTAGGTCTTTCTTACTTTCATAAAATTAGACATATACTTTATTGATTTAGGTTTTGTGCTACAAATATAGTATTTTATACAATAAACACCAAAATAAAACTTTATTTTTAATCTTAACGTGTTGTTTACGGACACAGGTAAGGGTGGGTGTTGGTTGACGAGTTTTGAGTTGATGAGTAAAATGAGTTGCTTGTTATAAAACTCTTTTACCCTTACACCAGTGGTGACTCTGTGTCTATAATGGTGTTAATCCTTCGCACATGTGGTGCATACCATCCGCACCACATGTGCATACCACCTGCACCACATGTGCTAAGCACCCGCACCAAACCGGTAGAATATCAACACACAACCCATAGAGTGCGTTATAGAACTTTTAAAACAGTTCTTATGTTACTCTGTCTTCAAAAAATCCAACATTATGACTCTGTCACATTGTCATCAACTTACACTGTCATCTTCGTTCGAACCAGTTGTTTTATGCTTTTGGCTCGCTATTTGATATAATAAACTATAAAAACAAAAATTAAATACGGCTTAATTTGGTTGTTCACATATTTATATTTACCTTTGCACGCCGTATCAAATTTGGATAACGGAAAAGCTATATTTTTTTAGGAGGAAATAGTAAACAATTCATGAGACAACTTAAGATTTCAAAAAAGTATCACTAACCGATCAAGTGAGGCACTGGATAAGTATCTTGTTGAGATTGGTCGTGAGCCGATGATTACCGTTGACGAAGAGATTGAGTTGGCACAGGAAATCTACAAGGGCGGTCGCAAGGGCGAACGTGCGAAGGAGAAACTGATAAAGGCTAACCTCCGTTTCGTCGTTTCAGTAGCTAAAGCAGTATCAGCACTCAGGGACTCTCTCTCACCGACCTTATCGATGAGGGAAACATTGGTTTGGTGAAGGCAGCTGAGAAATTCGATGAGACACGTGGTTTTAAGTTTATCTCATACGCCGTTTGGTGGATTCGTCAGAGCATCCTGCAGGCTATTGCCGAACAGAGTCGTATCGTGCGTCTCCCGCTAAATCAGGTGGGTGCTATCTCAAAGATTAACCAGGTGACGAACGAGCTTTGTGCAGCAGCACAATCGTCGTCCTTCTATCCATGAGTTGGCAGAGTTGACAGGTATCGATGAGGCTCGCATCCGTCAGAGCCAGAGTGCAGACAATCACCACATGAGTATCGACGCACCATTCAGCGATGACGATGACAACTCAATGAGTGATATGCTGTCATCAGGTGACGACTCACGTACCGACCGTGGCGTTGATTTCGAGTCAATGTCTGACGATCTCCGTGCTGTTCTTCAGAACACCTTGAAGGATCGTGAGATAAAGATTGTCACCGAGTGTTTCGGTATTGGTTGCCAAGAGAAGGGTCTGGAGGAGATTGGAACAGAGATGGGGCTTACCCGTGAGCGTGTTCGCCAGATTCGTGAGAAGGCTATCGAGAAGATTCGTGAGAGTGGCAACGCACGCGTACTCATGAAGTACTTGGGATAAAAAGACAAAAAGTAAAGATTTCGATTATAGAGATAGAAGTGGATGTGTCAAAGGAGACGCATCCACTTTTTCATTAAACCTTACTTACAAACAGTCTGTTTGACCAGATTTAATGTTCTTATAATCGACATTCAGTTTGGTAAACTCAATCTTCAGTTTCTCCACTTTGGGATTCGCCTTGTTCGTAGAAATGATGTCGCTACCAGACGAGCTTTCCTTTGGCGATTGCTAAAGCTGCGGAATGTAGGATTCTTTTGCTGTTGCAAGCAACTGTTCCATACCATGAATGGCATCATGCCCTTTCAGTTCAACGAATATCTGTGTCCATGCCTCCTCAGGCTCTACCGATGTCTGTACCATCACCAACCTATCACATTTGACACCAGTCTTTATGATGTAACCGTCAACTTGAAAGACCGCAGAAAGCAGATTCCCTTTGAATGGCAAGAGTGTATTTCTTCCCTTGCTCTCGTGTGGTAACCGTTTTACGGATATCAAGGGGCTGTTCAGCCTGATACCCTGCAAGAGTCAAGTTCTCGTATGTACTTTTCCCATGGCTATTCTGCGTATAATATTTCATTGATACGACCCACATGCTCATCGACCCAATCAGAAACACTATCCAAGTCTATACCAGAGAGCATCGGTATCTCCATATCTTTGATGTCCTCGAACACACCATCTTTGTTGATGAAATATGCCGAGAAAGCATCTGTTGGAAGCAACGTACTTTCGTCAACCACGTCTTTAAGCCTTTCGTCGCCAGGCTTCTTCTCGACGGCTGCTGCATCTGCCATCAAGACATTGAGTGTTGACAGCACGTAAGGGCTATGTGTAGTGAGTACCACCATAGAACGATGCTTGCCAACTGACTTCACAGCTTTCAGATGCCGTATGATGTTCTGCACAAGTTTACGCTGCGCATCAGGATAGAGGTTCTGCTCCGGCTCTTCTATAAAAAGTTGTGCCGACTGGTATTTCATCTTCTCACGGATTGGAGCCAACCTCTTCCGTGACCTCGTGGGCACCATGTACGATTTTATTGCGCACATCCGTATTTAACGACTCCATGAGACGGTTCATCAAGTCCGACATACTGAATTTGACTACCTTTCCCACGACACCCATAACATAATCAGTCATCACATCGATAGGCATGATTGACTGGACACCGCTTGAAGCATAGAAAGAAGTTATAGGCTTACCGTTTGGCAGCACCACATAATCAAGTCCTTTATCGCTGTAATATTTGAAATCATCTGTCAGAGAAAGAGTCAACTTGTTGTCAGAGCCATAAGTATCTTTTGCCTCATACCACTCCTGTATGAAATTGAAGATGGAATCCCTTTCCTTTGCTTTATACGTGTCATTGATGTTCTGAATGGCAGAAACGAGATTTCTTTCAGCTGGGATATAGGACAGTTTGGAATTATACCTATCCTCCCAAGCCTCTTTTCTTGCGGTTGATTTTAGCATTCTGGTTAACACCTGTCAGTGAGATAGTAACCACATCACCATCATAAATGATTTCGGTGTCCTCCTTGAAATATATTTCATCAATACGGTAAAATTGTTTCAGATCCTTGGTAAAACGGTTGTTGTGTGTATATGCCTGAATTGTTTTTATCAAAAAGAAGTCATTATCTTCTTCTCTATCCAACGGCAGAAGCATAACACCTTCATGAAGGTGCTCTTACCAGAACTTTGGCGACCGATGACAAGCAGCACATCGGTTAGATTGATTAAACCAGTATCTTTGATTGGTCCAAGATTCTTTATCTGAATTGTTGCATGTTATTCTATTATACCTTAATTCCGCAGCGTAAAATCATTTAGGAAATACAAGTGCCTGACAAACAAAGTTCTCAAAACACTTGGAGATGTCAGAATTTTCACCTATCGTGGTAATACAAATTTAACAAATAAACAAAAATCTAACATGACAAAGGTAGCAATTAAAAACGAGAATATAACTTCTTTCGGAGGAATTTATCATATTATGAATGTTTTTTTCAAAGTTGGGTTTTGAATACCACTGAAGAAAAAGTATTCTGAAAGTCTATACTCAATAATATTTACATCCATTCTATTTCGCAAGATACTTACAATAAACTCGTGAAAAAGACGTTATACAATGTATGAAACGTAAGGATATTCAGAAATACATATTACTACTATTGTTTATGGTGACTGCCCAGTTGGCATTGGCACAATCGTTCACACTGCAAGGGAAGGTTTCCGACAAGGATGGCAACCCGATTGAGTTGGCTTCAGTCATGGTTGTATCGCAGGGAAAACTATCGATGACGAACCTTAAAGGCGAGTTCAACATGCAGTTGCAGAGTGCAGACTCCGTGAAGGTGCGCTTCTCAATGATTGGCTATAAAGACCAAGACGAGGGTTCTGGTGCGTCCAAAGGGAAGCAGACGCTACTCATTCAGTTGGCTGACGACAACGCATTGGAGGAGGTTGTAGTGCAAGGTAAAGCTAAACAGCATGGAACAACAGAAGAATTGGATATTCAAAAAACCAAACAAGGACCCTCTACTACGGGTAATGCCGTAGAAGAGTTGGTACAGACGCAGGCGGGTGTTTCAACCCACTCGGAGCTATCCTCACAATACAATGTGCGTGGCGGTACGTTTGATGAGAACTCCGTATATCAATAATGTAGAAGTGTTCCGTCCCTTCCTTGTGCGAAGTGGACAGCAAGAAGGACTTTCTATTATCAATCCTGATATGGTTGAGAGCGTTGGCTTTCAACAGGTGGATATGAAGCGAAATATGGTGACAAGATGAGTTCAGCTTTGGACATCACGTATAAGCGTCCGAAGAAGACAGAAGCATCCGTCTCTGCCTCCCTCTTAGGTGCTAGCGGCTACCTCGGACTGGCTACGAAGAAGTTGACATGGACAAATGGTGTGCGTTATAAAACGAATCGTTACCTCCTCGGTTCGCTCCAGACAAAGGGCGAATATCGTCCGTCCTTCCTAGATTACCAGACTTATCTTTCATGGCAACTCAATAAACGCTGGCAGGTAGATTTCATCGGTAACATCTCTGAAAACCGATATAACTTCCAACCAGAAGACCGTGAGACAAACTTTGGTACGCTGCAGAACGTGAAGAAGTTCCGTGTCTATTTCGATGGACAAGAGAAAGACCTCTTCCGCACCTTCTTCGGTTCGTTGGCTATCACACGCCATTTGAGTTCACGAACTGATGTTTCCTCCTCGCATCGCTTTCACAACGAAGGAGCAGGAGCGTTATGATATTCAGGACAGTATTGGCTCACACAGACGGAGACGTCAGAGAACCCTCGGCGTGGGTACGTTTATGCAACATTCACGTGATTACCTCAATGCAAACGTGAAGAGTCTGAAGCTGATGATGCAGCATCGCACAGGAAAGCATCGAATTGAAGGAGCTGTGACTTATAAGATTGAGCATATCAAGGAGAACTCTGCAGAGTATGAATATCGTGATTCTGCGGGTTATAACGTACCTCATACGGGTCGTGACTTGAAGATGATTTACTCGCTTCGTGCTCGCAATGAACTCAAGGCGAAAACGCTTTGAAAGCTATCTGCAAGACACATGGAACTTCCAGACACGCGACTCTGTGCCAACGCTTTTCACACTGAATTATGGTGTACGCTTTGCGCATTGGGACTTTAATGGCGAGAGCCTGTTCTCTCCACGTGCGTCGCTGACCATCACTCCTGGCAGAAACCGCAACCTTAGCTTCCGCATTGCAGGTGGTATCTACTATCAGGCACCTTTCTATAAGGAGCTTCGCGACACGTCTATCGTCAATGGTGTCACCTATGCAACGCTCAATCAGAAGATTCGTGCACAGCAGTCTATCCACGCATTAGCAGGTATGACCTATCGCTTTGAAATGTTAGGTCGTCCGTTTAAGTTCACTGCTGAGGCTTATTATAAAGCCCTCTCACGTCTCGTCCCTTACTCAGTTGACAATGTGAAGGTGACCTATTATGGTGAAAATACAGCCTCAGGACACGCCACGGGTCTCGACCTTAAACTCTTCGGCGAGTTCGTTCCAGGGGCTGATTCCTGGCTGACACTTAGTGTGATGAATACCAGCATGACCCTGAATGGTAAGCGTATTCCGCTTCCAACCGATCAACGTTATGCGCTCAACCTCTATTTCACGGACTTCTTCCCAGGCTCAACACGTTGGCGTATGTCGCTGAAACTGGCTTATGCGGATGGTTTGCCGTTCTCTGCTCCGCACCAAGAACTGGAGAATAACACCCTTCCGAGCACCTGCTTATAAACGTGCAGACATCGGTATGAGTTATCGACTCTTAGACAACCACGATGGGCATCGCAACATTATCTTTAAGAATATCTGGCTTTACCTTTGATTGTCTGAACCTCTTTCGGTATCAATAACGTCAACTCTTATTATTGGGTGACAGACATCGCCGGACAGCAGTATGCTGTGCCAAACTACCTCACAGGGCGACAGATTAACGGAAGACTTACGATTGATTTTTTTAAATAGTATTTAGTTGACGAGTTTTCAGTTGACGAGTTTTCAGTTGACGAGTTATATGCAGCAATAAACATAACAAAACGAAAGTAATCATAATTATGAATTGTGATTTAACTAGGTTTTCAGTGACTTGCTTGTCATCGTAACCTCAATACGATTCTTTTGATCGAGGAGTTGTTTGAGGATTTGTCTTACGTCTTCCACTGTCATTCCCTCAACGATCTTCCTGAAATCGGTGTTGATATCATTACCATTGTAAAGGTCATTGTACAGCACAAGCTCCCAATAGTTGTTCATTTCCAACACTTGGTTATACACTTTCAGTTCATACGCTTTCACCTTATCAAGATCTGTTTGCGATACTCTTCTGTAGCCATCTTCTCTAATTGTTCGTAGATAATTGGCATGAGTGAAGCGTACTTATCTGGATCGGTCTGAAAGGCAATGCGCAAGATAGCTTCGTCATAAGGATGATGCTGCAGTAAGGCGGACACCTGTACATTATAAGTTCCACCTTTCTCCTCGCGTACCTTCTCCGTATAAACGATGCGGAGCAATTGTACAGCGGCATCGAGCAGTATATCGTTACGTGTGTTATAATCAATTACTCCTTTCACCACGAGGGTTGTTGTGGCTGAAGGTGTCTTCTGTTCTTTGGTAAAGACCTTTCTAATCATACCATTAAGGAGTTTCGCACCATGAGTGCCGACAGTTTCAAATCTGTCATTTGAGGGTAGGGTAGCAACGTATTTACAGAGTATTGGGCGTAGTCGGTCCATGTCGATGTTACCTGTAAGGATAAGTTGGAAGTCAGCGGCATTGCCAAAACGCTCCTTGTAAATTTGCAAGATGCGCTCATAGTTCACCTTCTGAAGCATCCCTACGTCTATAGATTTCAGTCTGTCGCTGTTGTATGCAATATGATGCAGACTGTCATTATACGCAATCATTGGATTAACATGTGCATTCGTGAGGAATTCCTCCTGTTGTGCCATCATGTTCTGATAGGCCTCTGTGTCCTTCCTCGGTTGTGCAAAGTAGAGATATAACAACTGAAAAAGGGTCTCCATGTCCTTGACATTGGAGGAACCATTCATTCCTTCCGTCTCATCATCAATGTACGGACTTATTGACACAGACTTCCCTGCCAACATCTTCTCCAGTGTTAGGTCATCAAACCTTCCTACTCCACCTATCGTCGCACCTGAGATAAGGTAAGCAAGGTTAGGCATCTCCTCATCAGTGTACATATCTTTACCTCCCAGACTGAACATTTTCAGCCTCACTTCATCATCTTCAAAGGATGTAGGGACGAACATACACATGTACGCCATTCGACAGTTCTAACTCTGTATAACCATACTTATATTTCTTCTCAGCAACAATACGTCCGGCAGCAGGCTGGTCCTGTATGAGTTCTGAAGGCAATTGCTTATCTTGGTAAGGTTCGTAGGGTCTTCTCTTGAGCGTTGAGGATGAGCTTTTTCTATCTCTTGCTTTGATGGGAGAACAACCCCTTTCTTCTCAGGTCCATAAAGTGTCACGACTTGATTCTTATTCGAAATGATTTCGTGTGCAAGCTGGTTGATGTCGGCAAGTGTCACGACACTATCAAGACGTTTTGTTAATTGTAGTTCAACGACGGGGTCTATGATAGGTTCCGCCTCCAGAAAGTTCTCCACACAAGCTTCCACAAAGTCGCCATTCTTCCGTTTCAGTCGGTCGTTATAACCACTTTCAGCAAAGGAGAGCATCTCCGCCTTACCACGCTTCAGTTCCTGCTCAGTGAAGCCCATACTTCTTCGCGTTCAACCTCGCCAACAATGGTCTGAATACCATCTTCCATCCTGCTTTCTTTAGTACACCTGACACTGAACGCCTCTTTCGTAGATGCCATAAAGAAGTTCCCATCACGCACGGATGCTGAGATGAAGGGTGCATCAGTCTTTCGTGCGTATTCATCAAGACGATCGTTGATAAGCATCCTCACAATACTTGTTTTGTATTTGTCGGCGAATGACTGCAACGACTTGCGCTCCTTGCGTGGTGTAGCATCTCGTTTCATGTAGAGTGTGAAGTTAACCGTGGGTTGTTCTTTGTCAGTTGCTGTAAAGAGCAGCATCTTCTTGTTATCGGCTACGGGATAGAAGATACGTTCAGCAGCATGTTCAGGCATCGGGATGGTGTCGAAGAGTGCTTTTATTTTCCGTTCTATCTGGTCTTCATCAATATCCCCCACAACGATAATTGCCTGCAAGTCGGGACGATACCACTTGTGATAATAGTTGCGAAGTGCTTGATAAGGGAAAGTCCTAATGATGTTCATGTCGCCAATCGGCATGCAGTCGGCATATTTTGTACCAGCATAGATAACAGGCATAGAGGCTTCCGCAAGTCGTTGTACGTTTACCAGTCCCATCCGACGTGTGCGCCACTCTTCCTCAACGACGCCACGTTCTTTGTCAATCTCGTCTGCGGTAAGCAGTAGATTATGGCTCCAATCATGGAGTATCAGCAGGCACGAGTCCACGATTCCTTCCCTTTTACAGGGGCAGAAGAGATATTATAAACCGTCTGGTCAACACTAGTGTATGCGTTGAGGTTGGTTCCGAACTGAATACCTACTCCCTCACACCATTTTACAATCCCCGGCTTTCTGTCGTTGCCAGGGAAGTTGCGTGTCCCATTGAGCCATGTGCTCGAGGAAGTGAGCAAGTCCGCGTTGGTTCGGTTCCTCAAGAATCGAGCCTACATGTTGTGCTATATAGAAGTCGGCAACGCCCTTTGTTTGGTCGTTATGACGTATATAATAGGTCAATCCATTGGAAAGTTTACCTTTCCTGATGGTTTTGTCTTGATCAATCGTGTTGTTCTGACCATCATACAGCCAGAAACAAGCATGAAAATAAGTATTAGGATTTGTTTCTTAGATTTCATTGTATGTCTTTACTTATTGTTTATCGGTTGACGGAAGCACGTAGCAAACTCATTCCTCACTTCTTCCGCAGATAAGTAGGAACTGCATTGGGTTCAAAGTCATTGGACGAATTGTTCGTATCTATCCATTTATTGCCATCTTTCTTTCTCACTACCGCTTTGTTATATCGAGTCTCATCGAAATCAACATGACCACAATAAGTGAATCCCTTGTCGAGAATGGGCGATACAAGGTTCCATTCATGGACTGTTGGTACAGCAAGATTTACGGCATCAACGATCCATGGGTTAGGGTATGAAATATTCTTTTTCATCCATCGGAATGACATAGTCACCTTGTCTGAAGATATAGCCAAAACTTATAGCGATAACCCTTCATGTAAGTTTCCATGTCAACCATTGGACGGGCTAGTGCGTAACTTTTTACGCCTCTGGTGTGCATGACGAAGGTACCATCAAAGTTCCCATACCAGTTTTCAAGGTTTTCAATCTTAGGGTTGTCTTGGTCGCCTTCAGGGTCGGAAGTCTTATCGAAGATTTCAAATTCAGCACTACTAAGGTCGAAAGAGTTCGGATTGATGGGACGATGGTCAATAGCAGTCAACGCAATCGTAAGTTCCTCACCTGGTTTTACGGGGTGTTGCTTTCCAGTTCCTGGAATGACATATATAGCGTCAATCGTCATAGCTTCGTTCATGATGTTAGGTTGATAGTCGTGCTTGTCATCGCTAGTGAAAAAGCTTTCAATGAACGCTAACCCATCAGCGTACATGGTGGTATCACTATTGTTGCCTCATCTTTATATACTGGTCATCGGTGTACATGAAGCCCTTCGGTGTTGTTGTGCCCGTGAAGAATATCTCGGTAATGATAAATCCTTCCTGTGCTGTATATACGTCCAGTGCTAAGTTTGTAGCCGTTGAGGTCGATTGGATGGCAATATTGTCACGTCTAGCCTTCACGTTTGCCTTGATTTGCTTGCCATTCAGCTGATAGGTGATAGTACCATTCACGCTGATGTTATAGACTCCTTCAGGTACTGACATACTTGCCTTTAAGTTTCTCATCCGTTGTAAGGAAGGACGCACGTCATATTTCTGTCGGGTTTTTATGTTTGTCATTACCGCCTTTTGCGTCTGCAAGTTGTGCGTCCTTGATGTTCAGAGGTAGCTGGAGCGTAATCTCATGTTCGACAACTTTTTCCTGTGTCTCTACTTCTTATATTCGTTGCAGGCTATGAGCACTATTCCTGTCAATAGCAACAGAAGGAGGTGGGGCTTGAGTTTTGTTTTCATTTTTATGCTTTATCTGATTAATATTTGTTCTTTATCATTTAGAAAGCTACGCCAACAGTGGCATTGAGGAGGTTTTTGTTTGATATGCTTCGTCCGTTCATGTTGGATGTCAGTAGATAGAAACAGTCCCACGCCTCCCCACTCTTAGGATAATAAAAACCATCGATGGAGATGCCAAAGTCATGCGGTTGGCAGTCATTGACGCATAGGTCTCATTGATAAGGTCGGTTATCTTGCTGTCCATCCATGCGTAGGGCATCACAACCGTTTGAGCGATTATGATAATGGCCATGTGCCTTCCATGCTACGAGCCATTGCTGTTTACTATGCCACATCCATTGCCAGCTGAATGCACCATACGATTTTGTAAAAGCCATTTCGCGTCTCAGGTCAACATAGGTGGCTAGGGTCGTCAATGAAGCCTATGCGCATCGATAAGGTAAGGTTTCGGCTTTTACCACGTTGAGTTTTCCACCAAGATAGTAATCGTATCGGTTAGCAGCGAACATAGAGAGACTGATTAGCGAACGATATTCCGTACTTGACGAACTTCCTGCAATATGTTCCTTGCCGTTTCTTCGTTCCGCATCAATGCCTACGAAAGTTGTCCAACCTATCTTTTTGTCGTTAATCCATCCTGTTCTTACATTCAGTTTGCTTGTTTCAAGCGTGTAATTGGTAGTGCATTAAGTTCCGTCAGAATGTTTTCGTAGGGCATGAAATGACCTTCAACTGACAGGTAAGCCCCTGACTTACCCTCTGACAGGTGTCATCTGGACATCAGCCATGATACCAGTCCCTTTGTAATAAGCCGAACGGACAGCTCCTGCAAAGCGCACATAGTCGGTCCCGAGACCTGTCATGTGATATTCTGGAATCACGCCCAAGGGGTTATAGAAGTCAACGTTATTGGTTTGTTTATAAGTTCTTGTGCCCACACCCACTCCCATCAGGTAGTCCTTCCATTCATAGTTTGCACCCATACGGATAGTCAGGTCGGTAGCGATGCCACGTGGACGAGGGTCGATGGTGCGGTACTCATGTTCCGCTCTGAAATCAATCAAGGCTCCGAGGGACCATCTGTTTATCCGCACGGCATATCCTCCATTGAATGAATAACGTTCATTTTCCATGTTCCCCCCAACTGTGTCAGCCATGACGTAGGGATAAAGGAGGTCGTAATCAGAGGTGGAATTGAAGTGGATATGACGCTTCCTACCAGTCTGATAAGCTGCTCCACCCCACACCGTGTTGCGCTCGTCAAGGCGAAGGTAGGAGGTGACGTAGGCTGAAAGCAGCGTATGCCCATCCCCATTCTGTGCCTGAAAAGCCTTGTTGGCGTTCCTGTAGCTAAAGTGCGCGCCAGCCTGTGTAATAGAGGAGTGGTAAGCCGTTTGCATGAAGGCTGGATTCCTTCTCGATAAAGCCATCACCTGACTCCACTCATGCAGGTGTTCAACAACTGCAAGGCTGTCTTTTTCCTGTCCTCTGGCTACTATTGACACCCAAATGACAGCTAACAACAAACATAATAATCTTCTCTTTTCGTATCATTTTATAAACCGGAGCATAGGGAATAATCGATTCTTTACCTATCATCACATAAATATCACGGGTGCGGTTACCTGTGTAGGATGATTGATGATTTCGACATAATCCTTCGATGAACGGAAGTTCTTAACCACTTCTTTACCATTCCGCTACGACACAGCATCGTTCCTTCTACATCAAGCATATAGGTTCCTCGTAACACTTCGAGCCTGACGGTCGCATTATTGAAGTCAGATGACGCGTAAGTACGTCCGTTCGAGAGGTTTCTTAGCGACGTTGTTCCCTGTATCTTAAGCGGCGTGATGCTGTCGTTAGTCTGTAAGGTTATGTCAACTTGCGTATAATAATCATCTTCTTGTTGTTCACAGGCGGTAGTAATTACTACGACTATGAGTGAAAGGAATAGGGTAAAAGCATTCTTTTTCATAATCTGATGTTCATTTCAAGTCCGAAGTAAGGTGTTACGTAACGTCTTATAATAAAGTCGCTACGTGTATAATCAGGGTGTGCATCCCATAATTTATTGACGAAGAGAGCTACCATGAGCTTGTCCTTAAAGAGCTTCTTGGTTGCTTTCAAGTTTACATCCATATAGAAAGGGATGGTTTGCCTATCGAACATTCCTGCTGCATAGCTTCGCACAAGGTGCTGAAGATAGATGTCGTGCGCATCGTTTTTCAGTAAAAGGATGCACCACTCCGTTATCATCCATATACTGCAGTGGCATGTTATCTTTCACCATAGACTGTTCTGCTGTACGCCAGACACATTGAAAGGACAATGAGATTCCGAGTTTCAGTTTAGGTATAGCCGTGTCAAAGGTGAAGTTGGTATTGACCATTTCTCGTATATAACCCTCGTCATCTTTGTATATACCGACCCGCTCAAGTGGTCTGCCCCCAATCATTTTTACGGGTTTATACATGATGGGTAACGAGTTATGATACTCCGTTTTGAACCATGCTCCAGTGATTGTAAGACGCGTGTTGACGATGGGGAAGCGCATCGTAGAGAGCATCCACTCAATACCTCGTTTATAAGTCCGACTGCCATTTGACGTGTGTTCATAGGCACGAAGGACGTTACGGAGCGTATAAGGCAACGCTGACACATCAGGTTTTGCAGTTAAGGCATCGGCATTGACGCCTGAAGCATCAAACTCCTTGTATTGATAAGGCGCATAGACACTCATCGAACGGAAGCCAGAGGTCATGTCTTCAACAAAGTAAGTCATCGTAAGCCGGTTGCCAGCCCAATCTACATCTCCTTTGATTTCCCATTTCACGTTGCGTGCCGCTTTCAGTTCAGGATTCGTTGGATTGATGACGTAAGTCTGTAGATACATCCTTCGATAGGCTGGGTTAGGATGATAATAGTTCAGTTCTACGATGTCCATATAAGCAAGTTCTGGATAAAGGAGGTCGATAGTTGGGAACATGCTATGCCATCCTATACCGCCTGTCAGTGCGATTGTCATTCTTTCTTTTCCAAGATTGAAGGAGGGGAAGGTCCATCCAATATTCACACGTGGGTCGAGATTTTACCTTTCCATGTATCGCATAGTGCTTGTCAATGCCCAACATGGTCTCTGCACGTAGTCCTGCCTCAAGGTCAAGTTTGTTACTCCCGATGCCCATACTCATACGTTCTTCTATATAGGCGGCGAGCATTTGTGATGCTGGGAGGTCTGAGTATTTGCGTAGCCGATAGGATGTTCCGGTATAAACAGGGTGCAAGCGGTCATATATCTGTCCCTTACCCATGTTACGATCCATCTGGTAATCGGCACCTACCAATAGTGAATTAGACACGCCCGCAATGGGCATACTGAATGAAGCATTACTTTTCAGATAAAGACTGATAGGTCTGCCATCTACGGTGTGTGTGGCAGTATAAGTATAAGGTGAAATCAAGACAGCATCGCTCTCACCATCAGCCATAGTCATGGCAGCAGGCGTGTCGCCATCCAGTTGCACCATACGGGTACGCTCCAAGACGTTTTTTTCTCATACGAGAACGAAGTCGATAATGATAGATTTCGGAAGAGGGAATGCTCCATATTACTGCTCATGTCGAGCGAAATACTTGTTGCATAACGATTATAAGCCGACTTATATTTGTTCTGCCCCACCATGATTGAATTGTGGGTCAACCTTGTCATCATCGAATGAGCCGCCATAGTCAAGGGTTTACCATCGCAACGTAGTTCATCCGCTGGGTGTGCCATTGTTTGTTAAGGCGTGCCGAGAGGGTGATGCGTTTATAAGTCTCAAGCAGGTTACGTGGTTCAGCCTTTGTTGTCTAGATAGTCTGCACTGAGGTTCAGCGACAGCTTTGAGGGTTTCCATTCAATGGCTTTGGAGAGATAGAAGAGCTTTTGTGTCCATGTCGGCTTTGAATCGTGCAGCAATGTCATTACCACCTTTTCGGCGCTTTACCTTCACCAATCCGCTCGTCAAGTCGCCGTATTCTACCGAAGGAATACCCCGCACAATCGTTACTTCCTGTATGTCGTCAGTTGATAGGGAGCGCATGTCAATACCCGCATTAGCGAAGTTACGTTTTCCTGACGTACGATCGAGTGCGCCTGAGAGGTATTGCATATTGCCATTAGCACTCACTGGTGCGCCATCAATAACAAAGCGAGTACCGAGTGAGGATGTGTTATACTGACTGCTACTGATACCAGCTTCGCGCAGACTGATGGTGTTGGGGGACATTCAGATGCGGGTCGTTGGCACGCCCACCAGGCAGCAACTCCATGAGGTCAGCAAAACTGGAAGGCTGCAGATGTTCCATGGCTTGCCTGCTAATTGTAGATGCACTGACAATCCATGCCCTCCTGGGCTGTGACAACAATCTCTTTGCAGCTCGCTCAGGTTGGTTTGTAAGTGATAAACGGCATCCTTACGAGGACGCACAACAAGCGGTTTATAGCCGATATACGATATTCTGACAATCTTATTGAAGCCGTCAGACAGACAAAAGAAGCCGTCTTGATCGGTCACAGCTATAATCGCTTTCCCTCCTTCAACCATAATGGTGGCACCTATGACAGGCTCGTTGGAACCCTTCTCGAGGACCCTGCAACGCATCTGTGCCATTGCTGTCTGGAGGATACAACAACTTATAAAGATGAATACTGCTCTTATCACAGAATTAGAATGACGCTTGTTCTGCAGCCTTCGTCAGCTCAAAAATAGCAAGTGACGAGGAGTAAGGGGTAGGTTGTCTTTAACCCATCTCACCCCAGGTCACTGCAAAAACGATGGAGAATCTGCAGAATATCAGTTAGAAATGTGTTTTATTTTTAAAAAGAATCTTCTTACCGTTGTGGATGTAGATGACTTTTGACTGTTGGCTTTCAATACGGCGACCCTGAAGGTCGTACCATGTCTCCCGCTCTTTTGTTGCGGCAGACGTAGCATTGATACCTGTTGTTGCCTTTTGTCAGTTCTTCCCATGTGAAGAAATCCTTTGTTCCTTTTGCCTTCTTAGGTGTCCACCCGCGGGCTTTGACAGCTGTAATTTGCGCATCGGTCAGTGCATTCTTCTCCTCTGTAAAGAACTCATTGAAGACGCAGAGTTCACGTTCTTCGCCTTCACTCTCCTGCACCAAAGACTGAATCAAGCTATTCATTCCCTCACCACTGATCTGGTTGCACCAACATGCAACGAAGTTAAGTTCAGGATTGTTCGTCAGGTCGAGTGTTGTCAGCTTGTTTCTGCTACATTCAAGATAAGCAAGGTTAGGATTATGTGATAAGTCAATCGAGGTGATGCTACTGCTGTTAACCCATAGTTCGTCAAGCTCAGTAAGGGCTGACAGGTCAATCGATGTTAGGTTAGGATTGTCTCCAGCGTGCAACGTCCTTAGGGAAGGAAGCTGCGAAAAGTCTAATGATGAGATGGTTGTACCTTGTATGGAGAGCGTCATCAACGATGCAGCATTTGCAAACTTTATAGTGTTAAGTGCTGAACAAGAGGTAGCCCATAACTCAATAAGGTTGGCATTATGAGAGAGGTCAAGCGTTGTCAATGGATTTTCATTCACACGTAAGTGGGTTAGCTTGTTTGCTCCACTGATGTCAATATCCGTCACCTCCTGATTAACGATTGTAAGGGAAATTGACATCACCATGAATTGTGATTTCAGGAGCATTGACAGTAAGATAAACTTTCTGGTTTACCATTAAGTACTTGGTTGCACCTTCAAAGGAGATGTTTTCTCCATCCTTAGGGTCTAAGTCTATATCATCCCCTCTGAGTCGATTCCACCAAACACGGAGATGTCCATCGAGATAACTTTTTCCAACCCCTTTGTCTGTCTTGATTTTGATGACTCCTTGACCAATTTCAGCCTTTGCTTCTGTGAATGATAGGAGTGCGGCACACAATGTTAATAATACTAAGTAAAGTCTTTTTCATGTCTGATATTTATAAAATATTTAGGTAAAAAAATTATTGTGCAAAGGTAAGAAGATGTTGAAAGGTGAACAATACTCAAATGTAGGTAAGTTTTTGGCTCGCCACGGATCATAATTATGCATTCTGAATGAGCAGCGCTTGTCAATCATAAAAAAGGATACTCGCCAATTGGCAGTATCCTTTTTTTGTGCGTTTATGTTTGTATCTATCGATTACTTATAGAGAACCATCGTTTGCCTGACGTACCATCTCAGAGGATGCATAGAGGTAGACCTCTACACGGCGGTTAGCCTGGCTGATTGTCTTGTTCTCAATAGGGTTCGCACTACCGAAGCCCTGTACTGAACGAATCTGACGACTGCTCACTCCGCGACCTTTCAGATAGGATGACACGGCTTCAGCACGGCGCTGTGACAATGGGACATTGATGTTGTCATTACCTGAAGCGTCGGTATATCCCTGTATAGCAACGTCACAGTTAGAGTTGCGTTGCATGAGGGAAGCAAACTTCGTGAGGTCGTTCTTGGCCGAAGCACTTAGGTTTGAACCATTCAGAGGGAAGAGAATACCTGAGTCGAAGGTAACCTTCACGCAGTCTAATCCGTTCGCATCTGTCACCTTATCGACACGTGCATTAGGCAACTGCTGCGATGCCTCGCGTGCTACCTTGTCCATGTGACGACCGATGAGGGCTCCCGCTCCTGCACCAACAGCGCCACCAATGGCTGCACCAATAGCTGTACTCTTACCGTTATGACCTATTATTTGACCAACGATGCCGCCCAATGCTGCACCAGCACCGCCTCCGATTAATGATCCTGTACCTTGTTTTGTCTGACAACTTACGACAGTGAGGAGACACATTCCTGCTGCCATCATCTTCATATTCTTCATAATCAAACGTATTAAATGACTATTGTCTTTTACCTTATTCGGCATGGTCAACGACCGTGCCTTAATTCATTTTAATTCATGCAAAGTTAAACAAATATATGCCATAGGGCCCTTATTGCCAACATTTTTTTGTATTTTTGCAGAAAATAAGCCAACTCGGCAAATAGAAACAAGCTTCGTTTGCACTCATTTGCATTATTTTCGCAATAGATAGACTGGTCGGAGTAGATGGGAGAAAACCTCCCGTAGGCTCGCTTATCCCAGTTGTATCTGTGTGCAAAGTTAGTGTTTCACGTCATAATGGCAAAAGGGAAACACCTATAACAACGTGGGAAATCCCCTAAAAGAGTAAAGTAAAAGAATAGAATAAAGTATTTATGGCAAAAGAACTGAAAGAGCTTACCAAGAGAGCCGACAACTACTCTCAATGGTACAATGACTTAGTAATAAAGGCAGACTTGATTGAACAGTCTGCTGTACGTGGTTGTATGGTTATCAAACCATACGGTTATGCTATCTGGGAGAAGATACAAGCGCAGCTTGATAAGATGTTTAAGGAGACCGGAGTACAGAATGCTTACTTCCCAATGTTAATCCCTAAGAGCTTTCTCTCACGTGAGGCTGAACACGTGAAGGGTTTTGCCAAGGAGTGTGCCGTGGTCACTCACTACCGCTTGAAGGCTACTGAAGATGGCAACGCCGTACAGGTAGACCCTAATGCGAAGCTCGAGGAAGAATTGATTATACGTCCTACAAGTGAGACAATCATCTGGAACACCTATAAAAACTGGATACATTCATGGCGCGATCTGCCGTTGATGTGCAACCAGTGGTGTAATGTGATGCGTTGGGAGATGCGCACTCGTCCATTCCTTCGCACGTCTGAGTTCCTCTGGCAGGAGGGTCACACCGCTCACGCAACACGTGAGGAGGCTGAGAAGGAGGCACAGACCATGTTGCGTGTCTATGCTGACTTTGCTGAGAAATGGCTCGCTGTTCCTGTCGTACAGGGCGTTAAGAGTGAGACAGAACGCTTTGCGGGTGCATTGGATACCTATACTATCGAGGCCATGATGCAGGATGGTAAGGCCCTTCAGAGTGGTACTTCTCACTTCTGGGACAGAACTTCGCTAAGTCGTTCGACGTCACCTTCCTTAATAAGGAGAACAAGCCAGAGTATGTATGGGCCACTTCATGGGGTGTTAGTACTCGATCTTATCGGTGCGCTCATCATGACCCACTCTGATGATAACGGTCTCGTTCTGCCTCCGAAAGATTGCACCAATTCAGGTGGTTATTGTTCCAATCTTCAAGGGTGAGGAGCAGTTGAAGGCGCTCACCGACAAGTTGCAGCCAGTGATTGATCAGCTCCGTGCGTTGGGTATCACCGTTAAGTATGACGATGCCGACAACAAGCGTCCGGGCTTTAAGTTCGCTGACTACGAGTTGAAGGGGTGTGCCTGTACGCCTTGCTATGGGTGGTCGTGACTTAGAGAACAACACTATCGAGGTGATGCGCCGTGACACATTAGAGAAGGAGAGCGTAAGCTTTGACGGCATTGTTGAGCGTATCAAGAACCTCCTCGACGAGATTCAGGACAACATCTTCAAGAAGGCTAAGGACTTCCGTGATGCTCACATCTATGAGTGCGAGAACTATGAGGAGTTCAAGGAGAAGGTGAAGGACGGCGGTTTCTTCCTCTGCCACTGGGATGGTACTGAGGAGACTGAGGCGAAGATTAAGGAGGACACGCAGGCAACCATCCGTTGTGTCCCTTATATGTTCGAGCAGACACCAGGTGTTGACATGGTAAGCGGCAAGCCTGCTAAGTATCGTGTTATCATCGCAAGATCATACTACTGAGGTACTTAGGAATCCTAGGATAACTCATGAACCCTAGTACCCCCAAAAACCCTAAAAATTATTACTAACCTATAAACGATGATCAGTTATGAAAAACAATTATTACCTTTGCGTTACTCTTGCCGTAACTGCACTTAACGCTCAAACGCTAATCAAAGCTAACTTCCAAAAGGGCGACCAGGCTACCTATGAGAGCGTAGCTAATATTAAAGTCAGTGTTCCGATGGCTGGAAACTCTGAAAGCATAAAGACAAACAGCCAAACAAAGATTACTGTAAAAGATGCTACCGCAGATGGTTATGTCATCGAAATGACGACAACCAATATAAAGATGGAAGGCAAGCAGGAGGTTGCACAGCAGAGCAGGAAACATGCTGAACCAATACCTCAGCAATGTGCCAATCCTCCTAAAGACAGATGCTAACGGAAAGGTGAAGGACCTCTTGAACTATACTGAAGTTCAAACAAAGGTTAGCAAATTAGCAATGGCATCCATTGACTCGCTCTATAAAAGCCAAACCTGAAATGGAGAAGACACTGCCTAAGTATAAGATGGCTATGTCTCGTCAACAGCCTACTCACCAAAAGAAGCTTTCATCGAGTCTGCTGAAAACAATACTTTCTTTATCCTTTTGGCAAGACCCTCAAGACGGGTGACAAAGAAGATATGAATAAGCAAGGCATCAAAATCTCTGTAACCTACGAGGTAAACAAGGAGCCAAACGCACTCAATATCATTGGTAAGATTAAGGGCAGTATGACCGAAGACGATGTCAAAGCCTTCTTTATTGACAAGATGAAACAGATGGGTGCTGACGAAGCTATGGTTTCACAACTCGATGCTAACTGGGGACAGATGAAGCAGATGGGTATGGCAAAATGGATGCCGACGGTACTTCTATTACCAAACTCCTCAACAGTGGTTGGGCTACTGAATACAGCACGGATGTGAAAACAAAGATGATGGAATGGAAATGACCATCAACACTGTTACTAAATTAGTAGAGAAGAGTTGGAAGTAAAGCTTTAGTCGCATGATATCATTTTAGTGACATTATATAATTAAGATGATATAAGATATAAATAAAGGTGGTGTAGGATTTCCTATCACCACCTTTTCTGTTTTCTATGCTTTGTTGTTCCTCTATCTTCTATCAGGACTTCATGACGTTTACTTGATGCCCAACGAATTACGTAAGTTAACGTAATCATCATCCAATGTAGGATTATCATCGGAACCATCACCAGAATCCCAAACAGGGCGGATAGCCTTAGCTTGTGATTTAGGCGCTAAGTTATTGGCATTCCATTCAGCAGCACCAAAGTAGAAATCGTATGATTCTTTTCCAGACTTACCATTTCTTTCATGGCTCTCATCAGAGGTCATGTATTGTCCGTATGCGTTTTGATTATAAGATACATCACGCATACCTACTTCCGCATGATTAGGAAGGCGTAATCCTGTATATGGCAAGAACAACTTTGTTAGCTTGCACAAGTGCTGTCACATCTCGTATAGTTATCTATTGAGTTCACAAAACGTTTTGCAGGGAAACGATGATAGCCACCCGTTTTACTTGTTGTGAAGTAAGCACCATAAACCTTAGTACCCTTATCCGTGTAGCAATAAGCAGGAATGGCACGTGCCTCTTGTAGAGTTTATCAATCTCACTACGAGTTGGCATACGATAACGCTGGTGTTTGTCTTTTGTATAATACCAAGCAATGTCACCACGTGTTGCACCTGTTCTATTCATATCCCAATCGGTATATAAACCATTGTTGACAGGATACCAAAGCTTCTTATCTGCAACACTATACTTAAAGATATCTCCATTAGTCAAATCCAATGCCTCTTTAATATGTCCGTAGCGGAAGAGGTCAACATCCTCTATTATCTGCTTTGGTGCATTGGCAAACTGTGACGTAGTATTACCTTTATCATAATTGGTAATATTTCTATTCTTATCTAAGGTCACAGCACGCTGTGATATCCACCATTGTGCTGGTGCGATACCCCAATATCCACCATTGGCATCACCATAGTGTATAAAGTTACCTGTTGCCCATCTTACGCCTTGCACGTCAACCCATGGTCTAGGGTGTACTGGTATCATGTGAAGGATATCAGTGTGATAGACGTAATCTGCAGTGAAATTTAAGTTAGAATAAACCTTTTCATATTTCTTACCATTGGCATATACCATGATGTGTATGTCTGTATAGCTACCTGGCAAAAGAGCTATGTAAGTGTACTCGTTATTGACAGAGGTGAACTTTGTCCCATCTTCAGGGACAACAGCAATACTTCTGCTTTCCTCATACTTATCATCAGTGACAAGCTTGTTTTGTGTCATGTCAAGCACACCTGAGGCCTTGATGTTTGAGATATAGACAGAGTCTATATTTGAGAGTTTATTGTTGTTTTTCGTCTGTGAAGCGCAAACCCCAAAAAGAAACAATACGTTCTAACGTCCCAACCTGTACATCAAACTTATCTCCTTGCACGCTTTGTGGGTGGGCACTTTTACACTGATAATCAAATTTACTACCGAGTGTTGTCGCAGTTCCATCTTGGCGGCTAAGATTAAAGTGTACATATTGTTGAACCTTTGGGCCAGGGCGCATAATAGAGTAGCTTCGTTGTGGTATTCTTTTATGGTTACGTCTATCAATCTTCTCTCAACTGGGTTGATTGTCTTTTTAGTTCCTTTTTAAAGCAACAGCTGGGTAAAGGAAGCTAATGTTATCATTGGTTGATATCGTAGGTCGTTTTGTCATGATATCCCCCATAAAAACTAGATGCCTTACCACTGCTTTTTTGGCTGTTAATATAGAATATTTCTCAAGTGTTCCTTCGTCACCATTGATAAAGGCTACCAATCCATCGTTCGCTGCCCACTCTGATATCAGTCTTCTCCCATTGTCTGGGTCAACAGATAGTGCACGTGATGGTGCTGCTCCCCTGTGACTGATTGGCTGACGCTGTGACATGATAAACATGTGGCTTATTTTTCATCATTAGCGTTGTTGGTGAGTTCATCTGTCTGGCATGCAGAAAAGAGTATCGTCATGGTTCCACAAACAGCAATTGTGATTTTACTAAGATTTTTCATGAAATAAGTAATAATAGGTTAAACATCTGTGTGTTAAAATAATTCACTCAAAGGTCTTGTAGTCGTCACTACCACAACAGTTCCTCCTCCTTCAACAGATTCTTCATCATTCCATATACTCCTCTTAGCATTTGATGGGAATGGGCTAGGTGTAGATGGATTAGACTGTCCTGTTGGGTCGCCTCCTTCTTGGGGGTCTCTTTGTGCTAGCACGGACTGTTGTTGAATCAAGTAATGGTCCTTCTACTTTTAAGCAATAGGATTCTGTCTCTGGTTTTAAATAGGTTTTCCTCATAGTAAAGTCGTTTAAAATAATGTTTATACTTTAATATTAGATTGCTGAAGTCCATCTCCCACTGCAGGAAATCAGACTTGCTTTCCATCGTATATTATTAATGATTTTACAAAGTTAGGTAATGATAATTAGTTATTTTGCTTTTTATTTTTGTTTTGTAGTGTAATTTTCTATTGGCAAAAGTAGTTGAGATGGATATCTTTCTCAATGTATATCACCTATTTTCAGGGTTCAGTAGGAAGAGGGTGTGGGAATAGGACATAAAGAATATTGATAAAAAGCACTTTCAAGCTTTTGAATAACAGGTATTTCAAAAATAAGAAAGAAATCATCGCATAAAAATACGAGAGAAGTTTTATTTTAAGTTGCTGTCATTTTTTTAACATTTCATGCATCTTGCTGAGACACAACTAGTAAAGCAACTATCATAAATGATAGGAGTGACAGGAACTAAGATTTATGCGTTGTCTGGCGAAACGAAATCGGCTAATTGTTATAAACTTCTTCTCTTCCAAAAATGAAGTGAATAACGAAAGTTTCGCAATATCATTTGTCACATAGAGAAAAAGGCGGTACAGAGCTGAAAGCCACATCATTAAGGTGCCGGGAAATATCAGTTATAGAAATTTCCCCCACCTCTTCCTACTGAGCCCTTTTTCAGTTTTATGTGCGTGTTACATCTAATGAGAAAGGCTGCATCAAGATAGGATGACTCCTATTTTGATGCAGCCCGATAATCAAGGTATAGTAACTACAGCTTTACGCTGCTGCTATATCAAAGTGTAATTATTTCTCAGCAACTGGGCGAACAGCAAAGCCGAAGGTTCGGATGTTGCGGTAGAGAGGGTGAACTGTGTTGACAGCGAAGCCCATAACACAACCATTATGCTCGTCATTAGGAGTTGCTGTCCAATAATCACCATATTGTTTGTAGAAACTAATATTTCCACCATTTGTAGCCTCTCGGTATCCAACTGCAGGGAAGAAAATAGTTTCTTTCCTACTATCATTTGTCCAGAAGTTGTGTCCGAAGTTGTTATTATATTCTGCTTGTGAATCAGTACCACTCACATTAATATTCTGGACTGTTGAGGTATTGGCAGCAGCCACTCCTGTCTTAGTGAAACCTGTAAATGCATCATTAGCTGGTACGCTAAATCCAACAGGGCATGGGTCGTAAATAGTCTTGACAACGGGCTGGCTGTTTGCTATGTTTACGTCACACTTTGAAGTATTATTCATTGACCACAAGTTATAAGAGGTATAAAATTGGGCAAAGGCTGTCCCTGCATTCAGTGAGCCGTCACCATTATATCCTGCTGTATAATAGTTTTGTGGATTCTGAAGGATAGTCTGTATGTACATATCGCTTCCCGCATTCCAGTTAATTCTACCTTCAGCAGGCTGCCCACCCTTACCTGGGAAAGCATCCTTACGACCCCACTGATACTGCGTTGTATAACCTGTCCTTGATGTTGCACCAGGCAACTGTGTAATCGTGATGATTGTTTCTTTCTTCTTACCAATGGTCTGCCTTATCTTTACATTTACAGAACGAGGGCTTTGGTAAGGAGTACCTGCCATAATGTAGGCTTCCATCCCAGTGCTTCATTAGCAAATCCATAAATAGTTCCTTGCTTGTTGGTAACAGGAATCTCCTTAAGTGCATCCTTTGGTGCAAAACCACAGATGCCAAGACCACAGGGTTTGATAATGTATCTTAGTTTCGGTAACCCATCGTCTTCCTCGTAGTACTCGCTCTTGTGTCTGGTAAGTTCTTCTGACAGCTATAACTGCATTACCACTCTTGATACCATCCTCTGGCACTTGAAACTTTATGTAGAGGTTGCCATCAGGAGCACGATAAACTCCATTATCCTTTATTTTGACAAGATTACTCTCGTCTGACCATAGAACCCAAGCCTTATCAATATTTCTATTCGCTCCGTTATTTGTCTTTTCAATCCAAGGGTCGGTAATATGATTACCATCTTGGTCTCTTAGCACTGCAAGGGTATTACTGTTACTTGCAACAGTCATCTTATATGCACTACTGTTAGTAGCACCACCCTTAATAGCGTTACCATATACCAACGGAATCATATAATGTCCCGGTGCAGAAATAACATAGCAGTTTGCTGTATTCTCAACAGCAGCCGCACCCGTCTTGTTTGAAAGGTTATAAGGAATAGCCTCCGAACCTAAAGGAGCTGCCGTACGAAGTTCTTTATTACGTTCAGCAAGAAGATCGATAATTTGAGCTGGCTTGAGTGTAGCTGTAAGTGCCTCTGCTTGGTCTGTACTACCTTGCCCACTCACTGCACTCAAACTCTGCAACCATGCTGGCTTATTGTTACTATAATTCTTTCCATCTTCACTATATCCCCTACAACTTCCCATGGCATCAGGAACTTTTTCTGTTCCAACATGACGAAAAACTCTGTATGGTAAAACCCTGACGTCTGTGTATCTGTGAAGCGTGCAACATCAGGATCTCCCCCTGTAATTTCATATTCCCAATTAGAATTCTTCTCGCTCAGTTTATAGACGTGTGTTGTACCTTCTCTCCATGTACCTTTGAGAGGCACGTGAATCTTTGAGTTGTCAGTAAAGACAATCTCAGCCTTAACATTCTTACCATCAAGTGACTGTGGAATCAGATAGAAGGTGTAGCCGTCATTCAATTGTCTAATGTCTGTTACATCTGGATTTTGAAACTTGATTTGATTTCTAATAATGCTATTAGGCTTCTCATTGTGTTATAGCTTAAGCCCGTAAGCGTTACCTTACCACGTTCATTATATCCATTATTATCCCATCCTGCACCAGAACCATTAAGTTCATTAGAGAGATTGTACTTACTCTTCAACAATACATTATCAATAGAGATTTCCTTAATCGTCTTGTTAAAAGACAAATCCTGACCAACTGCAAAACGAATAGCAGTCAAAGCGTGACGGAACTGAAAGATCAGTTCTTGGCGCTTGATGGTGATTTTTGTATTCTACCTTACCAGAGCAAGCTGTCATAAGATCTACTTGCTTAGTAACGTCTTTATTGACAGTAAATTCAATGCTTAGTGGTTTTGTAGCTGTTGGCTTAGAAAGTACATTAATGCCATTGTTACTATTTGTGCTCTCTGGATAAACAGCATAGAAGCGAGCAAAACGCTGTCCCCATGACCAAAGGATTGAAGGGTTAATAACACCCTGAGCTGTGGTAGATTTATTGTCAAACCAATTTGTACCAATTAGAGTTTTCGACAGTACTACGAATATCTGATGACGAGAAATTGCCAAGACTGCTACTGGTGACAATATTAGCACGCGTACTTGGTTCCACCTTCACAGGGTTAATACCCTCCATAGTTGTTTCTATCAAGCAAGCGTCAAGATTTCCGTCACCCTCTGCTAATAACTTCTGTCCCTCAAGCTCCTTGTTAGTCAGTTCTGGAGTAATTGCACCACGTGTCAATGCTCCTCCACGACTCAATGCTTCTTCCTGTGCATCACTTACATTAAAGCGCACAACAGCTCCCTTATCACCATTATTAGTGTTCTCTCCCAAATCATCATCTGCACAAGATACAGCAGAGAATGCCATACCACCTATAAACAAGGCAGAAAGTGCATGATAGAAAAATGTCTTCTTCATTATTATTCTTTATTCTTTGTTTTTACTCTTTTAATCCTCCTGAAACGATTTCTTCTTCATCTCCAGGCTTCAAATCTATTACTTTTAATTTCGCCACCGCCACCAGCACCTGGTTTAACGTCGGGGCTTCCTGCTAAAATAAGACTCTCTCTATGACATTGCATACTGAAATAGTCGGACGAAGATAATTTAGTTTCTTTCTTTCCATTGTTGTTTTTGTTGTCTTTTTAATGTGTCTTAGCTCGTAATAATTTTGCTATAAACGTATATGGTAAAAAAAGTAATGTATGTTTTTCTCAGTACTTGACAAAAAACGCCAGTTTGTTGTCCTGAGTAATCCATTTTTACCCTGAAATTAATACTTTTTACAAAAATTACAAACAATGGTTCGTTTATTATGATTTTATAGTGTTTATTTAACATTCTTTTGGCAAAATAGTAGCAATTGCTGTTTGTTACGTAGTAACAAGAACGCTTTATGATTAGTTGTTTGCAGAATTTCTTGATGTAATGGTCTGCTATCTTGCATCCGTCATGAATGATGTCGGTATCAACAGGATAGCGAACCTCAGCATCTGCACAATTCGCATCAACCTTTAGCACACCTTTATGTGTGCGATTCTGACTGTCTGTAAACTTTGCACCATGTCTTATGAAGGAGTTGATAGTGGCTCTTCGTTGTCACTCTCTCGCTTCTGTTCTTTTGTCTAGCGTGCTTCCTTGACCGCAAGCTTTTTGTTGAGTATCTCAACGGTAAGTCATTAATCTTTTCAGTTGTGATCAAACGATTATAATTTATTCAGTAAACACTATTTAACCTTAGTGTTTAAGAAGTAGCTGTGTCCTGATTGGCTTCTATGTTTGAATATCGCTCAACCGTATCATTTTCCGTATCATTTCTGTATTATTTCCGTATCATTTCCGTATCATCATCGTATCATTTTCCATATCATTTTCCATATCATTTCCATATCATTTCCAGTATCATTTTCCGTATCATTTCCTGTATCATCATCGTATCATTTTCCATATCATTTCCGTATCATTTCCGTATCATTTTTCCGTATCATTTCCTGTATCATCATCGTATCATTTTCCGTATCATTTACCATATCATTTCGATATTATCGAACGTCCATGTATCTCTTTGTTTTTATCTTAATGCCTAAACCATCAAGAAATTTAATATCACGCCAGATAGTTGGTATAGAAACTGACAAAGCCACCGCCATCTCTGTTGCAAATGCTATCTGTGTATGTTTTATTATACAGTACAAAGATAAGGATTAGAATTTAGCTAAACGAATTTTTAATTAAGTATTTTATTTCTATTTCAAAAACAAAATGCTCTATGGCGGATTGTATGAATGTTCACCATCAACCGCTGTTGTGGTTATATTCGGCACATGTGGTGCGGGTGCTTTGGCACAATTGGTGCGGGTGCTTAGCACAATGGTGCGGAGGGCATGCACAATTGGTGCGGAGGGCATGCACCATATCTGGGGGATGGTTAAGGAGAAGGATTTAGTTAACAAGTTTTTGGTTGACGAGTTGACTAGTTGTTTGTAGCAACAATCACGGCAATCATCAGTAATTAGTTAACCCGTCAACTGATTCGAGAGAGACCGGACCAAAGAGATATTGCGTACCATCATTCGGCAAGAGGAATGGGAAGGAAACATCAACCTGCCTCACTGTGGATAAAGCGGTTGTTTGTGGAACTGAAAAACGAAATAGACAATGAATAATTGGCTCTCTTACTCTCTTGCCGAGCGCAAGGCAATGTTGCAGGCTACCGCAGAAAAGGAACATATACCGGACTACGCTGTTGAAAAAGGATTGGTGGGTGACAATGGTACTAAAGGCGCTGTTCCGAATAGAGTGTCTGAACATTTGAGTTGCAGTGGTCAAAGGTATCGAAGGGCCTGTCTCGGTGCGATATATGAATGATGGAGGAATGCACGCCGCTTCTCTCCATTTTTCTTACATTATAGTATATCATTAATTAACATATAAATTAATCGAATTAATTTTTGCTCACTCAGTGCATTAAAAAGGCAATGGATGACAATAATTACCGAAGCCTCAAAGCGGTTGTGGGATTAAGTAAAGCGAAGCCTTAATGGGTTGTAATATCTGTAAAAACAAAGTAAATATGTTTATTATAGTTAAAATTAGGTTAATATGTAAGTAATATGCGTAAATCAGATGTTATCTTTTGCATGAACAATCAAATAAAAACGTAAATCGACTTTTAAAGATTATGGGTAACTTTTTGAAAGCAGCTTTATAATATAAGGTGTACAAAAAGTCGAGAATAAGATTATAACCAAATTATAAAATAACTAATGAGAAAAAGGAAAGATCCTACCAGTAAGTGTTTTCCTATCTTGTTGTAGTTTGGGCGCTTTTGCCAGCAGTCATGTCGTAAAGGCTGATAATTTTGGCAAGAACGCAGTTGTTACAGCAACAAAGGCAAATACCGCAAAGGTATTAGAAACACAACAATCAAGTGGTAACGTAAAAGTTACAGGAACAATCGTTGATAATGCCGGAGACCCTGTTATCGGTGCTACTATTCGTGTGAAAGACTCGCAGAATGGTACAACAACCGACCTCGATGGTAAGTTTGAGATCATGGCGGCTAAGGGTGCTACATTGATTATCAGCTATATCGGTATGAACACCGAGGAGGTGAAGGTAACAGGTGACGCACCTTTGCACATCACGTTGAAGGCTGAGGCTCATCAGATTGAGGAAGTTGTGGTAACTGCTTTGGGTATCAAGCGTTCAGAGAAGGCTTTGAGCTATAACGTTCAGAAGGTAGGCGGTGAGAACCTCACAACGGTTAAGAACCCTAACTTCATGAACTCACTCTCAGGTAAGGTAGCTGGTGTAAACATCAATGCTTCATCAGCCGGTATGGGTGGTGCAGCCCGCGTTGTGATGCGTGGTCCTAAGTCAATTACCCGTAGCAATCAGGCTTTGTATGTTATCGATGGTGTGCCAATCAACAACACCAGCCAGGGGTGAGATTTCAGGTGGTGCCTTCAGTTCACAGCCAGGTTCAGAAGGTATTGCAGATATCAACCCAGAGGATATTGAGTCAATCAGCGTACTTTAGTGGTCCCTGCTGCTGCTGCCCTCTATGGTTCAGTTGCTGCGCAGGGTGTGATTATGATTACCACGAAGAAGGGTAAGGAAGGTAAGGTTAGTGTGACCGTAAGCAACAGCACACGTTTGCTAATCCATTCGTTATGCCAGAGTTCCAGAACTCTTACGTAAATCGTGCAGGCGAAGTGAAGTCATGGGGCGCAAAGACACCATCAGTCTATGGTAACTATGAGCCAAAGGACTTCTTCAACACAGGTACGAACGTTCAGAACAACGTTGCTCTGACTGCAGGTACTGACAAGAACCAGACCTACATCTCAGTAGGTACGACAAATGCAAAGGGTATCATCCCAACAACAAGTACGATCGTTACAACTTTGCTTTCCGTAACACAACATCGTTCTTGCATGACAAGATGACCTTTGACTTCAACTTTAATTATATCAAAGAGAATGACGTTAACTTGACCGCACAGGGTCAGTACTTTCAACCCATTGACTGCTGTCTATCTCTTCCCACGTGGTGAGAGCTTCGACGCTGTTCGTACGTTCGAGCTCTTCGATGTTTCAAGAGGTATCTATCTTCAGAACTGGAACTTCGGTGACGCTTTGAGTATGCAGAACCCATATTGGGTAGCAAAGCGCATGGTACGTTCTAACAACCGCAGCCGTTACATGGTAAGTGCAAGTCTGAAGTATAAGATTTTCGACTGGATGGACGTTGTTGGTCGTTTGCGTTGGGACGATGCAGGTACAAAGCAGGAAGACAAGCGTTACGCTTCAACAACCAACCTCTTTTGCTCACTCAAACTATGGTTTCTATGGTTATGACAAGGTGAATGATCGTTCACCTATGGTGACTTGATGTTCAATATCAACAAGTCATTGAATGACTTCTCAGTATCAGCCAACCTTGGTGGTTCATTCACTCGTAACAAGTATAACGTAACAGGTTTCCAAAGGTGGTTTGAAGGCACCTTCTAACTTGTTTACTCCAAACGCTATTGATTATGGTACAGCAACCGCTGACAACCGTCCAATCTTCGCTGACAACGCACATAAGATCAACTCACTCTTCGCTAACGTTGAGTTGGGCTGGCGCAGTATGCTGTTTATGACTGTTACAGGTCGTAACGACTGGGACTCAGCTTTTGGATGGCACTGACAATGTTTCCTTCTTCTATCCTTCAGTGGGTATGTCAGCTGTTATCTCACAGATGGCAAAACTCCCATCATGGATTAGCTACATGAAGGTGCGTGGCTCATGGGCATCAGTAGGTTCTGCTATCTCTCCAAACATCACCTCACCATGGCGTTATCAGTATAACCCAGCGTCAGGTACTTATAGCACCGTAACTTATAAGTTCCCATCAAACTTCCGTCCAGAGCGTACCAACTCTTGGGAGGCTGGTTTGACAACCTCGTTTCTTCAACAATGCCTTGACATTGGATGTTACGCTCTATCAGTCTAACACCCGCAACCAGACCTTCCTCCGTCCTATCACAGGTGGTCAGGGATTCTCTGCTGAATATGTACAGACAGGTAACGTAAGAAACCGTGGTATTGAGCTTTCATTGGGTTATGGCAACACATGGGGCGACTTCGGATGGAACCATAGCTTCACTTACAGTGCTAACCGCAACAAGATTGTTGAGTTGCTCGACGATCCTAACGAGGTTATCAATCAAGGTGGTTTTGAGTGGTGCTAACATCATCCTTAAGAAGGGTGGTACGATGGGCGACCTCTATATGACCAGCGACTTCAAGCGTGACGCTGAAGGCAACGTTGCTATCAAGGATGGTAACGTATCACAGGTGAACCTTACCAACCCATCTTATCGTGGTTCAGTACTTCCAAAGGGTAACATTGGTTTCTCTAACGACTTCTCTTGGAAGGGCTTTAACTTCGGATTCGTTGTAACTGCACGTTTCGGTGGTATCGTAATGTCACAGACACAGGCGTTGATGGATGCTTACGGTGTATCAAAGGTATCTGCTGATGCACGCGACAAGGGCGGTATTGCTGTAAACAATGGTTTGGTATCAGCTGAGAAGTACTACGCTGTAGTAGGTGGTGATAACCCAATCTGGTCAGAGTATATCTACAGTGCAACCAACGCACGTATCCAGGAGGCACACCTCGCTTACACCTTCCCACGTCGAATGTTGGGCGGTATGGAGCTGACACTCGGTTTGACAGCTAACAACCTCCTCATGCTTTACAACAAGGCACCATTCGATCCAGAGGCAACAGCATCAACAGGTACCTACTATCAGGGCTTCGACTACCTTATGCAGCCAAGCCTTCGTACACTTGGTTTCAACGTGAAGCTGAAATTCTAAACAATTAACCACTCATTTAATTGATATATAAATGAAAAAGATTAATATATATAGCCATCACTGCCTGCACATTCGCAAGTGCAGTGTTAATCTCAATGCCATCTTGTACAGATGGTTTTCAGGAGAGCAAACTGTCCAGGTACAGGTGCTTCTGCTGAAGACCTGAATCGTGACAACTATCTTACCTCTTCCTTCATCGTACAGATGGAGGACCAAGCTTTCCCTGAGCAGGAGAATACTTACCAGATGAACCAAGACCTTATCGGTAACTACTTGACTAGTTACATGACTTACGCCAACAATGGTTTTCGCTGAGAAGAACTTCGCTCGTCTGAATGCTCCTAATGGTTGGGTACGCTATCCTTTCAAGGATTCTATGCCAAAAGACTGTTTCAGCTTTCAAGGAGATTGCACGTGTGACAAAGGGCGAAGTACCCGTTTATGCTTGGGCTTTGATTCTCCGTGCACAGTCGTTCGTGCGTCTGACCGATATGTACGGACCACTTCCTATCGGTGCTGATGCAAACGATGGTAATGCTTACTCTTCACAGGAAGATGTTTACAAGAGCCTTATCGCTGACCTCAACAAGGCTACAGAGATTATCAAACCCTCCGTTGCAGCAAACGCAAATGTTGCTATTTCAGAGGAGCATGACAAGGTTTATCAGGGTAAGTTGGCTAACTGGTTTGAAGTATGCTAACTCTTTGAAGCTCCGTATTGCTATCCGCATCCGTTATGTTGAGCCAACATTGGCAAAGCAGTTAGGTGAGCAGGCTGTGCAGGATGGTGTGATTACAAGCAATGAAGACAACTGCGCTATTGCTTATACACCAAACGGACAGTATAAGACCTCTGTAGAGTGGGGTGATAGCCGTGCTTGTGCCGACCTCGAGAGCTTCCTCACAGGTTATAATGACCCACGTCTGACGAAGTTCTTTACCCCAGTAGAGGGTGGTATTCGTCCGGTAATCGGTTGTCGTGCCGCTGCTAAGATTGGTAACAAGACTACCGCTGGTAAGGCTTACTCAGCTGCTAACATCAAGCAGGACAGCAAGGGCGTATGGCTCACCGCTTCAGAGATGGCTTTCTGTCGTGCTGAGGGTGCTTTGGCAGGATGGAGCAACATGGGCGGAAGCGCTAAGGACCTCTATGAAGAAGGTGTGAAACTCTCCTTCGAGCAGTGGGGTGCTGGTGATGCAACAACCTACTTGGCTGATAACACATCAACCGAGAAGAATTATGAGGACCCAATCAGTGACTATGGTGGGAATGTAAGTGCTGTTAGTACCATCACCATCAAGTGGGACGACTCAGCTACTGAAGAGCAGAAGATGGAGCGTCTGATTACACAGAAGTGGATTGCTATGTTCCCTAATGGACAGGAAGGCTGGTGTGATATCCGTCGTACAGGTTATCCAAAGGTGTTCCCTCTGGCACAGTCAACTGATTACAGCATCCAGGTTGCTAACCGTATCCCATTCGATATCGATGAGGCTACCAATAACAAAGCAAACTACCTCAAGGCTGTTCAGATGTTGAATGGTAATGACGACTATGCTACTAAGATGTGGTGGCAGCGTTAATAAGATAGCTATTATACAACAAACATTCGATTAAAAATGAAGAATTTAATAAAGATATTCTTACTTCAGCCTGCGCTGCAACAGCTTTCACAGCTTGCAGCGACTGGACTGAAAACTGAGGCAAAAGGACGGTGCTGACCTCACACACTCAAATAAGTCAGAGGCTTACTATGCTCAACTTCGTAACTATAAGAAGACTGACCACTCGGTAGCTTTCGGTTGGTTTGGTAACTGGACGGGTACAGGCGTAACTTATGAGAACTCATTGGCAGGTCTCCCTGACAGTACTGACTTCGTTTCTCTTTGGGGAAACTGGAAGAACCCAACTGAGGCAATGTTGAAGGACCTTCGCTTTGTTCAGAAGACAAAGGGTACGAAGGTACTCATCAGTTGCCTTGTATTTGACATTGGTGACCAGATTACTCCAACCAATACCGACAAAAACCCTCACTTGGAAAGAGTGGCGTCATAAGTTCTGGGGTTGGGGCAATGATGAGGCTTCACAGATTGCAGCTACTGAAAAGTATGCTAACGCTATCTGCGACACGATTGCAAAGTATGGTTATGATGGTTTCGACCTCGATGCTGAACCTTCATATGCTCAGCCTTTCCAGACCGATAAGGAACTTTGGCAGAACGCTAAGGTGATGGAGGCTTTCGTAAAGACAATGGGCAAGCGCATCGGTCCGAAGTCAGGTACCGATAAGATGTTCGTTATCGATGGTGAGCCAGACGCTATGGCTGCAGAGTATGGCGAATATTTCAACTACTTCATCCTGCAGGCGTATGGCAGTACAGGCAACAGTGGTTTGAACAGCCGTTTCGAAGCACAGGCTACCTACTTCCAGCAGTATCTCACACCTGAGCAGGTGGCAAAGAAGATTATCGTCTGCGAGAACTTTGAGAGCTATGCTGGTAAGGGTGGTGTTAACTTCCAGTTGGGCAATGGCACAACCATTCCTTCACTCTTGGGTATGGCTTACTGGAACCCTGTTTACAATGGTAAGACCTATCGTAAGGGTGGTGTTGGTACCTACCACATGGAATACGAATACAGCGTGTCTGGACAAGCCGGCAACTATCCATTCTTGCGTAAGGCTATTCAGATTATGAATCCATCAATCCAATAATCAAGACATTCAAATTATGAAATACAATATTTCAAAGCTTTTCATCGGAGGACCTGCTATTGCCTCCCTGACATTGATGGCTTCTTGTGAGAATGCAGAATACGCTCCACTCACAAACAAGGCTTTCATCTTACAGACCAATACCAATGGTAACTCAAGTGAGAAGATTACTATCGGTACGTCTGCTGTCACTTCTTCTGTGAACGTGCGTCTCTCTGACCTCGCTACACAGGACTATACCTTCGAGGTAGTTGCTGACACAACAGCTCTCGCTGAGTACAACCAGCGTAACGAAACCTCTTACAAGGCACTGCCTGCAAGTCTTTTACAGCTTGTCATCAAACGAGGTGACCATTGAGGCTGGTAAGTCTATCTCTTCTGAGTTGACACTGACCATCAACCCACCTCACACAGGCGTTGAAGGATAGTGGTCAGAAGTATGCTGTTGCCCTCCGTCTGAAGAGTAAAGATGGCAAGTATGACGTGCTGAACGCTGGTAGTACAATGGTTTACATCCTCGATCAGGTTGTTTATCAGGCTGTGCCAATCATCAACGCATCACACAACATCCACTTCACAATGCGTAATACCTAGCGACCTTTCACAGTGGACTGTAGAGATGAACGTGAACATGAGCAAGCTCGGTAAGGGACCTCGGCGAACTTAACAACCAGACACTCTTCGGTGCATGGGGTAACGATGGTGGTGAGATTTATACTCGCTTCGGTGACGCTCCTATCGAGGGTAACCGCTTGCAGATTAAGACTCAGGGTACACAGATGAATAGTAAGCAGCTCTTTTGAGGATAACAAGTGGTACCACCTCGCATTCGTTTGCACAGGTACAAAGCTCTACCTCTATGTGAATGGTGTACTTGATAACCCAATGGACCTCCTGGTAAGAATACTAATCTCAGCAACCGAATCAACTTCGGTAACACTGATTACTTGAGAGCTGACGTGAAGGTGAGCGAACTTCGTTTCTGGACAGTAGCACGCACACAGGCTCAGATTCTCAATAATATGTATGCTTGTGACCCATCAAGCACTGGATTGGAAGGCTATTGGAAGTGTAACGAGGGTCAGGGTGATACCTTCAACGATGCAACAGGTCACGGCAACACCGGTAAGTGTGTGGCTGTTCCAACCTGGGAGCAGAACGTAAGAATCGATGGTAAATAAGTCAAAAGAAATCGCAAATATGAAAATAAACCTATTCAAGTCAGTGCTGGCAGCCTCTTTGGTTGCTGCCACACTGGCATCTTGTCAGAGCGAACCAGAAGTTGGTAGCACGCTCTATCCTACTGCAGAAGAGAACTACTCTGCAAAGGCTTACCTCTACACAGGTAGCAGCGATGGTAATAAGCTGACGCTCGCAGGTGTGAAGTCATCTACAGCCATTACCTTATCAGGCGATAGCGCATTGTTCTATGTGCGACTCTCTGCTCCAGCTGAGAAGGATGTTACGGTTACTTTGGCTGCTTCATCTGATGGTGTTACAGCACGCAGTGGTGAAGAGGTGATGAGCACAGAAGCTATCAGCCTTAGCAAGACAACCGTTTCAATCGCAAAGGGTCAGCAAGAGGCTACCGAGCCAGTTGTTGTTAAATTGGTGAATGGTGATGCGCTTAAGAACCTTACGATGTTGAAGAATGGTGTGACCTCTGTTGTCATCAAGAGTGTTGATGGGGCTGAAACAGCAAAGACAAACACTAAGATTGTAGTTGCAACCGACTTCACCTTTGATAACATCAACGCCTCTGGTACGCTTAACACAGCTAAGCAGATTGCATTGACCGATTATACAATGTCATCCCCTAACACTAATTCAGATGCAACAAAGTTGAACGATGGCAATAATAATAGCTACATATATTCATATGTATTTTACGAGCCTGAGTTCGTAATGGCATTCAAGAGCACAAAGACAGTGTCAGGTGTTGGTATCCTTTGCAACTACACAAGCTATGGCTATGGTGTTAAGAAGGTAGCTGTTTACACGAGCGAAGATGGTAAGACATGGGTTAACATGGGTACTGCTTCTGCTTCTGCAACCTACGATGACGATACGCCATTCCCAGTTGTCTTCAATAGTCCTGTAACCTGTAAGTATGTTAAGGTTAAGGTACTCGAAAGTTTCAGCACTGAAAAAAATATCCTCGCTATTTGATTGGCGAAATGTATGCTTACGAGTAGAACTTTTGTTGGTTGACAAGTTAACAGGTTGACGAGTTTACAAGTTATTTGTAAATGAGTTGACACTTCATAAAATAAATATAAAAACAGAGTAACAAGCGTTTTGTTACTCTGTTTTTGTACCCTATCCTAATTCATCATTATGATTACTTTCGTTTGCTGTGTTTATTGCTACATATAACTAGTCAACTCGTCAACCCCAGACTCGTCAACTAAACTTTCATGTATTAGTTTTTACCCCTAACATTTTTAGTATCTCATCACTTGACACGAAAAGGATCTTATACCTATTTTTTTACGAGCGTTAAGAATAAAAACCTAGATTACTATCTTAATCTTTAACTGTACAATAGGATTATAAGGTAAAAACGTTTAATTGTTACAAATATAAACCACAGATAAACATTCACTAGCCTTCCTAACCCAAAAAGGCTAGCTCTAATGTATATCTGCTAACAATGTCACTTATGGATAAATTTTTACAAACGACCAACCTGTGCGATCTTCACAACTTGTATTGAATTTCCTTTGCTAGCTGGCAGTGATGGACTTGGCAAAGATAGTCCACACCATGGCGGAGAGGATCAAAAGCAAAGCCAAACCCTTTTTGAATATAATGACAGAATTGAGGATGAAAAAAATGGAATGAAGAATCTTAAATAGACAAGCGAAGATGAAAAGGTATGATTTTATTATCCCTTTGTGGTTTGATGACCATGATAGGGTTTGCAGCATGTAGCGATAATGAGAACAATGCACTTGTTTCAGAGGTTGATGGATATGTTAACAACCTCGTTGTTACAGTTGATAACAATCGAGGTGCTGGTCCGGATACGCGTCAGCTGATACTTGATGACGATAACAATGTCATTTCTAAGTGGGCTAAGAATGACAAACTCTTTGTTTATAATCTCTCAGATAATAATGGTAGCAAACAAACAACCTATAGTTTTGTTGAGACGAATGGTGATGGTACCAAGCAAACTACCTATAGAGGAAAGGTGAAAAAGTCATAACAAGGTGAAGAAAGGTGATATCTTTACTTTCTTCTATCCGGGTAGTACTATGGAAGAAGGTTCTATCGGACTGGTAAGTAATATCATAACTTCAGAAAGTAATCAAGGTGTGACGATTTCTTACCATGACTACTCATCAACAATAACAAACTTTGTGTCACTTGATTTAAAAGAAACAGGATGGTACATTAGACACCATTGACAAAAAGTTCGACTTTTAATTGGGGGTACTGATGTACTAAAGACAGTTCCTGTTGATAAGGAGGACATCAAGCTAAAGCCAAGTCTAAAGCGTAAGATAGCCATCTGGGGATTGAAGTTTAAGGTCACTGGCGACCCCAGTAGTAGCGGTGAGATTGCAGATATTGATAGTGTGAAAATCAATGGGCTGCGCTCGTATGATGTTCTTGACCTCAGCAACGGAGAATTTGTCGGTACGAATGATGAGAAAGAATATGCAATTACGATTGCCAATAAAGACAAGACGAAATTACAACTTACTAATGGCTATGTATGGGTAGCACTGCTAGCTGAGAATGCTGAGACAAAGTTTACTATAACGCTCTACACGCAACAGGGTGCCTTTACAAAGACAGCTACCAAGAAGTTTGAGACCGATTATGACTATCGTACTGTCATCACTGTTGAGAAGGTTGTACCACAACCATACGTTGAAGTAAATAATGTGAAGTGGGCAACGGGTAACTTTATACATTATAATACTGGCTCAGCTGAGTATTGGGGTATCGCACCAGCACAATGGTGGATAAGCAGCTATGGTGAGAATCCAACGAGTGTTAATAAAGCCGATAATCAGGACATAAAAATATGATGGATTAGGTTCGCAAAACTGGTATATTAAAAGATCACATTGGTAGATTCACACAGACGGAGGATGATATTGACCTCTTCCAGTGGGGGGTCATTCAGGATGCACTGAAGTTTAATGGCGTTTATTACCTCCAAGGTACGAACTTCGACATGGCAGGTAAATACTATAAGAATAGAGGTGGATTGGTACATGTCAACGAGACGAGCAACAGAGCAGAAGCTACTCATGGTGACATCGTAAGGTATTACACCGAACATGGGCAAAAGCATTACCACTATCAGTATCCGACAGATGCAGATTATGAAGCTTTGTTTAAGGCAAAGTTTATTCTTCCTGCTTATTGTTACACCGATAAGGGTAATAAAAATCTATGGAGCTTACTTCAGTGATACAAAGTTTAGTGGTACAGCACCAAAATTCCCAACGGGAAGAAAGATATGGAAATATCAAGATGTGACGGGACTTGTTCTGGCGAATCAAGGTTTGTTCCTCCCCATTGGTGGACGTCGTCCAATAAACAGTGCTTCTGTAGAGTTCCGCCATGTTGCCTATAACAGCGGATTCTATGGACAGTACTATACATCGCAAAAGTACAACTTACTCCATTCCACATGGTGTGTTCTTTTGGTGCTGCATTTAAAATGAATATTGCTGTGCCATCAAAAAGACCAAGGAAGCAATATCCGCCCCGTATATGTGGGAGCAGAAAAATAATGATGAGACGCAACCAATTGATGCCGCCAAGTTCGCAGCCTTCAGCAATATTATTGATGTCAACGGTAGTAAGCATTAACTGCAACTGATGGCTACGGAATAATCGATTTACTTCTTAACCACTATAAACAAGGTTCCCGCCATGCTGGATTCAATCCTGACATGGTGGGAATTGTGTTTGATGAATGGTTTGATTGATGTGATTTTAACTATAGATAACGCTCGCAGAAGATTAAATAAAAAGTTAAAAACAATCAAATATGAAATTGTTGTGACAATTTTTATTAACTTTGCACCGAAATTAAAGCAATAGGGATAAAAAAACGTATTATTTAGTTGGTATCTGTTATCAATTTTAAGCATTCAAGATAAAATCAATTTTTACAATAGTTATGATAAGAAATGTATTAACGACAGTGGAAGCTTTTGCAATAGGGCAAGAAGCAAGCCTATTTGAAACCATGGTGCTCAACATATAGCATCGAGGCTGAATCAATGATTTGTGCAAGTGTGACTAGTGACGCAGACAATGAGGATTTAAATAATAATTCAAGCGACCCTTGGAACACAGGGCAGGGTGATTAATCGAAGCTGTTAGCATCGGTTACATTTATGAATTATTACAAATGCGGCTAAATCTGTTTTGGTCGTTTATGTGAAAAATAAATAATTAACTTAAGAGTTTTAATAAGAATTAAAGATAAAAAGAATGAAAAAAGAATTCTTTTGCCTGCTATTTGCATGGTAATATCACTTTTTGCGACATCTTGCTCTTCTGATGATAGCGAATATACAGCAGAGAAAAGAGCCAATGGTAACGCTTACAGTTTCTGCAGGAACTGATGAGGACGCTCCTGAGTCAAGAGCTGTACTTTCTGAGGCTGATGCTTCAACTAGCCCATGGAAGTGGGGAGTCAGGTGACCAACTATTGTTTGTGTCAACCAATAGTGCGGGTAAGAAGGTAGCGAGCAAGCTTACATTAAAGTCAACAAAAAAATAACGACCGCAGTGGTGAGTTTGAGGGAGAAGTACCAGCGAGTGGTTTGACAACTGGTACAAAGTATCGTTTCTTCTATATTGGTAAGACCGCCGATGGTAGTGCTGACAGAGCAATCAGCGACGAGGAGGCTAATGCTGGTTCTATCGATATCGACCTTACAAGCCAGACGGGTAACCTTGCTGACTTAAAGCGTAACTGCGTATTGACAGGTGAAGCTAAGATTAACGTTTCTAATGGAAAGGCAACTGTGGCTGAAGGTGTTAAGTTGTCAAACGTTTTTGCTGTAGCTCACTTTAACATCAAGGCAAATGACGGCACTACGATAACCAAAGTTGAACTTCGTGGTAAGGGTGTCTATCGCTCTGCAAAAGTTAACTTGGCAAACGGAACCGTAACAGGCGTTTCTGAGGTTGGTATAGTAGCGACCCAGAGGATAACATCTTCTTTAATGATGGTAAGACTGACTTTTACGTGACCTTCGTTCCTGGTAACGTAGCTCCATCTTTCGATGGCTATTATGCTGATTCATATAAGAGTGCATTGACTGAAGAGCCACAGACACGTAACTATGATGAAAGGGAGTCTTTCGTTTATTATGGAGGTGCTAAGGCAAAAGTTCTCTGTTGGTAATGGAAAATATGTAGCTATTACAAATGGTAATATGCAGTATGTTATGCCGATTGTAACATACACATATGACTTGGGTGCAAGAAACCTCAAGGCAAATTCTCTTATCAGATGGAAGAACTCTGTAGCTCTAAAGCTCTCAGGTGTAAAAACAGTACAGCCAGGCTACTCCCGCTTAGCACCAGAGCAGTGGGAGATGGCAATGCCAAAAGCTTCAAGAAAAAAATGCAACTTATGATATTGAAACTATAAAAGGTGGGGATGATCTATATGCTTCTCCTGAAAAGTATCGAATTTTCGACTTGCCATCTTGGGGAACTCTCGACAAACCAACATTGCTTAATAATACATTTTCTGCTACAAGTGATGAAGAAGTAAAGAAGTACGACTATGGTCATAAGTTGAAAGTTGGAAACCAAGAGACACGTGTCATGACTTCAGACGAGTGGGAGTATCTTATGCCTGAAAAATCGCTGACTCTAGTCTTCCTAACACTGCACGTGTTTGGAATGAAGACGGAAAGCAATCTAAATGGGCAAGATGTCATATTAAAAGCAACATCGGAGCGTGCTGACGATCCTGTATGGTTGCGTGGTTGTCTTATCTTCCTGATGATATGCCAATTTCAAAGGCTAAGGAATTGTTTACAAGTTTTAGTAAATTTGGTTATTGGTCAAAGGCAGATGATAACGAAACAACATTTGAAAAAGATTAGAAATAGTGGAGCCGTATTTATCCCACTCACAGCTTATAGAGAGGGTGGTAAAAAGCTTGTTAAAAAGAATGGGGCAGACATGGTAATTATGCAACGAGCTCACGTAATTTTTTTGGAAAAGGGTTCTTCATGTTAAAATTACACCTTTAGCTATTGGAATTGGGTTCAGAGACGCATCAGACCCTAACCAGGGTTGTGCGGTCCGTTTAGTACAGGATTATTAATTTCTTTATCCGATAACGTTCGGATTATATAAATAAGAATCGGTCATTATGATTTCTTGCTGTCTTAAGGCAGTACGAGGTTTGTAATGACCGATTTGCATATAAAGACAGGGTAACATAGTAGCTAATTTTTAGTGGCACCAACCCCTCACAGATGTTGCTGGTGAACAAATCTTACAGAGGTCCTACAGATTCAGACTTATATGTGAAGTCATGATTTAACCTTTGAAGTCCCAGAACTTACTCACATATTTTCGTTTTTCATCACTTCTAATCTTTCCCATTTGCTTTTACTCGTGCAATATCCTTTAAATACAGTTGTAACTTTGCACCAAATATTATTTTAGATTTATCAGGGGCGATTGTATTCTATATTAAATGCCCATAGGACAACAAACAACAAATATGAAGAAATCAAGCTTTTTGGTTTATGCCATTCATCCTTTTGATGGCAGTAATCTTTTTCAGGATGCTCTAAGGAAGTTAATTCAACTATTGATGACGACAATGCGCCTGCGGATGCACGCGGTAGTTTAATCTCATTCAAGTTAGACGCATCCGATTATGATAGCTCAAGCCCTACACGTGCTGCAAATACGAATAGCGACGAACGCGTCGTATCCTCTTCAACAGAGAGCTTGGTAACGGCTTGGAAGCTCGAGTACAAGTGGTTGAGTCGTCAGCAACAAGACCTGCTACGTGCAACAACCTCTAATGCGCCTGCTGGCAAATACACAATCCTCGCTTATAAGGATGGTGTGCAGAAAGCAAAGTGGGTTTTAAACTATAACGGCTCTACCTATACGATGGCTGAAGGCAATGCTGAACAATATCTGCCTGCAGGCACCTATAAATTCTATGCCTTCAGTGATAAAGTGTCGTTCGCAGATGGTAAGATTGTAAAGTCTCTTACGAATGCAAGTGAAAATGCTTTGTATTTTGAGGGTGATTTACCTATTCCAAACACAAAGAAGCACACCCTATCATTCACACTTAAGCCTGTCTTTGCAGTTGTTCTTCAAGATAAAGGCTTTTAGTAATGCTGCCTTTAACTATGATATAGGCGGTACTTTTTAACTATGCTGCAGCTACTCTCCCTGCGACTGAGACTGTTGACCCAACTTCAGGTACTACTACTACAGCAAAGAATACTGCTGCAGGTTCTGTTCCTGTAACAAATTTCACTGCAAATGTTGGGTCATCAGATGGTAAATCATCTTCCATCGTAACGCAAACTGCTAACTATTTCTTCCCAGGTACTGATATTACTAAGTTGAACTTTAAGTTTAATAGTACAGCCGGTGGTACCATTTATGGCAAAGGCTGTTAAAAGGCAAAAACGCTAAATATTACAAATAGTGTCCCTAATCTTGAGGCTGGTAAGATTTACACAGTGTTTGTTACCATTTACTATTCAGCTGATTATCTGTTTAGCTGATGGTTCAGTTGGTACATTGTTGAACAATAAAGGGTAAGACCCCTGTTGGTTTGGTTCTGAGTGTTGGTGATAAATTAGCGATTGGAATCTCAAATGTTGGTAATTATGCATGGTCAACTCTTGGAAGTAAGGGTCGTGGCGGTGAAGCTACAAATAATTATTTTTATGGTGAGAATAATTCTGGTCTTGTGCAGGCAATTGCAAAGGCTGATGGTGAGCAAGAAACTTGGGATGGTAGTTATACACGAAAGCCAAGAAATCAAGTGAAAGCGCAAAATAATTCTGGTTTCCCTGCATTCGTTGCTGCAGCAAATTACAAAGCTCAAGTAAATGGAAAAAGATGGTTTCTTCCTGGTGCTGGTGATTGGGACAAAGCCTTAAAGTATTTTTGGCATTGCTGATGCAGCGCAAGGATATAAAAGAGCAGGCAGCAAAAAGCACGCATGGTCTTCTTCTGGTTTAGGTTATCAATTAGCAGAGATTTTGTTCTATCAGGTAGATGGAGACGCATTTAACGATTGGTATTGGACTGCAAATGCGTGGAACTCTGCTAATGCAGCAGCAATAAGTGTACTTATTTATGATAATACAAACCCTGAGAAGGTGCATTTTTGGTGGTGCTGAAAAGAATAATACAGCCCAAGTACGTGCATTCATTAAGTATTAATCTGTAAGTATTTACAAGAATAAATCCAAAAAGGAGCTAAACGCTGTCAAAGCGTTTAGCTCCTTTTATATTTAACTTTAAGAGAAGTTCTTTAACTTGAGGAATGACAACTTACGTGTTTCTACCTTTATAATAAAGGTTCTCGAACTTCGATGAAAAATATGTTTAGTGATACATCACAATATGCGCAACAAAGCAAATATAACAACATGAAAAAGGATATATCAAAATCTTTTATTTGATATATCCTTTTCTCATACAGTAATGTTATATTACCATTCTGCACTACCTCCGTTATACTCACCTGCAGAAGAATTAGTATAGTCTTCTTTCTTTAGTCCACTGGTCTTTTCTACAGTGTTGCTAGCACCTGCTAACAATGACTCATTCTGAACGTACATTATCTCCATTTTTGGAGCTAAGTACTTTTGTTTCTGAGCAATCTTCATATTTTACCTTATTTTTATTCTCTAAATCCTATTTGTTTGCAAAGGTAATAGTGAGATAAGCTTGGATTATATGATGTTTTAACTCATTCATAGATAAACTTCTCCTCTTAGTTCCCCAACCCTTATGGCAGACAGGATGGATGTATGGGTTGACAGGTTGACAGGTTAACAAGCAGACAAGTTAACAAGTTGCTTGTATTAAAGACAGAGTAACATAAGAACGACTTTTAAATCAGAATTCATAATTATCAAACATTTGCTTGATAAAAAAACTGCATATTAAAAGAAATCTGTTCTTTTCTGTGGCTTCTGTCTTTTTCAACATAATGAATATCTGTACCTTCTGTCTGTCTTTAGACAGAAAAGCCATATCGACGTTCCATTATGGGATGAAGATATGGCATTGTTGTTTGTAGAAAAGGTTTTTATATTTTGTGTGTGCGGTAGATAAGGTAATCACCATCCGCAAAGATTGTTAATTCATTTGTCAGAGCTTCGTTCAGTGTACCCTGCCAAAGTTCGTTGAAGGGATAAGCGTCCCATTTAAGGCCGTTGCTCGACATCTCTTTACAGGTTGCATTGAAGATGCTAACTTGCTGTCCGGGGAAAGCGTCAAAAGCGAGTAGTGCCCGATGCCACAACAAAGTAACCATAGTCCGTTACCATCACTGGGTCGATACCTAACTGTCGATAGTAGTAGAGCATGAGCGAGATGTTGCCCAAGGTATGATCCTCCCGTTTACCCGTTGCTCCAAGGTAACAGAAGCGAGGACGCGTATGCGTTGATGCATCCATCTTCAGGTGAGAGCGAGCAAAGAGCGTTGCCTTCGTCAGGTCGTTAAACTCCTGCTCAGAGATAGGGTGATAGATGTGGGCATAACGCTGTTTCAGTGTGTCAGAGAGTGAGTCGCCATCTCCGACCACAGCCGTTGGTTCAATCTCATATTCAAGGAGGTCCTCTAATGCACCATCACAGACAATGAGGTTCTTCGCCGTGCGAAGGATGCGAAGTGGAAGGAGGTGAGTGGGGAAGTCGCCAGCAGCAAGGATGACGGGAATTAAAAGCCTCCCCAACCCCTCCGAAAGGAGGGAGTGCCTAACAGGTGCTCGTTGGGAATGTGTTGTTGTTGTTTGTCCTTATTATTCTCTTTATTATTGATAATCATTTCTCTTGCTATTCTTGTTCTTTTCTTTCTCTCTTTCGAGATACTTTATATCTTATTATTCCTTTCGATAACTTCTCCTTCAGCCTATGAATCTATTTTTGAAGAACTCAGAAGGAACCTTATTCCGTTAGGCACTCCCTCCTTTCGGAGGGTTGGGAGACTCCTCCTCCACTTATAGTACCCTGCCACAGCGATAACGGCATAGAAGGCATATAGTCCGGCGGTGAAAGGGATTTCCTTATACACATACAGCCCAGCCAGTTCGATATCGACGACGAACCATATCCACCATTGTTCGATGTATTTCTTTGCCAACGCCCACATACCGATGAAGCTAAGCGCATTGCCGAAGCTGTCTAATACGGGTACGGTGGAGTTGGTGGCGTGGATGAGGATGAGGTAGAGGCACACCCCAGATGACGAAGAAGACGAGGAGTGCGGGGAGTATCAGCCGACGCGGGAAGTGCGTGATGGGTACCTCCTTTTGTTCTTTCTTCCGTCCAAATTTCCAATACAAGAATCCATAGATGGCAGCTAATGTATAGTATATCTGCATTCCGAAGTCGGCGTATAGTCCTGCTTCGTAATAGACCACCATATAGATGAGGGCATGATAATCCCCGTCAACCAAAAGCCATATACTCGCTTTGTATTCTTGATAGATGTAAATTAGGCCAACGATGCAGCCCAGCATGTCTAGTGTCATAGGATGTATAAAAATAAAACAGCAAGACAACAACCAACACAACAATCGGAAACACAACAACCAACTTACCTCCCCTCACCCCTCCCCCAAGGGAGGGGAGTGAATACTGGTTACCCCTATGGTTTTTGAAGTTTTCTTATTTGATGCTTGTTAGCTCCTTTTATTCTAGAAAGGAGGTTCTGAGCAACTTATGAATCTGCAATCTCTTTTGTTTGTAAAGACAATCTTTATTAATCAGGATATTTTAGTTACTAATGTAAGGGAACCCTTGTTGTAATCTTTTGTTTCCACCTCCTAATAAACTCTCATTTCACGCCCCTCCCTTTGGGGGAGGGAAGAGAGGACCCAGTTGTTAGGTCTTGTTCTATTTAAAAACTTCACCGCAACACTCCCCATCACATTAAACCCTGCCATTGGGATGAAGCCAATCTGTGTGTAACGGTTCTCGTTAGGATGACCATCGTTGTCGAGGATAGAGCTATACACCCATCCGCTGGCTGCATAATGGCGATTGAAGATGTTATTGAGGTTCACACCGAAGACGGCTTCCTTCAAGCCAGCGATATGCTTCGTGGGACGAGAGCGTATAGCTGAGGTTGACATTCGTCTGTGAATAGCATGGCAACGAACGTGTCATGTTCTCGGTATTGTCGAGATACTGACGACTGACGAAGTTTGTATGCCATACTGCCTCAAAGCCTTTGTAATGAAGATTGAGCATGCCGTTGAGTATGGCTGATGGTGAGAACGCCAAGGTAGAGTGGTCGTAATGAATCTTACGGAACGAAGACTCCCAATCAACGCTTGCCATCTCGTCAAAGTCCTTGATAATATTACGGCTCAGGGCAGCGTTACCCTCAACTGTCAACCATGACAATGGGCTCCATCCAGCCTCCAACTCAGCACCCATACGATAGCTGCTCTTGATGTTTGTAGTCAGATTCTCACCGATATCACTCTGCGCACCAGTCTGTACAAACTGGTTGTTATAGTCCATATAATAGAGGTTCACCCCTGCTCTCCAGTTGCGACCATTGTATTGATAGCCCATTTCGATATCCACCATACGCTCTGGTGATGGTGCAGGATAACTACCGTTGTTGGTGAAGTTATTACGTTCTGGCTCACGACTGGCATGCGCAATAGATGCATAAAGCCTTGTGACCACCACGATAATAGCTGATTCCTGCTTTCGGATTGACGAAGTCATAACGCTCGCTGATGTCTAAGAGCTGGTTCTGATAGCCACTTCCGACCTTATAGAAGCGGTCGTTCTGACCATCGGTCATATATTCTACATGACGGATCTGCAGGGTCCATAAACACGTTCCAATAGTCTGCAAAGTTGTATTTTTGCCTTGAAGAATCCGCTGTAATCATACTTATGAGCCTTAGAGTCATAATACTTATAATCATTGCCACCAGCACGATACTTCGCATCTGCCTCCTCATTCTTTATATAAGTAAGGTAGCCGAAGTGACTGCCACGGAATAGCTGTAGGTTCAGTCCGCCTGTCACATCCCAACTCTCGTCCTTGTAATTGCTGGTGTAAACAATGCCGTAGGTGTGCTGTGCCAAACCTTTCAGGCGTACGAAGTCCGACTTCTTCACGAGGTTACCATTGCTGTCATTGAATACCAAACCGAACTTAGCAAACTTAGCCTTCTGTTTGAATTCGCTGTAATAGCCGTAACCATAGGTGTAATGCAGGGTTACGTTATGGCTCCAATGGTTGGATGGGTGGAAAGCAAACGATAAGAGGTTATGATTCTGATAGAAATTATCCGTTGTCTTGTTCCAGAATGAGCCGTCACGCATCGTGTAACGTGCTGTCTGGTAGTTGCCATTAGCATCCTTAACGAAGGCTCCGTTAGCATCGGTCTGCAGGTATTCATAGAGTTGGTTGAATTTGCCTAACCTCTCTCGTACATGTCTTTATAGGTCATGATACCCTGTCTTAGCATCCATAGGTACCATCCATTAGACTCAAGTCATTACTACCCGTAACGACACCATTCCATGCCTGTCCTGTCTTCTCGAAGTTACCGATGTTCTTATAGCTGATACGGAAGTTGTCAGCCAACCAAGTAAGTCCGCCATAGTATGACCCTGAACGACCACTTGTGCCGTGGATATATCCATCTGTAGCTGTCTCGTGATAGGCTCCGTCGAAGATAAGATGATTAAACAGCAGACCCGTAGAGAACTTCACACCAGTATTATACGTATTGTAGGAACCATATGAACCACTCACCTCCACACTTGGTTGTCGGCTTGGTGCATCCGTTGCCAACGATACCGAACCACCGAAAGCACCATCACCATTCGTTGATGTTCCGATACCACGTTGTATCTGTACACTATTCATCAGCGAAGCGTAAGAGTTCATATTTGCCCAGAAAACACTGTCTGATCTTCTGGTGAGTTGAGTGAGACACCATCTAAGGTGATGTTGATTCTGCTGCCCGCAGCACCACGAATGCGCATTGCTGCCGTACCCGTTCCAAGTCCATTCTCGCCCCAAGCCAATACGCCCTGGCGTCTGAGCGAGGAGGAAAGGCAGTTCACGTCCACTCTTTGAGAAAGCGTCAAGTTCCTTCTTTTTAATATTAGATACTGCGTATGGTGCACTCTTTGGTACACGTACACCTGCCACAACGACCTCGTCGAGCTGTTGTTGTTTCAGCGTGTCGGTCATTGTTTGCGCCTTTGTTATAGCAACACAAGTCAATGCTGCTGTAAACAGGATAATTCTTTTCATATCCCAGGTTGATGATTTAAGATAAAATTAAAAGGGGGTATCTTCCTACGACGGCATTATCCGTATCAGGTCAATGGGTATATTCTCAGCAAGCCCAAACAGGCGAGCACCCCTTAGTTTCCATTCTGAAAACCATTGCAAAAAGTAATACATTCTTATCAAACTAGCCAAAATGTAATCTGTACAAATATCGTATGCGTGTGTTTATATTCGTGTCTTTCTATATATGGAGTGATAACTCTTCTCTGACATGAGAAACTATTACACTTCTCACAATATAAGTTTTGTTTTGATTTGCTGTCACTTTTAACATTTTAAGTAATCCCTATGTAAACCAACGAGTTATCTTGTGCCTTTAAGTGACAGCAGTGACAGCAAAATTGAAATATGCAAAAAAAGGAAAGAAGATTAGAAGTTGTTAAAAACCATAGATTTCATGATTTTATAGCTAACATTACTATTAAGCTCAATCGTGCAACAACTTGTTGCACAATTAAAATAAATCTCAGAAGTACTATCGGTACTCGGTCGTAATAATGCCATGTAGACAGAATAAATCTCCTTTTGTCTTTTTTCTTTCTATCCTTCTGTCTTTTTTATTATTCTGTCTTTATTTGTCTTTTTGTCATTCTGTCTCCTTCTGTCTTTTTCTTTCTGTCCTTCTGTCTTTTTGTCATTCTGTCATTCTGTCTCTTTTTGTCATTCTGTCTCTTTTTGTCATTCTGTCTTCTTTTCGTCCCTTCTGTATTGTAAAGATAATTCTAATATCGAAAAATCAGAAAGGCGTAAATAAGCTTTCAATTAACGCCCTTTTGGCTTTGCAAAAGATGCCCTTTAAAGCCCCTTACTAACGCCCTTTTTGGAGTCCAATTAAGCACCTTTTCTGTATCACCTTTGTAACTAACTGAATTTCTGACTGTTGCAAACTTGCTGTACGTGTTTTCCGCCTTTGTTTTTAGGTATTTTACTGACTTTTTATGTAAATAATTTTTCAAATTCGTTTTGGTGGAATTAAGTACTGTGGATGAGATGATTAAATCTGAATATATAAGGATGCGAATTATTGTATCAGTAATAATGATGGAAATATATTGTTTTTATTCGTGTGCCTTTTTGATATTTATATAGTATGAATGAGAAATGATATAGATTAGTAAAAAACAGGTGAGTTATGAATAAATGACACATAGATAGTAAAAATATTGATATATTTCTTTTTTTCTTGGACCTAAGCAGTGTTTTTGCATATTATTTTTTTATCTTTGTCCCTGTTGAACATATTAAATCGGGAATTGGTCGTTAAAACCATAATGATAAGTAGGGCATTTAACCGATATATTTTTGGCTTCTAAATACGTTACCATAACCGATGACAAAAAGAGTATTAGTAATTAACAAAAAAACAAAAAAATCATGAGAGCTATTACAGACGAACATTTACAAGCCTATCAAGAAGGAGGTTGTCTACAGAAATTATTCTATGTTATCAAGAAAGACCCTGAACTTTCCTTTTGAAATCAGAATGAAAAAAATGAAGTTATGATATATCATCATAAGGACAGAATCTTAACGATACATTTCAGTAAAGGTAAGCCTTCTATTGACATCTTATCTGAAAAGTATTATAAGAATGCTACGCCACCTTCTGTCTCATTTAAGTATGATGACTTGGAGGAAACATTAAAAGCAAACGGATCAATTAAGAAGATATTTTTAAAGAGGCTAAACGTCTGGTAGATACTTACAAATCTGGTCTGGAGTTTGAAGTTCAGCAGAATATTGCTTTTGGGAAACCATAGCTTTAACAATAGATTTGTTGTTGTGGATATGGAATGGCAACTTCCTCAAGCAGATATCAAGAAAGAAGAACGAATAAGTAGGACACGAATTGACCTTGTTGTGGTTGATACGCAGAAAAATGATAAGGGTGAGAATGATATTTATCTTGGTGAACTAAAAGGTGGGAATGGATGCAAATAGGAGGCAAGTCTGGGGTAATCGACCATATAAAAAAGACTAATGAATTAATTCGTAGTCCCAAAGCTTGTGCTATTCTTCGCAAGGATGTGGAAAGTATTATTCGTCAGAAAGGAGCTTTGGGATTGTTTGAAGGGGATTATACAGGGTTGAACTTGTCGGATACACCACGTATGATGCTCATTCTTGCATATCGAGGAAACGAGGAAAAGGAAGCTCTGAAAGAGCAAGGAGAGTCTGCAAAAGATAAAGCAAGAGAACTGAAAATGGCAGAACCTCTGCTTATTTGGCATAATGCACTAATTACTTTATAAGTGTGATGGAGATAAAAAAATACATAGAGGACTTGACCAGATAGGGAGGCTGTATAACCGAGATATGGACAGATTCTTCCAGAGTATTTCATAGACTTTGGGCAGAATCTGCCGAGCAATGGGAAGGCTGCTACACCTGAAGAAGATGCCCTTATGGTTGCTGATATTGTCGAGAATAATGAGAAAGAACACCAGGCAGTATTCTATACGCATGCTCACGAAGACCATGTAGGTTTGTTCCCGTTATATCCAATTTGACCAGTTTATTAGCGAAGGAGGTAAAGGAACTCTTTTGCTTATAAAAATATAAGACTCTACTGGAGGGATACGAGATGGCAAGAGAAAGAGTGTGGTCAGCATCGAGTGCCCGATGAGGTCAGAAGAGGAACGACTGGTGGAGTGCTGTCGCAGAACAAAGACACTTATAGACAAGTTAGAGACGTTCAGAACTTGGAAAGCGAACAGGACGTGGGAGATTATCCCACCCTCATAATGGTAGGGAATATTAGGATAACTCCTTTCTTCTGCTGCCATAGCATATATGATGCACACATGTTTCTCATTGAAGCCGAAGGGCAAACGTTTCTGGCATACAGGTGATTATCGACAGCATGGCTATATGGGCAAAGGTCTGCTTCCCATGCTGAGAAGATATGCTACTGACATTGATGTGCTGATTACAGAGGGTACGATGCTAAAGCCGAGAAGACAAAGCTATCAGTGAGTATAGAGGTGTCGATGGAGATGATAGATGTGATGCAAGCCTTCAAGTATGTCTTTGTTTTTCGCTTCGGCTACGGATATAGAACGATTAGGAAGTATAAATCATGCGACCAAGAATGACGAAGAAACCTTTTGTGTATCTATGTCCTTGTTTATGAAAAGAACGATGGAGCTCTTTACTGAGCGAGAGGGCAATCTGGGTCACGGGGATTGTTCTCCTTTTCACCGTTGTTTTTATACTGATAGACTGTATAGCAAACTGAGAGATAAAGGCTTTACGATGGTTGTAGGGTACGTCACAGGGCGACAAGGTGAAAAGGCTCTTCTCATACCGACTTCCCACAAGAGGAGACAATCCTCATCTACTCTTCTTGGAATGGATACTACATGAGAGAGGAGCAGAGTGAGGGCAAATTCAAAGTACAAGGAGTTTCGTGAGATGTTCCATAATGTTGTGGATATACATACTTCTGGACATGCGGATAGAGATACGATAAAGGAAAGTTATTGGAATGATGCATCCAAAAGGAGGTTATTTGTATTCACAAGGAAGCTGACGCAACGTTGTAAGAAGAGGTTTGTGACGATGCATAAATCTATTATGACTTTCATTATATTAAAACGACTACGACACGACGATGAGAATCCTTCAAATCTCTGATACACACAACCGACATCAACTGTTGACTGATATGCCTGAAGCTGATGTAATTTATCCATTGTGGTGACTTTACTGATATGGGGTACGGAAGAGAAGTACTGGACTTTCCTGAATTGGTTTATATCTCTACCTTATCTGCATAAGCTATTTGTTGTTGGTAATCACGATCTTTGCTTATGGGAAGCAGATGGGATAGAAGACCTGCCAGATAATGTTCATTTTCCTTCAAGACCGAGGTTGTGAGATTAATGGTGTAAAGTTCTTTGGGCTTAGGGTTATAATCATCCTGAGAGTTTGATACCCGATGGTATAGATGTTCTTGTGACTCATGAGCCTCCTGTAATGATATTGGACGAAAGTAACAACACTCATTGGGGAAATTCTCTTCGTAATAGAGTGATGAAAACCAAGCCTAAATACCATTTGTTTGGTCATGCTCATTCTGCTTACGGAACTAATGAGTATGAGGATATTGTGTTTTCAAACGTTCTTCTCTTGATGATTTTTATGAGATGTGTCATAATCCTAAGTTGATAACGTTCTGATAATAGGCTGTTGGTGGAGTATATCGGTTTAGGGAGTTTGAGCGTGACGACACGAACAAAGGAGGATGATGTGCATATATATATGAACGTGATACAGAGTAGCTTAGGTCGTCAGATGTGTTGATATTCCACCGGTTTTGGTGCGGGTGCTTAGCACGTTTGGTGAGTGCTTAGCACATGTGGTGCGGAGGGTATGCACCACATGTGCGCATGGTTAATTTGTTGTAGAGCCAAAGTCGTGGTGTAAGGCTTATAGACAAAGGACTTCTCGGGGCTTCTTTTGTTCGCTGTGGTGTACTATTTTCTGAACGTAAAGAAAGACAATATAAGGAACGATTAGTGAGCAATATGCTGCGCTAATCAGTGTTTTGTTTCTTTGAACACAAGTTGATTTTTCTCCATTTATTACAGATTTGCAGATAGGCATGGCACTTCTGTTAGCTTCGCTCTGTCTGCAAGCATTGTTAATGTATGTGAATGAGCTATCGCTAATAATAACTATTTTATTAAACAAATAACGATGAAAACAAACAAGAGAGAAGTCTATCTTGCACCACAGTGCTTGATAGTTCAGATGAGTGAAGCGACTTATCTTATGGATACGTCTTTCCCAAGCCAGCACAGACCAGCGAATCCTGGCGGTATGATTTCAAGTGCAAAGCTTCGATGCCATGCGCAGGTCAGCATTATGCTCACTCTCCACAAAGCTCTGGCACACCTTACGTCCGATGTAAGTATATACCTTTTCAAAGTCAGGATTATTCTGTCCTGATAGGTCATATTTAATGGTTAGGTCATAAGAAACAATCAACTGCGTCGTGTCGATTGCTGTGTGCTTAAAAATATCCTGTTCCTTCATTTCTTGTGCATTTGCAGATAAAGCGACAAGGTTAGTGCAATTAGTAGTAGTTTAATCTTCGAATTCATAGTTGTCTTATTTATGGGTCTTCAGGATTTGGAGTGATAGTGTTTAATATCTGATAATCAATAACTTTTATAAGTTATATACTTTATAACTCCTTTATTTACTGATATTAAAGAATACAAAGTACTAATTTAAAGGTCACGAAAGTTATTATTGTGCCACATGGATTATACACGCTACAAAGTGCTTATAATGAACTGTTTGCAAAATTTTCTTTACTAACAAGTGGCACAAAGGATATCATAGCATCACTCCAAATTCCTGAAGACCCTTTTTGTTTGTTACTACAATAATAGATAAAATATCATTGTTGTCTCGCAGAAGATTTTCCTTATTATTTTCAGGTTAAGGGCGGGGGGCTATCGCAGTTTTTGATATTTTTGTGTCATTTAAATGAGGCAAGTGGCGTTGTTGCTCCACGGATGCCCTCTGTTGATGGTGTTCGTAGTGATGTCGGTAAGGTTTCGGAGCTTTTACGAAAAAGGGCGATGGTGTTCAGTATTACTTGTTAAGAAGTGTTTTTTCCTTTTTAACGAATAATAAAAACTTGTCAATTGTAGAAGTAAAAAGCTAACTTTGCTTGTATATATAATGTGTATATTTAACAAGATTACAAAACTAAAAGCATAAAACTATAATTATAATGAAAAGTTTAAAAGATATTCTGCCTTGGGAGGAACGTCCAGAAGGCTGCAAGGATGTGATGTGGCGTTATTCAAAGAACCCAATCATCGACCGTTATCATATTCCAACATCAAACAGTATCTTCAATAGTGCTGTTGTTCCTTTTGAGGACGGCTTCGCTGGAGTGTTCCGTTGCGATAACAAGGCGGTACAGATGAACATTTTTGCTGGTTTCAGTAAGGACGGTGTGAACTGGGAAATCAATCATGAGCCTATTAAGTTTGAGGCTGGTAACACTGAAATGATTGAGTCAGAATACAAGTATGACCCACGTGTTACATGGATTGAGGACCGTTATTGGATTACTTGGTGTAACGGTTATCATGGACCAACAATCGGTATTGCTTACACCTTCGACTTCAAGAAGTTCTATCAGTGTGAGAATGCTTTTCTTGCCATTCAACCGTAATGGCGTCCTCTTCCCAGAGAAGATTAACGGAAAGTATGCGATGTTGAGTCGTCCAAGCGACAATGGTCATACTCCTTTCGGTGATATCTACATCAGCTTCAGTCCAGATATGAAGTATTGGGGCGAGCATCGTTGTGTGATGAAGGTGACTCCTTTCCCAGAGAGTGCATGGCAGTGTACGAAGATTGGTGCAGGTTCAGTTCCTTTCTTGACAGACGAAGGTTGGTTGCTCTTCTATCACGGTGTAATCACTACTTGTAACGGTTTCCGTTATTCAATGGGTGCAGCTATCCTTGACAAGGACAATCCAGAGAAGGTTCTCTATCGCACTCGTCCCTATCTTCTTGCACCAAGATGCCCCTTACGAGTTAGCGGGTGACGTGCCAAACGTTGTCTTCCCATGTGCTGCTTTGCAGGATGGTGAGCGCGTAGCCGTTTACTATGGTGCAGCTGATACTGTCGTTGGTATGGCATTTGGCTATATTAAGGACATCGTAGAGTTCACAAAGAACAATAGTATTTTGTAAGAATAGGATATCCTCTTGTAGGGACAGACACACTTGTTTATAGGTTTGAATCATACAGAATCAAGCTTGTTAGTGTGTTTGTCCCAACAGGGGATATTATCATTTCATAGAATATCACTCGAATTATAACTATCAACCCTAAACTTTATGAAGCGTAACTTCTTGTTGGGACTACTTCTTTCCTTGTCTTTTCTTTCGCTCAAGGCGGCTGACAAGGGGTAGGGAAGAGCCTGTTATCTTGTCAATCCTTTTATCGGAACATCTAATTTTGGTACAACCAATCCGGGAGCAGTATGCCCTAACGGATTGATGTCAGTCGTACCCTTCAACGTAATGGGTTCTGATTTGAATAAATATGACAAGGATGCACGCTGGTGGTCAACTCCTTACGAATATCATAACGTCTTTTTCACGGGCTATTCTCACGTCAATCTGAGTGGTGTGGGTTGTCCAGAAGTAGGCTCATTGTTGCTTATGCCTACGACAGGAAAGCTGAATGTAGACTATAAGGAGTACGGAAGTACATACGAAAAGGAGGTTGCACACCCCGGTTATTATTCTAATTATCTGAAAAAGTATAATGTGAAGACAGAGGTAACAGCCACTCCTCGCAGTTCTGTTGCACGTTTCACATTCCCGAAAGGAGAAAGTCATATCTTGCTGAACCTCGGTGAAGGCTTGACAAACGAGACCGGTGCGACGGTGAAGAAGGTGAGCTGACACAGAGTATGAGGGTATGAAGTTGCAAGGTACATTCTGTTATAACCCTCAGGCTGTATTCCCAATTTACTTCGTGATGCGTGTCAGCAAGAAGCCTACGGAGGCTGGCTATTGGAAGAAACAGCGTCCGATGACAGGCGTTGAGGCTGAGTGGGATGTCGATAATGGCAAGTATAAGCTCTATAAAACCTACCACAAGGAACTCTCTGGCGATGACATTGGTGTATGGATGAACTTCAATACCGAGGCTGATGAGCAGGTGGAAGCACAGATGGGTGTGTCATTCGTAAGCATGGCAAACGCTCGTGAGAATCTTGATGCCGAACAGCGTGGAAAGAACTTCGACGCTATTTGTGCCGAGACTCGTGCTAAGTGGAATGATGACCTCTCCCGCATCCTCGTTGAGGGTGGTACAAAGACAGAGCGCACTATCTTCTATACCGCTCTTTATCATACGCTTATCCATCCAAATATCTTGCAGGATGTCAACGGACAGTACCCTGCTATGGAGGGTGATGAGATTCGAACGGTGAAGGAGGGTAATCGTTATACGGTCTTCTCGTTGTGGGACACCTATCGCAATGTGCATCAGTTGCTTACGTTGGTTTATCCAAATCGTCAGCGTGATATGATTCGTTCGATGATTGGGATGTACGAGGAGCATGGTTGGATGCCAAAGTGGGAACTCTTTAGTCGTGAAACCTACACGATGGAAGGCGACCCAGCTATCCCTGTTATCACTGATTCTTGGTTGAAGGGTCTGCGTGGTTACGATATCAACAAGGCTTACGAGGCGTTCCGCAAGTCGGCTTTGACAAAGGGAAGTGAGAACCCACTGCGCCCAGACAATGACGAATACATGGAGAAGGGCTATGTAGCTTTGCACGAGAAGTTCGACAATTCTGTTTCTCATGCACTCGAATATTACATTGCCGATAATGCCCTCTCACGTTTGGCTGCGGCATTGGGTAAGAAAGATGATGCTCGTCTGTTCCATAATCGTGCTTTGGGTTATCGCCATTACTTCAGCAAGGAGTTTGGCTTGTTGCGCCCATTGATGCCAGACGGCACCTTCTATAAGCCTTTCGATCCAAAGCAGGGAGAGAACTTCGAACCATCTCCAGGCTTCCACGAAGGTAATGCTTGGAACTATACTTTCTATGTTCCGCATGACGTAATGGGACTTGCAAAGCTCATGGGAGGACAGAAAAACTTTGTAAACAAACTCCAGAGTGTGTTCGACAAGGGTTATTACGATCCTGCCAATGAGCCAGATATCGCTTATCCTCACCTCTTCTCTTATTTCAAGGGCGATGAGTGGCGTACACAGGTACAGACACGCAGACTCTTGAAGGAGTATTTCAAGAATGCACCAGAGGGCATCCCGGGTAATGATGATACTGGAACCATGTCGGCTTGGGCTGTGTTCAATATGATAGGTTTCTATCCTGACTGTCCGGGGGACCCATCTTACACGCTCACTTCACCCGTCTTTGACAAGGTGACAATCCGTTTGGATAAGGCGCAGTGGGGCAGAGATAAGCTCGTGATAGAGACCGTTCGTCCAAATGATGAGGCTGTGATTATCAAGAAAAATAGAATTAGGTGGTAGCCATTGAACCGCTATCGCATTACGAATGACGAGCTGTTGAAGGGGCGGAATATTGAAGTTCTATCTAAAGTAAAGAACTGCTATCGAGTGAACCTACCACGCATCGGTCAGTCCCCAATGTCTTATTACATTATATATAATGACAATAACGGACATTGTTTGCCGTTTTCTATTACTGTCCGAACGCTTCGGACAAAGTGTGCGGAGCCTTAACACACGTTGTGCGGATACTTAGCACATTTGGTGCGGAGCCTTAACACGAAACAAAAAGGTGGCAGTTTGGAAGGCAGTCTACTATCAGAAAGGAATTAAACGACTGCAGATAAGAAGACAGACAGCTGACAGCCATCGAAAAATAGAGACATTACGTAAAAATCAAATAATAAAAAATCTAAAAATCGAAATTTATACTCACGTTATGAGAAAAAAGTTCTTTGAGTGCAGTTCTCCTGTTGTTTGCAACAGCTAGTTTCTATGCCTGTTGCAGCTCAAAACATCATCCCACAACCTGAGAATATCAGCCTTTTGAAGGGTCAATTCAAGCTGAATAAGGGTACGAAGATTGTAACCAATCTTACAGGTAGTGACTTCAAGGTGTTGAATCAGTACACTTCTGAGGTGCTGAAGCATCCATTAGCATACGCAAAGAATCCTTCTCAACAAGGTGTTTTCCGCTTGATTTGCAAGGGAACAGCCCAGCAAGCAGCGCAGGCAATGGACAGTGTACGCCTACAAGGCTATGAGTTGGAGGTTACACCAAAGGGTATCACCATTCAGGCACTGACTCCAACGGGCTTGTTCTATGGTTTGCAGACCCTTCGCCAGCTCGAAAAGGATAGCCAGATAGCTTGTGTAAAGGTGAAGGACGCCCCTCGTTTCGCTTATCGTGGTTTGATGATCGACTCGTCTCGCCACTTCTGGACAAAGGACTTCTTGAAGAAGCAGATTGATGCGATGGCTTATTTCAAACTCGACCGTTTCCACTGGCACCTCACCGATGGTGGTGGATGGCGCATGGAGGTGAAGAAATATCCTCGACTGACCGATGAAGCCTCTTATCGCACACAGTCTGATTGGACAAAGTGGTGGATGGATAACGACCGTAAGTATTGTCATAAGAATACGCAGGGAGCATACGGTGGCTATTACACACAGGAAGATATCAAGGATATCGTACGCTATGCAGCAGCGCGCCACATAGAGGTAATCCCAGAGATAGAGATGCCTGGTCATAGCGATGAGGTTGTATATGCCTATCCAGAGATATCATGTACAGGTAAGCCTTACACGCAGTCAGACCTCTCGTGTAGGAAAAGGAGGCAACCTATACCTTCATGGAGAACGTGCTGAGAGAGACAATGGCACTCTTCCCTTCTAAGTATATCCACATCGGAGGAGACGAGGCAGAACGCCGCACATGGAAGACTTGTCCTGATTGTCAGAAGATGATGAAGGAGAACAACTTGAAGGATGTAGCCGAGTTGCAGAGCCATTTCACCCATCGTATGGAAGAATTCTTGAACCGTAATGGTCGTAAACTCCTCGGTTGGGATGAGATTATGAAGGTAAGTTGGCTCCCTAACGCAGCCGTGATGTCATGGCGTGGAACAGAAGCTGGTATCGAAGCTGCAACAAGTAAGCACCATGTAGTGATGGCACCACAGCAGTTCTATTATCTGAATATGTATCAGGACAATCCTATGGAACAGCCAAAGGCACAGGGCGGTTATACTCGTTTGGATAAGACTTACGATTATGAGCCAATCCCTGCAGAGTACAAAGGAAGCAATCTTGAGAAATATATGGATGGCGTTCAGGCGTGTGTATGGACCGAGTTCATCGCTGAGCCAAGCCATTTAGAGTATATGCTTTATCCTCGTCTGTTGGCTTTAGCAGAGACAGGTTGGACAAAGAAGCGCACAGGTTATGACAACTTCCGTAAGAGAGCGGTCGTAAATGTTGAGCGTTTGAAGCGTGCGGGCTACAATGCCTTTGACCTTTCAAAGGAGAAGGGTTCACGTATGGAGAGCCGTAGCATGACTCAGCATGAGGCACTGGGTAAGCCTGTCACCTACTTAGGACGCTATGTAGAGAAGTATCGTGCCGAAGGTGATAATACGCTGACCAATGGTTTGCGTGGCGACTGGGGCTATCTTGAGGGTCGTTGGTAGGGTTTTTATCGACAGTACGGGCGTGGATGTAGTAGCTGATATGGGTAAGGTTACGGACATCCGTGACGTTCGTGTTGACTTTATGCATCTCTATGAGTCGGTTATTTATACGCCTGAAACGATTGAACTGATGGTGTCAGACGATGGTAAGAACTTCAAGACCATTGACACAGTACGTCCAGGTATTAAGGCTTCAGAGGATTATCTCGTTTATCCTTACAAGTGGAAGGGAGATGTTCAGGGCCGTTATGTGTGTGTGAAGGCACCCCTCGTGAGAGGGTGCATGGATCTTCACAGACGAAATCATCGTCAATCAGAAGTAAATGAATACTTGATGAGCCATTGAATGACGGCTTTATCAAGACATATCAGACAAGAAGATTAAAACAATTCAGTATATGAAAAAAAGGTTCTTAACTTTAATGGCGTTTGCTGCAACCAGTCTTTTCGCTTTTGCACAGGACTATACGCAGTATGTTGACCCATTTATTGGAACAGGCGGACACGGACATGTGTTCCTTGGAGCTAATGTTCCATTCGGTAACATTCAGGCTGGCCCTACACAGAAGAAGCAGGGCTGGGACTGGTGTTCTGGTTATCATTACAGCGATTCAACAGTCATCGGCTTCGGACAGATGCACCTTAGTGGTACGGGTATTGGTGATTTGGGTGATGTATCACTCCTCCCTACTACCAATCCAGCACAGCGTGAGGTGAAGTTTGCCCATCGTGCCGAGCATGTAACCCCAGGTTACTATTCTGTAATGTTGGCTTCTGGTGTTCGTGTAGAGTTGACTGCGACCCAGCGTGTAGCCTTCCATCGTTACGCTTTTCCTGCTGATGCAGCAAAGGGTTACGTTATTTTGAACCTCTCACAGGGTATCGGTTGGGACAAGATGACCTCTTGCAGTTTCAAGCAGGAGTCGGCTAAGACCGTCAGTGGCTACCGTATGTCACAAGGATGGGCTAAAGACCAGCGCGTTTACTTTGTGGCAGAGTTCTCACAGCCTGTTAAGTTGGAGTCAAACGAGCGTGATACAATCGGTGTCTTTGCTTTCGACAATGCTGAGCAGCCACTTCTCGTGAAGGTAGGAATCTCTGCAGTGAGTGTTGAGAACGCTCGATTGAATATGCAGAAGGAACTTCCTGGTTGGGACTTCCGCAATGCTGTTGCTCAGGCAAAGGATGAGTGGAACCGTGAGTTGAGTAAGATTGCAATCAAGACACAGGACGAGAGTGCAAGAAAGATATTCTATACAGCATTGTATCACTCAATGATTGCACCTTCTGTCTTCAATGATGTAAACGGCGAATACCGTGGTGCAGATGGTAAGACACATAAGGGTGACTTCACTGATTATACCACCTTCTCACTATGGGATACCTATCGTGCAGCACATCCATTGATGACTATCATTCATCCAGAGAAGCAGCGCGACATTGCTGAGACAATGCTTAGCATCTATAGGCAGCAGGGTAAGTTGCCAGTATGGCACCTTGTGGGTAATGAAACCGACTGTATGATTGGTAACCCAGGGGTTCCTGTGCTTGTTGATATTGCACTGAAAGGCTATGATGTAGATAAGAATGCAGTCTTTGAGGCTGCTAAGGCTTCTGCAATGCTTGATGAACGTGGCATGGGATTGTTGAAGAAGTATGGTTATATTCCTTGTGACCTCGACCCAGAGCATGAGACAGTAGCAAAGGGATTGGAGTATGCTTTGGCTGATGCATGTATTGCAAAACTCGCCAAGGAATTGGGTAAGACAGCTGATTATAAGTATTTCTCAAAGCGCAGTCAGTCGTATCGTGACTTCTACTTCGATAAGAAGACGAAGTTTATGCGTGGTGTAACATCTGATCGTAAGTTCCGTGAACCATTCGATCCATTCAGTACTGTACACCGTCAGGACGACTATGCTGAGGGTAACGCATGGCAGTATGTATGGCTTGGTACCACACGATGTGCATGGTCTTGTATCTGCTTTCGGTGGTGAGAAGCCATTTGTTTCAAGCTTGACTCTCTTCATCGTTAGTGGTGACATGGGAGCAGAGGCTTCACCAGACATTACTGGTCTGATTGGTCAGTACGCACACGGTAATGAGCCAAGCCATCATATCCTTTATATGTACAACTATGTGGGTCAGCCTTGGAAGGCAGCGGACAAGATTCGCTATGTACTTAAGAACTTATACCACGACGACTTCGATGGTTTGAGTGGTAACGAGGATGTGGGTCAGATGTCTGCATGGTACATTCTTTCCTCTCTTGGCATGTATCAGGTTGAGCCAGCAGGAGGCAAGTATATCTTCGGTACACCGCTCTTCGATGAGGCTACGGTGAACGTTGGAGATGGTAAGACCTTCCGTGTTGTGGCACATAACAACAGCGATAAGAATATTTATATTCAGAGTGCTAAGTTGAATGGTAAGCCTTATACCCGTTCTTACATCGATTTCAAGGACATCAAACGTGGTGGAACACTTGAGTTTGTAATGGGTAGCAAGCCTTCTCAGTTCGGTGTTAAGCCTGCTGACAGACCCTAAAAGTTTTTGGAGTTAACTCCTTTAACTCCTAATAGTGCATCAATCTTTAATACTAATAAACAGCTATGACTAATTTTAATGATGTTGTATCACAGTTCCGTATTGAGGGAACTGTTGAAAGTGTAAGTCCAATTGGTAATGGACTGATCAATGAAACGCTGCTTGTAAAAACTGTAGAGGCTAATACGCCTGATTATATCTTACAGCGTATTAACAACGCCATATTCACCGATGTAGATTTGTTACAGCATAATATCGAACTCGTTACTGACCATATCCGTCACAAACTGATGGAGAAGGGTGAGACAGATATCGAACGTAAGTGTCTGCGTTTCGTACAGGCAAAGGACGGTAAGACCTACTACAAGGATGCTGACAACCGTTATTGGCGTGTGAGTGTGTTCATTCCTGACGCTGTTACAAAAGAGGAAGTAAACCCAGAGAGTGCATTCTGCTGTGGAGAAACCTTCGGTAACTTCCAGAATATGTTGGTTGATTTGAAGGAACCATTGGGAGAGACAATCCCAGACTTCCATAATATGGAACTTCGTCTGCGCCAGTTGCGTGAGGCGGTAAGTGCTGATAAGGCTGGCAGAGTGGCTTCTGTGAAGGATATGATAGCCGAGTTAGAGAGCTATGCGGACGAGATGTGCCTTGCAGAACGCCTCTATCGTGAGGGTGCACTGCCTAAGCGTATCTGCCACTGTGATACAAAGGTGAACAATATGATGTTTGACAAGGATGGTAAGGTACTCTGTGTTATCGACCTCGATACCGTAATGCCAAGCTTTATCTTCTCTGATTATGGCGATTTCTTGCGCACTGGTGCTAACCATGTAGCTGAGGATAGCGACAATTATGATGCTGTCGGACTGAAAGAGGATGTCTTCTGCTCGTTCACAGAAGGTTATCTCAGTACCGCAGGTAACTTCCTTACTCCTGTAGAGACTAGTCATTTGCCATACGCTGTAGCATTGTTCCCATACATGCAGTGCGTTCGTTTCTTGACTGATTACATCAATGGAGACGTATATTTCAAGACAAATATGCTGAGCATAACCTCGTTCGCTCACGTAATCAGCTCTTGCTCTATTGTGACGTACGTCGTCATGATCAGATGATGGCTGACTTTGTGAAGAAAACATTGAAACAATGAAACAACTCAAGGTAAAACGTTTGGAGTGTCAGCAGGTGAAAGCTGTTGACATTCTAGCCCTTTTCAAGGAGACTGGCGTATCTTATAATAAGATTGACATCGTTGACTGGGCAGCAGAATTCTCTTATTGTCCACAGGTTGAGTTTGCTATTGCACATAAAGGCGATGCCATTCTGTTGCATTATCGAGTTGAAGAAGACAGCGTACGTGCTGAGGCTGGTACCGATTTAGGTCCAGTTTGGCAGGACTCATGCTGTGAGTTCTTCTGCAGTCCTGATGAAGAAGGAGGTTATTATAACCTTGAAAGCAACTGTATCGGTACGATATTGCTTTGCAATGGGACAGGGACGAGAGAATCGAACCCATGCACCAGCAGCAGCCTTAGAGCAGATTGATCGTTGGGCATCTTTGGGTCGTGAACCTTTCGAGATGAGAGAGGGACGACAGACATGGGAGCTTGCGCTCGTTGTTCCTGTTAGTTCTTACTTCCGTCATACAATAGAGAATCTCTCTGGAAAGAGCATAAGAGCCAATTTCTATAAGTGTGGTGACAAGACATCGCAACCCTCATTTCCTCTCCTGAATCCCTATTGCTTTGCCTTCTCCCGACTTCCATTGTCCCTGCTTTCTTTGGTAGAGTTGAAGTTTCAGTAATAAAGATAATCAGTAAGCAAAAAAGTAGTAGTATTTAGGGTAGAAGAGGGTTACTCATCTACTTGTACACCTGTCAATCAAGGACAAAGGGTCTCACTATCTACTCCTCCCTACGTGAGCGAAGTATGAGGGAGGGGCTTTTCTTTATTGGTGGGACTGGCTTCTTCTCTATAGTAGGTGCTTTTAAAGAAATAGCTTAGTGTGTATTCATTCCCACACCTTTTTCTTTGCTTAATACCCTAATGTACGGAAATGTTGAGTAAAATCGAGCGCCTTTCGATCACCTATATCACTGATACGTAAAGACATCTACTAAATAAGAACAATAATGTTGCGCAAATAATCATGGTTTTTATTTGTAAATAACAATATAATTTGCTATTTTTTTGCATCATAATCAATCCTGATATAAAAACGTAGTAACTTTCATAAGTTGCAAAAATAAATAACAATTATGGGCACTGACGCATAGACATATCTTTTTGTAACTAATAATCATACATGAAAGTATTTGATTTTTAAGGACATATACATCAAGTATATTTTCTTTTATGCATCACTATGTTCTATACTAAGTATAGTTTTAATGCTTCTGAGCAATGAGACATACACGCTAGTCGCTTTAATTGTATTATGCCTTGGATTGATTTATCATTTTATTATATGGTATCCTTAGAGGTATTAATAAAATTATACTTGACAAATCTCTTCAGAAGACTATCGTCGCATATCTTCTTTCTGTATCTTTTCAATCACATGATGAGGGTTAAAATCGACGTTTGAGTCATTTCTGAATGATATCAGATGTAAGCTGTCTGTTTTCTTACTGACATACCCTATCATTTCAAAATGGACAGGAACGATACTAGTCTCAAACTCTCTCATCTACATCGCAAATCATTGAGACATATCGTCCATTATGATGATGAGAAAAAAGTGGATGAAGCAAAGATAAAATTCAAAGCATCCTCTTAAATATAATGAGAGTACAGTTATTCATATAAAGACTCGAGAATGATGATACTGATCAAAAGGCGCAGCCATGGATTAGCTGTAAACTAGACTCTCCTATAGATATGATGACTTTCCGTGTTCTGTTATCATACAAAGATGCTGATTTTAATAAAGCCAGCATATCTTGAATACAAGAACTGAATACGCAGATCGATCGTGGTTATAGACATTAGAAAGTGTTCCTTTTGATAAGGTACAAATGTATTCTTATTGTTGTGCTAATCCTGCAGCCAGGACGTATATACAGGCTAAGGTGGGAGAGGTGAGGAAGCATATTATTAATCAAGAATATCAGAATAGATACTGTTTATTTGTAGGCTTTTCAAAGCTATAAGTTATAATCCTCTGAGTAGAAAAGACCATTCTTGTCCCTCAATCTTGAGTACATGGAATGGTCTTTTTCTTATTGGATTATTTCAAATTATATAATCATCAGAACAATCATTACAATTTGTTATGTCCCTTTTCTTTTTCCAATAACCACGCTTTTTCGGGCTGTTCCTCCTGCATATCCTCCCTAATTCTCCATTGCTTTGCCACAACTCTATGGCAGGGGTATGATGATCATTAGTGGGATTGTGATGATTGGCATTACCCACAGCGCGGGCTGCTTTGTTTCTGCCTATACGTCTTGCCAATTCAGCGTAAGAAAGCGTCTCTCCGTATGGGATTTGCTGCAAACCGTCCCATACAATTTGCTGGAAGGGAGTGCCTTTTAATCGTATAGGGAGGGTAAAAGTCTTGCGCTTCTGAGCGAAATATTCTGTTAGTTGATGACAAGCTTCAGTGAGTAATATGCTGTTCTGTTCCTTGTCTTCCTCCCACATCGTTATCATTTGTTCGTCAATAGTATCTTCCCATTGACAATAAACGATAAGAGTCTTCTTCCTCGGCAAGTAATAAGTTGCCGAGGGGTGAGGGGTAACGACAGAAGTGCATGGACTATTCTTCTATAATCTCAGCGTCTTCAATATTATCTGTAACTAACTTGTCGCCTGTCACAACCTTTGGCATCTTCAGCCTTCTCGTAAGACTTTGCGGACAAGATACATGCGAATAATCAAGATGAATTCTAAGACACCATAGTACATAAATGCCCATCCGAGAACCAATAATGGAGTTGTGCAGTCTCTATTGGCTTACTAATCAACAGAATGGCTACTGCCAAGATGACTGTTGGGAAGAGCCACATATAGACTGGAACACGAGCGTACTGACGTGAACGAGCGAGGTTCATAAACTGATTGACAGCACCGAGAATCAGCAGTGCAGCAAGGATATAAACCACCCATGTGATGAAACGTGTTGGGCATGACAGCAAGGATGATACCCAAAGCGATACTGCCGACACCCGCAATAGGGAAAGAAGGCGACTTAAGATTTCCTTCCTCTGACTGTCCTTCTTGCTGTTCAGCTTTTGCTGTTTTCTTTGCTACTTTCTCCTTTTCAAAGTAGTAAGCGATGCAAGAAACCAATCCAGAGAGGAGGAAGAGTATACCCACAGTGATGGTCATCCACGTCATAGTTTCCTCACGATATCTTTACGAGGAGGAAACCTGTCACTAATACGATAATAGCCCTAATGGCTGATATTTGAAGTACTTTCATAGATGCAAAAATACAAAATAATCTCTATTCCAATGTTTTACTCCCTTAACTTTTTATTATTTTTGCAATAAGAAATGATGAAGTTATGACATTATTATATCTTGTAAGGCATGGTGAGACGGTGGATAATGCCAATCATATCATGCAAGGACAGACACCAGGAGAACTGAATGCGAATGGGATCAAGCAGGCTGAAGAACTTGCAGAGCGATTGAAAGATGAACTGATAGATGCCTTTGTTTCAAGCGACTTTGCAGCGTAGTATTCAGACCCTGTGAACTGATAGCGGCACCCCATGGGAAGACTATTACGACTACTCCTTTGCTTCGTGAACGTGATTGGGGATCGTTTACGGGGAAGTATATTCCTGATTTGGCAAATCTCAATGACCCTTCTTTATGGCCTGATGATATCGAAAGTCTGAGATGCTTTGAAGCTCGTGCTAAGGAATTTCTCACATGGGTTGAAGGAAGAATATGCTGATAAGAAGGTGCTTGCTGTTGGGCATGGTATCATCAATAAAGCCATTCAAAGCGTTTATTATCATAAGGCTATGAACGAACTAAAGCCGATGAGCAATGCGGAGGTGAGGATGCTTGAGCTATAAGTCCCTATTAGTCTAATACCTAAAAACTAAAGAGGAGCTTCACTCACGTGAAACTCCTCCTTCATTTAAATAACTCTTTTTGTTACATCTCTAATTTGGTCTGAATGCAGATTTACGCATCGGTTTGCTACTGCGAAACAATCTTTGTTACCTTAATTCATCTAATAGCCTTTTATCTTTTATCTTTTAACCCTTTAATATTTTAAACCTTAGTGCTTAGTATTTAAACCAATTAAATCAATGTCTTTATTGCATCAATGTCGTTATCTATGTCCACCGAAGGCGCTACCACCATTTGAGTTGTTACCGCCGCCTGAGCGACTACCTCCAAATGTTGCGCCACCACCAAAGCTATTGCTTGGTGCGCCGAATGAGGGACTTGGCTCATAGCTTCTTGTTGCACCTCCGTAGTTTCTACTACCACCAAAGTTATTCCCATAATTTGCTTGTGTAACTGTTGTTCGAGTAGAGCCTCTCGTGGTGCGTAGTATTGGTTAGTACGTGGTCCATCGAAGTTTCTGCGCTGTTGGTTGCCAAAGCTGCGATAGTGGTCGTTTTGGTAGATTGGGCCATTATTGTAATAATAGCTTCCTCCCCTGTTATAGTCGCCACGTAAGTAACTATCTCTCATGCCATATCGGTTGTTATACTCTCTTCCGTAGAAGAGTTCTCACCATTGTACCAACTTCTTTCCGCCATTCATTCGCCAACTATGAGCGCTATTGTAAACGTTATAGAAGGTTGGTCGTCCAAAGTAGTAGTAGTCGCGGCATGGGTAGCGGGCGTAAACGCCAAATCTCCAATAGCCTGCGTCCCATCTCAATGGGCGGTAGAAATATGCAGCCTCAACATATGCACGATGACTGCCAATCATAGAGTATATAGCTCAAATCTGCATTTCGATGTGCCCAGTATGTCCCGTAGAGGTCATCTATTGTGTTGACACTCATGCGAGGTAATCCAGATTAATCTCGTATGCTGCTTCGTATTGTGCTTCAGTCAGATTCAGCTCGTGAGCCATCTTATCCGTTAGAAAGAGTGCTTGTACTGAGCTTGCTCATAACTCATTGCGTTTGCTGATGCAGAGTAGCATGAGCGATACGATTAGGGTTAGTACTATCTTTCTCATAATCGTTACCTTTATTAGTTCTTTATTTAAGTCGGGAGGAGCTTCAATAGCTTTCCTTAACTTTCATGTTGCAAAGGAACAAAGAAAAAGATATGTGAAAAAGGATTTCTATATGGGAGGGGGAAACCCTAAACCCTCATAAAAGGCTACTTTTTAGTAGGGTGTTTTTTTCTCTCAAACGATATCATTTCGGATATAAAAACACTTGATTTAAGGTTTTTATATGCTTATAGATATAAATGTGTAATGAACGTACGATTTTATAGCAAACAGCTTATCGTTCAACGGAAAAGAAAGTGTTATTCTTCTTTTTATTATCTTTGTAGCTGGTATTAACTTTATAATGATGAAGAAGTTATTTTTAACCTTGGTTGTCCTTTTGATGACATCAACGATGCAGGCTCAGTATCAAGAGCCGGTACGTCGTGACACGTCAAAGTTGCAGCCATTAAAAGGCTTAGAATATAAGGTGGAGATGCAGGGGAGCCTATCAAAGGGTAAGACTCCACTCTGGCTCAATGCCAATAAGTATGGACTCAGTTCGCTGGAGACGGCGAACGGCTATCTGCGTGGGGGCATAGAACGCCCATTGAGCACGGATGAAGGACATAAGTTTGGCTTAGGCTATGGATTAGATGTTGTCGTTCCTATCAATTATACAAGTAAGGCTGTTATCCAGCAGGTATACGTGGAAGGGCGATGGTGGCACGGAACGCTGACCATTGGAGCCAAGGAAGAACCGATGCAGATGAAGGATAATGAACTCAGTTCTGGCTCGCAGACATTGGGTATCAATGCTCGTCCTATTCCGCAGGTGCGTTTGGCATTGTCAGACTATTGGACACTACCCTTTGCGAATGGCTGGTTGCATCTCAAAGGACACGTTGCTTACGGAATGATGACCGACCAAAATTGGCAACATGATTTCACGGCTAAGCAATCGAAATATACCGACCGTGCACTCTTCCACTCTAAGGCAGGCTATCTGAAGGTGGGGAATGATGAGGTGTTCTGTCCGTGGTCGTTAGAGATGGGGTTAGAGATGGTTAGTATCTTTGGCGGTACCTCTTATCTTCCTGATGGTCATGGCGCAATGAAGACCATAGAGAATGGGAAAGGGCTACACGCTTATTGGAATGCTTTTCTCCCCGGTGGTGCCGACAATGGTGAGACAACTTATCAGAATGTGCAGGGCGACCAGTTGGGCAGTTGGGTAATGCGTTTCAACTATGATGGCGACTGGCACGGCTTTTCACTTTATGCCGATAAGTTCTTTGAGGACCATTCTGCCATGCTCCAGCTTGACTATGACGGTTATGGTGAGGGCAGTGAGTGGCAAGAGAAGAAGCAACGTCGCTACTTGATTTATGATTTCAAGGACTGGCTCTTAGGTTTTGAATATCGTTATAAGCCTGACAATTGGTTGAACACTCTTGTCGTTGAATATCTTTACTCAAAGTATCAGAGTGGTCCGATTTACCATGATCATACCATAACGATAGCCGATCATATCGGAGGCAAGGACAACTACTATAACCATTATATTCTCCCCGGTTTCCAACATTGGGGACAAGGCATTGGTAATCCGCTTTATCGTTCACCGATTTACAATGAAGATGGGACTATCTACTTTAAAGACAACCGTTTCGTGGGTTTCCATGTAGGTTTGGGTGGTCATCCTTCAGAGTATTTCAAGTGGCGCTTCCTCGGCACATGGCAGGAGGGATTGGGTACCTATGAACAGCCTTACACGAAGAAACGACACAACGTGAGTCTGATGGGAGAGGCAACTTACACACTGCAAGGACAGAAACTTCCAATGTGGATGAGAGGTGTTGATGTCCGAATGGGCATCGGTGCCGACTTTGGTTCAGTACTCGGTGGCAACAACTATGGTATGCAGTTGACCATTACGAAGTGTGGTTTGTTGGGAAAGAAATAGCCTTTTTATTGTGTAAACAGAACGAAACAGAATATGAAAAGAATAAAGATATTATCCTTTGTCTTGCCCCTACTGACACTCCTCTTCTCCTCTTGTACGTTGGAAACGGACAATGATGCAGGCAGAATGGAGGGGATGTGGCATCTTGTGAAGATAGAATCAATGACATCCGTTGCGAGTGAAGATTTGAGTGAGCAGGTAATCTTCTGGTCTTTTCAAGCAAAACTCTTACAAATGGAAGATAAGACAGGACAGCATTATAGCTATCTCTATCGTTTCCAGATTGATAATGACCAACTGACATTGACTTCTCCTTATCAGTTTGACCGTGAGAATGGCGACCGACCACTAACCGCTTATGAGTCAACATTAGGCTTATATGGTATTAAAAGTCTTACCCCAGTGTTTCGAATTGAGAAGATAGACAGACGAAAGATGATATTGAATGATGGGACAGTAAGACTTTACTTTTGACAAGTTCTAAGTGAATATAGTTTTATAAAACATTGGCTCTATAACGAATCGTGTGGGGTTGTGTGTTGATATTCCATCGGTTTGGTGCGGGTGCTTAGCACGTGTGGTGTGGATGCTTAGCACATTTGGTGTGGATGGTATGCACAACATGTGCGAAGGGTTAACACCATTGCTGTATATGAAAGGGTAGGGATTTAATGCGTTAAGCGCATTAAAATTAAGATCAATCTGGAGTTGTGTTTAGATAGAGGCTATATTTTTGACATATATCTTAGGCTCTATGACGAATTACCCACACGATTCGTTATAGAGCCGAAACATTCTCTTATAAAAACCAGTTGTAATCAGCATGTAATATTCGTGCACTTCGTAGTTCTTTGCATACCTTCCTGTCTTAGAAAGTATAAGCAAGGTTGACTATAATCGAATTGCTAGCAGCATGATACTTACTATAGGCAAGGTTGAGTTTGAACTGTTCGAGGTTGATACCTGCTCCAACGCTGAAGCCAGCTCCATGCGCACTGGCATAGTCACTCTTGCCAACTGTCATCTCGTCCGGACCGGCGGAAGTTATAACCACCACCAACCCAGATACTTTCAGAGAGTAAGATGTCTGCACCCAGATTCAGGTGATTAATGAAACGATAGTCGTAATGCGTGAGATCGACAAGCGTTGCCGACAATCTCACAGGCAGAGCTGTGAAGGTCTTGCTCACACCCACCTGTACATCAATTGGCATCTTACCATAATCCTCTTCGTAAGCCTTAATCTGACCACCAAGGTTCTTGGCAACCAATGATACCGACCACTGTCTCTCAGGTTCATACCAGTTCAGACCGAGATCTACGCCAACAGCCATTGAGTTGTAATTCCCAATATAGGAAGTGATAAATTTAGCTGTGATACCACCCATCAAGTTACAGTGCTAATTCGTAGGCAAAGATACCTTCAATAGCGATTTCATTAGCAGAGAAAGTACCCGTCTGCACGTTATTGGCATCAACTTCCTTCATCTTTCCATAGTTCATATATTGCACACCACCCGCCAGCGTAGCTTTTTTTCGCCCAAGGCTTTGGTATATGAAGCACCCATATAATTGGCTCCATGCATATAATTCATATAGCTCAGTCCGACCGTTTTATCGCTCACCGATGAAGCCAGTGCAGGTTAGAGAACATCAGGAAGGGTCGTCCTCAATAATGGTTATATTCTCTCCGCCCAAAGCAGCGGCGTGCGCACTCACAGGCAGGCGCAAAAAGTTGTATTCAGTTTGACTCTCCCTGTGCCCGCATTACAGCTGCAAAAAGGGGTTAAGAGGAGAGTGAAAACGATTTTTCATTTAATCTCAAAATTAATTTCTCGGCAAAGTTACATCTTTTTCCGAATATCTTATTACTTTTGTCGATGCAACTTATAATGTAGCATCCTGTAGCCCATTATGGTTTCTATAACGGCTAGAAATAGGTGTTTAGTATATCTTATCTTGAAATAAAGAAGTCAAATAGAGCAGATTTAGAGAATAAGCGGTGGGTTGGTTTCCTATTGGGAATCATCGTAGCCTTGTCTTTCTTCTTTGTTGCCATGGAATATAATGCCTCGAGGGAGCGACGATGATTCGGCTAATTCCAAGACCATTAAGAATGTCACGCTTCACGATATGGATATGCTACCAGCCATCGATCAGCAGGACCTTGCCAAGACACAGGAAGACAAGAAGCCCACGATGGAGGACTTGCTCAATCTCAAACGGCGTGATGTGCCGAATAAGGTTACACCTCACGATGCGGGTAGTATGAACTCGAATGATAAGAAAAACGGGTGCCCCACAGGTGAGTGATGAGCCTATCGTTATAGCCGATGGTGACCACGACACCTGAACCTCCGAAGATTAAGGAGGAAGCAAAGAAGGAGATGGAGAAGATGACCGATGACAACCCGATCAGGTTGTCGAACGTTATGACGATAAGGTCAGCAAACGCATTCTCTCCCAAACGCCAACACCACCTGGTGGATGGGTGGAGTTTATGAAATGGCTCACAAAGACCTTGCAATATCCTGCTGCTGCAAAAAGCGAACAATCAGCAGGGCATAGTGAATATTACTTTTATCATTAACGTGGATGGTACGGTTAATGATGTTAGAGTAAAAAAGCGGCAACGTACTCGTTCTTAACGACGAAGCATTGCGCGTTCTCAAGACAATGGGTAAGTGGAAGCCCGGCATAGAGAAGAATAAACCATGCCGGTCAATGATTGAAATCCCTGTCGTCTTCCAACTCTCTTGATGCGGTTGAGAGACTAGGGCCTACTTTAATGATGATAATAAAATAACTTTTAACTTCAACTCTGTATGTACACTGCTGATGACATTTCTGAATAAAATCAATACGTATATAGACAATCTCACTTACGAACGTAAGCCAAAGAGTTTGTACGACCCTATAAAATACGTCCTCTCCTTGGGAGGAAAACGCATACGTCCTACGCTGATGCTCCTCTCTTATAATCTTTTTAAGGACGATCCCGAGACGATTCTCTCACCGGCTTGTGCCCTTGAGACTTATCATAACTATACACTTCTGCATGATGACTTGATGGATGATGCACCACTTCGACGTGGACAGCAGACCGTCCACGTGCGTTGGGATGCGAATACCGCTATCCTCTCTGGCGACTCAATGCTTGTATTGGCTTTTGAGCGAATGGAACAATGCGACAGCAAACACCTCCGTGAAGTGCTTCGCCTCTTTACTGTTACGGCACTTGAGATTGGTGAAGGACAGCAATACGACATGGAGTTTGAGCATCGCAATGATGTAAAGGAGGAAGAGTACATCGAGATGATTCGCTTGAAGACGAGTGTTCTCTTGGCTTGTGTGATGAAGATTGGTGCCATCCTTGCTGATGCACCAGCTGAAGATGTAGAGAATCTCTATAAGTTTGGAGAACAGATTGGTCTGGCTTTCCAGTTACAAGACGATTACCTTGACGTTTATGGCGACCCAAAGGTGTTTGGTAAGAAGATAGGTGGTGATATTGTCTCGCAACAAGAAGACTTACATGCTCATCAATGCTTTCAACAAGGCAAATGCCCGTCAGCGTAAAGAGTTAGAGAAGTGGTTTAACTGCAGAAAACTTTAATCATGAAGAGAAAGTAGCTGCTGTCACCAATCTTTATAATAATATAGGTGTTGATAAGATGGCGATTGAGCGCATCAACTATTATTTTGATGAGGCTAACAAATACCTCTCCGCAGTGAACTTGCCTGATGAACGTAAGGTAGAACTGTTAGCTTATGCACAGAAGATGATGCATAGGAAAAGGTAAAAAGCCCCACTCCCGACCCTCCCGAAAGGGAGGGAGCAAACTAGGATAAGGTTAGGATAAAAGTATAATAGGTGCATTGATTGCTGAGAAATATTACTCATCAAGACTTATCATCCAACAAAACGTCAACACCCAATATTCAACACCTATCACCCAATACCCCTACATAACATCAACACCCAACACCCAATATTTAACACCCCTACATAACATCAACACCCATTACCCATCACCCATCACCCAATGATAATAGACACCCACGCTCATTTAGATGTAGAAGATTTTGCTGACGACCTCCCCGAGGTTATCAGTCGTGCTCGTGAAGCAGGAGTAGGAAAGATATTCCTTCCAGCTATCGACCAGAAATCTATAGATACTGTCTTGGCTGTTTGCCGGCAGTATCCTGATATCTGCTATCCGATGATTGGACCGCAGCCAGAGGAGGTGTGTGATGACTGGCGTGAAGTTTTGATGTTATGCACGAACGAATCTTACAATCTGTCCGTGAGAAGGCTGAAGGCACAGCACCGCCTGGTGAGACAGTCATTGCCATTGGTGAGGTAGGACTCGATTTTTATTGGACACGTGAGTACGAGAAGCAGCAGCTTACCGCCTTTGAGGAGGCTGTGAAATGGAGTGTTGAGACACGTCTGCCGTTGATGATACATTGTCGTAAGGCACAGAACGAGATGTTGCATATCATGCGCCCGTATGCGAAGGACTTGCCCGGTGGCGTCTTCCATTGTTTTACTGGCAATCAGAAAGAGGCAGATACCTTCCTCTGTTTCGATCGTTTCGTGCTTGGCATAGGTGGCGTATCAACCTTTAAGAGTAGCCATCTGCGTGAGGACTTACCTGCAGCAGTACCACTCGACCGCATCGTCCTTGAAACCGATAGCCCTTTATAGTGGCTCCTGTTCCGCATCGTGGCAAACGCAATGAGAGTGCCTTCATCGTTGAAGTTATGCGCACCCTTGCCGCAAGTTATGGTGTCGATGAAGCCGAGGTTGCCCGCCAAACGAATGAGAATGTACGTAAAGGGTGTTTGGTGTTGAATGATGGGTGATAATGAAATTGACAAGCTGTGTGTAGCAATAAACAGATCAAACAATGGTAATCATAATTGGAATTATGAATTGTGAATTATGAATTAACAAAGTATATGAAGAAAATAACCATCGCCATTGACGGCTTTTCATCATGTGGGAAGAGTACGATGGCAAAAGACCTTGCCAAGGAGATTGGCTATATTTATGTAGATACAGGTGCAATGTATCGTTCGGTGACGCTCTATGCGCTACGCCATAAACTCTCTCAATGCGGATGGAACAATTCGTGAGAAAGAGTTGCAAGAGCAGATGGAGAACATCAACATCAGTTTTTCAAAATCAATAAGGAAACTGGTAGGTACTGACACCTATCTCAATGGTGAGAATGTGGAGAACGAAATCCGTATGATGGAAGTGTCATCACACGTGAGCCCTATTGCCACCCTTGCCTTTGTGCGTAAAGCCCTTGTGCTGAACAGCAGCAGCGCAGGGAGAGTAGAAAGGGATTGTGATGGACGGGCGAGACAGGCACCGTTGTCTTTCCAAATGCTGAGTTGAAGATATTCGTTACAGCATCAGCTGAGGTACGTGCGCAGCGTCGTTATGACGAATTGAAGGCGAAAGGTATGGAAGCCGATTATGCTGACATCCTTAAGAATGTGCAGGAAACGTGATTATCTCGATTCACATCGTGAGACGTCACCCCTGCGTAAAGCTGATGATGCCATCGAACTTGATAACAGCCACCTCACAATAGCTGAACAAAAGAAGTGGCTTTTACGACCAGTATTGCAAAGCTGCCGAGGTTTAATAGAAAGCCTTTTTCTATAATGTGCGGATGCTCAGCACCAATGGTGTTAAAGCCTCCGCACTTTTTATATGTAACTAACAGTATAGCAGTTTGTTAGGATGACACGTCAATGCCATGATAATTTCTGATTCATCCGATATATTGAATGAAGAAGTAAGTCCTCCGATAAAATGTGTCACATAGGGAAGGAAGATGCAGAGGTAAACATCATCCCCCATCACTCTGCACCCAATACCCAAAGACGTATGAATTAAGAAATACTAAAATCCACATAATTATATATTGTTCAGACGGCTATCTCAACTTAAAAATGTTATCTTTGCACTTATGAAGTTAAAAAGATAATACTGCTCATAGTCTGCATATTCTCTTTTGCAGGACTTAAAGCACAATATACTATTCAATGCGAAGACACCTGTAGCCATGTCCATGGGCTCGATATGAGTCATTACCAAGGTGATGTGTGGTGGGAAACAGTGGCTGAGAACAGCAATCACAAGCTTAATTACGTTTACTTGAAAGCTACTGAAGGTGGTTCACGCATTGACCAGCGCTATCTCGATAATATTGAAGCGGCACAACGTTATGGTATGAATGTGGGGTCTTACCACTTCTATCGTCCTGCGGTGCCACAAGATGAGCAGTTGCGTAATTTCAGAATGCAGTGTCGTCCACAAGATCAAGACCTCATCCCAATGGTTGATGTTGAGACAACTGGTGGACTTAGTACAGAGGCGTTACGCGATAGTTTGCAAAAAGGTTCCTTGTCCTGATGACGAAGGAATATGGTGTCAGACCATTGGTTTACACCTACACAAACTTCTATAATCGTTACCTCAGTGGTGCGTTAGATGGCGTATAAACTCTTCATTGCACAGTATAATGGGCGTGAACCTGAACTGAATGATGGAAGAGACATTTTTGCTTGGCAATACACTGGAAAGGGACGTATCAACGGCGTGAACGGATATGTTGATAAATCCCGACTGATGGGTAAGCATAGTATGCGTGAACTGCGTTACCGACGAAGGCGATAGCTGCAAAACAAAGAGACAAAAATAGAAAATTATCCCACTACTATAATCTTACGTTAGATAAATGATTATCAAATGCCCTGAATGTGGTCATCAGTGAGCGATAAAGGGCTCCCCGTATGCCCAAGTTGCGGTGTAGAGATTGCCGGACATGTCATCAAATGCTCTAATTGTGGTGAGGTTATACCTCAAGGAGGAGTCTTCATGTCCGAATTGTCATCATACGGAACGACATGTTGAGTCTTCCGATACTACTGCTGAACACGCATCATTCGTCTCTACAAGCGATAACAGCGTTCAAGAGCCTGTTGTCTTCGTGTCAACTGATACAGAGCAGACTACTAAGAATGATAAGGTTGTCAACGCTGTTGAGGAAGGAAAAGAGAACACAGCGGATGATAATAATGCTAAGACACAAGATGCTTTTCATAATCCAACCCTCAGTGACAATGTGGTAGATGCTGACTTCATTATGGATGATAGTGCGGATGAAGGGGTGATAGCTCATGCCGAAGCCATTGCTGAGGAAAAATGAGAACGAAGAGAATAACACACCTGATAAAAACAACCATTTGTCATTAGCTGCTTTCTTTACTCATCGCAGCAATTACAGCTGCCGTGTTGCTCTTCCTTTATAACCAAGGAGGCATCAGTAAGACTAATAGTGAGCAAGAGGCTTTTGCACAAGCAATGAGTAGTAGCGAACCTACCGTTCTCAATAATTATCTCAAGGAGAATCCTACAGCGCCAAAAGGCACATCGTGATAGTATTTCTATCCGTTTGAAGGAGTTGTCAACTCACCTCTGAGAGTATGCAACAAGCAAATAACGACTTGTCTGTAGCCCTGACGAGCAACTCAAAGGAAGTGTTACAGCAGTTTATCTCGAAGTATCCTGATTCCAAGTATCGTAGCGAGTTTGAGGCTAAGATTGATGAGATGGATTGGGCACAAGCTGTTGCCAAGAACAACGAGAATGCTTTCCTTGGTTATAAGGCACAACATCCCAATGGCAGTCATAGCAAGGAAGCAGATGAGAAGTTGAAAAAGTCTGATGGGCACTACCGCTACCGCTGAGACTGAAAAAGCTGAAAAGACTGAAGCCGTGGAGCTAAAGGTGTCTGAAGGTGAGCGCTCAAAGGCTGTTGCTGCTGTGCGCCAACCTTACAAGGTATTAATAGCAAGAGTAGCGATAAGATTGCTGGGGCTGTAGCACCCTCAGTAAACTTCCTTGGAGCAGGTGGCTCAACAGCTAAAGATATACGCCGTTATATGACGGATAAACTTTATCAGGCTGATGTTAAGAAACTCAATTGGCACCTTGGTCCACCAGCTGAAGTAAGTAAGACGAGCAATGAGGCTGGTGCCGAGGTTCGTGTGAAGATTCCTGCAACACTTGACATTGAGCGTAAGGGCGGAAAAATCAAAGCGTAGCTATGTTATCTCTGCCACGATAAAGAATGGTAGAATAACACAAATTAGATGGTAGAACGTAAAGCATTTTACTCTTTTTTTCCCATCTCTTTTGCGTTGATAACGTCCCTACTAATAGGGAATTGTTCTAATGTTGCCACCACTTGGTAACACTCTCGCCATGAGTTTTATTGCATAAGAAGATTAAAAAGACCATTTCACAACTCTGAATTGAGGAGTGAGATGGTTTTTCTTTTTGATTCAGTATAAAGAAAGTAGGGAATTTCTTTAATTGATTAGTCTTGGCGCATCTCGCATCATGGAAGGTTTTAAGTGTTGGGTGATAGGGTGCTGAAAGGAATGACACACGAAGACAGAGGGAAGGAGGTTTGTCCGTAAAAACCATGGCAGGAACAGAGACACCACTGATGTGTGGAGGAAGGAGGACTGCTAATTAGTTCTCAATCTTATCGATTGTTGGCTTCTTAATCTCAGGGATAGGAGCCTTTACAACAGGTTCTGTCTGACCTTCTGGAACGTTAGGCACAATGACTGGTTCCTCTGGTTCTGTTGTCTCCGTTTGTTCAGAAGTCTCTTTCTTTGGCTTGTCTGTTTTCTTTTCCTCTTTTACTTCTTCCTTCTTCTCTTCTTCCTTTGTCAATACAGGAATCTTTGGACCGTTATCAATACCAATCACTTCTCCCGACATATCAACCTCATATTTACGCGGAGGAGCCATCTCTCGCGTCTCCATGAGAATAGCAAGTAGGATTGTACCCACAAATAACACGATGGCACAGATGGATACGGGTATCTTATAAGTTCGTTTCTTCTTCATCATCTTTCGTTTCTTTCAGTAGCTCTCTCCCTTATTCGGTAATTTGTCACACAATAGGGTAGTGGCTGTTGGAGGGTTAGAAAAACTGATGGTTGGCTGGTTGTCCTTCGTACAAATCAGCGTACTATTATCACCTTTCACCGCCTTTCCCATGTCATAACCTAATGCCTTTACCTGTGCTTGCAAGCCTGCAAAGGCTGTGCGATTAAAGACATATACATAGACTGTCTTGCCGTTTTGTGCTAACTGCACCATACTAGAGTTACCACGTTTCATCGTTGTAGGGAGGAAGTCACTTGTTAGGTTCATATTCTTTACCCAGTTGTAATCCTTCCCAAACTCGTCAGATGAAACCCTTTTATAGCTATAGCCTTGCTTCTCAAGTACTTGTTTGCCAACCTGCAACGTCTTCTTCTTGAAAAACCTTTATGGCATCTGCGATTGAAACAATATCCTTTTGGGCCTGCATTCCCATTGTAAAGAGAAGGGCAGTAAGTAAGAGTAGTATCTTTTTCATTTTTATTCTTTCGTTTATTCCGTGTCAATTCGTTACATCTCGTGTTTTGATGCAACCCCACTATGACACGTTACAAAAAGTATGAAAAATAAAGAGAATGAGCAAGAAAAGAATGAAAAACAAGTCAGTGTGTGCGCAAGTTTGAAAGTTGCAGAGGTAACAAGGTTCAAAGAACAGATAAGAGAATGTACAGAATGCATCGGATAAGTCAGATGAATATTCAAAGGTGCAATGAAATGAAATACAAAAAGCCCACCTCCAACCTCTCACTCCGTAGAGGCTGGGGTGGGTTTTTCTTATTTCGTTTATGAGAAAGTGTCTAAACCTTTAGGTCATTGATTTCTCTCTTTCTCTTCTTACTTTCTACTTTTTAGCTTTCTTTTGCAGCTTTCTCCTCACGCATCTTTGTTATCGTAGCTTCCTTCTCTTTCGCACGTTGTCCTGCGACATGTGAAATCAGGTTGTCAAGCTCTACGGAAATAGCTTTGAAGCGTTCAAATTCTTCCTCGTTCTCAAACAGTCTGTCAACCATACATGAAGGGATGCACTTAGCTTCCTCCTGAAGTTCTTTTTCCATGTTTCGTAAGAGATACGTAAGTCTCTCTTCCGTCAATCTCACCTTTAACACGATTGACCAAGCCAAGCTGTGCCATACGTTGAATGAGAGGCGTCATGGTGTTTGAGTCAAGATAAAGGCGGTGAGCAAGTTCCATCACTTTCTGGTTGTCTTCTTCCCAAAGAACCATTAATACAAGGTACTGTGGATAAGTGATGCCCAAGTTCTCAAGGAACGGATAATATGTCTGGGGTGATAAGGCGGCTTGATGTGTACAATTTGAAGCAGAGTTGATTCTGCAATTTGAGTTGGTCGTATATCATACTTTTAATCCTTAATATTTTTATAACTTCTCAATAATGAAGTGGTTTACAATCATTTGTTACCTGAAATAATCTATTCGCTCTGCAAAGGTACAATAATTTATATTTATCGTGGTTGATGTAAGTAGGCATTTAACATAATTTGAGCAGTCAGAACAATGCTTTAATGACATAAATCAATGACAAGCGACCATAAACAATACAAAATGTTTATGACCGCTTGTGGGTTATTTAAAAGTTCTTGCCTTACTTATTCAAAGTAATAAAGGAAGGTAGCAATACCCTCAAGTGCTGGCTTACGCTCGCCTTCAATCTCAATCTGGAACTTAATACCAGCCTTGCAGACACCACGAAGATTCTCAATGCTATTGAGTGTGGCAACAAGACGGACACGTGAGTTCACGAGGACTGGACGGGCAAAGCGCATCTTATCCATACCATAGTTGACCATCATCTTAAGGTTATTCACCTCCATAATCTCCTGCCACATGTGTGGGAGCAATGAAAGTGTCAGATAGCCATGAGCAATTGTACTCTTGAATTGGCTCTCTACAGCTGCACGCTCTGTGTCAACATGAATCCACTGATGGTCGAGCGTTGCATCAGCAAAGAGGTTAATTCTCTCCTGATCAACGAGTAACCACTCGCTCTCACCAAGCTTCTCACCCAATCGGGCAGCAAGCTCATCGTAATTGTTTACTGTTAATTTTGCCATAGTTTTTGTTGTATGTAATTTTCTACATTACCACGTATGATAGCTTCTTATTACCCTGCCTGCTCCTCCTTATTTATATATATAAGGTAAGCAGAATTAGCTATCATTCAATGTACAAAAAGTACAAAAAAACTTCCACTACCCAAAATGGGCTCACCTTACTGAGCCGATTTAAGAAAACTGACCGCTGTACACGCTATGTACGCTCCTTACCTTCTACAGCAACGACATTGCCACGTATGAACGACATCTGCACCTGATTAAACCACAATCTTGGGTTTAAAGCCTTCACGGCTGTGGAGTAGTTAGGATAATTTTTAATGATGAATTCTGGAATTAACAAACCTTTCTGCTTTTATTTCAACATTTTTATAATTTTTGCTCCCATCATGAGATATACTCGTCAAATGCAATAACTGCGGTCACGATTTTGTGGCTGAGACTGAGAGTTATGGTACAATGAAATATCGTTGTCCTTATTGTGGTGACGTGTTGAACTGCAGGTTTGATGCGCCAAAGTCTTTTCAGTACCCACGCTCGTTCTGTTATTCCTTTGGCTGATGCGTCCCCTATTGAGGTAAAGAAAGCCAAAGCAGCTTCCTACCGTTTCAACTCAGCTCATTAACTCGCCTTCAAAAGAGAAACTTGCTGAGATGAGACATAAGTTGGTTGAGGCATCCCAACGTGCCTTGCATGTCTCAAAGCAGGCTGGTGAGAAACTGATGAATGCAAACCAGAAACGACCAGTGAGTTTGTTACAAAATCCTCTTCACGTCTTCGTCGTTTTCAAAGAGAAATATACTGATGGCGATCTGTGGATATTCTTTGGTTTCAGCTTTGTATTTATCCTCTCGGTGATTGTGGGACTTTTCCCTGTGCTGAAGCGGCTAAACTGCTCTCAGAGGGGCACTCCTGGTTGTTTAAAAACTATATTGAAATCAAAGAATTCGTTCTAAACAACGCTATTCACTGATGCCAATGTTTCCCATTGTTTTAAGTTTTCTGGTATTGAGTCAACAATTCAATTGGATAAAACGGACAAATTAAAAAGGATGAGAAACGACGCTAAACCGTCAATGATAAATCTGAAATATATTTACATTTTTGACAGCTTCAACCTGCTTTTTACACCTCCAAAATCGCTACTTTTTATCGGTCTTGTAACTAACAGGAAGTCAGTGAGATAGAGAGGTGAAAAGTGAAAAGGTGCCCTTTGAGGCTCTTAAAGGGGCGTTAACAAGGTTGTTAAAGGGCACCTTTTACAAGCCAGTTGAGGCGTCTTTACAAGCCAAAAAGACCACCTGTTGATTTTTGGGTCTTCAGGAATTTGGAGTGATGCTATGATATCCTTTGTGCCACTTGTTAGTAAAGAAAATTTGCAAAACAGTTCATTATAAGCACTTTGTAGCGTGTATAATCCATGGCACAATAATAACTTTCGTGACCTTTAAATTAGTACTTTGTATTCTTTAATATCAGTAAATAAAGGAGTTATAAAAAGTATATAACTTATAAAAAGTTATTGATTATCAGATATTAAACACTATCACTCCAAATTCCTGAAGACCCAAATTCCTCTATAACAAATCGTGTGGGTTGTGTGTTGATATTCCACCGGTTTGGTGCGGGTGCTAGTACATTTGGTGCGGATGCTTAGCACATTTGGTGCGGATGGTATGCACAACATGTGCGAAGGGTTAACACCATTGCTGTATATGGAAGGGTAGTGATTTAATGTGCGTTAGCGTATTAAAACTAAGGTCTATCTGAAGTTATGTTTAGTTTTTGACAATATTTTAGGCTCTATAACGAATTACCCACACGATTCGTTATAGAGCCGTCGTCATCGATTATCAATAAGTTACATAAACAGATATATACAAATTCTGGTAAAGAATGTCGTTTCGAGCCTTTTTGCCACAATATTACGTTTATAAGTTATTGATAGTCAAACATTCATTATCGCTGAATAGTTACTGTCGCAAACAGAAGTGTTATAAAATCTAAAATAATCAGCAAGGCGAGCAATTATTACACTTTTGTGTAGAGTATATATGCTTTATTACATCTACTTTTTGCCTAAAAATAATTATTTTCGTCATGGAAGAAAGATAGTAGAAACAGGCTCTATGTGAGCGAAAGAGAACAGCATCATCAAGGATTATAAAATATTCCTTGGTGGTGCAGGTATAGGCTAGCATAGTGGCTGAATGCGCTTTTAAGATTTGGTTTCGAACATATCACCATCGTTGATGGTGATAAAGTTGAGAAAAGTAACCTGAACAGGCAGAATTATACGGAGCAAGATATTGGCAGATACAAGGCGGAATGTTTGGCAGAGCGTTTGCAAAGTATCAATCCTGATGCGCAGATAGATTACCATACAGAGTTCTTGACTCCTGATAACATCGAAGAGATGCTGAATGGGCATGGTGTGACTATCAATGCATTGGACTTTAAGGACGATATGCCTTTTGTCTTTGATAGGATTTGCAAGGAAAGAAAAATCCCAGTACTACACCCATACAACTTTGGTTGGGCTGGCTTTGTCACGATTGTAGATCCGCTGGGACATTCTTTGTCCGAACTGGCAGACGAACCAAAAAGGCTTTTGAACTAAAGGTGGCTGAGTATGTAACCGGACACGGGGCTTTTGGAATCAACCTAAAGAGTGGTTAGACAAAATTGTAACCCAATATAAAAAGGAAAGCGAAAATGCTCCCACCTCCGCAACTGTCCATAGCATCATGGATTGCAGCAGGGCTTGTGTACAACGGCAATGTACAATCTTGCTACAGGAAAACCTGTGAACTATTTTCCCTAAATTCTATCTCTCTTCGCTTTTTGCCGTAGTTATTTTTTTCAGAAGAGTTTGTTTAGAGTAGCTCTTGAAATAGCTTCGGTGATATTCGTCACGCCTAATTTGTCAAAGGCGTGGCGTTTATAAAGTTTTGATAGAATCTAACGAGCGACACATTCTGTCCGCAATTTCCGTCATGTAAAGTCCTGCTGCAGATAACCGCAGCACCTCAATTTCTTCTTCTTTGAGCGATACCCTTCACACTCTTTCCATCGATGCCCCTCGAAAGAGTATTTCCAATAGTTTCTGAGACCATTCTTATGGAACTCTACATGCCCCACTGTTTTATGTGAAGATAGTGATACGACACACATACCTATCCATATCTTGCCCTCATCTGTCAATAGAATGGGAGTAATCTGATGGTTTATCAGTTTGCTTTTTGTTCCACTTTTCAGATGAAAGTGATAGGGACATAGAACATTGGTATTTATCGACGTTATCGAAAGTATCAAAGAACTTAAACCCACTGCTATTTAACTCAATAAGCATTTTTGTTCGTCCTCTGGTACATGCTCCAAGTAAAAGCTGTAGCCTAATTCCTTCACTTCCTTTGCTGTATGTCCACAAAGAAACAAAGGATTGTCTGATACATAAAGAAATTCTTGCTTATAATAGTCTATCAAATAAACGCTCTGATAGGTAACACGAGCAAAAGCCTCTACGGTATGAATCAATGTTGACAATACATTTGAATCATAGTCAGGTGCGTTGCGCACGGTGTTCGATGCTATAAAGAAATCTTTTATGTCTGTCATATATGGTAAACGTGATAAGGTTCTCTGATATATTTCACTACAAAAGTACATTTTTAATGCGGAATACCGCAAAAAGATTACACAAAAGTGTAAAAAACAAAGAGAGAGATGCCAAATTACACAAAAGTGTAATAGATGATATTTGGATAAGAAATATTTTTGCCATATAAATCAAGAAACAAAAAGCATTATGGAAAAACAGATTGCAACATTTAAGGACTACGCTATCTTCATGGCAGACAAAACGAGTCTGATGGAAATAGCACAGTTTGTGGTCAAGGAAAATTACTCCCATCACTTATCTTCATTTACAGAGAAAGAAGTAAATGAAGATATCAAATCAGTGCTTGAAGAAGAGGAATATTTGTATGATAACAAATCTCATATCTACATTGCAAGGGATTCCTTTGGGAATATAGTTGGCTGCATCAGGAGTTTCCATTGGGATAAGCACAAGACTCTTCCTATTGAAAAAATATATGGAATAAATCCACTGAATGCTATTCACGGGGAAAGTAAATATAGTTTTTGGCATATAGGGCGCTTTGCCGTTGCAAAGGATTCGGGAATATCACATTGACATTGTTCAAGCGGCTAATGGCATTGGCAGTAAAACCGATAGTAGAGGACAAGTACAGCTATATGATTGCAGAGATTGACTGCAAACCATTGAAAGTAATGAAGGTGTTGGGATTTGGCACACGCCAAATAGGAAAATCCATCGACTACCTGACATCGGAGACTGTTCCTGCATGTTCCAGTAAAAGAGGTATTATGGGGTTCTTTTTCTAAGTATGGTGAACTTTTGCAAGGCTGCATGATTACACTTTTGTGTAATATTTCAGACAACAAACTTAGAATTACACTTTTGTGTAGAGAAATAATTTGAGATATAAATATATTTGCAACATATTCTTTAGACATAAAATGAAAGCTGAGCACAACAGTAATGAAAAAGTGCCAATTCTTTACGGAGTTGTTTTTTTATTAACATTTAAATCATTAATTTATGAATGAAAAATTAGATTTAGGTATGCAACTTTCTCAAGACGAGAAAGGGCAGTACATGGAGGGTATGAACTTCAAGAAAGTTCTAGTCAGGATTCATAGTTCTTCTCTGATAATGGGAACTGTAAAAGGTGGTGGCTGGTTTGACGACAACACCAATTGTAGTAGAATGTTCTGGGTGTGATAAACATAAAAGGTATGGAACATATGGATCTATAAAGTAATCAAACCTCTCAGTATTCTTTAATTTGTAGGTGAGAATTTCTTTCTCGCCTACATTTAAAAATATTTTCTTATGGAATGGAGTAGATACAACGAATTAATAAAGAGTCAAGATGGTATTTCCTTCCTTTTCAATTGTCGTACGAAGAAATGGCTATCTTTAGTAAACGAACTTTATAACTTGCTTTCTGAAAATTATAGTAATATAGATAAAAATTCGCACAATACACCCTTCATTATTTGAAACTTTAGTTACGAATGACTTTATTGTCAAAGATGAGAATGAAGAAATTTCTAAATGTATTACAGAAATAAATACACGATTAGATTTTTCTAAAACGTTAAAACTAACTATAAATCCAACTCTTGACTGTAATTTAAGATGTTGGTATTGCTATGAAGGACACTTACATGGAAGTGTAATGCTGCCACATACAATAGATAGTATATTAAAAATATATTACAAAGCAACTGCAAAAAATCAATATGAGCGTTTGCAGCTTGCCTTCTTCGGTGGAGAACCTTTACTAAAGTTTAGTACTGTTGTTCAACCACTTATATGTAAGGTACACGATCTTTGTCTTAAAAAGAATGTCATTTTTGCAGTATCTTTTTACAACAAATGGGGTTTGTCTTACGCAAAAAGTAAGAGGGCGATATAAAGAAAATTACAACTAATGCAAGTTTTTCAAATTCCTTTTTGATGGAGGCATGAAAATGCATAATAAGGTGAAAAAATTTTTATAGTGGGCAAGGGTCTTATAACATCGTGACAAAAATGTACGAGAAGCTATTCTTGATGGATTTCGAATAACAATTAGATGTAATTATACTAAAAATATACGTTCTTTTCAAAGCCTTTATTTCTGATTTTTAAAGACATCCTTGATAGTCCTAATCTGCGATTTTCCTTTCATAAGGTTTGGCAAGAGATCGAGGACGAAGAGTTAAAGGCTGGGATAAAAGAACTTAAAGCAAGTATTACAGGATTTAAGTTTCAATCAAATATTAATTCATTTTTGGAGACAGTGTGAACCCATGTTATGGGGATTATATGGATAATTATGTTTTAATTATAATGGTGATGTTTTCAAATGTACTGCACGTGATTTCTTACCAGAACATAGGATAGGAAAGATAACTGAGTTAGGTTGTATTGAATTTAATAATCTAGCACTCCAACGAGTAAAAAGTATGACTGCAGAATGTCATATGTGCAGAAGACTTCAATATGCCCCATTTGTTCTCAAGTAAGATCTGAATCTACAAATGATAAATGTCCTGTTAACATTACCCCAAATGAGATTTCTAAAAACATACAAGAATACTTTTCAGATTTATTTTATCAACAAAATTATGAAACACTATCTAAATAAATGTTTTATACCCTGTCTATTGATGTTTTGCTCAACAGGGTTAGCCCAAGAAACAAAGCACCTTGATGAAGTTGTTGTTATGGCATCTCGTACAGTTAATAAACCAGACGGATACATAACCAATCTCAAAGGAATGAACATTGTTAAAGGTAAACCTGCAGCCTCTATACTCTCTTTCCTTCCAAACATTTCATTTGAAGAAGGCAAATTCAAGATAAATGGACTATCTGTTAGTGAAATATATGTAGATGGTGTAAAACTGTCTGACACTTCTGAACTTAACAAGATACCAGGGGAAAGGATTGATAAGGTTGAAGTAAAATACCTTGCTGGTGCAGAAAATAATGCAGCGTTGAGTGGAGGAAGCATTATAATAACTTTACGCCGTCCTGAAAATGGAGGCTTCTATGGTAGTTTTATAGGGAACTCCGAGTGGTTTCGATCTTGTGGCTTTGGAAATGAGGATGTAGGATTACTTTTTAATGCCCGCTATAAGAATCTTAGCCTATATGATAATATGGATTTCGGACATAAGAAGATAAAGGAAACTGCAGAGCAATGGCAGGCAGAACAAGATATACAATCATTAATATCTAATAGTTTAGTTTCTAGTTCTGTTAATTTCAGGAATCGAATCAGCCTTACGCAAGAATTCAAATCTGGAGTTCAGATAGGCGGAAGCTATCTTTATGCCTCTTCAAACCCGTCTCCAACAACTAAAACGTTTGCAAACAACGAATGGACTTCAATTAGCGAGGTAACGAATATTCATCTGCATGAAGGAACCATCAAGTTCTCCATGCCATTAAATAAAAGAGGAAGTTCTATAGAAGTAACCACCGATTATTTGAATAGACATAGTAACAATAATTCGCTATATTATATTGAAGAGGAAAACACTAACAATATTACGGAACAGAATAAGCTCAACTTATGGAAATTTAAGGCTGATATTTTGTATCCATGTAATCGTTCACTTGTATTTAAATTTGGAACATCTGCCCAATTATTATCTTCACAGTATAGTCCTTCTGGGAATAATATAAGTAATCGTTTTAATACGAGTACAAAGACTACGAAAACCTCCGGTGTAACTCCAATTGTTTATACTGTAGCACAAGGAAAAATTAGTAAATTCCGATATAGTGCAGGTTTGAACTGGCAACTCAATCATATCGGTTTTAGCGATTTGACCAGCAATATTCATGAACATAACAATCAATGGAGTTTCAATCCTATTATTCAGATAATGATGCCATTTGGAAAAAGGAAAGAACACAGTTTGATGCTTAACTACAAGCGAACGATGAGTGACATTCCCTACTCTGCAATATCTTCAGCTATCACGTGGAAAGATGCATATAACTATAGTGTAGGTAATGCAAATCTGAAGGCACCGTCGTCTGATATGCTAATGGTTGGTCTTTCTATGTTTAGAAACAAGGTAACGCTTACTGCTATTTATGCTTACTCGCATAACCGTATCTATTGGCAAACCTTTAATGATGAAAAAAATTCTAACATCCTTTATACAAAACCCATTAATATTTCAGGACAATCTTATTGGGGAATAGGAGCTGAATATATGGAAGCTCCGACTAAATGGTGGAACTTTAAATTCTCAGGACGTGTAGAGATAACCCCTGAAAATTTACAAATAGGTACGGCCTTTTATAACAAGACCCGTTTCAAAGAATACTTCTCTTTTAACAATAACTTTGAATTTACAAATGGATGGGGAGGTATGCTAAATGCAAGCATTGAACCAAAATACCAAACACTTGAAAGAACTTATCATACAGTATATAGTGTTAATGGGAGAATTTATAAATCATTCTTAAATGATAATCTTCAGTTTGCTATTGACTTTACTCCTCTTGCCAATAGACGTAAATTTGATAGACAAATAGGAACAAGCAAAATTACCTATCAAAATACCTCTTCAACTCAGTATGTTGGACTGTCTATTACTTGGAATTTTTCTAAAGGTAAAAAAGTAAAAGTAAATTCTGTAGATGGGATACAAGAATATCATCAGACAAAAAGATAACTGGGAATGAAACACTTTTTATGGGTTAAGCAAGCTGATTCTATGCAGTGTGGAGCAGCTTGTTTAACTATGATTTGTCGCTTTTTATGGAAATCTCATCAAAATATACAGACGTAACCCAGATTTGTGTTGCTACAATCTCAGGTATTACAGTAGAAGGTATTGAAAAAGGCTGCAAAAAGAATTGGTTTTTAGCAAACTCATATTTAGTAACTATACAAAGTTTATCAAAGATAAATAATCCCAGTATCCTCCACTGGAACCAAAAACCACTTTTGTAGTATTGTACAAGGTTAAGAAAGGCAAGACTTTCTACATTGCTGACCAGGGAAAGGACTTATCAAGTACACCCTTGAGGTTTAAAGCACTGGGTCAGCACTGAATCGGAGGGTGAGGAGAAAGGTATTGCGATGTTCTTGGAACCCACACCTGCGTTTTATGAAAAGCAGATAGATGCGCAGCCAATAGAAGAACGCTCGTTTAAGTTCCTATTTGGCTATATCAAGCAATACCGAAAATATTTCGGGCAGATTGTCTTAGGGGCTACTCGTGGGTAGCCTGCTACAACTCATACTGCCTTTCCTCACACAGTCTATCGTGGATGTGGGCATTAAAAACCAAAATATTGGCTTTATTTGGCTGATACTCTTGGGACAACTGATGCTTACCATTAGTCGAACTGCCATCGATTTTATCCGCCGTTGGCTCTTACTACATATCTCTTTGCGTATCAACATTTCTTTAGTAAGCGATTTCTTCATTAAGCTTTTTGAAGCTGCCAATGTCGTTCTTCGATACCAAAACTGATGGGCGACCTTATGCAACGTATGGGCGACCATAGCCGTGTAAATACGTTCCTGACACAGCAAACGCTCAGCATCGTGTTTTTCGCTCTTCACCTTTGTAGTGTTCAGTATCGTGCTGCTTTCCTATAACTGGCTTGTCTTTGCCATCTTTATGCTCGGCAGTCTGCTTTTATGGCGGTTGGCTTGCACTCTTCCTCAGACGGAGAAAGGTACTCGACTACGAACTCTTTGAGCAGCAAGCCATCAACAATAACAAGACTTACGAGTTTATCACCTCCATGCAGGAGATAAAACTCCAGATTGCGAGCAGCGTCGTCGCTGGGAATGGGAGGACGTCAGGCAGACCTCTTCGGCGTGCAGATGAAATCGCTGAAACTCCAACAGACACAGGAGGCAGGTAGCATCTTCATCAATGAACTAAAGAACATCGTCATCACGGTGGTGGCAGCAACAGCCGTCATTCACGGACAACTCACACTGGGTATGATGCTTTGCCGTGCAGTACATCATCGGACAACTCAACTCGCCTGTTGAGCAGTTGATGAGTTTCTTCTACTCCGTACAAGATGTAAGGATAAGTCTGGAACGTATCAATGAAATCCATCGTATGGACGATGAGAACGGAAAGCAAGGATTGGAAACAGCAATGAAAGAAGAGGATAAGGGCATAGACCTTGAAAACGTAAACTTCCAGTATGACCCTCACGCACTGAAAACTATCATAGATGATGTTAGCCTCACTATCCCCAAAGGCAAAGTAACAGCCATTGTCGGAGCGTCGGGTGGCGGAAAGACCACGCTCATCAAACTCATGCTGGGATATTATCCTGTGCTGGGTGGACAAATTAATATTGGTGGAACAGATGTAAACACACTGAACAAAAATGGTGGCGCAGACAATGTGGTGTGGTGATGCAAGATGGTGTGATATTCTCCGAGAGTATTGCAAGGAACATTGCTGTAGATGATAGCGAGATTGACAAAGATAGATTGCAAAGAGCAGCTGAGATTGCTTGTATTCACGATTATGTAATGGGGCTACCTTTAAAATACAATACCAAGATAGGACGCGATGGCGTTGGCTTAAGCCAAGGACAGAAACAGCGTATCCTAATAGCAAGAGCCGTATATAAGAACCCTGACTATATCTTCCTTGACGAAGCCACCAACTCGCTCGACGCCAACAATGAGCGCATGATTGTAGAGCATCTGGATGAGTTCTACAAAGGCAAGACAGTGGTTATCGTAGCGCACCGATTAAGTACGGTGAAAAATGCTGACCAAATAGTGGTATTGGATAAAGGCAAGGTGGTAGAAATTGGCAACCACGAAGCACTCACAGCAAAACGGGGTGCATACTATAACCTTGTAAAGAATCAGTTAGAATTAGGCAACTAACAGCAGAAAGGAAGATTATGGCAGACAACAAGATAGAACTCCGCAGCGAGAAAGTAAGACATATCATTGGCGAGATACCATCAAGGATTGTTCGTTATGGTATCACAGTCATCACCATTGTGATATTGGGACTGCTGATTGGCACATATTTTATACCTTATCCCGAAACCATCAGTGCAAGGTGCAGATGACAAATGCCTATCAAGGCACTATAGCCATTCCTTATAAGTATGTGAATACGATGGCAAGCGGAATGACAGCAAACATCGAATTTGATGGTTACGATGCAGCGACATACGGAACAGCCAATGGTAAGATAATAGCCACATCACATACACCCCGACAAACGGCAGCTGGCGAGTGTGTTCACGGCACAGGTCAAGGTAACGGCTTGCAAGTATAAACTCGTCAGCGGAATGGCAGGCACGGCAACTATACTTGTTAGCAATGAAAGCGTACTTCAAAGGATTGTCAAGCAAATAACAAATAGCATATAATTCCCTTTTTAATCGTAATAATGCGGTGAAAGAAAAAGGAAAAACAATATAAATCATCAGTTATCCGTCTTTTTTTATTAAGAATATCGGTGTTATCACGGACGCAGGCTTCTGTAATCTCTGACAGATATACTCTCTAAACAAATGGGCTTTCGTGCTGTTCAATAGAAAGGACAGGGCAATGATTATTGGAAGTGGATAAAGTGGTGCAACATTATAGAGGAGACTTACCTTATTACTTCAAATTCTAAGGCTCTATAACGAATCGTGTGGGTTGTTATTATAAAGATTGAAAAGTGCTTTTATCATTAGTCTTTGTGTACTTATTCCTCTACCTATTTCTAGCGGGATGAAATAAGGTGTAATACTTAATGTGAAAAATACGCTACAAGAGTTATAAAAGATATGCTTTTTATCAGTTAATTTTTCTTATGTAAAGTCTGTTTTGTTTGCTACATTCTTTTATATCTTTGTAGCTAAGAAAAGGATTTCTTCAGAGGCGGAGCCTGAAGTTTTAGCTTGGTGATGATAGATCTTTGATAGTCAATCCTTTTTCAGCATAAGATAGTAAGAAAGTAATGCTTCATTATATAAATACAGATGTTGTTTTTCAGGAGTTTCCCCGATGAGGTGACGCTTGCCATTAATGTGTCAGGTTGTCCCTGTCGCTGTCCGGGTTGTCATAGTAAGTTTTTGTGGGCAGATAGGGGAGAGGACCTGACCGATGAGACGCTGTCGGCGCTGATTCATGAAACGAAAGGTACGATAACATGTGTGGGGATTTATGGGGAGGCGATGGTGACCCAGCTGAAAGTTGACCGATTAGCACAACACGTCTTATCTCATCACCCGCACCTGAAGATTGGTTGGTACACTGGGCGCACTGCAATCTCTCCGCTCATCGACCAACAGCACTTCGACTATATCAAAGTGGGACCTTATCTTCGTCATCTCGGTGGACTTGACTCTCCTCGCACCAATCAGCGGATGTATCGCCGCAGCCCCGATGGCAGCTTTGAGGACATCACCTCCCGCTTTTGGAAAGCCCATGAAGACAAGAACTTATAAAAAGTTGTCTCTGCTTGATAAGATTTATCCCTGCGTTCCTTGACTTTTTGATTAAAAAATATCTACCTTTGCACTCGCTTAGGAAGTAGTTAATTTCTGTTAACAAAAACCTATCTACTTGGTCTTATAAATGCCAATCCCGCTTATATAAAAGGATTCGTATGTCTTGCTCTCTCTAGAGTATCTTCCATTAAAACAAGGATTAAGACAAGTAATCCACTTGTAGTTCATCTTCACTTACGATACTCTGAGAGTATCTTCCATTAAAACAAGGATTAAGACTAGCTATCTTTAAACTGGTGTCGCTCGTGGTCGCTCCGGCTCTGAGTATCTTCCATTATAACAAGGATAAATAGAGGTGTGCAAAGTTTGAGAAATATAGTAATTCTTTAAGCATAGTACTTCTTCCTCTTTTTAGCAGTACTCTCACTTTTAGGAAAGGTCAGTCAGAAAGTAGTTTGTAAGAAAAAGCTTGCAACTCTTTTGCTTTCAACTTTGGAATGATTATCTTTGTCATTGCGTTCACGGCTACTCCTTGTGATGGTGGGTGTGTTTTATAAGCCACTGTAAGTCATAGAGTAACTAAATAATGACCGATTCGGGTTTAAGACAATCATCATGGTGCAATTGTAATATATGCACAGCGTTCTCTAAGTGTAACGAATGATTTAAGGTTTCTCTGGCTCTTATATGTCTGCTAATCAGCAAAGACAAGTTGAACTAAAAATAAGTTTGCTGTCATTCCTGTCACCTTTAACGAATGATTATATGGCTGATTCTACAATGAGTTATCACAGAATGTTAAAAAGTGACAGTAAATGAAAACAAACATATAGTAATATATGTTTAACGCAAATCGGTCATTAGACCACAATAAGTTTAGGCTCTAATGACCGATTGGGTTGAGACTTACAGCATAAATACATACTTTATTGACATATACAATTGAATGCCGATAAGGTAGGTAGGAACCAGTCTTGAGCCAATCTCCAAACCACCTACAAGGACCTTGTGCATCTTGGCTACGCTGTCAATCGTACCACTTGCCACGCCATAGCTAAGCGACATCACGATGATGATGAGCGACAGGGAAAGGGATGAAGCTAGAAGAAAACGAACTAGGGAAGAGCTGCCCGTCACGCTCAGGAGGATTGCGTGAGGAATAGCAGTGAGAAGGAGCATGACAATAACATCAAACAACAAATTCAACCAACGCTATGCGTAGTCCCACCTTTTTCACGATAGAGAATTTTAAAATGATTGGAAGAGAGTCAGGTTATGTCTCATGTTTGACAGCATAGCACGTAAGGTTGCGTAAAGACGGCTACGAACAAAGGCACCAACTGCCATCACTGACATAATAAAAATAGATGAGCAGTGGTGAAAGCTGGTTGCTAACGAACGAGCCAAAGAACCATCTGATGCCCTCGCTACTCAGCATGGAGCGCATCGGAAGCTCTGGGAAAGCTGCCGTTATAAGCCATGAGGCAGTATCAGTGTCATCTGGGCTATGAGAAGTACTAAGACAAGATAGCCTAACTTATTCTTCATCGGCATGGAGGTTATCAATGTCGATGATACGTAGTTCTAACGCACGTACGACCAGTCGCGTAGCGTTAACGCTCATCCCGTTGTTTCCGTCAGGGAAGAGTTTCTGTACGAGTTCGTTCTGTCGTTTCTCCAAACTCTTACACCGAAAGGCATGCCACGTAGGTTGGTAATCTGTTCCTTGGTATAACCGAGTGCGAGGTGACGCAGGAAAGCTCATCATACTCATCAATCTCGTAGCTAACCATGGTATCTCTGGTGCATCAACTGACTGCTCACGCTCATCTTAAATCTGGCAATAATCTTTTCGAGGATAGGCTGGTTGAATACCATACGTTTGCCCGACATGACACTTGCCACGTCGCCACGTGTTAACAACTCGCCACTCTTCAGACAGATACCATCTGCACCGGCGTCGAGGACGTCAACCCAGAGTTTCTCATTCAGTATCTCACCAGTAAAGATAAGCACCTTAACATTAGGGTAAGTCTGTTTTGTCTGGCGACAAATCTCCACACCAACAGTTGTCGAGACCACCCAATCCAAGGTCGAGTAAGACAAGGTCAGGGAGGTTCTGCTTAATCAGTTTCCAGTAAGCAAGTTCGCTTTCAGCCGTTCCGATAATCTCAGCCTCAGGAATCTCGTTTCTAAAAGATACCCTCCGTTCCTTTTTAATTCCAATGGTACGTCTTCAACGATGATGACTCTAAAATTCTCCATAGTTATATTTCGTTTTGTTTTATTTCTTAATTAGCTCTTGCCAAAACCACATTTATACTTATACCTTCAGGTGTCTCTATCGCTGAGATACCACAGCCACGCTTATTGGTTGCCTCACCATTGTCGCGTGCTATCTGTCGGCAGATGAAGAACATCAGGCGGTCAGCTGAAAGGCTGGAAGAGGTCGCGACAGACTTCCTCAGGCAGTTTCAGCGAAGACATGAGGATATGTAAGGTAACATAACCAGGCTGATTCTCTTCAGCAGTGACTGTAAGTGGTTGGTTGTTATTGATAAGATATAGTAAATCAAATAAATAAGCAAGGAAGACCGGATCGCCATTGATAAGTGGAGCGTTGAAGGCAGCTGTTAGCTTTGCGGTACTTACAATGGTTGAGATATCGACAGGACGCGCTACGAGTTTCACAGCATCTATCTGGCTCATTGCTTGTTGGCTGAGTGTCAGGTAGAGTTCCTTATAATAGACAGCAAGTTCATCAATGGCACCAAGCTGGCGGTCGGGCTCATCTACGAGCTGTCGGATGCGTGAGGGTAATACATCGTTTCGTGCTTCAGTGTGAGAGGCGGTTGTCAAGAATACTGTTGCTGATATGCAAACGCTCGTTTTCATATTCAACACATCGCACCTCATCTTCAAGCATTTCGATATCAGTTTGACTCTTTTGGTTTTCTTCTACTGATGCAGCGAGTGCCTCCTTAATTTGATTGACGATAACAAGTAATCGTTCGGAAACGATCCTTGCCCCTTTCTCTATCTGTTTAAGTTTGTTTTCTTCGCTCACATCACTTAGTAGGGTGGTGTTCATCTGTTTCACGCGTTCCAAACAGAACTGATAAGCCAATCGATGTCGATAATACATCACATAATAAACAGGGAAGATGGATATGCAAGGCGAGGACAAGAAGGGCTACGGCAACATTTTTATTGGTTTCCGACTTCATCATCATTCGACAGTATTCGCTCAAGGGAATTGTCGGCGTAACGCTCCTTGAAAAGGTGGGTATAAACAGAGTTGTTATATTTGTAGAGGTCCCATTCATGCAGTGCCAATGCTGCCACCGCACTTTCGTTACGTATGTCGAGAATGATATCATAATTCATCGGAATGCTATCGTGATACCATTTTATTTCTGCCGGAACATACAATATGTTACCAACTCGCTTCATCAGCTCCTTCCCTTAGGTCCGGAGCTGTTGATAACGGAGGTTAAGATAATAGCGACAAGTATCAGCATACTCCAATGTCTTGCTATACGCACCATTGATATTTGAGAAGTAAGCCGAATCAGCATAGAGTACCAGCAAAGGGTGCTATAATCCTTTTTAGCAAGTGCGGTTGCTTTTGTCACTGGCTCTTGGCGGACGTGCTTGTGCTGTGAGTAAGGATGCTGTTGCAAGCAGAAAAAGCGAGAAGTATGCGACTAACGCCTTTTGGAAGACGGAAGAAGAAGCGGCTCCCTTTGCCGATTTGGCTTTCTACACCCATCATGCAAACAGCAAAGATAGAGCTAATCTTCTTGTATTTATTGATGATACCATTACAATTCATGAGTCCGAAACCATGCGAGGTGGTATCCTTCTGGTCGAGTATAATCTTATGTTCAAAAGATGTGTTGTTGCTGTTCTTCGGTCAGACCGCAGCCCGTGTCGCTAACAGAAATCTCAACATAATCGGCTTCTTCAACGGAGGTAATGGTTACCTTTCCTCCTGTCTCCAGTAAATTTGCGTGCATTGTCAGCCAAGGTGTTTACCATGAAAAGTGTCAGGACGCGATCGGCTTTCACAGCAACTTTGGTATTATCCACCTGCAGTTCTATCCCTTCATGTAGAAACTCATTCGTCCTTTCTTAACGATGTTGAGCACCTGTTGCAGTGGGAAGCTCTCAATATGCAGTGAAAGTTTTTCCTTGTTGAAGCTGAATCCACTCTGTAAGAACATTGTTGAGTTCGTTGATTTTTGTCGGTCAACTCAAGGATATGGGTGTATCGCTCTGCCTTCACTGCATCGCTTTCACCGCCTTTCTTTAGTTTCTCAATCTCGTGTAACATACGGTCAATGAGCGGTGTAACACTATTCACAGTGATACCTTGGCACGTTGTTCAAGGTTCTTACGTTTGTTGTTAACGAGATGTAACTGTTGATTTCAAGTTGTTCAGAAACCTCTTCATAGCGTTCTGCCAACTGCTCCTTGTGTTCAACATTATGTTGACGCCATTGTTCAAGTGGGAGGAGGAGGTTGTCCAGCGAACCCTGTGTATCTTTCTTTCGACGGAGGTGGTGGAAGAGGATGAGCAAACCAAGGACAAAGATGATAGAAAGTCCTACGGCAATGATGATAAGGTTCAGCTGTTGTGAGGTGCGTTCTAACTGTTCAGCACGTGACGTGAGGTATCTGTCCTGTCGCGTTTCATCTTGCAAATCAAGATAGATATTTCTGTTGTAATCACTCTGTTGCTTGTCGTTTATAGCCGAATAGGCTACACTGAGCTGTTCACGAATAGATGCAACGAGGTCAGGAGCCTGCGTGATAGCAGGGGTTATTATGCAATGCCTTGTTTAAACAGATAATTGCTGAGCGATAATCCTTTATGTGCCAGTAGCATGATGCCAATGTACGATAGGAACTGGCTACCTGATAAACATCACCATAACGTTGGAAGATGTGTAACGAGCGTTGTGCTAGATTACCTGCCAGGAGGTTTTCTGGCATGTGGTCAAGGTTAATATACTGGAACGATGGGAGATTATCGTGTATCAGCGTTGCCCTACTCTTATCGTTAAGAATAAGTTCGCTGATAGCGCATAGAGTTGGCTTCCCAGTAAGGGAGGTTTTGCTGTCGTGCAAGCATGTAACAACGTATGAGATACTCAAACTCTTTTTGTTCGATAGCTTTCTGTGTACTTGCATTGATGATACCACCTGCTCCGACGTTGTAGTAGTAATTTAAGAGCTGTGACAGGTCTCTATGAATCTCACCTTCAGGGTTAATCTGACTGAGTGCTTTGATGGATGGTTGCTCTAAACCTACATAATAATAGTAGGTTGAGGTGACAATAGCAAACTCAGAACGGGCGTAAATCATTCGTCGATGCTGACGAGGCGATAACAAACTCTCATCCTCTTCAATACGATGTAGTCGCTTTTGTGCCTGCTCATAATAATCGTAGAACTCTTTATTGAGTGATTGACGCTGGCAAAGGCGCATCAGCTGAATGTCAGCAACTAACAACTCAACTTGGTTGTCTGTGATTTTCGTAACAGAGTCAAGTTTTGCATAGGCTGCCTTGAAGCGCATCTTCATCAAATCGACGAAAGCAAGGTTATTCAGTGCTTCAGCCTTTCCTGCATCATACTGACTTGCCAAGTTATAGGCTTTGCTCGCATAGTAGGTCACTGAATCAAGGTTACGATAATGTAATGCGTAAGCCATGTCGTTATACTCATCAACTTTCTGTTGGTGAGGAGTAGAGCAGGCAGCCAACAACAGGAGGAGTAGGCACATAACCCACCCTTTTGTTATGCTGTATTTACTTGCTTTATTCATTACTATATAACCTTTGAATTTGTCTATTTGCAAACAAAAAGGGCAAAATGTACAAAACTTTTCTCAGAAATAAACTAAAACCTTGTTAATTCAGAATGCTGAAATATAAATTGGGTGCACCAGACCTCTGATGCACCCAAATCATAATATCTTAATATTTATTCTTTTGCTATATCTGGCAGAAGAAAAGTACAATCACCTGCGCCAAGAAAATTCTAAGGAACATACTAAGCGGGTAAACGGTAGAGTAACCAATCGCTGGAGCCTCACCTGTACAAACAGAGTTGGCGTAAGCCAAGGCTGGTGGGTCGAGTATAGGTACCAGCAAGCATACCCATGATGGTGAAGTAATTAAACTTATATTTCAGGCGTGCAATGGTACCAACGATAAGGATTGGGATAATCGTAATGATGAAACCAGTATATACATACTTCAAACCATCACCCTGCGTAACAGTGTCCCAGAAGGTTGCACCAGCCTTTTATACCTACTGAGGCAAGGAAGAGTGCAAGACCAATCTCACGTAACATCATGTTCGCTGACGTCGTTGTATAAGTCACAAGTCCCATGCGATAGCCGAAACGACCGATAAGGATTGCAATAACCAATGGACCACCAGCAAGACCAAGTTTCATTGGTACTGGCATGTGTGGTATTGCGATTGGCAACATACCGAAGATGATACCCACGATGATACCGACGAAGATGGTTGCAATGTTTGGTGCGTTAAGACGCTTTTCTGAGTTACCCATCATTGCTGCAACACGGTTTACATTCTCCTCTGGACCAACAACCATGATACGGTCACCCACGATAAAGCGGTGGTTACGACCTGCGAAGAGGTCCATACCCTGACGACTGATACGTGTCACGTTCACGCCATATACTGAACGGAAGTGGAGATTGCCCAATGTCTTACCATTAATCTTGTTATTGGTGATGACAATACGACAGCTAACCAGGTGCTGTGGCTGATCCTCCTCATGCCAATCGACCTCAATCTCAGGACCGATAAAGGCACGGATTGCCTCCGCATCACCCTCTGCACTGACTATGAGAATCTCATCGCCTAACTCAAAGGTGTTATCTAAGGATGGAATTGACAATTCACCATCGTGCAACATACGTGTACAAACGAAGTCGCGATTGAGGAACTCTGATATTTCCTTCAGTGTTCGACCTGCGATATAAGCATTCTGTACCTTCAGATACATTGAATAAGGCTTTATATTAGGATTCTCTGTTTCTTCCTCATTCAGTTTGTTATTTTCTTCCTGAAGGTTTACCTTACAAATAAAACGGATGGCAATTGTTGCACCGATGATGCCCACGACACCTAAAGGATAAGCACAGGCATAACCTGAAGCGATGTCGAAGTTCATGCCGTTCTTGAAGACACTGTGCAAAGCTTCATTTGCAGCACCAAGACCAGGCGATGTTTGTTACAGCACCATAGAGTGTACCAACCATCATCGGGAGGTTTGTCTTGTCGGATGTGTCAAAGAAGATATAGTAGCAAGCAAACATCACAAGGACGTTGAGTAGAATAGCAACCGTCGAGAGAATGTTCAGTTTAAGACCATCCTTACCAAAACTCTCGAAGAATCCCGAGTCACTTGAAGACCAATCATAAAGACAAAGAGAATCAACCCAAAGTCTTGTATGAAGCCCAGTACAGGAAGAGGTCCTGTAAACTTAATGTGACCAGCAAGGATGCCCACAAACAACACAAAAGGCAACGCCAAGCGAGATACCTCAATCTTAATTTTGCCAAGGTAGATACCCAAAGGCAATGACAATAGAATACAATAGCATAATATGGGCTACCGTATCCTGCTTCTCTGCCGAAAAAAATATCAATTAACCAGTTCATAAGTATGATTTATTGTAGTGCAAAGATAAGGATTAAAAAGCATATAAACTAATCTTTTTATGACGTTTTTTACAACCTATCTACGTTTTTGTGTGTTTTATGTACTTTTTGTTAAGTTTCTATCTCATTTCTCATCGTCTATCTTCTTAATGCATAGATAGACAGAATAGGCTCTTTGGCTGATATTCGCACATATCTCATTTACATGAAAATCCCTTGTTTGAAGCTGAATTTCATTCTGCAAACAAACAAGGGGCTCATGTTATTTGTTAGTATCTGTCTTATATGCAGATTTACGGCTCTATAACGAATCTTGTGGGTTGTGTATTGATATTCCACCGGTTTGGTGCGGATGGTATGCACCACATGTGCGAAGGATTAACACCATTGCTGTATATGGAATGGTAGTGATTTAATGTGCGTCAAGCGTATTAAAAACTAAGGTCAATTTGGAGTTGTGTTTAGTTTTTGACAATGCTTTTTAGACTCTATAACGAATTACCCACACGATTCGTTATAGAGCCTTTTAGTTACTGTCATTTTTAACATCCGTGCATCTTGCTGATATATAATAAGTTAAGTACCTGTTACAAATGACAGGAATGACAGGAACTAAAATTTATGAGTTATCTGGCGTTAGATTACAGAGGATTATATTATCAGACATCCCCCAACATCCAATCTCCCAATCTCCTCCAACCGGGGGCGCCTATGTGGTCATAATTATAGAATTATACTAACAGCCTATTCACAGAAAAACGTTCTTATGTTACTCTGTCTTCTTCACAAAGCAACTTGTCAACTTGTCAACTTAAAGCGTGATTTCTCCTGAACCAAAGCAGCGATGGTGTTCTTTGTCATAGATAACACAGAATTGTCCAGGGGCAACGCCATGGATGCTCTCGGTAGAGTGAATGATACACCTACCATCCGACAACTGTTCAACAGTTGCTGGATGATACTCAGGTGTGTGGCGAATCTTGAAGGTAATCTGCTCAGGTAATGTTGTCACACCTTCTGTCAGGAAGTGGAAATCATGTAACGGGAAATCTTTTTGTAGGCAGTAGCTGGATCGTAGCCATGGCTTACATATAGGGATATTTTTAGTTACATCTTTCTTTATCACGAACCAAGGACCACCGCTAAGACCGAGTCCCTTACGTTGCCCGATGGTATGGAACCATAGTCCTTTATGTTCGCCAATTTTTCTTTCCCGTCTCGAGTTCGATGACGTCGCCTATTTGTTCGCCTAGATAGCGGCGTACATATTCATTATAATCGATATTTCCAAGGAAGCAGATTCCTTGTGAATCCTTGCGGTGCGCATTGATGAGATTCTCTCGTTCGGCAATCTCTCGCACCTCATTCTTCTCATAGTGTCCGATTGGGAAGATAGCTTTCTTTAGCTGCCAATCGTAAATTTGTGCCAGAAAGTCGGTCTGGTCTTTTACTGGGTCAGGACTTGTGGTGAGCCATTTACGACCATCAATCCATTCCGTTTGTGCATAATGACCTGTAGCGATGAGGTCATAGTCATGTCCCATCTTCTCGTCAAAGGCTCCAAACTTAATCAGTCGGTTGCACATCACGTCAGGGTTAGGCGTAAAGCCTGCCTTCACCTTCTCCATTGTGTGCGTGTCACCTGGTCCCAATACTCCTTATGACAATCGATGACCTGCAGCTTACAACCAAAGCGGCGTGCTACAAGTGTAGCCATCTCAAGGTCTTCCTCTGAGTTACAGTCCCATTCTTCCTTCTCTTCTGGTCCCTATCTTTATATAGAAAACGGTCAGGATGCAACCCTAGTCGTGCAAATTCATACACGACAACTGAGCTATCAACACCTCCTGAGAGGAGAACTGCAATACGCTTACCTTCGAGTTCCTGAACATTCATCTTTACAACCTATCCTTCTTTCTTATTCTTTTGTTCTGACTTTCTCGTCAACTACTTTCTTTTTATGTGACACTTTCATTCTATCAAATCCCATGCCATAAACACCGTTCACGGCACCTTGTGAAACAAAGGCGTTAGGGTCTATTTCGTCAATCACTTGATAGATGGAGTGTGCCTCAGAACGACGTGCGATGATAAAGAGCATTCCCACCTTCTTACCCGTGTAGAAACCACGTGCCTCGATAACTGTACAACCGCGAGCAACATCGTTGTTAATGGCAGAACCGATCTCGCCCCAGTGTTCAGAGATAACAAAGAACTGCACCGAACCACGCATACCATTAATAAGGTAGTCAACCACATAGGTCATAACAAAGAGGACGATATATCCATAGATAACCTTTTCCCAGTCTTGCAAAACCAGATAACTGGAACTGATGATACAGAGGTCGCATGCAAGGATGACACGTCCCAATGATATGTCACGATACTTATGAATCATAGCCGCAATGACATCTGAACCGCCCGAACTTGCGTTATACTGCAAGGCGATACTGACACCGACGCCTAATAGCACTCCTCCCACTACGCAGGCAAGGAATGGTTCGTCGGCAAATAGCGGGCTCCCTGCAAAAACTCCGCGTAATACCGATGTTGCGGTGGCGAAGGTTAATACGGCAAAAATTGTTCTGACGCAGAATTTCCAACCTAAAATCTTCAAGGCAACAAAGAGCAATATACCATTTATTACAAGATAGGGTGTACTGTACAGGGATGTTTGCACCCATTGTATGACGGATGCAATACCAGCAATACCACCGATGGTGATATGATGTGGCAAGAGGAATGCACACCAACCAAAGCTACCGATGAGCATTGCCAATGCAATCATCAGAAATTCGCGTACTTCTCTAAAAATTGTTCTTTCTTGTTCATGTGTTTGTCAACCATTAGTAGTTTGCAAAGTTAGTGAAATAATTGTGAAAGTCAAGTCAATAGCTGTTTTTTTATGTATAAATCCAGTAAGTTTCTTAGATTTTTATTATTTTTGTGCGTTATATCAAACTTCTAATTAAATGATAGATTTATTTTTCTGCAAACGGATGGCTAAACACAAGCATTGTTTTTGTAAATGATTTTTGTGGTCATATATCCTTGTAGGCTGTCTAATAGTATGTGCTTTATGGTTCACGTGGCGGACGCATTTTGTGCAGTTTCGCATGGTGGGTGAGATGGTTCGGTTATTGGGCGAATCGACCGGTACGCATGATAAGGGGAGAAACATGTCTCTTCTTTTCAGGCTTTTGCTGTCTCTATCGCCTCACGTGTAGGAACAGGAAACCTCGCGGGTGTGTAAGTGCCATAGCTATTGGTGGTCCAGGTGCTGTATTTTTGGATGTGGATTATTGCTCTCTTAGGTGCTGCGACAGCTTTTATAGAGTCAACGCTTGCTCAGCTTTTACAAGCGTCGTCATGCTGATTCGTTTTGTTGGTGGACCAGCTTATTATATTCTTCATGGAATGCATTGTAAATGGATGGCGAAACTCTTTGCCGTACTCATCACTCTAACCTTCTGTATAGCTATATCTCCATACAAAGTAACACCATCTGTGGCGCTATGGATAAGGCTTTCTCCATTGCCCCAGTATGGATGGGTGTTATTCTTGCAGTACTTTTCTCTGGTAATAGTCTTCGGTGGTATTCAGCGCATTGCAAGGTCAGCAGTATTCTTGTTCCGCTGATGGCAGTAGGTTATGTCCTCCTTGCTTTGGTGATAATCATCATGAATATTCAGCTTATTCCATCTGTCTTCCGTCTTATCATTGAGAATGCTTTTGGCTTTGAACAGATTGCTGGTGGTGGATTGGGTGCTACGATGATGAATGGTATCAAACGCGGACTCTTTAGCAATGAAGCTGGTGAGGGTTCCGCTCCTAACGTTGCTGCGACAGCATCCACACACATCCTGTAAAACAGGGACTGATTCAGTCGCTTGGTGTTTTTCACTGATACTCTCCTCGTTTGTAGCTGCACTGCTTTTTGTTATTATCATCAGTGGTTTGTATGTCAACAGCACTGATTCGGGAATAAAACTTACTCAGATTGCTTTGGAGAGTGAGGTTGGAACAGCTGGACCAATATTTATTGCAATAGCTATCTTCTTCTTTGCTTTCAGTAGTATCATTGGCAACTATTATTATGGTGAGGCAAACGTACGATTCCTTACCCAAAAATCCTTCAGCCATTCTTGTCTTGCGTGTGATAACAGGCGGTGTAATGGTGATGTTCGGTGCGATTGCTAGTCTTGACCTTGTATGGAGTATCGGAGATTTCTTTATGGCACTCATCACAATCTGTAACCTCATTGCCATCTTGACGCTCGGCAAATATGCTTTCCGCCTGCTCGATAATTATCGTCAGCAGAAATGTGCAGGCATAAAGAGCCCTGTTTTTAAACGCGACATGATGCCAGATATAGAAAAGGATATTGAGTGTTGAGGGTAATCTTTAATTCAGAATTCACAATTATGATTACCAGAAAGGGAAAAAATAAAGAGGTAAAAATATTACTGCTTAAAGTTCTAACTTCCAAGCATATCATGCTATCTACTCGGAGGGTGTCAAAACACAAATCATTAATTTGACAACTTTCAATTTATAAGAAGGATTCTTCTAAAGGAAAAGAAAAAGACCATTCTTTTTACTCAAAACTGAGTATAGACATGGTCTTTCTTCATTGGAATGTTTCAAACTATAAGATTACCAAAATGGTATTTGTATTTTTGACACCTTCCCGCTTAACTTGTCAACCTAAATTAGGGATACTATAGTTTACGACTGATGATACCATCAATAGAGTATTTACCAGGACCAGCAAACCATGACAGGATGAAAATGACGAGATAGAGGAAAAGCCAACTCACCATTACTAACAGAACTTCCGTGAACAGTGGTGAAGGCAACAATCATTGTGAAAATCATTGGTAATAGTGCCAAACGTGTGAGGAAAACCGAATACGAAGGTACAAACCGCATACCAACTCTCCGAAAATACTCAGACTTACAGCAACATCACCGCTCCATCCGAATGGTGCTGGGAAGTGTGCAGCTATATCTGAGAAATGTTGTAACTTGTCAAGTCCGTGGCTAGCGAATGTCAAACCGAATACAACGCGTGAACCATTAAGAGAGGAGGATGCCTTTGTACTTTCAACTTTGGGGAATAATAATGCTAAACTTTTCATCTTCTTACAATCTTTATTTTTTTATATTAATATTGTGTTCAGTCTTTACGTCCATTTCTTACTCAAAGCGTGGCGATATATAATTATATAGGACTGAAACTGTATATAAATTCGTTACAAAGGTATATATAATTTTTCTTCTTTATCGCAAAAGACACTTGGTATTTTATCGAAGACGACAAATATACCACATGTATGCTAGGTTCTCCTGCCGTCCCTCCCTTTATTTTTTTAATTTTATCTACTTTGTGTTTTTCATGTTGCTCTTCCGCTAACCGCTTACATATTGTCTGTCCTCCGTATAATTCCCCTTTGGAATCTTCTTTTTCTAGATTGTGAATTATATTTACAAAAATTTTTTTATGCAAACACTTCAAAAAGCTCAAAAATAACCATTTTTTTCGCCTTTGTAAATTACTTGTTATCAGCGTGTTACAAACTCGATTCTAAAAGGGCGTTAACAAAGGGGCTTGAAGGGCGTTAACAAGACTGTAAAAGGGCACCTTTACAAGCCTTAAGAGCGTTAATTAAATTCTAAAAAGATGGTATTCTGTTTTTTTGATGTTATGAATATTTTTTTACAAATATAGGTGTTTGTGGCGTTTCAAATCATACATAACAAGCCCCATCCCGATCCTCCCCGAAAGAAGAGGAGATAAACTTCCTATAAATTAAGGTGTGTTTATTAAGGTAATAGGTATCTCGGTTTCAACTTACACCTTAACTAGGGAAGGTTTGACTTGCAGCTTATATCTAGGAAGAATCCGTATAAACGCTTAAGTTTCTGGCTGTTTTGCAATCTTTTAAATGTATTCTTTGTGATTAAATTTAGTTAAAAGTCCATTTGTTTAAGAAGTTTCCTTTTGCTTATAACCATTGCCTTATAGACAGTCACTATCCCCATTATTAGGTATTTACATTGTAAATGCTTTTTATTTCTACATTTTTATTACCTTTGTTTGTTAAGACATGGTCGGAGAGACAAGTCTATCAAGTTGACAAGTGAACAAGTTGACGAGTTAACAAGTTGCTTGCAGTAATATATACAGCAAATAGAAGTAATCATAATTATGAATTTTGAATTACAGAAAGTATGAAGCTATCAGAATTAAAAAACCGGTGAAACCGGCGTTATCGTAAAGGTATCAGGACACGGTGGTTTTCGGAAACGAATCATAGAGATGGGATTCATTAAGGGTAAGCGTGTTGAGGTGTTACTTAATGCGCCCTTGCAAGATCCTATTAAATATAAGATAATAGGGTTACGAGGTTGGTCTTCGTCATAGTGAGGCTGACCAGATAGAAGTGTGACAGAAGGAAAAACCGCATACCTCTGATAACGAGAAGGAATATCAGGCTGATGTGACAGTAGATGCTGTTGCTGACGATAGTACGGATAAGGAACTAACACCTGACAATCTTTCAGAGGGCAGCACGCAGAAAAAGAACGCACCATCAATGTGGCGCTTGTTGGTAACCCAAACTGTGGTAAGACATCACTCTTCAACTTTTGCCTCTGGTGCACACGAACGCGCAGGCAGCTACTCAGGTGTGACGGTAGATGCGAAGGTGGGACATGCTGAATATGATGGCTACGTGTTCAATCTCGTTGATCTCCCCGGCACTTATAGTCTTTCTGCCTACAGTCCGGAAGAACTCTATGTTCGTAAGCAGTTGGTAGATCATACGCCAGATGTTGTTATTAACGTGATAGACGCATCCAACCTTGAGCGCAACCTCTATCTGACAACACAGTTGATAGATATGCACGTCCGTATGGTTTGTGCCCTCAATATGTTTGATGAGACCGAACAGCGTGGCGACCATATCGAGGTGCCGAAGCTCTCTGAACTCTTTGGCTTACCCATGGTGCCAACGGTGTTTACCACGGGTAGAGGCGTAAAGGAACTCTTCCGCCAGATTATCGCTGTTTACGAAGGAAAAGAAGACGAATCGTTGCAGTTCCGTCATATCCATATCAATCATGGACATGAGATAGAGAATGGTATTAAAGAGATGCAGGAACATTTGAAGAAGTACCCTGAAGTCTGTCGTCGTTATTCAACACGTTATCTTGCAATCAAGCTGTTAGAGCATGACAAGGATGTAGAAGAACTCGTCAAGCCATTGGGCGACTCAGCTGAGATATTCACTCATCGTGATACCGCAGCAGCACGCGTTATGGAAGAGACTGGCAACGACTGTGAAACAGCAATCATGGATGCCAAGTATGGCTTCATTAATGGTGCGCTGAAAGAAGTGAATTTCTCAACGGGAGATAAGAAAGATACCTACCAGACTACGCACGCCATCGACCATATACTGACGAATAAGTATTTTGGTTTCCCTATCTTCTTTTTAATCTTGTTGGTGATGTTCACCGCAACCTTTGTTATCGGACAATACCCAATGGACTGGATAGAGGCTGGCGTCGGCTGGTTGGGTGAGTTTATCACAAAGACTATGCCTGACGGACCAGTGAAGGATATGCTTGTCGATGGTGTCATCGGTGGAGTAGGAGCCGTTATCGTCTTCTTGCCACAGATATTAATCCTTTATTTCTTTATCTCTTATATGGAAGATTGCGGCTATATGTCGCGTGCAGCCTTTATCATGGACCGTCTGATGCACAAGATGGGACTGCATGGAAAGTCCTTTATCCCGCTCATCATGGGCTTCGGTTGTAATGTGCCAGCAGTGATGTCCACACGTACGATAGAGAGCCGACGGAGTAGGCTGATTACGATGTTGATTCTTCCGTTGATGAGCTGTTCGGCTCGTCTGCCAATTTACATCATGATTACGGGTTCTTTCTTCGCCTTGAAGTATCGTTCGCTTGCCATGCTCTCCTTATATGTAATGAGGTGTGTTGACGGCAGTGATAATGAGTCGATTGTTCTCAGCCTTTGTTGTCAAAGGAGAAGACACACCATTTGTGATGGAGCTACCACCTTATCGTTTCCCAACGTGGAAGGCGATAGGTCGCCACACATGGGAGAAAGGTAAGCAGTATCTGAAGAAGATGGGAGGTATCATCCTCGTTGCATCTATCATCGTGTGGGCACTGGGCTGTTTCCATTGCCGGACAATCCGAAGATGGACAAAGCAAGCCCGACAGGAACAAAGTTATATCGGCAGGATTGGTAGTAGGTGAGCCAGTGTTCCGTCCGCAAGGCTTCAGTTGGAAGTTGGATGTGAGGCTTGCTTTCAGGAATGGGTGCCAAAGAGATTGTGCATCAACGATGGGTGTGCTTTATGCAGGTGATGACAGCTTTTCTGATGACAATGGTTATAGCAGTGAGGCAGGGAAATACTCACGACTACATAAGTTGATAACAAAGGACGTGGCAACCATGCATGGGGTGAGCTATGAGAAGGCGGAGCCTATCGCTACACTGACTGCCTTTGCGTTCTTACTCTTTGTGTTACTTTATTTCCCTTGCATTGCTACGATAGCCGCTATTAAGGGTGAGACAGGCAGTTGGGGATGGGCACTCTTTGCTGCAGGTTACACAACGGCCTTAGCTTGGATTGTTAGTGCTGTTGTCTTCCAAGTAGGATTATTATTTCTTTGAAACATAAAGTTATAATGCCTTAGATATAAATTCTCATGTAGGGGTGCAAAGCTGCATCCCTACATTTTGTTTAGTAGCTTACTTTTCTATCCAACAACCACACCTCTTTATTAACTTAGAACTACAACGTTTTTCTCAACCAGTATCCTCATTCCTCCATTCAACCAAAGAGCATTGTAGATATAACGCTCAACTTATTTGGTGCTTACCTCCCACCATTGGTGTTCAGCCTTAGCACCATTGGTGCTCAGTACTCCACACAACATGTGCAGAATAACATCACAAAAGCAAATGATGTTAAGCAAGTCACAAATAGAGTAGTGTGAAGATTTTTAACCGCCCTGTACCCTTTCGTGTGGGTATTCGTTTTTGTTTTGCTTAAAAACTTCTGATATGAAACGACAGGACTAAACAGAACAAATAAATAAGGTATATGCGTACGATAATTGATTTTAATCTATGCTTATATCACCCCACACGATACATCATAAAAACTCATTTTATTCCTCAAAACGTTTGAGAATACAAATAAAAGTTCACAACACGCGATGTAGCGAATCAATTTCTTTGTGATAGGACAACCATCGTAAGACGTTCGCAAATTGACTAAAAAAATAGATAGTTACACGATTTTTATCCCAATCTAGATGAATAATCACAAACGATGGTTGTGAGAGGAAGAGATGTATTTTATTTCCAAAAAGTTTGTTTTTCAACATATTAATTATTTTTGCAAACGATGATGATGGCAAAAATATAATAAAACCTAAACAATCAATTTTAATCATCACTTAGAATATGCCATTCTTGTGCGAATAAGCCGATGGGGTAGCCTCCTAATTAGCTTTTCGTAGGCTCAGCCATTTAAGAACGAGTGGAAAAAGTCATTTTAAATATACTATAATAAAAACCAGTTAATTCTAAAAGTCTATGGAGAAAAGATTTGCTCTTTTTTTGTTAGGGGCTAATCCTGTCAGTAGGAACAGCGATTGGTCAGACAAAAATCAATAGTACTGTATTTTCTCAGGTGGATAATGAACCTATCATTGGTGCGTCGGTCATGGTACAAGGTACTACGAAAAGGTACGGTCACTGATATCGATGGTCATTTCACACTTTGATGTTCCTGCAGGAAAGAAACTTGTAGTCAGTTACATTGGTATGGTCACGCAAACCGTTGCTGCGAAGGATGGCATGAAGGTAAGTCTTGCAAATGACAACCATCAACTCAATGAGGTTGTCGTTACGGGTATGACCCAGCAAGATAAACGCCTCTTCTCAGGTGCTGCCACAAAGATTGATGCTTCTAAAGCGAAGCTCGATGGTATGGCAGACGTGGGTCGTTCGCTTGAAAGGTCGTGCTGCCGGTGTGAGTGTTCAGAACGTATCAGAGTACGTTCGGTACTGCACCAAAGATTCGTGTGCGTGGTGCTACGTCAATCTATGGTTCATCTAAACCGTTGTGGGTTGTGGATGGTGTTATCATGGAAGATGTTGCAGAGGTTGATGCTGATAACCTCCGTCAGGTGATGCTGCCACATTGATTTCTTCAGCGATTGCAGGTCTGAACGCTGATGACATTGAAAGTTTCAGATTCTGAAGGATGGTTCTGCTACCTCTATCTATGGTGCGCGTGCCATGGGTGGTGTGATTGTTGTCACAACTAAGAAGGAGTAGAGTGGTAGCAACCGCATCAGTTATACAGGTGAATATACGATGCGTCTGCGTCAGCTACTCTCAGTTCAACATTATGAACTCACAGGAGCAGATGGGCGTTTATAAGGAGATGGCGGCTGATGGTCTCTTCTCTTTCTCTCGTACGCTCCGTGCCGCTACGAGTGGTATCTATGGTAAGATGTATAACCTGCTTAACACCTACGATCTTACCAATGGTCGTTTCGGTATTGCAAACAATGAAGAGGCTATCAATGACTATCTTCGTGAAGCAGAGATGCACAATACTAATTGGTTTGAAGAGCTCTTTAAGAATTCTGTTTCTACGAACCACTCTATCTCTATGTCATCAGGTACAGATAAAGCACAATACTATACCTCTTTCTCTTTCATGGACGACCCAGGATGGGCAGAACAGAGCAAGGTGCGTCGTTTGACTTATTCTGTCAATGCTAACTATAACATTGGTAAAAAGGTGACACTGAACCTTATTGGTAATACGGCTTATCGTAAGCAGCGTGCACCAGGTTCTGTGAACCAGGAGGTGGATGCTGTATCGGGTGCTGTCAATCGTAACTTTGATATTAACCCTCACTTTACGCTATCAACTCATCACGTGCGTTGGATCCTAATACGTTCTATATCCGTAACTATGCTCCATTCAATATCCACAATGAGTTGAATAATAACTTTATTGACTTTGATGTGCTTGACTTGAAGATGCAAGCAGAGTTAAAGTACAAACCTATTAAGAAGGTACAGCTTTCTGTATTGGGTGCTTATAAGTATTCTATTACTTCTCAAGCAGCTCAGATTCGTGAGCAGTCAAATATAGTATGGCTTATAGAGCAATGGATGATGCTACAATTCGTAATGCTAACGCTTGGCTCTATCTTGACCCAGATCAGCCTAACTCTTTGAAGTTCTCTGTTCTGCCAAAGGGTGGTTTCTATAATGAAACGAAATATCGCATGAACAGCTGGGACTTCCGTGCTACTGCAAGCTATAATGATGTATATAACGATCAGCATATCTTAAACCTCTATGGAGGTATGAAATCAACAATACTAACCGATACAGAGCTTCTTCCGTGGTGTTGGTATGCAATATGGCATGGGTTACCTTGCTAATTATGATTACCATTTCTTCAAGCAGGCAGAGGAAGATAATAACATGTATTACGACCTTTATAATAGCTATAGCCGTGATGTGTCATTCTTCGGTACAGCTAACTATTCTTGGAAAGGACGTTACGCCGTAAACTTCACAACACGTTATGAAGGTAGTAACCGCCTCGGTAAGGCTCGTACTGCACGCTGGCTTCCTACATGGAACGTGTCAGGTGTGTGGAATGCACATGAGGAGCCTTGGTTCCATAAGGTGTTCAAGATCGCTATGACTCACGCAACGATGCGTGCCTCTTACTCTCTGACGGGTGATAAACCTGCCAGCTACCAACTCCACAGGTAATCATCCGCAGTACAAACATTTGGCGTCCATTTGCCATTGACAGAGAGTCAGGACTTGGTATTTCAAACTTTGCTAACCCTGATCTTACCCATGAGAAGAAGCATGAGTTGAACCTCGGTGTTGACTTAGGCTTCCTAAACAATCGTTTGAACGTTGTGTTCGACTGGTCACACGTAATAACTACGACCTTATCGGTCCTCGCACAACAAACGGTACAAAGGGTACGATTACTCGAATATAGCTAACGTTGCAAGTATGAAGTCACATGGTGAGGGAGCTCACTATCTCTAGTAAGAACATCGTGACCAAGAACTTCCAGTGGTCAACCGACTTCATCTTCTCTCACGTGAAGACACGTGTTACTGACCTCGATAGCCGCTCACGCATCATGTCTATGGTTAGTGGCTCTGGTTTTACAATGGTTGGCTATCCTTATCGCGCACTCTTCTCTTGGGACTATAAGGACTGAATGACCATGGTATTCCACAGGTTATCAACCAGGATGGTGACTTGACAACCAGTAATGTTGACTTCCAGAGTTATGTCCTCGACCACCTCGTATATGAAGGACCAACAGATCCAACTATAACAGGTTCATTTGGTAACACCTTTACTTATAAGGGATGGCACTTAAAGCATCTTTACAACCCTATGCCTTTGGTAATAAGGTACGCCTTGACCCATTCTTCAGCACAGGTTATTCTGATATGACTGCTATGCCAAAGGAGTTCCGCAATCGTTGGACTAAAAGCTGGCGATGAGTTGCACTACAAACATACCTGCTATTGCTGATTTGCGTTCTATGCAGCAAAATGGTTATTTGGGACGTGCATACAATGCTTACAACTATTCAACTGAACGCATCGCAAATGGTAATTTCATCCGAATGAAGGAAATCTCTCAGGGTATGATTTCCTGTACAGATGATTAGACATCTTTCAATAAACTCATTGAGTTTGAAGTTGCAGGCAACAAACCTCTTCCTAATTTATTCTGATAAGAAACTTAACGGACAGGGATCCAGAAATTCTTTAATTCAGGTGGTGTTGCCCTTTACCAGTACCTCGCCAGTTTACACTGACTCTGCGTCTTGGCATCTCAACACATTCAAAAACAATAAAGAAATATGATCATGAAAAATAAATGCTTTATTATTTGATTAGGGGCTTTTTGAGCCTTGCATCCTGCGATACGTTTCTTGATAAGCTGCCTGATGATCGCGCCGAAGTGAATAGCTTCGAAAAGGTGACACAGTTGTTGTCTTCTGCCTCTTGATGGTTCTACTGTCTATATGATGGAGTGGAGTAGTGACAACGTAATGGATAACGGTAAGATGTTTTCTTATCGAACAAACCAAGACCAGCTCTATCGTTGGAAAGATGTCAACACAAATGGTAATGATGACCCACGCCATGTGTGGGGGAAAAGCTACTGCTGTTGGAAATGCCAATCAGGCACTAGCAAGTCTTGATAAAATCACTGAAGGAAATGTTAATGCTGTAAAGGCTGAGGCTTTACTCTGCCGTGACATGGCTATCTTCCAATTGTCAAATGCGTTCTGCATGGCTTACGATGAGGCTAAGGCTGATACCTATCTGGTCTTCCTTATCCAAAAAGAGGCCAAAACGTGTCAGTCAACTCACGTGGAACATTACGCCAACTTTGTGAGAATATCAACGCTGATACTCGAGCTGCACTGCCTAATGTGAGCGAAGAATATATGTCAGTTCCTAAGTATCACTTTAATGTCTGTGTTGCCTACGCCTTCGCTGCTCGCTTCAGCCTTTATTATCACAAAGTGGGATAAGGCGTTAGAGTATGCTACTAAGGCTTTGGGGAACACAGCCTGCATCGCTTATACGTACGGTGTCACGCTATAAAAGAGCCTAACAGGTGGTCGTTGGGAGATTCACGATAATTATATTAGTTCTAGTGAGAATGCCAACTTCATGCTTCAGACAGCTGTCTCTGCAGCCAGTGCAGCCACATACTATGGTGGTTATATAGCTTATAACTCAGGCTTTGATGTCATCATGAAGGAGCTTTATTGGGCTTCTATGCCATGGGGCTCAGGCTCTGTTGACAACACGCTCTATGAGTCTCACCTGCTTTATGGTAACAGCCAGCAGATTGCCCTACCCTCGTTTATCTGATGAGTGGGAGTATCTTGATGCAGCAAAGAGTAGAGGTTTCATTCGTGTTGTTGATCCAGTATTTACAGCTGATGAAACACTCCTTGTCCGTGCAGAGGCTAATATCATGTTGAAGAAGTACGACGATGCCTTGAGTGATATGAATGTCTGGCACAGCGCATTGTGCTCCAACAGCAGGTACTAGCTAAGACCAACATTGACCCTTGCTTCAATACAAAGCTTCCTGCAAGTGTGTAGCATAGTGCCAGAAGAATTGACATCAAACAGTGATAGAGGAGTTCAAGAAGGCACTTCATCCACAGGGCTTTACGATTGATGATACTCAGACACAGCTGCTGTATGTGTTGTTGCAGATGCGTCGTATCGAGACTTGTCAGCAAGGACTTTGATTCATGGACATCAAGCGTTATGGTATTAAGATTGCTCACTTACTTGATGGTGAGAATCCTCTCTACTTTGAATCAGGCGACCTGCGTGGTGCACTGCAGTTGCCAACTGATGTCATTGAGTCTGGTTTAGGGCCTAATCCACGTAAGAATTAAACATGAGGGAGGAAGATAATTATGAAAAATAATAAGATTTTTGATTGTGACAGTCGTCGTAGTCTTGGCAGTCGCATGTTCAAATGATGATGTAGATACAGCAAATTCAATATTCCTAAAGAGGATACACTGAGAAAACTGATTTCGATAAGTGGTTGCGTAAGAACTTTTGCTGACCCATATAACATCAGATTCCATTATCTCTATGTAGATCATGAATAGCGATATGGGCTATAATGTCAGCCCTGCTGATATTAAGAAGTCAATCGCGTGCAAAGATTATCAAGCACGATGGCTTTGATGCCTACACTGAGTTGATGGGTGAGAATTTCCTTAAAGAGCATTGTTTCCGCGAGTTCCAGCTGATCGGTTCTGCGCAGCATAAGGCAGATGGTTCCATTGTGCTCGGTTTTGCTGAAGGCGGTATTCGTGTAAACCTCTTCCAGGTAAATAACCTTGATCCTACGAATCTTTACATTGAGCAGACGTCACCTTATAGTTCTTCTAATGCATTCGACTTGAATCGTGCTTACTTCCATACGATGCATCATGAGTTTGCACACATCCTTAGTCAGTTGAAGGATTATTCTACAGAGTTTAGAGGTATCTCAGCTGGTAAAATACCACACTGCTGACTGGGTAAACGTAAAGGATGAGGATGCAGGCAAAGAAGGCTTCGTAACGGGTTATGCTAGTAGCGAGTATAATGAGGACTTTGCAGAGGTGCTCTCTTGCTATGTCACAGATACTGATGCTATGCGGCAGAAGCGTTTGGCGCAAGCCGTGACAGCTGCAAAATGGAGATGAGAGCGGTAAAGAAAGCTATTCTTGCAAAGTGCTGAGTATCATTCGTATCACTCCCAAAGACTCATGGGGTGTTGACTCGATAAGCTCCGCACCATCGTGTTGCGTCGTGCTGGCGAAGTAAGTACACTGGATTTGGAAACATTAAATTAAGCTATAGATTATGAAAAGATACATCATATTTTGTTTGCTTTGACGGCGCTCTTCCTTGCGGTTTCATGTACGCCAGAGGTGGAGAATGCTTTTGACAAACCATCGGCTGAACGAATTGCCGACGCTATCAAGACGACGAAGATATTCTCGTAGCTGCACCAAAACGGCTGGAAGATGGATTATCAAGGCGCTGGCGGATTCGGAGGTTATAACATCCTCTGTAAGTTCGATGATAAAAGATAATGTTATTTATGAAGAGGAAACGCAACATATCACTAGCACACACTATCGTGTGGCACAGGGGACAGGGTGTGTTGCTCTTTCGACTCTTTCAATACGGCTCTTCATAAGCATTCTGACCCTGTTGGTAACTCAGCGGCGTGAAGGTTGGAAAGGACGGAAAAGGCTTCGAAGGTGACTCTTGAGTTTCGTGTTATGTCATGTACTAAGGATAGTATTATCTTGGAGGGACGCAAGCATGGTGATCAGTAGTGATGACGCCTATGCCTGAAAGTCTCACATGGGATAACTTCTTCACTGAGTTGACATCTCACCGTCAACGCAATGTATGCTGAACAGTATCAGATTGGTAATGATACTATTCCCTGCTAAGATGAAGTTCCATTCCTTTATGCAACGAATTCTGAGGGTAGGAAGTTGTCATTCCATTCATCCTATACAACGAAGGGCATCACTATCCTTAATGATAAAAAGTTGAATGGTAAGAAGCTCACTTCATTTACTTATTCTTCTGATGATAAATGGCTCGATGAGAGTGATAAGACTATCATAATGGCTCCTCGTGCTATGGCTCCTATTGATGCATTGTTCGTTGATGACTGACAGTCATTATGTGGTCAGTAGTAGTGCTGCTGAAATGGCAATTTGGAAGACGGCAGCTGATTATGCAGCTAGTCAGAACATGCCTTATGACTACATTCTGGTTCAAAGCCTGGCTTCTTAAGTTTGTCTGAGTATGCGACAAATGGTTGGGGCGATTTAAGAACACTCTATACTACTAGTGGTACTGACCAAGTTACCATCAAGGGTTTCAAACCTAATGTCAAGGGTAGTGCTGATGAGAAGAATGGTGCCTTATATTATGCAGTATCAAGTTGAACGAGATTACATACCTTCCTCGTTGACGGAAATCCTACTACTTACACGTTGACTATCAACGATGTTAAGCATCCCACGTCATTACATGCCAAGACCTGTAATAGCACAGTAACGTATAGACTTCGTCTTTGATAGAGGCGTTTGGCGTGTTGATTTCTAATGTGTTTTTAATAACGAACGAAACAACTAAACACCTTCAGTCTATATTCGCTGTACGGTTTTAATTTTGAGTACCGTCGAGTTTCGATCTGAATATGTTACAAATGGTAGAGAGCCATATATACAATACCTCCTGTAGGTGTTTGATATGGCTCTTTTCGGGGTGTTGGGTGAAAAGGTGTCAGGTGTTAATGAGTTACCTTTTGTACGCACCCTTTCTCTGTGCCAATGCTATAATATCTGAGAAATTACTTCTCATTCATATTTCTCGAAGTGGGCCTAAAGTTGCCGCAAAGGACAGAATGGCATAGGAACAGATTTTTCACTAGCGTATTTTTATATCGTGCAACTGCACGATTTAGTAATTATGAAATAGATTCCACACACCTCCTGCGAAGTTGCAGAAACAATTTGCTTTAGGACTGTAGAGGATCTCTAACCTATTAGAGTATCTCTGTAATCACTCTTCTTGGATTTAATAAATAGATGATACGTGTATTATTTATAGCATAAAATGAGTAATAAACAAACCTTATTTTTAAGTGAAAGTGTAATTTATAACACTAAAAGCTTGTTGCTTTTATAAATATTATTTAATTTTGCACTTACATAAGGGAGTAATTAGCCCTCAGCTAATTCACTTCGAGACCTGCCAAGAGCATCCAAAACTGGATTTTTCTTGGAAAAGTTGGCTCTATAACGAATCGATATGGGTTGTGTGTTGATATTCTGCACGTGTGGTGCGGGTGCTCAGCACGTGTGGTGCTGAATGTAGCACATGTGGTGTGGATGGTATGCACCACATGTGCGACAGGTTAACACCATTGCTGCATATGGAAGGGTGAGGTTTAATGTGAATTAAGCATATTAAAAATGAACGTCAATCTGGATTGTGTCTAGTTGGAGCTATACCTTTAGCAATATTTTTAGGCTCTATGACGAATTAACCACGATTCGTTATAGAGGCCTTACTGAGATGCTGTCATTTTTAACATTTTCATGCATCTTTCTGAATTATAACAGGTTAATCGCCTTTGATAAATGATAAGAGTGATAGGAACTTAGATTTATGAGTTGTCTGGAAAAACTAAAACAGCTAATTGTTATAAACTTCTTCTCTTCGCGAATATTTCACACCTGTTATTTATGAATTATCTTTACACAAAACTACTTGCATTGTTAAAATAGGCGTGAAAAGTGACTCACTTACGCCTTTGTAAGTTTTAGGTAATGAAGTGGTTATGAGGTGTGTTCTAAAAGGTGCTCTTCAAGGACCCTACAAGGGGCGTTAATTAGGTACTGAAGGGCATCTTTTCCAAGCTAAAGGGCATCAATGAAAATTTTACCTTATGAATTATTATTACAAAATAGCGGGTCTGAAAGGTTCTCTATCTCTATTGAGGTTAATAACTGATGTCAATGGAGTAGGGTAAACTCTGTAGGGGGTCGAAGTATTCGGTACAGCTGTTAATCATGTCACGAAGGTTTTGCTTGAACGTTTTTAGAAAGCGTTCCTTGCCATTTTACGATGACAGTCACTGGTTTGTTTTAAGTCTATAAGTTCGTTGTTCAGATAGAATACGCAGTTGTCCGCCCTTGCTTCCTTGTAGCTGCGGGTTGGAACCCTCATTTTCGATTCCCCAGTTTTTGTCCTTCTCAACAGTATATATTCCACCTCTTTAATATTAATCGTCACTACGTTGTTGGAGATTCATTTCATAAGTGCGATTTTTCAGACGGAGGAAGGTGAGTACTTGAAGGTTAGAAGCTCGAGCGATGACGACCATCCATCTCATAATCTTCCCAGAGCACAGTCTTAGGATATGGGTTGCGGACGAACTTTTCAGCCATGGGGTAGTGAGGTCATATTTAATATGATGCTGCATACCTGGCAGGAGGTTAATACGGTGCTGGAAGAGTGGATGCTTGTCGGCATCGGAGGCGTGCGAGTGTGCCGGTCGAAAGCCACTTGCGTGTAATAGGTCAAGGTGTTGCGATAGAAAGCCTGTATCGTCAGCGCCTGTAAGGGAAATGAAAAACCAATGTTGGCACAGTTCTCAACGGGTGCATTTTTCAATGATTCGCCACCCGCCATTGGACCCACAGCTGCCCAATAATCAGCATAGAACGAGGCAAGACGTTGACTGCCATAGCCACCTTCTGATATTCCAAAGATGTAGATGCGGTCTGGCATCCACCTTACCATCGACACGGAAGCGACGAATGAGTTTCTCCCAAGCAAACTGCTTAGCTACCTGCCACCAACGATAGTAATCGCCTTTCGTTAGAATTTGCGGAATGAAATAGAGTGAAGGATCATCTTGAAATCTGTTGCCTAAGATAAGTCCCATGGGACCATTCTTGTGCTTTTAGGACCTGAGCCATGCAAGTAGAGAACAACGGAAGTTTTTCCTGCTGCGCTTCCCTTTAAACCATAGTAGTAAGCGCATGACGGCATCCTGTTTCCATGCTTCAGGTAAATTCCACGAAGCTTTTACGCCCTTCTGTGGGTCTTCAGGCTTCGCAAGTTTCTGTTCATTCAACTCACGATTTGCGTCACACCTACCGCCCACACCATCTTTTGGTTTTGAGCAATATCTTTGCGTTTTATCAGTTGCTGTATATCTGTAGTATAGGTCTTGTTACGTTGAAAGGCATCTTTGCTCTGCTGCTCCTCATTCTGCTTCATTTTTAAGCGTTTGAAGAAAGTTTTTCACTTTCTCTTGCATATTACTTCCCTGTGCATGCACATTGTCAGCAATAGTAGAGAGTGCGAGCGTTAAACTCACAGTTACGATAAAGTTGTTGATATGCTTCATTGTGTTTGTCTTTGTGTCTTTAATCTATTTGTTGGGTTTAATCCTTTAAATGATTTAGTTTTGCACACAAGGTAAGCATTTTTAGAGAATTGTGCAAGAGCCTCACCCCAACCCCTCTCCGAATGGGAGGGGTAGATCTGATATACCCTACAGATGGATTGGTATTATAGATTTGTATAATACATTTAATATCTTTTATAGGGATATCACGGTAATCACTCCCTCTCCATTCGGAGAGAAAACTGGGGTGAGGCTTTATTAGAATCCACTGCCTGATGGTGGAGGACCAGAGGACGTCCACCGCCATAGCCTTTCTTTTTCCATCTGGACGTGGAGCCATTCAGAGTACATTGCGGTCGAAGTCAGGACCATCCTTTTGGCTTTGACATAGCATTCTTACCACCAAAGAGATTCAGGCGATAAGTGGCACGCAGCATGACGTAGCTGTTAATGCTATTGTATTCAGTGTCTGTACGACTCATTGAGTTGATGACACGTGAGAGTTGCTCTGTTGATGTAAGATGTCATAGAACTGCAAACTGAATGTCAGTGCGTTACTCTTCAACATACTCTGTGAGTTGCGCATTCCAAAGTAGTTCGTTCGTATTCAGAGCGGCATCATTATATCCACGACGGCTGTTCTGGTGAAGGTCCGTGGAGATACTCATGTTCCAAGGAAGGTTAAGACTCAGCGTTCCACCGTATGCAAACTGCCAAGTACGCAGGTTGTTAACACTCTGCAGGTTGTTTTTTGTGTTTGTGTAGTCAACAGAACCATCCAACTCGAGCTCTAACCAGAAGTACGATAGCTGGCAGCAAGTCGTTCTCCAAAGGTCAATGACTTTGTTATATTCTTCTCTAAGTTGCTTGTTCTGTTTAGTTGCAGATAGCTGACATTGCGTTGAAGTTTGCACGGGTGAAAGTATGGAGGTTCCACACACGGCTGAGTCGATACTTGTATTGTACATCAATCCTGCATCGGCATCCCAGTTACCATTCACATTCACTGGTTGTACGGTACGTGCGCCGGTAGTAGCGTCGTAGGTCACACTATTGCCGATAGCATTTCGTGTCGTTGAGAAGTTTGCAAAAAGTCATCAATGCTTGTGAGTGACTCTGCTAAAGGTGTTATAGAACAAACGGAAGTTATTGGTGAGTAGGGCTTCAGACCTGGGTTACCAACTGCGATGTTCTGTGGGTCAGTGTTATCGACAATGCTCAGCAACTGACTCATCGTAGGCTGAGTTATCGAACCCTTATAATTGATACGCAGATTGCTTTGTTCGCTAAACTTATAGCGGAAGTCGAAGGTAGGACTCAGTTGAAGACAGTACGTGTCGTGTCAACATGAACACTGAGATAATCCTGCATATAGGGTAGAGTGCTGTGGTTGGAACATTACACCCACGTTCATCTTCCATTTATCACGAAGCATTCGCATCATTACCTGCATGTCGTGTGTATAAGTGCGATACTCAGAGTAACGACTCAAGTTATCATCGAGATAGCTTGCCAATGGATTGGTAAGCAGTCCGAGATAGTTATCCCATGAGCGGTAAGCTGGTTGCAGACTACCGAAGGTTCCTGATGGCATTGCAGAGAGGTCGTGGTGTCACGATCGCTCTTTGAGAAGCCATACTTAAACTGATAGCTGAATTGCAGATAAGTTTTGCGAGCAATTGGTTCGCTGTAAGTTGCCTGCAAAGCATAGTCCCAGCTCTTTGTTGGCATGAGGTTGTAACGATAAGCCCTATAAGTAGAGTCGTTCCCGAGTGCATCCCGTAATTGGAAATACTGAATGTCTTGTGTTGAGAATGTCTTTGAATCGGAGTCGCTATAGTTGCCATCTACACGTAAGGTAACATTTCGTCCGTTGCTGGAGAGCTTGCGATTTACCTGTAACATAGCATCCCAAAGCAGTGGTGTTGCCATAGCTGATGGTCATGTTACGTTGTGTATTCACCATTAACCCTAATGCTTTCAGCTGTACGATAGAGTTGTTGACAAAGGGTCGTCAACAGTTTCGTAAGGGTCAGCGTTATAGGAAGCAGATGAACTAACGACTTGTCCATCGTTCTTTGAAAGTCTGAAGCTCGGACGGAACATGATATTCCACACCGAGTCAGGACGCCACTCTAAGCGGAAACGACCATCCCAAGAGTTTGTTCTGGTGTATTCTTGTGCCAGTCGATTTGCAAACGAACCCTGTTGTGCTACGAAGTTTTTCGCTTGACACGCGTGAGTTCAAGTCGCCATTAGAGTGGTTCCAACGCACTACCATCCCATTGCAACGTTGTCCCGTTGTCATAATTCATGTTCAAACCTACCATCTTCGTTGCGTTCAAACCCTGTCGTACGCCACCGAAGCCACCACGTGGACCACCACCGAAGCCCATGTCGTTGACATTATTGGCTGAGGCAAAAGCCCATCATGCGGAATTTACTATTGAAGAAGGCACCCATTGCCTTCTCAGGTAGCAGTACTCTGTTCCGATACCCAAGTCAATGTTTGAGAATAAACCCTTGTTCATTCCTCGCCTTGATGCCAAAGTCGAGTACGGTTGACTCGTTGCCATCATCTATACCCGTCACACGCGTCAAGTCGCTCTTCTGGTCGTAAGACTTGATGGTCTGCACTGATTGACGTTGGGAGATTCTTCATAGCAGTCTTGGTATCGCCCACCATGAATTCTTTTCCATCAACAAGAATCTTCTTAACTTCCTTACCATTGATTTTTATCGTTCCGTCGCTTGACACTTCCGCACCAGGCAATCGCTTCACAAGGGCTTTCAATGGTTGAACCTTCTGGCACGCGATAAGCCGAAGCATTATACTGAAAGGTGTCTGCCTTCACGACAACTTTCGGCGCACTTGCCGTAACTTTTACCTCTTTCAGTGTATGAGAATCCACTTGGAATTCTAACTGACCTACTGAGACGTCTTGCTCATTGGCAATCGTGATGTTTTGAAAAATAGTCTTGTAACCAACATATGATGCTTTCAAAAATAAATCAGTAGTTTGTAGGAGCGGTAACCTTAAAAGCTTCCCGCTTCATCTGACGTTGCGCCAACAACATAGCTACTGTCCTGCTTCAACAGCTGAACAACAGCAAATGGCACTTTCTCCTTTAGTTCTGCATCATAGAGCGTTCCTGTAACGGTTCTGTTCTGTGCCAGCATTGTAACAGCGCTGGTCAGCAAAAAGAACAAATGTCAACAGTCTTTTTACCATAAGTTTATTGTTAATTTCTAAATCTTGTCGTTGAACGATATGTATGACGAAGAGAAAGTGAAAAGGTTTAATGCAGGTTAATATTTTTATTGAGAAAATATTTTTAAGGTGCTTATATGTAAGAGGGATTTGGAGTCTAAGGAGGAATATTCTTTTGTCCTTTTGTGGTGCAGAAGTTATTTGATAGTAAAACAACTTGCAAACATTGCACATGGCTGGAGTGATGTGCGCAAAAACATTGGTCTGATTATTAAAGTGTGTGAAATAACTATGTGTTTTTATGTTTGTGTAGAAAGAAAAAGGCGTATTTTTGTATTGAACTTTAAGAGGGAAAAGCCTATGAGACAGAATATTATTATATCAAAACAGTTCAAGAGTGAATTAGCTGCAGCCATCTCGGAATGTGAGAAGGATAAGATTTTTGTACTCGTTGATGAAACGACACACGAGAAGTGCTGGAATCTTATCAAGGATGACTTCTGTCTGAGAAATGCACAAGTGATTACGATTGGCACGACTGATAGTAGTAAAACGCTGGAAACGTTGGCTTCTGCATGGGAAGCATTGCAGCAGGGAGGTGCTACGCGCCACTCACCGTTGATAAACCTTGGGGGATGGTGACCGACCTCGGTGGTTTTGCGGCTTCAACTTTCAAGCCGGGGTATCAACTTTATTAATATCCCAACGACGTTGCTTGCGATGGTAGATGCCAGTGTGGGCGGTAAGACGGGTGTGAACTTTGGTGGATTGAAGAATGAAATTGGCGTGATTAGTGAGGCGGATGCAGTCCTGCTGAACACTGAATGGCTTAAAACCTTAGATGATGAAAACATACGCAGCGGTTATGCTAGAGATGTTGAAGCATGGATTGATCGCTGATGAAGCCATGTGGGCAGAGTTGATAAACTTTAATCTTGCTCAGCCAGATTTACAGCAGTTGAGTGGAATGCTTGGCAAGAGTGTGAAGATAAAGGAACGTATTGTAGAGGCAGACCCGTATGAAAAAGGTTTGAGGAAGGCATTGAACCTCGGTCATACCTTCGGTCATGCGTTTGAGTCATGGGCATTGAGAAGAGTCCTATTCTTCATGGTTATGCAGTAGCCTTCGGCTTGATAGCTGAGCTTTATCTGTCAGTAGTGAAGGCTGATTTTCCAACCGACCGTATGCGCCAGACCATCAACTTCATTCGTGAATATTATGGCACATTACCTATAACATGTAATGATTATCCACGGCTCATTGATCTCATGCATCATGACAAGAAGAATTGTGGTAATGAAATCAATGTCACGCTTTTAGGTGGTGTGGGTGATATCCGTATCAACCAGTCTGTTAGTGAGGATGAAGTTAAGGAGGCCCTTGATTTTGTGAGGGAAGCGTAAACCCTTTGAATTTTGAGGTTTGAACTTTGAACTTTATGATTTGGGTTAAACCTTTGACCCTTATCCTTAACTATTTATCAAGTTCATCATACCCCACTTTAATCTATTTGGGCTCCCCTCTTTTCGGAGGGGCTGGGGAGGCTTCCCACACTCCTCTTCCTCCTGCCTTCTCCAACTCACTCTTTGGTTGTTGTTGTGGTTGGTCGCTTGGAGTATCAAGTTCTGTAGCCTTGTTGATTCGCATACGGGCTCATCTTGTCGATGGTCACATCCAAGGGAACATACTCATCGCTCTTAGGGTCAGGTGAGCCAACACTTGCACCAAAGTAAAGTTTGTCGCCTTCTGCACGGTCAAACATGAAGCCAAGAAGTGCGCCATTCTTACCATATTGGTTATCAGTAAATTCTCTGAAATCATCCTTCGTGAGTGTTCGGTCATAGAAAGATGAGCCATCATGGCGGAGAATCTGCACTTGAAAACTTATTATCGTAGTATTTACGTCCGTCTTCATCACTGACGACAGTCAACGACTTATCTGCAAAACGATGAATGCGAATCGTGTAAGTGCTTCCCATCCATTCAACCTTCTTTTCATATTTGAATTCAGTCATTGATTGTGGACCTTTCGGCACTTTTTGGTTTCGGTGCTATCTTCGTGATAATATCGTTTGATTTCTTTTCTTGCTTGCAGGCTGTGATACCAAAACGCACAAGCCTATAACTAATAGATGTAATACTTTTCTTGTCATAATACGTTATTCTTGTACGCAAAAGTACGGATTTTCTTTGAACCCTGCAAATGTGTGGTCTAAAAGATAGTTTCGCCGGCGGCGCAATGAGAGTCATGGCTCAGGGCATTAAATGAGATTTGTACACAGAACCCTTCGCAGGTATCAACAGCTACTTGCACCGAAAGTGTTAAGCTATAATCTCATGATGATAGAACTATAAGATTGGTGCGGGGCATGAACACGGATGGTGCGGAGGCCCCACACGGACTGTGTGAGGCTCCACGATGCCTATTAAGCCTTTGTTGTTTTTAGTCGATGGTAATAATAAAAAGGATGCACGTGTGCATCCTTATGAGATTCTGTTTGAAAATCAATAGAGTTACATTGTAATTTGTTTTTGGAAGTATCGTAAGATGCTATCAGGGGATGACCTCTTATATAGGCTCCTTAATCAGCTTGAATACATTCCTTAATCAACTTGATAAAATTCTCTTCGCCCAATCCTGAACGCTCAGAAGCTGTACGAACAGTAGCCTTCTTAAGAATCAACTTACCCAATGGGGTGTTCAACATCTTGAAAGAGGGATAGCGAGAAGCAAGTTCCTTCTTCAGATTTGGATAGGCTGCAAAGAGGTCTTTCAGACGGGTATCAGGAGTAATCTCTATTGGCGCATCTGATTGAGCAGCTGTTGACTCCTCGCCTTCTTTGTCTGATGACGTGGTGTCTTTAGCCTCCTCCGTATCTTTTCCTGCCCAAGTTAGTAAGGTTTGCAACCTGTCAACTCACGGATATGTGTACAATCCTGCATCATCTCCAGGACACCACGGAAGCGACCCTGTGCATCGCGTACTGCAGAAATAGACGATGTAGATAAACACTTCTGGCTTGTTAATCCAGAACTCAGCCTTGTCTTGTTCGCCACTGCGGAACTTCTCAACGATTTCCTCAACGATATGAACACTCTTGCGTGGATGGCAGTTAGATACCTGACGTCCAATGACATTCTTTGAGCGTGAGAGACGCGATGGTCGGTATCAGAATAGAATTTCACCAACTCTGTTTTCATCTACGAATGAGATGTCAACAGGCAGATGCTTATAGATAAGGTTTATCTGCTCTAAGGTCAGCTTACCTGTTGCCACATCCAGTTCCTGCTGTAGCCTCTGCTGAGTAACCATACTTGCTGAGCAATGCTTGGAGGTCTTCTGCAAATCCTTGCTGTGGTGCTGATTGTTGATTGTTGGGTGTTGATGGAGTATCCACTTTGAAGAAGGCAAAACCAATCTCTTGATCGCCTGACTTCATATCCTCAAACTCGTCTGCAGAGATAAGAGCGTAAGAAGTAGGGTAGAGAATGGTGTCTTCTTTTTCCATCAGGTCGCGTGCATAGGCAGTGAGTTCGCCTTGTGCTTTGATGAGCCTCTTCATCGCCAGCTTCAAGAAGACGCTGTGACTCCTTAATCTTGTCATGAACGATATCGTCGAAGTTCCACATCGTTGTTGTTGGTCGGTCAAAGCCTTTCTTCTCCAAAAGTGGATAGAGCTGGTTTCGCTTACGCTGGTAGTGGATAGGATATTGACTTATCTGGTCATAGAGTTCTAACCACTGATTCTTAATGACAGGATATTGCATCAAGTCTTCAACTGCAAGTAGCAGTCGGCGCATCTCGTCATTCTCCTTGTAATAATGTAGCCAGTGGATGGTCTTCAGGAACATCAGGACGGCTGTAATCCATAAAGCCTTCAACGAGTTCGATTATCTTGCGCATGTCAGCACGAATACACTCGTCGTCTTCGCGCGATTTCATATTTTTGTTCGATGAAAGCAAGGTGATAAGGACGAATCTTTCCAACCTTTTGTCTATCACTTCGCGTGCCTCTTCTAGTGAGCTGACCTGTTTCGTACTTTTCTTCAAGCTCAAGCATTACTCTGCATTTTTCTCCATCTCGATTGCTGGGAGAAAGTCTTTCATCTTATTTGTCATAACTTTGTTACTGATTTTATTATTTCTGATGCAAAGGTACTGTGTTCTTGGGAAATAGGAGGATAACAAATGTTACCTATTAAAGTTAAAATAATGATAATTTGTTACTTATGTTACTGTGATGGTTTAGTCTGATTAATGTTTTCTATCCTATCACTTTATGTTGATGAATCAGCTATATGACGAGGTGAGACGTTAACGCTCAAAGTTTTCAAAAAATGGGATGTAATCATTTTGTCACATCCCCTAATTGTTTGAGTTATTTAATTATCAGCTTCTTACCATTGACGAGATAAACGCCCTTGCGTAGCACTTTTAGCTTGAAATACCTTTGGCTACACAAGTACCATTCAGACTATAAACGTCGAAGGTGGCTGTGTCAGCTTTTTCTAATGTGTTAATGCCATTCGCTGCAGATTTAATGGTTAGGACCGCAGTTGAATAGTCGAACTTATAGTTCTTAGCTTCAGCATTGCTCACTGTAATCGTATATGTACCAGGCACGTTGTAATCAGTAACCTTTTTCACCATCCTTATCTGTGATAATGAAGGTAGGCTCTTTTCGCCAGTGTGATTGACGTCTCATCATTCTGTAAACTATCAATAGTATATTCGAATGAAGGAGTCTGTCCAACCTCGATGGTCACATCTTTTGCATGCATCTTTGCTGTTGCTTTGTTTACGATAAGATAACCATTGGCAAATTCTACCTGTTCTTCGGTTATTGTTCCTCGTGTTACGACAATGGCATACTTACCTACAGGCGATGTCTTTGTAGCCTCGCATGATAGTTCCAGCGTACCTTCAACTAATCGCCCTTGAGTTGCCAACCAAGCTGTGGATTCTCGCTTCCGGTATGTACGAATTACATTACGAGCCTTAATGGTTGTACCAAACTCTACAATGTCGAAATTCTTCCACTGCGCATTGCGCTTATAGAGGTTTTTCGTTCAGAAGGAATCTGGAGCTTTATTTCACTCTTGTTGATGTCGGTAAAGGCATTGCGTCCTAATGATGGAACTACTTTTTGCATAGAGACGGATAACACCGAGAGCGTTATTACTAGAGAAGACCTCATCGCCAATGGCTGTAATGGTGTTAGGGGAGATTAATCGTCGATAATCTACCATCCAGAGAAGCCATAGTTGTGAATCTTCGTGATGCCCTTTGCTACATTGTAGTCGCCCTTGTTGTTTGGTAACACGGCGATAAGTTCCTTTGAATCCTTTGTCATCAAGGCATGACCATCAAAGACATAGTTCTGTCATCACCTGTTGGAATACTTATTTCTTCGAGTCGAAGTACTCTTCCAAACGCACCATCACCGATAGCAGTGATTGTCTTCGGCAGGATAAGATTACGAATTGACCTACAATTGAAGAAGGCACGCTCAGGAATCCATTGTCAGTTGTTGTCAGCTGACGCTTTTCATCAGCAAGATAAGGCTCACGCCACTTACGATAACAGCATCGCCAAGGTCGAGGTGAGGTAGCATGCTGCGCTGGACGAGTTCCGTCAGGGTTGTTACCTGCCATTTGACGGATAGTGCGGAGGTCGGTTGAGTTAATTTTTCCATTGACTTTCAATGATGTTATTTTACTCTTTTATAGAGTCAACAATGAGTTCATTGAGTGTTCCAGGCTTTTTCGACGTTGACAGTCTCCTCAAGAGGAGTTGTTTTCTCTCCTCAATACCGATAATCATATCTTGGTTTTCGAGAAATTGATACGACTTAGGGTTGAGTAGGGCAATGTCATAGTATCCATCTCCAGAACCTTCCCATCCCCAGTTGATCCAAACCTTACCTGTCTCATCATATCCACTGAGAACGAAGGCGTGTCCACCATTCTTTTTGTCATCACCTCCATAGAAGATAGCACGACGCTCATTAATCTCATTATATATGATGTCCATCCATGCTTCTTCAGTGTATTTACGGCGTATCAACATCTGAGTCGTCTCTGGATAGCCAAAGTTTCGTCTGAGTCCTTGAGCGCATTCTCGGTGTAGGGTTCCTGATCCATCCGTAGCATAGTTCATGTCGGCAGCACACCACAATCCAGCATCAACCTAGCAACAGCATTGCCTTGTTCCTTTGTGTAGCGTCCTTTGTAACTATCAAGCATGTTTGCATAGTCATAAAAACTCTCTTCATAGTTGACGGTCACTAGTTTCTTTGTGCCATCAGCTTGTTTACGTAAACAGAATGGGTCCCAATACCTTTCTCTGGTCCCACTTGTTATAATACACAATCTGTGCCAAGCGGTGGCAACACAACCTGTTACGGTACGTCCTGTGCTACCATAGGCCCTGCCATGTGCCAGTACCTGACGTTGTTCCTTCAGGACAGAGGTTGTTGTAAGGTCTCTCTTGTCCCCATTGAGAAGAAATTAATGAAGGGATTTTAGCTTCATACTTACTTTGGTCAGGGGCAATCATAGTACGTAGCTTTGCCTGACTTTACCACGCCATTGATAGCTTCTTCTGCAGCTGCTAGATACCACTTTAAGCCATCGTTGTTTGTTTGTTTTGTCGAATGTAGAACTTGAATAGCCAATGATGTCCGGTAGGAGATCGTCGTTACTAACAATGACGAAAACCACCATTGTCATACCCCATGACTGTAAAAGCTTTGTTTGCGAGGAGGGCTCTGGGCTCTCCCGTGTTTGCACTTGCCATCGATAATGATGGGTTTGTTTGAAGAACTTGGCTGCTACAGCTCTGATCACTGCTTTTGATCTAGGTGCTGCCGTTATCGTTAGTGCTGCTATGAATGTAAATAGCAGTGCTAGGAATAATCGTTTTTGAAAGTCATAAAAATGATAGATTATTGGTTTATGCTGGCTTTACGTCATCAGTATATCGAGATTTACTTTATCTTGTGACGAGACCAGTTTTCCCCTTGCTTAATATTAAAGGAGAAGGATACGAACCGCAACCCTTCAGAAGGTTTCGGTTCCGTTAGTTCAATCCTTTTTATGGACTGCGTTCAGTTCATTATTTAATGATTCTCTTTTGACCATTGATGATATAGATACCCTTAACCAATGATTTCAGGGTCTTAGCATCTTTAGAAGTAGTTTACCATCAATAGTGTAAACATCATAGAGAATCTCACCATTAGCGCCTATCTTCTCGATGGCTGTTACAACAAGTTGGATAGGTTCAGACTCTGCACCATCAGCATAAACAGCTGTAACGCTGTAATTATGGTCTTTTCCGTCAGAAACTAAATCAGCACTTTCCAGTTTGACACTATTTGCGAGGTATTCACCATCACAATGAGATGTTGTAAGAAACAGGTCCTGTGCTACCCTCGTAAGTAATGTCGTCAATCATGAAGATGAAAGCCTGGTCTTTAGAAGTGTTGTGATGTATAGCGAAGTACCTTGTTCCTTCTGGTACATCAAACTTCACTTCTGTCCATGTAGCAGTACTCTGCTCGTGTGTTTCACCCATCTTCTGGAAGCTTGCCTTCTGGTTGTCAGTGTCTTGACACGAGCACATCAAGCTCTCCTTGCCATACGACTTATCTGATGAATTAACGTTTGTTAACCCAGAGACTGATGGTCTGTGCTTTACCAGAAAGCATTGGTAGAGATGAGCCAGTTGCTTGAAGAGGTAAGTTTCTTGTCTGCACCTACCTGATAAATAGCTACAAGTGACTTGGCACCAGAGTGTGGGTCGAGACCCTGACCAGTCTTAAAGATGTCGCAGGCTGCCAGTCCATGAATGCAAACTGCTCACCTTAGTGGTGATAAGCGCCATCCTTAGCAAAGTGAGGGCAGCATGAATCCATGGTCTTCATCAATGGTTGTCCAGTTACCGAATGATGTGCTCCAAGGTTCATAGCTCTCAAAGTCGTCAGTTACTTGTTCAGTCTTTTGAATTAGGAGCGTCCCATTTTAGTTTAAGCTTGTTGGCGTCAACCTTTTCACTTGTGAGGTTCTGTGGTGCAAGTACGTCAGCTGCCTTGCAGTTGATGATTGCTTCAGACTCATTTATTCTCTGTGTCGAGGTCTTCATCAAGTGTTACTGTAGCCTTCACGTTAAGTGTCTCTGACTTGTCAAGTGTGGTTGTTCATAATCAATATTATACTCCTTCTTGTCCAAGCAGGTTGGTAGTCAATATTATCTTCCTTAATAAGCTTACCATTAACAGTGAGTTCGAGCTTGGCATTCTTTAGTTCGTCGAGGTCCAATGTTTTGTGACCTTGACGTTGATGTTTTGCCATCTGTCCCTTTATGACGTTTTTCTGTTGCTGTTACTTCAACAGCTGCATCATTCTGTAATGGGTCAACGATGTTGATGTTGTCCATGTAAACAGGGACCTTTGTAATGGAATCTGCTTTACCAATGATACGCAAGAAGACAAAATTCTTCGGGTCGTCAGGTCGGTAGGAACATCTACGATGAAGCTCTTCCATTGACCATTTGTAGTAGTAACATTAGCCTTTTCGCTACTCCAAACAGGGTCAGTTACTTCACCATTCTTCTTAGCAAAGCGTAATTCAACCTTTGTTGAGCGTTTTTCGTCAGCGCGATAGTAGAATATCAGCTTTGGTTCGTCAGCTCCACGGAGACTGATCTTACCTGTCACCAGTGCGGATGTTCCAGGTTGTGAAGGATTGAAGACGATAGCTCCATTGTCATTGTCAGAAGATACATCCTTGGTGACTTTACATGTGGTGCTGTTGTTTTGGACGCTCTAAGCCTATGAACTGACCTTCGATAGAACCATTCTTGAAGCTGTTGTGGAATGGTAATGTGTAAGGCTTACCGATGATGAAACCACCAACTGCCCAACTACTTTCGCCAGCTTCATTAGATGCCTTGATAGCTCAGTACTTATAGGTCTGGTCACCTTCATTTGTCTTAAGACCTTGAACGGTGTATTCCGTCTTACCCTTAAACTTAGCAAGCTCTTCGTCAAGTTCGCCCCCGTCAGTGACATCATTTACCTGATAAGTCACCTCTGCAGGAATAATAACACCATCATGACTACCAGTAGGAACGTCCCACTTAAGTAAAGCTGATGATACGAGGTCGGTTGCTGCAATCTTACCCAACTTAGGAACGTCCTGTCCAACATATACTGATACGTTTGCTTTTCAAACCAAAGTCAGCATCGTTGTAGGCAATAACTTCGTAGTTGTTCATACCCTGAACAGCTGCCTCATCGACAACTTCCTGCTCACTACCTGGAGTTGGATTTTACAATTTCTTAACAAGACGATTTTCGTTAAGAACAACAATCTTTGTAATGTTTGTCAAATCGGATTTGTCAACTGCCTTTGACGGAGCTTTGAACCTCAGTGTGGCTTTCAGTGCACCTGTAGGGTCAGCTGTAGCGGTGAGATTCTGAACTGTTTCGGAGCTTTCTCGTCAGCTGCAACCTCAATTGATAGGTTGTCGAGGAAGATAGAGAACATGTTAGGATCTGATATTCCGTGGAAGCCAACATAAAAGTTTCCATCTGAAGTAGCCTTTTATCTGGTACCTGTAAAGGTCTTATAAGTGCTACTATTCAGTACGGTTTTAGGAAGCAACTCACCCGTCATTGCTTCTGCTGTGTTGTTTGTTCCCCACTTTACTTCTAAGCGTTCTGGATAAGTAGCGCCACCAACAGCCATCGCCTGGAATGAAACGTTGTAAGTCTTACCCGGCTTCATGTGAATTGGAGGAGTTATCAACCAATCGTCACCATGGTTCTTAGGATCATATTTGCACTTAAAGACTCCGCCCTTGGCATCACTCCAATACCATGTGCTATTGTCATTATTAGCATCGATAATGGTGTAGATCAAAGAGCTTTCCTTCGTTGCGAAGTCATCGCTGAATGGAACCTCAATGGCATTACCATAAATCTCTCCATTGGTAGTAGCTATAGCACTCTTCTTAGTTGAGTTGATAGCCTGTACAGAATAAGAGTAAGAAGAGAGTTTACCCTTGGTAATTGTTTCGCTGAATGTTGTATCTGTCTGGTATGTAGAAACTTTTTCAGATTGTCCACCTATGTTGCGGAAGACATCATAAGTAAGTTGACCAATGTAGCCGTTGTGTACACCTTCCTTAGGAGCTTCCCATGTTACGGTTGCTTTGCCATCTTTGTCAAGTGTCAACTGCAGATTCTCTACCTCTTCTGGGCTGTCATTTCCAATGTACATAGAAAGTTTTGCACGTGGACTCTCACCAGCCTCATTGCTGAGAATAACGATGAAGTTTGTTACACCTTCATCTACTGTTAAATCGGTGGAAACTTCTTTTTCCAGCTTCAGCTGTACCCTTAGAAACTTCAGTACTGTTAACATAAATGGTGTAATTAACATTACCTGTTAACGCACTACCATCGAATTTCTTTTGTAGGTACATTGAACTTCAGTTTACCTGTGACTGCACCTGTTGCGAATTCAGCTTTTTAACTCTTCAGCTGCTGCAGGAGCGCCGCTAGCAGTAGCTTTGGCAGGGAAGGTAAGAGCCATAAGTGTAAGTGGTGTTGGATAGCTACCAACTGGTGTTACATGACCTGTTGCGAGATCGACGGTGTAAAGTTCAAACTTGCCATCTTTATCCGTAGATGCCCAGTAGAACTCATTCGTTCGGCTATCAAATTCACCACTCTGATGATAATAACGACCTTCATCATCGGTGAGATTTATGCCTGTTGAACCCTTCAATGTCTCGGTACCTGTCTTACGATCAATCTGATAGAGGTCGCCTTCTTTTACTGATACCATAGGCATATCCATCATTGGCAATACCGAGTGCTACATACGTATGTGCTGCAGGAGCGATCGTTGTACGGACTAGATTTTTTTGTAATCAATTACACCCCACCTGAAGCTATCAAGATTTGCTGTGTAGAATTCACCGAAGATTTCACCTGTCTTTTGGGTCGTTAGCTGTTTCTAAAGCAAGGAGTGAAAAAGTCGCTAGAATAACCTGGCTCTTCTGTTAGTTGCCAGTTTGTTGTGTTGAAAAGCAAAGTGCTTTTAGAAGAATAATACCAAGTTGTGACAAACTGGTATCAAGGAACATACCATGGAGTTCGTTGTCAACCATGCCACTTCCTCCATTAAAGTTGGCTTGCGTGTAGTTTATCAATTGCTCAAAATTGATAGGGTTCTACTGGATGGAAGGAGAACATACCACCCAAGTCTTTTGATACAATATTTCCCCACATGGTAAGTTCGGGATTTACTGTAGCTATGTTCTTCGTAACTTTTCGGACGAATCGTTGCCATAGGAGTGAAGAACGGTGATGGTGTTTCCATGGAAAGTGTTTTCCCCAGGAGTTTAGGAGTAGGTCCTGAGCTGGTCTAACTTTTGCTGCTCTGTCTCCTGTGTGATTTGTGACTTGGTAATGAGTAGTGACCTCTCTACCCTCTTGTTTCACTTGTGCGGAAACTTGCAATACTGCCATGGTTGCAGTGAAAATTGCAATAAGTTTAGTAAATCTTTTGCTCATTCTTACATGGTTTTAATTAATAATAGAGTTATTTAATACTCATGATATAGTTTTCGCAAATATATTAAAAAGTTGCAATGGATGCAAACGGATTTAAGAAAATATTTGAATTTAATTAATGATTTAAATATTTTTATTGCACAAAACTAATGATTTATGCAATTATGAAGTGATAAAAATGAAAAATAATAAACAAAATGTTGGTTTTAAAAACGAAATGATAAGTTTTATTGTAAACAAAAATTATCATTGAAACTAGTACTTTAAGTTATGTCTGTCTGACCAAATCTTATCTTAACCTTTTATCTTAAGTTTTAATTAGGGCTCTATAACGAATCGTGTGGGTTGTGTGTTGATATTCCATCGGTTTGGTGCGGGTGCTTAGCACGTTTGGTGCGGGTGCTTAGCACATGTGGTGCGGATGGTATGCACAACATGTGCGAAGGGTTAACACCATTGCTGTATATGATAGGGTAGGGATTTAATGTGCGTTAAGCATATTAAAATGAAGGTCAATCTGGAGTTGTGTATAGTTGGAGGCTATACTTTTTTCAACAATATTTTTATGCTCTATGACGAATTACCCACACGATTCGTTAAAGAGCCTTAATTAGTAGCAATGTTTGAGCATCATGTGAAGTGAGTCTGATACCATGAAAAATGATATTTTGGGATTTATCCCATACATTGCGATTCCTTTATAACGCCAAATATACTATAAGAAAAGGTGAGTTTCCCAGATTTTATTTGTATTTTTGCAGTTCCAGTTGGATGGTCTGTCGCTATTATAATTACAGCGTCATGGTAAGATGTCCTCAAGACGACAAGATAAGGGATAGATTCTAGTGTACAGAGGATTATGAGGAATTTTTGATAAAGTTATTGGTAGCAAATTGTTATGGATAAGAATGCATGAAGCATCTCTCTGTAAAGCTTGCAGTTGCCTGATGATTATAGAAATGATGTATGTAGGATTGGCTCCCGACTTTTTAATATTGAATTGATTAGCGCTGGATCGAAGACTCCACGGATTTGTGCTTAACAAGACTGGAGCGTAGGATAGGTTCCTTCTAAATAAATTAATAAAATTATTTATGGTACAGAAAAAACATTATGAAGGGTTGACTGGCACAGAGGGTGTTGAAGAGTCGTGAGCAATACGGGGCTAACGTGTTGACGCCTAAAGAGAAAATTTCTCTATGGGAGACAGTTCTTGGAGAAAGTTTGAAGATCCGCTGATTATAGTTTTGCTCATTGCGGGTTTTCTCTCAATATGCTATCTCTTGTTGGGAATATTGGGGCTTTCATAATGAAGATGGAGCAGCTGTTTTCTTTTCGAGCCAGTCGGTATTTTTTTATAGCTATCCTTTCTGGCTACGGGACGATTGCTTTCTTTTTTGAATGAAAAGCGGATAAAGAGTTTGCTATTCTCAATCAAGTGAATGACGAAGAGGAGGTGGAGGTCATCAGAAATGGAAATACAACGACTGTTGCTAAAAAAGATATTGTAGTTGGCGATATTGTTATTATCAATACGGGTGCTGAGATTCCTGCTGACGGTAGGTTGTTGGAGGCAATCTCATTGCATGTTGATGAGTCTACACTGAATGGAGAGAGCGTGCCTGCTCATAAATCAGTAAAACGAAGAGGAGTTTGAAAAAGGATGCTTCATACGCTACGAACCAGGTGTTACGTGGTACGAAGGTAATGGAGGGGCATGGTATCTTTAAGGTTGAGGCTGTAGGCGATAGGACAGAAAATGGTAAGGTGTTTGAGGCTGCACAAATTGATGATAGCGTTAAAACACCTCTTAGTGAGCAACTTGATGGACTGAGTGTGCTTATTACTAAACTAAGTTATGTCTTTGCAGGACTTATCATTGTAGGTAGATTAATGGTGTTTTTCCATTGGAGTCCTATTGTTTGGACCTTGACAATTCCTACATTCGCATTTTTTTGGCTTGTTATCACGAAGTTTGATGGTTGGAAATGGTATTCGAAAACAATTAGCACTATAGCGTATTTCTGTATTCTGATGGCGTGTGTGATTGTTTTCCACGATTGCCTCATGCCCGATAAGAGTATGGCAGGATTATTTGCTCATGCACTGAATACAATGATGATTGCCGTTACATTGATTGTTGTTGCGGTACCAGAAGGCCTTCCTATGGCTGTGACGTTGAGCTTGGCTTATAGTATGCGCCGAATGATGAAGACCAATAATCTTGTACGTAAGATGCATGCGTGTGAGACAATGGGGGCTACAACAGTTATCTGTACGGATAAGACGGGTACGCTGACGCAGAATCAGATGCGTATTTATCAAACTCAATTCTATGCTTTAGCTAATCAGACATTAGATGATGGTCTTGCTTCTTGTTTGTTGAAAGAGGGGATAGCTGTCAATTCTACCGCCTCAATAGATTATACGGATGCAAGTAATCCTAAGGTTCTGGGCAATCCTACTGAAGGAGCATTACTACTTTGGTTGAAGGATAATCAGGTTTCTTATCAGGAACTGAGAGAGGCTGTGCAGGTTGTTGATGAACTCCCTTTTACTACAGAACGGAAGTATATGGCAGTGCTTGTCAACTCTGCTTTGATGGAGGATAAGCAGATTCTCTATGTGAAGGGTGCGCCAGAGATTGTCTATGGTCTTTGCAAACAAACTGATTGTAATGTGCCGAAAGAGGAGATTGAACATCAGTTGGAAGGCTATCAGGAGCAGGCTATGCGAACTTTGGGCTTTGCTTATCAGATTGTAGATGGTAAGACAGAAGTCTTTAAGGAAGGAAGTGTTGTTGCTGATAATCTGACTTTTCAGGGAATAGTTGCTATCAGTGACCCTGTGAGAAGTGATGTACCTGGGGCTGTGGCTGAATGTATGAAGGCGGGTATTGATGTGAAGATAGTAACTGGTGATACGGCAAGGACAGCTAAGGAGATTGGTAGACAAATTGGCTTGTGGACAAGTAATGATACGGATAAGAATATTATCAGTGGTCCAGACTTTGCTGCACTTTCTGATGATGAATTGGATAAGTGGGTGAAGGATCTGAAGATTATCTCTCGTGCTCGTCCGTTAGATAAGAAACGTCTTGTGGAATCATTGCAGCGTTGTAATGAGGTGGTAGCTGTTACGGGAGATGGAACCAACGATGCACCTGCGCTACAAGCGGCTCATGTGGGACTTTCGATGGGTGATGGTACTTCTGTTGCTAAGGAGGCTTCGGATATAACGATTATCGATAATTCTTTTAGTAGTATTGGTAAGGCTGTGATGTGGGGACGTTCGCTTTATCAGAATATACAACGTTTCTTACTCTTTCAGCTAACTGTCAATGTTGCGGCTTGTTTCCTCGTACTTGCTGGTGCGTTTATGGGTACGGAGTCTCCGCTGACGGTAACGCAGATGCTGTGGGTAAATCTTATTATGGATACCTTTGCTGCAATGGCGTTGGCTTCTTTACCTCCGTCAGAGAAAGTGATGAAGGATAGTCCACGTGATAGGAATGCCTTTATTATCAATCGTTCTATGGGCTGGAATATCATTGGTGTGGGTGGTTTCTTCTTTGTGTTGCTGTTGGTATTGCTTTATATCTTCGAACATGCTGATATTACTGCATTGAGAGATATTCTTCATTTGCAGCTTGGTGAGGTTAATGGACTTAGCCCATATGAGCTGACTTTGATTTTTACTATCTTTGTGATGACGCATTTCTTCTATTTGTTCAATGCGCGTGCTTTTGAAACTGGACGTAGTGCGCTTCATTTCAAAGGGTGTCGTGGATTGCTCTTTATTATCTCAATTATCTTCATTGGACAGATTGCGATGGTGGAACTTCCTATTCTACAGAAGTTCTTTAATATCGTTAAGGGTGGATTATCTGTTGAGGATTGGGCTATCATCTTGATTGGTTCCTCTTTAGTCTTATGGGTTAGAGAGGCTTGGCATTTGATAAAGTCGTCTAAAGAATAACTGAATGGGGGATGCCCCCTTTTGTGAGTGATTGAACATTTTGATGGATTGCCCATGGTGCTGTGATTACAGAAAGTTTTATCGTGGATTGATATATAATAAGGTGTAATGAGGTTTATTTCCTCTCTAACGAAGAAAAAACACTTTTTCGATAAAATTTTCTCCCAAAACATTTGGAGGTTACACAGAAAGTCTATAACTTTGCATTCGCTTTACAAAACAAGCCATCTGGTAAGTTACTTAAAGCATATAAAGAAAGAGTTCTTTGAAAAGATTTACATAAACAGAGAAGTAGTACAAGAAGCGTCTGTTTGATTTTATATCAAATGGATGGGTAAAAGAAACGAACCGATCAATTCATTGTTCTTGCTTTTGAGGCACCGCCTCAAAACAAAGAAACAAGGAAGAGGTGCTTTTTACTTGATACTTTTTAGGATAAGCGTTCTGAAACAGAGATTACTCGGTGACGTGTTTGGGAAGTAGTGTTATTTATTATCACCTATTATCCATCATTTATCACCAACAGATATTTTACAATGGAGAGTTTGATCCTGGCTCAGGATGAACGCTAGCTACAGGCTTAACACATGCAAGTCGAGGGAAACGGCGGAGAGTGCTTGCACTCTTTGGACGTCGACCGGCGCACGGGTGAGTAACGCGTATCCAACCTTCCCATTACTGTGGGATAACCTGCCGAAAGGCAGACTAATACCGCATAGTCTTCGATGACGGCATCAGATTTGAAGTAAAGATTTATCGGTAATGGATGGGGATGCGTCTGATTAGCTTGTTGGCGGGGTAACGGCCCACCAAGGCAACGATCAGTAGGGGTTCTGAGAGGAAGGTCCCCCACATTGGAACTGAGACACGGTCCAAACTCCTACGGGAGGCAGCAGTGAGGAATATTGGTCAATGGACGTAAGTCTGAACCAGCCAAGTAGCGTGCAGGATGACGGCCCTATGGGTTGTAAACTGCTTTTTTATGGGAATAAAGTGAGGGACGTGTCCCTTTTTGCAGGTACCATACGAATAAGGACCGGCTAATTCCGTGCCAGCAGCCGCGGTAATACGGAAGGTCCAGGCGTTATCCGGATTTATTGGGTTTAAAGGGAGCGTAGGCCGGAGATTAAGTGTGTTGTGAAATGTAGACGCTCAACGTCTGACTTGCAGCGCATACTGGTTTCCTTGAGTACGCACAACGTTGGCGGAATTCGTCGTGTAGCGGTGAAATGCTTAGATATGACGAAGAACTCCGATTGCGAAGGCAGCTGACGGGAGCGCAACTGACGCTTAAGCTCGAAGGTGCGGGTATCAAACAGGATTAGATACCCTGGTAGTCCGCACAGTAAACGATGGATGCCCGCTGTTGGTACCTGGTATCAGCGGCTAAGCGAAAGCATTAAGCATCCCACCTGGGGAGTACGCCGGCAACGGTGAAACTCAAAGGAATTGACGGGGGCCCGCACAAGCGGAGGAACATGTGGTTTAATTCGATGATACGCGAGGAACCTTACCCGGGCTTGAATTGCAGGAGAACGATACAGAGATGTTGAGGTCCTTCGGGACTCCTGTGAAGGTGCTGCATGGTTGTCGTCAGCTCGTGCCGTGAGGTGTCGGCTTAAGTGCCATAACGAGCGCAACCCCTCTCTTCAGTTGCCATCAGGTGATGCTGGGCACTCTGGAGACACTGCCACCGTAAGGTGTGAGGAAGGTGGGGATGACGTCAAATCAGCACTGCCCTTACGTCCGGGGCTACACACGTGTTACAATGGCCGGTACAGAGGGATGGTGTAATGCAAATTGCATCAAATCTTGAAAGCCGGTCCCAGTTCGGACTGGGGTCTGCAACCCGACCCCACGAAGCTGGATTCGCTAGTAATCGCGCATCAGCCATGGCGCGGTGAATACGTTCCCGGGCCTTGTACACACCGCCCGTCAAGCCATGAAAGCCGGGGGTGCCTGAAGTCCGTGACCGCAAGGATCGGCCTAGGGCAAAACTGGTGATTGGGGCTAAGTCGTAACAAGGTAGCCGTACCGGAAGGTGCGGCTGGAACACCTCCTTTCTGGAGAGAATGCTTTTTAGTTGACAAGTTGACAAGTTTTAGTTGACAAGTTGACAAGTTAAAAGTATTGTAAAGATAAGAAGAACCTTGGTTCGTTTTTCTTCTTGTACTCACTGCACTCTGTTTTAAGAATAAGAGAAAGGAAGTCTGGCATGAGAAGCCGCAGTGCTTTCTTCCAACTCAGTCCTATAGCTCAGTTGGTTAGAGCGCCACACTGATAATGTGGAGGTCGGCAGTTCAAGTCTGCCTGGGACTACACATCGGCGCTAAGCCAATGTGAACTGGGTCAGAGCCTGATAACCTATATTTCTCTATCCCTCGGGGGATTAGCTCAGTTGGCTAGAGCACCTGCTTTGCAAGCAGGGGGTCAACGGTTCGAATCCGTTATTCTCCACTTAGCTGTTCACGCTTCTGAGGCACTGTCTCAGAACAATCAAAGTAACAGCATAAGATCTTTGACATATTGACACAAGCAAGACTGTAAAGTAGAACTATTCTTTCAATGATTGGAAGAATTAGTATTCTAAACAATGAGGTTTAAACTTCAATTTTTTTAGAATCACACAACAGCTGAAAGTATGAGCTACATTTCTTGTTGTCAACAACGAGAAAGGCGAAGAAAGTAAGAAAGGGCGCATGGCGGATGCCTTGGCTCACGGAGGCGATGAAGGACGTGATAAGCTGCGATAAGCCTTGGGTAGGTGCAAATAACCTTTGATCCAAGGATTTCCGAATGGGACAACCCATCAGGTTGAAGACCTGTTATCACTACATAAGTAGTGAGGCGAACGGAGGGAACTGAAACATCTTAGTACCTCTAGGAAGAGAAAATAAATAATGATTCCCCTAGTAGTGGCGAGCGAACGGGGAATAGCCCAAACCTGCTTTGTGGCAACGCTTAGCAGGGGTTGTAGGACCACGCTGTCGTACTTAGATTGTGAGAAGAATGTTCTGGAAAGAACAATCATAGAGGGTGATAATCCCGTATTCGAAGCATGACGAGACGTAGTGGTATCCTGAGTAACGCGGAACACGTGAAATTCTGCGCGAATCAGCCGGGACCATCCGGTAAGGCTAAATACTCCCGTGAGACCGATAGTGAACGAGTACTGTGAAGGAAAGGTGAAAAGCACTCCAATAAGGAGAGTGAAATAGTTCCTGAAACCATGCGCCTACAAGCGGTCGGAGCTGCTTACGCAGTGACGGCGTGCCTTTTGCATAATGAACCTACGAGTTACCATGTCTGGCAAGGATAAGCGTCATGAGACGCGCATCCGCAGTGAAAGCGAGCCTGAATAGGGCGTCGAGTCAGATGGGGTAGACGCGAAACCAAGTGATCTACACTTGCCCAGGTTGAAGTCCGGGTAACACCGGATGGAGGACCGCACGGATAAGCGTTGAAAAGCTTCCCGATGAGGTGAGTGTAGGAGTGAAAGGCCAATCAAACTTGGAGATAGCTCGTACTCCCCGAAAGGCATTTAGGTGCCGCGTGCGATGATCTCCATAAGAGGTAGAGCGACCGATAGGTCAAGAGGGCTTCACCGCCTATCGAGACCTGACGAACTCCGAATGCTTATGGACCGCAATCGTGCAGTAAGGGGGCGGGTGCTAAGGTCCGTCCCCGAGAGGAGAAGAATCCAGACCGCCGTCTAAGGTCCCGAAATTCTGTCTAAGTTAGTCTAACGAAGTCTGGTCCCCGTGACAGCTAGGATGTTGGCTTGGAAGCAGCCATTCATTCAAAGAGTGCGTAACAGCTCACTAGTCGAGGGTCCGGGCATGGATAATAATCGGGTATAAGTCAGATACCGAAGGCGCGGGATAGTAATGTATATTAAAAGTATCGGTAGGGGAGCATTCCATTGGCGTTGAATGGTGAGGGTAACCGATCCTGGAGCTTATGGAAAAGCAAATGTAGGTATAAGTAACGATAAAAAGGGTGAGATTCCCTTTCGCCGAAAGACCGAGGTTTCCCGGGCGATGCCAATCAGCCCGGGGTTAGTCGGGTCCTAAGTCTCAGCCGAACGGCGAAGGCGATGGCAGATGCGGTTAATATTCCGCAACTCGCTATTACAGTGATGTGGAGACGGAGCAGTGACACTGCCGCGCCCTGACGGAATAGGGCGTTTAAGTGCGTAGGCTATGAGGAAGGCAGGCAAATCCACCTTCCGAGTTGAACCATGAAAGTACAGGTTGTCCTTCGGGACTACTTGAGTGCAGGTAATCATACTTCCGAGAAAATCCGCTAAACTTAATGTAATAGCGACCCGTACCGCAAACGGACACACGTGGTCGGGTAGAATATACTAAGGCGTTGAGAGATTCATGGTTAAGGAACTAGGCAAATTGACCCCGTAACTTCGGAATAAGGGGTCCTCATAGCAATATGAGGCGCAGAGAATAGGTCCAGGCAACTGTTTAACAAAAACACAGGGCTGTGCTAACTCGAAAGATGATGATACAGCCTGACACCTGCCCGGTGCCGGAAGGTTAAGAGGAGATGTCACCAGCAATGGGAAGCATTGAATTGAAGCCCCGGTAAACGGCGTACCGTAACTATAACGGTCCTAAGGTAGCGAAATTCCTTGTCGGGTAAGTTCCGACCTGCACGAATGGTGTAATGATCTGGACGCTGTCTCAACCATGAGCTCAGTGAAATTGTAGTATCGGTGAAGATGCCGATTACCCGCGATGGGACGAAAAAGACCCCGTGAACCTTTACTACAGCTTAGCATTGACCTTGGTCATCCGATGTGTAGGATAGTACCGGAGGCTTTCGAAGCGGGTGCGCCAGCATTCGTGGAGCCATCCTTGAAATACTACCTTTGGCTGTCTGAGGTCTAACGCGCTTGAAGTGCGGACACTGCTTGGTGGGTAGTTTGACTGGGGTGGTCGCCTCCAAAAAGCGTAACGGAGGCTTCCAAAGGTGCCCTCGACCGATTGGTAACCTACCTTTATAGAGTGCAATGGCATAAGGGCGCTTGACTGGGAGGCAGACATGCCGAGCAGGCAGGAAAACTGGGAGCATAGTGATCCGGCGGATGTGTATGGAAACTCCGTCGCTCAAAGGATAAAAAGGTACTCGGGGATAACAGGCTGATCCCCCAAGAGCTCATATCGACGGGGGTGGTTTGGCACCTCGATGTCGGCTCGTCACATCCTGGGGGCTGGAGAAGGTCCCAAGGGGTTGGGCTGTTCGCCCATTAAAGTGGCACGCGAGCTGGGTTCAGAACGTCGTGAGACAGTTCGGTCTCTATCTATCGTGGGCGTTGGAGTTTTGCGTGGTGCTGACACTAGTACGAGAGGACCGTGTTGGACAGACCTCCGGTTTACCAGTTGTGCCGCCAGGTGCACCGCTGGGTATCTGAGTCTGGATTGGATAAGCGCTGAAAGCATCTAAGTGCGAAGCCAGCCGCAAGATGAGAACTCCTCATAAGGGTCGTCATAGACGATGACGTTGATAGGGTGTAGGTGTAAAGACGGTGACGTCAAAGCCGAGCACTACTAATTGCCCGAAACTTTCTTCGGGTCTCCCGCCTCTAGATTATAGAGTGCGGGGACCAGTGACTCAGACTTTGAGCTGTGTATTCTTCTAAAGTAAGAAGAAAAGTTCTAATATGTTTTGCTTGTGGAAATACGTCACCTTATACGGCTGACAAGTCAGTAGACGAGTTGACAAGATAACGAGTTAACAAGTAAACAAGTTATTAGTTCTATGGACAATATTTAATAATGGATCTACTGATAAGAAGACAGAAAGAAGACAAGAATAATGACAAATAACTGGTCAACTTGTCAACTGTGAACTAGTCAACCGAGAGAAATATCAGGTGGTTATTGCGTCGGGGTCCCACCTCTTCCCATTCCGAACAGAGAAGTTAAGCCCGACTGCGCCGATGGTACTGCAATGCAATGCGGGAGAGTAGGTAGCCGCCTTCTTTTACGAGAGCCCTGAAGAGAAATCTTCAGGGCTTTTTGTGTTTATGGAGGTTAAGCTTATTTGGCTAATAAGCCTACTAGAGCTAATAAGGCTAATAGGAGTAATAAGGCTAATAGGAGTAATAAGGCTAATAGGAGTAATAAGGCTAATTGGACTTAATAGGACAAATATTTATATTTAGAGACCAATGTCCTATGTTAATGATGAGTTTATTTTTCTTATTGGTGTCCGATAAAACTTTTTAGTGCATTCATATCTTTTTAATTCAGAATAATAAAAAAACGGGCTGATTGTTTTGTACATTCAGCCCTTCTTATTTCCTTTGTAGTTGCAAAAATAAAACAATGAAATAAGATGAGCAAAAAGTACACATTTTGTCGGACAGCCGCTATATGTTCAACTGTTAAACTATTTTTAATCGTGATGAAACTCTCTCTAAGCCAAGCTCAGGGAGGTGAACACTATATAAAGAAGTTTGATGCATGGCATCATCTTGTCGTCATGCTTTATGCAGTAATGATGCGTTTAGACCTCTACGTGAGATAAAGACTTCTCTCTTTGCTAATGTTAATCGCTTTAATCATCTTGGTTTAAAGCATTTTCCTTTGTCGAAGTACCTTGTCAGATGCAAACAAACGTCGAGATTCTGAGATATTCGGTTCAATCTATATGAACTTATATGAGAAATATCGGCATGAGCTTTACTCGGACAGCCGAAGTTGTGGACAGCCCAAATGGCTGAAGAATCTAAAGATAATAGATTCTACGACAATAAGTTTGTTTTCTAACTTGGTCTTTAAAGGTGTAGGGCGTAATCCCAAAACTGGTAAGAAAAAAAGGGTGGAATAAAAAGTACATACAGAGATATTTGCCAATGAGAATGTCCCAAGCGATATCAAGTTCACATCTGCAGCCAGCCATGATCAATTTGCACTTATTCCAGAACGATACGCCAATGAGGAGCTGATTGCTTTTGACAGGTACCTATATCAACTATGAAAAAGTTCTCAGAACTCACGCAAAGAGGCGTTATATATGTAACTAAGATGAAAAAAATAATCTTAGCTTTGAAAAGAATTGCCGATACAGATTATGAGATGACTACAGATTATGGAGCTGTGCGCATAGAAACCATACTCTTTCATAAGCATACAAAGGAAAAAGATATCTACCATAAAGCAAGAAAAAATCACATATGAGGATAAGACTAAGAAAGGAAAATCAAATTCATATCACTGCTGACCAATGATTTTCAGATGTCGGCAGAAGATATTATAGCGATTTATAAGAGACGATGGCAGATAGAAACCTTATTTAAGCAAATAAAACAGAATTTCCCTGCTAAGATACTTCTATGGAGAGAGTGCGAATGCTATAAAAAAATACAAATATGGATTACGCTTATAGCCAATCTGCTTATAACACTAGTGAAGAACAGAATAAAGAGATCCTGGAGCTTCTCAGGCTTGGCTACAATGATAAGAATTCTACTTATGAGCTATGTTTCAATACAAAGTTTCTTTTGAACAGCCACATAGAGATTGGGAAAGATTGATTACTCAAGTAAAAAGCCCCACCTGAAGAGTTGTCATTATTCTAGGGGGCTTGGGAATTGGAAATTAGAACTAATCATAAGTATTTCAGCAGCATTGAGAGAGAGTAGTGCAGCATGTAGAGGTTTTATCGGACAGCAATAAAAATTAATCTTGCATTTTATGCACTATTTTTTTATCTGGGAATTATTATTATTTCTAATTTTTGAAAACGCTTTTTATTATTAGCCTTTTGTGTATCTATTTCCTCATCTTTTTCCTACAGAACCCTAGTCAGATAAGACAAATATTATCGCATAAATACAAGATTAATTTTTATTTAATGTTGCTGCCATTATTAATATTTCATGCATCTTGCTGAAATATAATAAGTTAAGTACTAATTACAAACGACAGGAATGACAGGAACTTAGATTTATTAATTGTCTTGCAAAACGAAATAGACGATTTGTTATAGACTTCTTCTCTTCCAAAATCTGAAGTGGTGAATGTAAGCACTCAATATTATTTGGCACAGAGGAGGGTAGCACATAGCTAAAAGCTATATCAGAAGGTGATGATGGCACAATACGTGATAGAGACATAACATGAAAGTGGCTGATAGCTTTGTAACAGCTTTAAAAATATATAGAATATGAACTAATAAGGTAGTCCTCTCTATAAATTGCACATAGAGAGGGAGGACATTACAGAGGGTTACATTAACGTTACATTCATCACAAACACTTAATAAATTAGTCAATTCTCACTAATTCCAGCAGAACAACAAAATACATAAAAAGTGTCAAAGATTATCATTCGACACTTTTTATATCATTGCAACTCTTAACGAGCCTGCTCAAGCTTGCTATCAATATGTGCAATAGCATGACTTTCTAAGTGAGCAAATGAATCAAGAATATCCTTAACATTCTTCTCCTCTTCACCTGCTCATCAATATACTTTGCAATAAAGTTCTGTGACGCACGGTCCTTCTCCTCATCAGCAACATCTGCCAACTTATTGATAAGTTCTGTAACCTTTTGTTCATGTGCAAATGTATCAACAAAAGCTTCTTTAGCATCTGTCCAGCTTGTCTTAACAGCATCGATACTAGTAAGGATAACCTCACCACCACGATGAAGAACAAACTGAGCCATATCCATTGCATGCTGTCTCTCCTCTTCTGCCTGCTTGTACATCCAGCTTGAGAAACCTTTCCAACCCTCCTTGCGGAACCAGCATGACATCTGTAAATAGAGATTTGATGACCACATTTCTGCCACAATCTGCGCATTAAACGCATCCTGCATCTTCTTTGATATATTCATTTCTTGTTTTTTTAATTAGCAATTAATTACTTATTTAGTCACTAATATTAATACCTTTTGCAAAGGTACAACATTATTGTTATTTTTCCAAATTATTAGCCTAGAATATGAATTTACTCATACTTATTAAGCCTATCTCACGCAATCAACTTCTATCGGGCGCCAATAATACGAATTCTATTTAGGGAATTTCAGTTAATTCACTCCTGAATCCTGCCAAGAGCATCTGAACTGGATTCTTTTTCTTGGAAAAGCTCCTAGAAAAAGAATTTGCAGTGTTTTCTGCTCAAAAATCTCAAATAATGAGCCTCCAGCTGCCCTCCATTACCGTGCCCCTGAGGTTTCCGATAATCTTTCTCACCGTCCTGAGACATTCGTTGTTTCAGTGTAAAAGAGATTATACTTTTCATTTTTTTCTTAGGTATAATATTGAAGTGATAGACGGCATGTAGCATCACGTAGCGGGGGATAACATTACTGTAAGTTTCTATGATTCCTTGTGCATTCATCGTCCGTGTGACATTATTCAGCTGACCAAGAATATCAAATCCATCAAGCAATAAGGTAAGTTGTCCTTTGAAGAATGAGCGTGACAGACGAGCATTCCACACCAAATCATCGCTATTCATCGACTTATCTAAATAACCTCGGCGACTGTACATTGTCAGGTCAGTCCCAAGTCGGAAATCCCATGGCAACTGTAATTGTGCTGTTAAACCGTAATTGAAATCACTCACATTAAATGCCTCAAAGTCTTCACGAGTGCCATCGACATGTGCGCAGTTTCCTTTACTAATGAAACCAATGGAAGATTGCCCAAGCCTATAGTTCAGCTGTAAATCACCAATGTAGTTTAACGATTCTACTATGCTCCTATTAGCTGCAGACGTGCCTGCCAAACCAATAAGGTCGACACTCTTCTCATATCTTAACCCAGCCATAGCTTTAAAATCCAACTTGCGATTTTTGGTCAATGGTCCAGCGCCACCTAAAGCAAGCTGACCTCGCCAATTACCATTCACATTGTCTGGTCTGAATGTTCGCTGTCCTGTAGCCTTGTCGTAGGTATAGCCCATAGCAATAGCGTTAACAGTGGGGATATATTGAGCCTCTATTAACCACATCATACCTTTTTTCGGATATATACGTAGGAAGTGTGATATAAGTTCGTGCTTATAGGATGGTTTCAAGTTGCTATTACCCATTGTTACGTTTAATGGATCAGTGGTATTGAGGATGTTTACAAACAGATTCATGTCTGGAGCTTGCCCGTTCACATGATATTGAAGCATGAATTCATATTTGTGATCAGTACTACGCCATTTGATGAAACGTACTATACATATTGTAAAGTATAGAACGTTTCGTAAAAAGTCGTATCTACATTTCCACTATGATAATGCATCGTCCGTGAAAGCAGCGATAAATTAGGGTACAAGCTGTGCCCACCACTCCGACTTCGTCGTTTCTCTTTATTCCATACAAGAAAGGCACCGAGGGTATGGGTATTATCCGTCTGCCTGCTGTCATAACTATTATGAATATCCATTACTCTGTTATAAGCATCCACAGAAGGAAGTATTCCAAGCTCGCGCTCTGAATTAATTCCCCAATCTGCTAACTGGTCAAGACGATAGAGTGAAGAATATCGGTTTGAGGTAGTCCGATTGTATTTATAACTAAAGTCGAAAAACAAACCCCGCTTTACTGAAATAGCTGTAAGTCACTTTACCTGTCATGCTGTAGCCGTGGTCAGGACGGTTGTTGAAATATCGATTGCGGAAGTCTGTATTACTTTGCTGACCGTTGGTATAATAATCAATGCGGTTACGGTCAAAGCTATCCTCTGTAGCATGCCTCAAAGAAGCGTCAGCATAAAGGGTGATATGGTCGGGAGAGTGCTTGAACTTAATTAACGACTCCATCGAAACCGAACCTTCTAAAGAATGTCCAATTGATAATCCATTACGAAGATTTCTGTTAATGGCTGTGCGAATCAACTCCCTGCCTATCATTGGTGTGTACAAACTATCCAACTGTGCCTTTGAGAAAGACGAAAAACTACGATTAAGCGTCAGCGAAGAATATCCGCTTTTATTGTTATAATATTGGTAGTTAAAACGTGGCTTGATATTCAAGTTGGCATTCTTAAACTCAAAATAGAACTGATGATCGGTGGAGAGAGAAAAATTGTGATTCCTATTATTAGCTACAATACGGTCGTATGTATCTCCGTTTGCAAGGAAATTTGTACGATTAGTGTTATTCACTATCGTGTTGTCAGCATGCTTAACCTGTGCATTTCCACTAAGTTTATACTTACCACTGCGTGCATCTATATTATAGTCAAGACCTCCTAACTGTTGCTGTGTCAACCCACCAAAAAGATCAGAAGGCGACCAGTTGTCATTCTCACCGGGCTTACGGTCGTCGTTTAGATTGTTCATATTTCCATAGACAGCCAAACGGGAGTGATCAGTAAACCGCATAGCAAACAGACGAGCCAAGTAGCGTTCCTTTGTTCCTCCACCAGTTTCCACATTACCTACCCATCCAATGTTGTATTGCTTTTTCAGTTGAACATCCATCACGTATTTCTTGTCTCCTGCCACCTCTTGCCCGAGAAAACGACTATTTTCGCCAAGACGGTCATACACCTTTACTTGGTTTACCATATAAGTAGGCAGATTCTCAAACATGACAGTATTATCTCCACGGAAAAAATCTTTTCCATTGAGAAGCAAACTCTCAACAAACTTGCCATTAACATATATGCGTCCATCCTTGCTTAGTTCAGCACCAGGCAATTGACGAATAAGGGCGTCGAGCATAGAGCCTTCACCTAACTGGAATGCGTCGGCATTATAAACAATCGTGTCGCCTTTATGATAGAACTTCACCTTTGTAGCCTTAACAACCACCTCATTTAAATCTACTGTTTTAGGTCGTTTCAGAAAGATGGTACCAACTTCTCTGCTTATCTCTCGCTTATAAAAATGATGCAGTGGGAGCTTTACGTAGGTAGGCATAAAACCATCTTCGGTAACACGAAGGATATAATCACCCTCCTTACGTGGAATCGTTATCCAATATTCAGATGTTTTCCAGCTCTGTTCACCACTCTGATATTCTTTAAGAGCCTTCTGTGAAGCAACGACTGAACTGTCATTAGCATTTAGCACTTCAACTAAGCAACCAGGGATATCTACATGAGTAACAAAGTCTTGCACTCTGCCTTTAATGGTAATTGTATTGTCTGAGGTTTGTGCTGATATGCAGACGGTAAGGCATAACAAAATTAAAGCTGTACAAAAGGTTTTCATATTTTATTCTCAATTTTTGATTCGTATTGTTTACAAGAGGTATGGGGTAATAGAGATTCCTCTAAATTATCTTTTAGGTAAGGAAATAACGCTTGCTTGTAGGTTGTAAATCCAGAAGATTCTTTCTAAGAAATATCAAGAAGGTAGATCATTTTAGCCATATCCCTACGTTTTTTTGTCTGGTCACACTCTGTCCCAATAATGATTAGAGTTCTTGGATGAAAAGAACTGAATGGATTTTACAGGCATAAACCGAACTTTTCTATCAGTTTGCCTGCAATTATATTCTCTACAAGAGGTGTATTTCATAATTTAAAGTTTAATCATATGAATGGTCTTCTTTTTAAACAGGCTACAAATGTATATTAATAAGAGTTTAAAACAAGAAAAACGATTTCTTTTTCTTAAAATTTATATTTCTAACGCTTCCCGCCGTAATGTAACTAGGAAGATACTCTCAGAGTAAGAAATCAGGTTCTTCTGGAATTTGGAGTGATAAAAACAGATAAAAATAAAAAGAAACCGCTGTAAATATTGTATATTTGAATAAGCACAACCCGATTGTCGTGGATTTGGACAGTGGCAGGGTAATCTATGTTGGCAATGGAAAGGGTACGAAAGCTCTGAAGAAATTCTGGCGGAAAATCATACGTAAGAATATTATTGGTGTCCGATAAAACTTTTTAGTGCATTCATATCTTTTTAATTCAGAATAATAAAAATCGGCTGATTGTTTTTGTACATTCAGCCCTTCTTATTTCCTTTGTAGTTGCAAAAATAAAAACAATGAAATAAGATGAGCAAAAGTACACATTTTTGTCGGACAGCCTGCTATATGTTCAACTGTTAAACTATTTTAATCGTGATGAAACTCTCTAAGCCAAGCTCAGGAGGTGAACACTATAAGAAGTTTGATGCATGGCATCATCTTGTCGTCATGCTTTTATGCAGTAATGATGCGTTTAGACTCTCTACGGAGATAAAGACTCTCTCTTTGCTAATGTTAATCGCTTTTGAATCATCTTGGTTTAAAGCATTTTCCTTGTCGAAGTACCCTTGTCAGATGCAAACAAACGTCGAGATTCTGAGATATTCGGTTCAATCCATATGAACTTACATGAGAAATACTGGCATGAGCTTTACTCGGACAGCTGAAGTTGTGGACAGCTCAAATGGCTGAAGAATCTAAAGATAATAGATTCTACGACAATAAGTTTGTTTTCAACTTGGTCTTTAAAGGTGTAGGGGCGTAATCCCAAAACTGGTAAGAAAAGGGTGGAAATAAAAGTACACAGAGATATTTTGCCAATGAGAATGTCCCAAGCGATATCAGTTCACATCTGCAGCCAGCCATGATCAATTTGCACTTATTCCAGAACGATACGCCAATGAGGAGCTGATTGCTTTTTGACAGGTACTACATCAACTATGAAAGTTCTCAGAACTCACGCAAAGAGGCGTTATATATGTAACTAAGATGAAAAATAATCTTAGCTTTTGAAAGAATTGCCGATACAGATTATGAGATGACTACAGATTGTGGAGCTGTGCGCATAGAAACCATACTCTTTCATAAGCATACAAAGGAAAAAGAGATATCTACCATAAAGCAAGAAAATCACATATGAGGATAAGACTAAGAAAGGGAAAATCAAATTCATATCACTGCTGACCAATGATTTTTCAGATGTCGGCAGAAGATATTATAAACGATTTATAAGAGACGATGGCAGATAGAAACCTATTTAAGCAAAAAAACAGAATTTCCCGCTAAGATACTTCTATGGAGAGAGTGCGAATGCTATAAAAATACAAATATGGATTACGCTCATATCTAATCTGCTTATAACACTAGTGAAGAACAGAATAAAGAGATCCTGAGCTTCTCAGGCTTGGCTACAATGATAAGAATTTACTTATGAGCTATGTTTCAATACAAAGTTTTTTGAACAGCCACATAGAGATTGGGAAAGATTGATTACCCAAGTAAAAAGCCCCACCTGAAGAGTTGTCATTATTCTAGGGGGCTTGGAATTGGAAATTAGAACTAATCATAAGTATTTCAGCAGCATTGAGAGAGAGTAGTGCAGCATGTAGAGGTTTTTATCGGACAGCAATATAAGAATATAAAGATAAAACATGTGGCAACAGACCCTGTCTGCGGCTTTCTATAGCCTCTGTCATGGAGAATTGTCCCGATGCGGTACATGTGTTTGACCATTTTTCATGTGGTGAAGTTAATGAACGAGAAACTTGACGATATCAGACGTAAAGTCTATAGCATGGAGAAAGATGTAAATAAGCGTAAAGTGCTGAAGGAACAAGGTTTCTGCTGCTTGGCAATGGTGCCGACATCTTTGACAAACAGCACAAGACAAGGCTTGAAAAATGCTTTTGGGATGAACGAGTCGCTGTCAAAAGCATACTATCTGAAGGAACAGCTCCATCAGGTATGATCTCAACCCATGAAGGCTATGGGAGAAGAAGTGCTTGACGACTGGATAAGGCAGGCGGAACAGAGCAAGATTACCCAACTGCAGAAAAATGGCTGTTACCATGAAAACTACAGGCATCCTGCATGGGCTGACTGCCACCTTTCAACAGGAAAAAGTTGAAGGCATTAACAGCTAGATTAAGGTAATGAAACGAAATGCGTATGGATTAAGGGATGAAAGATACTTTTCACTACGACTCTATGCACTGCATGACTGTCGTATCACACGAAATGTCGGATGAACCAAAAATATTGCAGCAAGTAGAGGTTTTATAGGACAGAAATAGCTAAGAATATTTTTGTAGAAAAAAGAGCGCATTAGGTAAGCTGTAATATAACAGTACTTAATGTGCTCTTTAATTTTTATCTACGATGTATTTATTTATATTATGTTCCAAGTGAGAATCATTTGGGCTGGAGTTTTCGATTCTATATCGCGCTCTATGTTGTCAGGAAGATTACAGAAGAAGTCAATACCAGTTTTTCTTCGATTTCCTTGATGCTGGTAACATAAGGTTTGAGAGAGGTACCGTTGTTATTTTCATGTTTTGAACCAGAAGCCGATGGCTTTATATTGCCAATCACCTTGTCCTTTAATCTTGTATTTCATCAGTGCTACAGAGAAGAAATAAAGTCGGTACAATAAATTTATTTCTAATATAGGTGTATTGGTCT
>BNJV01000264.1_pt1 | contig 240436 bp, 300 predicted proteins | sample 8540591 | NCBI WGS metagenome assembly BNJV01 (sample SAMD00202457, study PRJDB9452) | human saliva metagenome | host: Homo sapiens | reverse complement strand
CCATCGGTCGCGTGCAAAGCACAGGTCACTCCGCCGTTTATGATCCATGGGGCAACAATCTGCTCGAGATGGATACTACAGAAGGCATCGCCTCTGTAGACATCGACCTTACCGTTGTGGAAGACATTCGCAATAAAATCAATATCTTTAGAGATCGTAAACCTGAACTGTACAACTTATAACATAAAAATGACATCATAAAGGCACATTGTGTTGAACTACCTCCATTTATCATGGAAGGTATTCATTTAACAATGTGCCTTTTATTTGAATTTATTCGGTGATTAAAACTCAATAAGCTTCCACATTTCCTCTGGAACTTGTTCTAGCGGTTTATTTTTTGCCATAGCTTCTTTTAGGATATCAATGGTGTCTTGTACTTCTTGTTTTATCCTTTGTATCTGGATCGTGGAGAACGACACGGTCCAACGAGTCTTAGTCCAAATTGTTTTAAGTATTCTTTTTCTACTTGATTTAGTTCACGACGTAAGTATTTCATAATATATCCTCTATTTGTAAATATCTTTTCGATGACCAGCTTCTAAGGCTAAAATAACGCATCTATTGTCATTAATATCAGCAATGACTCTATAGTTACCAATGCGATAACGCCACAGCCCTGTTTTATTACCTGTCAATGATTTGCCTGAGTACCTAGGATTTTCTACATTTTCTACATTCTTTATGAGCCAATTAAAAAGATAGCGTTGCGTTGATTTATCTAGTTTAGAAAATTGCTTGTCAAACCGTTTAGAAAACTCAAGTTTATAGGCCATATTTTGCACGCATTTCCGCCACAGAATAGGTAACTGGATCTTGCTTGTATTCTGCTAATGCTTTTTGACCTACCTTAAGATCAAATTCGTCTTCAATCTTTTCTAGTAAAGCCTTCTTAAAGAGGGTAGAAAGTGTTTCATCCATAAACTCAGCATAGGTTTTAAATAACTCTTCTTCTTGTTCATTTAGACGGACTGAAATATTTGCCATATAAAAGCACCTCCTTATGTAATACATTGTATTACATAAGGAGTTCTTAATCCATATTTTAAACTCACAACTGCCATTATTTTTAATAAAATTTTATATTTGTAATATTAATATTTTTATACTGCTTATTAGAATGTAAAGACCAAAAGATTGTATGTAAAAACACTGTGTTGTATTTTACACACAAAAAGGCATACCGCCCTTCTCTCGTCTCTCAGCGGTATGCCTTCTTATGTATATAGTTACTCTCGAACTATATCGTATGTCAGTCTGGCTAAACTCTCTCACAGTCCCTTTACGACACGCCAGTATGTCACCTATAATATACATTTTTAAACGAATTATGTCAACAGTTTATAGAAATTTTATCTTTATTTTTCACAAAAATATAAATTTTTTTGAAATCATCTTTGAGTTCATCTTTAAGATCATCCGCCAAAAAGCCAAGTAATCACGGGTTAATTCTTGTTGTGGATGAGAGAATATTTGTTCTGTAGCGCCCCACTCTACAACTCGACCATCATTCATAAATACAGTGTAGTCTGCAATGCGTCTAGCTTGTTGTAAATTGTGAGTAACAATGACAATCGTTTGTTTTTACTTTTTAACTCTCTTAGCAAGGCCTCAATATGCAAGCTATTTTTTTATATCTAACGCAGAGCATGGTTCATCAAAGAGCATTACTCGAGGATCTACGGTCAAGCTTCGCGCAATACACAGGCGCTGTTGTTGACCACCAGATAAAGAACTGGCCAAGCGCTTCATATCGCCATTGATTTCGCTATACAATCCAGCCTGCTCTAAGCATTGTATCGCTTTAGCCTTTCTGTCTGCAGAAGATAACTCTTTATAATAATTTAAAAGCAAATAACATATTATCTTCAATGGTACCAGGAAATACGGTCGGTTGTTGTCCGATGAGACCGATTTGGCGACGTAGCATTTGCGAACCCATTGAGTCTACAGATAGGCCATCGTAAATAATTTGTCCGTTAGTAACTTTTTTCGGTGACTGTAAGCTACCGTTAAGTGTAGCTAGCAATGTACTTTTACCACAACCAGACGGCCCAATAACAGCAGTAATAGCATGTTCTGTAATAGGCAAGGTAATCTGTTGCAAAATAGGCTGCTCACCAATGGACACCTCTATATTTTTAATATCTAATATGATGCTCATCAAGACCGCCCTCCTATCCAGCGACAAATGATATTAATACAAAGTAATATAACCATCAACACGAAGGCTGTAGCATAGGCTAAATCTACCGAATAACCTTCATTGACCAAAATATACAAATGATATGGCAAGGACATAAATGGATCCGTTATATTCGGTATGGACCGCGTATATAATACGGCGCCAGTGTACATAATCGGTGCGGTGGCCCCCATCGCATAGGCGGCCCCAAGGGCTATAGCGCTCAATCCATCGCGCATGGCACTAGGTATGACCATATGCATCCATATATAACTTGGTGAAAGCCCCATATTGAGAGCCGCCTCATACGTTTCACGAGGAAACTCGTGGAATACTTTCACAAGGCGCAACGTAATAAAAGGTATAACCATTACCGTTAATGTAATCGACGCAGATAATAAGCTTTTATCTATACCTAAATATAAAATCAGCACACTGTAACCGAACAAGCCAATCAATACAGATGGCAATCCGGACATACAGCGTAGCGTGAACAGAAAGCATTCTGATTTCCAACGAGAAATATTGCCATATACCATGTAAAGGGCACAAGGAATACTTACAATAGCCGCCATAGAAGCCGTTAATAGGCCCTCTAAAATACTGCCGATTATGGCAGGGAATATGCCCCCTTCTACACCGAGAGGCATGCCCGCTGGATAGAGCCAGAGGAAATCAACGGTTATTAAGGGTCCACCATGATACACAATATAGGTGCAAGCAGCGATGAGTATTGCCATAACTAGGACTAGACTGCCATAAGCCCAAGTAGCTAATACAAGATTAGATAACTTCATGATGACCGTCCTTTCTAGTTTTCCAAGAATACATATAGACTAGAACATTAGTCAGGATCAAAATCATTAGCAATACTAAAGCCGCTACATATAAACCGCTATAATGCAAGCTATTGTACTCTACACTACCCATTTCAAGAGCGATGAGAGACGGAATCGGCTCAGCCTTACCTAATAAGTTAGGTAAGATGGGCGCATTACCCACAACCATCATAACGGCCATGGTTTCCCCCATAGCACGGGAGAAGGCTAGAACAGAACTAAGAATGATGGAACCTTTAGCACTAGGTAATACTATAGCTTTCATAGTATGCCACGGCGATATGCCAAGGCCTAAAGCCGTTTCTTCATAGCGCTGACGATAGGTTTCGATAGATTCCGTACAGTGAGTCACAATATAAGGCAAAATCATAAAGGCTAATACGAGACTAGCCGATAAAATAGACTCACCAGTAGATAAAGAAAACATCGATTGAATGGCCGGAACCACTACGGCGAGGCCGATGAAACCAACAATAACAGAAGGTATACCGGCAATCATATCTATGGTAGACAAACAAAATTGACGAATACGTGGTGATACACCTAGACTCAAGCCTACCGAAGTACCAATACCTAAAGGCAACGCCCATACTAGAGATAATAGCGATACATAGAGGCTCGCAGAAATAATATAAGCTAGACCTAATACAGGGCTCTGTGCCATAGGCTTCCAGACTGTACCAGTTACAATATCCGTCCAAGACATATGTATCAAGGCGGGCCACGCCTCTATCGCCATATAGAGGACAAGCCCTATATATAAGGCGAGAACAGACACCGCCATAATCGGTACTATGCCAGATGTAAAACGATCTGATAAATGCATAGACTCTCCTTTCATAAGAAAAAAGCAAGGCCGTAGCCTTGCTTTTATTCTATCTGATTAGTTTACAGGAACAAAGCCCATTTTATGAATAACTTTACGGCCTTCTTCAGACTTCAAGTATTTTGTGAAAGCGTCTGCTACGTCGCCCATATTACCTTTACCTACGATAAGAAGTGGACGTTGAATTATATAAGAACCATCAGTAATCGTTTCATCTGTTGGTGCTACACCATTAACTTTGAATGCAACGATTTGGCCTTTGTTTTGAATCAACATGCCATAAGATGCGTAACCAATAGCATATGGATTTTCTTTAACTTTAGTTACAAGGGCACCCATGGATGGAGCTTGAATCGCATCTTTAGTTACCTCTACAGAACCCATGATTTTTTTGTTGGAATACTTCATGAGCACCACCGCCAAGGTCACGTGTCACTACGATAATTTCTTGGTTAGGCAGGGATGGATCCACTTGATTCCAAGTTTTGTACTCACCAGAGAAGATTTTTAATGATTTCTTCTTTTAGTAAGGTTATCTTTTACAGCATATAAAGGATTTTCAGGATTTACTGCAATTGTTAAGGCATCAATGCCCACTTTAATTTCGTTGTAATCTTTGATTTTTGCTTTTTTTCGCTGTCTTTCACTTCACGAGCTACTAAACCAAAGTTAGCAGTGCCGTCGATAACGGCTTTAATGCCAGTGCCAGAACCACCAGAAGATACATAAATAGTAATATCTTTATCTGGTAAAGAGCTATCTACATGATTCAAGTTTTATTTTTCTCTGTGAAATCTGTAGCGATTTTAGAAATAACTGGTGCCAATGTGGAGGAACCATTATATGTCAATTGTGTAGGCTGAGCATTTTGGTTGGAACCACAGCCTGCAGAAATAAGCATTCTTTGCACTCAACACAAGCGGACAAGAATTGCGCGTTTAGTAAAACCTTTCATATCTAAACTCCTTAATAAAGAATATATAATAATAATTTTTTTACAACAGTATAATTATAACAAAACAAATCTATTGATTACAATACAACTTTAACACTATAGACTACTGCATTTCTATAGTTCAAAAAAACACTCACTACACTAAAAGTTATATTTATACCATATAAATTTTTGCTGTAACATAACTACCTTATAAATTATTTTTCTAACTTTAACACTTACTTTTTATCTTATAAATCATTTACACAAATTCTATGGAAATGTTAATATTATCAGTGCAACAGGATTTAGTTATTAATAAAGAAAGGTAATAACTATGTTTTCATTTCTACAACCTAAAGAGGCAAAAATCATCTGTACCACAAAGTATGATTATGAATCTATACTATAAATACAGATTTCAATCTCTAGTTGGTATTTTTATTGGTTGTGCGACGTACTATATTGTTCGCAATAACTTTGCCTTATCAACTCACTTCTTATCAGATATCCTCCACATGAGCAAAACAGAAATCGGTTTGCTATCTAGTGGTATGCTTATCGCCTATGGTTTAAGTAAAGGCTTTATGAGTAGTCTTGCAGATAAAGCAAGTCCTGCAAAATTTATGGCTTTCGGCCTGCTTTGCTGTGCAATTATCAACATCTTTATGAGCTTTGCCGACAGCCTTGCCTTCTTCTTAGTATTAGTAGTTCTTAATGGTTTCTTCCAAGGCTTTGGTGTAGGGCCGTCCTTCATCACACTTGCTAAATGGTATCCGAAACAAGAGCGGGGCCGATTTGGTGCAATTTGGAACATCTCTCATAACCTTGGCGGTGGTATCGTAGCACCAATTGTTGCTGCGGCACTGTACTTTACGACTACTGATCATTGGCAATTAGGTAGCTATGGTATCCCTGCAATTATCGCTATCATCGTAGCGGGAATTATTTGCTTCTTAATTAAAGAAAGCCCTGAGCGTGAAGGTTTACCACCAACAAGTGAAATCATTGCTGACACTGCTCATAAAGCACACAGAAGCTCTGAAGCACCTCACATGAGTACACGAGAAATTTTTGTAAAATATGTATTGAAAAACAAAAATGCTTGGTACGTATCATTAGTAGATACCTTCGTCTACATGATTCGCTTTGGTATGCTTACTTGGCTTCCAATTTATCTATTACAAGTAAAAGGATTCTCCAAAGCAGAGATGTCTGTAGCTTTCTTATTCTTTGAATGGGCGACTATCCCTTCTACTATTTTTTTGCTGGTTACATTTCTGATAAATTCTTTAAAAGGTTATCGTATGCCTCCAGCAATTATCGCTGTAAGTATTATTTTCTTCTGTATCTTTGGTTATTGGCAAAGCGAATCCCTCTTATGGGTTACCTTCTTTCTCTGCTATCGTAGGTTGTCTAATCTACATTCCTCAATTCCTAGCTTCTGTACAAACTATGGATATTGTACCGCCATTCGCTGTAGGCTCTGCCGTTGGCCTTCGTGGCTTTATGAGCTACATCGTGAGTGCAAACCTCAGTACAACACTATTCGGTGTTTTAGCAGATAAATTTGGTTGGAACGCAGGTTTCTATCTCTTATTGGTAGCATGTATTCTCTGCATTACATTCTGTGTACTAGCACACTTTGGTGCAAAAGAATTAGATGCTAAAGAAGCAGAACTCGAACAACTTCAACTAGCTGAAGCTAATTAGTAACAATTAAATCCTAAAGCAAATCAAAAGCTATGAGTTGATTTCATATAATCAGCTCATAGCTTTTTAAATTTAAGGGGCTGTTTTGTTATAGTATATCCCTAATTTTCTAAATCCTATCTTTTAAAGAGAACAAAAAACACAATAAAGCCTAGGATTATATTCCCGCCCACTATATAAGGCCAGGTAAAAAAATTATGTATATCATGCAGGATTTGTATATCAAAGCTTGGCATAAAAAGTAGTACGTTTGCCAAAATCCAAACGATAGGTCCTACGAACTTCATTATCTTAACCGTATCCATTCTATCTTTAATAGCATCGGTTATCTCTACATCCTGTTTCACAGATACGTATTCTTTATTAATGTAAAAGCCCTTTGAATAATCCGTTCCAAAAGCCCACTCTTGAACAGAAAACGTAGCAGTACCATCAGCATTTTCATACTCTTTATATTTAGCAGTATCAGTAATACCTATGTCCACCTCCCCCCAAGTGCCCGTTACCATCTGGTAGCCACTATCGACGAGTTTCATATCGGCTAGACCCGCTTTGCCACACAACTTGGAAAACTGGTACGCATCTCGCTTCTTATCCCAACGAAGCCAAAATGCCTTATTATTACTATGTTTAACTAACTTATACTCATACCATATACGCCCATGAGTATCAATGTAGCGTATCTTGCCTAAGATCGTATATACATCACTTCGGATACGCAGCGACTCACCATAATTATATTTCATAATATTCTCTCATATATAAACTTACACACACAAATGTATAGTATTAATAACTATGATTGTACACGTAATATAAAAGCCTGCCTAGATGAATATAGCAAAAAAGGTAGCAATATATATGTGATATGTACCCATTTTCCTGGACACATATTATTTACTAGCCTAAACACATGGATGCTTCTCTGTATTTCACAGGGGGCATCCATTTTTGATTTTTAGCTTGAATCCTTTTGTTATTGTAATAGTTAATGTATTCTTCTATCAGCTGCTTTGCAAAAAGCATTAAAAGATGAATATTCTCTCTCAAAACCATAATATATTTCCGTTTTCAATCTACCAAAAAAGGTTTCCATCACAGAGTTATCATAACAATTTCCTTTTCGAGACATAGATTGAATAATACCATGCTCTTTGAGTGTTCTCCTAAAGTACTTATGTTGGTATTGCCATCCTTGATCAGAATGGAGGATTAATCCTGAAAGATTAGTAAACTTCTTGAATGCCTTCTCTAACATACGAGAAATTTGTTCTAAGTTAGGACTTAATGCTAAGTCATAAGCAACAATCTCATTCGTATTCATATCTAAAATAGGCGACAAATAGCATTTTCCCCATGAGAAATTAAATTGAGACACATCAGTAGTCCATTTTTGTAATGGTGCAGTTGTACTAAAATCTCTATTGACGATATTTTCTGCTACCTTACCGACTTTCCCTTTGTAAGAGTGGTACTTTTCTTTCGGTCGCTTTCCTGCGAGCCCCATAATATGCATAAGTCTTTGCACTCGTTTATGATTGACTGCAAAGCCTCGATTAAGAAGCTCTTGATATACACGGCGTACACCATACCGGCCTTTATGTTCTGTAAAAATCTTTTGAATTTCATCTTTTAGCTCTGTATTTCTTTTATCTACAAGATCTACTTTAGTAAGTTCAAAATAATAGGTAGATTTGGACATTGGCATAGCTTTCAAAAGATGTTTTAGTTGATAGCCTTGTTGGCGGAGCGTTTTGATAATCAGCGCTTTTTCGCCTTGAGTCCTATGACCTCTTTTTCTTCTCTCAAGGCAATCTCTTTTTTTATGACTTCATTTTCAGCTTTAATATAAGCAATTTCAGCTCGTAAAGCGAATGAGTTCCTCATATTCACTCTCTTTGAGCTCTCGAGGTGAGATAGTCTTAGGTACTTTCATTTTGCAATCCTTTGGTGATCGTCCTTTAGGTTTATTAATAAGACCATTGTATCCCAAAGTTTTGTATTTATGAACCCATTGATACAGTTGGCCAGTATTAATTCCAGCCCTAATAGATACAGAGCGGATAGATTCTCCAAATAATACTTGGCATACTAACTCATATTTCTTCTCTGGAGACCAACTATCGCTTATCTGGATTATGCTTATTGATTTCTGGGCCATTAAACTCTTCCTGTTTTAGCCCATTTTATTATTTGTTCGTGAAAAGTATGAGTCAATACTCCAGTTGGCGTCTCTGGCCATTCACCTTGATTAAATAATTCAATTGCTTTTCTTTTAAATTCATAACTATATCTCATGAAAATACCCCCTTTACTGGTTGTCCAGTAAAGGGTACATATCATATTTGCTACCTTTTATTGTTTTATAATCAACCTTGTTGGCAGAAATAAATGATATAGTTTCTATCTGGACTGACTGCAGCGCCTAAAGAGTATGGATGATTCCAAGTGCCCCCAAAATCAAATAAATACATCACATAATTGTCTGGTATTTCTATCGAATCTTCATTATATGACAATCTATGCAAATATTGTTTTTGAAACTTTCGATTTTCTTTTTCAGTATAAATTGGATACACTTTATCTTTAGAACGCTTATTTTCATAATTCGGTTTTGGCTTTAATGAATCTCGCGCATCTTGTATTCGTTTACGAATTTCAAAATATCTCTTATACTTTGCACTATTGTCTTCATCTGGAATCTGTACCTTATTAAATTCTGCTAGTACTTGATTTTCCAACTCATATATTTCATCTACAGATTTATCAATTGGATGGTCTTGTCGCTCTTGTATAAATTTACCCATCGGCACAGTTGTATTCTTTACAGTCAGTATCGATCTTGGAATTAATGCAGATAGAGAATCTGCATAACCATATTAGAGTCAATAAATTGTTTAACATACACATTGGATATATCAGATTTTAAAATAACCATTTTAGAGTTAGAACGTGCTTCATCAATATATGGCTTTAATTGTTCCGGTGTGCCTCCAAATGCAAATTGTACATAAGCCCTACCTTGAAAAAAACTTGGATTACTATGCATATGAATATTTTTTGCAAAACCAGGTATTTTCTTTGGAAAACCAGGAATCATAGGCATCATTTTATAATCTTTGGGATTATTGATAGGATACTCAATTAATTCTATAGATTTAAACAGGCTCTCTAGTGACTCTTTTATTTCCTGTTTAGAACGAACTGTAAATAAATCATGGCCTTTATTTTGATCTAAATACTCTCGAATTGCCTTTTCATTTGCTTTGTCCCTATCAGCACGCGTCCTATAATCTTTAGTATTAATGGTATTTGTTAGATTAATCTCACCTTGACCATTCTTTTTCATATATGGGCTCACGATGCGTAAAGGTTTATCTCGACCACCAATAAAATAACCTTGATCACGTGTTGCTTCAGTATTATAGTTTTTAATTTCTTTTAGTGCTTGTTCATCCTTATCATTATAAAAGTGGATCAAACGTTTTGTATTTACTTCCAAAAATCAGTTTTTGATATTTTTTTAATCGGTGAGATGCGTACTCCTTCTCCTTCCTTTCTAATGTAATTTCATCTTCAATTGAAAGCTTTTTGGGATTTATAGACTTATCCCTTATAACAGCTTTAAAAGCACCAGGAATAATCTCAATAAAATCTAATTTCACAGGAGCTTTAGTTTGTACAAACTGGTTTGACTTTGCATTACTTTTTAGTTCAGCACTCGTATTGGGGTTTACCCCGTCCACTGTTGCCGCTAAACTAAAATGACTAGATAATGTTAGTGAAAGCAGCATCAGTACAAAATATTTCTTATTCATTTCTCTCTCCTATATACACCTACAACTTTTAAAGTCATAGTAAAAAGGACCTACAGTAAACTGTAGGTCCTTATATCTTGGTGCGGTTGGAGGGACTTGAACCCTCACGAGCGTACGCTCACCACCCCCTCAAGATGGCGTGTCTGCCATTCCACCACAACCGCATGGAATACAAATGGTGCCTCAGGACAGAATCGAACTGTCGACACACGGATTTTCAGTCCGTTGCTCTACCAACTGAGCTACCGAGGCATGATTTTTTGTAAAAAAAAATGGCGACCCCGATCAGATTTGAACTGACGATCTTCGCCGTGACAGGGCGACATGTTAACCGCTACACCACGGGGCCGCGTATCAACTCTCGTTGACTACTTGTACATAATATCATGGATTTTAGACCAATGCAACTATTTTTTGAACTTTTTTATGAAAATTCTATTAAAAACATGGGTTATAACGGATAAGACCTATTTTAAGGCTTTTACACCGAAAAATATCAGCTAAATTTCAGCTATACACTCCTTTTCACTACCTTTCACCCGTTTTCTGTAAAAGTGCAAATTATCACACTATACTTTACTAGATATGCTACAATATGTATATATTCGCTATGAAAAATTACGATACAAAGTAAATGAAAGGATTCACCGTGAACAAAAGTAATTCTAAAGGCCTCATTATCGCCCTCATCATCGCTGTAGTAGGCGCATTAGCTACCGCATGGTATTTCTTATGGTATATACCACATACACCAGCTTATACATTAAAAATTATCCATCAAGCAGTTCAAGATAAAGATGCAGATGATGTTTTGCGCCATGTAGATGTAAAATCCATCGTAAAAAATATCGTAGACCGTGAAGGCGATAAATATATTGATACATCTAATCCATTTGGTAAAGCTGCAGTAGCAGCTACCAAAACATTTGCACCTGCCCTCATCGAAGATGTAATGAGAAAATATATTGAAGATCCAGATAGTTTTAAATCTGAACCGCCTGCGGATAACAACCAAACAGCAAAGCAAAACGATGATAACAAGTCTATGGTGGACCGCCTCGTAGAAGGTCGCCTCTTTAAAGAGCACGATGTAGAGATTAAAAATCTTAAAACAGATGACAACGGCGAAACTGCAATAGTTACAGCAACCATCCAAAACAACAAAAAGAATATGACTAAAGACATTAAGATTTTAATGCGTCATTTAGGTGACGGTACCTGGGTTATTTACGATATTCCAGATATGGAGGACTTATATACTATCACTCGTAAGTAACTAACCAAATACGCAATAATTGATGTGTTTAGACTAAATTACTCGCGTAAGTAACTAACTAAATGAATACGCAACAACTTATGTGTTCAAACTAAACGACAAAAGGACAGCATATACAAAAAAAGTATATCTGTCCTTTTTACGTTGTACAACGATGCACGTTACCGATTAAAGTCCACAATAGACAACGTCACTGTTACTTGTGAGATGAGTCGATCCGCATCGTCCATCATATCAAAGCGCCATACATGGGATGTCTTCCCTTTTACAAGTAAGAAACCATGAGCCGTTAAGGCCCCTTCACATCTTACAGGACGCAAGTGGTTGGCCGTAACGGATTGCCCTACTCCAAATTTCTCCGGTCCAATGAGTTCATTACTCATCATGCCAGAAATAATTTCAGCAAATGCTAAGGTGGCACCACCGTTTAGATAGCCTTGAGGCTGTTTGTGGAATTCTCCTAAGTTCATTTTTGCAATGCATGTAGTATCGCTCGTCATACGAGGTGCTTCAATTTGTAAGGATTCTATCAAATTCATAGTGTTCGTTTCTCCACACAATACGCTTCTAGTCTATCATCAAAGACGGTTACACCTAGTCCATCTCCATCAGGAACGTGCATAACACCATCCTTAAAGGTTAAATCTGGATAGATGAGATCTCGTTCAAAATATCTATTAGAATCAGACAGGTCTCCTGCCATATAGGAATCACCTAGAGCCGCTAGTTGAGCGTGCAGCATTTTAGAAATGCCTGACTCTACCATACTGCCAACCCAATAGGGAATATGACATTCTCTACAAAGGTTAATAGCTGCCTTAGTAGGTACAAGACCACCCATACGGCCTACTTTTATGTTGAGTACATCAATTAATCCATACTCAATAGCATAAGATAAGTCATCATAGCCCAAGATGGACTCGTCTAAACAGATAGGCGTTTCAATGTGCCAATCATCGTTATTGAGGCGTTCCCACTTCCACTCCTTATAGGATTGAAGCGTTGTTATAGTAAAAGGCTCCTCGATACACGCTAACCTCAAATCATTAAATTGACGGACCTTATGGATATCATCACAAGAATAGCTTTGATTCGCATCAGCTGCCAAGACTAAATCGGGGTAACGCTTACGCACTAAGGCTGCCCGTTCATAGCCATCTATAGGATTCACCTTTAACTTGATGCGCTTACAACCATTTGCCACATGACCTTCTACGGCATCTAACAATTGTTCCATCGGTACATCACCGATAACAACGCCGCTTTCAATGGTATCTTGTAAAGGACGTCCCATAATATAGGAGACGGAGTTTACACCTAATCGCTCGCAATGAAGGTTAATCAATGCATTTTTCTAAAGTAGCAATGGTCATAGGCATATGATCTCGATTTAGCCAAAACTGTAGCTGACGCACATAGGTCATGAGCGGTTTAGGCCGCATCATGCGCAAATTAAAGATATAATCATCTACTAGTTTTTGCCAGCATGTATCTACAGTTTCCGCTGTATAAAAGGGCTCTGTGAAAGCCACGCATTCCCCATAACCTACATAGCCTTGTTGATCCTCAATGCGAATGACGATCGTTTCTCGTTCTTTTACTTCACCTTTGGCAGTTTTAAAGTTAAACTTCAACGGCAATTTAAGGCGATATGTAGTTATACTTTTTAAAGTTTAAAATATCATTCATAAGCGCCTCAATCTTCTAAACGCAGTTCATTACGAACGATTTTACCTGTTCCGTTTCTAGCCAAAGCAGGCAATATCTTTACGTATTTAGGAACTTTATATTTTGCCAAGGATTTGGTCATAAAGGATAGAATTGCATCTGCAGTCATGCTTTCACCATCGTGAAAGGCCACAAAGAGAGCCGGTACTTGTCCCCATTTAGGATCAGGGTACAGGCACAACGGCACATTCCTTGACGGATGGCAACGTATAGACTAAATCCTCTAATTCCTTAGGATAAATATTTTCACCACCAGAAATGATGAGGTCCTTGCGCCGGTTTAAAATATATACGAACCCATCTTCATCGACATAACCGATATCATCTGTATTTAGATCCCCCCTCAATAGGTTCCTTATCAATATATCCATTCATAACCATAGGGCCCGTTAAGTGAATCTCACCTACTCCATCTGCATCGGGATTATCAATACGAATATACATCCCTGGCAATGGTTTTCCTACGGAATCACGTTTATGAGGGTAATCCAATACGGAGAAGGTCACGCTTTGACTAAAGGTTTCCGTCATACCATAGGTCTTGTAAATTGGTAAGGATTTCTTTTCACAAGCATCGATGAGTGCCATAGGGATGAACTCACCACCGAGCAAGATAACACGCAACTTATGATGTGTAATACTTGGCTCTAATTGAGTTAAAATAGTAGGCACTAAGGACATCATATTTATATTCTCAGACTCTATTAGTTTGAGAACTTGAGCTTCATCATATTTAGGCAATATAGTAACAGCCGTACCATTATAAAGGGACCGCATCAAGATAGATAGACCACTTACATGGAATAGGGGCAATACCATGAGCCAATTATCTTGTTCAGTTTTACCTAGCACCTCTTTAGAGGCTTGTACATGAGCTCTAATTTGCCCCCATCGAAGGGGTACTGATTTAAACTGACCTGTTGTAGCGCTAGTGTTCATAATAGCTGCAATGTCTGTATCATTAACTGTCCAATCAAAGGTATCTTCTAAAACCAGTTCAGATAGAATGATTTCTAGAGGCTCAAACTCAATAGTAAGTAGTGAATCAGGTAATTGATTATGTCGTTCTTTGCTATGCAAAACGGTGGTAACACCTAATTGTTTCAATTGGTTTTTTATCTCGTTAGGCTTAAGATGTACATTCAGCAGTAGCAACTCTTTGTGTACGAGCATAGCGGCCAATACATAGATTGCCATCGTCACAGAGTTATCAGATAAGATAGCTATACGAGTAGCTTCTAAAGGCTCTAATTTACGAGCTACATGAACTACGCCACGGTATATATCGTTATAGGTATATTCATTTATACATATGCGATTAGGATAATGCTCTGCACCATACCGTAACCATTCCATCGTCTCACCTCGTATCTAAACATGATTCCTAATGATTATTCTCATATCCAAATATAATATCCTAGTGATATTACAAGAAAGGCGCCTCATATAGAGGCGCCCTATATTTCTAAAATTAGTTAGTCCTCAATCTAGGACTAGTAACTCTCCCTATTAAGGGAATTTAGGGAATTGTTTGAAGTTTGGTTTGCGTTTTTCTTTGAACGCGTCACGACCTTCTTTTGCTTCATCAATTGTGTAGTACATCAATGTTGCATCCCCTGCAAATTGTTGTAAACCTGCAAGACCGTCTGTATCAGCATTGAAGGAGCCTTTTAACATGCGCAATGCCATTGGGGACAATTCAAGGATTTCGCTACACCATTGAACTGTTTCTTCTTCCAATTTGTCGAATGGTACAATAGTGTTAACCATGCCCATTTCATAGGCTTGAGCAGCAGTGTATTGACGGCACAAGAACCATACTTCGCGAGCTCGTTTGTGACCGATCATGCGAGCTAAGTAACCTGCACCATAACCAGCATCGAAGGAACCTACGCGAGGACCAGTTTGGCCGAATTTAGCATTTTCGGAAGCGATGGTAAGGTCGCATACGATGTGCAACACATGACCGCCACCGATAGCATAGCCGTTAACCATAGCGATAACAGGTTTAGGAATAACGCGAATCAAACGTTGTAAATCAAGAACGTTCAAGCGAGGTACATTATCTTCACCTACATAACCACCGTGACCGCGTACGCTTTGGTCGCCACCAGAGCAGAATGCTTCTTTATCTTCACCTTTGCCGTGGTTAGCACCAGTCAATACGATTACGCCTACTTCGTTATCTTCACGAGCTAATGTGAAAGCGTCGATTAACTCCATAACTGTTTTAGGACGGAATGCGTTGCGCACCTCTGGACGGTTAATAGTAATTTTTGCAATGCCATTATATGTTTCGTAAATTACATCTTCATAATTACGATCCAATACTTTCCAATCAAATTTGCTCATGGACTTAACCTTTCTTATGTAAAAAATCTAACACCGCTTGTTCAAAAAGTTGCGGTTTTTCTATATGCACATTATGCCCCGCCCCTTCGACGATGACATGCTTAAAGTTTGGCAACTTGCCAAATACATCTCTTCCTATTGTAGTATATTTTGTATCTAATGTGCCACTCACATATAAGCCTTCAACAGAGAATTTTTCTAATTTATCTCCTACATAAGGCATCACACCTTGGCCTGAGCCACGCAAGGTACATGCTAAGGCGTACGTACTATTATTGGAGCGACGTAAATAGATTAATTCCTCTACGGCCTCTGAAAGTTGTTTTTGACTTTCAAAAATAGGAGCCTCTGCCCAACGTGTCGCAAACCACGCACCATCATGATTTTCAATGTTAACCGCTAGCTCTTCATCGGCCTTACGACGCTTCGCTCGCTCATCATCAGAAGCGATACCTACAGATCCACTTTCAAGGATAATCCCTTTGATTTCACTTTCATATTCCAAAGCGTAGGAAAGGGCAATGCGAGCCCCCATGGAGTAACCCATGAGGTAATAACTATCTCCCACCATATGATAAATAACGGTGTGCAAATCCTGTATCATTTGAGGAATCGTATAGGCCTTATCTTCATCAGGAATATCAGAATCACCATGACCAATCAAGTCGATACGGACCACGCGATAGCCGGGAAGATTAATAGCATCCCAAGTGTAGCTCGATTCAGAGAAGCCATGGAAACACACAATAGGTTCCCCATCGCCAACTACAGTCAAACCGTAGCGGTATTCACCTAAATCAAAGTACATGCGTTGAGCTGGATTACACAAAGCATTATCTACAATACTACAAAAATACTGACTCATAGTAATGCCTCCATATCAACTGAAACTTTCGTATATTTCTTATGTAACTGTCGACTATATTCCCGATTCGTAGGCATTTCAATGATATGAACGCCTGATTCTGAGCTAACATTAGCTAGTACAGTACTCAATTCGTCGGGACTTGCGATTTTAGTATAACCACAGCCATAGAGTTTAGCAGCCCCGCTATAATCTAAGCCTTGCGATGTAGAGAACAAGTAATCAAAATGCTTCGTTCCCTTTTGCGGTAAATATTCAAAAATACCGCCGCCATCGTTGTTATGCAAAATAATCGTCAAATTGAGATTATGCGTTTTGGCTACTGCCAATCCATTTAAATCATGGAATAAAGACAAGTCACCAGTTACAAGATATGTAGGCAGTCCATTTGTGGCAAGACCTAAAGCAGTAGAAACGGTACCATCAATACCATTGACACCTCGATTACCGTATAGAGTTGCTTTAGACTCCCCACTAAACCAGAAGTAATCAAAGTCCCGAATGCTCATACTATTGGCAACAAGTACTTGCGCATTATCAGAAATATGTTGCTGTAACTCGCGTATCGTGCGACCTTCAAAACAACTTGGTTCCTCTATGGCTGTACCTAATTTCTCTTTTCCTGCTATTTCTAAATGCTGCCATTTACCAAGATAGTCTTGGGAGTCATTTTGTACACCATACAGGTTCGTAAATATATCAATACTTGCTTGCATGTGCATAGTGGTTTTACCCGTTGGATTCATAGAATCCATTGTAGGATTAACCTCAATGTATTCTACATTATCCCAACTCGCCACCATCTGTTGCACTCGTTTAGACACAACGATTTGTCCAAACTGAATTACGCAATCAGGCTTTAGGATAGGCCATAGCTCTTTATCAGCCAAAAATGCATCATACGTTGAAATCACAACATCAGAGAAATATTTTTTCTGAGTCACATCTGTATCATTGCTACGATTAATAGCAAATTCATGATTGGCATCAATAGCATCAGTCTTATAACAACGTCTTACGTTAGACAATGGATCTGCCAAGATAGGTGCTTGTAGCGTTGTAGCAAAAGACAGAATACTGTTAGCTTCCGCAACATCGACCTGTGGTCCAGCTAGTATAAGAATATTCTTATATTGCCCTAGGAGGCTATCCTTCTTACTGCTACTAGTATTGTTTACATGACGTTTACGACTTGTATTATCATAGTTACAGCCACTACTATAATGTGGCTTAACTACGTTAAAGGGACTACGTCCCGCTTCAAAGTGTTTACTGTCCAGTTCAGGCACCAAGGGCTCAAAGAGAGGTACATTGATATGTACTGGTCCTTTTTTAGTATCCATAGCTTTCATATACGCTTTACGCGCTACTTGGCGTGGATATGTATAGTAATGAGCCTCTTGAGGCACTGCTAATTCTTCGTAATAGTTTACAGCGGTACCAAAAATTTTCTGTTGGTCTACTGTTTGCGGAGCCCCTACGTGTAACAACGTGTGTGGTCTATCTGCAGATAGTACAATGAGAGGCACACCGCTATATTGAGCCTCTAAAATAGTGGGCAAATAATGAGCCACTGCCGAACCAGAGGTACAAACGAGTACAGTTGGTTCCTTATGAGCCTTTGCAATGCCAAGAGCCATAAAACTAGCAGAGCGCTCATCTATATTCATATATGTTTCAAATCCTTCATGCTCTGTGAAAAGCATGGCCATCGTCGTAGAACGAGAGCCAGGGCTAAACACGGCATGACGGACGCCGAGTTGATAGAATTCATCTACCAAGGCAGCAATATATTCGTTCATTATATTCCCTTTCAACAACCCCTAAGGGTTTGGAAATGTATTATAGCGCATCTAAAATGGTGCGCATTTTATTATTCGTTTCTGTGTATTCTTCATCCGCATCGGAGTCGGCAACAACACCGCATCCCGCATAGGCATACAGTACATTATCCATGATGAGAGCGGATCGAATGGCAACGACTACGATGCCATCCCCCATATCTTTCATAAAGCCAAATGGAGCTGCGTACATGCCACGCTCGTGGGCTTCGTACGTTTGTAATAGTGCCAATGCCTTTTCTCGCGGTTCCCCGCCGAGAGCAGGCGTAGGATGTAATAATTTTGCCCACTCTACGAGGGACTTTGTGCTATCCTTTGCGGTAATAATGGTACGCAAATGATAGAGGTGAGCTAGCTCCATAATACCCGTTTCACCTATGGTCACATCTGGAGTAATAGCTTTCATAGTATTTACAATGCGATCACGGACGATAGTATGTTCAAAAAGATTTTTTTCTTATCTGTTAACAGTTGCTCCTTAGTCCATGCATTTTGGTCCATGTTTGAGGCGCAGTTCCAGCTAAGGCATAACTAAGGATTTCACTGCCGCGATGACGCACTAGAATTTCTGGCGATGCACCTACAAAGGTACGCCCATCCTTTTCATAACCAAAGATAAAACAATTAGGATTGTTATCTACGAGATTAGCTAAAATACTAGCTACATTATATGGTGTATCGCTAGTAAACTCCACTTCACGAGAGGAGACGACCTTAGTCATTTCACCACTGCTGATGCCCTCCGCAATAGCATTCATAAGGCTATCCCAAGCAGCCTTATCATCACTGGTTTCCTTGAAATTATGTCGTACCCGAGGCACCTCAAAATCTTCGATGGGTACACTTTCACCAGCATGAAGATAGAAAGATTCCCCATTTTCTACAATGTAATAATGGGTGAAAGCAATCATTTCATGGCCCATACCAGACCATTTAGGATCTTTGGAGGTCTCAAAAAAAGTATCCCCATAAAATACGTAGGCATAATTATGGCGGTCCTCATCATCTTTGACCGTCGCCAGACGTTTAGCGCCTACAACGATACGGTCACTCTGACGATCCACCCAAAATACCCGTTCTTCATTGGGGAAGTTCAACCAAAATGCCACTGGACTATTCAGTTCTAACGGTTCTTTGTTATATTTCATAGTTGTACGTCGCTATACGAAAAAATAGACTATAGTAAAAACACCTAACGTGTAGAAGGTTTCTTCTACACGTTAGGCGTCATCCATAAGTTTCCAAATTTTGAGATGAGCCTAACGCCATCACACGTCGGTGGGCCCTCTTTATATCTAATTTATTATATCATAGGTAACCGTTAAAAGGTAGAAAATAAAACCTCTACACCACATGCGTTATGCATGAATGTAGAGGTTTTAGTATATCTTAAAATTCTTTTTCTTTATTTGAAAGCTTTCGCTCCAATATCTGTGCGATATTGCATGCCTTCAAAGTTGATATGTTCTATCCGCCCATAAGCTCTATCAAGCGCCGTTCTAAGATCTTTGCCGAGACCTACTACGCCAAGTACGCGACCACCATTTGTCACATACTCTTCGCCTACTAGTTTAGTACCAGAATGGAATACGATAGTCGTATCATGTTGTTTTATATCACCATGAATCACATCGCCCTTAGAGGATGTTTCTGGATATCCTTTAGAAGCAAGAATAACACAAGCCGCTGAGGAGTCTTTCCATTTCACCATATGAGCTGTCAAATTGCCTGTGGCGCAAGCCATCATGATTTGCCCCAAATCGCTATCTAGTAAGGGCAATACAACTTGTGTTTCAGGATCTCCAAAGCGAGCATTGAATTCTACCACCTTAGGTCCTTCAGCGGTAATCATAAGACCTGCATAGAGGCAGCCTACATAAGGCATCCCCTCTTTTTGCATGGCTACTACCATCGGTTCTAAGATTGTTTTCATTGCTTCATCCCGCAATGCATCAGTGAGCACTGGCGCTGGTGCATAGGTGCCCATACCACCTGTATTAGGACCTTTATCACCATCAAAGATGCGTTTATGATCTTGAGACGCAATCATAGGAACTACGGTTTTACCATCTACAAAGGCAAGTAAACTCGCCTCTTCACCTTCCATAAACTCTTCAATAACTACGGTACTACCGGCCTCTCCAAAAGCAGTTGCCACTAAGCATATCTTCTACAGTCGCATTTGCTTCGTCAACAGTCATAGCCACTACAACACCCTTGCCAGTTGCTAAGCCATCCGCTTTAACAACGATGGGCGCCCCTGTTGTAGCGATGAATGCTTTCGCTTCTTCTACGTTGTGGAATACACCATAGGCAGCAGTCGGTATGTTATATTTTTTCATAAGGTCTTTGGCAAATACCTTTGAGCCCTCTAGTTGAGCAGTTTGCTTTAGATGGGCCAAATACAGGAATTCCAGGCGCATTGAGTGCATCTGCTAGTCCTGCTACAAGAGGAGCCTCTGGACCAACAACGACTAAATCAACGTGATTATCTTTCAAAAAAACGAATTAAATGATCACTTTGCTGCCAATCAATGCCGACTAGCTCTGCACAATCTGACATGGTGCACTGCCAGGAATGGCATATACCTTTGTTACGCTAGGGGCTGATGGACAATCGCCATGCCAATGCATGTTCGCGATGCATGCTACCGATTACACATACTTTCATAAGTCCTCCATCGACGCCTAAACGCCATCGATACATCATATTTATGTAAGCACTTATAGCCTCTATAATCATTATTACGCATCAATGATTAGATATGAGCTAGTGCTCAACCGTAAACCTCAATTATTGTGCTAAACCAATTAATGTTTAAAGTGACGAATACTTGTAAATACCATAGCAATGCCCGCTTCATCAGCGACCTTGATAGATTCTTCGTCTCGAATGGAGCCACCAGGTTGAATGATGGCTGCAATACCATGTTTTGCCGCCGTTTCTACAGTATCCCCAAACGGGAAGAATGCATCAGATGCTAATACTGCTCCTTTAGCAGCTTCACCAGCTTGTTCAAGGGCAATTTTCGCAGACCCAACACGGTTCATTTGTCCTGCCCCTACACCGAGTGTCCGTTTTTCGTTAGAAATCAAAATCGCATTGGATTTTACGTGTTTTACGAGCTTCCACGCAAATTCGAGAGCCTTCCATTGTTCCGCTGTGGGCTGTACCTTTGTCACCACTTTATAATTAGCCCGGTCTTCTAGAATATCATCTTCTGTTTGTACTAATAGGCCACCAGAAACCTTTTTCACTGTCACTTGGCCAGATTCAGGTTTAGATAACTGGATGAGGCGAATATTTTTCTTTGCTTCAAGAATTTCTAATGCTTCTTTTGTGAAAGCAGGTGCCATAATCACTTCTAAGAAAAATTTTGCTCATTTCTTCTGCAGTAGCTACATCTACTTCACGGTTTAAAGCAACAATACCACCAAAGGCGGATACGGAATCTGCTTCGTAAGCATTTACATAAGCGTCATGCAAGGTAGCCGCTGTCGCCGCTCCGCAAGGATTTGTATGCTTGATGATACATGCTGCAGGATCTGTAAACTCCCACACCATATTCCAAGCCGCTTCCATATCTACGATATTATTATAAGAAAGCTCTTTTGCCATGGAGCTGTTTCAAAGCCCCCATGCCATGAGCCGTACCGATTTCTTTGTAGAATGCCGCTTTTTGATGCGGATTTTCGCCATAGCGAAGGTCTGTTACCTTTTCATAAGCACTTAAATATTCAGGTGGTGTAGGGCCTTCATTTAAGATACCGCTCATATAGTTAGCAATGGCTACATCATAAGCGGCTGTATGAGCAAAGGCTTCTTTCGCCAAACCAAAGCGATATTCTTTAGTCAACTCGCCATGTTCTTTAAGCATTGGTAAGATTTCATCATAATGATTTGGGTTTACAACGATGCCCACATACGCATGATTTTTGGCGGCAGAGCGCACCATGGTAGGGCCACCGATATCGATATTTTCAATAGCTTCCTCTAAGGATACATTAGGTTTTGCAATGGTTTCACGGAATGGATAGAGATTGACTACCACAAGGTCGATTGGTTCAATACCATGATCAGCCATAGCTTGTTGATGCTCTCCATTATCACGGATAGCCAAAATACCACCATGAACCTTTGGATGCAAGGTCTTAACACGGCCATCCATCATTTCAGGAAAGCCTGTCAAAGATTCGACCGCTTTTGCTTCAATGCCCGCATCAGTAATTGCCTTAAGCGTACCACCTGTTGAATAAATGGTTACACCTAATGCCACTAAACCTTTTGCAAAGTCTACAATACCTGTTTTATCTGAAACACTAAGAAGTGCATTTTTAATCATGTAACCTCTCCATTTGCTTTTTCATCAATCTTCAATATAAACGACTCTACCTTTTATGGTGAGCTTGTCTTCACAAAACAGCCGTAAAGCCTCTTTATACGTTTTATGTTCGATAGGTAATAATCTATCGCTCAAAGTATCCTCTGTATCATTTGGTAGCACAGGAACAGTATCCTGCATAATGATAGGACCCGTATCCATTCCTGCATCTACAAAATGCACAGTACACCCCGTAATTTTTACACCTCCGTCGATGGCTTGTTGATGACCATGAAGTCCCGGAAAGGATGGCAATAATGCAGGATGGATATTTAAAATTTTATGCTCATACCGGTCAATGAGCTTAGCCCCTACTATGCGCATATAGCCAGCTAACACAATACCATCTATCTTATAAGGTTCTAAGGCATCTAATTGAGCTTGTTCAAAGCTAGCTTTTGAATCATAATCGCTACGGTCGATAACAACGAGTGGAATATTCCAAGATTTGGAACGTTCCACAATTCCAGCTGTACCATGGTCTGTAATGATTATAACAAACTCACCGTTAATATAACCTTCTTGCATTGCCTTATACAGAGCTTCCCCATTGGATCCACGACCACTAGCAAAGAGAGCTAATCGCTTTTTAGAATTACACATCAAACTCAGCCCCTTTAAGGATAACTGGACCATCACCACTTACGATGCGGCCAATTTCGTATACTGCTTCACCACGGCTAGCAAGGTTCTCTTTAACCTGATCCACATCCTTTTGATCAACTATGAGGATCATACCAATGCCCATGTTGAAAGTACGATACATTTCAGGCCATGCTACATTACCCCATTCTTGTAGTTTTGTAAATACAGGAAGTCGTGGCCATGTAGTAACATCTACCTCTGCAGTCACGCCCTTTGGCAATACGCGCGGAATGTTTTCATAGAAGCCACCACCTGTAATATGAACCATACCTTTTACAAGTTGTTGTTCAATTAATGGCAATACAGCTTTGGATATAAACGAGTAGGCGTCAATAATTCTTCACCTAAGGTTTTACCAAATTCAGGGATATCTGTATCAATAGACAACTGTTTATGGTCAAATATGATTTTACGAACCAAGGAGAACCCATTGGAATGTACACCAGACGATGGCAAACCTAAAATCACATCACCAGCTTTGATGCTTTCACCAGTTATCAATTTAGGACGATCCACAATCCCCACTGCAAAGCCCGCCACATCGTAGTCATCATTATCATAAAAGCCTGCCATTTCAGCAGTTTCCCCGCCTAGCAAAGCACATCCAGATTCTTCACAAGCCTCAGCTACACCGCGCACGATGTCTGCTACTTTCACAGGATCTAACTTTGCCTACTGCAATATAATCTAGGAAAAATAGAGGCGTTGCCCCTTGCACAAGAATATCGTTAACACTCATAGCTACGCAGTCTTGACCAATCGTATCATGTTTATCCATCATGATAGCGAGACGCAATTTAGTGCCTACCCCATCCGTACCAGATACGAGCATAGGCTCCGCCATAGCATGACCAGCTAGGGAATAAAGTCCCCCAAACCCGCCTAAATCACCTACAACACCAGGGGTATAGGTGCGTTTTACAGATTCTTTCATCAATTCGACGGCACGATTGCCTGCATCGATATCAACACCTGCATCGCGATAGGTTAAACTAGTTTTATTCGAGCACATATTTGACCCCTTCCTCTTGGTCCGCAGGAACCGCTACACTGTAATCGCCATCAAAACAGGCAAAACATAAATCATCGGACGCTACATCAGAAATAGCGCGACATAAACCTTCACGAGACAAGTAATGCAATTTATCAGCATGAATATAATCTTTAATTTCATCTACTGTATGAGTAGACGCTATCAGCTCTTTACGCACCGATGTATCAATACCATAGTGACAAGAATACTCTATCGCTGGAGAACTTACACACATGTAAACCTCTTTAGCACCCGCTTCCTTTAACATTTTAACGATAATACCACTTGTAGTACCGCGTACGATAGAATCATCGATAAGGACAATCCGTTTGCCCCCTACAATGTGGGGTAATGCATTAAGCTTCATACGAACAGCTAATTCCCGTTCCTCTTGATTTGGCTTGATAAAGGTACGACCGCTATATCGGTTTTTCACTAAGCCTTCTGCAAATGGTATGCCCGATGCACGAGCATAGCCTAGTGCAGCTGTAGTGCCAGAGTCAGGAATAGACATGACGATATCTGCATCGTATTTAGTTTCGTTATATAATTCACGCCCCATATTAAGACGAGATTGATATACCGATTGACCATCGATATGGCTATCACCACGGGCAAAGTAGATATATTCAAAAACACAAAGCTTTTTGTCAATCTTCTCTGGTTCTGCATAGATAACACTACGTACACCAGAGTCGTCGATGATTACCATTTCGCCTGGATCGATGTGACGAATAAACTCGGCTTTTATAGCATCTAAGGCACAGCTTTCACTAGAAAGGACATAACCATTTTCAGTTTTACCTAAACAAAGAGGTCTAAAGCCTTGGGGATCACGCACACCTACCAAGGAGTCGTTCGTAGTAATAACGAGAGAGAAGGCTCCTTCAATTTGACGGGCCGCATCGGCAATGCGTTCCTCTTGTGTCTCAGCTTTAGAGCGAGCAATAAGGTTTACAATAACCTCGGAATCCATGGTCGTTTGAAAAATAGACCCATCTGCTTCAAGGCGTTTGCGAATAGCTAACGCATTCGTTAAATTTACCGTTATGCGCCACTGCAATCTGACCACCTTGATAATGAATAACTAAAGGTTGAATATTACGTGGATTATTGGACCCTGTTGTGGAGTACCGCACATGACCAGTACCCATATGGCTAGGCAAAGATGGTAATTCTTTGATAGCCTCAGTCAACAAGCCCATGCCTTTTTTTAGTTCTACATCATGACCATCTGTAACGGCGATGCCCGCACTTTCTTGACCACGATGTTGGAGCGCAAAGAGACCCCAATATACATAGCGTGCTACATCAACGGTTCTATCATAGACACCGAATACACCACACTCTTCATGCCATTTATCAAAAACAGGATCGTAGTTCATTGTGCCCCCTTAGGCGCGTTCGCCAGTAAGACGGAATAACATTTCTTTGTACGCTTCTTCGATGTTGCCAAGGTCTCGACGGAAACGGTCTTTGTCGAGTTTTTCACCAGTTGTAGCATCCCAGAAACGGCATGTATCAGGAGATATTTCATCGCCTAATAAAACTTCCCCATTATGTTTACCAAATTCTAACTTAAAATCTACAAGGGTTACATTTTTGGTAGCCAAGAATTTTTTCAAAATATCATTTACTTTTAAAGTGATAGTAGAGATAACATCTAGTTCCTCTTGTGTAGCCCAACCAAGCGCTGTGATTTGGGATTCATTAGCGAATGGATCGCCTAATTCATCATTTTTGTAGCAGAATTCGAGGATTGGATGTTTAAGAGGAGTACCTTCTTCAATGCCAAAGCGTTTAGCCATAGAACCAGCTGCAATGTTACGAACGATAACTTCTAAAGGAATGATATCTAAAGTGAGTACTGTTTGATTACGATCATCTTCACGACGAACAAAGTGAGTAGGTACGCCTTCTTTCTTCAATAATTCAAAGAAGAAAGAGGAAATCTTATTATTCAATACGCCTTTGCCAAGGATAGTATCATGTTTCTCACCGTTAAATGCAGTAGCATCATCTTTATAATGAACGATGTACTCATCTTTGTTGTCTGTTTGATACACTTGTTTTGCTTTACCTTCGTACAATAATGTTAATTTTTCCAAGTCGATGTTAGCCATGATATGTCTCCTTTTACTCGTTTCTATTCGAGGACGTATAAATGATGATATAGACGATTAAAGTTTAATAGCACCTTGAAGTTCCGCATTATCTGCTAAGACTTTTTCGGCCATATCTTTGCGATATTGTTGATATTGTTTTTTTAGGTCTTTATTGAAAGCTGCTCCAATTTGGACTGCGAAGAGTGCTGCATTTTTAGCACCATCTACAGCCATAGTTGCTACAGGCATGCCAGATGGCATTTGAACGATAGCAAGCAAGGAATCGATACCTTTTAAAGCTGTTGCATTAAGAGGAATACCGATAACAGGCAATGTAGTGAAGCTAGCCACTACACCTGGTAAGTGGTAGCTGCACCAGCACCTGCGATAAAAAGCGATAGCCCCTTCATCTTCAAGGCGTGTAACAAAATCCTTTACAGCCTCCGGCGTACGATGTGCAGAAGCGATAACCATTTCATAAGGAATGTTAAATTCATCGAGTACGGCTGATGCCTTTTTCATTGTGTCAAGGTCAGACTTGCTGCCCATGATAATACCGACCTTCATAGATCCTCCTAATAAAAAAAGCCCAGCCTAAATAGACTGGGAAAAAAATGCGCACAAATAGCCTCCGTAGACTTGCCTTGAGTTTGTTGATTTGCATAGTTCACGGTGCTACCTCCTTCTTGTACTACAAATTGTAACACCTAACCTTTCCAAAAAGCAATATAATTTTCGAATAATTTTTACATTAAATATTTTTATTATTCGATATATTCCGAACTTTATAAAGAATTTCTTTTTATTATATAGATATATTTCAAAAATAGATTTTTTTAACAGTAAAACAAGAACCTCCTATTAATCTTAGATGAATGTTATTGTATTAATCGCTATTAATAGAATGTATTAAATAGCACAAAAAGAGGATAACCCGTTTAATAACAGGTTATCCTCTTTTATATGTTTCCGAACATTAGACCACTTAATTTGTAGTTACTATTAATTAGTGAGTACCACTTTCAAAAGCGGCTTTTAATTCGCCTACAGATTCAGGGATGTAGTCTACGATAGAAGACATCAACGCATACATTAATGCAGGTTCGAACGCATCATCACCACACATGTATACGCAATCTAAATATAGACTGGAGTCTTGTTCATCAATATAGAGTTTATAGTTTTTGTAAGTCGCATTATCCCGATTGATCAATGCATTTAAGGCAGCCATGTTTTGTGCCGTTACCTTTTCAGGGCCCAATACTAAACGAATGACACTATAAATACTGTTATCAAGAATGACGAACAAAGGCATATCCCACAATGGAGATTTGATGTAAGAGCGATATACGACAGTGCCGTCCTCATCATCAAAATCCTTACGTTCAAAGGATGTAATTTCTTCTTCTTTCAAAAACTTGTCAAATAATAATGCTTTAGGATTCATAACAACCTCTATTAAGCCAAACCAGCTACTTTAAGAATGCCTTTATGTACAGCATCTAAATGTGGTTGGACTACTTCAAGCAAAAGATTTACTACTACAGTAGGATCGAATTGTTCAGTCAAGCCAGGAACAGATACGTCCATGTAGATATTGTTATCTTCAGTGCTTACATAATATTTGGATACTTTGTAATCTTGGTTTAATGTGTTGAGCTCTTTTAATACAGCAGGAATTACTTTTTCATCAATAGATATAGTTGTGATAGCTATACGTGCATAGGAAAATGCAGAATCATCCACAACGATGAATACAGGCAAGCTATGATTATGAACATCCAAACGGCCGTGGTACACAACAGTATGAAGGTCGTCTGTCATTTCTTCCTTTGTAAACCAAGAGTTGCCACCTTTATTCAGATCAGCAACAAGTAAGTCGAATTTTTCTGCTTTTTGATTCATAATTCCCTCTACAAATAATCAGACTATTAGTCTTCGATAAATACACATCCATTGTCTTTAAATTCTTTAATACGAACTAAAGACTCAACACGGTAGCCTGCATTTTCAAGGCGTTCACGGCCAGGTTGGAAGGATTTTTTTCAATAGCAATAGCCATACCTACTACTGTGTCGCCTGCATCTTGAACCAATTTTGCAAGGCCCATAGCTGCTTCACCAGATGCCAAGAAGTCATCAATGATCAATACTTTTTCACCAGCTGGCAAGAATTTTTTGGAAATAGTAATATCGTAGTTTTCTTCTTTTTGTATAAGAGTACACCACACTATGATATACATCATCTACCATAAGGATAGATTTTTTCTTACGCGCAAATACCAATGGCACGTCGAGCTCAAGAGCAGCCATCAAAGCCAACGCAATACCAGATGCTTCAATGGTAACAATACGTTGCACACCTGCATCACGGTAACGATCCGCGATTTCTTTACCGATAGCTTTAAACAATTGTGGATCGATTTGATGGTTCAAGAAGCCATCTACTTTTAGCACCCGATTATTGAGGACAATACCCTCTTCACGAATGCGCTTTTTTAATAATTCCATGTGCTTATACCTCCGCATAACTATCTTTAAATTTTAACGTAAATAACCCCTTAGGGTCAACCTATATCTGGCAAAAGTCTTATAATGCGGCTAATAAAATTATATTAAAAAGACACACTTTATGAAAATTCATAAAGTGTGCTTTATAATTATAGAATTTTATCGCGAGTGCTTTCACGATTGATAAGTAAAGATGTAAAGCGTGCAGCCCCTTCAGATTGAGGTACCAAACGAGAGCGTACAAGTACAATGTCGCGGGTCGGTACAGGAATATCCGTGTCGATACGAACGATAGTCCCTTCTTGCATCTTTTGTTGCACCACGTGATTCGGCAACATGGAAATCCCCATATTGATTTCCACAAGGTCTAGCAATACATCGACGCTACCAAGTTCAAAACGAGGTTTACGACATGCACCATGTGTAACTTCATCGAAGAAGGTACGGCTCGCAGAACCTTTATGCAAGAGCAAAATAGGCTCGTTAAGCAGACGACCTTGATCGAAGAACCCTGCCCCTTTATAGTCAGGTCCCCCAACGAAGACGTCTTGAATCGTAGCAAGCGTAGTTACTTCTAATTGTGGATTATCACGCAAACCTTCATAATCATTAACCACTGCTAATTGTGCTTCTTTGTTAAGTACTAACTCTACGCAATCAGGAGATGGACGGTTGATGATATGCAGACCGATTTCACTTTCTTGCAATTGCCATTTATGGAAATACGGCAATAAGAAATGACGACATAATGTATCTGTAGCAGCTAAATTCAAGCTTTCATAAGCTTGACTAACACGTTCTTGTAATTGAGTCACCCCATTATCAAGAATGGAAAACGCTTTAGCTACCGTATCAAACAATTCTTTACCTTCTGGCGTGAACCCTACAGATTTTTGTAGTGCGCACGAAAAGAGGCATATTGAGTTCCCCTTCTAATTGTTTAATGCTTTGACTGATGGCGGATTGGGATACGCCTAATTCTTTTGCGGCACGAGAAAAGGATAAATATAAGCCTACCCCTAAAAAGGTTCTATATAAATCTGCAGATACTGCCATTTTAGTCACCTCTATTATATACTAATAGTAACGTCTTACTTTTTAACTATACATATCATTTACTATATTATAACTATGAACTCTCAATATATAATGAATATGTAGAAAAACTTCATGAATATTTGGTCTTATGACCTTCATGAATTTTTCATATTTATTAGTATTTCTAATCTTTTTCATAAGTAAGATTATCTTTACTTATAAGTCTAGACAGACTATACTTAATTTGTCAATATCCCAAAAGGAATTATATACATTACAGGAGGCTACAATGGCTATACAACGATTATTCGTAACTAAACGAGAATCTTTCAACCAAGAAGCACAACGCATGTTACATACCTTACAACAGGAATTATCTATGCCTGCTACAGGTGTTACCATTTATGAACGATATGATATTGAAAATTTAGATGCAAAAGATTTAGAAGTTTTGCAAAAAAACCTAATTTTCTCCGAACCTCCTGTGGATACAGTATTAGAAGAAATTCCAGCTTTGCAAGGTTTTGTATTTGCTGTTGAATATGTACCAGGTCAATATGATCAACGTGCCGACAGCGCAGAGCAATGTATTTCCATGCTCACGCTCACCTCTGGTCACATCGTTCGATGTGCTCGCGTATTCGCTATCGAAGGCACTTTCACAAAAGAACAAGAAAATGCCATCAAAGCGTACTACATTAACCCTGTTGATTCCCGTGAAGCAAGTCTTGAATTGCCTAACACTTTGGCCCTCGATTTAGAGGAGCCAAAACCAGTCGCAACAATCGATGGCTTTACGACAATGAGCGATGATAAGTTAGAAGAACTTATCAAAAATTATGGCCTTGCTATGACATTGGCGGACCTTCAAATGATTAGACAACAATATGCAGAGGTAGAACACCGCGATCCTACAATTACAGAAATTCGCCTCTTCGATACATATTGGTCCGATCACTGCCGCCATACCACATTTATGACAGAGTTAACGGATATCTCTATCGAAGCTAGTCGCTTCACAAGACCTATCGAAGAAGCCCTCGAAGAATACATGGAAGGTCGTGCTGAGCTCTATACAACTAAGAAAAAAGCGCGTTCCCTCATGGACATGGCTACATTAGCTGTAAAAGAATTGCGCCAAGCTGGTGGCTTAACAAATCTCGATGAATCCGACGAAATCAATGCATGTACTATTATCGTTCCTGTCGATGTAGACGGAAAAACTGAAGAATGGTTGTTATTATTCAAAAACGAAACCCATAACCACCCTACTGAAATCGAACCATTTGGCGGTGCTGCTACTTGTTTAGGTGGCTGTATCCGCGATCCATTGATCGGCCGTGCTTATGTATACCAAGCAATGCGCATCACTGGCTCTGGCGATCCACATACTAGCCTTGAAGATACATTAGAAGGTAAATTACCACAAAAGAAAATCACCCAAGAAGCAGCTCGTGGCTATTCTTCTTACGGCAACCAAATCGGTCTAGCTACAGGTGAAGTAAAAGAATATTACCATCCTGGCTACGTAGCAAAACGCATGGAAATCGGCGCTGTTATCGGTGCGACTCCACGCAATCAAGTACGCCGTGAAACGCCTGTTGCTGGCGATGTTGTGGTGTTATTAGGTGGCAAAACTGGTCGCGATGGCTGTGGTGGTGCTACTGGCTCCTCTAAAGAGCACACAGTAGAATCTCTTTCCACATGTGGTGCAGAGGTACAAAAAGGCAACGCCCTTACAGAACGTAAAATCCAACGTCTCTTCCGTCGCGGTGAAGTAACTACCCTTATCAAACGTTGTAATGACTTTGGCGCTGGTGGTGTATCCGTTGCTATCGGCGAGTTAACAGATGGCGTAACAATCAATCTTGATTTAGTTCCTAAAAAATACGCTGGCCTTGATGGTACAGAACTAGCCATTTCTGAGTCTCAAGAGCGCATGGCTTGTGTTATCGCCGCTTCTGATGTAGACAGATTCAAATCTTATTGCGATGAAGAAAATTTAGAATGTACAGTTGTAGCAGATGTGACCGATACGAATCGCCTCATCATGAACTGGAATGGCGAAACAATTGTCGACATTAGTCGTGACTTCTTAAATACAAACGGTGCCAGCCAACAACAAGAGGTTATTGTAAAAAGCTCCAGCGGATCGATCTTACTTCTTACGCGGTTCTGCTAGTGCAGATAACTTCAAAGAAAAAAATGGCTCAGTGCTGTATCTGATTTAAACACTGCTTCCCAACAAGGCTTAGTAGAACGCTTTGACAGCACTGTAGGTGCTAATACTGTGCTCATGCCATTTGGTGGCAAATTCCAAAAAAACACCGAAACTCAAGGCATGGTAGCAAAGTTACCGGTTCTAAACGGTGAAACTACAACTGCTAGCATCATGACTCACGGCTTTGTACCTGAATTATCCGACTGGAGCCCATACCATGGCGCACAATACGCTGTACTGTTATCTGTCGCTAAATTAGTAGCTCTCGGCGGTCGTCGTGAAGATGCGTACTTAACATTACAAGAGTACTTTGAACGCCTTAACTCAAAAGAATCTTGGGGTAAACCTGTAGCTGCCCTTCTCGGCGCTTATAAAGCACAAAAAGAACTTGAAATTGGCGCTATTGGTGGCAAAGACTCTATGAGCGGTACATTTATGGACCTTACAGTTCCTCCTACCCTTGTATCCTTTGCGGTTGGTACAGCTCATGTAGACAATATTGTAAGCCAAGAACTTAAAGGTGTAGATCACCGTCTTGTACTCTTTGATTTACCTCGTGCTTATGACGATACTCCTGATTGGGATCAGTTCAAAGAAAACTGTGAGAACCTGCAAGAACAAATTGAAAAAGGTCGTGTTTACGCTGCTTATGTAGTTGACCAAGGCGGTATTCCTGAAGCAATTACTAAAATGGCTCTCGGTAACAATGTAGGCGTTAAGTTTAATAAATATGCTGAACGTGCAATTTTCCAGCCTGCTCTTGGTTCCTTCATTGTAGAGGTTGATATTACTGCAGTTAACCACCTCTTAGAATTACCAAATGTAAAAGTAATCGGTGTAACTCAAGCTGCACCAATTATCGAGTTAGAAGATCAATCTGTATCCCTTAAAGAGGTGCAAGCTGCATATGAAGCACCGCTAAATGATATTTTTCCCTATGCACGCACCAAATGGTGTTGGTGAAGCAGTGGCGTACATTCACGACCAACATACTAAACCTCGCAGTGCATCCTTAGGAGCCAAACCAAAGGTTCTCATCCCTGTATTCCCTGGTACAAACTGTGAATTCGATTCAGCTCGTGCCTTTGAGCGTGCAGGTGCAGAAGCAGATATCGTTGTCATCCGCAATCAAACACCAGAACAATTAAAAGAATCCATCGACGTAATCAAAGCTAAGTTAGCAGAGTCTCAAATTCTTATGTTCCCAGGTGGATTTAGTGCTGGTGACGAACCTGATGGTTCTGGTAAGTTCATGGCTACCCTCTTCCGCAATCCATACCTTGCAGAAGGCTTAGAAAATCTCTTGTACAAACAAGATGGTCTAGTTCTTGGTATCTGTAATGGTTTCCAAGCTCTTATTAAATTAGGCTTGTTGCCTGGGGGCCACATTGAAACGTTGACTGCAGATCATCCTACATTAACGTACAATACAATTGGTCGTCACTTGTCTCGCATGGTCAATACAAAGGTAATTTCCACTAAATCCCTTGGATGTGTGATGCTAAAAGCTGGTGAAATTTATACTGTACCTATTTCTCATGGGGAAGGTCGTTTTATTGCATCCCCTCAACAAGTGTTAGAGTTCAATAAAACTGGTCAAATCGCTACACAATATGTAGACTTTGACGGTATCGCATCCATGGATAGCCGTTTCAATCCAAACCAATCCGTCAGCTGCCATCGAAGGTATTTATAGCCCAGATGGTCGCGTATTCGGTAAAATGGCTCATTCCGAACAGCTGCGGTACAGGTATTAGTAAAAAAATATCCCTGGCCAATTAGAAATGCCAATCTTTACATCTGGTGTAAAATACTTCAAGTAATTAATTACCATTCTTTTTATGTGAAAAGCCTACTCCTAGGAGTAGGCTTTTCCATATTGATTTTTTTGTAAATATTAGTATTATAAGTTGATGACATATTTACAAAAAAATAATTTCGTTTAAATCTATACATATATACATAAGTAAGTTAAGAAAGGATTTTATTATGCATTGTGCTCAGAAAATGACCCATAATATCTACTGGATTGGTAGTAATGACTGGACTACTGAACGTTTCGAAAACTTATTCCCTATCCCAAATGGTGTTAGCTATAACAGCTATTTCATTGATGATGAAAAAACTTGTGTTGTTGACTCTGTAGATGCTGAAATTCGCGAAGAATACTTTGACAACTTAACTCATCTTTTGAATGGTCGCGACCTTGATTACATCATCGTAAATCACATGGAGCCAGATCATTGCCAAACATTGCTAGAAACTTTGGAGCGCTATCCAAACTGTAAAATGGTTGGTAATGCTACAACATTCCGCATGTTTGAACAATTCTACAATACTCCAAAACCTGACCAATACTACACAGTTAAAGAAGGCGACGAAATTTGCCTTGGTAAACATACACTTGTTTCCTACACTATGCCTATGGTTCACTGGCCAGAAGTAACTTGTACTTATGAAAAATCTACAGGCACATTGTTCTCTGCAGATGCTTTCGGTACATTCGGTACAGTTAACGGCAATATCTTTGCGGACCAAACAGATTACGTTGCTACATACGAAGAGGAAGCTCGTCGTTACTATACAAACATCGTTGGTAAATACGGTCCCCAAGTACAAAATGCAATTCGCAAAGTTTCTGGTCTTGATATTAAACGCATTGCTCCACTTCATGGTCCAATCTGGCGTACACCTGAGTCTATCCAATACATCTTACACAAATACTTGCACTGGTCCAGCTACACAGCTGAGCAAAAAGGTGTAGTTATTGCCTTCGGTTCTATGTACGGCAACACTCGTGCTATTGCACAACAATTGGCTAAACAATTGTCCAAACGCGGCATTACAGATATCAAAATCTACGATGTTTCCAAAACTAATGCATCCTACATCATCTCTGATGCTTGGAAATACACTAACTTGGTGACAATCGCGCCTACATATAACTTGAACCTATACCTTACAATGGAAAACTTGATCCACGAGTTGAAAGCACTTAACTTCCAAAACCACAAGGTATCTATCATCGGTAACCACTCTTGGGCATCTGCAGCCATGAAAATCATGGTATCCCACTTCGAAAACGACTTCAAAGATATGGAAATCGTATCTGAACCACTTGATATCAAATCCTCTTTAAAAGAAGAAGATCTTCCAAAAATCGAAAAAATGGCAGACGATATCAAAGCATCCATCGATGCGGCTGAAATCAAAGAAGTATTATAATACAAATGCAAAAAGTCGCCTCTTAGGCGACTTTTTCTCTATTTTAAAAAGTCTTATGAAAGTGCAAGATTTCCCCTATTTTTTTCGCTTGACATAAATCTAACTTTTTCATATACTATACAAGTACCTGTTACACAACAGAATACATGGAGAGGTGTCCGGCGGCTGAAGGAGCATGATTGGAAATCATGTGCGGTTATCCCGTACCCAGGGTTCAAATCCCTGTCTCTCCGCCATAGTAAAAGCAGTGCTTAGGCACTGCTTTTTTTATTTACCCCTAAAAAGAGGCAATACGTTTGTATTGCCTCTTTTTATGAGTTATAGGACAAAAGGCTATTCGATATAATTCGAATAGCCTTTTTTTATAATATATGTATTTCACCATATTAATTATGGATTTTTCTTTTGCAATATCACCGATGATTTCTGGTGTTGTTCTACAACAACCACCAATAATTTCAGCCCCCGCCTTACGCCATACATCTACGTAGTCTACAAAGGAAGCCGAATCACCGTACCAAGTCTTAGTTTTACTATCATAGCTTTCACCAAGATTTGGATATACCGCAATAGGTTTGTCTGTAACGGTACGAATATCCTTAATCAAGGACTCTACATATTCAGGTTTAGTACAATTGATACCAATCCCTGTTACAGGACGAACCTTATCAATCATTTCAGCACATTTGATGATAGTTTCACCACTAGAAACATGGTGGCCATCTTTACAAGAGAATGCAATCCATCCAGGAATCCCTCTTGATGTATATGGATCAGACATGGCCCGAGCAATAGCAATGGCTTCATCATAGGATGGAATCGTCTCAAAGGATAATATATCTGGATTCTCTTCCGCAAACAATGCTAATCGAGGGATATGGAACACCTCAAGATATTCTGTTTGTACATCAGGATATCCACGGTATTCAGATCCGTCAGCCAAAGAAAGGCCCCATAAGGACCTACAGAGTACTTCTACCAATGGTTTTAGGCAATGCACCTTCAGAAAAAAATACTTGACTCCGGCTGGAGTTTCTTCACCTAGGGTAATACCCCGTAACGTAAGTGCTCCACTCGCTTTTGCTTCAAGAAACTCATTACGCGCTTGAACCGCTAAACGAACAGATAATTTAACGAGTTCGATAGCTTCTTCTGTACCAAAGCCCAATCCTTTGAACCCTGCTACTGTTGCTTGATAACCAGAACTTTGAATGATATCTGCGCCAGCGACTAAATAGGAGATGTGTATTTTTTGATAACATCAGGCTCTTCCAAGAGAACTTTTTGCGGACCACAGCTTATGCTGAATATTACAACCATAACGCTCTAATTCAGTCCCTAAAGCCCCATCTAAGACGAGGGTTCCCTTATCCTTAATAATATCTAAAAAATGCACTTCGTTTAGCCATCATATCACCCATTCTATACTTGCCTCTTACAACTTGAGGCTTACCAAGCGTATTATATCAAATAATACGCTTGGGTACTATCTACAAACTATTTTAACACCTCTGCTGGTGGCTCTTTACCAAACCATTTTTTATAAATCTCAGCATATTTGCCATTTGCTTTAATCTTAGCTAGACCATCGTTAATTTTATTAAGGACCTCTGTATTGCCTTTTTCACAGCAATACCAAGTGAGTGCTGCATCATAGTCTTCTCCAGTGACTTTTGCGATACCTTTACCCTTTCCATTAACATAATATTCGTTTACCGGCGTATCGTTAATAACTACGTCTACACCTTTATTTTGTAGTTCTAAAAAGGCATCAACGATGATATTGAACTGGCGTACTTCAGCATTAGGAATCTTGCTAGCAATTTCTGCACCAGTAGAACCAATAGATACACCAATGCGCTTGCCTTCTAGATCCTTAAAGCTATTGATATTTGTATTATCTATATTAACAACGAGGCCATTACCTGCAATATAGTACGGTTTACTGAAATCTACAGATTTTGCTCGTTCTTCAGAAATGGTCATATCTGAAATAGCAATGTCTATTGTATTACTTTGTAATGCTGGTAACAGTGCATCAAAGTTCAGGTTTTGAATATCCGCTTCAATGCCCTCTTCTTTTGCAATAGTAGTAATAATATCTATATCAAAACCAGCTAACTTGCCACTATCTTTATCTTTAAACCCAAACGGTGCATATGTTGCATCAGTGCCAACACGCCATACCTTTTGACTACTATTTGTATTTCCACAGCCCGCAATAAATAGACTGCTAGCAATTGTAAAAGCTCCTAACAGAGCTGCTATTTTCTTAAATTTCATAATTGCCCCTACTCAATCCTGTGTACTTAGAAACAGGAGTTCTCTTTAATCATCCATTATATCTATACTTACATTATATGAACATAATAAAAAAATAATACCTCTAGAGGTATTATACTACTATGATAACATTCGATATAGTTAAGGTCAATTAATCCAACCATATAAATAGGTTTTAGACTCACATAGTTTTTAGCTATACCGAAGAAATAATTAATAGCCACAGGAATAAGACTATGACTACGACTAAAACTAATAATAAAAAAGACCGCCTTCACCAAGCACAGATAAAAACTTGGTAAAGGCGGTAATTATTACCTTTTTAGCTTTTTACGTACATAGCTACTTTGTACAAGAATACACAAAGTAATAAGTACATTACGATACTGAGGTATGTTGCTTCAGGTGTTTCAACCCAAGCTTCTGCAAATACATCAATACCAGCAATACGAAGTACGGCACTGAACAAGGAGCCAATAGCACCACCAGCTACGAGGCCAGATGCAATAGTACTACCTTTGGAGAAGCGAAGATCTGCCAACGCTTTATCTTTTGTACTATTTTGTACGAAGTATGCAATCAAACCACCGATAAGTAATGGAGTGTTGATTTCCATTGGTAAATACGTACCCAAGGCAAATGCCAAAGGTGGAACTTTTACCATCCACAAAATAATAGCAAACAATGCACCAGCCATGTATAGAGGCCATTGTGCACTACCACCAGTCATCATAGGTTCGATGATGGCAGCCATAGCGTTCGCTTGTGGCGCATTTAATGCATGGTCTCCTACAAAGCCATATGCATCGTTTAAGAGAATCATAACGCCTACAGAAAGGACCGCACAAAGAATAGTACCAACGATTTGCCATTGTTCCATTTTCTTAGGTGTAGCACCTGTCATATGAGCTACTTTAAGTTCAGACATGAAGTTACCAGCCATACCGATAGTTGTACCGATAAAGGATGCCATCATAAGAACTGCAATCATACCTACTTTACCAGTCATGCCTGCAGCAGTTAAGCATACAGCGGAGATAATAATCATAAAGATTGTCATACCAGATACTGGTTCAGTACCTGTATAGGCGATGGAACTAATACCTACTACAGATAATAGGAAGGACATAATAAGAACGATTAAGAATGCTACGATTGTTTGTGTGAAGCTTTCAGCATACATAAAGTGGAAATATGCTGCAAATAGAACTGTACATAACAAGATGCCAGCACCAATCCAAGATGTAGGAACGTCACGTTGTGTACGAAGTAAGTTAACATCTACAGATTTAGAGCTGAAAATATCAAAGCACTGCATTTTTAACAACGCTAGCTACGACTTTGAGACATATTGAGTAAACCGATGATACCTGCCATAGCGAGCATACCGATACCAATATGACGAACATAATCAAGGAATACCTTACGAATTGGAGCTTCTGCAAGTGGAACGGCATGACCATTAATTTGCATGATGTGTTCCGGTGCTAAATAGTATACGATTGGAATACATACAAACCAAGAGAAGAAGGAACCTGCCGCGATAATTGCGGCATAACGCAATCCTGTGAAATAACCAAGGCCAAGCAATGCCGCATCTGTATCTACTGCTGCAGTTAACTTAGTTTGATCTGCTAGTGCACTGCCCCACTTGAATGTACTCGTACGAATTACTTCTTCCCACCATCCAAGACTGTTGAGAATAAAATCATATACGAGAGCGATGAGACCAGAACCAAGCATGAGTTTTGCTTTGCTACCTTCATTACTCATCAAAACTTCAGCCGCTGCACGACCACTTGGGAACGGATACACATAGTGCATTTCCTCAACGAAGTAACGACGGAACATAACGCATAATAAAACACCAAGTACGCCGCCAAGGATGATAGGGATCGCCATTTGCACAAAAGATACATCTGTTACATTCCAGATATAAAGGGCTGGTAAGAAGAACATAGCGCCTGCTAATGTGTTCGTACTAGAACTAGCGATCGCCTGAATGTGAACCGTTTCAGCAAAAGCATTTTGTCGTTTCAAAATAACTGCTGTACCCATAGCAAGTACAGATACTGGAGCAAAAGCATCAACAGTTTGACCTATTTTCAAACATAGATAACCTACAGCCAGTGTGAAAATTGCCGCATAGAATAGGCCCCAGAACACTACATATGAGTTAATCTCTACGTAATCCTTCTTAGGATCCAAGACTGGTTCTACGGGCGGAATTGAACGAGTTTCGTCCGACATAGTAAAACCTCCTAACATAAAAAAGTACAAACGTATAACTATTCACCTTTATACTAACATGGTACTATACATGGTTCAATGGTTTTTCTATGCGTTATGCGAATAAAATATCGCTTCATCTATAAATAATTATTTTTGCAATTTTAGAGCCCCTGTTCTACAATAAAAAGTAAATTAAGAATCGCTATATGTAACAGTATTGAATACTGCCATGTATAACAGGTATGTTTACTTACGAGGAGGCTCTATTATGGAATCAATGGTTGAACGTTTTGTCCGCTACACAAGTATAAACACCCGATCTAATGAGGAAAGCACTACTATTCCTAGTACGCAATCACAAGTAGATTTTGCAACGAACGTACTCGTTCCCGATTTAAAAAGCAATTGGCTTGGACGAAGTTATTTACAATCGTGAAAACGGCTTTGTTATCGGTACACTCAATGCTAATACAGACGAAAAAGCCCCTGCTATCGGCTTCATTGCTCATATGGATACAGCTGATTACAATGCAGAAAATATCAAGCCTCGCATCGTAGAAAACTACGATGGCGGCGATATTTGCCTTAACGAAGAACATCAAATCTTTACCCGTCGTGCAGACTTCCCTAATCTAAAAAATTACATTGGTAAATCCTTAGTCGTAACAGATGGCCTCACTTTACTCGGTGGTGATGATAAAGCTGGTATCTGTGAAATTATGGAAGCCCTCGCCTACCTCGTAGCTCATCCAGAAATCAAACATGGTAAAATTATGTGCGCCTTCGGTCCAGATGAAGAAATCGGTACTGGTGCCGATCACTTTGATGTTAAACAATTCCCTGTCGACTATGCTTACACTATCGATGGTGAAAGCCTCGGTCAGCTTGAATACGAAACATTTAATGCTGCTGGCGGTACCGTTACCCTTAAAGGCGTATCTGTTCACACAGGCACGGCAAAAGGCATCATGATTAACTGTGCAAAATTAGCTATGCAATTCGATGCTTTACTACCAGGCGCTGCTGTTCCGGAATACACTTGTGGACGACAAGGCTTCTTCATGCTTATGAGTATGGAAACACAAGTAGATACAGGCAAAATGAACTACATCATCCGCGATCACGATAAAGAATTATTTGAAGCGAAAAAAGCCTTCTTCTTACAAGCAGGTCAAACATTAAACGATATTTATGGTCGTGAAGTATGCGAAGTATCGGTAAAAGACCAATATTACAACATGTACGATGTCATCAAAGATAATATGGAGTGCGTAAATGTAGCTAAAGCAGCGATGGAAAAAGCAGGCATCACTCCACTTTGCGATCCTATTCGCGGCGGTACAGATGGCTCTAAAATCTCCTTCATGGGCATTCCTACACCAAATATCTTTACAGGCGTTGAAAACCTACACGGTCGTCATGAATTTGCATGTATCGATGATATGAAAAAAAGCTGTTGAAGTTATCGTTAACATTGTAAACATCGAAAAATATAAAAGAATACTAAAAACAATATGTGGGTACGCCCATAGAAAAAAAGGACTATACGAGTTATCTCGTATAGTCCTTTTAAATTACTGCTATGCAAGCTGTCCATTATTTTTACGATTTCTAATTCGTTCTTCTTCACTACGAGCTTTTCAAGGAAAGATCTTTTCAGTACCTACATAACGGCCATAGAACAAGTAGTAAGCCACAAGTGCTAGAAGTGCTACAACAACAGTTACATGGAACATGCTTGTATAGCCTACAACCTCTTTAATAGCACCCAAGATATAAGGACCAAAGCCTAGCCCCATATCTAAAGCGATGAAGTACGTAGATGTAGCAACACCAATGCGGTGAACAGGAACAATTTTAACAGTTACTGCTTGTCCGTTCGACATAAATGTACCATAGCCAAGGCCAACAAATACAGCAGATAAAAGTACGAGCCATGTAGAATGAGCGATGGATAACAAGAAGATACCAAGCGCTAAGGATACGAAACAAGGATAGAGAACAAAGTTTTCCCCTTTCATATCAAAGAGAATACCAAGTAACGGTCTTGTTATAGTAATGACTACGGCATACACAACGAAGAAGAATGTCCCTGCCATAATAAGATCTAAATCTTTTGTGTACGCTGCCATAAAAGCCGATAACACCAGAGTATGCAAAAGCCTACTAGTACAGAAACAAGACTAATGGAGTTCATCCGTGGTTCAATATAGTCGGAAATTCTAATTCCCTTATGCGCTTCTGAATCGATAGCGAGCTTAGGTTCGTCAAACTTCATAATAACAGAACCGATACCACAAAGAACGATAAGACCTACACAAAAGGCAATAATAAAGTCATATCCAAGACTATGAAGCATTAAAATGCCTAAAAATGGGCCTACAGCAGCAGCTAAAGAAGTAGATAAACCATAGTAGTTAATCCCTTCACCACGACGAGACTGAGGAATAATAGCTGCTATGATTGTACTTGTTGCAGTCGATGTAATGCCATAAGCAAAGCCATTTAAGAAACGAACACTATCGAGGATTAACAAACTAGGTGTGTAGAAATACATAGCTGTGGAAATCAAATAAATCAACAGTCCTAAATACAGCATTTTACGACAGCCTAAAACACTTATAAACCGCCCTGCCAACAAGCGGGCTACAACGGTACCAATAATATAGATACCTACCGCTAAACCAGCTTGACTCGCCTGTAGCATGGAGGTTATCCTTCGCTACAACGGCTATAATAACGATCAATAAATAATAAATCAAAAATACTAAGAAATTAATTAAAGTATCGAGGACAAAGGATTTCGTCCATAAGGCATCTTTAGCCTTATCCATAATATCAACTCCATTTTCTGAAATGATTGTCAACCAATTCATGACAACGATTAATTATAGACCTCTCATTTTCAAAAAAACAAGAATTAAAAATATTATATACCTTATAAATATTTTTTTATAATAATCAGTATAAAGGTGATATTATCTCTACTACTCACCATTTTTTTAAAAACTCATATAATTTTACGATAATAAAAACACCTTTAACAGTTAGCACCAAGTTCCAAAAGACTCAACTCCAACCACTAAAGGTGTTATTTTTAGATCTATTTAATTGTAATCTATTTAGTTTTTAAACCACAAGCCTTGAAGAAATTCTTATAAGCTTCCGCCTTTTTCGCAAGACTCAAGGGATACGCACGCGATGTTGATGGTAATCGTGTCAATGTTAGTTCACGACCATTATACACGTATGGTATAGTTTCGCCCGTTTTAGGTAGTTTTACCTTCTCCGGCAAAAGACTTAATAACACTTCTGTAGCCTTACCTCCGGTGGTACCAATATGTTTACACTGTGGCACTTGTTCCAGTACTTCAGCGAGCGGTACAGGTTCAACAACCTTTAGGAAAGCATCCGATGCATTCCCCTTTTCGCGAATCGCTTTTAAAACGGTAGGGCAAGAGGCAATGCCAATCTCAGATAAGAATGCTTTTATCTTATCCGCATCAAAAGCCTTTTCCTCACCTTTTCTAAAGTAATCCTTATCACCAAAGAATACTATACCGTATACGCGCCACATATCGTTTTGGAAGTTAGGATAGTGGAATTCCATAGATCGTTTTTCAGAAGCTGGCGGGAATGTCCCCATCGTCATGACCGTTGCATTCTTTGGCAAGAATGGCGGAAATGGTCTCGTTTCAATTATGTCTGTCACTGAGTATCAACTCCTTTCAAAATCTATTATGAACTCAACTTTCACCATAACAAATGAACTATATCACATATCAACCATTATTGACCAATTGGCTGAGATACTAAGGTATTGATATGGTCAAAGCCAACTGGCGTTGGAGATACGAGGTACAAACATACTACTGCGACTACAGCAAAGCCAATCGCTAAGTAAGAAGGCTGCCATTGCGAGGGAATTCATATAGTCAAAGAGGCGAATACCTACAGCGGCACCGATGGCAGTAATCAAAGAAGGAATAGAAAAATATTGTAGAAACCAAATACTACCATGAGACCTGCATAACCACCTACTACAGTAATCATAGGCAACATGCGATCCATAGGATTTGGAATGGAACGAGTAAGAAGCGGCTGGATAGTAGAAGCCTCTACACCAAACATCCCTAAGAATAGATTAAAAATCCGCCCAAATAGTTTCCCAAGGACCTCTAAAAGGCATCTCGATGATTGCCTGCGTACCAAGCAAAAGCCTGTAATGATTAAAATCGCCAAGCCCGCACAGATGAAGTAGTAGTCACTAGGAATTTTAGGACCTGCATAAGCGCCTACAGCTGTGACTACTGCACTCAAGATAGATGTTACTACGACACGGTGTAAACGAGGGTCGTTTGTTTTTCAGGAATGCGTTTATATACAGTAGCTAGCAATTCTAATACAAAGCAAGCCATAAAAATGGCAATACCCGCTGCGAGGCACAAAGAACAGCTGCAACCAAGCTCAAAAATAAAGGGAATGCACAAGCGCCATTTCAGGGAATAACACAAGGTCTTTTTATAATCCAAGCGAACATCTTGTGTTTCCATAGTAAAGTTGTTGTACACTACAAAGAGCAACATAAAGGCGATTACGTCAACGGCAGTAGCCCCCAAATCAATAGAGTAGGCACTATAATCATAGATAAAAGCCACTCCAGAGACGCGAGATAGTCCAGCGGCTGCTAAGCTAACAATAAAAAAACAGTATTAAAGCAGAGATAATTTCGAACATAATAATCCTCCCATCATTGTATAAATTTAAGTATATAGTATCTACTACACTACATCAAGGAGATATATTTTTTTCATAGCTAGTCGCTTTCGCACCGCATGTGGCAGAACAGCCCATCACCTGTGCTATCTTGGCCACTCCATACCCTTGAGCGCGGAGCTTTTTAATCTTATTTTTCGTCTAAATCTAGAGTATTGGTCCGTATTTCTATACCCTGCTCCCGCAAATACATTGCCACCGTAGAGCCCCCGAATCCCATAGGCCAGACCGATATCATCGGTGCTCATATGGTCTTTGCATATATAAATAAAGCCATCTCCTCTACTCGTTGAGACTTACGAGCCTTAGGGGTCATACAAACACCCATATGTCGCAACACATGGTGCACCTTCCAGCGAGATACGCCATACATTCGAGCAATAGCGTCTGTACTATTCCCACTTTTATAAGCCCTACAAATGCGTACTACATCTACAGATACATTCTTACTCGATCGCTGACAAGCCAACCCATATTCTCTCATTCGGCTTGCCATTGTCGTTATGGACACATCATACCGCTTTGCCAAGGAATGTAGGGACCACTTCCCCGTCTCATACAAAGGCCTGTACGTGAACCATGTTAATTTCCTTTTTTTATGGGGCGTAGCTCAATATCGTACGCTTTCATTCGGCGCATAATCGTATCCACACTACACTGAAAATAGTCTGCCACATCGCGAACACTCCACTGCTTTTCTACATATAATTGCTCTAATAACTGTTTTGGTATAACGCGCACATTACGATACATAACATCACCTTTCCTTATGGACGAACTCCCTTCCCTATTATTGTGAAAGCTCCATCAAGAAAAGACAATACAAAAGAGGTTCCTAATAGTCACATAGGTGACCAATAGGAACCTCTTTCAATATGTAATTATATGCACCGCATACGATAGGTGTAATTCTAGTTGCTATCACAATATCTGTGCACAAACCATCAATATATCTATGTGCTAACCAATTATCAATACGATTATGATACTGAAGATTTGACTAGCGATATCTTCGCTCAAGAGCTTTAGGCTTACCTAAAATAATAGACCACTTCATCCCCTCTTTTAGAGCATGATTAGATTTGCGACTGCGAGTCGATGTTACAGCTGGTGCAGTTGTAACACCGGCCTTTTCAACAAGGACACGCCCCTCTTTAGAGGCTTTATCTCGTTTAAACTCGGCCAATCGTTCATTCAAGGAAGGACCTGTAACAGTTTCTCGATCCGAACGAGTCTCATGAGTACTAAAGCTAGTTGATTTACTTGATGTACTCTTTGATGAAATATCGGTACCTTGTTGAGTTGTAACTGCTTCATCGTAATGCTGATTTCCAGCTAACACTGTTTTAGATTTGCCAGCATTTTGGGGAGCTTCAACATATTTTGCAGATGACTCTAAAACATCATGCAACAAGTCCTCAGCTGAAGGTTCTACAGGTTTGCGTTCTATGGAGATGCCGTATTCGCGTTCCATATCCTCCCAAGTCTGGCCAGAACTTGAAGTTCCATAGTTATCATACTCATCAGACTCTTCGCTATTCTTGCCTCTTATAATAGAAAAAAAGCAACATAGGCGATGATACCTAAAAACAATGATAGGATTTTGCGAAAAGATGGATAGCACTGTAGACAAAATAGAGTCCATAGCTACTCCTATTCACTATCTGCTAAGTTTTCACGCATTTTAGTGTCTGCAATAATATTGTTCATATTGTAGTAATCCATAACGCCAAGATTACCGTTTCTGAAAGCTTCTGCCAATGCTTTAGGAACTTCAGCTTGTGCTTCCACAACCTTAGCTTGCATGTCTTGTGTTTTAGCACGCATTTCTTGTTCTGTAGCAACTGCCATAGCACGGCGTTCTTCGGCACGAGCTTGAGCGATTTTTCTTATCTGCTTCAGCTTGGTCAGTTTGCAATTGAGCACCGATATTACGTCCTACGTCTACGTCAGCGATATCAATGGATAAGATTTCGAATGCAGTACCCGCATCAAGGCCTTTACCCAATACAGTACGAGAAATGTGATCTGGATTTTCCTATACATCTGTATGCTCTTCAGAGGAACCTACAGTCGTTACGATACCTTCACCAACACGGGCGATAATAGTAGCTTCACCAGCACCACCAACGAGGGCGGTCAATATTAGCACGTACAGTTACACGAGCACGAACCTTGAGTTCGATACCATTTTTGCTACTGCAGAGATAATTGGTGTTTCAATCACTTTAGGGATTAACGGACATTTGTACCGCTTCCAGTACATCGCGACCTGCAAGGTCGATAGGCTGCGGAACGTTCAAATGTCAAAGGAATAGATGCTCGTTCAGCGGCGATCAACGCATCTACGACGCGGTCAACGTCACCACCTGCAAGGTAATGCGCTTCTAGCTGATTTACGTTTACATCAAGGCCCGCTTTATTAGCTTTAATCAAAGGCATTACGATTTGGGATGGATTTACACGACGTAAGCGCATACCTACGAGTGTAAAGATACCAACGATTAACGCCCAGCTGCAAGAGCAGATACCCAAAAGGCCTAATGGCACAATATATAAGAACACCATAATCCCAATCAGTAGAATGGGAATCAAAATTAAAATACCTACATCCATAATAACCTCCATTATATATGACGATATGGTGAAAGCTTAATCGCGCTTTCGAACAATATTGCGGCCCCCTACAACACGAAGCACCACAATCGGTGAACCGGCATCGATGAAGTCCCCTTCAGTTACAACATCTACCAAATTACCATCAATTTTAGCAATACCTGCAGGGCGCAGCGTAGTATGAGCTACGCCCTCTTTACCAGCTAAATCCTCTAATACATCATTAGATACATAGCCAGCCTTGGTCGTAGATCGTTGCCCTAAGGTAAACAATTTGCCTATCCAAGTCTTTTCAAAGTGATTAAAGAACACGATGATAAGGACAATTAGCAAGGCTGTTAATCCTAGTACTGCATACAGCGCTACAGGTCCTTCTCCAAGAGCTACAAAAACGCCCCAAAGAAATGCACAATAACCGATGAGCCCTAAAATACCGCCCGGTACAACGAGTTCTACCGCCATCAGGGAAATCCCTATAGCCATCCAAATTAAAAACTCCATAGGCCCTCCTCTCTATAATTAATTTTTATACAACTTATATACTCATTATACAATATTAAAAACAATTTATAAAGATAATTAATAAAAACGACTACTTTCACAGATATACATCTGATCTAGTAGTCGTTTATTATAAGGAGTAAAAAACAAATTGGGCTTATAAATGCAACGATTTATATGGTAGCCTCACAGCAACTTGAATTATACTTCAGTGTTTTTCAATTGGTCATTACCAACGCCAGTTTTTTGAAGAATCAACAAGCTAATGCTCATCGCCATACCTACTACAGTGGCAAGGCCCATACCTTTTAATACTACAGGACCTACCGCAAGTTCAGCACCGCTAAGACCTACAACGAGGATAACAGATGTAAGAATCATGTTAACAGGGTTTGTGTAATCTACTTTACGTTCTACTAACATGCGCAAACCAGATGCTGCGATGATACCGAACAAGAGAATGGATACGCCACCCATAACTGGTACTGGAATAGCATGGATTAGAGCAGCTACCTTACCTACGAAGGAGACGATCATCGCTAGCACTGCAGCACCACCGATTACCCATACACTGAAGCAACGAGTGATAGCAAGTACGCCGATATTTTCACCATATGTCGTATTTGGTGTAGCACCGAAGAAACCAGAAAGGATATTGGCAAGACCATCACCGAGCAAGGAACGTTGTAAGCCTGGCTCTTTCATTAAGTCTTTAGCAACGATGTTACTAGTTACAACCAAGTGACCAACGTGCTCTGCAAATACTACGAAGAGAGCCGGCATAATCATGATAATCGCATTGATGTCGAATACAGGCATGCCGTAGAATTGCGGCAAAGACAACCATGGAGCAGCTTCTACACCAGAGAAGTCAACAACCCCCATAATAGCGGATAAAATATAACCGGAAACAACGCCGATAAGAACAGGAATAACGGCTAAGAAACCACGGAACACAACAGTACCAAGCAAGGTAACAACTAAAGAAAACATAGAGATAAAAATAGCTTGACTGTGGCTCATGCCTAAATCTTGATTACCAATAAGGCCGGACATACTCATCGCTACTGGCGCTAATTCCAAACCGATAATAGCTACGATAGCACCCATCGCTGCTGGCGGGAATAACTTATCGATCCAACGAGTACCAATATAACGAACGAGAACAGATAAAATCACAAAGGAAAGACCAAATACTACGAAGGCCCCCTTTGCCGCTTCATAGCCAAGACCAGCAGATAACACACCTGCTACAGGAGCGATAAAGGCGAAGCTAGAACCAAGGTAAGCTGGAATTTTGCCTTTACAAACGAATAAGTATAGTAATGTACCAATACCATTCATAAATAATGCCGTAGCTGGATCTACTTTCAGTAAATAAGGTACCAATACAGTAGAACCAAACATAGCGAATAAATGTTGAAAACTAAGTGGCAACATTTGACCCCCAGGACAGGGCGTTCTTGGATATCAATATAATCCTTCATCTTTTTCTCCTCACATACAATACAAGTACGTTGCATTTATACAGCACCTCTTAAGAGATGCTATATAAATCCATACTAAATATATTCACCTTATACTACATAAGTTAAATATCATCGTTCAGACCTAGGTCGTCTACGAGTTGGTCTTTTAGCCGTTTTCGGTCTAAATGGACCAGGCATTTCCGTTTTTTTAGGAGTTTTTGGGCGAGCCGGTTTGAATCGGCTTTGGGTTTCCTCACGTAAGGACGGTAAATCCTCAACTGTACCGAAACTTGTTTTACACCTTCCACATTACGACGGCCAATGCTCGCTAATAAACCAATGGCCATAAAGTTCATCAATAAAGAAGAACCACCATAACTAACAAATGGCAATGGCACACCCGTTACAGGCATAATGCCACACACCATGGCGATGTTAAATAAGGCTTGACCACTAATGAGCAAGGTAATGCCCATGGCTAGCCATTTACCAAATTCATCACGTGCCTTATTGGCAATACGGAATCCATAGTAGGTGAAAAGCTGCTACTAATATAACAACAAATACAGCCCCAAGGAACCCCATTTCTTGAGCCCACACAGCAAAAGCAAAGTCTGTATGTGCTTCTGGCAAGTAAAAGTACTTGGATGTACCTTGCATAAAGCCTTCCCCAAGGAAGCCACCAGAACCAACGGCTAACAAACCTTGTACAGTTTGGTATCCCATATCTTGCGCATGCGGCCATGGATCAAACCAAGACTGAATACGTTCCCATCGGTACGGCGACGAACGAGCAGCAATAAAAACCAAGGAAACCTGCTACGGCAAAGGCACCACCAAAAGAATTTTTCCATCAAATCCGGCTAAATAAATCAGAATAAAGGAAAAATCCAAAAGATTAGTATCGTTGTCCCCAAGTCTGGCTGGAAGAATGTTAACCCTGCAAATACTGCTGGCCAACTTAACATAGGAAACATGTAACTGATGCGCTCGCCAAAATAGCCTTTCATATTAATCAATGGATTCGTATGTCGAGGCTTACCCCATTTTCTTAAGCTACTCAACTTAGCAGAAGTCCATATAAGAGCTGCCAATTTAGCAAACTCAGAAGGCTGTACAGATATGGGGCCCGATTAAGATCCACCGGCGAGCACCATTGATAACGGCCCCCCATGATGAGTACTAACACTAACCCAACAAGCGTAGCAACCATAATGCGTTGCAACATATGATCCTTCTGTAATTGTCGATAGTCATAGCGGTATAAAAATAATTCCTGCTTTGCTAATGAGATTAACAAAAAACAATATGTTTCCAGAAATAGCCTAAAAAGCCCAGTATTTTTCGTAAATAGAGCTGATATAGGTGGCACTAAAGATATTGACACTGCCAATAATAGTAATGAGTACTATAGGCAAGAGCATACCTTGTAAATCATTCCTAAAGAGTGAGCCCCACCGACTATCCCCCTTATTCGGTGTTTCCATATTAAAGCCTCCTTTTTGTACTTTTTGAGCTTAACTGCTTCTAAGCGGAAAAATAGGTTGCCCTTTTTACTAAATTTCTCTTCGTATTCAGTTTTTAACGTTTGGCAGATCTGTACTATGTAAATCGTAGGTTACATTTTTAAAGCTCCCAGCCGCATTCTTTAAACTCTTCAAGAGAGAACATAAATAAACCTTCATTATCTGTCTTGAAGTGCACTTCCCCACCATCTTTTAAAAGACGAGCATAGCGGTCAAGGAATGTGTGGTATGTAAGGCGACGTTTTGCATGTTTCGCCTTAGGCCATGGATCACAAAAGTTAATGTAGAAGCGGTCTACTTCGCCAGGTTCTACAATATCTTCAATACCTGCAATATCAAAGAGACATACCTTAGCATTATCGCGTTCCCCTTCAAAGATTTTTTGTACTGCGTAGTAAATTACGCCAAGTTGTACTTCAAAACCTACAAAGTTAGCATCTGGATATGCTTCAGACATGCCTGCAATAAAGCGGCCTTTCCCAGTACCAAGTTCCATATATAATGGACGCTCTGGATGAGCAAATAACTCACGCCATTTGCCTTTGTGTTCTTCATGTCCAGACAAAATAATATGAGAGTCATATTCGTGGATAGCTTCATCAATCCACGGTTTTCTACGAAGGCGCATACTTTCTCCTTACATCTATTTCAATAATGTATTATTTATGTTTATCATTACAGGTCATATACCTATTCTATTAATTATAGAAAAGGGGAACTTAAACGTCAATTACATTTCCCTTGTCTACCATATAAAAAGACCTACTTCCGAAGAAGTAGGTCTAGATTTTATTCAAAAAAATCATAGATTCTAGATTTTCAATTTGATATTTACTTAGGCCAAGCTCAGATAAACTCTTTTCAGATGCACTGAATAGATTATTTTTTTACCAACTCGAGTACCTAATGCTGCGGTCGCTACCAATTCACGGTCTAATTTACCTGAGACGAGAACGATTACGATTTTGAGGTTTAGGCTTTTTCATACGGAACGTATTATATTGAACACCTTCCTTAACTTCCTCAGTCTTCTGCTTTGTTAAAGCAGCCCCATTAGTGCCATTCCCCAATAACGCACTAAGACCAGTTTGCTTAGGAACCATTTTTTCGTAATCAGCACCAAACTCAGGGCGCTCTTCACGTAATTGATCGAATGTAGCTAAAGCTGCATTCATTTGCTTCAAACCAGCGAGCAGAGTAAAGTTGACGAATCGCAATACTCACCTCTTGCGGCGTCAACGTACCTCGCTCGATAGCAGAAGCAATTGTACTCTTTAATGCACCTTGATCTCCAGACGCTGTATAGCGACCAATTTCAACCAAGTCTTTTTGACGTGCATTGAGCTCTTTAGGCGTATATATGTTTATCTCAGATATGGACGGTGCCTGTTTAGAAGGCTGCTCTCCCGCCCCATTAGCCTCGAACATATAGCCACCGGCTACGATGGCCAAGGCTAATGTTAAGGTTAATACTCTTTTCAACGTCTTATAATCTCCCTTAATCATTAATACTAATTCTATAATACTGCATTAAATGCATACATTAACAACAATTTTATTCTACTGTAATACATACTGTAGATAATATTATATAATACTTCATCTAATTTTTTTATAGTCCTATTCGAAAAAAATCTATATTTTTTTAACAAGTTTTATATATTTATAAAGTATAAGATATTAAAAAAAGCAGAAAACACCTAATAACTATCGATGTTTTCTGCTTTTTATTTTAAAATTCAATTAATTAAAATTCTATAAAAATTAAAAAGGATAGCAGTTGTTTTGCATCCGCTACAATTTGTTCCAAAGATACTCCATTTTCATATAATAATTCACTTGCATCATACCGATCGTGGAATTCTTTAACAATACCATAGTTTTTAACGAGCATATTAGTTGGTCCGTAGAAACTAGCTACACGTTGTCCCCAACCACCTTCTACTACACCATCTTCTAATGTAAATACTACTGAATGATTTACTTTCAAATCTTCCAGTAGTTCTTCGTCTAGGCCAGAAGCGAATTTAGGATTTACTACGGTTGCATTAATGCCTACTTTAGCCAATTCATCAGCTACTTGATTAGCGAGATGATAGAAATTACCTAAGCCTAATAAAGCAATGCGTTCGCCACGACGAGTCACTTCAGATTTATTTAAGAGGCTATAATCCGTTGTATCTGCAACACCTGTGCTAGTAAAGTCGCCAACAGGAACACGAATTGCTACCGGATGCTCATGTTGATGCACGGCATACTCAGTCATAGCCAACAACTCTTCATTATTGGTAGGTGCGAAGTATACCAAATTAGGAATGCTTGTAAGCATAGGTATATCAAAGAATCCCAAATGAGTGACATCGTTCATGCCATATACAGAAGCCTGGTGATTCATAATAACGGCACTATTATTATTGACGCAAAGATCTTGTACTAATTGGTCATAGGTACGTTGTAAAAATGTACTGTACACATTAAATACTGGTTTACCGCCATTTTTAGCAATACCCGAACTCATGGCAATAGCATGCGCTTCTGCAATCCCTACATCAATGTATTGTTTACCAGCCTCTTTACGCCATTCGGAATTAAATCTAAGGCCAACTGGTGTACCTGCAATAATAGCTACCACTGTTGGATCTACTTTGATTTGCTCCATCAAGTAGTTCGCAATCGTACCAGCATACGTTGGACCATTATCTTCTGCTTTCGGCTTACCTGTTTCTAAATCAAAAGGCATAGTCCAGTGAAAAGCCTCTTTATTTTGCTCTGCAATGGCATAGCCCTTACCTTTTTGAGTAACAATATGTAACACAATAGGATGATCAATGTCTTTTACATCCTTAAACACATCAATTAATGTTTCTAAATCATTTCCCTTTGCTACAAAACGATAGTCTAAACCAAGAGCCTTGAAAATATTATTGGAACTTTCACCATTAGTTTTGCGTAATTCACGAAGACCACGATATAAACCACCATGATTTTCTGCAATGGATTGGTCATTATCGTTGACGATGATAATCATATTACTATCTAACGTAGCTGCATAATCAAGACCTTCAAAAGCTTCCCCACCGGATAAAGATCCATCGCCAATAATAGCGATAATATTTTCAGAGTCCCCTTTTAAATTACGAGCCGTCGCTAAACCAGATGCCAATGAAATAGATGTAGAGGTATGACCAATATTAAAGAAGTCATGTTCACTTTCAGTAGGATCTGTATAGCCTGTTACATCATCATAATGATTATGATCTAAAAATGCTAAGGCACGACCTGTAACCATCTTGTGCACATAAGACTGATGAGACACATCATATACAATCTTATCTACAGGTGAGTTAAATACATAGTGCAAAGCCATAATCATTTCAGCTGCACCCATAGGTGGGCCACAATGACCGCCTTGTTCAGAAACCTTTGTCATCATTGCTTGACGAGCCTGTGCTGTTAAATCTGTTAATTCAGAAATAGATAAGCCTTTAAATCAGCTGGAGATTTTACATCAATTAAGTGCATGAGTTTCCTTTCTTTTCGGCCTCTATTATTGTTTTATTAAAACTATGAGACTTTCTGTATTGCATATTCCTGATAATATATCTATTTACAATATTATATGAAAACATGGTTCTACGAGCAAGCTCAGGCAAAAGGAACCACAGGCTTTTATGAAAGCTTAACACTTTATGACGTTCCTGTAGAGAATCATAAATACTTTGAACGCAAATGGCGCGCTGATAAAGAAGGCGCCGAAAATGGTGAACCACCTAAAAAATATAGAGCTATATAAACCAAAAGGAGCTATCTCAACGGATAGCTCCTCTTTTTCATGACATAATAATTGGAGAACTGTTTACATTAACAGCTCTAAATAGACTTTAGGCCTTATTTATTGGGACTTTCATATATAGTTTTATAACCGCTCTCTGTAACAGCTACAATTTGTTCAATTTCATCCGTTGGATCTTCTGTAAAAGTAAAACTGTCACCAGCATCAAAGGATGCACTCGTTCCACAAGAGGAACTCAAATCGCGCGGTACCGGACGGAGTTCTATATTTGTTACCCCTTCAGGAGCTTCACGGTTGAAGCGAATCGCTCCAAAGTGAGAGTAAAATGTGGCAATATATTTCATAATCACTCATTTCTAGCCTACGCATTTGCTCGTTTTGTATTAACAATAGCAATAATAAGTGCCACTACAAAGCCAACACCTACTGCGATTTGACCATTTAATGTAGGACCTGCTCCGGAAGCCGCTAAACCAAAATTATGAGCGAATGCCGCACCAGCCGCAAGACCAAGTACGGTTACAGCAGCGTCAGAGTTGCCTTCACCAGTCATGATCAATTGACGTAATGGGCAGCCACCGAGCAATACACTACAGAAACCGGCAAGAGCCATACCAAGGAAGTTCCATAAACCATCTGTATGTGCAATCGGTTGGTTTTCAAAGCCAAGATGGAAATTACCAAAACTAATATTTACAACAAATACACCTACAAGCACTGCAAGGTACCCAAAAATAAGAATAGATTTTTTAAACAAGAATAAATCGCGGAAACCACCAACCGTACAAAGTCGGCTAACTTGAGATAAGCCACCTACTACGAGGCCTGCCGCCAAAGAAATGAGCCATGGAGCATGCATAGCGCCAGGACCTTTTTGGCTAAAGAAGATAAATGCTGGTGCTGTTACAACAAGTACGAGCAAACCAACTTGAATAGCAGGCATCATAGCAGATTCTAACTTACTCAATGCATAGGTCCGTTGTAAAGAATAACCTTTTTTCAAGAATATAGTACCAAATCCAATACCACCTGCAAAGCCAGCAATGCCGAACAAAGCATTTAAGTCACCGCCGCCAAGTCGCAAATCATTCGAATTGGACAGCCGAGGAACATCAACGCACCAATCATAACAAAGAAGCCGAGAATAAATCGAATAATTGGAGATGAACCACCTTTACTTTGGTGTTCGCCACGAATCATGGACAATACATAAGCCCCTAATATAAGACCGATAATTTCTGGGCGAATGTACTGTACCGGCGCAGCACGATGTAGACCTAGACCACCGACAGTATCGCGAACAAAGCACGCAATACAGAATCCCATATTACCAGGATTTCCAGCTAATACGAGGAATCCCGCAATAGCCCCAATAATAAGGCCTGCAATAATTAAATTCCGTTTTTCATGAGACCCACTCATAGTAAACTCCTTTCAAACTAACTACACTAAAACTATATGAGCATATGCGCCTACCCTATCAAGCATACTACTCATGATATAATAACCATAAATACATCTTGTTATTCATGGAGATTACCAATGAACTATATCTATTTAGATAATGCGAGCACCACGTTTCCTAAAGCGCCAAATGTAGCTAGTGCCATGGCGGACTATATAACGAACTGTGGTATAAACATCAACCGTGGTTCCTATTCCCTCGCCTATGATGTAGAGGATACGATCTATACAACGAGACAACGACTGCACACCTTATTTAACGGTCATGATCCATCCCATGTCATCTTTACACCAAATGTGACGATGAGCTTAAACATGGTCATCAAGGGCCTATTGAAAGCAGGCGAACATGTCCTCATTAGCTCAATGGAACACAACGCAGTTATGAGACCACTCACACAACTGCTAGATAAAGGTATTACCTTTGATACTATTCCATGCGACTCCACAGGATCCATCCAAATAGACTCTATTGAGCCATTGATTCGTCCTAACACAGTAGCTATGATTATCAATCACGCATCCAATGTATGTGGCACTATTCAACCGCTCGAATTAATTGGCCCCATCTGCAAGGCTCATAATCTACAATTTATAGTAGACGCAGCCCAAACGGCAGGTGTTATTCCTATCGATGTGAAAGCATGTCATATTGATGCCCTCTGCTTTACAGGTCATAAAGGTTTATTGGGACCTCAAGGTATTGGTGGCATTATCTTTACAAAAGAAATGGCTCACACCTTAACCCCTCTTATCGCTGGAGGTACAGGCAGCTTCTCACATTTAGAAACGATGCCTACCCATATGCCCGACGCCTTCGAATCAGGTACCTTGAACCTACCTGGTATCATTGGACTCAACGAAGGCCTCGCCTATATTGAGTCACAAGGAATGGAAAACATTCATAACCATGAGCTAGCGTTAACACAAGCCTTCCTCGAAGGATTGCAATCAATAGATGGTATTAACATCGTTGGTAAGCAGAATATCCAAGATAGAACTGCCGTCGTATCCATCACCATTGATGGCATGGATGCAGCGAGCATTGCTTACGAACTAGAGTCTACCTATCACATCATGACGCGTGTTGGTCTCCACTGTGCCCCGCGAGCACACCAAACGCTTGGAACCTATCCAGAAGGAACAGTACGCTTCTCCTTTGGCTATGCCAACACGCTTGAAGATGTAGAGGTTGCATTATCGGCTCTAAACACAATCGCAAAGAACTATAAAGAATAAATATCACTGTTAAGGCTATATACCTTGAGTATATAGCCCTTTTCTTATGGCATAAACATTTTATTTCTTACTTGCTATGAAAGTTATTTCTAGCTTAAAAAATAATATTCAACTAAGGCTCAGACTACAGCAGTTAAAATATCGAGTTCTCTTATGCTTCACACAAACGACCGATAGCATCAGCTCTACAGCGTTTGCAGTGTGTCATTTGCGGCACATAGTGACCAATAAATTGACGCATGTTATCGATTTCTTCGGAAGTCGGGCCTCGGTGATTTTCAAAGGCCGTATCATGAACAGGAATCATAGCAATACAGTTCATCAAATCGACACCCCAAGCTTCTGCTTGTTTAGCAATGGCTGGCACATGGTCCATATTTACTTCAGGCACTACTACGGTATTAATCTTAACAATGATGTTCTTTTCCTTTAGTTTTCTGATACTTTCAGCCTGACGTTCTAATAAAATACGGGCCCCATCGATTCCCTTGTAGATATTTCCCTCATAGCGAACCATAGAGTATACATTTTTGCAATCTCTGGATCAATAGCATTAGTTGTAATTGTTACATGCGTAATGCCTAAGTCAGCGATTTCATCAACATAATCAGGTACTGCCAAACCATTACTAGATAAACAAAGCATGACATGAGGAAAATCATTTTTCACGAGACGGAAGGTTTCAAGTGTCTTGTCTGCATCACACATAGGGTCCCCAGGACCTGCAATCCCCACTACAGAGATATCCTGACGAGCATCAAACACCTTGTGCACAAAGGCAGCCGCCTCTTGTGGCGTATAGACATGCTGCGTTACGCCTGGTCTATTTTCATTCGCACAATCGTACTTACGATTACAATAATTACATTGAATATTACAATTCGGTGCTACTGGTAAATGTAAACGCCCCCAATTAGCAGAAGCGGCCTTGTTGTAACAAGGATGATTTTGTAGGAAACTTTGTCCTTGAATTTCTTTCATAATTAACCTTTCCGACCAAATCTAATAGCATCTTTATGGCAAACATGTAAGCAATCACCACAGTTGGTGCAATTCATTTCATTTGGCCGTGTTCCCATTTCACATACGCGCAAGCACGCATCACAGTTATCGCAATCATTGGTTTTAAAAATTCTAAAAATAGAAATTTTGCGTAGCAACTCCATAACGCCCCCAAAAGGACATACAAAGCGGCACCAAGCATTGGCGATAATAAGGGAGCCCGCAATAATAGAAACGACCGTTATAGTACGAGCCGCCCAATACCATTCGGAGAACTGCATAGATAAAATGACAGCATTAAAATATTCATCGCTCGTCCGAATTGGGATCATAATGCGGGGATTACCAAATTTAAAATATACTACGAGTCCTAAAATTATAGTTGCTACCATACCGAGTTGAAGGAAACGCATATAGTTTTTACGATTTCTTAGTGGCCCCATGGATATTTTTCCGAGCATTTGATTAACCCAACCACTTGGACAGAACCAGCTACAAAATGCACGCCCAAAGAATACGACCATAATCGGCAAGATAATCCACCACGCATAAAGTACGTCGTGATGCGACCCCAACAGGAAATCATAGAGCAACTTTCACAGTTCACAAAGGGAACAATGTAAGGACAACGGAATACACCATAGTACACCCATTTTCCCATAATAAAGAGGAAGATAAACTGTACAATACGACGCCAAAGCGTTAAATTCTTAGGCGCTTGTTTCCCAGATACACCTGAACTAACTTGAGTTCCACAGGTTGTGGATGACGGACATTGATTACACATCTTTTACACCAAACCTTTCTATCAAATCGAGACCTCTCGCACTATGAACGGATGTAAATCCGTGGTTTTCTAAGATTTGTTGTCCTTCTTGGGACCGTGTAAATTCAATATAATCGGCAGCCAATGCACGATCTTGTACATATTTCATCGTATTAATAGTGAAAGTAAGCGGTGCAGGTGGCACAAATTGTGCAGGTATGGAGAAGTACTCTATACGATCCTTAAACCGATCATGTGTGGTAAGGCGTTTTTCAATGATGGATACATCGGCTTTCCCTTCTACAAGATCACACATCATAGAAATTACACAAGCACTTTCAGCCATTAAGTTTTTCATGATACCATCGGTCAAACCAGATAATTTCATGATTCCCTTTACAGATGCGCTACCCGGTGGAGATGCGCCTAGCGGCAACATAACGCGTACACCAGGCTCGGCCATATCCTTCAAATCCCGAATCCCTGCTGGATTCCCCTTAGGTGTAACGATAACGTAATCCGTAAAACATAATGGTTCAAAAGCAATACTTACGCCTTTTTTACGCATGTTCTTCGCTAGATCTAAACCGCGAGCCCCAAAGATTTCTGTGCGACTCTTCTCAGCCAACAAGGATTTACCAATAGCGCCTGCAAAGGCACCAGTATACTGAATATTGTGCCCCGTGTGCATCGTATAAACTTGGTTTAAATCGAGGAACGCTTCAGACAAACCGCCACAAGTCCACACTTGTAATGAGTCAGACTGTGTTGGCTTATAAGCGCCTCGTATAAACGACGGCACCGCTGATGCGGCTGCTAACGCTAAAGCACCACCAATAAACTGGCGACGGGATATATCCTTTTTCAAAAATCCCATGTACTTACCACCTTTCACTGAACTTTACAGTACTAAGCATATACTCACATTATATTACAAAAACCATAAGTTTCACTGATGTTATACATAAGTTTGATTAATTTGTTTATATAGATTAGTCATATAAATCCTGTTTTTTTAAAGGCATTATTATAAAAATTTTTAAGATATATTTCTATATCTATTTTTATTGAATATTTCTTGTATACGATGAATATGCTGTTTTTTTTAGGTTTAATGAAGTTAAAATTTCTCTATGCATTCAGTGCATAACAAACAAAAAAACAATCAGCGCTATAGACTATATTTAGAGGTTTTACAACACTCATGGCCCATAAAAGCCAACACGTTTTTGTCCTATAACCCTATAACCCTATAACCCTATAACCCTATAACCCTATAACCCTATAATCCTATACCCCTATAACCCACAATATTGCAAAAAGAACGCAAAAAGGCGGTACAACCAAATGGTTGTACCGCCTTGATTCATCAATTATTCAGCAGTGAATGGCAATAAAGCGATTGCACGTGCACGTTTGATAGATGTAGTCAATTTGCGTTGATGTTTTGCGCAAGTACCGGAAATACGACGAGGTAAGATTTTGCCGCGTTCAGTCGTGAAACGACGAAGTTTAGCAACATCTTTATAGTCGATTTGATCGATATGGTCTGCACAGAAAACGCATACTTTTCTTCTTGGCTTTCTGCCTCTATCTCTTCTCATTGCGAATCCTCCTTTTCGAATTAGTAGGAGTCCCTGACACTAGAACGGGATGTTTTCGTCATCGCCGCCTGTACTGAAACTATCAAAATTGGACCCACCTTCGAAAGAATTAGTATTCATATCAAGGGATTGGCCCACAAAGTTCGCTACTACTTCAGTAACGTACCGTTTTTGACCGTCCTGAGTCTCGTAAGAACGAGTTTGCAAACGACCTTCTACAAAGCAACGACTGCCTTTACGAAGATTGCCTGCCGCTTCACCAAGTTTACCCCATGCAACGCAGTTGATGAAAGCAGTTTGTTCTTTCGTTTCATTTGTTGCAGAGTCAACATAGGTATTTGTTGCAGCTACTGTGAAAGTTGCTACCGCACGACCTGTTTTAGTGTAACGTACTTCAGGATCACGAGCTAAATTACCTAGAATTTGTACAGAGTTCATGTTTTCCTCCAGGCTTTAATTATGCTTCGTGTTTTACAATTAGATGTCTTAGGACTTCATCGTTGATTTTCAATACACGATCGATTTCTTTGATTTCAGCAGGTGCTGCTTCAAAGTTGATCAATACATAGAAACCGTCAGTGAATTTCTTCACAGCGTAAGCAAGACGACGCTTGCCCCAACGATCTACCTTTTCTACTGTGCCGCCTACACGAGCAATTAAAGCTTCTACTTTTTCAATAACAGCGTTAGTTGCTTCTTCTTCAGCTGGTTTCACAATAAACATGACTTCGTATTTGTTCATACAAAATCACCTCCTCTTTCGGACTAATGCCCCTATCGACACATAGGGGTAGGAAGTGCTTACCATCAATAAGCCTTACTATTATAACCTAAAAAAACGATGAAAGCAAGAACCCATTTTGAGTTCTTGCTTTCACAATTATTAATGGTCGTATCGTTTATCTCTAGGGAATGCTAAAATAGCACAAATAATAACAAAGATGGCAATAACAGACATCATAGGGTATGCCGAATCATTTGGAAAGAATGTTAACACCAAAGACGAAATAATACCACTACCATATTGCATGGCCCCTAGTAAAGCCGCGCCAGAGCCAGCCATCTTGCCAGCCCGTTCTAGAGCCAATGCATTGGTAACCGCTGCAATGACACCATTCATAGAAAAAAATAAGAAACTGCCGATTACAATAAGCCATAAAGAGTGTTCGCCCATAAACATTAAAATCATGACAATCGTTACACATATGGCTGCAAACATAGTAGCATAGCGCAACAACTTATCGAGGCGTATGGCACTTACAATGCGCCGATTGACGGCACTCATGAGCATTACCCCAATGATATTAAGGGAGAATAAATAGCCATAATACTCTGTAGGCACGCCAAATACATCGATGTATACATAGGGTGAACCAGTTAAAAAAAGCATAGATAGCAATATAGAAAGAGCTTACACAAAGCGTGTATTTCATAAATTCTTTATTGCGCAACAAGATCCAGTAATTGATATAAGTATGCCTCATATCCTTTCGGCTACGCTTTTTCCTTGGGATGTGTTTCAGGCAACAATAGAACGGCTAATAGCATGAACACACCTATAATAACCAATAGCCAAAATATGGCATGCCACGTATACCACACAAGCAAATGACCGGCAAACAAAGGACCGGCTATGGGGGCTATAGCCATTACGATAGCCAGTGTAGACAACATCTTTGCCGCCTCAGTCCGTCCGTATAAATCGCGAATGATAGCTCGTGATAACATGGGCCCTACACAAGCTCCAAAAGCTTGGAATACACGCCACGCTAACAGTTCGATCATGGACGTACTCAACGCACAGCCTACGGAACCTATAATAAATAAAACCAACCCAATTATGAGAGGTTTCTTGCGACCAATCTTATCACTGACGGCCCCCCAAAAAAGCTGGGCCAAGGAGAACCCGATTAAGAACCCCGTAATCGTAAGCTCCGCATCACCATTTAGGTCGCGCCCCATGGCAGGCATGGCGGGTAAATAAATGTCCGTCGATAACGACGTAAACGCCATCAAAGCACTTAATATAGAAATAAAAAGCCAACTTTTATTGCTAACCGTATGCATACAGTCACCACTTCCATATTGAACTATATGAATCTTCATATAAACCGCACTATACTTAATATATATTCATTATATCAAAAATATGTATGAGGATATATAAATTTCTAATATATTTCTTTTTCAATATTCTATAGAAAGTTATTGCGTAAATTGTTTTTTTATCCTTTACTATAGTAAAGAGAGTTATATTTAGAAAGGAATCATCATGGCTAATATCAATGAAAATTACTTAAATCTACAAGGTTCTTATTTATTTGCTAATATTGCAAAAAAGGTAAATGAGTACCAAGCCGCACATCCAGATGCAGATATTATTCGTCTTGGTATTGGCGATGTAACGTTACCTCTTGCACCTGCAATTATCGACGCAATGAGTAAAGCGGTTCAAGAGATGGGCAAAGCAGAAACATTCCGCGGTTACGGCCCTGAACAAGGTTATGACTTCTTGCGTCAAGCTATTGTTGATGGCGACTACAAACCATTAGGTGTAGATATTGCAATCGACGAAGTATTCGTATCTGACGGTGCAAAATCTGACGTTGGCAACATCCAAGAATTATTCAGCGAAGATAATATTATCGCTATTACGGATCCAGTGTACCCAGTATATCTAGATTCCAATGTTATGGGCGGTCGTACTGGAGAAGCTGTAGATGGTATCTTCCAAAAGGTTGTATACCTCCCTACTTATGCAGAAAACAATTTCTCTCCAGAATTTCCCTCTGAAAGAGTAGATATCGTATATCTTTGCTCTCCTAACAACCCAACAGGTACTGTATTGAGCCGTGCTCGTCTTGCAGAGTGGGTAAAATGGTGTAAAGACAACGACGCAATTTTGATGTTTGACTCCGCTTACGAAGCTTTCATCAGCACAGAAGACACTGTAAAATCTATTTACGAAATCGAAGGTGCTCGCGAAGTAGCCATCGAGTTCCGTTCATTCTCTAAAACTGCAGGTTTCACAGGTACACGTTGTGCTTATGCAGTAGTACCTAAAGAAGTGACTGCAAAAACTAAATCTGGTGAACGCCAAGCCCTCAATCCTATGTGGAACCGCCGTCAATGTACTAAATTCAATGGTGTTCCTTATATCATCCAACGCGGTGCTGAAGCAGTGTACACTAAAGAAGGCCGCGAACAAACACAAGCTAACATTGCATACTACAAAGAAAATGCCCGTATCATCAAAGAAGGTCTAGAATCTATCGGCCTTACTGTATACGGCGGTGTTGACGCACCATACATTTGGCTTAAAACACCAGGCAACATGACTAGCTGGGAATTATTTGACATCTTGCTCGAACAAGTTCAAATCGTATCCACTCCAGGCTCTGGCTTTGGCCCTCACGGCGAAGGTTACCTACGCTTAACAGCTTTTGGTAGCCGTGAAAATACTATTCGCGCTGTTGAAAGAATCAAAACTTTACAATTCTAATACCTATAAAACAAAAAGACCGATTACACCTCTATAATAGGAAGATAATCGGTCTTTTCTAGGCCTTAATATATGATTATTTAGTTTTTAGTGAAAGTACCATAAATATATGTATTAGGAGCAATATAGTTCTACACAAATCAATGTCTCTCATTATGTATTCAGTGTTTCTCAAACTCACTGCAATAAATTCTATAGAAAAAAATATTAAATATATTTATTTTTGTGCTATAATAGTAATGTTAATTATTAAATTTATCAATTTATATAGGAGGCTAATATGAATATTCGTATTGGTATCGTTGGCTACGGCAACTTGGCTCGTGGCGTAGAAGCATCTGTTCAATTACAACCTGATATGGAGCTCGTAGGTGTATTCTCTCGCCGTCAAGGTATTGAAACTGTATCTGGTGTACCTGCTTACACTATGGAAGATATTCCTAATTTCAAAGGTAAAATCGATGTAATGGTTCTTTGTGGCGGTTCTGCTACAGACCTAATCGAACAAACACCAATGGTAACTAAATACTTCAACTGTATCGATTCCTTCGATACACATGCACGTATCCCTGAGCATTTTGCTAATGTAGACAAAGTAGCTAAAGAAGCTAAAACTGCTACATTGATTTCTTGCGGTTGGGATCCAGGCATGTTCTCCTTGCAACGCGTTTACGCTGAAGCAATCTTGCCAAAAGGCAAATCCTACACATTCTGGGGCCGCGGTGTATCCCAAGGTCACTCCGACGCAATCCGTCGTCTTGAAGGCGTAGTTGACGCTCGCCAATACACTGTTCCTAAAGAGCAATACTTAGAGGAAATCCGCAATGGTCAAACTCCTGACGTTGATGGCTACAAAGGTCACCTTCGTGAGTGTTACGTAGTAGCTGCTCCTGATGCGGACAAAGCTAAAATTGAAAACGAAATCAAAACTATGGAAAACTACTTCGTAGGTTACGAAACTATAGTTCACTTCATTTCCCAAGAGGAACTTGATCGCGACCACAAAGGCATTCCACATGGTGGCTTCGTTCTTCGCTCTGGTGAAAGCACAGATGGCACACGGCACGTTATTGAGTACTCCTTGAAACTTGACTCCAACCCTGAATTCACAGGTTCTGCCCTCGTTGCTTACGCACGTGGTATCTACCGCCTTGCTAAACACGGCGGCACAGGTTGCTACACAGTATTCGACATTCCACCAGCTTGGATTTCTACACAATCCCCTGCAGACTTGAGAGCACATTCTCTATAAGATATATAACAAAAAACCCACACTAGTGTGTGGGTTTTTGTCTTCTTATATGGTATACTATTACAAGAAGCGAGGCATAGATGTTTAGTAGCGTCAGCCTTGTTTCTATAGGTAAAAATTTGAAGAAACGGCTTGATTCTACTGGGTCAGGCCCTTTTTCATTCTAGCGGTAGAAAGCTAGGTGTACTAGATAGTCAGTCTATTTTGCCGCCATGATAATGGTAGCGATTAAGATTCCAAAATTTATTATTAAAAAAATAATACATCTTTGATCTCCATCGTTATCACCGCCAATTCTCGAGATTAATTAGCAAGAACTGACACATCTAGAGGCCTCGACATCAATATATTATTTATTAATCTTTCTGTAAATGTATTTAGTGACACTACGAGTCACCTATGTGACTAATGGTATCACTTTTTTTAGTACAAATATGTAGTGTCTATATGATATAATATTTATTTGATAGAGTTTCTACGGAAACTTTCACAAAGAACGAAATCAATTAGTTAATAAAAGGTGGTACCATGAGCACAAATTTAGAAGTAGGCATCGTAGGCCTTCCAAACGTTGGTAAAAGTACATTATTCAACGCCATTACAAAAGCAGGCGCTGAAGCTGCCAACTATCCATTCTGTACAATCGAGCCAAACGTAGGTGTCGTTGACGTTCCAGATAACCGTTTAGCTGTATTGGCTGAAATGTTTGGTTCTAAACGCATCCTTCCTGCTGCTATGCGCTTCGTAGATATTGCAGGCCTCGTAGAAGGTGCGTCCAAAGGTGAAGGTTTAGGCAATAAATTCCTTAGCCACATCCGCCAAGTAGATGCGATTGCTCAAGTTATTCGTTGCTTCGAGGATCCTAACATCACTCATGTTGCAGGTTCTATCGATCCAATCCGCGACATCGAGATCATCAATACTGAACTTTGTCTTGCTGACCTTGAGTCCGTAGAAAAACGCAAACAACGTATTGAAAAAATCGCTAAATCTGGTGATAAAGACGCTCGTGCTGAATTGCCATTACTAGAGCGCATCATTGAAGGTCTTGGCGAAGCTAAACCAGTTCGTGCACAAGGTCTTAACGAAGACGAATTAGAAATGATCAAAGAATTAACTTTGCTCACAGCTAAACCATCCCTCTTCGTTGCTAATGTGTCCGAAGACGAAGTAGCTGATTACTCCGCTAACGAACATGTAAAAACGCGTAGAAGAATACGCAAAAGCTGAAGGTGCTGGCATCGTAGTTGTTTCCGCCCGTATCGAATCTGAAATCGCAGAATTATCCGACGAAGAATCCGCTGCATTCCTCGAAGATCTTGGTCTTGAAGAATCCGGCTTAACTAAGCTTATTAAAGCAAGTTACGCACTATTAGGTCTTATCAACTACTTCACGGCTGGTGAAATGGAAGCTCGTGCATGGACAATCGTAAACGGCACAAAAGCGCCTCAAGCGGCAGGCAAAATCCACTCCGATATTGAAAAAGGCTTTATCCGTGCTGAAATCGTATCCTTCGATGACTTACAAGCTTGTGGCAGCCAAAATGCGGCTAAAGAAAAAGGCCTTGTACGCCTAGAAGGCAAAGAATACGTTATGAAAGACGGCGACGTAACACACTTCCGCTTCAACGTATAATACAAATTAATAACAATAAAAACCAGGGGTTATAGGACAAAAAGTGTGTGTGACTAATCCCAATAAGTTGGAAAATCTGTAGACATATGTAGCTCATTCCAAACAGGAGCATCACCCCATTGAGGGATTGAACGATCTATTTGGCAATAATCAGATAACCGTTTGTAGATAGCAGCAATCGATTCATCTGTAGGCATACAATTTAATATATCTGAAATAGAAAGCGGTCTTGGTGAGTGCATATAGCACCACCAATAGACCGCTTTAAGTCTTCTTTCAAGTGAAAGACCCCTATGAGCCCGTAACATACTTCTTAGTTGAGCATTTACTCCACCTTCAATACGATTATTTGTTGTAGGTATTGTAATATCAAATACATTCCAAAAAAAGTAAATAAAGTTTGTTGCCTAATCAGACGCCATAATGATGATTCAGCCTTAAGCAAACGCTCATGTGTAGAGCGTTTGTTTCCGAATCATCAATCGTCATTTCTCGTAAAAAAATCAGAATATGTCATTCGCCACGCTGAAAGCTCATTAATCCATATAAAAGGCTTGATCCATTGTTTTTCACATTAAATAAAGCTTTGGCAAGACTATAAAGGTCCTTTCCCAGCTAACGTTTTAGGTCTACTTGTCGTATATCGTCTAACCTGACAAAAAAATGTGAAACAGGCATCTTTGGTGACTGCTATGAGGCCAAACTTTACGTAATGCTTTAGGCAAACCATTAGCACCATCAGACACAACGACTTTAGGGTTCGGCAATCCGTTCCATTAAACACTGCCAAGCTCTAGCATGCTCATAACGACAGACATACCATCCTAGAACATGAGTATCATTGCAACAAATCAACACACATAAATTCCTAGCTAAGTAAATTCCATCAAGATATACCACATCATGTACTTCTTCCACTTTTTGGTGGCAATGGCCATATGGACCAAAAATTTAGCGGTTTTACGCCTGAATGTACGACCTTTACCAGGCATATCAGCTTGAATATCGGTGCTGAATAACCAATTCAAAGAATAGGCTTTAACTCTTTACTTAAATTATTAATTTTAACGGTAAATGCCACCTTACAATGTTTGCAAAACCAACGCTGAGAACCAGATTTTTAAAAACACCGTGTTTTAATACATGTTTCATTACAATCAGGACATTTTATTTGTCGCATAAACTCTTCCTCCATATTTGTTTATATATAGGAAGATATAACCTCATTTTTAGTCAGTAATTACAAGGGGTTAATTGATGTTTTTCACCCACACTTTTTTTGTCCACCCTCAAACTTCTCCAGAAAAAGATTAAACCCTTATAACACTAGTAAATATCTAGTGTTATAAGGGTTTTCTCACACACTTTTTGTCCTATAAGCCAAAACCAGTAAATCGAACGATTTACTGGTTTTTTTAATGCTACAAAAAAACTTTTTATTTAATTTTATTTGTCATCATTGCCCAATGCATTTTTTTAAGGCCACTAATCGCACCTTCTACAGCATCTTTAGCATCATCTGCAGCTTTCTTAACATCATCTGCAATATCATTAGCAGCGTCTTTTACTTTTTGCTACTGTATTTTCAACAACGCCTTCTGCTTCCATTTGTTTGTCATCAGTTAATTTGCCAACATTTTCTTTTATTGCACCTTTAACTTGATCTAATTTATCATCTAATGCCATAATTGTGACTCCTTTCATGTAAAATCACGTTTAACCATATAAAATCTACTTTTATAAGTAAAGGGCTATCCTTTTTTTCCGAAGAAAAATGAGACTACAGCAACAACAATTACTGCACCCAATACAGATGGAATTAAGGACATTCCTGCTAAGCTAGGACCCCAAGTACCAAATAGGGACTGACCTACGGACGAGCCAATTAAACCAGCAACAACGTTAGCGATAACGCCCATTGCACCGCCTTTGTTAGTGATGGCACCAGCTAGGAACCCGATAAAACCACCAACAATAATTGACCATAACATACAATCACTCCTTCCTATTCAATCAAAATATTCATAAATCCTATCAAATAATGCAGTTTTTATAAATATTTTAGAATCATTGTATATTTATAATATAGCATTCAATTCTAAAGATTAAATGAAGAATTTCGATTTAGTTCTACATATATGATCTACTCAACTACTGTTACAATTTCGTCTAAAGTACGGCGCGTTTTATTGCGATGTGGTTCTTCATCACGGTAACCAAAGGCAGCCATTACAGCAATGCCAAAGTGTTTAGTATCAAACAGGCCAAGTTCATCACCTAAGAGTGCGGTCATGTCATCTTGATTGAAGCCTTCTAATGGACAAGAATCTAAGCCTTCATAAGCTGCCATTGTCATCATATTCGCCATAACGATATACGCTTGTTTAGAGGCCCAATCAAAAGCAGCACGTTCAGATTCAAATGTTTTATAGTCTTTTGGTAAATTGAGCATATTTTTCTTTATAAATAGCATCTACTTCAGCAGGTAATTGTTTAACCTCTTCTTGAATATAACGTACATAGGGAGAATCAAATTCTAAATCTACCTTTTTACGTGTTAAGAATACCACAAAATGACTTGCTTCAAGGCCCTGCATAGAATGCCCCCAGCCATGAGCTTTCATTTTTTTCCCGAATTTCTGGATTTTTGAATAACTAGCAATTCAAAAGGCTCAAAACCAAGGGATGTAGGTGACAAACAGTGCTCTTAAAATAGCATTCCAGTCTTCTTCAGAGATTGTCTTATTGCTATCAAACTTCTTACAAGCATAGCGATAGGTCATAGCGTACTCTAAATCGTTACGATCCAATTTAGGGGCTGTTAATTTTACATTTTCTATTTCATACTTGCTCATATATACCTCCATAATGATAAAAAATATCATATATTTATAGTACCATAGTTAGCCGTTAAATTACAGAAGAATGAAAATTTTAATAAAAAACAAGAAAAAGCCTAGACGATGTCTAGGCTTTATATGGTACAGCTAGCTCACCTTTTTCATACCAAAAGAGGCCAGATGTACTAATCTTATGTTCTTTTAAAATAGTCTGAACCTGCTCTACAATACTTGGATCTATTTGCACAGATAAACCACACATATCGTAAAGCTCGGAGGTGTAGCCATCAATTGATGAGGCACCGCTAATTCTGTTAGTATCTTGTCTGCTTTATCGCCAAAATAATAGGACGTAAAGACGACTAGCAATTTTTTATTTTCCAAGGCCTCACCTCCTATCATAGCATCTACCATTACATTGTTATAACATTGACTATCCATTTAAAGCTAAGGTATCTCGTCTAAATCTGTCTGTTAAAATATCAGTGATAAGAATTATAACTTAACTAAATTCTCCCCAAGAATAGAGTCCGTAATAGCGTACATATTTGTAATACTACCTACGCCAAGCTCTTCTTTTACCCCAAAATAATCGAGACAAATGCCACATGCTGCAATTTCAACACCAAGATCAGCTAGTTTTTTTATATTTTCTAAATGAACAGAATCATTTACAACCATCTTAACACTGCTGTTGATGAAATAGATTTTAGATGGTTTTACATCGGCTTCAAGCATGCATACCCAGAACGTTTTCATTAGGTTACGGCCTAATTCTTCACTACCTTCACCAAGATAGTCTTTTGTCATCAAGATGACACGGTTGCCATAACTCATTGATTCACAACTACCATCTGCTACTGGATTATCATTAGGGGTCATAGTGAGGTAGAAATCCTTACCGTCTTGTCGGATAGCCACACCATAACCACGAGACTTGCCAAACTTTTCTACATTATCGCGACTCACTTCATTATCTACAATAGTAGTAATAACAGCATCTGGATTCGCATCACTTACCTTCTTTGTTTCAATTACAGGTTTTGGACACAAGCTACCACGCACATCTACAATTAATTCATTTGTATTGCTCATCATACACCTCTATATTATATACATTAAATATTTTGTAAAAGTATTACCTATCAGCTATCAGCTATCAGCTATCAGCTATCAGCTATCAGCTATCAGCTAATGATATTGTAATTAAATATCGCTTGCCAATGGTAAAAAAACGTATTTTTTATAAATCTATTCTGTAACACGTACCGCTAGCCCACTGAAACTTTCAACAGTACCAATAATAGCCGCACAGTCTATACCAGCCTTATGTAACACCTCTACGAGTTGTTCACCTTCATTAGCAGGAACAGAGAACAGTAAACCACCCGAAGTTTGGGGATCAAAAAGAATATCCGTCCATACAGGGTCTAAAGCCTGATCTACTTGAACGTCTGTTATAGCTTTTCGATTCCCATAGGATGCAGCTGGTACTAATCCCATTTGAGCCGCTTCGATAACATCATCAAAGAGAGGAATGTCGTAAGCCTTAATGTGTATTGTCACATCAGAGGCACTAGCCATTTCTACAGAGTGACCCATAAGACTAAAACCAGTCACATCAGTACAAGCATGCACAGTATAGTTGTGAGCCACCTCTGCTCCCACCCGATTTAACGTACTCATGCTAGTGACAGCTTGCTCTGTGCCTATAGGGAATAAATCTGCTTTCAGCGCATTATTCATGATACCTGTTCCAATACGTTTTGTTAGTACCAATACATCCCCTACTTGGGCCCCTTTGTTTTTCCAAATACAATTGGGGATTGACTTGCCCTGTCACAGACATACCAAAGATAGGTTCTTTATTTTCTATACTATGGCCACCTACGATAGCTGCACCAGATTCGGCTACAATTGAGCCCGCACCGTTCAACACGTCTGTTAAGATTCCTTGCTCAACTAAAGGTACCGGGAAGCCTACGATGTTCATGGCCGTCAACGGAGTTCCACCCATAGCATATACATCGCTTAATGCATTGGCAGCGGCAATCTTACCAAACAAAACAGGATCATTAACCATAGGTGTAAAAAAGTCTAAAGTTTGAACCAATGCTAATGTATCAGAAATTTTATATACACCTGCATCATCAGAACCGGTCATATCGGCTAAGACTTGATCATTTGTAACAGGTGTCACTGCTTTCAAAACACGATTTAATATATGAGGACCAATCTTACACGCACAGCCCCCATTTGTCACATAGTCGGTAAGTCGTACCATAGGACCTCCTTACTCATTCTCTGGCAATCGAGAAACGATTTTCTTGACAGCCTTTTCAAATTTAGGGCGCGGCATCAGCAGTTGATGACCACAACCACTACATACGATGAGAAAATCCGTACCAATTCGCTTCACTTCCCACTCGTCACTACCGCAAGGATGTGATTTTTTCATCTTCACCACATCGCCTACGTAATATCTAACAAATGCCATAGCGCCTCCTTTAACATCAGTCAGTATTTATATACTTATTATACATAAAATAGTTCGTTCTATAAATATATCTTAATTCTATAGTTGAAAGTATGCCATTTATGGGTAATTATTAGCACATCTAAAGAAAGTAATATCAATATCTAATCAATAATGATTTTTTTCATTTAGTTATCATTCTCAATATCAAAAATGACAGTTTTTTTGTAAATCCTATACTATCCATGCTTTTAAAAAACCGCATCTTTTACTGCATTGATAATATTTATCATTTAGAAAAATTTTCGAAATAAATTTTTACAAAAAAACACTTGCATTTCTCATTTAGTATGTTACAATATAGTTAACAATGATTATTCGTTAAGTATACGGATAACACATTGTATATAAAACTGTTAAGACGGCAAGTGCCGAAAAAAACACAAACAAGTAAGTACTATTTTAAGAGTTAGACAAGTGTCTATTTGATCTAAGAATAAGTTTTTCTTATCAAGGCGAAGTCGCCCACGAAATTGTAGAATAAGTATTCTATTATTTGAATTCACAACCAAGTGGTTATGAATATATAAGTTAAGTAACAAATTTTGAAAATTATCGTAAGTACAAAGGAGTATTAAAAATGGCTGAATTAAAAAGGTACAAACACTGAAAAAAATCTTCAAGCGACATTCGCTGGCGAATCCCAAAGCATTCCAAAAATATACATTCTACGCAGCAGACTCGTAAAGCTGGTATGAACGAAATCGCTGATTACTTCGAAGAAACAGCACACAACGAATCTGCACATGCTAAATTGTGGTTCAAAGCTCTTCATGGTGGCGACGTTTCCGCTGATATCGAAGCTAACCTTCGTGATGCAGCGACTGGCGAAAACTATGAACACACTACAATGTACAAAGATTTCGCTGACGAAGCTGAAAAAAAGAAGGCTTTTGCAAAAAAATCGCTTTACCAAATGCGCGAAGTTGGTAAAATCGAAGCTCGTCATGAAGCTCGTTACCTTGCATTAGCGACTCAAGTATCCGGTAACAAAGTATTCCACAACGACGAACCAGTTGCTTGGATCTGCGCTAACTGCGGTTATGTACACGTTGGTGAAGAAGCTCCTAAAGTTTGCCCAGTATGTGCTCACCCACAAGCTTTCTTCCACCGTTTCGTTGAATCCATCTAATCTGTAAGTACTACACTAACTAAAACTAACAACCTGTAAGTACAGATTTTAATGAAACTATACTTGTAAGTACATTTAATCTTACAGTAAGTACTGACAACTTCCTTAACAAAAAGACGATGACTCATGTCATCGTCTTTTTTTGTGTTCTATTTACTATCAAAGAATGTATTTTACTAAAGAATATATTCTATTAGCTAATATACTAACTATTTCGGGCTTATAGGACAAAAAAAGTGTGTGAAAAACCCTTATAACACTAGATATTTACTAGTGTTATAAGGGTTTAATCTTTTTCTGGAGAAGTTTGAGGGTGGACAAAAAGTGTGGGTGAAAACATCAATCACCCCTTGTAATTACTGACTAAAATGAGGTTATATCTTCCTATATATAAACAAATATGGAGGAAGAGTTTATGCGACAAATAAAATGTCCTGATTGTAATGAAACATGTATTAAACACGGTGTTTTAAAATCTGGTTCTCAGCGTTGGTTTTGCAAACATTGTAAGGTGGCATTTACCGTTAAAATTAATAATTTAAGTAAAGAGTTAAAGCCTATTCTTGAATTGGTTATTCAGCACCAATATTCAAGCTGATATGCCTGGTAAAGGTCGTACATTCAGGCGTAAAACCGCTAAATTTTGGTCCATATGGCCATTGCCACCAAAAGTGGAAGAAGTACATGATGTGGTATATCTTGATGGAATTTACTTAGCTAGGAATTTATGTGTGTTGATTTGTTGCAATGATACTCATGTTCTAGGATGGTATGTCTGTCGTTATGAGCATGCTAGAGCTTGGCAGTGTTTAATGGAACGGATTGCCGAACCTAAAGTCGTTGTGTCTGATGGTGCTAATGGTTTGCCTAAAGCATTACGTAAAGTTTGGCCTCATAGCAGTCACCAAAGATGCCTGTTTCACATTTTTTGTCAGGTTAGACGATATACGACAAGTAGACCTAAAACGTTAGCTGGGAAGGACCTTTATAGTCTTGCCAAAGCTTTATTTAATGTGAAAACAATGGATCAAGCCTTTATATGGATTAATGAGCTTTCAGCGTGGCGAATGACATATTCTGATTTTTTACGAGAAATGACGATTGATGAATTCGGAAACAAACGCTCTACACATGAGCGTTTGCTTAAAAGCTGAATCATCATTATGGCGTCTGATTAGGCAACAAACTTTATTTACTTTTTTGGAATGTTTTGATATTACAATACCTACAACAAATAATCGTATTGAAGGTGGAGTAAATGCTCAACTAAGAAGTATGTTACGGGCTCATAGGGGTCTTTCACTTGAAAGAAGACTAAAAGCGGTCTATTGGTGGTGCTATATGCACTCACCAAGACCGCTTTCTATTTCAGATATATTAAATTGTATGCCTACAGATGAATCGATTGCTGCTATCTACAAACGGTTATCTGATTATTGCCAAATAGATCGTTCAATCCCTCAATGGGGTGATGCTCCTGTTTGGAATGAGCTACATATGTCTACAGATTTTCCAACTTATTGGGATTAGTCACACACACTTTTTGTCCTATAACCCCTATTTCGTACACTCAACTAAACGTTTAAATTGTTGTGCCGCTTCATAAGGACTATCTGCATGAGCGATAGCAGAAATTACAACTACACCACAGGCCCCTACTTGTAGTATAGGTTTCGCATTATCTAATGTGATGCCACCAATGCCTACGCATGGTAATGTTAAGCCTTCTGCTTGAAGTTCAGTAATTCGATTTGGTCCGCATGGTACTTGGGCGTCAGGCTTACTACTTGTGGCGTACATAGGTCCTACACCTACACAGTCTGCGTAAATTACATCGGTCTTATTTAGCTCCTCTACAGAGTGAATAGAGATACCAACCACCTTAGGGCCCACAAGACTACGCACCTCTTCTAGACTCATATCCTCTTGTCCTACATGTACACCATCAGCATTAACAGCCACTGCTAAGTCTACATCATCGTTGATAACATAGAGTACGTTGTACTTGGCACAGATTTGTTTTAATTGTTGGGCTAACTCAAGTTTCTGTTGCCCCACTAAGGTACCTACGCCCTTTTCTCTAAATTGGAAACAAGTCACGCCGCCGCGACAAGCGTCCTCTACGATAGAGAGCAAACGATTTTCATTCAGTTCCACATCTTGCGTACCACTGATGAAATATACTTCTAATTGATCCGGTACAACTACAGGGCGTATACGATTTTCAGACATAAGCACCGCATCATCCAGTGCATATAAACTATCCATAAAGGCTACACTAAAGCTACCAGGTTTTACACCACTTACCTGCACGGCACTTTCACTGGCTAAACCATAATAAGCCAATGCATAGGCGAGGAACTCACCAATAGATAATCTGTTTTTACATGGATAATACGCACTGAAGAAAGCCGCCAATACAGCCCCTAATAGACAGCCCGTACCCGTTACAGCCGTTATAATAGGGTGTCCGTGTGGCACTGCAAATACTCGAGTTCCATCGGACACATAATCGTCTTCTCCAGTAGCTACAACAGGGCAGTTAATAAGGCGCGCCAGACGATATGCGATAACAGCACTATTCTCGACCTGTCCTCCATCTACACCTTTACCAGTAGTGGAAGTATGTGCCTGATGATTAGGCCTTAAAGCATCGTAGATCGCTTTAATTTCACTTTGATTACCTCGCAATACTGAGATAGCATCGGTCTTAATCAAATCTAATACTACAGATAAACGGTAAGCCCCTGCATGACAACCCACTGGATCTAAAACGATAGGAACCTCATATTTTTTCGCCAGTGCTATAGCATCTTTGTAGTAACTAACCTTATCTGGCGTAAGAGTGCCAATATTGATGAGTAGCGCCGATGCATGGACGATGAGGCCTTTCAAATCTTCACTGCACTCACTCATCACCGGTGATGCGCCAATAGCTAATAAACCATTTGCCGTAAAGGTTCTCACTACATCATTGGTAATACAAATAACGAGAGGGTTTCTTTGGCGCAAAATTTCTAATATATTTAGTTCAGGCCAAATTTGACCATTCATATATGGATTTTCATAGGTCATATCACTATCTCCTCTCATCATTTTTCAAGAGCTCATCCATCGTTTCAGGTCCATTAGATAACAGTCCATACGCCATATGATTAACGGGACCACAGCCATTTCCCAGTCCAGGATTATGTTTAATGGCAAGTGCAATATAGTCCTTGGCAATACCAATAGCATCCATTACATCACGGCCCTTTGCAAGCTCCGCCGTAATCACTGCGGAGAAGGTACAGCCCGTACCATGTGTATGCATCGTATCATATTTAGGGCTTGTCCAAGTACGGACGCTACCATCTTTAGTGAAAGCATAATCCGTTGCATCTTCGCCGATGTGACCGCCTTTAATGATAACGACTTGAGGTCCTAAGTCCTGTAAGATACGATTCGCCGCCGTGGTTATGTCGCTTTCACACGTAATAGACATGTCCGCTAAGACCTCAGCTTCGCTGCGATTAGGGGTAATAACAGTTGCAGTAGGAATGAGCTTAGACTTTAAGAAGTTTACAGCCTCATCCGATACGAGTCGATCACCACTAGTAGCAATCATAACGGGATCCATTACATACGGAATTGGTTTACTCACATAAGGATAGATGAGGTCCATCATCTCCGGCAACGCAATCATGCCCGTCTTAACGGCTTGCGGCTCAATATCGGAATACACATCGTGTAATTGTCGGTCAATACTCTCTAGCGATAAATGTTCTACATGGTGAACGCCCGTTGTATTCTGAGCCACCACAGAGGTCACAACAGCCATGCCGTATACGTGACGACTTTGGAAGGATTTCAAATCGGCCATAATACCAGCACCACCGCTAGGTCGGTACCAGCAATTGTCAATGCAGTATGTAGTTTCATTATGCCTCCTTATGTAATAGATGACGACGAGATAAGATTTGTAATACTATAAAACCAATGCAAGCACCTGCCACAGAGCTCATAGAGAAGGATGTAATCAAAGTCAACAATGCCAAGGGTTTACCTAACAAGAAATTGGCTATTGGATAACTCACAAGAGCACCGATAAGGCCGGTACCAATGATTTCACCAAGAGCGGCTGCCCATAGAGCGTTATATTTCTTATATAAATAAGCAGATAACCAAGCGCCAATCATACTTCCTGGGAAGGCTAAAGGAGACCCTAGTGCCAATATATTCCGTAAACAAGAAGTACTAAAGGCAGCACCTACGGAAAATCTTGTCCCCACCACAACGGCTAAGATTACATTTATCATATGTTGAAACGGAAAAATACGAGCCGGCCCTACAGGAATTGATGTAGTAGATAACACTACGCCTAAGGCCACACATATGCTAGCAATAATCAGTTTTTTCATAATACCTCCAAATATATAAAAACAAGACCACTCCAAATGGAATGGTCTCGTAATAGTTTAGTATTATGTTGCACTCCACTTCCCTACGCCAGTATTATCTAGATCAGGTCTAGGGTTTTGAATGGTCAATCTCAGCAATAGCACCCCTAGTGGCAATATATTTTTATACTTTAGTTATAACATTATTATACAATCTATGCAACAAAAGAATTGACGGTTTTCTATTATCCGCATATAATGAAGCCATAACGGGGTGCTCACAAGAGTGGGCTGAGAGTAAGCTATCGCTTTAACCCATAACCTGATTTGGATAATGCCAACGTAGGGAACATAGAGGATTAATAGCCGAGTTCCTATGAACTCGGCTTTTTCTATGACTTCCTGGCAAGGAGGACGTATGAAAGATGCACACATTACACAACCACAGTTCGCCATGATATGGTTCGGTGCCGCTCTATCTATAGCGGAAATTATGACCGGTACCTATCTGGCTCCCTTAGGGCTCACCCAAGGTCTATATGCCATCATACTGGGACATATCATCGGCGGTATATTACTCTTTGGAGCTGGCCTCATCGGTGGCCGTTTGCGGCAAGGCAGTATGAATACAACCGCCTTCAGCTTTGGCCCACTAGGGGCAAAAGGCTTCGCCTTTTTAAATATGCTTCAACTTATCGGCTGGACTAGCATCATGATTTACGATGCTATGCTAGCCTTACAAGAGCTTGCCCCCCCTATCCCCTATAATTTGGACGATAGCTATTGGAGCGCTTGTCATCCTTTGGCTCTTCATCGGCCTCCACAATACGGGCTATATTCAAGCCATCGTATCTGTTCTATTGCTAGGCCTCACACTCTACATGGGTGCTCACATGATATCCCAGTGGCCTGGTGAAGCTACCCTTCTAAGTAGCGGAAACATGAGTTTCATCGCCGCTCTTGAATTATCTATTGCCATGCCACTATCTTGGCTACCTCTCATCAGCGATTATACCCGTGAAAGTAAAACACCTTTCTCCGCATCACTTACAAGTGCTATAGTCTACACTATAACAAGTATCGTTATGTACACCTTAGGGCTTAGTGCAGCTATCTTTGGCGGTGGCGACTCCATCATTACTATCATGATGAATGCAGGACTTGGTCTTGCGGGCCTCATCGTTATCATCTTTTCTACCGTTACTACAACCTTTATGGACGCTTACTCTGCAGGCGTATCTAGCACGACTATCTATAACGGTGCATCTAGCAAAGGCATCGCCGTCATCGTTACTATCGTAGGCACTATTGCAGCTATTCTATATCCAATGGATGATATTACAGACTTCCTATACCTCATCGGCTCTGTATTTGCACCGATGATTGCCATCTTATTGGCGGACTACTTATCAATCGCCAACAAGTACAAACATTGTCGGCTTATCTCGTACGAGGTCTTATTTGGGCCGTATCCGTTGGTTTATACCACTATATGTTACATAGTGAAAGCACAATAGGTGCTACATTACCAGCCTTTACAATGGCATTTGTCGTTACGGCTATCGTTGGATTTATAAGTAAAACAGCACACACATCGGCAGAAATTAAACAGTAAGAACAACCAAACCGTAATATACATATACGAAATCAATAATAAAGGTTATAGTAATAGTGTAATAGAGCAATAGCATAATAACAAAAACACCTTCACAAATCGTCATCATAATGGACCCCTATTCAAGTTGAATAGCATAATCATATGATAACGTTTATGAAGGTGTTTTATATTTTTATTAGACTTACCCTTATTTAGGAATTGTAATGATTCCGTTTTCACAGGTCCAATGTCTATCTCCTACGCTTTCTGCTTCGCTTTCATCATGAGTAACCCATACACAAGGTACATCCCATTCACGAATGATAGATACGAGGTCCTCACGAACTTGTTTTCTCAAGTTCCAGTCTAGTGCGGATAAGGGCTCATCGAGGAGCAAAATAGTCGGTTTGGAGTAGAGAGCACGGCCAAGTGCAACCCGTTGTTGCTCACCGCCAGATAAGCTACCCGCCTTAGTTTTTCGGTATTTTTCTAAGCCTAACCGCTGTAATAACGTATCGCACATATCAGGTGTACCGCGCTTACTGTAGGTAATATTATGTTCTACAGACAAGTGAGGAAATACGATATTACCTTGTGGCATATAGCCTACTTGGCGTTTTTGAGCGGGCACCCAAAGCTTTTTATCTCGATCAACCCACGTCGTTTCATCGCATTGAATACTACCTGTAGTCGGTTTTACGAGGCCTGCGATACATTTGATAAACGTACTTTTACCACTGCCGGACTGTCCAGTCAGCACAGTAATACCAGACGGCAGCGTACCATCGGCTTTCACAATCACAGAAGGTCTATCTACGGTAAAGGAAAATGTAATCATAGAACCTCCTAATTATTATCTGTATGGCGGAACAAGGAACCTTTTGTAATTAGGTGAATCCCGCTCAGTAACGCCAATGTAAGAACACAAATATAAATAACAAGCTCAAAAGCATCCAGGTACTGCCCTGCCTCTACATAGGAGTATATAGCCAACGGCATAGTACGTGTTACCTTAGGAATATTACCAGCAATCAAGATAGTAGCACCAAACTCACCCATAGCACGGCAGAATGCTAAAATACTGCCTGTTAAAATACCTTTCCATGCGAGCGGTACAGATATGGTAAAGAAAATTCGTAACTCTGAAGCACCTAATGTTCGAGCTACATCCTCCATATTATGATCTACGGACTGCAATGCAGAGCGTACAGTTTGATAAAACAGTGGGAATGAAATAACAGAAGAGGCTATAACGGCACCGGAAGCAGCAAAAACGACGCTCATACCATGAGCTTCAAGCCAAGCCCCAAAGGCATAACCCGGTGTAAATACCATAAGTAGCGCAAAACCAACGACTACAGGAGGTAGTACTAGAGGCAATGTAATAAGGGCATCAAGAATAGCAATGCCGCCCCATTTACAGCGATTCATCCAATAGCAAACAGCTAAGCCACTTAGGATAACAATAACGAGAGCAATGCTCGCCACCCACAGCGATAGCCAGAATGGACTCATGCCACTCCCCCTTTCTATATACAACAACTTTAGGCTATGTACAATATCTATATTGTATCATAAGAAAACGCTAGCCATGAGAGCTAGCGTTTTACCCTTATTTAGAAGTGGAGAAACCGTATTTCTCTAATACTTTTTGGCCCTCTGGGCTCATTACGTATTGGTAAAAGTCTTTTGCCAATGCATTGTCATATTTTTTTAATGAGACCAATTGGATAGATAACTGGATCATGAGAGTCTGCAGGTGTTACTGCAGAGATTTGAACCCATCTCCTGCTGCAATAGCATCAGTTTTATAGATGAAGCCTGCATCACCAGCACCTTGGCTAATGGAAGCTGTTACAGCTTTTACATCTTTGGCATATACTACGTTTGGCTCTACTTGTTCCCAAACGCCTAATTTTGTTAATACTTGTTTACCATAGTTACCAGCTGGTACTGTTTCAGGGTTACCCAACACAATGCGTTTCACAGTAGCAATTTGAGCTAACTCAACTTTAGGTTGACCTTTTGGAACTACGAGAACGAGTTCATTTGTAACGAATGGTTTTACGTCACTTACCAAGTCTTTTTCTTGTAACATTTTCATGTTTTTTTCGTCAGCAGAAATGAATAAGCTAGCTGGTGCACCTTGTTCAATTTGTTGACGCAATGTGCCAGAACCAGCAAAGTTAATAGCAATTTGATCATCTGCTAAATTATGGCTTTTTTTGTAAGCATCAGCAAGTTCTGTAAGAGCCCCTTTAAGACTGGCCGCAGCTTGTACAGTAATCTTTTCAGATGTACTTGGTTTACCCGTTTCTGCCGGTTTGCTTGCATCGTTACCACAACCTACTAAAAAAGCAAGCATGAAAACACTCATTAATACTAATAGAATTCGTTTCATAATTCCTCCTGTGCATCCCTCCGGACTCCACACTGTGAAAGCTATGATCAAACCTTGAGACACATCGACTAACAAAAAACTAACTATACAATATATTCACATTATACTATAAATCTACAATCTAGGTCGTATGCAAAAGCTCACACTCTGCATAGATATTTCTGATGATTATGATTAGTAATCATAATAGATAAATTTTCAACCCTAAAATAATGCATACTATGGTATGATAATACTATAGAGGATAAGGAAGTCCTGAACAAATTATGAAACTTATCCACTAATCATTCATATAATAGTAACTGTATAGTAACTGTATAGTAGCTGTATAGTACTGTATATTTACTCTATGCAGTTATACAATACGTTAACACTATGCCCTACTTTAATAAGAAACTCCAGGTGAGATAATGAATATATTCGTATTAATAGGCCATATCTTTATGAATTCTATGATTCCTATTTTTATACTTATAGGGGTTGGATTTATATTAGATAGAAAAATTTAAACTCGATATGTATACGCTGAGTAAGCTGAACTTCTACATATTATTACCTACTTTTTATATTTAGAGCTATGTATGAAGCAAAACTTAACGCAGGTACGCTAGAAATTGTATTTGTTGCACTCTGTGTACTCATACTAAACTCCATACTAGCGGATGTAGTTGGTCGAATGCAGGGTTATGATGTAGCCAAGATCGGGACCTTAAAAAACTGCGTTATGTTTAACAATGTAGGGAATATGGGTGTCGCCCTTGCTATATTTGTATTTACAAACGTACCCTATGTTATTGATGGGGCCACGCCCTATGCAAACTTAGGTCTTGTAAGCGTCGTATCCATCATGATCATTCAAACCATCAGCAGTAATACATATGGGTTCTACCAAGCAGGTGCGGGTAGACTCAGCCCACGAGATGCACTAAAAGTTGTGTTCCACATGCCAATGGTATATGCCATTCCAATGGCCCTACTCTGCCAGTTTCTACCCTTTGATTTACACGGACTCTTCTTCTTTGCACCACTTAATATCTTCGCCAACGCTTTCGTCGGTGTTGCTATGATTGCCTTAGGTGTACAGATTAATAGAACGCCGTTAAACTTCTTTAAGCTTGATGTTATGCTTGCTTCAACCTTGCGTCTTGTTGTAAGTCCACTCATAGCGGTTGCTATAACTATACTGTTCATCAAGTTCTATGGTCCTATGCACCCAATAGCGGCGCAAACTATTATCATAACCTATAGCGTACCAACAGCTATCAATATGTCTCTCATTGCCATTGAAATGAAGAATAATCCTGAATATGCTACGCAAATCGTAATGGGTTCTACAATTCTATCAGCAGTAACTATGCCGCTATTTATTACAATCGCCTATTATCTTTTTCCATTATATTGATACTAGTATACCTATACAAAAAGGAGCCCTTTAAAAAGGCTCCTTTTATTTTGGGGTTATAGGACAAAAAGTGTTGCTATTTCAGTCCCAAAGATTGGTAAATAGGCGATCATAATTATGTAAATCACTCCAAACAATAGCATCACCCCAAGTCGGAATAGAGGCCTCTAATCTAGATTGTTCATGTATGGTATGATATATATCAGAAATACTCTTGTTGGTCGGCATAACCTTAAGTATTTCTGCATTAGAAAGCGGGTTCGGTGAGTGCATATAGCACCACCAGAACACCGCTTTTATTCGTCTTTCAATAGACATTCCTCTATGATTACGTAACATAGCGCGTAACTGAGCATTTACGCCACCTTCTATACGATTATTAGTAGCTGGACAGGTACATGTTAACGATGTATCTAAGTAAGTAAACAAACATCTTTTATTGATTAATTTAACTAAGGAATTTTCTGCTTTTATAAGTCGTTCGTGTTTTGGTCGTATCGTACCATTTTCATCAACGGTCATTTCAGATAGAAATACTCTATGTCGTACTTTCCATGACATAACGTTTTGTACCCACTTAACGGCATGATCTTGCGTGTGTATCGTTAATAAATCCCTTGCAATTCCATATAATTCACAGCCAGCAATCGTTTTAGGACGTATTGTTGTATAGCGTTTTACTTGTTGAAATGCGTGAAATAAGCATCTTTGTAGTTTGGCTTTCGGCCAAACTTTTTTTAATGCCTTTTGAAAGCCAGTACCACCATCGGATACAACTACTGTAGGGTGATGAAATACGTCGTAATAAAGCCTCCCAAGCCTTAGAATGTTCATATCTACAAACATACCATCCTAAGACATGCGTCTCATTACAACAGATTAAAATGCAAGCATTTCTAGCTAAATAAATACCATCAACAAATGCTACGCTACTTGATGATTCAACTTTTGGTGGTAACGGCCAAAGCTCCCAAAACTGTGATGTTTTTCTCCGAAATGAACGTCCATTACCAGCCATATCTAACTGTGTGTGTTTACCAAATAACCAATCCAAAAAACATCTGTAAATTATTGTTAGTTTTATTCACTTTTATTTGTGAATGAGCAAGAACATTGATTACAATACCAACGTTGAGAACCCGCATTTGTTTTTACCATTTTTCTTACAAAACGAAACCACAACTAGGGCATCTGACTAGTTTCATAATTATACTCCTTCTAAAAAAATATATCTTTCTAGAAAGATAAAAACCTTATTTGAGTCAGTAAAAATCAAGGGGGTTCAGATTTTTTTAGCAACACTTTTTGTCCTATATTTAAAAAGTTACTCAAAAAGATAAAATGCCGATAGAGCTAGTATTTAACTAGTTCCATCGGCATTAACAGCTAACACGTTTTTGTCCTATAACCCTTATTTTTGCTTTTTAAATGTATAAGTCAATATACTTATTGATGAAATACATGTTATATATTCTTATTTATGAGAAACGTGTTCCATCCCCATTCGAACAAGTCCTTCCACATGATCATCATTTAGAGTATAATATGCTGTTTTTCCATCCTTGCGATAGGTCACAAGGCGCGCTTGACGCAACACACGCAATTGGTGGGAAATAGCAGATTGTCCCATTCCCATAGTTTCTGCAATGTGATTTACACACATTTCGTTTTCTAGTAATAATTCTACTATTTTAAGGCGTGTAGGGTCTCCCAAGATTTTAAACAGCTCTGCTAACTTTAGCAATGATTCTTGTTTGTCGCTCATATAGTCCCCCTTAATTTCATTCATATCCATGCTTATAATCTGTATTTCTGATGTATAACTAATCGATATTGCTTAAATTAGATTGCTCATCTGTAGAGCATACATATAAACATTATATCATTTTTTTATTATATTAAAAAGAGACTTTGTAAAACAAAGTCTCCTTTTTGTATCATATCAAAACAGGATATGCATTATTTGATGATTAGTACAGGGCAAGTGGAGTGGCTAGTTACATAGCTACTTACGCTACCCATGAATAAGCCTTTCAAAGGACCAAGGCCACGGCTACCCATTACGATAAGATCAGCATTGTATTTTTTAGCTACTGCAAGTAATGCAGGTCCTGGGGAGCCAACTTCGAATACGCTTTTAACTTTAACGCCTGTAGGAATTTCTTGTACTACATCGTTAAGAATTTCCTTACCAGTTTCTTCCATATCTTCAGCGATTTGCTCGGATACGTAGCCACCAGAGATTGGTGTTTGGTCGAAATTGGAAATAGCAGATACGATATTCGCAACGTGAACAACGATCAATTCAGCATGGTTGCGGTCTGCTACTGCAAGAGCATGCTCTAATGCACGTTTAGCATTTTCAGAACCATCAGTAGGTACGACAATAGTTTTGTAGGTAACCATAATAACCCCTCCTATTACTAATCCCTCAAAGGGGATATGATCAAAGATCGTTTAGCCTATACTAATATATTCTAGACTATCAAGGAAAACTCCTCTTTTTCCAAGAGGATTTATTACATTATAGCACAAATTATACAGAATTATACAAATAAAAGAATATTATGTGTATATTAGAGAACTTGTGAAGATTGATTAGTATTGAGAGTTGTAGTCAGCTTAAATCCATCTAATATATCGATAAGCTCAGGTGTAGCTAAACTAACACCTGATGGACCAATCATACGCGCTACGGCTACATTTCCTTCATTACCTAGGATGATTGTGGCACCAAAGGATACTGGAGCCGTAGCAGATGGATCAGATGTATTCGGATTTTTCATATGTCCCGCAAGATAGAACATTACATTTCCATCGATGATATGCGTTTCATATCGAGTAATGCTCGCCTTATTCACCTCAACCAGCTGTTTCAGGTAATAATCACCAAGCATTTGCTTAGCCATCATCGTCGGCATTCCTGTGCTAACTGCTTGTACAGGGATTGTAAAAGACTCTATATCAAGGGCGAATATTATGTTTAGTGAAAAGCAATCTTACCTTTTTCATTAAGTCGAGTAAATCCTTTTTGGATACGTAAACTTAATGCCTTCTGCCACACTAATGTCATTCGTCCCAGTTAAGAACTTTTTAACACCTTTAATAGCATTAGAATTATTTTTATTGATCAGTTCAAAGGATGGAATCGTATGTTCCATCAAGCCAGCCTCCATAAAGTCCCCTTGAATTGGTGGATAGGTGCTAACCAAATTATAGCGATGTGTAGGATCTTTATCCATAATGAATTCCGCTTCAAACACAGATTGTACCGGCTCTGTAGAGGTCATTTCTGCATAAGATTTCGGCGTTGTTTTATCCCAACGAGCAGACGTAGCACCCTTCTTGCTAAAGAAACCACCTACAATATCATTATGTTCAAAGGAATCGCTATGTTGACGCCAAATTCTCAAATACTCCTCACTGGACATACCCTTAATCGGCACACCATACCAAGTCGTATTCCATTCCTTTTGAGATACTCCATCTTGTGGTGTGTTATTACGCTTTGTGAAAGATACCGTATAAGCATCATCTTGAGTCGGACCAGCTAAGTTGAAGGAATAACCTTGAATATGCTCGCTTTCACTACGCACATCCATATCTAGCATGACACCGTCGGCTACGCGCCAAGGAATTGTAAAAGTATAACCATTTTTATAGTCCTTAACTACCGTGTTCATTTGAGTAGCATAGGATTTATATTGATCTGGCAAAATAGAGGCGGAATCCTTTTGAGACTCTACAATCCCCAAAGGTGTTTCAGGCGTACCTTGTAAGCCCTCTGCCATGATAGAGGTCATCCCCAAAGCCATAACAGCCAATGTTGCTGCAATCAAACGTAACTTCATAGGTCCTCCTATAACATATTCTCCAAGAATGCTTTTGTTCTAGCGTTCTGTGGATTATTAAAAATCTGTTCTGGTGTTCCCTCTTCTTGAATGACACCATCTGCCATAAAGATGACGCGGTCAGAAACTTCACGAGCAAAGTTCATTTCATGGGTTACGATAATCATCGTCATATGATCATCGGCCAATTGTTTGATAGTCTTAAGAACTTCCCCTGTAAGCTCAGGATCAAGAGCAGAGGTCGGTTCGTCAAAGAGCATAATTTCGGGGTTCATTGCAAGTGCACGAGCAATAGCTACACGTTGCTGTTGACCACCAGATAAACGTGATGGATACATATCACGTTTTTCCCAGAGCCCTACCTTCTTAAGTAATTGCTCTGCAATCGGTAGAATGTCTTCATCTTTCATGCCTTTTACCATACGCGGTGCAATCATAATGTTATCGAGCACAGTCATATGAGGAAATAAGTTGAAGGATTGAAATACCATGCCCATACGAAGCAATAAATCATGCTGTGTTTGAGGTGAAGCATATTTCACAACACCATCTACAGTGCTAGCAAGCACCGTACCATCTACGGTAATAGAGCCTCCATCAATCGTTTCCAATTGACCTAAGCAACGCAAGAACGTAGATTTCCCGGAGCCAGAAGGACCGATGATAGAAACAATTTCCCCTCTATTCATTTTGAGCGATACATCGCGCAATACTGTTTGATTGTTAAAGCGTTTTTCAATACGCTCCATATTTACAAATGTCATAAGTACCTCTTACATCGTCGCATTAAGTATATAACTAGCGTCTTAAGTAAAGATATGTCATCTACAAATCGCATCTATAGACATCAAATAAAAGTATATCACCTATAAAACTAGCTACATCATTACATACGATAAACTACCATAGAATTAGATTAATCTTCGTATACAGCAAATCTTCTTTCTAAGTAGTTGAAGATATTCGTCAAAACAAAGGTAAAGATCAAGTAGAATATTGCTGCCACTAGGAAGGCAGAAATATCAAAGTCACGTTGAACGATAGATTTAGTAATACGCAAGATATCATTCATTGCTAATACATACACAAGAGATGTATCTTTCAACAAGTTAATCGTTTCATTCGCAAGCGGTGGCAATACGCGCTTAAACATTTGTGGCAAAATGATTTTGCGCATAGTTTGAGAATACGTAAAACCAAGTACCTTTGCCCCTTCGTATTGACCACGAGAGATGGATTGAATACCACCGCGGAAAATTTCACATAAATAAGCTGCATAGTTTAATACGAATGTAAGAACAGCTGCCGTCGCATCGTCCATTTGAATGGCACCATCTGTAATGATTGGTAATGCATAATAGACGAATAAAATTTGTAACATCAACGGTGTACCACGCATTAAGTACACGAAAGCATCTACTAGTTTATCTACTAAAGGCAATTTAGATAGGCGCAACATGGCCATTAATATACCGCCTGGAATCGATAGAATCCATACAATACAGAATAAAGATACGGTTACCTTTAAACCATCAGCGATAGTTGGGATAATCTGCAATAAATAATCTAACATGGAATACTCCTTCAAAACACGACTAGAGAAGAGGCTGATGGCCTCTTCTCTAGTGTACATTTCGTTCTTTAATTATCAGTTGTACCTACTGACCATAGTACTATTAGTATACCACGAATCGTACTATTTAGCATCGCTCTTATCAAGGTCTGCGCTGGAGCCTAACCATTTTTTAGCGATTTTATCAGCAGTGCCGTCTTTTTTCATTTCAGCTAAGATACCGTTGATTTTGTCACGCAAAGCAGTGTCTTCTTTACGGAAACCAACAGCAAAGTTATCTACACCGTAATCAGTACCTTCTACGATTTTGTATTTACCAGGCTCTTTTGTCATGAGGTAACGAGCAATAACGCCATCAGCAATAACCGCATCTACACGTCCAATGCCAAGATCCATGAAGGCACTTACGAAATCAGCATAGGATTTTATTTCTTTCACAGTTTTACCGCTTTCATCCTTTTGTAATGCAGCTTCACCAGTACTAGCTTGTTGTACGCCAACCACTTTACCAGCAAGATCAGCCTTACCTTTGATGGACTCATCTTCATTACGAACGATGATATATTGTTTATCTTTCATATATACATTGGAGAACAAAATATTTTTCTCCCGTTCAGGAGATACGGTCAAACCATTCCACAATGCGTCGATTTTTTTAGATTTTCAATTCAGCTTCTTTACTAGACCAGTCGATAGCTTTGAATTCTACTTCCATACCCGCACGTTTAGCTGCTTCTTTTTGCCATATCGATGTCTAAGCCTACGATTTCGCCTTTATCATCTTTAAAGCCCATTGGAGGGAAACTATCATCTAAACCAATGACAACTTTCTTAGGCAATTCTGTATTCGCTTTTTTAGCGTCTCCACCACAACCTGTTACAAATACCATCATAGACACAGCTGCAAGGCCAACGGCCATCATCTTTTTCCAATTCATAACTATCCTCCACGGCGTTATCGCCTGATTTCTACAAACTTTTATGATTCGTACAGTTCATTTTCTGCACCCGATAATTGTATTATACTTTAGTTCGTTAAAGTTGTAAATAGTTAATTTGATGAATTTTCAATTTTTTTATGGATGGCCTCTATCATGGCCATTTTGTCCTTATATGGTACTTGAGTTAAATCAAGGGGTATTACATAAATACCACCATGACCGTTCATAGCCTGCAACTCACGCCAACCCTTCGGTAAAACCGATGATATGATCGTAATCGACAAAGACAAAATATTCATCGCCATTAAAGAGACTATGAAAGTATTCTTTCACAGAAAAAGGCCTTCGCTTTAACACGAGGCCCTTTTCACAGATAAATGCTTGACTTTCACCTAATCTATGAAGGGTCCACAATATGACGAGCAACAACAGATAATACCATACGCGTTCTACCCAGTCTGAAGGCATATATTTTACGATTAACGCACATACCACAAGACCGATGATGCGACCGGCCCACTGGATTCCGCGATGTATTTCTAAGCTCTGTTGTACGGCACCTGATGAAAAAGCGTTCCATCGCCTCTTGTTTCGTCATGGTTTTTCCTCACAAATTGAAAGTCTACTATATGTTTTTTTATATGATTTTTATTTACGACACAAGCCCATAGCTTGTTCTACCTTTACGATACATTTAGACTTGCTTTAGCATGAGCCTTAGCAGCCACCTTCATCGAGAATGATATCGAGTTCAGGACTTGTAATCAATTCATTATAACGTTGTTGAATTGGTTCAAGCGTTGCTACTAAAAGGTCAGCGATATCGGATTTGAACACGCCATACCCTTTACCTGCGTACATTTCTTCAATAGCTTCGTAGCTGTCTTTTGTGATAGCACGGTAAATGCCCATCAAGTTAGAAATGCCAGGTTTATTTTCTTTATCGTAACGCACTGCATTATCAGAGTCAGTTTGAGCGCGTTTCAATTTTTTCACAATCAAATCTGGTGCATCCAAAAGGCGAATCGTAGCATTTTGGTTGTCATCAGATTTACTCATTTTCTTAGTTGGCTCTTGCAAGCTCATAACGCGAGCACCACCTTCGCCTACCTTGATATCAGGTACTACGAAAGTTTCGCCAAATCTACGGTTAAAACGCTCTGCCAAATTACGAGTCAACTCAAGATGTTGTTTTTGGTCCTCACCTACTGGAACATAGTTAGTACCATATAACAAAATATCTGCCGCCATCAATGGTGGATACGTAAGCAACGCTGTAGGAATAGAGTCACCTTGCTTTTGAGACTTATCTTTGTACTGTGTCATACGCTCTAATTCGCCAACATAGCTAATAGATTGCATAACCCAACCGAGTTTAACATGCTCAGGTACTTCGGATTGCACGAACAATGTTACCTTTTTAGGATCGAGGCCAACTGCAAGGTATAACGCAGCCAAATTACGAGTATTTTGGAATAACTCTTTTGGATCTTGCGGTACAGTGATCGCATGTTGGTTAACGATGCAATAATAACATTCATCAGTATCTTGATACTCTAAGAAATTACGTAAAGCCCCCAAATAGTTGCCAAGTGTTAATTCCCCACTTGGTTGGATGCCGGAAAATATAACTGCCATAATAGTCTCCCTATATTGAAATAAACCAACAGTGCCGAAGCACTGTTGGTTATATATATTATTCTACGGTTACAGATTTAGCCAAGTTACGTGGTTTATCTACATCTGCGCCGCGTGTAATCGCTGCATAGTACGCTAATAATTGCAATGGTACAACCGCAAGGATTGGAGCGATGAATTTATTCGCACGAGGAACATAGATTGTATGGTCTACGTGTTTAGATAATTCTTCGTCACCTTTCATGCCAATACCGATTACAACAGCTTCACGAGCTTTTACTTCACGGATGTTGCTGATCATCTTATCGTACACATCTTCTTGTGTAGCCAATGCGATAACAGGTACGCCTTCTTCAATAAGAGCCAATGTACCATGTTTCAACTCGCCACCAGCATATGCTTCAGCATGGATGTAAGAAATTTCTTTCAATTTCAAAGCACCTTCCATCGCTACTGCGTAGTCGATAGCACGACCCAAGAAGAACGCATCAGATTTGAAGCCATAATGTTTTGCAAAGGCTTTCATATCTTCGTCTACTTCAAAGATTTCATGAATCAATGTAGGCAAGCTTTTAACACCGCAAAGGATTTCTTCGCCTAAAGCCGGATCCATTTTACCATTTAATTGGCCAAGGTATACAGCGAACAACAAGCCTGCTACTAATTGAGTAGTATACGCTTTTGTAGACGCTACAGAGATTTCAGGACCTGCCCATGTGTAAACAGTGTTATCTGCTTCACGGGAAATACTGGAACCTACTACGTTTGTAATTGCCAAGGATTTAGCGCCATGGCGTTTAGCCTCTTTCAAAGCAGCCAATGTATCGGATGTTTCACCGGATTGGCTGATAACGATACATAATGTTTTGTCATCAGTCAATGGATTGCTGTAACGGTACTCAGATGCGATTTCCACATTTACAGGAATGCGCGCTAAGTTTTCAATATATTGTTTTGTTACAAGACCTGCATGGTATGCTGTACCACATGCAACGATGAGGATTTTATTGAAAGCTGCTACATCGTCAGCAGTCCAGTTCAATTCCTCAAAGTGTACAGTTTTGCCATCTTCGGAGATGTGTGTACCAAATGTATCGCGAACAGCTTTAGGTTGGTCATGAATTTCTTTCAACATGAAGTGTTCATAACCGCCTTTTTCAGCAGCCTCTGCATTCCAGCTTACGTGGAATACTTCTTTATCAACAGGATTACCTTCACGGTCAAATACGGATACATTATCACGAGTTACGATAGCTAATTCACCATCGCTCAAGATGTATGTATCACGTGTGTAGTTAATGATTGCTGGAATATCGGAGGCAACAAAGTTTTCGCCTTTGCCAAGACCGATAACCAATGGGTTTTCTTTTTTAGTACAAATGATTTTGTCTGGCTCATCAGCACAGATGATTTCAAGAGCATACGCACCGTCAACACGAGCGAGCATGCGGCGTACAGTACCTACGAAATCGCCATCGTACATATCCTCTAATAAATGAGCTACTACTTCTGTATCAGTTTCAGATTTGAAATGGTACCCTTTTTCGATGAGCTCTTCTTTTAAAGGCATGTAGTTTTCAATAATACCGTTGTGAACAACAGCAAATTTACCATCTTCAGATGCATGAGGATGGGCGTTCATATCGGATGGACGACCATGAGTAGCCCAACGAGTATGACCAATACCTACAGTCCCTTCATTAGGATCTGCTTTTACAATCGCCTCAAGATTAGCTAGACGGCCAACCTTTTTTTGAATTTTGATTACATTTTCAGCACCAATAACAGCGATGCCTGCAGAGTCATAACCACGGTATTCTAATTTCGCCATACCGTCCAATAAGAAATCAGATGCTTGATTAAAGCCAATGTATCCTACGATACCGCACATAAGTATATCCTCCTATAACTGGGGGCATTCTAGCCCCAGCCAACAACTAAGGCTAACTAATTAATATTCTAGATTAATGTTTCAATTATGTATTAATGATTACTTTAATACAATTCATTCAGATACACTTTGTCCCCATCGTTACCGATGGGATTTTTAATATCTGTTACGACATGAATGTGCCGGAAGAGCATCCGCTGATTATTCGATCACTCTTCACCTCGTCTACCCTAACGACTGCCTTCGCGGGTACTTGCGCTATTCGCTCTTACGAATTGTGATACTCCTTTCTATAAGATACGGCAGAATTAGTACAAATATGAAATATGTACTGAGCTATATTATACTAAAAAAATATCGATAAGATGTAAACCTCCGAACCTAATTCAAAAGTCAATAAAAAGATTTTTTTCTATACTTCACAGTATTTTTCATTGTAAGAAATTATACTGCAACCAATCTATATTTTATACAATTAGATTTTTGCTATATTTCTCAAAAATTAAATTTATACAATTTAAGGAGAGTTATCATGAATAAAAACAACTATAAAAAAAGAAAAAAAATAGAACCACATAAAAAAATAGTATTCAATACAGAAAATTACGCCGTTGGGATTCTACCTGCACTTTTAGGTGCGCCTCTCTACATTGGCCATTATTCCAACATTGGCGGCAGACGCTCAATCTACAGTTAACACGGCTACTGTAACGCGCAACAGAACAAGGTGACAAGCACCACCGGCTCAAGATTAGTACACCAGCCTAACAGGGCAAAACACCCCTACTGGGCATGGCTCCACAAGCGGAAGTTGATCCAAGTACTTTCAAAGGTACGACTGTAGTAACAGAGGATAAATCTATTGCCCATGAATTGATTAAAAAAACACAACTGCTGATCAAAATGCGTTTCATCGGTAAAAATAAAGCGGTGATAAACATCGAAAACAGCGTTTTCGATAAAACGGGAAATACTACAAGTGATGACAACAGTAATTTCCGCGGTCAAAACGCCGTAGTATTGGGTATTGAAGGCAGCCAAATCAACATTAAGGGTAGTAATATTACATCTAACTCTAATGGTTCCAATGCGGTCTTTGCTACTGGTGAAGGCTCTGTTATCAACGTAGAGAACACTAATATTCACACCAAAAGCGATTCGTCTCGTGGTCTAGATGCTACGTACAAAGGCACAGTAAATGGTAAAAATCTAACGATTACTACTGAAGGTGCTCACTCTGCTAGCCCTTGCTACTGACCGTGGTGAAGGTACCATTACTGCAGAAGCCGCTAAACTAACAACCTTTGGCGCAGGTAGCCCTGTTATCTATTCAACTGGTAATATTACAGCTAACAACGTCAACGGCGTAGCTAATAACAGTGAAATTGGCGTTGTAGAAGGCAAAAACTCCATTACCCTTACGAACTCAAACGTAACTGGCTACAAAGATAATGGCTTCATGCTCTACCAAAGCTTCTCCGGTGATGCTGAAAGCGGTATTGCACGTCTCAAAAGCAGAAAACAACACGCTCACCACACACGCCACAGGTGCGTTCATCTATGTTAACAACACCACTGCTGAAGTAGATTTGTCTAACAATGCTATTTCCATGCCTAATACAACTACCCTCGTGAAAGCAGCAGCTGACTCTCGTTGGGGCAAGGCTGGTGAAAACGGCGGCCACTTTACACTTCACGCATCCAACCAAGCACTAAGCGGTAATATTCTAGCTGACTCCATCAGTACTATCGCACTAGACATGACAAATGGCTCTAGCCTCGTAGGCTCTATCAACACAGACAATACAGCGAAAGAAGTTACAGTAAAAACTCAGCAAAGACTCTAGCTGGACACTTACTGGCGACAGCTATGTAAAATCATTAACTAACGAAGACACAACCGGTGAAAACATCCACTTGAATGGATATAAACTCGTTGTAGCTGATAAATAATGACAAAAGCACTGCTTTCTTTTTTATTCAAATCTCATAGTAGCTTAAATACAGAAATCTTTTTGATTTTTTTGCACCGAAAATAAGAGTATCAAAAGTTATGAAATAAGCAGTCTATTAAGTAACATCCATATATAGGGACATAATTTTTAATTCAACTACAGGCTTGTACTTTTCATGTTTAATCTTATGTACCACAGTACTTAAAGCTTCTAAATCATCTTCCCAGCTTTGGATATAACTTTGTTTTTCCTCTTCACTATCAAAGTCTTCAACCGTTTTTCACAGCCTCAATACATTCCAGTAATTCTGTTCGCTGTTTTTTTCTACTTCCCGATGGAACAAGTCATGTTGATTCGTAATCCAAAGACCAAAGTAATAAGGACCTCCACTCAAATCACAGTCCTCTTCAGCCTTTTTCACATTCCTCTAAGAATAGTTCGTATTCACCTAAAACATAATAGGCATTAAAGACTTCAAAATCATAAATCTCATCGTTACTTAAATAATATGCTACATCTGAGCCCAATTTAATTTGCTGTAAACGATCAAGAGCTTGCTTTTTATTTCCTAAATACACATCACAATAAGCTATCCCCAGTAATAATCGCATTCTATTTGGGTAGTTCGGTAACAACTGCTCAAAAATTGTCTTTGCTTTCTCATATTCTTTAAGCTCAAACAAACACGCTGCATGGCCATAGCTTATTTCATAATCATTAGATACACTTACTCCCTTTTTCAAAGGCCTGTAAGCTTTTTAGTTAAAGCCTCTATCGATCCATTATCTTCGTAAGATGAGAAATGATATAGAGCCAAACCACTATAGGTCTCTATATAGGGAGAGTTGAGCTTTACAGCGGCCGACAGATAATCATATTCTTTTACATGTCTCTCATCGTTATAATAAAAAGCCAAATTAGTGTAAATTCTTGCTTTGTCCGTATCATTCAGTTCATCACTATACGTTTCGAGGAAATCCTCCAATAGTTGAATTGAAATTTCCTCATGCCGCAACACCTGTTCAACAGTTGCTAAAGCACATATCACATCTACATCATGCGGATACTCCTGAACCAAACCACGTAAGTAAGATCCAAAACGCTCTGCATATTGTATTAATACATTATAATCACTGAATATGGACACCTTATAAGCAGTTTCATATTCTGTTTTTAGATTTTTGCCAATACTCTCTTACCGTAACCGCCATATTACACCTTTACTATCAAACATATTTTTAGACTATATATTTATAATAACATAAATTACTTCTTATATACGTATGTACCTATACTAACGCCTCTCATATAAATTCAAACTATACCAAAAAGACTTACTTTAGCCTCTAGCTAATTCTAATTACATAAAAATAACCCTCTATTAGATATTCTAAAAAAATGAATAAAAAAATATCTAATAGAGGGTTATGTTATAAACAAAAAAATAAAAACCTAACTATATTATGCTCTATCAATAGAAATTAACGCTGCATTTTTTTGCATGTATCAATGTAGTATCAAATAATGGTATATCCGTATCATCCTGTTTAACAAGTAGTCCGATTTCAGTACATCCTAAAAATAACACCTTGTACACCAGATTTTACCAAATCACCAATAATATCTAAAGTATTGTTGTTTAGATTCATTAGAAATAACACCTAAACACAATTCATTGTATATAATATCATTTACAAGTTCAACTTGATCTTCGTTAGGGATAACAACATGAATCCCCCTGATTTTTCCAAGATACATTTATAAAAAAATCTTGTTGCATCGTGTACTTGGTACCGAGTAGGCCTACCTTTGTAATACCTGATTTTTTTCTAACTCTACTGCAGTCATTTCCGCAATATGAAGAAGAGGGATGTGAATATGTTTTTCTATTTCATCCGCAACTTTATGCATTGTATTCGTGCATATAACAATATAATCAGCACCGGCCTTTTCAAGAGATTGAGCCGCATCGGATAAAATTTCAGCACTTCTATTCCAATCGCCATTTGCCTGGCACTTTTCTATTTCTTCAAAATCAACGCTATATAAAATACATTTTGCCGAATGTAAACCGCCCAAAACTTGCTTAATAGTTTCATTCAAAACTTGGTAATACGTAATCGTACTTTCCCAGCTCATTCCCCCAATTAAACCTATTGTTTTCATAATGACACCCTACTTTTCCGCCAACCCTTGTTCTCTACCGATAATATCGGCAATTTCTTGGCATAGTGCTTGTAGTTCTTCTTGGTTAGGGCCTTCAGCCATTACGCGAATGAGTGGTTCTGTACCAGATGCACGTACTAGAACGCGACCTTCTGCACCAAGTTCACCTTCTGCTGTTACGATGGCTGCTTTAATAATATCGTTATCTTCCCAACCTGTTTTTGTAGCAACACGAACGTTGATAAGAACTTGAGGATATTTTGTCATAATGCCAGCCAACTCAGAAAGTGGTTTGTTTTTCTCTTTCATAAGAGCTGCAACTTGAACAGCTGTCAACATACCGTCACCAGTTGTATTGTGATCCAAGAAGATTACATGACCAGATTGTTCACCGCCAACGGAGAGATTGTGTTCACGCATGTATTCCAATACATAACGGTCACCAACGGCAGTAGCAAAGGTTTTCATGCCTAATTCTTTAGCTGCTTTATGGAAGCCGATATTACTCATAACAGTACCAACTACAGTATCGTCTTTGAGTTTGCCCTCTTCTTTCAATTTAAGAGCACATAACAGCATGATTTGGTCACCATCGAGGACTTGGCCTTTTTCGTCAACTAATAAGCAACGGTCCGCATCGCCATCATTAGCGATACCAAGGTCTGCATTATGTTGTTGTACAGCTACTTGCAAGCCTTCGATGTGCGTAGAACCACAGTGATGGTTGATATTCAAGCCATCTGGATTTACGTTAATATTGATAACGTTAGCGCCAAGGCCAGCTAAAATTTCAGGGCCTACACTAGAAGCAGCACCATTGGCACCATCATAAACGATTGTCATCCCTTCCAAGGATGTGTCGATTGTGTGACGTACAAAGTGAGCATAGAAATGAGCTAAGTTGCTGTTATGCTCTATTTTGCCGATGCCGTCACCTGTAGGGCGTGGCAATTTATTATCTGCACTTTGACGAACATACTCTTCTAATTGATCTTCTACTTCATCTGGTAATTTGTAACCATTGCCATCGAAGAATTTAATGCCATTATCTGGATATGGATTGTGAGATGCAGAAATAACTGCGCCCGCATCAAAACCTTGTTGACGTACTAGGTATGCTACCGCTGGAGTTGGTACAACACCTGCAATAACCACATTACCACCTACAGAGCAAATGCCTGCTGCCAATGCACTTTCAAGCATAGAACCAGAAATACGCGTATCGCGACCGATTAAGAACGTAGGATGTTCCTTTTCCTTACCAAAATACGTAGCCGCTGCGCGACCTAAATGATAGGCTAATTCAGGTGTTAAAAATTCATTAACAACACCACGTACACCATCTGTACCAAATAAACGAGCCATAATTATCCTCCTCTAGGGATTTGTGTACATCACAAGTCCTCATATATTCACTGTTGTGTATTATATCATATTATATACACCACACATATAGATACTACACAGATACAACTATATTACGGTATCAATATGAACCTATACTGTAGTTCACTTTACAATATATTACCAACTAGTTTGGTTTTGCGTATTTTGCCATGCATAAAATGGCTGTTTCTGCCCCATCGAGGGCTGCACTCATGATGCCGCCAGCGTAGCCAGCACCCTCGCCCATCGGATAGAATCCACCTACAGTTGGAGAAACGCGCTCTTCGTTGCGCCCCATACGAAGTGGTGCAGAGGTACGAGTTTCAACACCTGTCATACATACCGCAGGATCATCGAATCCACGAATGCGACGGCCCCAATACGGCAACGCCCGTTCTAATACGGATGTAACGAATGGCGGTAAGCAATCGTGTAAATCGCAGTTCACTACGCCCGGTTCATAGCTATAGGTGCTATCTTCTACGCTAGGTGCCGGTGAAAGTCCCAAAAATTGACCTACTGTTTGCGCCGGCGCATGGAAGTTAGAGCCTCCTAACTCATAGGCCTTGCGTTCCCATTCCCGTTGGAAAGCTACCCCATCGAGTGGATGTGTACCAAAGTCATCGGGACCTACATTAACTACGATAGCACTGTTCGCAACACCACTATCACGAGCATACAGACTCATGCCATTTACGACAACGCCACCATTCTCGGACGCAGACGCTACAACTTGACCACCTGGGCACATACAGAAGCTATACGCTGTACGTCCTGTTTCTTTATCGTGGTATACAAGAGAATATTCTGCGGCACCAAGGCCCAAGCTCGACGGTTCTACACCATATTGGGACTCATCGATTACAGCTTGATCATGTTCGATACGAACACCGATGGCAAATGGTTTTGCCGTCATTTCTACATTTCGTTTATGTAGCATTTCATACGTGTCACGTGCACTATGTCCTACACCAGATAAGACAACTGTGGTATCAATGCGCTCACTGCCATTAACTTCAACACCTACGATGCGGTCATTTTCGATAAATAAATCTGTAATTTTTGCACCGAACCGAACTTCACCGCCCCATTCGATGATGCGCTCACGCATGGCTTTTACCATGGTACGCAATTTATCGGTACCTACGTGAGGTTTATGTTTATATAAAATTTCTTCAGGCGCACCAAATTCAACAAAGTATTTGGAGATTTCGTGCAATCTAGGATGGGTAACGCGAGTCGTCAATTTACCATCAGAGAAGGTACCTGCACCACCCTCACCGAATTGAACGTTGGACTCAGGTTTAAAGACGCCTTCTTTCCAGAATGTTTCTACGTCTTGACTACGCGTATCTACGTCTTGACCGCGCTCAAAGACGATAGGACGGTAACCTTCACGGGCAAGGTAAAATGCGGCTAACATACCTGCTGGACCAAAGCCCATAACTACGGGACGATGTGCTAATGGCACATTCCCATAAACAATAGGCTCTGGATCTTCTGGAGTAAATACAGATACATCCTTTTGTTTGCCCAGTTTTTTCATAATTTGAGCTTCCTTATGAACCTCAACAAATAAAGTATACACAAAGACAATATTTGGCTTTTTACGAGCGTCTACAGCACGTCGTACAACGTGAATCGTTTCAATAGCGCCACGCAATTGGGGATATTTCTTTTCTACAATATCCTTTATATCCGACTTGACCGTAACAGCCACGCGGAGATTTATTATTCTAATCATATCTTTCCTATGTAAGCTCCCTTTTAGGGTTAGCTAAAATCTTTATTATTTGACCTAAATTCCTAACAACTGACCTACAAGAAAATGGTCATACAACTTTATTATACAACACTACTATAAATGCTAATATAGGATTAATAAAAAAGGTCCTAACAGAGTATGTAAATAATACTCTATTAGGACCTTTCATGACTCGATTGTTATGACTGTGAAAGTTCTACTTATACAACATTTAGCGATACATTAAATAGCATTCTTTTAAATCTCACATTAAGTAGCTTTCTTTTTGAATTTCTATCTTAACTTGTACCGTAGAAGATTTACTATTGATACCACTAGGTAATACTAAATTGTAAGACCCTTGAATACTTTTAGTAGCACCAGACACATCAATTGGTTCCGTTTGAATTTCAGACACAGCATCTATCATTTCCTCTCGGCCCGTAATAGTTACCTGTACAGGCGTAGTAGAAGTGGATTTGATTTCATAACCGTCCGCTACTGTCCCCACTGTAGGAACCGCAATAGAAACAGCTTTGTCCTTACGTAACAAATTAAGCTCATATTGTACTTGACCTTGATTTGGATTGATATGTACGTCTAGTACATTGCCAGCTATATCCCAAGCCTCTAAATTACTTACAGCACTAAAGTTCTTAGTTTGTCCAGTAACATTGACTTTCATCACAACCTTGCTCACTGCGTTAACTAATTGTTTACGTCCAGAAACAGTTACCTCTTTCGGTACAATTGTTACTGATTTCAAAGCGATGTCATCAGAGAATTTTGCCGATTGGAACTGTTTCAACAGAAACCTTCCTTTCCGCATACTCATCAACATTAATAATGATACTATCTGGTTTTATTTCCACAAGACTCATCCCTGCAGGGAGGCGTAAAACCAATCGTCACATTATTTTGTCCTGGTTTTCACACCCGACGCATCAATATAAGCGCGAAGATTATCTGACTTCATAGAAATAATCGTATCACGAGGGCCAGTCAATACAACACGTACTGTATCTGGTGCATCCTCTACGATATAGCCAGAATTGAGGTTTTGAACCTGTACAGGCACAGTATAGGTTACCTCCATCACAGGGTTCTGATCTCGCATGATAAAGAACCACATGACGATAGCCGCTAGTAAGGATAATAGCTTAGCAGGCCAGTTTCGTTTCAGATGAATCATCATTTGTTTGCCCTCCATTTCCACATACTAGTAATGGTTTGACGAGGGCGTTCCATAAAGGTGCGTAAAGCCTCCTTAATTTGATCCTCTGGTAAATGGCGATAAATATGACCGCCATAGGCATAAGAAATCGTACCTGTTTCCTCACTGACAACGACAACTACCGCATCAGTTTGTTCAGACAAACCGATAGCTGCACGGTGACGTGTACCTAGTTCAGTACTCAACGTACGGTCTTCAGTAAGCGGTAACAAGCATCCAGCTGCACGAATGCGGCCATCACGAATGATAAGAGCCCCATCATGAAGCGGTGTGCTCGGTACGAAGATATTTTTAATTAATTCACGGCTCAATACGGCATCCATCAGAATCCCTGTATCTATGAAGTCATTAAGACCTACTTCGCGTTCAAATACGATGAGTGCCCCCGTATGTTCACGGGACATAACACGTGCCGCCGCCATCACTTCATTGATGGCCATATCCATTTCCTCTTCGTTTACATTTTGAGCCTTACTGAAAATACGACCACGACCAAGTTGCTCAAGAGCACGGCGCAATTCAGGTTGGAACACGACTGGTAACGCAAAGAGAAGTACAGTCATACTTTGTTGCAAAAATCCAGTTAATAACATATAGATTAAAGAGATGACTGATCATATTTATTATTGCTAAGAACACGATACCTTTTAAAAGAGCAACGGCTCGTGTATCTTTTAAGCATCTTATATAAATAATAAATACCAACAGCAACGACTAGAATATCAATGATATCTAGAGGCCTAAAAGGTATGTATAAGTGCGTCAATATGCATAAAAAAATAGCTCCTTATACAAAATAATAAGGTACAGTCAATTCTATGACTGTACCTTTATATTTTAACTCATTTTGAGAGTACTGTAAATTTAGAAACAGATACTCCATGAGATTTTTTTCCATATAAATATATATCAATCTATAAAACAGATATTTTTATATATATGCATTTTAAAGTAATCCGTTTGAACCATTAAATGTTTTTGTGTTTCAATCCACACATCCATTTGACCGCCACAAACCATACCTTCTTTTTACAGCTACATCATCATCGAGTAAGACGTCGATTCGACGATGTGCTTCTTTTTTATTCAAAGAATCAACTGCACTGAGACGGATTTCATTTTCTGCACGACCACCACCGATAGTACCAAAGATGGAACCATCTGGGGAATACAACCATAGATGTACCTGCTTTACGAGGTGTAGATCCACGAGTATACAAAATAGTAGCAACAGCTAATGTTTCATTTTTACGCTCACTAAGATATTCAATAAACTCACGATTCATGGCTCACTCTACCTTTCCGCAATGAGCCGCCTTGTTTACCACGCACCACTGCCAAATATTCACTAACAATAGATAATGCAATCTCTTCTGGTGTTTGTGCACCTAAATCTAGACCGATTGGTGCATATACCATATCTAACTCCTCTTGCGTCCAACCTTGTTCACGCAATACTTCAAATGCATAATGAATACGCTTTTGACTGCCCATAACACCCATATAGGTTGGCAAATAATCGCGCAGTTGTTCTAAGCATACATTATCGTACTCATGAGCACGCGTTACGATGATAAAACCATTATACTCATCAAGAGGTAAATCATTCTTGAAGTTTTCTAAAGGCAAGCATTTACGTGTAACACGTTCATCAAAGAATTCAGGGACTACATATTCTGGACGGTCATCTACAACAGTGACACGACAGCCTATGAATAACAGTAAATCTGTAATCGCTCGGCTCACATGACCAGCACCCAATACGAGAACGGACGGATCATTTTCTACAGGTTGTACGAAACATTCTATTTCGCCTACCATACATAGAGAATTAAGTTTTGCCTTATCTACTGTAAAGCCTTCAATAGCTGTACCATATAGCACGCTACCATCTTCGGCATACACAGTCTTATCCCCTTGACGAGGACCTGATAAAACGGTAACCATCAAGGTAGTTTCAGTAACCTGTAGACGGTCTTTCATCACATCATAGATTGTTTCCATCTATACTCCTTTCATAATCCCATGCAGTAACAGCCTCTAATACACCACCACCAACAGCAAGGGATTTATCTGAAATACTATAACAATGAGACTCTTCACAACGAGCATCTACATCGGCCAATTTAAAATGGTCCGATACAATGAGCCCACTCTTTAGAATGCCTCTAAGAATACCTGTAATTTTTGCCCGCACCGGCTCTTCATCGACATAACCAATGACCTCATTGGCTTGTACAGAATCACCAATATGACGCTTTGCCGTAAATAGACCAGCCTTTGGTGAGTGTATTACACGTTCATGAGTATAGCCACCTACATTACCAGGAATGCCGGTATTCGGTTGAGCAGGACCATCATAGATACAGCGCCCCAAAGAATGACCACGCATCGTTTCGATGACTACATCTACATCATCCCCTGCAGTAAATCCAGGCCCAACACCTATGACAAGCTCTGCATCATCACGTTTTGTACCTAGATTCTTCTTACTTAAAAATACCATCTACTACAATAGCTGGTTTAAGTGTATCTAATAACTCTTCGTATGAACTAGTCACAACAGGGAATTATCCCTTGTGCCAAAGTATCTTTCACTTCACTAAGGGCAACATGACGGGCTACAAAACGTTCCAAAACCATTTCGCCACGATGAACAGCATTGCCGTAACATACTTCGGCGAATCATAGTAGGAATCGCAATTTCACTAATAACCACGGGATAGCCCGCCCGTTTCAATCTATATACAGCGCCGGAAGCGATATCTCCGCCTCCACGCATGAGCACTAATGGTTTCATAATGCCTCACTTTCACGATGTTTTAAACGCTCAAAATCATCGGGTGTGTCGATATCGTCACCAATATCGTCACGAATCCACAACTTCAAGACATAGTCCTTGCCATCACCACGAATGATGGTCTTACCGCCTTGATCCCCTTGGATCTGTTGTAAAAAATCAAACCAATGTGAACCAAAGAGAACGGGATTTCCCGATTGATAGTTCATCCCATAATGTGGGACAACGATAGTTTTCGAATGAAAGTTTTCACTAAATGCACTAATGACCTCATGTACGACAGCACTCGTCAGAAGAGGTTGATCCCCTACTGAACAAAGAATACCGTCTAACGGTATGGGCGATGTTTCTACTAAATGACGTACCCCCATCGCTATAGACACACCTTGTCCTAGCTCAGGATGCTCATTTCGAATCGCTTCAAAACCGTACTGTGACAATAGGTTCTAATTTTTGATAATCATCACCTGTAACCGCCACAAAAGGTAGTTTATACGACATAGTAGATACTACGTCTCCGCCCCATCCACATTGAAGAGCCCCACAGACCGCATCTAGAACAGTCTTGCCACGCCAAGGCAAGAGCTGCTTATTACATCCCATGCGCTTGGATTGTCCTCCCACGAGGAGGACAATGCCAATATGCAAAGAACGACGGTCTATGGGGTCTCTCATTGTACTGAAAGCGGTATTACAATTTGCTTTCACATAAGTCATGAGTACCTACCAACATTGAATAATGCGACGGATTTCGCAACTTGCTTTGTATCCATCAGCTAAGATGATAGCAGCGATATCGCTATCCACAATATGATCAATAAAATCATCGATGATGCGATGTTGCACTGTTTCATAACCAGTACAGAATAGGATTTTCTTCCCTTTGCTGTATTGGAACAAACCTTGCTTATGTAATACAAGATCAGCCAACATCCGCGGTGTTACAATAGCCCCCATATCGCGTTTTACAATATCTTGAACGAGCTCGATATTATGTACGTGCTCCTCATCGAGGGGAGCCCCTAGCATTTGAAGGTTAACAAGACCAATCGTAGTCTTTGTAAGGGATGGAATAACAGGTTCACTCGTCTTAGGGCGCCTTGAGCCATTTTTTTCCTTTGCCCCGTCTGCTTCTACTACAATTTGCCAGTTAGGATGTAACTTTGCCAAACCATCAATAAGATCACAATCTAAGGAGTCCACTTTTTGTTCCCGTAATGCCAGAGAACCACGCACCACAATAACCATGTAACACACGATCAGTACAATACTCATCTGCTTCATTAATATTTTTGAGTATAAATCGGTTTATAATGAGCAACCTGAGATTCATAAAGTCGAGTCGTAGTCGTAACTACGATGGGCTGACCTTTCAGCCGTCCATATTCTACTAGTTTTGAAAGCACAGTCGTTTTTACCGCCTGCCCCCACAAGGGCAACGATTCCCGGCTGAATCAATCGATTCCAATAGGATGTTTGTGATGTCATAGAACCAGGCCTCCTTAGAAAGTAACAAGAAATTAAAAACTCTCTATACTTTATATTTCTCGTCCATAGCCATAAATACCTTCTCAGGTGTCATAGGTAATGTACGAACATCCGCACCAACTGCATTTTTAATAGCATGTTGGATAGCTGGACAACCAGTGTTAATAACAACTTCACCAATAGATTTAGCGCCAAATCCGCCAGTTGGTTCATAAGACTCTACAAAGTCTACATGTAATTCACCGATATCTTGACGGGTTGGAATTTTATAAGTCATAAGGTTATTAGTTTCTAAACGACCACTATTTGTATAGCGTACATCTTCATATAAAAGCCATACCGATTGCTTGTACTACACCACCTTCAACTTGAACGCGAGCCAATTTAGGGTTGATAACAGTACCGCAGTCAATACAAGAGTATGTATGAAGAGGAATAACCTTACCAGTTTGTTTGTCTACTTTTACTTCTGCAATAGTTGCCATAAATGGAGGTGGGGATGTATGACTCCCCCATGTAGCGAAACCAGATAATTGTTCTGCTTTAACACCTACTAATAATTTCGGAGCTAATTGATGAATATCCATAGTTTTGGAGCCATCTTTTGTTGTCGCTACAACACCATCAAAATCAACGTTTTCAACGTCTGTTTCAAAGAATTCTGCGAATTTAGCAATAATTTTAGTGCGCAATTCTTCAGCAGCCATCTTAGCAGCTGTACCAGTTACATACGTTGTACTAGATGCATAAGAACCTGGGTCAAACGGTACGATATCTGTATCGGATTCAACAACCGTCATATATTCCATAGGACAACCGATTACTTCGCAGGCCATTTGAGTCAATACAGTATTAGAACCCATGCCCATTTCGGAAGAACCAGTGTACAATGTGTAGTTACCATCATCACCAAGACGAATTTCTACAGATGCTACGTCGATATTAGCAACGCCAGAACCTTGCAACGCTAAGGCCATGCCAAGACCGCCGCGATAGCGCTCATCGATATCCCAAGAATGAGGGCGTTCATCCCAACGAGCCATTTCTTTTACGCGATTTACTGTATCTTGGAAAAGACCAGAATCAAGGTATTCATCTGGAGCGTATACTAAGCTTTGTTCCCCTTGAGCAATCAAGTTCTTTTGACGTAATTCAGCAGGGTCTACCCCCATCTTGTCCGCCAAGTTATTAACAGCACACTCTAATGGCCACAATGCTTCAGTAGCACCATAACCACGGAACGCACCGCCCGGAGTATGGTTCATGTAAACGCCTTCTGTGCCGTAATGAATAGCTGTCGCTTTATTATATAAAGGAATAGACTTATGTTCACCAGCTGTTGTGGTAGTGAAGCAGTGAGTTGCATGCGCACCTGCATCTGTGATGGAATCCATGTCGATAACCTTGATGATACCGTCTTTTGTAGCACCTACGCGGATTTTTCCATTCACGAGCATGACGTGTAGTGGAGCAAGTTTGCGATTCTGTGCGATCATATAAAAAGGTAACAAGGTTTCTTCAATGTCCATGCTACAAAGGCTGTCATAATTTCTGTACAAGCCGTTTGTTTAGAGCCGAAGCCACCGCCGATACGAGGTTTTTAATACGCGAACTTTTGTAGCAGGAATGCCAAGAGCACGTGCGATGTGACGGCGAACATGGAATACGATTTGCGTAGAAGATACGATAACTACGCGACCCAATGCATCAATATAACCATAACTTTGGAATGGCTCCATCGCTGTTTGACGTGTAGCTTGGTCAAAGTAAGTACCTTCTACCACATAATCACATTTAGCAAGCTCCGCTTCAATATCGCCTACGCGCTTATGGTAGGATACGCAAATATTGCGTTTGTAATCTTGGCCTACAGGAATATTGTTATGAATATCATCTTCAGGGTGGACTACTGTTTCATGGTCAATAGCTGCATGCATATCAAGTACAGGTTTTTGTACTTCGTATTCAACCTTGATAAGCGGCATAGCCTTTAAAGCTGTAGCCTCATCTTTAGCAACTACGAGAGCCACTTCATCACCTACATAGCGAACTACAGGATCTAAGATAAGCGCATCATAAGCAGATGGCTCTGGGTATGTTTGACCAGCCAATGTGAAACGAGTATTAGGCACATCTTCATGTGTAAAGATAGCTTCTACACCGGGGATCAATTTAGCTTTAGATGTATCAATAGATTTAATGCGCGCCTGTGCATGAGGGCTACGAAGAACCTTAATAACGAGCGCATCTTTTGGAACAAAATCGCCTGTATAGGACGGCTTACCCGTCAAAATACCTTTAGAGTCAACTTTGTCATAAGCTTTACCAATGTGCTGTTTCATTATTATAGGCCTCCTTCTAAGAATTTACGAACCCCTCGAAGTTGTGATTCATAGCCAGTACAACGGCACAAGTTACCAATGAGGTACTCGCGAATTTCATCATCACTAGCCTTTGGATTTTTGCGTTTCAAATTGATAGCGCTCATCATCATACCAGTTGTACAGAAACCACATTGGTCCCCACCTTCACTAGCGATGCAAGCTGCTAGTAATTCAGCTTCTTCTTCTAAGCCTTCTAATGTAGTGATTTTATGACCTGGTCCACGGAATGTAGGATATGCACAAGATAATACGATTTCGTCGTCTACCCATACAGTACAAAGGCCACAGTTTGTTGTATCACAGCCACAACGTACGCTATAATAACCAAGATTACGCAATGTATCCAACAACATTTCGTCAGTTGGCACATTAACTGTTACATTTTTATTATTAATATTTAGTACGAGTTCCATTATTGTGCCACCTCCTTAGCTAAGCGTTGAACCATTGCTTTCACCATTTCCATACGGTATTCTTTAGACGCATGGGAGTTAGATTGATAAACTAATTCTTCAGATGCCAATTGACCTGCTTCTTTTTGCTGCAGATAATCCTTTTTCTGAAAGCAAAGCACTTGCTTTTTCTGCTAATTGAGGCACGCCAGGTCTTGTACCGATGTACACTTCAACGCCTTTGTCATCACGGCGAAGAGCACCTGTCAACACTGGGAAATCGCCACGAGAGATGCGAAGTGCTTCCACAGCTACAGGCACATCTACTTTAGGAATGCGAATTTCCATGAGAATATCACGTTCTCTATACGTCATATAGTCTTGCATGGACATGCGACCACCTTTAAAGGTAACGATGTCTGCATGGACTGCCAACAATGCAGGAATGATATCGGAGAAGCCGAATCTACTAGCTACAGACCCGCCCATAGTAGCTGTATTACGGAATTGAACGCCAAGGATTTCCTTAACGCCTTTAACTACGGCACCACCGCAGAATTGTTGTAATGGCTCAAAACGTTCCACATCTCCTTGTGTCGCCATAGCGCCAATTACAAACTCGTTCTCCTCTTCACGAACATAACGCAAATCAAGGCTTGCCATATCGATCACTGATGGCCATGTGCGTCGACCTAAACGCAACCAGCAACCGCCAGCTAGCATTGGAGCAGTTTTGTTTTTTTGTGGCTAGTTCATAAGCCTCTTCCACCGTCTTCGGTTGTAATACTTTCATAAATGCTAACATAATCTGTCCTCTCAATGGTATACTAATACTAACAGAACTTAGATGATAACCATAAAAATGCAAATATCATCGAACTACAAACCTAGAAGGAACTCATTAAAAATCTATAGAAATTCCTCACGTTTCTTATACTTTTTATTGTACCAATAATTCGCTATGAAATCTACGATGAAATATATAAATTTACAAGAAATTTGCAAAGAACTGAATATTTATGAGTTTGGCATCACATCTTGGCCACTACCTGAGAATGCAAAGTCCATTTTATACGAAAGCAATCCATGCCCCTTTACGGCTCGCCAATGTAAAGGAAAGACTATTAGGAACATCCCTTTTTACACCTAAAAAGTGCAATTGTTTGTCTTTTTCCATACTATGTAGAGCATAAATCTCCTTCCAATTTATCTCGCTATACATGGGCCACAGATTACCATCTAGTCATCAATGAATATTTAAAAAAGCTTATTGAAAAATTACAAATAATGAATACAGACGCACAGTTCTCTATTCATTGTGACACCTCCCTTTAGCCGATCGTTACATGGCTTACTTAGCAGGTCTCGGGTTTTACGGCAAAAATAATTGCTTCATCAGCCCTAAATGGGGTTCTTATGTGGTGATTGGAACGATTTTAACAACCTTAGAACTAGAACCTAATACTCCACTAACTCAATCCTGCATGGGATGTAATCGCTGTATTACTGCCTGTTTAGGTCAATGCTTAGGGACATGATGAGTTTAAATTCGACACCTGTAAAAAGTTACTTAACTCAGAAAAAAAGGAGAACTTACTTCAGAGGAGGAGCATATCATAGCTAAAACTCCTCTCGTATTTGGCTGTGACGTGTGCCAAGAAGTGTGCCCGCACAACAAAGACATTCCTACAACCCCAATTCCAGAATTCCAATCAGTAGAACCGTACATTGATATAGATGAATTAGATTCACTAACGAACAAAGAATTCAAAGCTAAATACGGACATCGTGCCTTCTCATGGCGTGGCAAAAAAATACTAATGAGAAATCAAGAAATTATTGAATCTAAAAAGCTGTTATAATTTATAACAATTTATAATACCTTTCTAGTCTTTTGACATCTGTTTAGCAAAAAAACTTATAATATAATGACAGAGATAGCTAGATGCCTAGGAACGTCCAGCTCATCCCTAAAACTTTATTCGAGATGTAAAATGGCTGTGACGTCCTCTAAGGTTGTTATGGCTATTTTTCGTTTTTACGGCAAATAAGCACTACGAATGCCCCACAAGTGAATATTTTTTTACAGAATAAAAAGAGACGACCAAGGTCGTCTCTTTTTTTAATTACTATTTGATTTCGTAATAGTTTAGCTCATCCAAGCTCTTACCAAGGGCCGGCATATAGGTTTCAAGGAACATATCTACCTCGGGCATGTTAAGAGCTTTTCAGTTTTACTAATATGGAGTCATGGGCTTCTTTAAACTCGTCGTTTCCTGCCTTCAGTTCGTTCACACACTTCATATACGCTGAAATCGTGTCTGCTGCCTTTACGATAGGCCATTCAGGACTATCTTCAGCATCTACGATTATAGGTTTATAAATAGATTGCAATCGTTCTGGCAAGGTGGAGAGCATCTTTTCTTGTGCTAAAGATTCAACTTCACCATAAAGCTCACGTAATTTTGGATCAAAGTACTTAATAGGTGTTGGCATATCGCCTGTAAAGATTTCACTCACCTCATGGTACATGGCAATAACCGCTACTTTATTAATATCTACATTGCCACCGAAGTATTCGTTCTTCAGAGCTGCCAAGTTATGAGCTACCATAGCCACTTCAAGGCTATGCTCTTGAATATTTTCTGTTTCTGTATTGCGCATAAGGCTCCATCGATTAATAAAGCGCATGCGTTTTAAAAAGGCAAAAAACGAACTCATATAACCCCCATTACACAATAGTTCCCCTAAATAACTCCACGAAGTTTAAAACCGTAATCAAGGAATTGTACAGCTTCGTCCCAACGATTATCATCATTAAGCAAAACTACAATCATAGTGTGACCATTACGCGTAGCAGATGCAATTAAACATTCTCCTGCAGCATTCGTAAAGCCTGTTTTCAAACCATTGGCACCAGGATATTTGTTGCGAATGAAGTGATTCGTTGTACGAATTGTTACAGGTGTACGATTTTGGTATGGCACCTTATAGTAATCATTAGCAACCTTATCGCGGAACATTTGGTATTTCATACCATACGCAGCAATCATCGCCAAGTCACGAGCCGTAGAGTGATGCCCCATTTGAGTTAATCCATGTGGATTTAGGAACACACTATTCTTTGCACCTGCTTTAGCAGCAATACGAGTCATATCCTTACCAAATTTTTCTACAGAGCCACTTACATTTTCTGCTACTACAACGGCCGCATCATTACCACTGGCAACCATCATGCCTTCGATAACAGCTTCTAATGTGATTTGATCGCCTACACGAACGCCTAAATTAGATTCTTCCATGCTCGTTGCATAACTACTAATAGTAGCTAATTCATCAAGTTGAGTACCTTTAAGCTCTAGTGCCGTTAACAAGGTAACCATTTTTGTAGTACTCGCTGGGTGCATCCATTTATCAGGGTTTTTAGCAAATAAAATTTCCTTTGTGTCCGCATCAATGAGGACTACCGCCTCACCGACCGTAGATGGCGGTGCAATATATGCCGCATAGGAGATACTAGACCCCAGTAAAGTAGCCCCTATAAAGGCTATCATGAAAATAATTCTCTTCCACATCGTAAACAAATTCGCTGTTAAAGATATCATATATCTCACTTTCTACATTATATTTAACTTTCTTGACTATCATCAATGGCAACATTCGTTCCTGTTGCTTTTTTCTTAGTTCCCTTAATTTCACCAGTAGAGTTATCTACATTTTGAAGATATACAACACGTTGAGGGTATGGAATATCGATACCATATTTATCGAACGCATCTTTTTACATCAGACATAATTCCATATTGCACATCTAAGAAGTCTTTCGACTTAACGCGTGCATAGGCAGCTATTCGTACAGAGTTATCGCCAAATTCAGAAATACCAATTTCCATATTTTTAGGATTGAGTACACGTTTATCAGCAGCAAAAATATTTTTTAAAGTTTTAATTGCTTCATGATGATTATTGTTATAACCAATATCAAAGACGAACGGGATAATTCTTTCGTGAGTATAAGCAATATTAGTTATAGCTTGGGAAGTAAGGATAGAGTTTGGTATATACACATTTCTTTGATCTTTAGTAGTGATAATAGTATACATAAATTGAATAGACTTAACACTACCTATAGTATCTCCAACTTGAATAACATGACCTGCTCTAAAAGGCTTAAATATAAGAATTAATAAGCCTGATGCCAAGTTAGATAAATTGCTTTGTAAGGCCAAACCAATACCTAAACCAAAGGCACCAAAGGCAGCTACAAAGGATGTAGTAGGAACACCAATTTGATTTAAGCAAATCAAAATTAGACCTACTAGCAATGCATAATTGATGATCTGTGTAATAAAGCTCATCGCAGCAGAGTCATAAGAGGCCTTAGTCATAATACGTACAGCAAAGGCTTTTTACCCATTTAATAGCATAACGACCTACCCAAAATATAATAAGAGCTAATAATATATTGCCAGCTTGAGAAAAGAACCAATCTCGAAATTGAATCAATACATTCGCATCTTTAAACAGTATTTCTGATGCAGAATAAAAAAATATTACCCATATTAAACCTCCAATAATAAAACTACATAAATGATTGAACGCATCTATTAATATGGTCATCATAACCATATATGCTATAATTTAATAAATATATTTTACACGATATAGTAAAAGTTATTATATCGTTATATTACATATATAACAATCTAAATCTAGGGAGACTTACATGCTAAACAATCCATACGAAGCACCGCAAGAGCTTGCTACCGGTGGTTATATAACCAAGGAGCTACACTCCGTTACAGTGCACTTTGACGATATTCACTATTCCCCTGTCTAGCGGACAATTAAACGGTGGTTATCACCACACACTCGCCGTGCGCAACCAACAATTAACATATCAAATCGAAACAGAAAAAGATTTACCAGGTGGCTCGGTAGCCAACTATTTAGCACAAGAGTTCGAGCAAATCGATACGCCAGTCCATTTTAGTACAGCGCTTCTCACATCTGCTACAATGACACTACACGCCTATGCTAAGGTCGAGGAAAAAGATACTATCGTAGAGACTATCGTTACTGCAGGCTATGAAAAAACAGCCCATCGTGCAGGCACAGGGTATTGCTATGAAGAGCGGGACGGAGCGTTTGTAACGTCTGGCACAATCAACATCCTCGTCTTTACGAATAAGGCCTTAACTGACAGCGCCATGGTGAAAGCAATGATGACCATTACAGAGGCTAAAACTGCAGCCCTCCAAGATTGGGGCGCTGAAAGTGTGAAACTCTATCCATTTATGAACGAGGATATTCCTGATGCACTCACAAAAGAACGCAACACCACTGCTACTGGTACCTCTACAGATGGCGTCATTCTCACCATCGATACAAATGGTGACGTCTTAACCGACGCAGGCACCTTCTCCTTGTTTGGGGACACCTTAGCAAAAGCAGTTTATGTAGGGCGTACAAAGAGCATTAGAAAAATGCTATCGACGCTGAATAAATATATCACACGCTCTACAAACGATATATTATTGGATGAAACGATATATTATTGGATGAAACGATATATCATTGGATCCATCGCTCACTCAATATATCATTTAAAAATACTGCTTATAAGAAAAAGATAATATGCAAATGAAAACCGCACATCCTAGGCGATCGGGATGTGCGGTTTATTGCATATAAAACTGTTATACATAATATAACAGTTGAAAAATGAATATCAAATTAAATTTTGAGATTCTATTTCAATTTCACTAAATAATTATATCAAGGCTAGTTATGGTAGCCCATTTTCTTCAACTATAAATAGCTACTTTAGATATTCATTTGTCTATTCATCAATCCATTAGTATTTATAGAAGAATTGTTGTAACTTTTTAAGATTTTTAGTTCTTGTAAGACCTAACATTAATAGGATGCGAGCCTTTTGTGGACTCAAAGTATCACTTACCAGATACCCTGCCAATGTATCTTGAGGAACCGCAGATACCATACCACTGCCCGTACGAGAAGCACGTACCGTTGGAAATTTCGTATTCTGAGTAATTTGGGTTACATTTTGTGGAATTGTGCCATGACCGAGACCAGTTAAAATCAAACCATCTGGATTTGTAGCAACCACACTCATAGGCACCATATCATCCATGCCACCATAGCAAGTTAAAAGCACTACCCGTGGCAATTCTTTTTAGATCCCTCACATCAAACTCAGAATCTTTAGTATGACAACGAGTAGAAGCTTTATAGTAATGAGCTACTCCATCTTGTACGATGCCAAGATGTCCTACTAAGGGACTATCAAAGGTCGCTACATTTGTCGTATTACATTTAGACACATCACGGGCGCCATCAATATAACCATTTAAAACGACTACTACACCTTTGCCTGCAGTTTCAGGAGTTCTTGCCACTTGAATAGCTTGTAATAGGTTAATAGGACCATCTGCACTAATAGCACCGGCTGGTCTCATAGAACCAGTAACGACAATAGGCTTATCAGTATGTACAGTAAGATTAAGGAAATATGCTGTTTCCTCCATACTATCAGTACCATGAGTAATAACAACACCGCCAATATCATCTTGATCAACTAATTGTTGCACTAGCTTAGACAAGTCTAACCAGTGTTTTACAGTAATATCGGAGCTTTCAATATTACTAAACTGAATATATGTATATGGGCCATATGGTTCTGTGCCAGGTACAGAGGCTAAGATTTCATCGAGTCCAAGTACGCCTGCTGTGTAACCTGTCAAATCTGTATCAGAAGCACCTTGCCCTGCAATCGTTCCACCAGTACCTATCAAAGCGATTTTGTTCTCCATATTACCTCCACTATATAAATATAAAGCAATTAATGTTGTTAAATGTTTGGATTAAAGGACGGCATCATTTCTAATTTATGTTTATTGATGCGGTTCAAACGATCAATACGTTCCTTCGTATCTAAATCTTCAATTTCGCCAGTTCTAATATAGTGGTCCAACATAGCATAAGTAAAGCCTAGTTTATCTTCATCAGACTGACCACTAAGACCATCGCTAGGAACCTTATCTACTAAATATGCAGGAATATCTAAAAGCTTACCAATTTGACGTACCTCTTCTACAACGAGTCGTGCAAGAGGACTAAAATCACCTGCACTATCACCAAATTTTGTAGAATATCCAACGTAATCTTCCGAGCCATTACAAGTATTAGCTACGCGAGCGCCGTTCGGCAAGTTTTGCCCCACTGCATAGAGTGTCGCCATTCGTAGTCGAGGCGGCGTATTAATAGCTGCATCTCGAGACAAATCATTTCTACCCGTTACAACGTCATAGCCGTCACCTTGAACAATAGCTTGCGTTAAGGCTTCGTAAGCAGCACCAATATTAACCGTCATATGAGGAATACCTAAATGCTCTACTACAGCCTTGGCATCGTCGATATCGGATTGAACACCGTTAGGCATGAGCACACCTACTACTCTATCTGCCCCTAAGGCTTCTTTGCAAAGAGCGGCTACAATAGTTGAGTCCTTACCGCCTGAGATACCAACAACGGCACTACAAGTGGGGCCATTTTGACTAAAGTAATCTCGAATCCATTGAATGAGGGCATCCTTTATAGCTTGTGGATTTTCTAACATAGGCCCTCCTATTTTTTCCGATAAATACGGTTCAATAAATCAAGTTTCAATTGATAATAGCTTGGACTCATATCAAGGTAATGACGATGAGGATTTTCAAAGCGTTGTTCTTCAGGCCAAATTTCATTAGCCAATTGGTCTTTAACATATTGGCGAATTTCCTCAAGGGTTGGTAACGCTTTAATTAATTTACCGTCCTTGATGATGAGCTGTTTCATTTCTTTAAAAGTACAGTTTTCAAAGTATAATTCACGCCAAGGTTGCTCAGGGTTAATATAGCGATATGGCTCCTCTGTATCAGGTACCTCACGTAACAAAGTCATTAAGTCTGCAATGGCACGACCTTTTTCATTGTATACGCGGTACACCTTTTTAAGACCTGGATTTGTAATTTTTTCAACGGCCTCAGAAATCTTTATACGAGGTTCCCATTTACCATCTTTCTCGATGCTTGCAATCTTATATACAGCGCCAAATACAGGATCACTCTTAGAGGTGATGAGTCTTTCACCTACCCCAAAGATATCGATAGGACCACCTTGAAGGAGGAGAGATTTTATCGTATATTCATCAAGGCTATTAGAAGCCATAATTTTACAATCTTCTAATCCTGCATCATCTAGCATACGACGTGCTTTTTTAGCCAAATACGCAAGGTCACCAGAGTCAAGGCGAATACCTTTTAAGCGTTTACCCATAGGTTCTAATACATCTTTAGCAACCTGAATAGCATTTGGTACACCAGAATGTAATACATCATAAGTATCTACAAGGAATACAGCATTATCTGGATATACTTCAGCATAAGCCTTAAAAGCATCGTATTCAGAGCCGTAATACATAACCCAACTATGGGCCATAGTGCCGCTCACAGGAATACCAAATTGTTGTCCCGCTAATACCGTTGCAGTGGAGCCTACACCGCCAATATACGCAGCGCGCGCACCATATACGGCAGCATCCACATTATGAGCTCGACGAGCCCCAAAAATCAGCTACCACTCGGCCATCTGCAGCACGAACAATACGGTTAGCTTTTGTAGCAATTAAGGATTGATGATTCATCATAGTAAGCACTGCAGTTTCTACGATTTGTGCGTCTATGAGAGGTGCTACGATAGTAATAACCGGTTCATTAGGATAAATAATAGAGCCTTCAGGGAATGCGTACACGTCGCCTGTGAAGGAGAAATCTTTTAAATAGGCTAAAAATTCATCGCTAAAAATGCCTTGGTCGCGCAAATAAGCAATGTCACGTTCATCAAAGTGTAAATTCAAAATGTACTCAACGATTTGCTCGAGACCACCAAAAATGGCGAAGCCACCCTTGTCTGGATTGCGTCTAAAGAAAACATCAAATGCGACGCGATCCATTTCTTCTTGTTTCGTAAAGTAGCCGTGTGCCATGGTCATCTCATAAAAATCCATAAGCATACTGATATTGCGACTGTCATGTTGCATTAGTTCACCAACCTTCTAAAAATTGAATGGATTTATTAAATCGTTAATCGTATACAATCATTATACAATATAATTCCTATATAGCTAGTCTCTGCATTAGCTATGCTAATAATCATTCTTGTGATATAACTATATATATAAACTAATTATTTATATATTCCCTATGTATGTCTGTGAAAATCGTTACTATAAGAGGCTAAAACAAGCAATCTAAGTGAAGTAATCATTCACTTAAGCCCTTCTTGTATAGCACTTGTTATAAAAGGCTTTTATTAGATAATACATATATGATTTACAAGAGAATGAAAGGTACCATTATGGAAACAATCGTTCAAGCAAAACGCGTATTAGAAATTTTTAAAGAAATGAGCCAAATTCCTCGCGAATCTGGCAATGAAAAAGGCATTAGTGATTACATCGTAAACTTTGCTAAAAATCTAGGTCTTGAAGCTCATCAAGACGAGATCTTAAATGTAGTTATCAAGAAGGCTGCATCCCCAGGCTACGAAAGCCGCCCAAGTATCATCATTCAAGGTCATATTGACATGGTATGTGTAAAAGATCATGCTTCTAACCATGACTTCTCTAAAGATCCAATTGCTAATATCATCGAAGGCGAATGGATGCGTGCTGATCACACCACTTTAGGTGCCGACAATGGTATGGGCGCTGCTATGATGCTCGCTATCCTAGAGGATGAAAGCCAACAACATGGCCCTATGCAATTATTGTTCACCACTAATGAAGAAACAGGTATGGACGGTGCTTTTGCCCTTAAAGAAGGTCAAGTAACTGGTGATTACCTTATCAATCTTGATACAGAGGTTGAACATGATTTTACTGTTAGCTGCGCTGGCGGTTGCCACGTACATGTAAACATTCCATTGTTACGCGATAACAACCAACCAGGCTATGATGCGGGCTTGTCCATCACTGTAACTGGCCTTAAAGGTGGTCACTCTGGTATCGAAATCAACGAGCAGCGAGCAAACTCCAACCAAGTATTAACTCGCGTGCTCTATGATATTCAACAACAATATCCTGTAAGCTTGGCATCTTTCGAAGGTGGCGTTAAGCATAATGCTATTCCATCTAAATCTGTAGCTGTTTTATCTGTACGCTCCGAAGATGTGGCAGCCATTAAAGCATTACTTACATACCAAGAAAAACAATACCAACATGAATATGAAGTCGCAGACCCAGGTCTCAAATTCGTAGTGGAAGATGTAGCGACTCCAGAGGTAGTATACGCAGATGACACAACAGAAGCACTCATTACGTATATCTATCTTGCACAAGATGGGGTTCACTCTGTAAGTAAATCCATTCCAAACCTTGTAGAAACATCTAACAATATCGCTATTGTTCGTGAAAATGCACATACACTAGAAATAGTAATTTCTATCCGCAGCTCCAACAGCAATAGCCTTGAATTCTTGACTAAGAAAATGATGCTTCTTGCAAAAGCTCTTGGTGTATCTGCAGAGCGCACTGGCGGCTACCCTGCATGGGAGTACGACAAAGGCTCTAAATTAGAAGAGCAAGCGATTACCTTACATAACGAAATGTTTGAGACACCAGCCAATGTTAATGCTGTTCACGCTGGCCTTGAATGTGGTTTATTGAAAGGCATATTGCCAAATACACAAATGATCAGCTTTGGTCCTACAATCGTAAGCCCACATACGCCTACAGAACGCGTCCACTTACCATCTGTAGAGAATGTGTATGTATACCTCAAAGCATTGTTAGCAAAATTACAATAATATAGTCTCTCTCCATCCCTCCTATAGGGCATCCAGTTGAGCTCCCTCACTGAATAATCTATAGGAGGGATTTTTATAAATTTGTCAAAAATATAAAATAAATATTTATCCAAATAGGAGTATGTTTTTCATATATATTACATAAGGCATATACCTTTTTACTTACAAATAATTATGAATATCAACTACACTTGCCAGTATACTCATATAAAGTATATATCCCATAAATTTTAAAAAGTCAGTTAATTCCTGATATATGCGTAATTTTATATATACCCCAGGGAGTATTTTTCTGTGTTATCCTATGGGTGTATACTGTGTTTACATTACTCAGGAGGTGTATATGATTCCAATAGTTATCATATCCGGATTTCTCGGATCTGGGAAAAACAACATTCCTACAACATATACTAAAAAGAACATAAATCTACAGATAAAATTCTCATCATAGAAAAATGATTTTTGACGAAACCAGCCTCGATGCGGTAAATCTCGCCAAATCAGGTGCTACTGTTCGCGAAGTTACATCTGGCTGCATTTGTTGTAGCTTACAAGGTAATTTTCAACAAGCATTGCTCGATATTCTCCAAAATTACGAAATTGATATTATCTATATCGAGCCATCTGGTGTCAGCAAATTAAGTGAAATCATCCATACTTGTAAGGATGAAGAAATTGCAAAATCCGCCTATGTGCACGCTTCAGTTACGACCGTTGATGCAATGCAGGCACCTATGTTTATCAAAAACTTTGGGCTCTTCTTTAAAGATCAAATTACCCATAGCGATGCGATCTTCTTGAGCCATACAGAGGATATTCAACAAACAAGTATTACAAAACGTATGATTCGTGACCTTGCACCTAATACGCCAATCCATGAAGAAGCATGGGATACCCTTTCCCTGCGGGACTACATCAAACGACTCTATCATTGTCACGACGACAACTGCTTGCATGATGAACATCTATTTATGAGTCATACCTTTAAAGATTTGCGCACCCTCAGCCTCGTACAATGGAAAACCATATTAGAAGGCATGCCAGATACAGTACTTCGTGCAAAAGGTATTGTACCAACTACAGAAGGACCTCACGAACTTCAGTATGGCACACATTACTGTTCCCTTACACCTACTGAGTCTACCGATTATAGCTTAGTCGTTATCGGCACAGATTTTAATGTACCAATGGTGCATAACGAAGTGTGTCAATCATGATACCTGTTTATATCGTTACAGGCTTCATTGGCTCTGGTAAAAGCACCTTCATTAACGAACAAGTACAACACCGAAAAAAACTAGGGTGGTACAGCACTTATTAGTGCCGAAGAAGGTAGTGTAGAGCTTATAAAAAAGCCGTTACAGCTCGATGCAGATACATTGAGTACTATCAGCCCTACGAATCCATCCTCTTACGACACTATAGCTAGTGAAATCGCAAACTATATAGAGCGAGTCAACCCCAAAGAAATTTGGATTGAGTGGAACGGCATGCTCGGCTTTCACCAATTGGAAACCTTGTTATATAGTGAAAAACTGAGCCATCTATTACAAATAGAAAAGGTATTATATATTTGTACAGATCAATTTGTATCAACCATATTACCTGGTTTAGGAAATGATGTAGCAAGTCAATTGTATAGTGCAGACTGTATTATCACTGAAACGCCTACACATCACGCTTTATTGCACACCTACAACGGCGAAGCAAAGATTGTTACACAGCCTAGCCCGGAAAAGGTAGAACAATTATGTCGAAATTCAACATGGGGCCTAATCCCTAATCTATTAGTTATCGGTATTACCACTTATATACTATTAGTTACCGCCTTTCGACACGATATTCCTTATTCCATACACCACTGCTTTGCCATTATCACGGGTCTCGTCATCGAAGCAATTCCGTTCCTCCTACTAGGAACCGTAGGCTCAACGGTCATTCGCTACTTCGTACCACAAAAGGTGTTATTAAAACTCTTGGGCGATCACTCTTGGAAAAGCTATGGTGCTGCTATGATTAGTGGTTTTGCATTACCCATCTGTGACTGTGCCATCATTCCACTATTTAAAAGCACTCGTAGATAGAGGTATCCCTTTATCGGTAGCGCTTCTATTTATGCTAGCTAGTCCAATCATCAATCCCGTTACCATACTCTCTACGTGGTATGCATTTCCCGATAATCCTATGCTATCCCTGTGGCGTATCCTTTTAGGCCTAGGTGTGGCCTTATTAGTGGCCCTATCCTTCCGATTCTGTCCTCTATCTACATCTACGATGAAAGTAAGAACGCCTCAAAACCTTAGCTATGAAGAAATCGTCTTAGAATCAGCTAAATCTAAGCATATTGATAAGAAACGGCTGTTAATCCATATGGAAAAAGAGTTTTCCCAACTCCTATTCTATTTCTCTATGGCAGCTGGCGTATTATCTGTAGTCCAAGTATATGGTAAGCCGTGGCTACTCAAGGCTGGCTTTACATTACCAGACTTCGCCGCCATTCCAATTCTATTAGTATTGGCGTTCTTCTTCTCATTTGTTCTACATCGGATGCTATCATCGGCAAGTCCTAAGCACCCTCTTCCCGATTAGTTCAGTTATGGGCTTCCTCATTTTAGGGCCTATGTTAGACATCAAAAATGTATATATATTAAAACAATATATGCCTACTGCATTTATTGTGCGACTAAGCATAACCATTGCCGTTATGTCCTATCTAGCTACTCTAGTATATCAATTTCTTTTAAGCTAATGATTACAAAAGGAGATGATTTCATGACATTAAGACTAAAAAGATCGCTTTTTCCATCGTGAAAGGCTTGCTGTATCTCACATTAGGTATTTGTTGTGTGTACCTTATCGTGACAGGTCGTTATTTAAACTATATCGCACCGCGTTACGAGCTTTTACTCGGAATTAGTAGCGTGGCCCTCATCTTAGGCGGTCTAGCGACGATTATTTGGGCTCCATCAAGATATTACAAACACAATTGGAAATCTGTGGTTCCTATTATTATCCCGATTGTATTGCTCATCGTTCCACCCGTACTCGTTCCATCTACAGGTGTTCACGGTGCCGTTCGCGTAAATGACGATACCAACAACTTTGACTTTTACAAACGACGCTATCGGTGAGGTTATTACGGTTAATAGTGAAAGCAAAGAACCGGGCATTTCTAAAGAGAAAAAAGAAATCGTTTTAAACTCCGATAATTTCTATCAAACCATTGTAAAAGTCGGATCTAATGCAGAGCAATATAAAGATTACACTGTATATATGACAGGCTATGTAAATCGTGAAGATAATACATTAAAAATCTAACGAATTTACTATTTCTCGCATGGCGATGGCTTGCTGTATCGCTGACGTAGCCCCTATCGGCATGACTGCATACAAAAACAGATGGAGACAGCTTACAAAATGAACAATGGGTATCTATCGAAGGCAAAGTATCTACTCGAGACTTCCACGGTCGTCAACAACCATATGTAGAAATTACAAAAATTAAATCTGCAGAACCAATTTTAGGTTATGTATATCCATAAAACAGAATTAAACAAATAAAAAACGAGGCTATACGCCTCGTTTTTAATAAGAATGATTAAGTTATACATAGATCTTACATTCCATACTTTTTAAGTAAATTTAGAGATACAAGCTGTATGCTAATAATCATATCTATTTAATTAGAATATCTGTACAATTAAGATATCACAATAAACGCATTGTATTAGTGATGTAGTTCTTTAACGATTCGTTTACCCAAAGATGCTGCTACAGCACATAGGAAAAATATCTGGACCTACTGGAATTAAGAAGCACGTAATAATAACAGCTTCAACGCCAATTGGTTTACCTAAATACAAGTTCATAATGAAGTATAGGTAGATCATACCAAGGCCATATACAATTAATAGATTTAATATAGAACCCACTAATAATCGTTTAAAGGATAAGGTATCCATCGATTCAGCAATACGCCCCACAACATAAGCACCAACCATAAAGCCAATCAAATAGCCAAAAGTAGGTTGCAAAATATAACCAGGACCGCCGCCAGAGGTGAAGATAGGTACGCCGATAAGGCCCAGTACAATATAAATACCTACGCTAGCAGCGCCTAAACGACTACCTAAAACAATGCCCGCCAATGTGGTAAATAAAATCTGCAATGTAAACGGACAGTTAGGTAATGGTACCCGTATGAAAGCACCTACGGCGATCAAAGCCACAAATAGTGCAGTCATTGTTAGCTGACGGGTGGTAATGCGAGTTTGTTTCGATACGGTAGAACTCATGGTATACCTCCATTAATAAGACAATAACAAACTACTACTTACCTAAATTAAAAGCACTTGTATTTTTTTAATTGTCAACTTCAATGTATTGACTTTTAGTTAACTATGTAGTCTAATACTATATATAACTATATATAACTATATAACTATATATACTATATTTTTAAGACTTCTTATCTTTTTGACTATACCTTATAGTTATTGTCAATCAGTTCATAATAACTAAAAAGATATACTCATCTTCATGCAAGAAAAGCATTAATTTCATCTTATATTCATATAACAAGATTAAATTATACGTAAGTAGATTGAGTAAAAATCTACTTTCACAAAAATCGTAAAAAAACGAAACTTATAATTTGGTATCAGGAGGCATTCATTATGAAAAAAATGTTAAGAAAGTATCCAAAAGTTTTATGTGCATTTCGGCGTTAGTACAGTATTATTAGCAGGTGTAGTTGGCGCAGCTAGCAACCATGCTTACAACAATCATAGCAACTGGAACGGTGTTGGTAGCGTAGCTCCATCCGCTCAAGCTAACTATTCTGTTGATTACATGGGCGCTGTTACAGTATTCCATCAACAATTCCCTGGCGCATCTGTAAAATCTATTTCCTATGACGCTAAACACAACCCTTACTATGAAGTAGAAGGTTACTACAACAACCGTGAAGTAGAAATCAAAGTAGACGAAGCAACTGGTCAAATCGTTGGTAAAGAAGTTAAAGGCTACACAAAAGGCAACAAAGCTATCAACGTTCAAAAACATCATCATCCCTGAAGTAGCTGAAACAAAAGCTATCGAAAAAGTTGGTTCTGACTTCCAAACTATGGAATGGACTGTTGAACGTGAAAACGGCCGAGCTGTATACGAATTCGACATGACAACTGGCGGCGGCAAAAAAGCTGAAGTTAAAGTTGATGGCATGAACGGTAAAGTTTTAAGCGCTAAAGTTAAAAACACAAAATACTAAGATTTTAAACTCATCAAGTGAACCCCTATCCTAACCCACTTAGATGACACACTACACATATGACACACTACACATATAACACACATACTATACACACAGTATCCACTGGATACGCTCTCTAACACAAACTAACACACAAACTCAAAGAGCCCGTAGGACTCACCACGGGCTCCCTAACTCCTATCTCACACAATAGGAAATGGTCTGTGTTCACACACCACAGACCGAACCTTACACACACTATACTCCCTTTAAAAGACCTTGGATCATTGAATCCAAGGTCTTTTTGTGTAACAACGAAACAGTATCTAGAAACAACAAGACCTCCCATCAGGGAGGTCTTGTGTATAAGTTTTATAGGTTTGATAGTTCTTTGTTCTATTTCTTAAGCGAGGTCTAGCTTAAGGATGTCATTTGTATTTTCTGAAAGTTTGATCTATAGCTTTTCTAAATGGAGAATTGAGAGATTATGCTTTATCTAATGCTTGTGCCAAGTCTTCAATGATGTCATCTACATTTTCAAGACCGATGGACAAACGAATCATGTCTGGTGTTACGCCAGCAGATTTTTGTTGTTCTTCGTTAAGTTGTGCATGTGTTGTAGATGCTGGATGAATAACAAGGGATTTAGCATCGGCTACGTTAGCCAAGTTGGAGAAGATTTCCAAAGAGTCAACAAGTTTAATACCTGCTTCTTTTCCGCCTTTCACGCCAAATGTGAATACAGCACCAACACCTTTAGGGAAGTATTTATCAGCCAAAGCTTTGTATTTGCTGTCTTCTAATTCTGGATAGCTTACCCACGCTACTTTTGGATGTTTGCTTAAGAAGTCTACTACTTTACGAGTATTTTCAACGTGACGTTCTACGCGCAAGGATAATGTTTCAATGCCTTGCAAGATTTGCCAAGATGCAAGTGGAGTAATGCATGCGCCAGTATCACGAAGCAATTGAGCGCGGATTTTTACAGTGAATGGAATTGGCAAATCACCATATACTAAACCATTATAGTGTTCATCACCTTCGGAGAAGCCAGGATATTTACCAGAACCTTTATAATCGAATTTACCAGACTCTACAACTACGCCAGCCAATGTTGTACCATGACCACCAAGGTATTTAGTAGCAGAGTGAACAACTACGTCAGCACCATGTTCTAATGGACGGAACAAGTATGGAGATGCGAATGTATTATCTACGATCAAGATGATATTGTGTTTATGAGCAATATCAGCTACTGCTTGCACGTCGATAAGGTTAATACCAGGGTTACCGATAGATTCGATATAAACAGCTTTGTATTTTCATCGATAGCTGCTTCGAATTCTTCCAAATTATCTGGATTTACGAATTTAGTATGAATACCCAAACGTGGCAATGTAGCTGTGAACAAGTTGTAAGTACCACCGTACAAAGTGGAAGCTGCTACGATATTGTCACCAGCACTAGCTACGTTTAAGATGGAATATGTAATCGCTGCGGAACCAGACGCTACTGCGATACCAGCTGCACCACCTTCAAGTTGTGCCACACGCGCATCTAACACATCAGTAGTAGGATTGCCAAGGCGGGAATAAATGCCACCAGGATTAGTTAAGGCAAAACGACCAGCTGCTTCTTCTGCGTCTTTAAATACGAAAGATGTAGTTTGGTAAATAGGTACTGCACGCGCACCTGTTGGATCTACCGTTTGACCGGCATGTAATTGTAATGTTTCAAATCTGTATTGTTTACTCATTATGACAACTCCTTTATATTAACTGTGAATTTAGTTCGTTGTTTATACCTAGTATAGTACTATGCTTTTAAAAAGATATGTCTACTATTTTTTTATATGAACTTATCCATAACTTAAAAACTATGGTGGGTTTTTAAAAAGTCACCAAGTAGTTTCAACCTACTCTAGCGAGCTAAGTAACTGTATAAATGAATGTACAGAAAAACCCCTAGTAACTTCTAATTGACTAGTCCATATTAGAGACTATCAGAAGTAATTAGGGGCAATAGCTACATACGATAGTTTAGATATAGGCACCTAAATTTTTATCGCGTTCAAATTTCATTTTTTGAATTTGTTCAATAATGTACGGTGTTTCTTGGTAAACATAATAATTTAACCAATTTGTAAATAATAATGTACTTACTGAACGCCAGCGTACGATAGGACGTTGTTTTGGATCGTCGTTAGGAAAATAATTTTCAGGAACCGCAATATCCATACCTTTTTTGATATCCCGTTCATATTCACGATTGAGTGTATCCCAATCGTATTCGGCATGACCAAAGACAAAGATATGTTTATTGTCTAAGCTACGAACAATAGCTGCACCTGTTGGGTCAGAACCCGCTAAGAGTTCCAAATCGCGATTTTCCTTAATTTGTTGCAAGGAAACTGTTGTATGGCGGGAGTGTGGCATCCAGAACTTTTCATCGAAGCCACGTAAGAGTAATGGTCGATCATTGTAGATATCATGTTCGTACACGCCAAATAATTTCTCATCCATAATGGATTTATTAATACCAAAATGATGATACAAACCAGCTTGAGCGCCCCAGCAGATATAGAACGTAGAGTATACATGCTCTTCGCCCCAATTCATAATTTCTACTAGCTCAGGCCAATAGTCTACCTCTTCGAAAGGCATTAACTCTACAGGAGCCCCTGTAATAATCATGCCGTCAAAGAACTGGTCTTTTACCTCCTCAAAGGTACGGTAAAAAGTTTCTAAATACTGCTCATCTGTATTTTTTGATTTTCGAGATGCAGTATGTATTAAGGTTAAATTAACTTGTAATGGGCTATTACTAAGAGCACGTAAAATTTGAGTCTCTGTAATCTCTTTAGTAGGCATCAAATTGATTAACAGAATATTCAAAGGTCGGATTTGTTGATTTTCCGCCCGTTCTGTATCCATTACGAAAATATTCTCTTGAGCTAATTTCGTAATGGCCGGTAAATTTTTTATTACTTTAATAGGCATATTATCACCTCTACACACTAAACAATTTGATAACCTAATCTAAATAATCTAAATAATCTAAATAATCTGATTAAAAAGCCTCTAGCCTCGTAGGCACGGCGCCAAGCTTCGAGCCCTTCTTCTAATACCTTACGAGGGCAAGCGACATTAATACGCTCAAAGTCTTCCCCATCTACACCAAACATGGAACCTGTATCAAGCCACAATTTAGCTTCATTGATAATCCATTCATCACGCTCTTTAGGGCTTAATGGCAACTTAGAGCAATCTAACCACATGAGATACGTCCCTTCCGGACGATATACATGAATTTTCGGCATATATTTTGCTACATAGTCGATGGTAAATTGAATATTATCTTGAATATATTCTTTTAACTCGTCTAGCCAAGGTGCCCCAACTTTATAGGCCCCTTCACAACCAACGATGCCCATCGTATTTAGCTGGCTATAGCCAACGCGGTCGATTTCTTTAATAAAACGACGGCGTAAGGAATCATTAGGAATGAAAATATTACTTACTTGTAAACCTGCAATGTTGAAGGTCTTGCTTGGTGCAGTACATACGATACAGTGTTCTGCATAGCTTTCACCAAGGTCGGCAAAAACCTTATGAGTATGCCCTTTCCAAACAAAGTCAGCGTGGATTTCATCGCTTACGATGAGTACATTATGTTTAATACAAATATCGCCAAGTCGTTTTAATTCGTCTTCAGTCCACACGCGACCTACCGGATTGTGAGGATTACACAAGAGGAATAATGTTACATTTTCCTCAACGATAGCGCGTTCAATACCCTCAAAATCGATAGTATACTTCTCTTCGCCTTTGATTAATGGCACATTGATAAGGCGGCGGTCATTATCATCAATAACCATGCTAAATGGATAGTATACCGGTTGATTAATGAGTACGCCTTCCCCTTCGTTCGTGAAAGCGCGAACTGCCATTGCCAAAGCAAAGACGATACCTGGTGTTTTAACGAGCCATTTTCGGTCTGGCGTCCAGTTAAAGCGCGTAGTAAACCAATTTTGTAGCACTTTAAAGTATTCGTCATCGGATTCGGTGTAACCAAATACGCCATGGTTCACGCGGTCTAATAAGATTTGTTTCAACTCAGGCGGAATTTCAAAGTCCATATCCGCTACCCAGAATGGCAACACATCTGCTGGTTTACCGCGCTTTACAGCAAAATCGTATTTCAACGATTTTGTGTGGGTTCTATCTAAAATTTGATCAAAATTATATTGTCCCATAGGAACTCCTTTATTTATTGAAAGCTTGTTCCAAGTCTGCAATCAAATCATCTGTGTCTTCAATACCTACAGATAGACGCAATAAGCGACGTGTAATACCTTTACGTTCTGCATCTTCTGGTTTTAAATCTGGATGGGTTTGTGTTACAGGATAAGTCAATAAAGACTCTGTACCACCAAGACTTTCAGCAAATTGAATCAATTCAATGCCTTCCAATACTGTTTTAGCCGTTTCTTCGCTATCTACTTCGAAGGATAACATGCCACCAAAGCCAGTCGTTTGAGCTTTATTGATTTCATAGCCTGGATGTTCAGGAAGGCCTGGGAACAATACTTTTGTAACCTTAGGTTGTTTTTTGAGCCATTCAGCAAGAGCAATGGCATTCTTTTGGTGTTGCTCCATACGAAGGGCCAATGTTTTAACGCCGCGAATTACGAGCCAGCTATCCATTGCAGATAAGCAAGCACCTACGGTTTTGTAAATTAGACGCAATTTAGCAGCCAATTCATCGTCTTTCACAATAGTGAAACCAGAAATTACATCGTGATGACCACCGATGAATTTGTACCGCTATGAACGACAATATCTGCACCCAACGTTAAAGGTTTTTGGAAATATGGGCTCAAGAATGTATTGTCGATGATTACAAGCGCATTACGCTCATGGGCTAACGCGCAGAGAGCGCGAATATCAGTAATCTCCATCATAGGATTTGTTGGCGTTTCAATATAAACAGCCTTTGTATTCGGTCTGAAAGCAGCTTTCACCGCATCAAGATCAGAGGTACCTACATAGGTAAACTCGATGCCATTTTGTTCGTAAATATTTGTGAACATACGGATAGAGCCACCATATAAATCATCGCCCAAGATGATATGGTCTCCAGGGGAGAATAGATGGAATACTGCATCCACTGCGGCCATACCAGAAGAGAATGCTAATGCATCTGTACCTTCTTCAAGGCCTGCTATCAATTGTTCCACGCGGTCTCGCGTCGGATTAGACTCACGCGTATATTGGTAACCTGTTGTATCACCCAACTGTGGATGAGAAAATGTACTAGACATATAAATTGCAGGGGAAATTGCACCAGTACTATCTGGTCTACCGCTGCCGTGAACACATTTTGTATTAAATTTCATTCCAATCAACTCCTCATATTTGTATACAATATGTTAATTGTAAAGTAGACAATGATTAAGGTCAATAAAAATGGGCACTCATACAGCCTGAGTGCCCTTAAAAAGTCATATCTATTTTGAATGGCTTGCCATAACTATAAGTTAAGTTAGACTAATTTTTAGTACGTTTTGTAATAAGTAGCGCCAAAATAATGCCCAAAGAAGATGTTACCAATTGAGGCCAACTAGATACAAATAACATAGTGTTTACAATCTTTGGTGGGAATTGAAACAATGAAAAGAACAAAGAATAACCACCAAAAAGAACACCTGCTTTTACCAAGGCCGCCACAATGATAAGCAAAGCCTTTGGTTTATGTTGCAACCAATGCGCTACGAATACATAGGCTGTCGTGCCAAGAGCGGTAATCAAAATAAACGGTGGCAACGGCAACATGCCTTGTAAATGCGCTACTACTGGTGCAATCCAAGCAATAACAAGACCATTCTTCCATCCATAGCGCCATGTGGCGAGTACAAAGGTTGCAGATGTAATAGAACCGATGAGGAACATACTCACCTGGTTAGGAATAAATGGGAAAATGAGACGCAAGCTTTGCGCCAATAAGGCTACGGCCAACAATAGACCTGTGCCCGTAATAGACTTTGTGGACATAAGAACCTCCTACTATACGATATAGATTTTACAAGAGGTACCTACCTCATATTTCAAATTAAGCCTCTACAAAATATAGACGCACCCGATCATATACCCAATTATATACATATGTATAACCTAAAATAGCTAATGTCATGGTTATATCCGTCATAAAAGCCATCCAAAAGGTCATCTGCATCATGTACATAATAATTGGCACCGTTGCAATCATAAATAAGCCTTCAAATAACACAGCATGAACCGTACGAATGATTGGGCCTCGTGCTAATCGATCACCTGGTACTAGTTTATCAAAAATCCAGTTAAACACAAAATTCCAAATCATAGCTAGTAAGGAAAAAATAACCATTAATACAAAAGGCTGTCCCTCATGCGGAACAAACTGCATGACCAAACAACCAATTAAAATACAACCAAGCTCATATAAAATCGACTGTACCACACGCTCTGAAGCAGACATAATAATAAACACCTCCACCAGAAATCTAGATAAGAATTTTACTATTACATCACTATTATATTTATTTTTTTAGATTTGTCGAGCTTTGCCGAACTATGTCAAATTTTACCATTTTAGGATAAAAAAAGAAGTCACATTGTATCTACTAAGCGACTTGCCCTCTTGAAGTGAGCTATGCCATTTTTCGGATATAAGGAAAGCCCCTCGTAGCGTTCTGTAAGCTCGACTTGCCCTCTTGAAGTGAGTTTTGCCATTTTAAGATAGAAAAAGCCGCCATATGTCTATCCAGCGACTTGCAGCGAATGGAGCGCAGAGAGACATATGGCAGGGAAAGCTCTATCCTAAAAGTGGCATTACGAACTGAATCCATGGGATACCCACCACGATAAAGATAGCGAGGTAGATAATCCCAAAGATAGCGCCTAATTTCCAGAATTCAGGACCTTTGTTATAGCCACTAGCAAACCAGATTGGGCTGTGACCAGTACCATATGGTGTAAGGATACCCATAATACCCCATTGGTACTAATAGAATTAACATAACTTGAGCTGGATCAACACCAGGAATTTGAAGAATTAGAGTAGCAAACAAGCCTACCATAGCTGTTACATAAGCAGTGCCAGAAGCAAAGAAGTAACGAAGTAAGCAGAATGCTAATAACAAAGCCAAGAACTGCCATTGTAGGATCTAAAGAAACCAAAGAACCACCAGCAGATTTAGCAAGCCAGTCTAAGAAACCTACATTTTTAAGGCCAGAAGCCATAGGTACGAGTGTAGCAAACCAAGTCAAAACATTCCATGCTGGTTTGTTAGCAAGGAAGTCTTGCCATGTCATAATCTTAGTGAAAATCATCAAAATAATAACAATCAAAGCTGTTGTTGTAGGGTTTACTTTGAATGTAGAAGCACCAATCCACAACACAAGAGCCAATACAGAAATTAAGGCCATGAAGATTTCACTGCGTGTCATGGAGCCTAGTTTTTTATACTCATCCTTTGCCCAGGCTGCAATTTCAGGAGAACCTTTCACCTCTGGCTTGCAGAATACATAGGTCAACAACGGAGTGATGATGAACAAGATAAGGCCTACTGGCAAGAATGCGAGGAACCATGTGCCCCAGTTTGCTGCTACGATACCAGATTTAGCAGACAATTCAAGAGCCAATGGGTTTGGCGCCGCACCAGTCAAGAAGATGGAGCTAGATACACATGTAGTTGCCAATGCTACCCAGTTCAAATAGGAACCAATTTTACGAGGGTTCTTATCTGGATAGGAATCAAACATCGGACAAATACTAGATACGATTGGATAAATCGTACCACCAGAACGAGCCGCATTGCTTGGAATAAATGGAGCCAATACAAGGTCCGTAATAGCAATGGCATAACCAAGACCTAAGGAAGACTTACCAAGCTTTGCTACGAGGAACAAAGCAATACGACGACCAAGGCCAGAGTTTTCATAACCGATACCAATCATGAAAGCGGCAAAGATCAACCATACGATGGCATTAGAGAAACCACTAAGGCCCCAGCTGATAGCTTGCGCATCAGTAATCGCTTTTAGCGACACCGGTTGCTTTATCTACCACAGGGGCAGGACCAACCTTAAACAACATAGACACGGTAACTGCAATGATACCGATGAAAGCTGGTGGCATTGGTTCTAAAATCAACCCTACTGACGAGGCCAGCGAAAAATACTTACATAAATCCAAGAATTTGCGCTAAGACCTTCAGGAGCACCGATGAGCCATACAATAATAGCTACTACAAGCGGTGCGAATAATTTCCAATTCAACTTCATTAGAAACTCTCCTTACTACTTCAAAAACAAAAAAATTACAAAATAATGCTTATTTAGTATATCAAAAAAATTTTAATAAGATGATATAAACTTAATCATAATACTTATTAATTGATAGTAAACTTTTAGTAATAAATTTCATCCTACTAGATAATTTTTAATTTTATGCAATATAATATAAATATCGAAAAATTATTGATTTATCAAAAGGATTCAAATGAAACCATTTATACATTATATAAAACCCTTATGGTTTCCTGCCGCCATAGTATCCCTTCTTTCCTTACTCACTGTAGCAGGCACATTATATATACCAACATTAACGGCAACCATCATCAATGATGGTGTACTTCGTGGCGATTTAGACATGATCACGAACTCTAGCATGAACATGCTTGTTGTGGCACTACTAACCGTCCTATCCGCTATTCTAGGCGTTGCTATGAGTGCTCATATCTCAGCATCTGTAGGCAAGGTATTGCGTGACAATCTAGTGAAAGCATTACAATACTTTTCACTCCGCGACTTTACGCACTTTGGTACCGGCACCATATTGATGCGCACAAGCAGGGACGTAGAAAAAATTCAATCTGTTCTCGGGGAAGGTTTAAATATGATCCTCCCTATGCCACTCATGATTTGCGTCGGTCTAGGACTTACCTTCTATAAGAGCTGGCAACTAGGTCTCGTCATCCTTGCCGTTATGGCTTGCATGATACTTACCATTATCTTTATTGAAAATCGCGCCTTGCCAATTATCAAAGCTATTCAATTAAAGCTAGATGATATCACCGATATGGTTCGAGATCATATCGTAGGTATGCCTGTTATCAGAGCTTTCAACAGAAGAACCTACGAAAACGACAAGGAAATTGTTATTTTTACAGAGTCCGCACAACTGAACAAAAAACTGCGCCAAACCTTTGCCATCGGTTTACCGACCATACTCATTCTATTTAATATGAGTACCGTTGCTATTCTCTGGTTCGGCGGCTACAATGTCAGCATGGGTTCCCTACAAGTAGGTGATATCATGGCTGTTATCGAGTATGCAAACCTCATCCTATTGAGCATGCTCATGGCTATATTCGTAATCATCGACATTCCGGAAGCTATCGTGTGTTACGCTCGTATTCGTGAGTTGTTAGAACACGAAAATACCGATACATTCCCTGAACCATATGCTAGTAGTATTACCAATTCAATATCTCAATCTACTAAGTATTCTACTAATCAAGGAAGCTACCAAACCTCTACAGGCACAGAAACCGCAACCGCAACCGCAACCGCAACCGCAACCGCAACCGATAATACACCACTATTGGAATTTCGCAACGTTACCTTCCGTTACGATAATGCTGAGTCTCCTGCGCTTGAAAAATATCTCCTTTACGGTACATCACGGCGAAACTTTAGCGATTATGGGCGATATCGGTTCCGGTAAAAAGTACAATCACCAACCTTATCCTCGCCTCTTCGCCATCGAGTCTGGAGATATTCTCTTTAAAGGTAAATCCATTTATGAGTGGAATGTAGATGACTTGCGCGCTCATATTGGCTATGTACCGCAAAAGGCTTATTTGTTTACCGGAACTATCGATATGAACGTTCGATATGTAGCCGCATCAGGACAAGTACTGTCAGTAGAAGATGTAGAAAATGCATGCCACTTGGCTAAGGCAGATGAGTTTATCAATCGTCTTGAAGGTGGTTACCAGTATATGGTTTCCCAAGGTGGTACCAATCTATCTGGTGGTCAACGACAGCGCCTTGCCATGGCTAGAGCCTTAGTGCGTAAACCTGATTTATTCATATTCGACGATAGCTTTTCCGCCCTAGACGGCACTACAGAGCGTGCTGTTCGTACAGCACTACAAGAGGAGTTACAAAAGGACAATCGACCAGCCCTCATTTCTGTGGAGCAAAAGGTAAGCGCCGCCAAAAAAGCAGACCATATTCTAATCATCAATCGTGGACAAGTAGCTGGCGATGGCACACATAATGAGCTAGCGACTACCTCTACTGTATATCAACAGATTTTAGCATCTCAGGAGGTGACAGCATGAGCCCATTACGTCGTTTCCTAGTCGAATCTAAAAGCCAATGGGGCTGGCTCTCTCTCCTCATCTTAGCACTTATTACTGCGGCTATATTTGAGGTCTCCGCTCCAGTGTTACTTGGTAAAGTGGTAGATGCTATTGTTAGTGGATTACAAACAGATCAAGATATCAATACTATCTTTACCTCTATTGATACAATCATCCTCTGGCTTATTGCCATCTATAGTGGGCATGCCTTATTCACCTACTTTGGGGAATACGTGATGGCCTCTATCGGTTCAAAGACAGTACTCGCTTTACGTACACGCATGAGTACTCATTTATACTCATTGCCTATCGAGTACTTTCACGATCACCAGCGGGGCGATTTATTAAGCCGCCTTACGTCTGATTTAGATACTGTAGCAGAAACAATCGGTAGAGGTGTACCAGGCCTCGTATCCGCCATTATCGGCATTATTGGTGCTACTGCTATGATGCTTTGGATTAGCCCTATATTAGGGGCCTCCATTATCGGTATTATACTGGTCGGCATCGTATGCTTAACGTGGCTATCTAAACGAGCGCGCCGCGTGTACCTTAGAAATCAGAATGCCTTAGGCGCTTTCAATAGTGGCATTGAAGAAATCGTTGTAGGAAAACCAATCATTCAAACCTTTAGCCTAGAAGATACTACGACGAATCAAGCACAGGTGCTGAATGAAAATCTATTTAAAAGTATGCGAAGCGCTGCTTTTACCAGTCAGCTCGTAGAACCTCTTGTAAAATTTCTAAATCAATTCACCTATTGCCTCGTCGCTATTCAAGGGGGCCTCATGGTGTTGCGTGGGTCCATTTCTATCGGTGATATCCAGGCCTTCTTCCTCTATGTAGGCCAAGTATCGGATCCTCTATCTCGCAGCTCCTATATCATGACAAAATTTCAAGAAACTGCCGCCGCTTTAGGCCGTATTTATGAGGTCATAGATACACCATCTGAAATCGATAATGGAAAACTTGTGTTATCTAATAGTAAATCCCCTATTAACACAGATACGATTGGCTCGGATTCCTCTATAATGGGTAATACCTCGAATTCTATAACGCATACAGGCACTATCGACTTTGAACATGTTGATTTTGGCTATACCCCCTCTAATGTATTTATGAAGGATATCAACATTCACATTCCTGGTGGATCCATGGTAGCCATTGTAGGCCCTACGGGAGCTGGTAAATCAACCTTGGTGAACCTCATCATGCGTTTTTACGATATTATGAAAGGCCGTATCACCATTGATGGCATCGATATTCGTGATGTATCTCGTGAAAGCTTACATAATACGGTAAGCATGGTATTGCAAGATGCATGGATTTTCACAGGCACTATTGCTGATAACATCGGCTACGGTAAGCCAAATGCTACTCGTCAGGAAATCGAATATGTAGCAAAGCTTGCCATGGCAGATTACTTTATCCGTACCTTGCCAAATGGTTATGATACAGTGCTCAAACAAGGTGGTGATGACCTATCTCAAGGTCAACGCCAATTGATTACCATCGCTCGTGCCTTCTTGGCAGACCCTAGCATTCTTATCCTCGATGAAGCAACGGCTAACGTCGACACGCGCACAGAAGTAGAGGTTCAAAAAGCGATGAACACACTCCTCAAAGGACGTACAAGTATCGTTATCGCCCATCGCTTATCAACAATAAAAAATGCCAATTTCCTACTAGTTGTAGAAAACGGCACCATCGTAGAACAAGGGACACACCACGAACTCATCAAACGCGGTGGTCACTATAAAGAACTATACGAAAACTATGCTGCGGGCATGAGCGTATAAATTATATCAATACGATCTTGAACCAACATACTTCAAGCTTGTTGACCTACAACAGTAAAACAAGAAAATACCCACTGCCTCATCTATAGGTAGTGGGTATTTTAATTAACTCTTTATATAGGAATCACTTTTTTTAATCAATTCTTAATTATTAATTAGATAATATTTAAGTTTATTTTATTTTTATGTTATAATTTACTTGTAATTGTTTTGTGTAACAAGGAGAGTATATTATGATAGTGAAGAACCTTGTGTTGGCGAGTATTGCTTGCACCCTCTTAGCCCCTCTTTATCTAGCAAATGCTAGCACACCGAAAAATGCTGAATCTCATAAAAAAGAAATTCATGCAGTAGTAGAGATGGGAGCTGGAAAATCAAAAGTTACATATTATGATACGTTAGAAGAAGCTACGGTAGCTCGTGAAAAAGAGTTAGATGAGCAAAATAAAAGAACCATAGAAAATCGTAAAAAACGGGGCATTCAAAGAAAAGAACAAATTATAAGTTCTATGAAAAAGGAATCCCCTCATCCACCAGTGGAGAAAACAGCAGAAATACAATCTGCCATGTATAGTAGTTTTCTAGGAACTACTTTTGATTTACATATGGTTGAAGTATATACTGCAGACTACGATACGATAAAATCCGGCCAACCTTATGTATATGCAGAGTATGTAGATACAAACTACGCACATATAGCTGCAGGAAAAGAAAAAGAACTAGTAATTTTTGCTCCTGCGGTTATTACTACATTTAGAAAGGATGAAAATAAATCCTTTGGTTTAGATGCCTATCTTTACTTTTATTAACGAAGAAACTAAAGAGATATCACTTGCTAGGTCAGCTGATATGGTAGGCGTAAAAGATGTATCCGGTTTTGATAAAGATCGAACAAAACTATTTGAATTACCATCTCATAAATTAGAAATCTCTGATGATAACTATAAGATGGGTAAAATACTCTATGAAAAACTAACAAAAAAAGAAATTATAATACAAAGAACCTCAGCAAAAATGTTGAGGTTCTTTTCGTATCTATATACTTTTATTTAAAATTAAAACAGGTCCTTTACATCAAACCCATCATCTATACCGATTAAACAAGAACAATGATCCTAATATGATTGGTGCCCCAATATAAAGCCCCATGTTTGGAAATTCTCCCAATAAGAATGCTGCTACTATAGCTGCCACGATTGGTGAAATATACATAAAGTTGGTTACATCAGACACCTTTTCAGCATGTTCAAAAGCATAACTCCAGAATACAAATCCTAAGGCACTGGAAAAGAAAGCCAAATACACCATGGCTAGTTGTGCACTAAGTGGTGCCTGTACAATCATTTCAATAGCATGATCTGCAAAAGGTAATGCCATAATGGCACCTGTAAACATTGACCACATAGCTATAGTAATAGAGTTATAACCTTTCAGGCTAAGGCCACGATTGAGGATATTATAAATCGCAAACAATATCATACCTAATAAAGTCCACAATGCACCCATAGGAATTGTAAGAGTAGAATTCCAAAGAATAATAATAGCTACACCTATAAATGCAGTGATAGTAAAGATCCATCCGACAGGACGTATTCTATCTTTATAGACCACTAATGCTAAAAGTGCTGTCGTCATGGGCGTCAAAGCCATAATAATACTTGACGTAGCCGCTGGGATTGTGCGAAGCCCTTCATTAAAAACGACTTGATAAAGGAAGTTCCCTGTAGCACCTAATAAAATATATATGCCCCACTCGCGCCAAGATGTAGGGATGTGTAATCCTTTGAATACACCAATAATTAGCATGAGTATAGCACCACCTACCACTCTTGCTACAGAGAGTGTCAATGCATCTACTGACTGTAATGCCAGTTTACCAAACGGAAATGCTGTAGCCCATACGGCAATCGTGGCAGATGCACCCAAAATAGCTTTCATTCGATTTGTCATTAGCATCCACCTTTCACAGTATCTTTATAGGATCTTTAAATTTACATTACGCTAAATACACGTATTCACAAGTAATTGAGAACTAACTCATCCTATCTAAACTAAGTCCATCAAAACACAGTATATATTACATAACATATTTTTAATATTACCATAATACATTACTAATACTATAAAAAAATTAGTTCTCTTATATCGAACTCTTTCTATTTATTGATATAAATTTTCATTATCTAATAATAATAAAGTTTCCCCAACACCTAAGTATACATCGTTCAAACATTACAGTCTGTTCCTATAGATACAGACTTTATAAAGAACACAAACTACTGAATTTAAATATAAATAACTACTATACTTACGAAAAACTGCATAGCATGTATTGAAAATCCATATCATTTAAAAATTTGTTAAATCATGACAAACATTGTACACTATAGGCATAGAAATCTATAGTTATATCCTTTTATGGAGGTGCAAAATGCAACATACTGCATGGAAAGATTTTAACACAGGTGTGTGGGATAAAGCCGTCGACGTACGCGACTTTATTCAAAGAAACTATATCCCCTATGAAGGGGACGATTCCTTCCTTGCTGGTCCTACAGACAGAACGACAAAATTATGGGACCAAGTAATGAAGCTTTATGAAGAAGAACGTGAAAAAGGCGGCATGATCGATGCTGATACTTCCGTGGCCACACACATTACTGCCCATGCGCCAGGATATATCGACAAAGACCTTGAAACGATCGTTGGTTTGCAAACTGACAAACCATTAAAACGCGCTATGTTCCCTTATGGTGGCTTACGTACTGCGAAATCCGCTATTGAAGAATACGGTTTCAAAATGGATCCGCAAACAGAAGACTTCTTCAAAAAACATCGTAAAACTCACAATGATGGCGTATTTGATGTATATACACCAGAAATGCGTGCTGCTCGTACAGCGCATATCGTAACTGGTTTACCAGATGCTTATAGCCGTGGCCGTATCATCGGTGACTATCGCCGTATCGCTTTGTATGGTGTAGATTACCTTATTGAAGAGAAAAAAGAACAATTCAGCATCACTATGGGCGATATGCTTGAAGAGGTAATTCGTGACCGCGAAGAAATTCAAGAGCAGATTCGTTCCTTGAAAGAATTGAAGGAAATGGCTGCGTCCTATGGTTACGATATTTCCGAGCCAGCTAAAGACGTTAAAGAAGCTATGCAATGGATTTACTTCGGCTACCTTGGCGCTATTAAAGAACAAAACGGTGCTGCTATGTCCATCGGCCGTAACTCTACATTCCTAGACATCTACGCAGAACGTGACCTTCGCAATGGCACATACACAGAAGAGCAAATCCAAGAATTCGTAGATCATTTCATCATGAAATTGCGTATGGTTCGCTTCGCACGTATTCACGAATACAACAACTTGTTCACAGGCGATCCTGTGTGGACTACTGAGTCCATCGGTGGTATGGGTACTGACGGCCGTACATTGGTCTCAAAAATGTCCTTCCGTTACCTACATACATTGACTAACCTTGGTCCTGCGCCAGAACCAAACCTCACTGTATTGTGGTCCCCTCGCATGCCTATCGGCTTCCGCCGCTTCTGTGCAAAACTATCTATTGAAACATCTTCCATCCAATACGAAAACGACGACTTAATGCGTCCTAACTCTGGTGATGACTACGCTATCGCATGCTGTGTATCTCCAATGCGTATTGGTAAAGAAATGCAATTCTTCGGCGCTCGTTCCAACTTGGCAAAATGCTTGCTTTATGCAATCAATGGCGGCGTTGACGAAAAATTGAAAAAACAAATTGGTCCTAAATACCGCCCTATCACTTCCGAATACTTAGAATTCGACGAAGTATGGGAAAAATTCGACGACATGATGGAATGGTTGGCAGGCGTATATGTAAACGCATTGAATATCATTCACTATATGCACGATAAATACGCTTATGAAAAATTAGAAATGGCATTGCATGACCGCAAGGTAACTCGTTGGTTTGCAACTGGCATCGCTGGTTTATCCGTAGTAGCTGACTCCTTGTCCGCTATTAAATACGCTAAAGTAAAACCTATTCGCGACGAAAACGGCATCGCTGTTGATTTCGAAATCGAAGGGGACTTCCCTAAATATGGTAACGATGACGATCGTGTAGATAGCTTGGCCGCAAAAGTTGTTTCCACATTTATGAACAAGATTCGTAAACATCCTACATACCGTCAATCCGTTCCTACTATGAGCTTGTTAACAATTACTTCCAACGTAGTATATGGTACTGCAACAGGTTCCACGCCAGATGGCCGTAAAGCTGGTGAAGCTTTTGCCCCTGGTGCTAACCCAATGCATGGTCGTGATACTCACGGTGCTATTTCTTCGTTGGCATCCGTAGCAAAAATGCCATGGCGTGATAGCTCCGATGGTATTTCCAATACCTTCTCTATCATTCCTGATGCATTAGGTAAATCTGGTGAAACATTTGTGTCCCTCAGCGATTTTGATATTGAGTTAGATCCATCTCAATTGCCTAACTCCAATACAAACTTCGCTTGCAGTGAACCGAATGTTACTATAAAGGAAGATAAATAATATCTTCCATAGTATCTGACTGCTTTTCACCGGCACTGATATGAGTATTAGTCATGGTTGAAAGGAGGCAATACCCATGAGCAACCAACAACAAATTGATAACTTGGTAGAGTTATTGGATGGCTACTCCCAAAAAGGCGGTCATCATTTGAACGTTAACGTGTTCACTCGTGAAACATTGTTAGACGCTCAAAAACATCCTGAGTTGTACCCTCAATTGACTGTTCGTGTGTCTGGTTACGCAGTACACTTCAGCAAATTGACTAAAGCACAACAGGACGAAGTTATTTCCCGTACATTCCATCAACAAATCTAATCGAGGTTTCCTATGACAGGACGTATTCATTCGGTCGAAACGATGGGTACGGTTGATGGTCCAGGCATGCGCATGGTGGTTTTTTTCTCCAAGGATGCCCCATGCGTTGTGCTTATTGCCACAATCCCGACACATGGAATGAAATTAGCGATGATGCTAAGTTCATGACTGTTGAGGAATTGTGGGACCAGTACGAACGTAACCGCCAATTTTATACTAATGGTGGTATCACCGTCACAGGTGGGGAAGCTCTTATGCAAATTGATTTTGTTACTGAGCTTTTCACATATTTCCGTGAAAGAAACGTCCATACCTGTTTAGATACAAGTGGAATTTGTTTTGATCCCCACCAAGAGGTGGCCTACCGTAAGTTACTCAGTGTCACTAGTCTCGTCATCCCTAGACATTAAGGAAATCGATGCTGATAAACATCTGTGGCTAACAGGCAAACCGTTAGAGTCCATTCTCGGCTTTGCTAGACTGACAGCAGACGTAGAAGTTCCCATTTGGGTTCGTCACGTTGTAGTCCCTACGATTACAGATAATGCAGATCATCACTATCGTCTAGGCTTTTTCCTAGGATCCCTGAAAAACTTACAAGCCGTTGATTGCTTACCATATCACGTTATGGGTACTGCTAAATATAAGGAGTTAGGAATTACCTATCGCCTAGAGGGCATACCGGCCGCAACAAAAGATTTAGCGGCCAAAGCGACAAGAACCGTGGTGGAAGGCATCAAGGCCTATCGACGCCATTGGTGGAGTCCCATCAAAACACAACATCAATCATAATCAAGTTTGAGGATAACTACCTCCCTTGATATATATACATATATATACCAAGACTTGATCTATGATAGCTCTATCAATAGAGCCGCCCCCACACAACCGGGGACGGCTCTTATTGTATTTATAGATCGTTTTAATTTCTATTATTTATATACTGATTTTTTTATATGTTCAGTTCATCATTTCCTTTTAACAGCCTATATATCTAATATCTATTTTATTTAGATACTACATTAATTGGTTCACCCTTAAAAAAGGCTTGTACATTATCTCGAATAATGCCTACCAAGCGTTGACGTGTTTCAAGGCCTTTCCAGCCCATATGAGGTGTGATAATAACATTATCCAGTGTATATAGAGGGCTATCCTCTGCTGGAGGTTCTACCTCTTGTACATCAAGACCTGCACCTGCAATGCGTTTAGCCGCTAATGCTTCACAAAGATCTGCTTCATTAATGAGAGGACCACGGCCAGTATTTACAATGACTGCACTAGGTTTCATTTTACCGATGGCTTCTTTATTAATGATATGCTTAGTTTGGTCATTCAATGGGCAATGCAATGTAATATAATCACTATTTTCTAGCAATTCATCAAGACTTACATAACGAATGCCGTCACCATCAGCCTTTGGTGTGCGCGTATGAACTAAGATATTCATACCGAGTGCTTTTGCTACTTTGATCACTTCCATACCAATGTGACCAGCACCAACAACACCTAATGTTTTACCATTCACTTCTGTGTGGCTCACTTGTAAATGTTGTGTAAAATTACTGCGATCACCTTTAGCAAGCATACCGATTTGTTTCTGCATGGTAGACGCAAAATTGAGGATCATCATGATTACCGTATGTGCTACGCGTTCTGTACTATATGCGGGAATATTACACACTGTAATGCCTCTTTCCTTAGCACCCTTGAGGTCAATATTATTATAACCTGTCCCCGCTTCTACGATGAGCTTTACAGTATCTGGGAATTGTGAAAGCAAATCAGCCCCTACTGGTAATTCTTTTGTAACTACAACGCGAGCCCCTTGAATACGTTCAATAAGCTCTGCATTTGTACTATCATCGTAAACCTGTACATCACTAGATAATACAGAGAAATCTAATGCTTGGTCGTAATTCATTTTACTTGCATTTACCACTACTACACGTTCGCTCATGAGAACCTCCTACATAGCTATTAAATTTTATAGAGTATACGTAATGTCCAAATCTAGGGGGTACATACACCTATTAAGGAAAAATACTTCTACATAAATTATACTATTATTTATATGAATTTATACTATTAATATCTCAGAGAACTATATTAGTTAGTATACTTTCACATTTATTGTATATAATATATGTATAAAAAAATCATAAAAAAATAGAATTTCTGTATAAAACTTTCACAAAAAGTATTGTGTAATTCCCCAAAAAGTTATAAAATAAAAGTAATGTTATATAGAATTGAGGAATACCATGAGACCCACCTATTTGACCATAAATACAAGTCTCGTTCGTGAGAACTTGCGCAAAATTAAAGATAGTTTACCGGAATGGAGCACATCTACTGCTGTTATCAAGGCCAATGGCTATGGCCACGGCAGTGTTATGATGGGCCGTATCGCCGTAGAGGAAGGTTACGAATCCCTAGCGGTTGCCATCCCCGAGGAGTCTGTGCCTCTTCGCAACGCAGGTATTATGGTACCAATTTATCTATTAGGCCTCACTAGACCTCAGTCCTTTGAGCTCGTAGCAGATACTAATTCCATCCCTGCCGTCTGCGAATCTACCGATTTAGACGCCCTCGATAAAGTGGCTGATAACCACGATATGATCATTCGCGTTGCCGTAGCTGTCGATACGGGCATGCATCGTATTGGCATTAAACCCGAGGATGCTGTAGAGTTTATCCAACGCGTTGAATCCTACGAAAATCTTGAAGTAGACGGATTCTTCTCTCATATGAGCAATGCAGACGCTGCAGATCAAACGCACGCTCATAACCAAGCTATGAAATTCCATCGCATGGTAGATGAAATCAAAGCCTTTCGCCCTGATGCAGATTATCGCTTCTCCCTCGCCAATAGTGCAGGATTATTATCGGTAAAAGATAGTTTGTTCACCGACGCTCGCCCTGGTATCATTCAATACGGTATTATGCCTTCTCTAGATGTGCCAAATCGCTTGGGCTTAAAACCTGTCCTATCCTTCCATAGCGAAGTCGTTCACGTCCAACAAGTTCCGGCAGGCGAAGGCATCGGCTATGGCTCTACGTATGTAACACCTGAGCCTATGACAATTGCTACAATTCCTGTAGGCTATGCAGACGGATATCCTCGTAGCTTATCTAATCGAGGTACCGTGTTGATCCATGGTACACGCTGCCCTGTAGTAGGCCGCATCTGTATGGACCAATTCATGGTAGCCGTTCCAGATACAATTACGGTGAAACCTGGTGACAAGGTTGTTCTCTTAGGGTCCCAAGGCCATGAAAGCATCTCCGCACTTGAGATTGCCGCCCTTGCATCTACGATTCCTTACGAGATTTTCTGCGGTTTCTCTGAGCGCGTACCTCGCCAATATATATAAAGTTATTTTCACTATACAATTAAATATTGACTCCTTTTTAAGGAGTTAACCCTATAACAAAAGAGCAGATGAAAGTAAACATCTGCTCTTTTTGCAATTCTTAAGAGCTCATAAGCTTATATCTTATATCGTGTAATCTTTATCTTATATCTTGTAATGTTTATCTTATATCGTATATCTTCCGTGCAATATAAAATATCCTACGAAAAAAGCCCGTAACACATGCAGCGGTCTACATGCATTACGGGCTTTCCTGCTCCCCTATACCTAGCGTACTGTAAAGCAGTTACGTTCTTATTGTGAGAGAGTATTATATACCAAGTATATAATCTTATGATTGGGAGGGAACCACAAATTCATAAGGGGCCCTCTGAACGACAGACGGCATAGGAGAGAGTCAATGTTTGTCTATCCAATCCAGAGGGTTGCGTGTGTGTAATTGTTTATTGTATGTGTATTGTGTGTATTGTGTATGTGTGTGTAAGTGTATTTATATGTTGTGTGTATAGTTTTGGGTGTTTAGTGTTCGTGTTAAAAGGGTTTGCTTTACAGTGGTATAGGAATAAATTTTTACTTATTTTACTGCCATACCTGTTTTTGCATCTAATACGATGGATACAGATTTATTTTGTGCATCATGGAACTCTACGTTGTATACAGGTGTACCATTTTGATTAGCTACAGACCAAGAGTTAATACCAGTAGCTACGTTGCCAGTCTGTGCGAAGGCTGCATTGATCGCCACATGTGGAGGTAACACAGTACCAGCATCAATAGCACTAGCTTCCATAGATGCATCATACGCTTTAGGAGTACCTTCAGTTACATTACCAGTCGCTACATCAAGGGTCAAAGAATGAGCGCCATTGGCATTGAAACCCAGCTACTTCATAGATAGCAGTTTTATCTGCTGCTTTGAAGGATACATTCGTAATCTTAGAGTCACCAAATTTAGTTTCAAATTGGTCAATTAAATAATTTGCACCAATTACGAAAATACTATTTTGATCGACTACGCCTGTGGGCTGACTTGTTGTGCTAGGTTGTGATTTTCTACTTTTAGAGTTTTTTTTTCCTCTTTTGTAGTTTCTTTTTTTTTCAGCTTTTTTTCTCTTCTTTTACAGCTTTTTGCTTTAGGAGCTTTGTCTGCATGCGCTTTTTTTATTGTTTTTTTACTGTTTTTTTCAGCTTTTTGCAGAAGGCTCTGTTTTTTTATCACCAACGCGTACTACTTTAGTTTCACTAGGAGCTTTTGCTACAGCTGCAGTTTCGATTGTAGGAGTTGCTGCTGCAGGATTTGCTGCTGCAGGAACTACAGTTTCTTGAGCTACTGGAGTTTTAATATCTTGAGTAGCAGTTGGAACTGGTGTAGTATCTTGAGCAGGTTGTGCTGGAGTAACTGTCGCTGCTGTTGGAACTACTGGAGCAACCTCAGCTTTAGCCACTGGAGCCACTTCAATTTTAGGAACAGCTTGATCTGCAGCAGGTTGTGCCACTGGAGTTGCTGTTACTGCTACTTCTTGTACCACAGGTACTGGTGTTGCTTGTTCAGCAGCTGTTACTGCTACAGTAGCACCGAATACGCCAGCTACTGCTAAAGCAATACTGCTTTTAAGAATAGATTTTTTTCATAATATCCTCCTTGATAAATCATATATATGTAGTATTTCACATATATATTTTTAACCAACTCGGTGTTATCGATATAGTTCCAAAACATATATCTAGCGTGGACTGTAGATATATAGTCTGGAAAATCCGATATATTTGAGTTTCGTCCTTGGACTGGTACACATACTATCGATAGTCGATGAAATCAAAAATGTAGAACCCTACTGAAAAGCCTCATTTTGTAGTGAGTCTAAAATGAATTTGCATATATTTAAAATGAAAATTCTATAGTTTCGATTTTCCATTTAAATATTCTATGAATACTATATCAAATTGCCATCCATCCCATGTATAAAGGACGAACGGCATACATTATAATCTCATTATCTTTAGATTTACATTCATGAGTAAACTTTCACAAAAAAACGCCCCAATGCTAGCAATTTTCTATGAAAAAAACTAGTATTGAGGCATTTAATTATTATATTCAAAATTAATTAACTAGGAATTATTAAGCTATAATTACTAGTCAATCATACATTAGTTATCAAATTTAACAGAAAGCAATGTACCATTTATAGCATCAATGCGTACATCAACCTCTTTGTTCCCTTCGGTACCAAAGGTAACTTTGTAAATAGTCTTACCTTTTTCATGATGTACAGACCATTCATTAAGGCTCGTAGCTTTGTCTTGTGTTTGAGCATAAGCAAAATTAACTACTGCTGCTGGAGGTAAAATCTCACGAGGATCAAAAGATTTTTTCTTCAAGGATTTGTGATAATCACCTTCACGTTTTTCAAAGATTTGATTCGTTGCATAGATATAAGTTAACTCATACTTGCCGCTTTCATCAACGCCTTCTACGTCATACTTGATTTGACCACCGTCAGCATCAAAGGCAATCTCAGTAATAACCGCATTAGGATGATTTTGAATGAATGCATTTAATAAACCATTCGCACCTACAATCGCTGCATGGTTTCCATCAACAACTGCAACAGTTGGCTCTACGGCTACTAAAGGGGCGGCACTCGCGTTAGGCATGCCAAACACTGCTGCTAACGCCAATACAAGGCTACCTTTTATAAGTAATGATTTCATAGGCTCCTCCATCTCTCAAACAGGACCATATTCTATATATACAATTATACACTAAATTGATAAGCTATATGAATCTTTATTTATAATCTTAGTGCATGGACCTACGCCCTATGATACAATGCACGTAGAATAATTTTTGTAACTACAAGTGAGCTGACTATGATTTCAATTTATCCTACAATATATCACGAATTTCAGTGCAAAGCTGATCACTGTGAAAATACATGTTGTCAACTTTGGACCATCGATATCGATGAACCGACGGCTGAGCGCTATCACACTATGACTGGACCTCTTGGTGAAAGCTTGCGCCAAGCGATTACCGTTGATGATGAAGGCAGCCATTTCGTATTCTCTAAAGAACAACCTATGTGTCCTTTACTCAATGAAAAGGGCTTTGCAAAGTAGTGCTCGAATTAGGTGAAGAAGGCCTTTGCGACACCTGTCATATGCACCCGCGATTTTATAAATACATCGAAGACCTAGAGCTATGTGGCGTTGGTTTGTCCTGTGAGGCATCCGTGGAGCTACTAGCAAAAGACAATACTAATAAAGAATTAGTTTTTACCATTGAAGATGATGATAATGAATTTGGTCCTGATGAACGTCTAAAACTAGAAAATGTGTTTCAACTTTTAGCCTTTGATGTAGAGCCTGCTCTATTTCAATATACACCAAGCCCTAATGTAGAATATTATAAACAGCTATTAGATCTCTACAAGACTACGGAACCTATTGATGAGGCCTGGACTACACAAGTCGATACATTGTCTAAGAATATAGACCTAGTCATTACATCTGTTAAAAATTATGTACATCAACAAGATATGAGCATTTAATAAGGTTTACCAATATATCTTGTATCGCCAAATCGATATGCTTGCAGACCATTCCTTAGAAGCTATCATCGCCTATGCAAAGGATGGCACTGAGTACATGCTCATGACGAGCGCCATCGAAGGAAGGCCTTTACAACAAATTGCTCGATGGTCACAACAAATTGAGTACGATGAAGACAATGTAGAACTATTACTACAATATTACGAAGCTCAACTTTAGGCATAATTAAAAACCTCCTAGCAAATACTAGGAGGTTTTATTGTATTTACGCAAAGAGTATACGCATAATCCAGTTATATAAATGATTGATAATAAATAAGATCACATAAATGGCCCCTACTGTAAGAGGCTCTACATTCATAAGACGAGATAAAAGCATCACTGCTACGTAAATAACGGCCCCCATATAGGCTAAGCCCAAAGGAACTAAGAGAACCATCAAAATAGGAGCAATGTAAATACAAATGATAGATACTAAGATTAATGCTAATCCCAATACTCCTGTATACCCTTCAATATAAGCCGTTCCCATTAATACTTGTTTAAAGTCAAACTCTCGATCAAGAAGTACACTCAGTAGTTTCCATAAAATAAAACTACCTACAAACCAATAAATGCCAAGACCAATGACCTCACGCAAGATAGAAAATATGCCATATACAGCAGGTATAAAGCCTAATAAAAAGCCACCAAAAGCGGCGACCAAAGGTAATAATATAATACCTAAGGCAAAGCCTAAAATATGGGTAGCGCACCAACCGGCGAGCCCCGCTTTGATACCCTTCTCTAAAGTACCAAACCAGAAAATTTCATCTATCCCCTTCTTTGGTGAACGCACCAATAGGGATAGCTCTCGTAAAAATGTCGTATCCATAACTAACTCCGCTCTCAACTACACTCTAAAGTTAATTATATCATAAATCCCAAGATTTAAATTATATATAATTAATTTTAATATAAATTAAAACATAAAAAAACCGCAAGACTTTCATCTTACGGTTATATAGAGCTATAGTAAAGCTGTTTACTTGAACAAAGTATGGAGAAACCGAATCCATTGAGGTAAAACGGATACGGACAGTAAGGCTACAATGAACATTACAATATAGGTCTTAACAATGCCAAGACCTACATAGCGTCGCATAAGTTGAGCACCTATAAATACAGCATAATACTGACTAAACATAGTAACTAAATACGCTATATCCGCTACATATTTTTGCTGTGATATAGCAAATAAAATAAGACCTAAAATATGGACAAACACTAATACCACTGTACGAAGTGCATTCGTATAGGCTAACCCATATATATAATTGCACATAACCCCTCTATACGTACCACTACCACCTAATAAAATAAGTAAGCGCCATATAACAAAGGCTCCTATGAGGATCTGAAAAATCAAAAAAGATGCATTCGCAACAGCACCGACCATATCAAAATGTGCAAAGCCTGTCATACGCTTATGCCAAGCATAGGAGCTATTGCTTTCACCAGCAATGGCAAGGCATAGGTCATTCCATATAATACAATTGTGGAGACCACTAAATTAGTCAGTGCTCTCGCTATAGTGCCGTGTGCAAGAATATTTTGAAAGGATTGATCACTCAACTTTGTAAACAAGTGCAATATATCCTTATACCACTTCATAGATACTCCTTATATTCAACCTATCTATTTAGGGAATACGTAATAATTAATACTAAATGGACCGACCTTATATATTGCTAATAGCAAAGCAATAGCAAAATAGAAATCATCGAGCCATACAAAAAGGACGAGGCGCACCTCGTCCTAACTATAGTATATGTAGTTTATCGAGTCAACATATAAAGACCTTCACACAAAAGTGACACAAGAATAGCCACGAGCATAACGCTCAAACCTTCATAGGTAGTTCCGTTAATGCAAGCCCCTGTAATACGTCCCATCGTTTGTAACAGTAACCCTGTACTTAACACACATAAGACAATCATACAGAATCCGATAACGGCCTGTAGTACTAATGGTACAGTGGTAAGAATCAACATGATACCTACTGTAAATGTATACAAGGCAACCACCAGCTGCGCTAGGCCATCATATGCAATACACCTGTCGCTATAGCACTTACGTAAAACTTACGCTTTTGTATCATGGCATAACCAACAATAAGTCCTACCATAACAATGCTTTTTACAATTACCCACGTAAAGCGCCCTGCATTCCAAAACTCTCGGGGCTTTCCTAGCTGTTCAAAGAAAACTTGTATTTCATGTTGACCAACTGGAAGGGCAAATAATTGCCACTTCACTAATAAGGAAGAATTACGTATAAATGCACGTATAGCATCTATATATACACCTTCACCAACAATGGTAAATTGATAGCATATGAGCGACAATAACAGCATTCCTATTAATTGCCCATAAGCAACATCAAAGTGATACATACGTGGACTTTTTTCTTCAATGGGGTTTAATAAGCGATACATAAACTCTACTAAACCAACCATCATATCGCTCACCACCTTTTACACAATAAGAATAAGCACCACCCAAATTTGGATGATGCGGCACACAACACAAAGATCACGAATTTAAATAATGAGTTTATTATTAATTCATTTTCTGTTCATCATTATAACACAAAAGCAAGGTACATTCATACCTTGCTTTCATTATTTTTCATAACTATATAATTATCTGGAACTAGCAAGTGCGATTATGGCGAACAAGCTCACGATAACAATTACGGGAATTAAAGCAGATATAAGGGTAATTCCAAAGGTAGCCAAACGATTCTTTTCAATTTGACGGGCCATAAGTGTTAAGCTGACCCACCAAAACCAAATAAAAGCGCCTACATTGGTAATTTGGAAAAAGTAATTAAATATAGTTAATCCAATCAATGATGAGGCCTCATAAAAGCCTAATCCCTTTGCTATGATAATTAGCAGAATCTCAAGAACTCCTATCATTATTGATAGAAATTGAGTATATGCACTTTGATACCAACAAATCTTTAAAACAGATTCATAATTAGTATTGGCCCCAAACTTGTTAGCTACCTGACTAAAAAATAACAGAATAAATTGCTAAAACAGCAAACATACCTATCAAGCCAAGAGTTAAGGACATAATACCTAGACCAGCGAATTGGCCCATAATACTACCCAATTTCGCTATATGAACACCAAACACATAAGCCAATACCAAATCTGTAATAGCAGAAAATACTAAAGTTATCGCAACCATGGCTACCGTTGCAGCAAAGCCTCGTTGAATTGTACCAAACTCAACAATCTCTGGAATACCACGTTTAAAGGGAGATATAACTAGTAACCATAGATCTAAATACCATTTTCTTTCCATAAAACCTCCAAGACTATAAATTCTATATCACATACAATCTAAGTATGGCTATTTAAAAATAAACCCACTAGAATATCTCATATTCATTACTATAAAAAAACTATGAATGCCATAATAGCACTTATGATAATAAAAGGAATTAGACCCAGCTAATACACTAATACCAAATGTTGAGAGTTTAGTCTTGTTAATTTGTTGGCTTAACAAATTTAGACTTACCCACCAAGTCCACATAGAAATCCCCATCAGAATAAAGAAAGAGATAACTACATATAGAATAAACGTCAAAGGGTAAATCGAGATGGGTCTTGTAAGGGTCCCGAAATTATTAATATTAATAAAGAAATAGATACTAGCAGGCGCTATCAAAAGCCCGCCAATAAGGGCCAGTAATTGTCCATACGCATAAGAATACCAATTCACCTTTAGCACTTCCTGTGGAGTCGTCTGAGCATCAAATTTATTAGCTACCCAAGAAACTAAATAGGCATTAAGAGATAGACCTAAAAAGGTAAGAAATAGATTAAAGGCTAATTGCATAGCAACGCCACCATTAGCACTCATTACAAAAATACGACCATAGAATGTATGATGCAACTGCATCATCGATATAATAATAGCTGGTATAAACGTGGTCAGCAGTGAGCCTACAACACTGACTGCAGCTGACGCATAAAACCCTTTCATACAAGATCCATACACTACGATCTGGGGGATTCCCGTTTTAAAGGGAGATATACACAACTCCTTAAAATCTGAATACCATTTTGTTTCCATAAAGCCTCCTACAAACGCAAACAACACATGTATATTTTTCTCATTGTATCACAAGATACTTTTAAAATAAACATAAACTCATTCTAAATTACATGTTTAGTAAATAAGCAAATAAAAAAGTTGATAGATACCTAAACGATATCTATCAACATCTTATATTATATACTCACCTAAATTATGCCGGAGAATGCTAGTTGTATTATACCGATAACAAAACTAATAAAGTAATAAGCAATACCTGTTAACCAAGGGCTTAGGTTAAATTGCTTGGCCATCAACAATGCCATAATAATAACATTAATCCATTCCAAGTAGTTTAGTCCATAGGATCCAGATTGAGCTGATATATTTAAAAAGAACAGTAGTAGGAATAATGATTAGCGCAAAGGCCAAGTGTATCCAGCTATTTAAACAATGCGTAAGTAGCATATCTGCTACTAACTGTTTAAATGTTCCTGTGCCTTTAAAAACTTTAAAAATGATATACAACACACCAGACATTAACAAAACCATAGTAATGCTACCCACTAAAAAGCCGATAATATCACTTATTGTAAAGTCAATAGGACCAATAACCTGCCCATAGAGTACTTTCATAAAAAAAGGAGCTTTTTAGGGAAAAAAATTACCTTTAGCAAATGTAAAACCTGAAATCCGTTATAATAACCGATCCAATAGCTAATAATAACATGTTCTTAATGGTGACTAAAATGCATCCATTTTTTTCTATATAAGGACCAAACAAACCATTCATAATACTCTACCTTATAAATCCTCGCTCTTAAATAATTGATAACCCTTCAAAATAATAACTATGGTCAAGCCCCTTCATAAATAGTTCCCGATTATTGATATCGTCAGTTAGCGCCTCCGCTAATACAGCTTTAATTTCTAGATCATTTACAGGGCTGCGCTCCATAGCAGATAAATATGTCTCCTTATCAATTTGACTCCAATCAATAGTTTTTTGTAGTTCAGCACAAAGCATATGATCAAGCCACAAACGCATACTACGTCCATTACCCTCTCTAAAAGGATGAGCCACATTCATTTCTACATACTTCTCTACAATTTCATCAAATGTATCTTGTGGCATACTTTCAATAGTTTTAACCGCTTCAGATAGATACATAATAGGAACAAAACGGAAGTTCCCTTTAGAAATATTTACAGTACGTAGCTCACCAGCAAAATCATATATATCTTGAAATAATACCTTATGGATGTCTTGTAATGTAGTCCAAGTACCACTAGGCATGTTATTAAGTAGGTTCTGCTCAAACAATCTAGCCGCAGCCTTTTTACTTATCCGCTCTTCTTCCCTAGCCAAAGTAGGAGAATCAGTAATGCCTAATTTATTAGTGATAACCATATTGGACCTCCTTTTTATTTTATCTCGTAATATATATTATACTATATTCATTACACTTTAGTTGAAACTAACCTGGCAGACAAAATAAAAAAGCAGCCCTTTTGATATGTACCGCATTTTCTAGTTGTCCAGTAAAAGGAGTACATATCATTTTAGGGCTGCTTTTCGTTTATCTTATTTCAAAGATTCAAGAATTTTTGCGAGATTTTCGTCCATACGTTGTAGGTATGTTTTGTCGTCTTCTTTGCTTTCAATAGTATAAATAGTTTCTACCTTAGCACCAACTTCTTTTGCCAAAGTTTTAGATACTTCTGGGCTAGCCATTTCTTCTGCAAAGATAGTTTTGATGTTATTTTCTTTAACGTATTCGATGAGTTTAGCTAATTGCGCTGCATTTGGTTCGCCTTCAGCAAATACATCTTCTACGCTATTTTGCTCTAAACCAAAGTCACGGCATAGATACGCAAATGCGGCATGGCCTGTAACGAAGGTTTTATGAGGAGCTTTAGCGAATTGCTCTTCATATTTTTTAATCATAGCATCTAATTTTGCTACATATTCAGTGTAGTTCTTTTCGTAGTAGTCCTTGTTAGCTGGGTCAGCTTTTACAAAAGCATCTTTAATATTTTTCACTTCAATTTTAGCATTTTTTAAAGATAACCATGTATGAGGATCTTCTGCGCCATGTTCCTTAATTTCTTCAGGATCAGTATTTTTGATAGCTTCTACGCCCTCTGTAGCAACAACAGTGATGAGCTTGCTATTTTTAGCCGCATCAATCGCTTGTTGTGCCCAAGGTTCCATACCGAAACCGTTGTACACGAATACTTGAGCTGTTGCCAATTGTTTCATATTGTCAGGTTTCAACTCGAAATCATGTGGCTCTACGCCATCTGGAATGATAGTAGATACCTCTACCTTGTCACCGCCAATAGCCTTTGCAAATTCAGCCATCGCATTAAAACTTGTTACCACTTGGATCTTCTTACTTGCCTGTTCCTTCGGTGCATCATTGCCACAGCCTGCAAATAAAGCAGCCATCATGATGCCTACAACTAACAAAACCAGTTTCTTGACCATCGTAGTCCTCCTTTGTGAAATCCTGGTCGCTATGCTTTCATAGAATACCATCTATTCTTCAGTTGCAGTTGCGACTCAGTTGCATTTGTAATATAGTTATAGTATAAACTTACTAAGAATTTTGTCAATTAGAAATGTGGTTTTTATATGCTATCTATTGAACACCTTTATTTTTCCTATCAAGGTCAGCCACCTTACGTGTTGAACGACCTAAATCTACATATTCACAGCGGTGATTATATATCCATTGTTGGAGATAATGGATGTGGTAAAAGTACTTTACTTCGTCTCATTTTGGGTTTTCTTACCCCTGTAAAAGGCTCTATCAGACGGGACACGAATAATATTCGCTATGTATCACAGAAAAATGATTTCTCTCATGCAGGCTTCCCTATTACGGTAAAAGAAATTCTCGATTCCTATCGCAAGCTTTTAAAAATTAAAGATAAAAACGAAGTTAATCGTGTATTAGAGCTTACGAATATGACGGAATTTAAAGACCGTCTTATCAGCAAGTTATCAGGTGGCCAAGCACAACGTGTATCCATCGCCCGTGCCCTCATCGGCAGTCCTGACCTCATCATCCTTGACGAACCATCCACAGGCATCGATAGAAAAAGCCAAGAAGGCATCTACGCTCTTCTTCGCGAGTTAAATCAAAAGCATCATATTACGATAATCTCTGTTGAACACAATCTTGAAATGGCGATTGCTAATTCTACCAATATCTACCATATCACAAATGGTCACGGCCACCTTTGCTCACCTGAGCAATATGCTAATGAAATCATGCATAGTACTGGTCGTAATCCTGTAGATCACGAAAATTGTTCCTGCTTCACAGATATGACAATTCAGGCTCAGGCTCAGGCTCAGGCTCAGGCTCAGGCTCAGGCTCAGGCTCAGGCTCAGGCTCAGGCCGATGATACTACAACTGAGGAGGTGCGCCATGTTTAGTTATGACTTTATGCAAAATGCCTTCTTCGTAGCTATCTGCATATCTCTATTGTGTCCATGTATCGGTATTTTCATGGTATTGCGTCGCTCTAGTATGATTGGCGATACCATGAGCCATGCGTCCCTTGCAGGGATTACATTAGGTCTATTAACAAATACAAATCCTATTCTAGGAGCATTTATCTTTACCGCCATCTGCGGTGCCCTCATCGAGTTCTTGCGAAAATACTTCTCTCATCATCTCGATTTGATTCTTACCATCATTTTATCCCTCAGTATTGGTACTGCTATTACTCTTATTAGTTCAGGCAAGTTGAAAGCTAATGCTAATGTGTTTTTCTTTGGTAGCATACTGACCGTCAACACGGCGGATATGATAAGCATTGCAGTCCTTACCATTCTATCTGTTCTCACTTTATACTTCTTGTATAACTCACTGTTATACATCGCCTATGATGAAGAAGCAGCTCGTGTAGCCGGTGTTAAGGTAGATTTTATTAACTATATCTTTGCTATTCTAATGGCTGCAGCCGTGTCTATTTCTATTAAAATCGTCGGCGTCCTTGTACTAAGTGCCATGATTGCTCTGCCCGTTGCATCAGCCTTACAACTAGAAAAAGGATTTAGAACGACTTTACTATGCTCCATTGGATTTAGTTTGCTTGCCATGATTATTGGTCTATTCGGATCATACTATCTCAATGTAGCTCCTGGTGGTTTCGTATCTCTAACGTCGGTAGGAATCTTGATAGTGGTGTTAGTCATTAAAAATATGCGGGCTATCATAAGACGGATGCAATTTAGCAAGTAGGCTAAAACAATTATTAATATATTTAGACATAAATAGCATAGCTAGTTAGAGTAATATAGCTAACAAAACCCAACAACAAATTTGATATTGTATTAGCCATATAAAACATTCAATTATACAAATGTATAGCACCTTTTAGTATTTAAATAGAATCGAAAGAGAGTTATGAATACAACAACTTGGCCTGAAGGCATAAAAAAAGACCAAGCGAGCGTGAAGCCATTTGGTCTGTATTAACTAGCACAGATAAACCTATTACTGCTATGGAAATCGCAGAACGATTGGGCGATGGTAGCACCACATGGATGTCCACAATTTATCGTACTCTTGAGTTATTAGAAACAAAAGATATCGTTACCCGTACAACACTGATGGGTAGCGATATGGCCTACTATGAAATTACACCACATACACACCGACACTATGCGATTTGTACTAGCTGTGGCACGATGGTTCCACTCCACACCTGTCCAGTTGTAGAGATGCCAAAAGAGCTCTCCGATGCAGGTTTTACCGTCACAGAACATCACCTAGAAATTGCAGGCCTCTGTAAAAAATGTAATAGCAAAAACAAATAATACTTAAACACACAGAAAGGACGTAACGTTTAAAAGCTACGTCCTTTTGTGTATTTAATATATTGTTTTTTAATATGTTTTGTATTAACCTTATTTAGCTTTTACCATTACAGCATCAATGGAGCTACTACGAAGCCAAGGGCTACTGCGATAGCGATGGCAAGCACACCAGGGATAAAGAACGGATGGTTAAATACGAGTTTACCGATTCGTGTAGAGCCGGTGTCATCCATTTGTACAGCCCCCAAAAGTGTTGGGTATGTAGGCAATACGAAGAGTGCAGATACAGCTGCGAAGGATGCGATAATAATATATACGGATCCTGGGTTCTCTGGTGTAATACCGAGAGCTAAAATTACAGCAGGTACCAACGCCTGTGTAGTTGCCGCTTGGCTGTACAACAATGTACTTGCAAAGAAGAATGCTACGGCTAACAAGAACGGATATGCCGTTACCATGCTAGAAGCAAGAGCTTTGATTTCAGGAATATGACCTTTTACGAAAGTATCCCCCAACCATGCTACACCTAGTACGCAGACACATGCGGATAAACCGGATTTGAATGTACTAGTATTAACAAGTTGTGCTGTATCAATCTTACAGAAGTAAGTGATTGCTGCTGCAATAATCATCATGAAGCCGATGATAGCATCATTTCGACCAAAGATAACTGGTTTAACAAGACCAATGTTTTTGGAGATTGCAGTTGCATAGAATACGATACAAATAATACCAATTAAGAAAATCAATACAGAAGTTTTCGCACCTGGTTTCAAATCGAAATCGGCATTTTTTTCACGAGGCGGTGCCACATGACCTGCTGCCAAACGTTCTTGATAAACTGGATCAGATGACAAATCATTATTCGCAAAGGTAGACATGATAAACGCTGTAATCATAACCGCTACGAATGTTGTGGAAATACAGATGGCAAGCAATGTAGGGTAATTTACACCATATGGCTCAAGGAAACCACTCATTGCAACAACTGCTGCGGATACTGGACTCGCTGTAATACCGATTTGGCTCGCTACAACGGCGATGGATAAAGGTACAGATGGCTTGATGTTTTCACTTTCGCCACCTCTACGATTACTGGAATCATAGAGAATGCTGTATGACCAGTACCTGCTAATAGAGTTAAGAAATACGTTACTGTTGGTGCTAAATAGTTGATGTGTTTAGGATTTTTGCGCAAAATATTTTCCGCAATACGTACTAAATAATCAAGACCGCCGGCTAACTGTAAGGCACAGATGGCAGCGATAGCAGACATGATGATGAGAATTACATCCCAAGGAATCTGACCAGGGAACATACCCATACCAAGGCTTAACAATACTACCCCAAGGCCGCCAGCGTAACCGATGCCCATACCACCGAGGCGAACACCAAGGAAGATGGCACCAAATAAAATAAGAACTTGCATAATTACATAAATGTCCATACAATGACCTCCTTTATACCTATATAGTATCATAGATATACTAATTAATCATCGAATTTTGAGAATGTATAGAATATATTTTAAAAAAATTTCATGAAAAACATCGATTTTTTTCATATAAAAAAAGCTACACTGATTGCCATTATACACTAGTAAAAGACAATGTGTGTAGCTTTTTAAATATATTGTTGTACTTATAATTAGATTATAGATACTCTCATATTACAAAATAATTGGACGTAAATCTTCTAGCAATCCTTCTTCTTCCGTAGCGCGTTGGATACTTTCACCAACAATGCGAACCATATCCTCTAATTGCTCTACAGTAGACGCCAACGGAGGCATGAGGATAACTACGTCACCGATAGGACGGCAGATGAGACCTTGTTCACGAGCAAGGATGGCCACCTTCGCTCCCACCGCATCATTTGGACGATATGCTTCGTGCGTCGCCACGTCTTTTTCAAGCTCAATACCTACGATTAGGCCCCGTTGACGAACCTCTTTAACATGCTTCAAAGACTTAATCGGTTCTAAGGCCTTTGTGAAAGCTTCCACTTTCGCAGGTAATTGATCGATAACCTTTTCATCGCGGAATACTTTCAAAGAAGCCAATGCAACGGCACACGCCAAGGCATTTCCTGTATAGGAGTGACCATGATAGAATGTTTTCTTTTCTTCAAAGGTGCCAAGGAATGCATCGAATACGCGTTTTGTAGTCAAAGTCGCCGCCAACGGCATATAACCGCCTGTGATGCCTTTAGACAAGGTCATGAAGTCCGGAGATACACCTTCATGTTCACAAGCAAAGAATTTACCGGTCCGACCAAAGCCTGTAGCTACTTCGTCGACAATGAGGAATACATCGTGCGCTGCAGTCAACTCACGAACCCGTTTCAAATAGCCGTGAGGCATTACGAGCATACCTGCTGCTGCTTGTACGAGTGGTTCCATAACGAGCGCTGTTATTTCATCCCCTTCTTCATTAAGGATACGCTCTAGTTCCGCCAAGGACTCTTCAAAGGCTTTATCCCGATCAGCTAGATCTGCATATACGCCAGGACTTGGCAACGTTAATGGTTTAAATAATAGATTATGGAATACTTGATGGAATAACTGAATCCCACCTACAGATACGGTGCCTAATGTATCCCCATGATAGCCAGCATTGAGGGCGATAAACTTAGTCTTTTTCGTTTGCCCCACTAGCTGACGGTATTGGTACGCCATCTTAATAGCTACCTCGATAGCCGTACTACCATCATCAGATAGGAATACTTTATCTAAACCTTCTGGAGCAAGTTCTACTAATTCTTTACATAATTGTGCGGATGGTGGGCTTACAAGACCTAATAATGTACTATGAGCAATTTTATCGATTTGCTCTTTCAACGCTTGGTTTAACACAGGATGATTATGACCGTGAATATTAACCCACAAGGAGGAAACGCCATCGTAATACTTTTTACCGTTCTCATCGATGAGGAATACCCCCTCACCGCGTTCAATTACTACCGGCTCTTGTGCTAGCCAATCTTGCATTTGTGTAAATGGATGCCATACAAACTCGTGGTCCCATTGTGCTGCTTGTGAAAGCTGTTTCTCTACCATTTTGTCACCTCATATTTAACAAGTTAGACCTAATACTGTATTCCATAATTTCTTAGAATCAATAAATGAGCGAGCCCAACCAAGTTGAACATTTTGAATATCTGGTCCTTGGTATGGCGGCACAACGGCTACCACAGGAATCCTTGTATAACGTTCCATGTCAGCTACATTTGTTTTCAACAAGAATGGATCTACGGCAGTCGTATCATTTACGATAATAGCTTTTACCTCAATACCATGCATCTTTGCATATTCACAGGTCAAAATAGCGCGATTAATAGAGCCAAGTCGGCCATCGGCTACGACAATAGCTGGTAATTTTATATCCTTCATAAAAATCGGTGAAAGTTTTATCCCCATACAGAGGCGTCGTGATACCACCTGCCCCCTCTACAAAGGTTAGATCATAGCGGTTGACTACATCTAAGGTGTGAGCTACAACACCATCATAATCGATTTCTATGCCTGCTAGTTCTGCTTTTGCAAGACGAGGAGAAAAATCTCCAGCAATCGCATAAGGATTTACTTCATGACGACGAGACTCGGGAATACCTGCAGCACGCATTAAATGCGTAGCATCCTTACTTTCAAGGCCTACATTATAATTATCCTCATCCATCGTTACGCACTCAGGAAAAGGAACAGCACTAGAAGATACGGGTTTCACCATACCAACGGCAAAGCCATCATCTACAGCCATAGCCCCCAACAAGCCTGTTACAAATGTCTTGCCTACATCCGTATCCGTACCAATTATAGAAATACCTAACTGCTTCATACATGGCTCCTCTCAAGCGAATACTTACCGCCGCATAGGTTAACTAATTTATGTGATTAAGTTTACAATCTAACTACAATATACAGCGAAAAGGAATATATAGTCAACCTATTATTACGCTTAAGGTTTACCGTCATAGGACTATATGGGGCCCCGATACATTAGTGGGAACCTTGTTAAAAATCCACAGAACCTAGCTCATCGCTCCAAAGCGAGCTAAGTCGCTCTTTACTAGGTTCTGTGATTTTTATGGCTGTACTTATGTAACAGTCCCATATAGTCCTACCTACAACCATAAAAACGAAAATAATAGGTTGCTTTATAGGGAGATGAGAAAGGAGGATGGCCAAGCCATCCTCCTTCTTTCTCTTAATGCGGCGAAATTACGCTAACTCGTTAATGGACATTTAGATTTGATGGGACTAGTTCATAGGTACAGTAGGAAAAAGGACGCTAACTTTTTTAGCCCTTACTCACTTGATACAGTGAATTTCGTTTTATTGATTTATGAATAGCCTCGATGGGACTAGTTCATAAGTACAGTTATAAAAAGAGTGATGACTAACCGATTAGCGACTTAGCTCGCTTTGGAGCGTAGAGGTTAGTCATCACTCTTTTTTACCTAAATGTAGTTATGTAAAGGGGCCCCATCGAGGCCACCACTAAATCTCAATATAACGGAATTCGCCTGTATCAGGATCCATCATGCCTCCATAGAATCCCATTCCTTTCGGGAATAGCGGATGGTTACGCAAGAAGTTAACGGTATAGATTACATTATCTTCAGAGATATGGAATCGGTCCATCCAGTCGATAAGGCCCGGTTCAATCATGCGAATCGCAGCTTCGCTAATGCCTTTAGCTTTCATAGATTCCATAAATGTTGTAGCAGAAAAATCTATCATACCGCAGTTTTCATGACCGATGATTAATACGTCTTCAATTTCCATCCCATAGGTGGCTACGAGTAGACTTTGTACGATATTGTCGATAGGTTGAGTTACGCTATTACCAGCTGTTTTAATAACGATAATTTCACCGCGGTTAAAGCCTAATGCGTCTTCTAGCATGCACACTAAACGGGTATCCATACATGTGACAATACCAAGTTTTTTCGTAGGGTGACTTGTTAGTCCCGCCTTTGGTAGTTCAGGATGATTTTTCACATATTCTTTATTGGTTTCAATTATTTGTTTAATATCAATCATAAGGTCCCTCTTTTATATTTCTATCTTTAAAATAGATGCTATTCATTATATACAATATATTCACTACAAAAACAAGTGATTTTTATCACTCATAAATATTAGTTATGGTCCATAACTTTCACAAGAATTCGATAATTCTCATATTAATTCTATATTTATAATTAATATTCATTTATTATACTTTTCAACCTTATACATTTACAAAAAAATAAATATACCATATTTTTTTCTTAAATTACTAGTAGATTTTTAATTCCCCTAATGTGGTACTATTAAAACCATAGAAAAAACGCCACATGATACCGCATATGACGTAAACTGTATGTACAGTAAGGAGGTTTTATAATGGGTATCAATCAAAAAACGTTGCCAGGCATTTTGCTCTGTGCCGTTCTCGCTATTCCTTGTTGGCTACTAGGACAGCAATTTCATCTAGTAGGTAGTCCAATCTTTGCCATCATTTTAGGTATAATTATTGGTTCTATCTTCACCTCTTGGAAACGAGAAAAAACAGGTGCCGGTATTGGATTTACATCCAAAAAAATTTTACAATGGGCTGTTATCTTATTAGGCTTTGGGCTTAACATTACACAGATTTTACATGTAGGTTGGATTTCTTTACCTGTCATTATCTCTACCATCGCTACATCTTTAATCGTGTCCTATGTTATTTATCGCCTTACTCATATGGACTCTAATACAGCCGTACTTATCGGCGTAGGCTCCTCCATCTGTGGCGGTTCTGCCGTCGCTGCAGCTGCACCAGTTATCAAAGCTGAAGATCAAGACATTGCACAGGCTATCTCTGTTGTATTCTTCTTCAACGTCGTAGCTGCCTTTGTATTCCCTCCATTTGGCGATGCCATTGGCCTTTCCAATATGGGCTTTGGTCTATTTGCCGGTACTGCAGTAAACGATACATCCTCTGTAACAGCTACTGCTGCTGTATGGGATAGTATGAAAGGTACTGGTACACAAGTTCTAGAATATGCAACAATCGTTAAATTAACACGTACCCTTGCAATTATTCCGATTTGTTTAGGCCTTGCTAGTTACCAAGTATATAAAGCAAAACAAAATGCGGCTCAAACTGATGGTGGTAGTGTTAGTATCGCTAAATTTTCCCTAAGTTTGTTCTATACTTTGTAATTTGTTCGTTAATTACCACTGCATTATCCTATGCAAATATAGATATTCAATTCTTAAGCGTCTTCAAAACTATTTCCAAATACTTTATCACCATGGCCATGGTAGCTATCGGTCTTAACACAAACATCGTAAAATTGATTAAATCCGGTGGCTCAGCCCTTGCCTTAGGTGCGGCTTGCTGGATTGCTATCACGGCTGTAAGTCTTGTAACACAAGATATGATCGGCTTATGGTAAGAAATATACATCCTTTGTATAATGTGCTATAATTGTATATAGTTAAAATAGTAATAACCCCTCCAGTGATGGAGGGGTTTCGTGCTACTATTCACCTTATTAGTACTTTATCATACCATAGTCAGGAGGGTTAATATGTACTTCTTACAAGGACTTCTTGTTGGCCTCGCTACGTTTGCCCCTGTTGGCATGCAAAACCTATTTATTATTAATACGGCGTTAGTCCAACCTGTACGTCGTATTATATTGACACTAGCTATTCTAGCACTCTTTGATATGAGCCTTAGCGCTGCTGCCTTTTACGGTATAGGTGCTGTATTAGAAACGTGGCCCATCATGAAGCTCATTGTAATCCTATTTGGTAGCTTGCTCATCATATATATGGGTTCTAATATCTTCAGAACAGAGCCCGACGTGCGCAATCTAAATACACATATTCCCATTCGTAAACTCATCATGTCTGCCATTGCCGTGTCTTGGGGTAATCCTCAAGCCGTTCTTGATGCAACTATGCTACTTGGAGCGTTCCAAGCGAACATTCCAAAAGAGGAAGTTTATTATTTCTTTGGTGGTTTCCTTGCGATGACACCAATTTGGTTTGGTTCTCTAGCCACAGTTATGCATCTATTAGCTAAAAAAATTAAAATTAGCCATATGGTATGGATTAACCGCTTCTGTGGTACGGTTCTTACTATTTATGGTGTTAAATTATTCATCGATGGTGTTACGATGTTACTAGAGTTTTTCTAATATAAAAAGCCGTTAGCAACGCTAACGGCTTTTTTTAATTTGTATTTAGAACTCTTCTAAGATTTGTATTTAGAATTCATCTAAGACTTGTATAAACATATCCTTAAAAGCTTCTACATAAGTATTATTTTTGATTCCTTTGAGATACAAAGTAATAATGACGTTCCATAGTCTTACCATAATTCGTTAGAGCCTTTCGCTCAATTCCTGGCAGCGCATCTGTTAGGTATTTAAAGCGATCTAACAATAGTAAACCTTGTTGTCCAGCCACTAAATAACGAGCCTCTTCTAACGTTCGGGCATACGCAAAGGCACCATTATAGCCCATTGCCTTTCGATAATGATCTTCTTCCGTCAAAGTATACTTACCGCGACACACTAAAATCAAAGGCAACTCATCAACATTCTTCAGCTCCACACTACCTGCATCCGTATAGCCTTGTGGAACCTCGATGATAGTAGTGGCTTTATCGATCAATTGGCTTTCATAATCATCAGATAAAACTTGCCACTGATCATTAAATACTACATCAACACGACGATCTTGTAACATGCCATATAGTTCTTCATGACTGCCGCTATACATGCGAATATCTAGATTCTTATAGCGCTTTGCCATACGAATTACAGTCTGTTGCATCGCAATACCACTATACCGATTCAAATAGCCAATGCGCAAGCTCACTCGCGCATCAGTACCAATGCGTGTCGTTTCCACCTTAACATCGTGAAACCGTTCTAATAACTTTTTACCAGATCGATATAAATATTGTCCTGCAGGTGTTAGTTGAAAGCTGCGTTTCTCCCGCACCATCAATTCAACACCAAGGCTAGTTTCAAGCGCTTTAATTTGTTGTGAAATTGCAGACTGAGACACATACTGTTCATTTGCCGCTAGGGTAAAACTATTATTATCTACCACACACACAAAGTACTCTAACTGTTTCAATAACATAACTATACACTCTCATCTCTAACTATCGCACGGCCACCACCGTACATGCACTACACAAACCAACCCCTCTCATTGGCTCCTGTTATCTATATACTTATTATATTGAATTATATATAATTATGAAAGTCACTAAACTAAGATAGCTAAACTATGATGCGTTACTTTCACTAGGAATTACTAAATTACGATAAATAAATAGGGCCGCTACAAAGAATATGGCCGCCGTAGTCCAGAATACAGCACCATAGCCAAAAGTACGAGCAATCATACCACTAATAACAGGGCCCAACACATTGCCCATCATAGCTACACTCGATACAGCACCAAACACAATGCCTCGCCGCTCAACAGGAACGGCCTTAGATATGAGCGTATTAGCAATAGGGGTGACGAACCCCATGAAAAAGCCTGCAATAGCACGGAATATACCAAGCCCCCATATACTAGGCATCATATATTGAAGTATAAACAAGGTCCCCACAGCCCACGTAGCAGTAAATACTATACGAGGCATAGTCACACACCTAGTTACTTTACTAATTGAAATCGATGCTAAGGCACTGAATACACCAGCACCGAAGATAATAATACCAACAATAGTCGCCACAAACTCGTCACTCATATGCATATAGTGCTTAATATATAACGGTAAGATAGGACCTATACCGGTAATACCAAAATTACATAGGAATAGCATTCCTACTAGGAGGCGTACACGAGGTATGGATAAAAAATATTTAATCAGCGAAATCTCTGATACACTTTCATCCACCTTATGTTTGAACTGTAAATTGGGCATTAAGAAATAAATCCCTAACATACAAATCCCAGTCAACGCAGAAAACACTAAAAATGGTGCACGATACCCTAATAAGTCAGCCACAAGGCCACCCATGAGCGGTCCAAAGACGAGGCCCATAACCATGGACGCTTGGTATAAGCCCATCGCCCAAGGCACTTTATTCTCAGGTGTTATAAGGACAATAATAGCTAATCCTATGGGAACATAACCACCCACAACACCTTGTAAAAATACGTAGAATCAATAATTGCATTGGCGTTTGTGTAAAAAGCACAAGCACCAACAGTAATCATCAAAATAAACAATATGAGCATCATCACCTTACGAGGTCCCCATTGATTTGCCTTACGAGACCAATAAGGTGCACTAAGTGCTACCATTAAAGGTGTAACCCCAGATACTAACCCTGCCCACATAGCCGCCTGTCCTTGATCATGAAGTCCTAGTTCAGCCAAAAACAAAGGAATAAACGAAACCACCCCTATAATGGTTATACCGCCACCAACCTGTATGGTACAGATTAAATATATAATTCGTTTCCAAGAAGAATCCATAATGACCTTCTTTCTTAACAACAACAAACAGCATATACTTACACAAATCCGTAGAATATATACTTATAGTCCTATTGTATCTCAAACAATAAAAAAAGACCATCTCTTCCTTGCAATAAGGTTTAGAGATGGTCTTCTTACACCATAATATGATTCCTTTAACTAAAGGAAAGATAAATTATACAGTCAATTATTTTTGCTTGAACATCCAATAGATATAGTAAATAACAAGTGCATAAGTCACTACGTCAAATACAGGCAAGAATGGTACCATTTTAGATAAACGGCCAAAGCCATGAACATGGATATTTGCCGCAACAATGGCAATAAGATTCAAACGATGAATCCAGATTGCTTTCTTACGAGATACAGATTTTGCCATATTACCTACCCAAGGTGTTAAGTATAATATTGCAAAGATAAAAGCAATAAACATAGCCACAAGGGAGATATAACCCCCCCAGAAGCCTAAGAAAGACTTCAAAGCTTTAAGGAAGTATACATACCAGTGTGCACATACGAGAACAACACTCACAATACCTACGATACGATGAATTTCAAACATTTCTTTTGGATTGTATCGTTTGATAAACCATTTTGGTTTTGTAGCAATGTATGTTAATACAAGCCAAGCTACATAAGGAATAAGGCCTAAGTGAACCTTCCAATTGCCGAATGCTCTACCAGTTGTTACATAACCATATTCCACCATACCCATAAATATTAAGGATAAAACTGCAATCCATATTAAAATATGATATTTACTTTTAAACTTCTTTTTTGCCACTTCTGCCATAATAAACCCCACTATGTCTTATACAAACTATTAGTATACATCTAGTCGGCCTAATGTAGCATGCTACGAAAACAATTACACACAATAGCAATCTACTTAGAACTACTTAGTTGTTAACGCTCACGTTAACGCTCACATTAACACATAAAATTAGAACTTGAAGTTAAGATCTGCACGGTAGTAATCATTTACACGATTACCATCTTGTGTTTTAGCATTGAAGCCGTAGTATGCATTAATACCAATATTTTTCTCTGGAGCATAGGATGCACCTAATTGCCATGCTTTATAACCTTCATACCGTGTTTTCTTCAATAAATCATTAGATTCATATTTTTGTGTTTTAAATACAGGTGCATTTTTAGCTTGATCAAAGTAATCTAAGCGGATATCCCAAGAGTTTTTCTTGTTAATTTTATAATCGCCCCATTTAACGCCTACGTTCCAAACATCGGAATCACTCAAGCCAGATGCTTTTACCCACTCGCCATCAATACCGAATTTACCAACATTATATTTAGCATTAAAGCCATATACATTATCGAATTCGTTGTTTGTCTTGCCATTACCCATACGTACATTTGTTGTACCTACATGAGCAAACATACCGCCAAAGCTAAAGCGATCATTAACAGCTACATTGGCATTAATAAGACCTACATCACCATTATCAGCTTTACTAGTCTTAGCAAACCGGCCTGCTGTCATATAACCATATGCACCATTTAATGTAACCTTTTTACCTAGCTTCGCTGTAGCGCCTACACCATCAAAGTTAGAGCTATAAATCAAGCCACCACCAAATTTTTGAGTGTAACGACCTGCATCTACTACAAAATTTTTACCAAATTTATGCTCTACATAAACTAGATCCCAATTAGGCTCTACCGCTTTAGCACTATCGCCTAACTCAATAGAACCTGTCGTAATACGGGCTTTCACGGAGGTGTTTTTATTAACCTTCGCATCGATACCTAAACGCACACGAGCAGTGATTTTGTCTTCGTAATCGTAACCATCGATACCCTCCTTACCGATGTAATTGATACGAGCATCACCAGTAACTTTCACATTACCTACACGATCTTCTAATTTTGCAACACGTACACCAAGTGTATTCAACTCATTAGAAAATTCCTCTGCCAAACGATTCAACAATGCTTGTTGTTCAGCATTTGCACGATCTTGATTAGCCATGCCTTTGCAATCATTTGAGCCATTTCGTAACGAGTAATGTTATTTTGACCTTTGAAAGTGCCATCAGGATAACCATTGATAATACCAGCGGTAGCCAATTGATCTACCGCTTGATATGCCCAACTATCGGACGGAACATCGGAAAATGGGTTAACAGCAAAAAGCTGTAGCCACACCCATCATCAGCTGCTACGGCAAAAAGCACTAGTCATTTTACGTTTAATCATAATAAACCTCACACACTAAAAAAATAAGAAAAAAATAAAATGAGTGGATAATGAATTTATGATGTTCATTATCATTATCATAAATAACACAAAAAAATAATAACAACTTTCATTAATTGAGTAAAGAGAAAAATGTATATCAATCTCACAATTATATATACCTTTAACAAATAATATACCTTATTTAATTTCCTAAATACTAAAAAAATATAACGAAAAAAATCCCTTCTGTATAACACAGAAGGGATTTGTATGTATCTTATTATTTCTTTTTAAACATCAAGTAGATGCAGTAGATAACAAGGCCATATGTGATGATATCAAACACTGGAAGGAATGGTACCATTTTAGAGATACGTTTAAAGCCATGAATATGAACGGAAGCAGCTACTAATGCAACTAAGTTGAAACGGTGCAACCAAATACCAATATTACGACCAGAAGCTGTAACTTTTCTAAGTTTTGGAGTTAAAAATGCAAGGCCCGAGATTGTACCAATACTGAAGGAAGTAAGGGCTACATAGCCACCCCACCAACCGAGAACGGATTTAGCAGCTTTACCAAAATAGAGATATAAATGGAACGCAATAACAGCTACAGAAGCGATACCTAATGCACGGTGAATCTTGAACATTTCACCTAAGTTATAACGACTAGTAAACCATTTAGGGCGAGTAGCTAAATAAGTCATCACAATCCACGCGCACCAAGGTACAAGGCCTGTATATACTTTATAGTTACCAAAGGCACGACCACTCTCAATGTACCCCCATTCCAACAAACCGATCATAATTAAAGAAAATACTGCAATCCATATAAAGATATGGTAAATACTCTTATACTGTTTCGTTTCTACTTGATTCATCTTAAACCTCTCTAACATAATTCCTGAAACGCCAAATTTACTTAATATATTTTATCATTTAAATCGAAATTTGTAGACTACTTTTATTAGATAGGTAGCATTCATTATAAGAATAATTCTAATTTAGTCTTTTTATTCTAACTATATAAACAACTCCAAAAGTGTTTCGGTAAAATAGGTAATTCAATCAGAAATAATGTTATAGTATCTAAACTACGCTAAGCAAAAATTAGCAAATAAAAAGCCCCTTGTATTGATTAGCATAAACTAATATCAATACAAGGGGCTAAGATTAATTTGTCATATTATAAAGGACGTACAAATCAATCATCATCCTAGTTATTTTTCATCTCGTTTACGATAAACGATAAACGGACGTGTTAAGTAGTTGAGTGGAGCACTCAAGCAGTGTACCAAACGGCTGAATGGGAAGATGATTGCCACTGCCATCCACGCGAACATGTGGAATTTAAACATAAATGGTACACCTTCCATCAAGGATGGATCCGGCATAAATGCTAATAGGCTGCGGAACCAAGGACCGATGGATACGCGGTAATCAAAGAAACCGGATGCATTAAGCAATGTTCCAGCCATACCACTGAAAATGGCTAATGTTAAGAATAAGTATAACCATTTATCAAGGCGAGATGTGTTAACTTTTAACTCAGCTACTGTGAAGCGGCGTTTCATCAAGAGCAAGAAGCCTACGATAAAGATAAGTCCCGCTACAGCGCCCATATATAACGCACCTTGATGGTACATATGGTCATTAATACCAATAGCAGCAGTCCAAGTTTTAGGGATTAATACGCCTACTACGTGACCACCGATAACGCATAGCAAACCAAAGTGGAACAATGGATTGGCAATACGCAATTGTTTTTTCTCTAAAAATTGACTCGATTTTGTAGTCCAGTTTCTTTCAAAATAGAAGAAACGAACCAAGGTACCTACGATTAAGAAGGTGAAAGCGATGTAAGGCAATGCGCCCCAAAGGAATAGATTCATCGTGCACCGTCCTCCAATCCATTTGCAACAGACAAGATAATATCAAACAAGAATGCATAAGGCAGTTTAGCCTCAATGAAGCGTTCTCTAATGTATTCCAATTTTGGTTTACAATAGTCGTAAATCTCTTTTGCTTTTTCCTCATCGATAACAGCGCATAATTCAAGAAGTGCTGGAATATAGTCTGGCATTTCTTTTGGCAAATCATAGCCATTTTCAAGGAAGAAAGCTTTAAATTTAACGAGTTCTTCAGCTTGTTCCCCTGTACCTTGTAATTCATAAGTCGATAAGTACATCGTTGTATTTTGACTAAAATCAAAGGTACGAACATACTGGTCTTCGAATTCTTTTTTATTAGCATCCTCTACATAGTCAAAGAATTCTAATAAACCTTGGCGAAGTTGAGGATGCCCAACGGATTGGGCGTCCTCTCTCCATTCAGGTAATTCGTTATACCATTGTTCATTAGGATAGCGTAGAAGAAATGACGCAATAAGAGCGATTTTCTGAGCATCCTTCATTATTGACATCCCCCTGTAGGGCAAGCAAAACCGCGATTGTGTTGCATTTCTAGGCGACCTTCGCGAGATACTTTAACATCAGTTGGAATAACAAAACGATCATTGTATTTAGACAATGCCAACAATTTGTACATACCGTACATTTGGTCTTCTGTTAAATCAACTTTGTGTTCAATAGGACCGTCACCTGTTTCACGACGACGCATATATTCACGCATGTCGAGAATACGTTGCAATGTACGAGCTAAGATTTCTGTATTACCTGCTGTAAACAGATTAGCTAAATATTGTACAGGCACGCGCATTTCGTGTGCATCTGGCAAGTATACATCAGATGTTACACGTTGCAAGATTGGGCTAAGTGGTGGCACATACCAAACCATTGGCAATGTACGATACTCAGGATGCAATGGCAAAGCCACGCCCCATTCTTTAACAAGTTTGTATACAGGAGATTTTTGAGCTGCTTTAATCCATGCTTCGGAGATGCCTTCCGCGCGAGCTGCTTTAATAACCTCAGGATCATGAGGATCTAAGATTAACTCAACTGTATTTTCGTAAATGTCTTGTTCATTTTTTGTAGCTGCCATTTCTTCCACTTTGTCCATGTCGTAGAATACAACGCCAACATAGCGCATACGACCTACGCATGTTTCAGCGCAGATTTGAGGCAAGCCATTTTCTAGGCGTGGGTAACAGAATACGCATTTTTCAGCTTTATTAGTTTCCCAGTTATAGAAGATTTTTTTGTATGGGCAAGATGGAACACAATGTCTCCAACCACGACATACGTCTTGAGATACGAGAACCACACCATCTTCATCGCGTTTATAGATCGCGCCAGATGGACATGCAGCTACACATGCAGGGTTCAAGCAGTGGTTACAAAGACGTGGCAAGTAGCGCATAAATACTTCTTCATAATCAAATACGATATCTTGTCCCATCTTAGCTAAGTTCACGTCTGCACGAGCATGTTGACCACCAGCCAAGTCGTCATCCCAGTTAGGACCCCAAGTCACTTCCATTTTTTGTTTCGTTACAAGGGAACGAGGGCGAGCTACTGGTTGGTTATTTTTACGACCGCCATGAATCAATGTTTCATAGTCATATGTCCAAGGTTCGAAATAGTCCTTCAATTCTGGTTGTTCAGGATGGAAGAATAATTTCATCAAACGATTTGTTTTAGAACCTGTAGAAAGAGCTAATTTACCGGAACTATCTAGCGTCCAGCCGCCCTTCCATTTTTCTTGGTCTTCCCAATTACGTGGATAGCCTACACCTGGGCGAGTTTCCACGTTATTAAAGTACATATATTCCGCGCCTTCGCGGTTCGTCCATGTATTTTTACAAGTGATAGAGCATGTATGACAGCCTAAGCACTTATCCAAATTTAGGACCATGGATACTTGAGCTTTAATCTTCAAGCCAATCCACCTCCTTCAACTTACGAGCCACAATTGTCATATCACGTTGGTTACCAGTTGGGCCATAGTAGTTAAAGCCATAGCTCAATTGACCATAACCGCCAATCATGTGTGTCGGTTTCAAGTGAATATGAGTCGGTGCATTATGTGTACCACCGCGACGGTCTTTCTTAACTTGCGTACCAGGAACGTTGATGTGACGATCTTGGGAGTGATGCATGTAAGAAATGCCACGAGGAATACGAGGGGATACAACTGCACGGGCTGCTACAACACCATTTATTGAAAGCTTCTACCCAGTCATTATCTTTAACGCCAATTTCTGCGGCATCATCTTCGTTGAGCCAAATTGTTTGACCACCACGGAACAATGTCAACATTTGTTGGCTATCGAAGTACATACTATGTGTAGACCACTTATTATGTGGTGTTAAGTATTTCAATGTAATTTCTGGAATGCCTTCTTGTTTGTAGTCACCTTGTACTGGTTTGTAGGACAATACAGGTTTATACAATGCCATAGCTTCACCGTAATCGCGCATCATTTCATGATCGCAATAGAAGGATTGACGACCTGTTACAGTACGGAATGGTACTTTATCCTCTGTAGATGTTGTAAATGGAGAGTAACGACGATTTTTATCGTTCTTACCAGTACTTGTTACAGAGCTAATGATAAAGCGTGGTTGGCGAACCATATCATCGAAGGTAATCTTTTCTTGTTCGCGACCTTTTGCATTCTTTTCAAGGCCAGAAAGACCAGTTTTTTCTTCCATTGCCTTCCAAGAGCGAACAGCCAATTTACCGTTTGTACAAGAGGATAGTGTTAATACAACATTACAAGCTTCTTTACATTCGTAAATGCTTGGACGGCCATGAGAAATGAATTCAGGGTTATCGATAGTACCATTTTGTGCATACAATGTTTGGTATTCATCAGATACATCCCACGCCAAACCATGAGCACCCATTTTATTTTCAATATTAGGGCCCAAAGCGATGAATTTTTCAAAGATTTGGCTATAATCACGTTTTACATGAACGAGGTTAGGCATTGTTTTACCTGGAATTGGTTCACATTCGCCTTTGCTCCAATCGAGGACTTTACCTTCTGGTTGTGCCACTTCACCTGGGCTATCGTGACCAAGAGGTAATGCTACGATATCTTCGTATTCTGTGAAGCCAGACTCTTTCGCTACGCGAGATACTGTTTCTGCAAGGGTACGGAATGTATCCCAGTCAGATTTAGTTTCCCATGCACAATCAACAGCTGCTTGGAATACGTGTACATATGGATGCATGTCTGTAGAGGACAAGTCTTCTTTTTCATACCATGTAGCCGCTGGGAATACGATATCAGAATATAAGCCTGTAGATGCCATACGGAAGTCGATGTCGATTAAGAGGTCAAGCTTACCTGCCCCATCAGCTTCACGCCATTTGATTTCTTCTGGACGTGTAGGTGCGTCATCATCTTCCAATACCGCATTTTTAGTGCCCAATAAATGTTTCAAGAAGTATTCGTGACCTTTAGAAGAGGAACCGATAAGGTTTGCACGCCATACAAACAAGTTGCGTGGATGATTTTCTTTAGCGGCTGGGTCTTCTACGCAGAATTGTAATTCTTTGTTTTTCAATGCTTGCGCTACATATTGATTAATTTCTGCTTCTGTACCAGCACCTGCTGCACGAGCATCGTTAATCAATTCTTGGCTGCCTTTATTGAAAGTAGGGTAAGATGGCAACCAACCTAAACGTGCAGCCAATACGTTGTAGTCACCAGGGTGACGGTAACGAGGTTTAGCTAATTTAGACACGCGGTCTGCCAAATCGATGCAATCAGAACGATATTGTTCTGTAGCAAAGTAGAACCAAGATGTACCATTTTGCAAACGAGGAGCTTTACTCCAGTCGTTAGCTGTCATGATACCGCCCCAGCCTTCAATAGGACGAAGTTTTTCTTGACCTACGTAGTGAGCCCAGCCACCACCATTAACACCTTCTGTACCACAGAACATAATGAGGTTCAAGATTGTGCGGTAAATGATATCTGCATGGTACCAGTGGTTGATACCACCGCCCATGATAATCATGGAACGACCTTTAGTTTTTTCTGCATTATCTGCAAACTCACGAGCTGTGGCAATAGCGATATCTGCTTTTACGCCAGTGATTTTTTCTTGCCATGTAGGTGTGTAAGGAGTGTCATCAGTGTAAGATTTAGCCACTTCACCACCGATACCACGATCGATACCATAGTTAGCAAGAATAAGGTCATATACGGTAGTTACTTTTACAGGACCATCTACAGTTTGTACTGTAATAGTTGGAATAGCACGTTCAATTACGCCTTCGTGCTCTTCATCGCCAAAGTATGGCAACTTAACAACAGTCACATCTTCACGTTGATCAAATACGGATAAACGTGGGTCAATTTTAGCCCCTGTATCGCGGTTTTCAAGACGCAAATTCCATTTTTGAGGGTTCGTGTGACGTTCACCCATCGTACCATTAGGAAAACGATTTCATTTGTAATTTCATCGATCAATACCATTTGGAAGTCTGCGCCTTCCTCTTGGCGACCTAAGTCCTTAGCATTCAAGAAACGGCCTGGTTGTACGGCACCGTTGATTTCTTCAACGCGTACAAGGAATGGCATATCAGTAAACTCTTTTGCATACTCTTTGAAGTATGGAGTTTCTTTATCGATGTAATATTCTTTTAAGATAACGTGACCCATTGCCATAGCAAGAGCCGCATCAGTACCGGCTTTTACATTGAGCCAAGCATCGGAAGAAGTTGTAGATTCCGCATAGTCAGGGGATACGGATACTACTTTAGTACCTTTGTAACGAACCTCTGTTAAGAAGTGAGCATCTGGCGTACGAGTCAATGGTACGTTAGAACCCCAAGTCATGATGTAACCAGCATTGTACCAGTCACCAGATTCAGGAGTATCAGTTTGTTCACCCCAAACTTGAGGGCTAGAAGGTGGTAAATCGGCATACCAGTCATAGAAGGACAATGGTGAACCACCCATTAAGTTAAGGAAACGAGCACCTGCTGCATAGGACAACATGGACATCGCTGGAATTACAGAGAAGCCTGCGTTGCGGTCAGGGCCGTATGTTTTTGCTGTATATAATAAGGGATGCTGCAGTAATTTCTGTCGCTTCATCCCATGTGGAGCGCACAAAGCCACCCATACCACGGGCAGATTTGTATTTTCTTGCTTTTTCTGGATCTTCTACGATAGATTTCCAAGCTTCGATTGGGTTCTTAGCATGCTTTTTAGCTTCTCTCCAAAGCTCAGCCAATTCACCGCGTACATATGGATATTTCACGCGCAATGGGCTATAGAGATACCAAGAGAATGTTGCACCACGAGGGCACCCACGTGGTTCGTAATCCGGCATATCATCTGGTGTTTCAGGGTAATCAGTAGCCTGATTTTCCCACGCTACAACACCATTCTTAACGTAGATATTCCAGCTACAAGAACCAGTACAGTTTACGCCATGCGTTGTGCGGACAACTTTATCGTAAGACCAACGGTCACGATAAAAATTTTCCCACTCGCGACCGCCATCTTCAGTTATTTGATGGCCGCTTGGAGATACGTTCTTCTTCCGAAGAAACTTAAACTTTTGAGACAACAAGCTCATCTCATGTCCTCCTTCAAAACTACAAAAAATCCCTTTGTGCTAGCTGAGCTAACACAAAGGGAGAAAAATACTCTTATTCGATATTACTAATATTAGGGTCAATCATATCAACCTCTAAATCAAGCAACCCGATTAAAGCATCAAAATCACAGATTACTAGATGGTGTTTATCATAGGCTACATAGCCCAACTTACGCAACTCACTTAGCATGCGATTTAAACTTTCTCTTGATGTGGCAGCAAATTCAGCTAGCTCTTGATTTGTTAGAGCGATATCGATAAAGATACCATCCTCGCGCTCTACACCATAACTATTGGCTAAGCGCAACAAGGTAGAATAAAATGCTCCCTTCTTGCCGTATAACAGCAAGTCTCGGTATTTTGCCTGTTGTCGTCGCATATGCAGAGTATAGATTTTCATCATCGCAATAGCCAACGAATGGTCTTTTGCAATGGCTGCTTCTAACAAATCATAGCGAATGGAATAAACAGAGCAGTCCTCACGAGCAATAGCGTTGAAACACATATGTTTCTTTGTGTTCTCCTCATATAACGGAACCTCACCTATAACATTATTCGGTCCCACTAGGCGCACCGCAAAAATATGTCCGCTAGCTTCAAACTTTTTAATGCTCATTCTACCTTTTACGACTACGTAAAAGTGTTCTGCCTTGTCCCCCTCATGGAAGAGAAAATTCACCTTTTTAAGATGCAGTTCCTCACCCGGCAAAGCAAGCAATTGGTTAATTAAATTTTTTTGATCCATACCTTCACCACTCCATGTGTACTTTTTAACATAAAAAATCCATTAGTTATACTAATCTATTTTATAGTAAAAAGTACATGTATTTATATACTTTTATCGTATATACAAGATTATTATAACTTATTAATTTCAGAAATATGTGTGTTTTATGTCACATTCACAAAAAAATTACAATATATAATATATTTGTGATATAAGACATTGAAATTTTTACGTGATACAATAATTATAACCCAGACCTATGAATAAATTGAGTGTTTTCTATAAACTATTTTTAATAGAATGCAAAATTTATATACATAGTACTCAAATTGTATCTATTTTGTCTTAATTGCATGTATAGTTTTATAGTAAGGAGAAGTTCAAAATGAGTGAACTAAAAATGCCTCAAGTAGGGGCAAGCCGTAGTGAAATTGTGGCTAATTGGCAACCAGATAATCCGGAATTTTGGGAAAAGTTTGGCAAAAAAATTGCTAAACAAAACTTGGTAGTATCCACCATCGCCTTAACACTTTCATTCTGTGTGTGGTACTTATGGGCTACCATTGCTGCCCAGTTAAACGGTGCGGGCTTTAACTTCACTACCGATCAATTATTTACATTAGCAGCCTTACCTGGTCTTGTAGGTGCTACATTGCGATTTGTGTACACATATATGCCAGCACTATTAGGCGGTAAGAACTGGACATTTATTTCCACAATTATTTTATTAGTTCCTGTTGTATGGCTCGGCTTTGCAGTCCAAGATACAACAACTTCTTATACAACATTCATGATTCTAACAGCCCTCATCGGTTTAGCGGGCGCCAACTTCTCGTCCTCCATGGCGTACATTGGCAACTTCTTCCCTAAATCCGAAAAAGGTACAGCCCTCGGTATCAACGGCGGTGTTGGTAACCTTGGTATTTCCGTAATCTACTTCTTAGCTCCATTCGCTATGGGCTCTGCCGCACTAGGTAGTGTATTCGGTGTAACACCAGCTATCATTAAAGGCAACGCCGTTTATCTTGCCAATGCAGCTTTCATGTGGATTGTACCACTCGTTGTTATCCTTGCATTAATGACACGTTTCATGGATAACTTGCCACTTGAAAAACCAAATCCTAAAAACCTTGTTCAAATCTTTGGCAACAAACATACTTGGGCACTTACACTACTATATACATGTTCCTTCGGTGCCTTCTCTGGATACGCAGCAGCGCTCGGCCTATTAGTAGGTAAAGAGTTCCCTGAAGTACCATTTGCATCTATCGCCTTCGTTGGTCCTCTTGTTGCAGGTGCCCTACGCCCTGTAGGTGGTTGGTTATCCGACAAGATTAACAGCGGTACAAAGTTACTTTTGTTAGTCTTATTGGTTTATGTGCTACCACTGCATTGATCGCAGTTGGTGTAGATATGCACAACTTCCCATTCTTCTTTGCGATGTCCGTATTGACCTTTGTATGCTGTGGTTTCGCAACAGGTGCAACATTCCGTATGATTCCACACGTATTTGGCAATCCGTTGTTATCCTCTTTAATCACTGGCTTCGTTGCTGCTGTAGCTGCATACGGCGCCTTCATTACACCTAAAATCTTCGGCTTTGTATATTCCATGTTTGGTAATATTCACCCAGCCTTTGCTGTATTGTTAGCCTTCAACCTTGTAACGGTAACTGTGTGCTACTGGTTCTATGTACGTAAAAGCGCTAATATGAACGTATAATTTTCTGGGAAACAGAAAATTTACGTTCACGCGACGGTACAACAAAATATAATTCACGTTTCTAAACTAAGTGATAAAAGAAACCCCGCATCTCTCCTCCATACGTATCAGGTCTGCGGCCTAGGGCCTTGACCTCGTAAGTCGGATCGATGCGGGGTTCTCTTTTATGAAAATATAGTTGTAAATAAGATACTCAGACATAGCGAATTATATTTTACGCAGTACAGGTATAACGGATTCAGCAAATTTTCTGTTCAAAATTATAACCTTCATTTTAGTGGGAAGGAAAAAGGGACTGCCAATGATATGTACCCCCTTTACTGGACAACCAGTAAAGGGGGTATTTTCATGAGATATAGTTATGAATTTAAAAGAAAAGCAATTGAATTATTTAATCAAGGTGAATGGCCAGAGACGCCAACTGGAGTATTGACTCATACTTTTCACGAACAAATAATAAAATGGGCTAAACAGGAAGAGTTTAATGGCCCAGAAATCAATAAGCATAATCCAGATAAGCGATGTTGGTCTCCAGAGAAGAAATATGAGTTAGTATGCCAAGTATTATTTGGAGAATCTATCCGCTCTGTATCTATTAGGGCTGGAATTAATACTGGCCAACTGTATCAATGGGTTCATAAATACAAAACTTTGGGATACAATGGTCTTATTAATAAACCTAAAGGACGATCACCAAAGGATTGCAAAATGAAAGTACCTAAGACTATCTCACCTCGAGAGCTCAAAGAGAGTGAATATGAGGAACTCATTCGCTTACGAGCTGAAATTGCTTATATTAAAGCTGAAAATGAAGTCATAAAAAAAGAGATTGCCTTGAGAGAAGAAAAAGAGGCTGCGCGACTCAAGGCGAAAAAGCAGCGATTATCAAAACGCTCCGCCAACAAGGCTATCAACTAAAACATCTTTTGAAAGCTATGCCAATGTCCAAATCTACCTATTATTTTGAACTTACTAAAGTAGATCTTGTAGATAAAAGAAATACAGAGCTAAAAGATGAAATTCAAAAGATTTTTACAGAACATAAAGGCCGGTATGGTGTACGCCGTGTATATCAAGAGCTTCTTAATCGAGGCTTTGTAGTCAATCATAAACGAGTGCAAAGACTTATGCATATTATGGGGCTCGCAGGAAAGCGACCGAAAGAAAAAGTACCACTCTTACAAAGGGAAAGTCGGTAAGGTAGCAGAAAAATATCGTCAATAGAGATTTTTAGTACAACTGCACCATTACAAAAAAATGGACTACTGATGTGTCTCAATTTAATTTCTCATGGGGAAAAATGCTATTTGTCGCCTATTTTTAGATATGAATACGAATGAGATTGTTGCTTATGACTTAGCATTAAGTCCTAACTTAGAACAAATTTCTCGTATGTTAGAGAAGGCATTCAAGAAGTTTACTAATCTTTCAGGATTAATCCTCCATTCTGATCAAGGATGGCAATACCAACATAAGTACTTTTAGGAGAACACTCAAAGAGCATGGTATTATTCAATCTATGTCTCGAAAAGGAAATTGTTATGATAACTCTGTGATGGAAACCTTTTTTGGTAGATTGAAAACGGAAATATATTATGGTTTTGAGAGAGAATATTCATCTTTTAATGCTTTTGCAGCAGCGATAGAAGAATACATTAACTATTACAATAACAAAAGGATTCAAGCAAAAAAACAAAATGGATGCCCCCTGTGAAATACAGAGAAGCATCCATGTGTTTAGGCTAGTAAATAATATGTGTCCAGGAAAATGGGTACATATCACAAGCAGTCCCTTTTTATTATTAAATCCATATATACCAATAAATCACTGCTTATTGTATCGTATATTTGTTCAGATTATAATAGTCTTAAGGTAGTCAGCGAGGTTGGGTCTCAAAAAAGCAAATAGCCCTCCGTTACCATGCGTAATTAGCTAAACAGAAAGGCCATTTCCTAGATAATTCATTTTTTGAGATGCGCCTGACGTTCCTACTCGTCTGACTATCTATTTATATTATAGAGTTAAAGATATATATCGTCAAATTAGAATGAATGGACTGCTGAGCAGTCCATTTTTTTATCCAAAGATTTCTTCTAGTAGTGCATCGTCGATGATGGTACCAACGTAGAAGTCGCTGAAGATGCCGTATTTTGCACTGGCTACTTCAAAGCGCATATCGTATACGATTTTTTTGAATTGGATGTCGTCGTTACTGAAGATGGTAATGCCCCATTCCCAATCATCTAGACCACAGCCACCTGTGGTGAATTCAGATAGAACATCTAAATATGTTTTACCAAGTTCGCCGTGAGATTTCATTAACATACCGCGTTCTTGTGGTGGTAGCATGAACCAGTTATCATCACCTTCGCGTTTTTTAGACATATTGTAGAAACAGATGTATTTATCGCGAGGTACATGAGGGTAAAGTTTTTGGTTAACTTCTTCTGTATCAAGTTTAGCCTTAACATACGCACTTACTTCTGTTACAGATGTATAAGAGTAAGTTTGTACTAATACGCTAGCAATTGCAAGACGACGGAACTTGCGTTCTACTTGTGCCAAGTATTCAAGGGATGGACCAAGGATCCATAGGATTAAATCCCCTTTTGCACCGTTACAATCATAGAATGCATAGCTACCTTCTTTAGCTTGATGTGTAGCTTCAAGATCTGCTAAGAATGCTTTTAATTCGTTGCGCGCTGCTTCTTTTTCATCAGCTGTAAAACAGTTCCATGCGCTAAAATCCATGGCGAATACCATGTGTTGGCTATGCCAACCTTCTACTGTAGGAATTGCTTTTCCCATTATGATCACTCCTATCTATGGTGATTATATTACAATGATATATTTCTATTACTATAAGAATCGAAAAGACTCCATATACTATTATAGCATATGGAGTCTTTTCTTATAATTATTTATTAATATTAATTTTCAATATGAAATATCAATCTACCATAGCCTGCACTAATTCTTTTGCTTGTTTTACACCGTCTGGAATACCGATGCCATCAAAGGGCGTACCGATGAGGTGTAAATTTGGATAGTTTTCAGCTACATGTTCACGTACAGCCTTAATACCTGCACGATGCCCTACATTGTATTGTGGCATGCAGTGAATGAGGCGATTGATGCGCACCCATTCAGGCTTAGCAGCGAAACGCATGATGTGTTGAATTTCTTCCACTGCTAATTCTGAAAGTTCTTCATCACTATATTGTTCTACCACATCGTTGCCTGGTTTACCGATAAAGACACGCAATACAACTTTATCATCAGGCGTTGTTTGCGGCCATTTTTGATTTAGAATGGTACACGCTGTAAGCGGAGTATCCGTCTTACGAGTAATCAAAAGTCCAGAGCCCTTTAAGTCCCCATCAAAGGTGTTTATCAAAGGCCATAATAGCAATAGCGCAGCTTGATTGCTCCATAGAACGCAAGAAATCAAAGCCTGGGTCATCCTTAAACCATTGGTTATATGTTGCAGGCGGTGTAGCGATAATCACATGATCCGCCATAGCAGGAGCTTTATCAAGCAGTATCTCTGTAGCTAAATCTGTAGCTGAATCTGTAGTAGAGTTGCTAGCTCCACCCTTGATATTAGCATTAATAGAATCCGTATTAATAGAATCAGCATTAATAGAGTCAGTTTTAAGGGAATTAGCATTAGCATTAGATTGACAGCCACAAGCATCGTTTCCAGACTTTACCACATTGATAGCATACATACCTTCAATATATCGAATATTAGAAACTAGTGTCCCTGTATGTAAATGCACATTACTAGGCATAGCATCAACAATAGCAGTAATCACGCTTTCAAGACCACCTGTTAACTGGCGGAACATACCAGATTGAGCCGCAGTCCCCTTACGACTTGACATATCTGCTTGAACCTTACTAGTTTGTCGATGTGGACTAGTATTTGTGGCTTGTCCAGAACTGTTTGAGCTATTATTCATAGATGCTGTTTGACTAGACTTTGCTTCATGGTTTTCAAATTGACGGTCTGTCATGATGCCTTTCCCAGCACGTGGCACATCACCTTCTGCTACGGCACCTTTGGCAGCATTAGAAACGCCCGCCTTTGAGTGTCCCATCTTCGCAGCCATCATCCCTTTTACCATGTTCCCATATTTTTGTTCTACTTGAATAAAATGAGGGAATGTAGACAATAGGCTAATTTTATAGATATCACCACCATAGATACCAGCTAATAGTGGTTCGATGAGCTTATCCATCATTTCTTGACCTAAATGGTATTGAAAGAAATGACCAATGGACACATCACCATTTTCATCGAGTGGATAAGGCTTTTTGAAATAATCTAAGCCAGCGCGCAATTTGCCAGACCAAGAAATGAGCGTTGCTTTCACAAAGGGCATCATTTCCGTAGGAATCCCCATGATAGAGCCCCCAGGAATTGGATGAATTGAGCCTTGATCATATACAAAGGCTTGCCCCGTCTCATTAGACACAAGGGTATCACCTAAACCTAAATCGTGTACTAAATCTGTCATTTCAGTTTTACGGCCCAAATAAGAATCTGGACCGAGTTCTACAACGAAATCATCAACCCGTTGTGTTTGTATTTCCACCAAATCGTGGTGCTTGTTCGTAAAGAGTGATGTTCCACTCTGGCTTAGCATGGCCTAGATAATAAGCCGCTGTTAGCCCTGTTAGGCCACCGCCCACAATTGTTACGTTCACGAATGAATCCTTTCTACTATTGCACTCGCCATAGCTTGTAAGAATGTTTCATTACAATTCGGCATCTGTGCCCGCAAATAAATGGCGCCCCCATTTTCAACGAGCTCTTTACACTCTACATCATTATCGTATAGGACCTCAACATGATTACTTACAAAGCCAAAGGGCACGAAAGCAATGTGTGTGGCACCAATCTGCAAAGCTTGGTTAATGGCATCTTCCACCGTAGGCCCTAACCATTGACCGTGAGGAGCCGCGCTCTGCCACGCCACTGTCCACTTAGATAACTTGCAATGCTCTGCAATCTCTTTGGCACTTTCATGTAATGCGAATGCATAAGAATCACCGCCGTGATTATCGATAAGAGGTATGCTATGAGCACTAAAAATAACGAATATATCTTCAATTGATGTATCAACAATCTCTGATTTAGCAGCACTATCTTCGTGCTCAGATTTGACACAATCTGCGACGGCTGTTTGCCAATATTCTGTAAAAGCCGGTTGGTCCCACCAAGAACGAATAAAGTCGAATGTTACAGCCCCATGTTTACCAATGGCTGCTTGCACTTGTTTTTCATAGGCACCAGTACCAAGAGATGTAAAGAATGGAGCCGTCACGATAGCGATAATATGCTCCACCCCTTGGAAAACTAAAGAATCTACTGCCTCAGCAATAGATGGTTTCATATGTAAATAACCAATAGCTGATGGCATAGTGGGCAATAAAGTCATCAACATTTTATATTGATGCTCTGCCATATGCTGCAACTCTAGATTAGACCATTGATCTATCACATCATAGCGACGAGTAAGATTTGCAATCTCTCCCTCTGTGGGTACACGGCCATGACGAATACTCGTCATATACGGCACTAAATCTTCCTTACTTGAAGGGCTTCCATAGGATAGAAATAATAATCCTTTTTTCTCTACGTTCACTAGCTTAACCCTCTTGAGCCCACAGCTCACGACTACGTTCATGGACATAGTCCGTTAACCAATGAAGTTTTTGAGGATCTGCCTCTGGGAATACACCATGCCCTAAGTTGAAGATATGACGGCCATAACGAATGCCTTCCAGCAAGATGCGGTCCACTTCGCGGGCCAATGTTTTTTCATCTCCGAATAAGTACGCTGGATCAAGGTTGCCTTGTACCGTTTGTGTTACGCCACGCTCGTTGGCCATAACGATGGAGCTACGCCAATCTAGAGCGATAACATCAAGTGGCAAATGAGACCAAATAGATACTAAATGGTCTGTACCAACACCATTCATAGCCATCGGTAAATGAGGATATTTTGCTTTTACCGTCTTGATAATGCGTTCCATATGAGGGTAAATCCCTTGTTTATATTGATCCGCATTAACAGCACCTACCCAAGAGTCGAAGATTTGTAGCGCATTAGCGCCTGCCTCAGCTTGCATGGACAAGTACGCAATAGACATATCAGCCAATTTTGTCATCAACCCGTTCCATACGTCAGGTGCACCGATGAGCATGCCCCGAGTTTTATTATAGTTCTTCGTCGGCCCCCCTTCGATGAGGTAGGACGCAATCGTAAATGGCGCACCACAGAAACCAATGAGCGGTACGTCGAGCATGCCAGATGTTAACAGTGTAATCGTCTTTGCAATATAATCCACCTTTGTAGGATCAAAGGCTTCTAATCTATCTACATCAGCCTTGGAGCGGATAGGCGTGCTAAATACAGGCCCTACGCCAGCTTTCAGTTCTACATTTACATTCATCGCCACCATAGGGCTCATGATGTCCTTGTACAGGATGGCCGCATCAACGCCGTATTCCTTAACAGGTAACTCCGTAACGCGAGCACATAATTCAGGTTCTTTTGTAATTTCAAACAATGTATATTTTTCTTTAATTTTGCGGTATTCCGCTTGGCTACGCCCAGCTTGTCGCATATACCACACAGGCGTCACACCAGGGTTCTTCCCTTGGATCATGTCCAAATATGCTGTATTCAAGTGCTCAACCCCTTTCTTTCTAAATGTATACTAACACAGTTACATAACTAAAACAGTTATTTTAGTTACAACCGCTTACATGATTTTATTCTTTAATATTCCCTGTGAAAGCAGAAGCCTCCACAGGGATGTTAAGTTAACTGCGACTTAATCTATGCCGATCAATACCGGTAATAGATTGAGCCATATCATATACAGTACGTTGGCAAGTAAATAACCAGATTTGTTGGTTCTTACCAATTTCAGCCAATAGTTCCAAAGCACTACGTTGACGGTTTTCATCAAAACGGACAAGAATATCATCTAAGATAATCGGCAAGGACTCCACTTGATATGAGAATACCTTTGCCAGTGCCAAGCGTAACGCTAGGTATACTTGGTCAGCTAAGCCGCTAGACCAGAACTTAAGTTCTAATCGCTCCCCATTGCCGTTAACAAGAGCAACTCCTTCGTTAATGCCGAGGACATCAAAGGTATAGATACCACCAGTCAAACGTTCTATATAAGAGGATGCCAGTTCAAGCATGTGAGGCTGTTTTTCTTGCTCGTAAGATTGTTGCGCTTTATCCATGCAGTGGCTCATCAAAACTTGTGTAGCCCAGTCTTCCAACGCAGTCTCTAATTCGCTTTGAAGCGCTTCCCTCTCTTGCAACATTTGATATTGCTCTTGGTCAGACCCAAGAGCTCGCATAGCCTCCACAATTTGACCACGACGCTCGTACAAGGTAGCTAATTTATCTTCGATAGATGCCATCTCCCGTTCGGAATGAGCCAATTCATCGAGCCAATTATCTTTATTACCTTCTCGCAAACGACGGTAGAACAAGTCTTTATTCTCCGCATCAGGCGCTAATAAATCTAGTTGTACCTGACTTTGCTTGTAAATGGTTTGCCACTGTTTGTATTGGTCCTCATCAATAAGATGTTGACGGTACTCGTTAGAGCTTTCCATGCCAGCTTTATGGAGTAATTCTTTTTGGCGAAGGAGTAATTCCTTTTCCTTTCGATGCCAATTATCGTATTCGTTGCGGAAGCTTTTGCGTTGTGCTTCCTTTTGTTCCCATACGATTTTATTTTGTTGGAAGTTTTTATATTGGTTGTAAATGCGTTTAAGCTCGGTTGGAGATACAGGCGCCTCTACACCAAGGTTATACCACAAGGTCATCGCTTGGTCTTCGATAACGCGTAACCCCTCTTTATGCTCTGCTAAACGCTTTTCGTAACCTTCAATCGTCCGCAACTGTTCATGGTATTGATCATACTCTTGCTTGAGACCAAAGAAGTCATCTTCATTAAGACTCTTCGCCGCACCTTGAGGTAACCAATTCTGCCAAGCTGCAAGGGCTTCATCATAAATAGCTTGCAATGTGTGGCCTTCTTGAATCCATCGGTCGAGATGAGCTGCCCCCTCCAATGATGGTACAGGACTAATCACTGGTGTAGCTGCCTTAATCAAAGCCTCTAATTGATGTTCTACATCGGATCTACGTGAGGATAAGATTTGTAACTCATAGTTTAATTTAGATACATCGGAGTTACCATTATGAGCTCTCCACGTAGCATACCAGAATAGCGCCATGGACAGAATCAATAGGATGAAACCGCCAACAGTATAGAGGACAGATTCAAGAACTAATAATCCAGCTAACACAAGCAATACGCCAATAACAGCACCTATGCCGCTAATGCGTTGTAACCATTTTGGTAAATTCGTCGGTTGAGCATCGGGACCATAACTATCTCGTTTTGCAGTCACTCGATCTATATCCATTAAGATCAACTCTAACTCGCGTTCAAGATGTTCTTTTTCGCCAAATCTTCTTCGCTATAATTTGGCAAAGATGCCCCTTCAAGGTTCGCTGTTGGCAAGTCATCAGAAGCCTCTGCAGGCTTGCGGTCTTGCCAATGTAGCAATTGGTCTTTAGCAGTGCGCAAACGACTAGCTAAGCGTTCGCCTTCAAACCAATTAACATCCTCAGCCATAGGTTCATCATCACGCCATGCGGAATACATCTTGCGAGAGTACTCTAGTTGCTCTCGTACCTTATGAATGTACGCATCTCCTTCTTCGCACTCCCGGCGTAATTGTTCCCACTTAGCACCTTGTTGAATGAGGTCCTCAATATCTTGCCCATAGGTGCCAAACGGACTATCTGGGCTAAAGTTAGCTGGCATTAACGCCGCTTCCTTTTCTTGCCATAATTGCATATTGTCCCGAGCTCGTTTGATGTCTTCGTCGATAGTTAGGAACTCATCGCGGCTCAAGGCGAGTTCACTGTTGTACTGCTGCATGTGCATACGCGCCTCTTCACTGCGGCGATACGTATCCCATGCGCGCAATACTACATCTACGCCATCACGGTATTCCTTCCACTCTTGCAACTGACCTTGTAGTTCAGCTTCCGTCTGTTCCGTACTGTGAAAGGCTTTCTGCAATTCCACGTATTGAGCTTCGTGCTCTGCCAATTGACTGAGCTTTTGGCGATTTTCCTTCAACTCATCCATCAATACATTAATACGACGTTTACCGTTTGAGGATGCTACGAGTAAATCGGTGGCCCCTTTTTCCACATGCTTTACGACAGAGCCTAAATGCTCGCCCCCTTCGGCACCAAAGAAACGAGACCGAACCTCTACTTCTTGCAATACATCAAGGCCTTGCAAGTCTTCTAAGGTCAATGCAAAGATGCGATTATATGTCTTTTTATCGATACCATGCCACCAATACTGAGCAGGTTCTTCATGAATAGCAGGATTTCCAGGACTGTAAAAGTCTAACTGTTTGCCTTTGCGGCCAATATAGTAGCTTTCACCATTGCGTTCCACCTCGAGAGCACCAGTCATAGGACCATAGGCCTTATAAGTGCCCCCAAACAATAAGGTACGCATCCCTTCGAGCAGCGATGTTTTACCGCTTTCATTAGGGCCATACATGAGCTGAACCCCATTATTCCCCGTTGTGAAAGACCAATCACGATACGGGCCAAACTCATCAAATCGTATGCGTTTAATGTTCATCATTAGCCCCCATCAATACAGTAACACCTTCTATTTCACAACGTTTCAAAGCACGCATTAATAATTCGTCGCTCAATACATCTGCATATACGCCTAACCGTTTAAATTCAGAGCGATCCGCCAAGATTTGGCGTGCCGTCTGTACAGCATTCCCCTCCACCATATCGTCATAAGCACGCAAATAGTCGCCTACTACATCGGATAATAAACGGCGTTCCGCTAAATTAATGCTAGGGCGCGTATTAGAGATAATGCGATAAGGCATTACGAATACAGATTTACTTTTTTCTTCACTTTGCGACTCTTGAAGCCACAAATTGCGCACGCCCTCTTGCGTACATAGGCGATGTAATGGGCCAGTACCACTGAGAACAATGGATAGCAAAATATTTTTCTTGTACTGTTTGCGCAAGTTTTCTTTTTTATGGCGCAAAATTTCTAATAACTCAGATTCATTTTGCATACCAGCAATATCGATTTGATTTCCTCAAAACGAATGGCACTTGTTTCAATAAACCGCGGTTCACAATGACCATTATGAGATACAGAAACTAAATAACATCCTTTAGGACCTATTTCTTTACGATGTAAGCCTTGAGGATTGCCCGCATATACAACGAAAGGCTCCTCGCTGAGAATTTGGGATTTATGAATATGTCCCAAAGCCCAATAATCCATTGCGGCCTCAGCTAAATCCGCCAAATTACACGGACCAGTCACATTGTGGTTTTCGGCTTCTACACTAGAACCTACCGTACCATGCATGACGGCCAAAGAGAATTCATCCCGTTCAAAAGCACGATATTGACGGGCATAATTCTCGCTTTCATTACCATGACCACAACTGATACCATAAACGCCACCGATTTCTATATTGTTAACAATTAACGGGAAGCGTTGTACTTGTTCACTAGAAAAGACATGTACATTATCTGGCATCTGCAACTGCGCCTTCCAGCTTTCAGCAGGATCATGATTACCTTGCACCATATAGACTGCAATGCGATGTTCTGCCAAACGATACATGGCACGCACGAAACGTACTTGAGCCTCTAAATTATGGTCTTCGCTATTATAAATATCACCAGCTATGACAACGGCATGAACATGCTCATCGATAGCAGTGTCAATGATTGTATCAAAGGCTACGTAGGTAGCTTCACTCACGGCACGATCAACGGCGCGGCTAATACCTGTAGCATATTGAAAGGGTGCCCCTAAATGCAGGTCACCACAGTGTATAAATCGAAATGGCTGCATCTATATCCACTCCTTGTATTAGTACTGTTATTATAGTTATATATAGTAATTACAATAGTTTATTATACTACAAAACGTTAAAGATGAGTTAAAAAAATAGCTATCAATTAGCATGAAAAAAAGCTATAGTTAAAATAAACTTCTCCTAATTATTAATAAATATAAATTATAAGATAATCACATTTTCTTTTCATATAAGAGATAGGTACTAAATTTTTTTATCCAATTATGTTAACCACTAAATACATTAGGTTGACAATTTATGCACGAGGGTTTACAATCAGATTGTCAATATATTATGTTTTTATTAAGTTAACAATTCTTGGAGGCTATTATGGCTTTGCCTACAGATCAACAATCATCCCAAGTGGGTACATACGAAAAAATCCTTACTATTGCAAACCGCATTATGAACGGCGGCGAAATCACTAAGAAAGAAGCAATCGAGCTGATTCATACTTCAGATGATGACACTATGATTTTACTTGCTATGGCTGATAAAATTCGCCAGCACTTCAATGACAACTCCGTCGATGTATGTGCCATTGTAAATGCACGATCTGGCAAATGTCCTGAAAACTGTAAATTCTGCGCTCAATCTGCACATCATGATACAGGTGTTCAAGAATATCCTTTCATGGATGATGAAAGCATTCTTAATGCAGCTCGTAAAGCTAAAGAAGCAGGTGCTATTCGTTTTTCCATCGTAACGAGTGGTCGTAATACTAATAACCCAGATGAATTTAACCAAATCATTCATGTATTAGACCGTATCAAAAACGAAATTGGCCTCGAAATATGCTGTTCTCTTGGTTTGTTAACTTATGAACAAGCAGTCAAATTGAAAGAAGTTGGTGTAACTCGATACCACTCCAATATCGAAACGGCACCTAGTCACTTCCCAGATATTTGTACAACTCATTCCTACGAAGATAAAATGTTTACCATCGATAACGCACAAAAAGCAGGCATTCGAGTTTGCTCAGGCGGTATCCTTGGTCTTAACGAAACATTAGAACAACGTGTAGAAATGGCGTTTGAGCTTAAACGTTTACATATTGACTCCGTGCCATTAAACATTTTGAACCCTGTTAAAGGTACTCCATTTGAAAGCAACAAGGCTTTACGTCCACTAGATATCTTACGCACCTTCGCCGTATTCCGTTTCATCTTGCCTACCGCATTGATTCGTACTGCTGGCGGCCGCGAAGTAAATCTACGAGACTTACAAGCTTACGCTTTAAAAGGTGGCCTAAACGGCATCATGGTTGGTGGCTACTTAACAACGGGCGGTCGCTCTCCTAAGGACGATCTTCAAATGATTCAAGACTTAGAATTGAGTCGTAATTCTGCCCAAGTTTAATCACTTCATGTATATACCATTCTCAGTGTTTTGAGAATGTAGTATATAAATAATATTCCTAAGGATTTATAAATATTTTACACATAAAAAGAACCATCTAGTTTGCTGTGCTAGATGGTTCTTTTAATGCCATAATAAATTGTAAATAGCATGCCCATTAGTATTACCCTCAATAGGCTCAGGGTTTTCATTAAATTCTACATTTTCATACGGCGTCCCGTCTGCCATGTACGCATCTACTTTCAATGTTTCCATGGTTCTATTATATCTACTGATATAAACTTTGTACCGCAATTCGTCGCCACCCAGTTCATTGACTCGTAGCCACAAAAGCGCATCATAATCACTCTTTTGTACACTGTCGTTGTCAATAAATAATTGGTTTCCTGATGCATCTGGTCCAACATAGTACCAGTCCGTTGCGTTAGCAGTCCCCCCTATACTGAGTAGCCACAAAAGCGATAATATGGTTAATATTTTACTCATATGACTGCTCCTCTCATGCTATAGAGCTGTATACTTTATAAAAGCTTAATGGCATTAAACCTTTATAAAATATACAACTTCTCCTTTATATATAATACCAAAATTGCCCCATATTTATCAACAATAATTAAACTAAATTGCGAAGTTTTTTTAGAAATATAAGAAATTTAATGTAATTTATTAAAAAAATCTTCATTTTTAACTCATTTATTGTTTTTATAATAACTACATCAAATGATGAATAGAGGTAACAATTCCCTGGTTACCATACGTGTATTTATCTCCCGACAAGTAATACTAACCCCAAACCTACTACTTGTTTAAATACATGGTTCATTTGATATTAATACTAACACTCCCCTTACATGAAAAAAGGACTCCATATGGAGTCCTTTTTTCGTTGTCTAAAAGTTCATATAATACTAAAACATAAGCGAGTATGAATACTATTTACTTTGTAACCCACGATAAACGAGTTCAAAAAAATAATTTTTCTGAGCTTCTAACCACTGATCACTTTGAGACCACTTATATTCTTTATTAACTGCATACAGTCCATGTACTAAAAACACAAAAACTGATACACCCACATCAAACGAAACCCCAAGTGCTTCTGCCATAACGAGCCCTTGCCGATCTTTTTCACGCCGTATAATACGTTGTAATACATATTCTGAAATTTGTTCATCTAAAAATAAAGGTAAATACTTTTTATGTCGTATAATACGCTGACATAATGGTAGTCTATCAAAAATAGAATCGTATGCTTCTCTCAATGATATAGAATCAGAAGTAGCTGATAAGGCTTTAGCTATAATTTGTAAATTATTATTATCTACCATTCCTGGGCGTGAATAGGAAATTGCATCATCCACTAAATCATCAACAATTTCCATGATATTGCTATAGTGTAAATAAAAAGTAGAACGAGTTATACCCGAAGCTTTACACAACAATGTGACGGTTACAGACTCAAAAGAATGGTGTTCTAAACAACTAAGCAAACCTTCTTTCAGCAACATACGAGTCATTTCTTTTCGAGTTATCATATAACCTCCAATATAGACACTTTTATACAATGTGTCTATTAATAAACATAGTGTTAATTATTGTTGAGACTAGTATAACAAAATAAGGTACACTAGTTCTAGAGATTACAAATAATAATCTATTCAATTAAATCGACAATAATTTAATTAAGGAGATAACTATGACACAATATACTCACATTCGAAATGCCACAGGAAAATTAACAATAAAAAATACAACATTCCTTATTGATCCATTTTTAGCACCAAAAGATACTTATCCTGGCTTTGAAGGAACATTTAACTATCAACAAAGAATGCCTATGGTTGATTTACCTCTATCAATGGACCAACTATTAAGCGATGTAGACGCAGTAGTTGTTACACATACCCATCTTGATCATTGGGACGATAGCGCAGTTCAAGCTATTCCAAAATCACTTCCTATTTTTGTACAAAATTCAGCGGATCAAAAACTCATCAGCTCTCAAGGTTTTAATGATGTGCGCATCATTTTTGAAAGTGTGGACTTTAACGGCATTACATTAACAAAAACAGGTGGCTCTCACGGCACAATAGAAATGTATGCAAACCCTAATCTAGCAGCATTAGCCGGTGATGCAATGGGCGTAATTTTCGAAACATTAAATGAACCAACTGTGTACCTTGTAGGTGATACGATTTGGACAAGCGATGTGGAAAAAGCACTTCATCATTTCGACCCTAACGTTATTATTATGAACACTGGATATGCTCAAGTTTTAGGCTTTGAAGATAGTATTATTATGGGTACAAAAGATATTGGCCGCATGGTGATACGCAAACCAGAGGCAAAAATTATTGCGGTTCACATGGATACAGTTAATCACACAGCAACAAGCCGTGAGGATGTGCGCAAGTTTATCAAAGGCAACAACATTGAAAGCCATGTAGCAGTGCCTGAAGATGGTGAAACCATCACACTTTAGTAGGTCTAAAACAATTAGCATACTAGGCTACAGCTAATACAACACTACTAAAAATCTATCAACAAACAATAAAAACACCCTCTAAAGTCTAGCAGTCATAATAACTGCAAGATCTATAGAGGGTGTTTTTATACGTAACTACAAATTATAATCTATCAAAAGATAAACTATTTTACTTCAGCCCAACCTAAAGCAGCACGTTTAGCATCAATATCTGCTAAGATTTTTTCAGCTACTTTAGCAGGATCAGTATTTACATACATAACAGAACCTAAGATATCCTTAGTGTCTTCTTTAAGCCATTTTGTAACAGCATCAGAACCTTGTGTAGGTGGCTCAACGCAGTGGTAAGAGTTGATACCCATCAAGCGGAAGCCAAGGGATGCATCAATACCTTTTTCGTTGGACCATTCAGGGCTAGACATTGCAAATGGCATTTGTGGTAAGTTAAGACCTAATTCACCCGCAATACCAGCGAAAATACCAGAGGAACGTGCATTATCTACACATTCGCCAACATGCCATACTGGCGGTTGATCATCGCCCAAGAACTCTTGCAATGCAGGGCTACATTTCTTAATAGCATCTGTATTACAGTAACCAAGTTTCATCAATGGGAAGGACGCACAACCATTTGTTGTGATGATACAGCCATTTTTGATAAGTGTATCAACGATATCTACAGTTGCTTTCTCGTAGATAACGCGAGGGTTGGAACAACCTACTACGTTTACGATACCACGAACTTTACCAGATTTTAAAGCCTCTGCCAATGGTTTGAAGGAACCATAATGTTTAACAGTGGATTCTGGAGAGAAACCAACCTCTGCAGTGATTTCGTATGGCGGAATGAATACAGGCATACCTTTGCGCAATTCATGCGCTTCAAGGGCACGATCCAAGATTTTACGAGCCAATTCTTTAGTTTCAGACAAGTTTGTATGGTGATGATCGTAACCGATATGTTCTGCACCTGGTAAACGAGCTGCATCAGATGTAGTAATAACTTTTGTGTTGAAGCAACGTGCTACGTCCATGATAGCAGGATATACGTCTTGAACGTCTGCTACCCAGCAATCGAGTGCACCAGTACCAAGTACAAGCTCAGCACCGATAGCATTACACAATGGAATAACATTTTCATAGCGGTACATGCTGGACAAACCAGAGCAGCAGATACCGTAGAATTGGATACCTTTAGCACCGATAGCTTTTGCTTTTTCTAAGTACTCTTCAGAGGCACCAATTGTACAAATTTGGGATACTAATGTTGGCAAGTGACCATGAACAGCGATGTTAACATAACCTTTTTTCAAAGCACCGATGTTAACTTTGGATGTACGACGACCACCTAGACCGAACAAGGCATCTGTTGCGATGTCCGCTGCCACTACGCCAGTAAATGTGAAAGCAAGACCACAACGCAAAAATTGTTTCATGTTGCTTTCCCAATCGCCATCTGTACCTACGCATGTACGATGGTATGCATCAAAGGCTTCATTGTACGCGGAAATAGGCAAGATATCTAGGTTTTTCCAAACTTCACGGCGTTCAGCTGGAGCTAACGCTGTAATTGTTTTATATTCGCCAGGCAATGCACGGCTCAAATCTTCTAATAGAACGTCTGCCAAGTCATTTGCCACTTCTTTTTAAGGAACGGCCTTCTTCAGGGATGTTGAAAGCTTTTACATACTGTGCGAATTTTTTTCTTCCCCTAAAATTGGAATATCCAATTGATCATTAGCAGCAGCTTTTCAAAGAAATCAAGATTTCACGAGCATGCGCACCATGTTGTGTTAAGCCACCAGCTGCTGCGCGTGTCATATTACGAGCTACGATAAGGTCAGCATCAGCACCGCAGACACCACGAGGGCTCTTAGGTGTAATTTTACATGGACCCATGAAGCAAACACGACAACATACGCCAGCAATACCAAAAGTACATTGTGGTTGTTGTTTGTCGAAACGGTCAAACACTGTATCACAACCGATTTGCTCCATGCGAAGAATCATTTCGCGTACCGCAGGATCTGGTGTTTGTTCAATTACATCTTGTTTTGTAGGCCATGTTTTACGATACTCAGCAACGGCTTTCATGTAATCGTTTACGCCATGTTCATGTGGTACCCCTGGTTCATGAGTGTGTGGCACCCATTTATCCGTCGGCATAGCCTTTGCATGACTATGGTCGTGACCATGTTCATGATCGTGGTCATGATGATGATCGTGGTCGTGATGATGATCGTGATCGTGACCATGATGGTGATGATGACCGCCACAATGGCAGTGGTCATGGTCATGGTGATGATGGTCATGATCATGATGGTGATGATGATGTTGTTGTTCACCATGGCTGTGTTCCTGGGTATTTTTATTTTCCACATCTTTATTCATAATAAACCTCCTAGGGGCCTACATAGGCCAACCGTCAATAACAAGAAAACATATTCTACTTTTTACTTTATTTTTTTAAATCCACCATACTTGTGGACTTTAAATCCTATCTCCTAAATATGTTTTTAACCTACTTTAAGTATATTTTTTTGACAGGACATTTGTCAATTGTTTTTTTGAGAATTTTTTTGACTCATTTATTTCAAAGAACATTGTAATTACTATATTTATCAAATTCGATATTTTCAGTTTTTCTTTTCACAAATCAAAAGAGATTAATTCCTGCAAGCTTAGGGAATTAACCTCTTTTATCTATAGAATACTATATTTAGATATTGTTTTATATAAATTATTATTCGTAAGTAGCGCTAAATACTCCAATATATCATCTGTATAATTTATAAGAATTTTTTTGCATAATATTTGCCACTTCAGGCAAATGGAATCGTTTTGTCTATCTGATCTTGCAACAAGAACTAATTGACGGAAGCAAAGTTTTGATGCAAGGGGATAAAATTTAACCTTATCTTCATCCCTCTTACTATTAAGTGTACTCGGCAAGAAAGTAATTCCATAGTCATCTTCTACTAAAGAGCGACAAGTATCCAATGTTTCTGATGCAATGACCGCTTTAGGCACAAAGGACTCCGCTTGGCATAATCGATTTACCAAAGACCGTAGCTTTAAGCCCTCTCGCAAAAGAATAAATGGAAATGGTCCAAATGGTGCGATTTCCCGAATGCCATTAGGCGTCATGAGAGAGTCCGCAATAGCGATGGCTTTTTTATTTTCTACGCTAATAGCTAGTAAGATTTGCTCATCTAGTACGGGATAGCTTTCAAGAGCTTGAGAATAAATAGGTGTAGGGAATAGTCCTACATCAACTAAGCCATCACAAATTTGTTGTTCCAAGAAGTGAGATTCACCTTCTACCACATGGAACTCCCAAGATGGTTCAATTTCTTGAAAGCTCTTTAGCGTTTTACCTAACATATGATGACCATAAAACTGGGACAAACCAATCCGCACATGATATGCCACATCAGTGCCTTGATTGATGATAGACTGCGTTAAGGCCTCCACCTTTTGAACAAGAGGCATCCCCTCTTTCGCAATTTGCAATGCGGCCGCCGTCGGCACTACCTTAGTGCGATCACGAGCAAACATAGGAACACCTAACTCTGCTTCGATACGACGAATACTTTGACTCAACGCAGGCTGAGAAATATATAATTTTTTAGACGCTTTAGAAAACGACGCCATCTCAACGATAGTACTTATGTATTTAATATCTTTTATATCCATAGAAACACCTTATAACAAAACATTATGATTTTATTATAACTATATATTACCAAAATACAAGATATATAATGTAATTTAAAAGTCTATTATTTATAAAACAATACTTCTAATCTAAGTTAATCTAATCTTAACTATTCTATCCTAATCTAAGCTAAACTAAACTGAGTCATAGTAATATAATAACTTACGCACAACAAAAAGCCCTCCATCATGATATGTACCCCCTTTACTGGACAACCAGTAAAGGGGGTATTTTCATGAGATATAGTTATGAATTTAAAAGAAAAGCAATTGAATTATTTAATCAAGGTGAATGGCCAGAGACGCCAACTGGAGTATTGACTCATACTTTTCACGAACAAATAATAAAATGGGCTAAACAGGAAGAGTTTAATGGCCCAGAAATCAATAAGCATAATCCAGATAAGCGATGTTGGTCTCCAGAGAAGAAATATGAGTTAGTATGCCAAGTATTATTTGGAGAATCTATCCGCTCTGTATCTATTAGGGCTGGAATTAATACTGGCCAACTGTATCAATGGGTTCATAAATACAAAACTTTGGGATACAATGGTCTTATTAATAAACCTAAAGGACGATCACCAAAGGATTGCAAAATGAAAGTACCTAAGACTATCTCACCTCGAGAGCTCAAAGAGAGTGAATATGAGGAACTCATTCGCTTACGAGCTGAAATTGCTTATATTAAAGCTGAAAATGAAGTCATAAAAAAAGAGATTGCCTTGAGAGAAGAAAAAGAGGCTGCGCGACTCAAGGCGAAAAAAAGCGACGATTATCAAAACGCTCCGCCAACAAGGCTATCAACTAAAAACATCTTTTTGAAAGCTATGCCAATGTCCAAATCTACCTATTATTTTGAACTTACTAAAGTAGATCTTGTAGATAAAAAGAAATACAGAGCTAAAAAGATGAAATTCAAAAGATTTTTTTACAGAACATAAAGGCCGGTATGGTGTACGCCGTGTATATCAAGAGCTTCTTAATCGAGGCTTTGTAGTCAATCATAAACGAGTGCAAAGACTTATGCATATTATGGGGCTCGCAGGAAAGCGACCGAAAGAAAAGTACCACTCTTACAAAGGGAAAGTCGGTAAGGTAGCAGAAAATATCGTCAATAGAGATTTTAGTACAACTGCACCATTACAAAAATGGACTACTGATGTGTCTCAATTTAATTTCTCATGGGGAAAATGCTATTTGTCGCCTATTTTAGATATGAATACGAATGAGATTGTTGCTTATGACTTAGCATTAAGTCCTAACTTAGAACAAATTTCTCGTATGTTAGAGAAGGCATTCAAGAAGTTTACTAATCTTTCAGGATTAATCCTCCATTCTGATCAAGGATGGCAATACCAACATAAGTACTTTAGGAGAACACTCAAAGAACATGGTATTATTCAATCTATGTCTCGAAAAGGAAATTGTTATGATAACTCTGTGATGGAAACCTTTTTTGGTAGATTGAAAACGGAAATATATTATGGTTTTGAGAGAGAATATTCATCTTTTAATGCTTTTGCAGCAGCGATAGAAGAATACATTAACTATTACAATAACAAAAGGATTCAAGCAAAAACAAAATGGATGCCCCCTGTGAAATACAGAGAAGCATCCATGTGTTTAGGCTAGTAAATAATATGTGTCCAGGAAAATGGGTACATATCATCAGGAGGGCCTTTTCTTTGAGCAGTTAGACAATCTCAATATTATATTGAGGAGTTAATAAATTTTGAGATTACATTAGTGTTTTAAGTACATCTAATACTTCTTGTGGTAATTCGTTTTTATGGCCAATGAGTTTTTCTACATAGTCATAGCGGAATTCGAAAGCTTGGTGTAATTGGTGATGGTATTCACGCACTTGGAATGGTGGTTCAAAACCAGGAACCTCTACATAATCTAGGTTCGGGTATTTATAGAATGGTTTAAATTCTAAAGTGCCTTCTACCAAACGTTCTAACAAATCAAGAGTCACTTCTTTTGGAACTTTCTTTTCCAAGAAGAAACCAGTATTCATAATATAGCATTCTACGCCACATTGGGAGAACAATTTTTTGTAGCTTTCATAGTCACAAACCAATGGATATGTACGGAATGGATTTGCATATGGTTCGATAACAAGTGCATTTGGATCCACATGAGCATCAAGTTTCCGCTGTAGAACGGCGTGTAGCAAGTGTTGCACCCATTGTAGACGCCAAAATAGGATCATTAATTTTGAGGATTGGCGGCAATGTTTTATCTTTCATAAGCCATACAATAGCATTAACTGGCTCGTCTACGTAATTTACGCGGTTCTCTGTCCAGAATTGAGATTTGATAGCACGACCATTGTTATTACGAACGTCTTCGGCCAATACAACCTTACGGCCCTCGTCATCCATAGTTACGCCTACGTTTTGTAATGTTAATAAGAATTCATTCGCAGGATGTTCCACAGGGTAGTCTTGCATTTTGTCAAAGTACGTAGGTTCAAGAGCAATAGAACTCAAATCTTCAGTATTGATGATATACGCATCATCATGCAAGATAGAGATATCATAACGACCATCATGTTTTTCATGAGTCAATGTAGATTTACCGGAACCGGACAAGCCGAATACACCGATAGTATAGGATTTGCCATCATCAAGGTTGTAACGTTTCATACCGCCATGGCAGGCAACATAGCCGAGGCGATTTGCCAAGGACCATGCCAATGTAAGAGTACCTTTTTTGTGCTCACCAAAATAGCGCATGCCAAGAATCATTGCACAGTTATGAGCAGGGTCAAAGATAGCAAGACCACCTGGATGACCTGGTACAACATAATCTGGATCAGAGTAGATGTAGATATCACCTTCTAGGATCTCTAAACTATCATTGTAGAATTCTTTTACTGCTGCATCAAAGAACTTGAAGTTCATGATCCAAGAATACAAAGTAGATGCGTGATCTTTTGGAATCATCAAATGAGCACGAGCGGTAAATTTTTTATCTAAACCAACAATAGCTTCAGCAGCAAGCCACTCTTTATCGCGGCTATCATACACAGCATCACGTGCAATATTAGAAAGTTCTACTTCATCAATACCTTCATCGCCAATAATACGACGAGCTTTTGCATAACGACCTGTAGTTTTACCATCGTTTGTAACTAGTACCTTTGCATCAGTTGGTAAACCTTGCTCGCATGGTTTATATACAGGCATATCGAGGACGATAACACCCGGCTCTTCAGCGGCAAGTTGATACGCTTGTGCAACGGATGTTACAGGCGTTACATTGTTCCCATAAAATGCAGTTTCAATAGTACTGCGCATCTTAGAAAATAATGGGTTTGTTTTAATTTCACTTTGCTTCCAAACGCGTCTTGTAGACATAGTATCTAGATCCTCACCTTTAAATATCTTGTAATTTCTCTTCTAAAAAGTATATCAATATATGAAAATATTGTTTTTTTGCAAATACTTTCATTATTTTTCTATTTTACCCTTTTTCAATCAAATTTGTATACACAAAAACAGATGAATTATGGGAAATTATTGTATGTTTATTTTTGAATTAGTGCAACACATCTCTAATAATAAAAAAATTGATAACTAATCATTCCTTAATGCTGCAACCAAAGTAAACAACATATGATTCAATGTTCATAGTCACAGCATAATACTAATAACAAAAATAAAAATGAGGCAAGGCCCTAAGACCTTGCCTCTTTCACATTTAAAAGTTCAATTATTTCTTATTTTTATTAATGAATGTGTCGATTTTACCGATCAAATCATCTACATCAAAATCACCGCGTTCTGCAATCATCTTGATAGTAGCTACCTTGGCCATTACTTTTACCATAGGTGTTTTTAATTTCTCGAATTTAGGATTTAAAGAAATCAAATGATCTACAATATCTGGACTTTGTTTAATCAAATTAGACAACGTCGTTTTTGCATCGATATGGAATCGACCATCTGCATCAACTGTTAATGGTTCTTCCTCTACCTCTTCTGCAGCCTCTTGAGCCAAGGATTTTTCTTTACTACTATCACCTACAAAGTCAGTTTTATCCCAAGTCAACAATGTACGGGACCCTTCAAGCTCACGGATATGAGTGCAATCTTGCATCATTTCTAGTACACCGCGGAATTTACCATTTTCATCGCGCACTGCCGTGTAGATAACATAGATAAACAAGCCCGGTTTATTAATCCAGAATTCAGCTTGGCTTTGCTCACCAGAACGGAATTTCTCTACGATTTCTTCTACTACATGAACAGATTTTGCTGGATGACAGTTCTTAACCTCACGGCCAATAACGTTAGCACTGCGTGGGAAAATACGATGTGGTGTATCACTGTAGAACTTAACGAGTTCATTTTCATCTACATAGGATAAATCTACTGGAAGATGACGGAATAACAAATTGATTTGCTCCAATGTCAATTTGCCAGTAGCTACGTCTAATACAGCATCCTTACCAACAGGTGCACCGCCTACAGGACCAACATATTTGGATAATAGTCCTGCCAAATCGTTTAAGAATTCATTAGATACAGCGCCGTTTTGACCGGAGTTATTTGCATTTAGTTGCGCCGCAGAGTCATTGATACCTGGCACTACATATAAACCTGGCGGATTAATAATTGCATAACCAATTTCGTGGTCATTCTTGCTCATGCGCACAAACTCTTCATCGCTTAACAGTTTATAAGATGTGGGCAATAGCACTTCTAACTCTTTGGAGTTCAAATCACGTAACTTCTCTAACGTTTCTGGTACGGACGCCAAGAACTCTTCGTATTTATCTTCCCGAAGCAATGCATAGGATGCAGAGATAGCATCGCGCACGCCGTCATCAAAGGTCCACATAATACGTGTAGGGCGGTCAAAACCATGATCCTCTAGCATTGGATATAATTGATTTTGCTTACGAGACAGATGCGTTCTCCATTGCGCTAAAGAATCAAAGATACCAAGCCATGGATTTTTAATAAACTTCTCTTGCTTTAATAATTCATCTGCTTCGAGAGCTACCTTTTCAACAGCATTGATTTCTTCTAAGTACACCCACAACGGATGATTTTCAGGATACTCATTTTGAGCGCGTACTAATACGCCGTCGAACAAGTTCAATAGGTCATCCATCCGATCTAGGATTTCTTCATCCTTGTAAACACCTTTTAAACTTTGCTCTGCATAAGCAAACTCATCAGGCGTACAAGTGCCAAGTTTTTCTTTTAAAATACGATTGCCCTCTTCTAAGGACAATTTTCCGTCTAAATAATCTTCTTTAACGGATACAATAATTCGGTAACGTTCATTGTTAATATCTAGCTTTTGTTTTAATGGATTCATATGTGTATACCTCCAAGGGCTAATTGATGATTATGATTTTATTATATCATTTTGAAAGTAATTTTCAGTAGCTATAGATACAGTTTTATTATTTTGTAAAAATTTCACACAAAAAGCACCCATACCATGTACGAGTGCCTTTATTAGATATTAAAAATCAATATATTCAGTTTTAGAAGATGCTACCGGATTACCATTAGAGTCTGTAGCAGGATTAAATCGCCATGTAGAAATAGTTTCAACGAGAGCCGCATCAACAGCGCTAGATCCACTAGATGCTACAATCTCAATATCCCCTACAGAGCCGTCTTCATTGATGGTAAAACGTACATCTGCACCATGAACAGCACCGCTATAACCGGCAAGAACCGCTTGGTCTACAGCTGGCGTAGATACCGCTGTAGGCGGTTGATAAGGCGCCGCCAATACAGAGGCCACCAAACCAGTTACAAACAATGCGCTCAACATTGCACAACGCAACACTTTATTCATCATTATCTCCTTATTTAGCTGTTACAGCATGCTTAGGCAGAGTAATTGTCATCCCAATAATAGATTCATGAGCCTTTTGATCCGTGCCGATGGCAGGTGTGAATTTCCACTGCATGATTGCTTTTTTTACTGCGTCATCAACAGGAGCATAACCAGAGGAGCGTTCAACGAAAACATTTTTAACATTTCCTTTTTTATCAATCAAAAAGCGTACGCGCATATCTGGTGACACCGTAGCCGTTTGAGGAATCTCAGGCAACTCAGGTTTTACAATATGAACCTCTCTTGGAGATTCTAAGAACTTTGCCGCATCAGCTGTATAATTACCTAACATGCCGAAAGATGCAACGAGTACAGCTGCAGCAGTGTATCGGAATAATTTATTCATAATAAGCCTCCTTATTCATTTTGTCTATGCATAATATCATACTAAATAAAGATGAATATTGAAAGAATAAATTCTTATTGATAAATTTTTCTCATTTATGATATATTTATTTCAAGATAACTGTTCGGACTTACATATCAGGTTGATATGACAAAAAATTACACAAAGGAGGTTCATCATGAGACGTAGAAAGCGTATTCAAATGAAGGTCATGATGGTACTTGGTATCGTTGCCCTCATTGGGCCAAACCATCTACAATCTCTCATCCCTTAACAATTGTGACCTTAGCAGAAAACCGTATAACTGCCACTAGCCGCTACGTTAGTAGTGGCTATTTTTCCGCTTAAATAAGGGTAGATTGTATCACTTATGTATTAACAAGATAACTAAAGTTTTTAACGCTGTACCTATAAAAGGAGGTTTATTATGAAATTTAATCGAATCTTACTAATTGTCGTATCATTAGCACTTATGTTATTCGCATTAGCAGGCTGTGGAAAAGATGCAGCCCAAGACAATCAGAAAAAATTAAATGTTGTAGCTACTACTACAATGTTAACAGATTTAGTAAAAGAAATTGGCGGTGACCATGTATCCGTCCAAGGACTCATGGGACCTGGCGTAGACCCTCACCTCTACCAAGCTAGCGCCGGCGATGTAACAACTATGTCTAAAGCAGATGTTGTGGTGTACAATGGCATTCACTTAGAAGGTAAAATGGGTTCCATTTTCGACAATTTAACAAAACAAAATAAAGCTACTATCCGCGTATCCGACGCTATTGATCCAGCCACTCTACTCGACTTTGATGAAGAAGATGGCGTGAAAACTAAAGACCCTCATATTTGGTTCGATGTAGCTAACTGGAAACTTGCTGCCAAAGCAGTTTACGAAGGTCTTGCGAAAGCAGATCCAGCTCACAAAGAGGATTTCAAAAAACGCTATGATGCATACCTCACTAAGTTAGATGAAACAGATGCATACATCAAAACTCAAGCAGAATCAATTCCTAAAGAATCTCGCGTTCTCGTAACAGCACACGATGCCTTCCAATACTTTGCTCGCGCTTATGGCTTTGAAGTAAAAGGTTTGCAAGGTGTAAGTACTGCTACAGAAGCAGGCACACAAGATGTAAATGAACTTGTTCAATTCATCGTAGATCACAAAATCAAAGCGATCTTCGTAGAATCTTCTGTACCACACAAAACAATTGAAGCCGTTCAAGAAGCAGCTAAGGCTAAAGGCTGGAACGTTGCTATCGGTGGCGAATTATACTCCGACTCCCTCGGTTCTGAAGGCACTGAAGGCGGCACATATATCGGCATGGTAAAATCCAATATCGATACCATCGTTAAAGCACTTAAATAAACAATGATTTGATTAACTTAATTAAATACGACAAAGTAAATTTACAGGTCTGGTTACAGTTCGGACTTATGACTTAGATAGTTTTAAATTTACTTTGTTATTGTAAGTACAAGTGCTACTAGCAATATTAGCTAGTAGCACTTATTAATAGAAGGAGGTCTCTATGGAATGGGCTGTTGAAGTTGAAGATATGACCGTAGCTTATACGACAAAACCCGTATTATGGGATGTAGATATGAAGGTGCCCATCGGTTCCTTAGCGGCCATCGTCGGCCCTAATGGGGCGGGTAAATCTACATTATTAAAGGCCATGTTAGGCCTATTAACAGTTATCTCAGGTAGTGTTAAGTTTTATATCGACCACCACCTTGCAATGGACAAAAAGGATTACAAGAAAATCGCCTATGTACCTCAAAGCGGTAGCGTAGACTGGGACTTTCCTACTACCGTATTAGACGTTGTACTTATGGGCCGCTATGGTCATCTAGGTTGGTTCAAACGACCAAGTAAAAAGGATAAGGAGCTGGCCCTCTCCATGATTGAAAAAATGGGCATGAGCGACTATGTAAACAGGCAAATTCGTCAACTTTCAGGGGGCCAACAACAGCGTGTATTCCTTGCGAGAGCCCTCGTACAAGAGGCAGATATTTATCTCATGGACGAGCCATTTAAGGGCGTCGATAAAACGACAGAGCATGCCATTATCTCCCTTTTACAAGAAATGAAAGCGCGCGGCAAAACGGTCATCGTCGTACACCACGATTTAAATACGGTACCTCAATATTTCGACTGGGTAACGATGGTCAATAAGCAAACTGTTGCCTATGGCCCCGTAGCAGATACCTTTACTGATGAGGCCATCGAGCGCACCTACGGCAAGGGGAGGATTGTATGACCATTCTCCAATCCTACACGACACAGATGGTATTGCTCGGCACAGCTCTCTTGGGCCTTGCCAGTGGTATTGCAGGCACCTTCGCAGTACTGCGCAAGGAAAGCCTCATCGGTGACGGTCTCTCCCACGCGGCACTGCCCGGTGTAGTCATCGCATTCTTGCTGACCGGTATAAAAGACATTGAGGTACTCATTATAGGTGCTGCCCTGTCGTCTATCACTGCAGCGTGGCTCATTACCATCACCGTAGAAAACAGTAAAATCAAATTTGATGGTGCTCTGGCTACTATACTATCTGCTTTCTTTGGTCTTGGTATGGTTCTACTCACCTACCTTCAAAGTCTAAACAATGCAGGTCAGGCGGGGCTTTCAAAATTTATATTTGGACAGGCCGCCACCATATTAGCTCGCGATGTGTACATTACATCGGCAGCAGCGCTCATCATTATCGTTTTAACAGCCTTGTTTGGAAAGAGCTAAAGCTCATCTCGTTCGACGTAGAATACGCTAAAACATTGCAAATTCCCGTCACCTTTACACTCATTTTATATCGTTCCCTATTGATCATGACCATCATCATCGGCATTCAATCAGTAGGTGCTATCTTGATCAGTTCCCTACTCATTGCACCGGCCGTAGGGGCCCGTCAGTGGACGAACAAGCTAGGTACCATGTGTATACTAGCAGGATGTTTCGGCATGGTATCTGCTATGGGCGGTACCATTTGGAGTACAACAGTACAAAAACTGCCTACAGGTCCTGCGATCATCGTCATTCTGTCGGTTATCGTACTGTTGAGCCTTATTTTTGCACCTAATAGAGGCATCTTGTGGCAATATCGTAGAAACAAACAATCAAAACAAGCTTTATTATCAGAAACTGCAAAGATAAGTCATGCCGATTTACAACAAAAGATATATAGAGCAGAGGGTGGACAGCCTCGCATAGGAGGTGCCCCATGACAGTACATACAGAGATTTTACTCATCGCCATCGCAGTATCCATTGCGTGTGCTATCCCTGGTGTATTCCTCGTGCTGCGCCGCATGTCCATGATGGCCGACGCCATTACGCACACCGTATTCCTCGGCATCGTGCTTGCTTTCTTTGTAACGGAAGACTTAAACTCTCCTTTGCTTTTAGTAGGGGCAACCGTAGTCGGCGTAGGAACGGTATGGCTTACAGAGATGATTCATAACACGGGCCTCGTCAACGAAGACGCATCCATTGGTATTATCTTTCCCCTTCTATTCTCCATTGCCATCATCCTCGTCAGTCTCTATAGCAGCAACGCACACCTTGACGTAGATACGGCACTTCTAGGGGAAATCGCGTTCGCCCCATTCGACAGATGGATTGTAAACTGCACCGACCTAGGTCCTGTATCACTATGGATTTCTCTTGAGAAGGGCTATCAACCTCCCATAGTTGTTATGCTCTTCTACAAGGAATTGCAAAATTTATTCACTGATCCAATTATTAGCAGGGCTCGGTTTTACGCTCGCCCCTCATCTTAATCATGCGCTGATGTGACCAGGTGTCCCTTACCGTGGTGGCTTTATTCCAAGCGGTTGGTGCTATCCTCGTTATCGGCCCCATGATCGGACCTGTTGGTCGCTTATTTATGACGACCTTGTGAAAGCCATGCTCACTAGTAGTATCATCGGCATTATCTGTGCCGTCATCGGTACAGAAGTCGCTTTTCACCCTAGACGTATCCATTGCAGGCGCTATCGCAACAACGATCGGTCTCGCATTATTAATTGCCGTTATTGGCACGCCAAAGACAGGCTATATTGCAACCTATCTTCGCCAACGCCACTTGCGACGTCACTATCGAGAAACGATGATGCTCTGCCACATCTATACCCATATGAACACACCTGTGGTAGCCATTGAAAACGGTATTGGCACCATTCACGAACACTTGAACTGGAAGCCAGACTATACACACCAAGCCGCATCACACCTTAAGAAACAAGGCTTGTTGTACGTAACAAATGGGTACTATATGCTGACCGATAAAGGCGTGGCACAAGTTAAAGAAATCATTTAATTAACGTTAATCAAACACCTCTAAAATACATACTTTTCCAACAAAAAGAAGCTGAAATCAATGCTACTCTGCAAGATTTCAGCTTCTTTTATTATCTGAACTATTAATATTCAGTTTTATTGTAAAACCATAATAGTTAATCCCTACTCATTTCTAAGCATCTAAAATACGATTCGCATTTGGTACCATTTAGCACCGCCATGATCAGACTCTGATTCGCCTTCATTTAGAAAACCAAACTTGGCGTAATAAGGTATCTTTTCTTCCTTACAGGTTAGAATAACACCTTTACGTTTTTCCTCTCTCGCAAGGTCGATAAATGCCTCTATCAACTGACCACCTACACCACGATTGCGGTATTCTGGCATTGTATTTAGACCAAATATCATCTGCCATGCGCCGTTAGGATTATGCAAAGAAGCATCGGCGAACATCTCATCCGTTAAGATTTCATCATCCGTTACAAATCCATCGATAAAACCAATAGGTATATCGTCATTAAAGGCAATTAAAAAAAAATTGACCTGCATAATGGTCTAATCGTTCCTTAAAAGCCTCACGAGGTGCCGCCTCAGCAGGAGGAAAACAAGTTGCTTCTATATATGTCACTAAATCTAAATCTGCAGTTGTCGCTTTTCGTATTATTATATTCATATCCTTCTCCATCGTATCTACATATCCGTTTTAGTATATACTGTTTATAAAAAACAAAGGCTACACATTCAATAAAAGATGTGTAGCCTTATATTAATAATTTCACAAATTTTCTTCCATATAGATTATCTAGCAATTATTTTTTCGTATATTTAGGCACATTACGATATTGCATCGGCAATGAATCGTCTTTAATTTTAAAACCATACTTTTCATAGAATGGAGCATTTTTACTTTCACCAATCATAACATTAATGTACAAGTAAGACTTGTAAGCATCTTTCACCATTTCTAGCAAATGACCAGCAATACCTTGGCCATGATAATCAGGATGAACTAGCACATAATTGATGAAACACACCAGCTCGCTGTCATCCATGACGCGAATAAGACCCACTAAACGGTCGCCATCCCACGCACTAATCACACGAGAGGAATTCATGAGCGCCTTGTGCAATCGATTAGGATATTTACCTACCACCCAACGAACAGACAGAAATAAATCTGCTACTTGCTGGGATGTAAAATTTCGCTCCTCAGTATATGTAATCTCCATAAAAGCTCCTCCAATGAATCTCAAGATAGCTCTATCAATCGAGTTCCTTGCTCATATAGATAACATCGTCCATAGGGTTATGATAATACGGTTCGCATTCAACAAAGCCATGCTTCTTATACAAATGTATCGCTGCTTGCAACGGTTCAATTGTATCTAGCACCATTTCTTTATATCCAGAAGCCTTAGCATGGTCCATGATACTTTCAATCAGACGATTACCAAGAGCATGACCACGCCCTTCGGGACGTACATAGAGGCGTTTCATTTCACAACGGGTATCACTATGCTGATAATACGCCACCATACCGAGCACAACATCATTATCATCAATAGCAACCAATAATTCACCATTTGGTGCCGTATATTTTTCTGCTATATCTGCTAATTCCTTATCTAAATTCTGAAAGGACAAATCGCGACCCAGCCACTGCGTATACTCATTAATCAACTCTTTTACTTGATCTAAATACGGTTTGCCATCAATAATTTTAATCATATAAACTCCAACGGATATAATACTCTACAATCATTTTTCCCCATGTAGCTTATGTTGAAAGATTTCTTTTACAAGACCTTCTCCAACAATATTTCCGCCTTCCATGATAAAGAACTCAGTACCGACTTGTAGTGCAGAATAATCTATATCTTCGTTTACTGGCACTGCATTGGCACGTATTGGTTTATCAAAGATAATATCTTCACCATCAATAAAGTTTACACCTAACAGCTGATCAGAGCCCTTTATAACAAGATGAGAGCAATACTTTCCATTATTCAGATTCGGTGGAGTTCTCCTCTTCTTGCTAAAAAAAGTAACTGTACAGTAAATAGTAAAATCTAAAGCACTCATATTAGGCCTCATCAACTACATATACCATATCACCTTTAAAGTATATGTTCATTATACAGTGTACAGGATTACCTTCGGTCCACAACCAACCTTGTAGCACAGCTCGGCCCCAGTTATAAGTTTCTGTGATGACCTCAAATTCACTTTTACTATATTCCTGCTGATACTGAGGCAACTCAATCCTTTACCTGTGAAGGTATCTAATATTGTACTATTAAAGACGAGAATTTCTAAATCATCCATATCGCACGTCTCAAACACAACTTGAGCCTTATGAGTTTGTTCAACACCATTCTCATAAGAGAAAATGTACTCAAAAGTAAGGATCAAATTATCATCTTCATGTTCTATTTTCTGCACCCTTGCATCGTGGAGAGAATATTTTGGATACTCGCCAAAAGATCTTGTGGTTTTCATAGTTCCTCAGTTTCACAATCTAAAAGCTGAAACATAATATTTATTAACCTAAAATCAGTATACCAATTTTTTAGATTAACACAAAAGCCTCCCATCAAAAGATAGGAGGCTTATTTAGCTTAATAACAACTAAAGTTATTTGTTATTCTTATTCCCACTCAATTGTAGCAGGTGGTTTAGATGTAATATCGTACACGATACGGTTGATGTGTTGTACTTCGTTTACGATACGACGGGAGATTGTATCCAATACATCGTAAGGGATGCGTGCCCAGTCAGCAGTCATGAAGTCTGTTGTTGTTACGCCACGCAATGCCAATGTGTAATCGTATGTACGGAAGTCACCCATAACGCCTACAGTACGTGTAGATGTTAATACTGCAAAGTATTGGTTGATGCTACGATCAAGACCAGCTTTTGCAATTTCGTCACGGAAGATGTAGTCCGCATCACGCAAGATGTCGAGTTTCTTTTGTGATTTCGCCCATTACGCGAATTGCAAGACCAGGACCTGGGAATGGTTGACGCCATACGAGGTAATCAGCCAAACCTAATTCAGAACCAAGTTCACGTACTTCGTCTTTGAATAGGTTACGCAATGGTTCGATAAGGCCTTTGAAGTCTACAACTGCAGGCAAGCCACCTACATTGTGGTGAGATTTAATAACTTCAGCTTCACCAGTACCAGACTCAATAACGTCAGGGTAAATTGTACCTTGCGCTAAGTAGTCAACGGAACCGATTTTACGGCCTTCGTCTTCGAATACGCGGATGAATTCTTCGCCGATAGCTTTACGTTTTGCTTCTGGATCTTCAAGACCAGCTAATTTATCTAAGAAACGTTTTTCTGCATCGACGCGAATAAAATGCATGCCGGAATCTTTGAAAGCTGCTTCTACTTCGTCGCCTTCGTTTTTACGCATTAAACCATGGTCAACGAAGATACAAGTCAATTGGTCACCTACAGCTTTAGAAATAAGAGCTGCCGCAACAGAGCTGTCTACACCGCCAGACAATGCCAACAATACTTTGCCATCCCCTACAGTGTTACGGATTTCTTCAATAGCAGTTTTTGCATAGTTTGCCATTGTCCATGTGCCTGTGAAACCACATACTTCATACAAGAAGTTGTGAAGCATTTCTTTACCATGTTCAGTGTGCAATACTTCTGCATGATATTGCATAGCGTATAATTTACGCTCTTTGTTTTGCATAGCAGCTGCAGGGCAGTCTTTTGTATGCGCAATAATTTCGAAACCTTCAGGAACTTTTGCTACATAGTCAACGTGGGACATCCAAACAACTTGGTCTTCGTCCAAGCCTTTGAATAATGGAGATGTATTGTCCACTTTAGTAGGTGTTTTACCGAACTCACGGTTGTCGGCAGATTTAACTTCACCGCCCAATGTATGCGCCATAAATTGCATACCATAGCACATGCCAAGAATAGGAATACCAAGTTCAAAAATCTCTTTTTCGATTTTTGGAGAGTTTTCTTCATACACGCTGTTAGGACCGCCTGTGAAGATAATACCTTGCGGTTTTAATTCTTTAATTTTGTCCAGCGCTTTGTTGTATGGATATACTTCGCAGTATACGTGATTTTCACGAACACGGCGCGCGATCAATTGATTATATTGACCACCAAAGTCAACAACAATTACAAATTCCTTGTTTTCCATGCCTTCCTCCATATGCATCTTTGTGAAAGTATATTCACTATTATTTATGCCCATACATTTCTGTATTGGGGGCGCGTTTTTTCGAGTAAAACGCGATTTTTTCATTACAGTTTATTATACCATACGAAGTATATGGACTCCATATATTCCGTATGAAAATTATAAATAAGTTTTTAATGTTCGGATTTTCAATGTTCAAGTTTTCAGCGTTCGAAGTTTCAACATTTCGATATCTGACTATTACTCTATGGATTCTCCTTTTTATAGATTTTTAACATCCAATGTCTGAGTATTATTCTTTGGAGTCTCCCGTTTATGCATCTTCACGGCCCCCACGGGACAGATAGAATAACAATCGCCACAGCCGATACAGCCTGTACCGATATTAAACCGAGTCATCCCTTCAGTGATGCATTGAACAGGACAATCCTCAGCACAAGCACCACACTTAACACAAGTATCATCGATAGTAAACTTTAAATTTCCCATTGTACATCACCTCCAGTTTCATAAAAAACAATCAACCAGCGATTATATACTGTTTTTCAAATACTACCAGTTAAAAGTATTTATTTTTATTTACTTTTAGTTAGTTCATTATTATGGGCTATGGCCGAGTAGATTGCTTTTGCCACGCCTTGGTGGTTATTATCTGTCGTCTCGTATCGTGCCGCTTCTTTAATATTTGGCTTAGCATTGCCCATAGCAACGCCGGCGCCTGCAAAGCGCAGCATAGACAGATCGTTTTCACTGTCCCCTAGCGTCATTACTTCGTCTTGGCTAAAGCCCCAGTGTTTAGCCAAGGCTTCTACAGCTGTGCCCTTTGTAGTGTGAGGTAATACAAATTCTAAATTGCCTTCACTAGAGAGCAGTACATCGTAAAATCTTTCACGGCCTGTACCATCGTGAGATAGACCTTGGTATTCATCGCGCAAGTCTTGTAAGATGCGCTGACGCATCGGTTCATCACCGTAGAATATTTGGATTTTCTCAGGCCCGCCCTCTAAAGATTCCATATGAGCTAGTAGGTCACATACCATAGTACGCGTTGCTAAGAGAAAAGGACGAATATTAGGTCTAAAGAAGAAATGAGACTGTTCTACTTCACATTCGGACATAGTCGTTTTTGCCGCTTCATCGCTTTCAGCAAGAGCATAGTGATCATGTGTTTCACCAGGTAGATGCTCCGCATTTTCACTAGCACATGCGCATAATCGTTCAGGCGTAATGCATCTGGACGGCGGATACATACCAAAGATTTGGTCTTTCACATAGGCCTCTACATAGACGCCGTAGGTTAAGAGTTTACGCAACAAGTATAATGCTTGTTCCTTATCAAAGTTAACGTGGAATAGACTGCGGTTTTCGTCCTTGTCCATCACATAAGCGCCGTTTGTGCACATAAAATAGCGCAAACAAGGTAATTTTTCGATGACATCGTTCATCTCATTCCAGGCACGACCAGAAGCGATGGCTACACGAATGCCGCTTTCACGAGCTGCACGAATCGCTTCGATAGCATCCTCAGGGATGGCCTTAGCATCATTCACCAAGGTACCGTCCACATCAGAGGCTATAAATTTGATGGGCTTATCGCCTGTGAGACCTATGTAGTTTTTAATTTGTAATATTTCAGTTGAGGACATGCAGCCTCCTTTAATACAGTAGTATATAATTAGATAAATAATTAGATAGATATAGAAAGCGCTTTATTTAGTTGCATTAAATTCGGCTACAATCTCTTGTAAAATATGTGGAGTCTCAATCAAGCACAACAACGTACGACCAATGATATTAGCTCCATCAATGATGGTTTGTTCAATAGTTGGATCTACCATGGCAGCGGCGAATTCTTTTGCATGGCATACCTTTGGTTCGCCAGCTAGGCGCAATTTAGGATGCAGTGCGGCGCATTGATAGCTTACATTACCAATATCAGAGCTACCGCCGAGGGCTGCCGGACCAGGTTCAAAATCGAGGCCCATATCTGCCATTACCTCTTCAATGAGCGCTGTACCACGATGGTTTTGGTTCATATCATCATAAGGGTTACCATAAAACTCAACATCTACTGTTGTGCCCGTACAAAGGGCAGCACCTTCAAAGATTTTTTTAATCTGTTCAGATAAATCGTTCAAATAGTCACGTTCTGTATGACGCACAGTGACCTCTAATTCACCATATGGAGGAATGACATTGGACGCAGTACCGCCAGCGATGATCCATGTACCGATGCGCGTTTCAGGGCGTACTTGTTGGCGCATCATATCCATAGCATGAATAGCGAGTTGTACGCCGTTCACCGCATTGACCCCATTCCAAGGCTCGCCTGCTGCATGGGCCGGTTTACCGTGGAATTTGGCGCGGAAACAATCGAGGGCCAAGAATTGTGAATTAGGACGTGTTTCCTCTCCATCGAGGTGAACCATAATAGCAAAATCATAGTCTTTAAATACGCCGGCATTGCACATATCTACCTTGCACCCCATCGCTTCTTCGTCTGGTGTGCCGATAATATCGATATCCATGTTGAAAGCTACGCCGTCTTGCTGCATTTTACGGAGTGTTAATGCCGCTAGTATGCTCATAGCACCACTCGCACAGTGGCCGCACGCATGACCTACTTCAGGCAATGCATCGTATTCACATAAAATTGCCAAACGACCTTGAGGGTTGTCTACTTTTACAGCAGAGGCCTTGAAGGCGGTTGGCAAGTTACAGAATTCATAAGTTACATCCATGCCATGCTTTTCGAGGGCCGCACCAATAGTTTTGACAGACTCAAATTCTTGACTAGAAATCTCAGGGTTCTTAGCTAATGTATAATTTACCGCAAAAGCATCAGGGGCGAGGCTTTTACAAAGATCGGAAAAGATATGTGTAAGGGACATATGGCCTCCAGTGATAAATTAATATATATAAATTAATATAACAATCTAGGATATTCTTAAATTAACATAATCATTAAGGGTATTCTACCTCGTAAATCACAAGGTTAAGTAGAAAGCATCCTAAAATATGAAAGTCATGTATTCTTAATTATACAATGTTATTGCCTATTGGTGTAAAATTCCGTACAATATAAACAGAAATGTATAAACCATGTATATGGATGTTTGAGGAGGATACTATGTTTAAGTTCAAAAAATTGACAGCCATCGCCCTCGTAGCGGTAGCAGCAATGGGTTTATTGGCTGGTTGTGGCAATGAAAAACCTAAAATGACACAACAAGAAGGTGTATTGCGTGTAGGTTCTGAAACTACATTCCCACCATTCGAATTTACTGAAGGCGAAAAAAATACGTTGGTTTCGACGTTGATTTGTCCGAAGCAATTTCTAAAAATCGGTCTAAAAATGGAATTCAAATCCATGGGCTTTGACGCTTTGATTCCAGCTGTTCAATCTGGTGATATCGACATGATTGCTGCCGGTATCAACGCTACACCAGAACGCGAAAAAGTATTAGACTTCTCCGATGTGTACTTTGACCAAGGTGGTTTCATCACAGTTGTTCGTAAAGACAATACTACAATCCACAACATGGATGAATTGGCAGGTAAAACTGTAGGTGCTCAAATCGGCACAATCCCTGTTGAAATGGCTCAAAAAATCCCTGGTACAACAGTAAAACAAATCGATTCCAATGCTAATATCTTCATGGAATTGAAAGCTGGTACAATCGATGGCGCTATCATCGATAACGCAGTTGCTATGTACTACCTCAAACAAGGCGCTGACCAAGACCTTAAACTCGTAGGCGAACCTACTAAATCCCCAGGCACAGTTCTTGGCGTGAAAAAAGGCAACAAAGCTTTACAAGATGCTGTTAACAAAGCTCTTAAAGAACTTAAAGAAGACGGCACTTACCAAAAAATCTACGACAAATGGTTCGGCGATTATAACAAAAAATAATAGTGATTCTAAGGAACTAGGATAACTATATCCCCTCTGAAAGATTTCAGATTTCACAGCAACGTAAATCAAAATCTATGCAGAGGGGATTTTTTGTTTAAGTTATCCTTTTTCAAGTCGTATAGGAAACTAACATAATCCCATAAATGTTAAATTTGAATCACCTAAAACACATAGAAGTACCGCTATTTCCTCTTTTTACCGTACCAAGCGTTCGTTATATAATAAATATATATTCTATCGTATAACAAGGAGGCCTAATGGCACAGTACTTTACGGAACGCCTACAAAAGGTCTTCCACATGATTTTTAGATCTTATAATCAAAAAGCGGCCCAAGAGGGTTTGCGTCAGCTTGAACTTATCGTCAACAATCAGCAAGATGCAGTATCAACTGATCATCGCGCCTTGCGAAACGATATGTCTACGCTTCTTGAAAGTGAAATTAATAGCAAAGAGGATGCGCTTACAATCGCTAATGATCCAGAAGCACGCGAGCTAGGTGATGCATATGCCCTCTTAGCACGCGTTTATGCAGGCCCTCGCTTTACTTGGGAGGAATCCAATTTCCCTGAGGACAATATGCGTACCTATCAATGCTTACACGATAGTATTCGCCGTTGCAGTCCTATTGGTACCTTACAAGCGTTGCGCATTAAAGGTTCTATTACGCCAACTGTCGAAAAGGATATGCAAATCTCCTTTGATGATGCATTCCGCATTGTCCACGATTATGCAGAGCAAGACGACGCCTATTGCCAGTATGTAATTGGTAATGTATTTTTCTGGCGCGACGACAATCGCATTGAAGCAGCAAAAGATATGATTATGCCAACTCCTCTAAGTTTGTCAAAACGCATCCAACGAAGCCTACAAGGCGGTTCCATACACGATCGTATTGCGGCTTTACAAGGGACAATACCAGACGAGAAACTGCAAGAAAACGCATCAGATTTGGCGAAAAGATGGCTTAATAAAGCGCTCTACAACGGGCTCGCCATGTTCCAAGGAAATTTGCGTAACATCTATATCGACGAAGGCGACTTTGAGAACGCTCGCCGCGTAGCTAGAACGGCAGCAAACCTTGGCAATCCAGCCATGATGCTCTATACGGGCCTCGACTGTCACGAAAACGGCAACTTTGAAGATGCTTTCACTTGGTTTACTAAAGCAGCCGCCTTAGGACAATCTGAAAGTATCGCCGAATTAGCGGACTATTACTATCATTTCTACGATGCCAAAGAATTGCGCAGCACCATTCCTTATGATCCCGTTAAGGCGATTGGTCTCTATCGCCGTGCCGCTACTAAGAACTTTAGCGACGCTGGTTATACCGCATTACAAGCGGCTTTTGGCTATATCTTTCACATCGGCCATCTCCCTTTAGACTGGGGACTCATTGCAGACTTAACGCATATGGCGGCAACTAAGGAACGCTTTATGTTTGCCTTGCCATACATTGGTTATATGCGCATCCACGGTTTAGGTGTAACGAAAAACATGCGCTTTGCCGTTCAATCCTTACTGCGCGTCTTAGATGAAGAGCAACGGGCCTTCGAAGAGGAAAATCGAGTTCTCTTCTACGATATTACGCGTGCCCTAACACGGGTTGCTCTCGGCTATGCCTATGAAAAAGGCTATGTAACAGGCACGCCAGACCTTGATCTAGCTGTATCTTATTACGAACAGTCCCATCAATACATCTTGTCCCATAAGGCAAACTTAGATGAAGAGTTAAAAGATGTTCCTATCGATGACGAAGCAGCCGAGCGATTAGAATCATTTGAGGAAATTGATGGTCACTGGCAGTATAAGGAAGGCATTGCAGAGTCTACTACTACAGTGCGCCCTGGTCCTACTACGTGGCCTCAATATGCAGCTCGGTTATCGGTAAACATGGATGACTTCCTGTGGGATACCACCTTATATGATTGGCAAACCATAGAAAAAGCCTTAACAGCCCAAGATGAAATAAAGTTAAGCTTTTACAATCATTTCCTATCCGTTCCAGACAAATTGCGCAACATTTTTAAGTTAGATGTTTTTCGTATGCCTCGAGATATGTATCAAGTGCGAATACACGGCTACGACCCTACGGAAGGGCAAGAAATCATCTATCGTACGGTAATGAATAAGGATGCTACACGCGATCTATTGAAAGACCTCTACGATAATCATGCCTTACCTAATCTAGTAGACAACTGGTCCATCGAAAAAAGCGAAGAAAAACCGACGTGGCACTACGTACTCGATGTAGATCAACAAGCTTTCTTGCTCGAAGAATACGACGATGCGAACGCTATGATTCAAACTGCATTGCAGGGCCTAAAAGAAAAAAGGTACGAACAAATTAATATTCGTACGCATGACTTTGTAGGTCCATCCTATTTCATTTTTAAAGGCAATCAAGCGAATCCATTTAGAGTGCAGCTCTATCTGAAAGAATCTGTACGTCACACCATCGATAAGGATGGAAACCAAGAAGATACTCCAGGCAACACCTATTTATTTGAACAATACGTAGGCAACGAAGTATCCTTGAACTATTGGATTCAAAAAACAATCAATACCTTAGAAATCCCTGAGCTAGACAATTGGAAAAAACTCAGTGTGCCTAAAGGCATTACAATAAAAAAATAATCAAGAATATAAAAGGAGCTAGTACACAAAGTACTAGCTCCTTTTTATAACCTATGAATAGACTAAACTATTATAAATAATCATAAGCGTAAAATACGCTAAACGCCTATAAACCTACATCGGTAACACCATGATCATAGTTTTCTTCCATAATTTCTTGTACAACCATATCACTACGATGAACTTTATCAAGCATCTTAGCGCGTGCTGTTGTAATAGCATTTTCACTATGTTTACCACCACGCCAAGCAAACTTAGATGTACCAATTGTATATTTCAAGGTCGCATAAGGACCGCTCAAATGATGGGATGCGGTTTTGTAACCTGCATCAAGAGTAAGATGTGGTGTAATATGGAGTTCTGCCCCCACTTTAAAACCTTTAATAGCATCACGTTTATTTAACTTTTCATAACCTACTCTTACAGCCTCTCTACCTCGCCAATTATAGTAGTCCGCATAGACACGAGCCCAGCGAGCATTTTTAAATGTTCTCGCATAGCCAATATCATAACCCCGAGCTACAGTATTTTCACTTAGGATCCAGTGATTTTCGTAATCGACCTTAGCATAATTATAAAGACTAGTATCATCATCTCTACCATATGGATACAGGCCAGTAGGATCATACCACGTACTAGTTCGACCATGAAGGCCTGTATATTTTCTTTCATTAGACCCTAAGTTTTTATAAATATTGGCATGGAATTCATTAAGTCCTACCACATATTCTAAGCCACCACTAACACGTTTATATCCATTTTTAAATGCATGGTCATAGAATGCATTCACACCAACATAAGCATGTTCACCTTTGCTAAGACGACGATAGCCAATGCCAACATTAGCATTCATTCCTAATGATTCTTTCGTATCTGTTTGTTTATCATGTCTTATAAACGTCCCTGCAGGTCTGGCTGGCTCCAAATAACCATCTAATTTATAAGATGAAATTTTTTCTCCACTGCGCCCAATACGACCTTGTACAAAGACAACGCTTTTAGCGTTTTCATCATAATGGGTTATAGGTTGCAAGGTCTCAATATACAATTTATTAATTTCAGTAGATTTTGAATTTTTCGAAGTTACAGTATGTAGATCAGTTCTCGGTGGTGAACCAACAGCATGATGCTGGGTATGCATCTCTTTCGAGTCTTTCATTCCAATACCAACAACCACATCTGTGCGATCCATCCAATTAGAACGAACAGCTTCATGTTTAGCCGCATTCACTTCTGTAGTAGAATCTGCAATACCTTGCCCATGCCCATTGGCTGCCATTCCTGTAATAGTGAAAGCACACCCTATAGATCCTAAAACTAACGCCTTAATGATTACGTTTTTTCTCATAACTTACACGCTCCCCTCGTTTTGCCTAAGAAATAAAACCACACAACACTGTACGCCCTTCACGTTTATTTCATGGTTTATTCATCTTTATTATAGGTATGCTATTTTCCATAGTCAATATAAAGCCCTATAGTTAAACGATAGTTAAAGATTCTCTAAATCATTTTGTTACAAATTGATTTCTATTTTCAGGCATAAGAAAAAGACCACCGCAAGCAGGGTGGTCTTTTTTTCTGGGGAATGAAATTGTTATTTGAATAAAGGCAATAAAGCGTTAGCTAAACCAGTAAGCGCTGCCAAGATTGCTTTTAACGATTGCTGCAACCATTTCTCTTCCTCCTTCTCATATAAGAACAAGAACTAAACTAACTATAAACATCTTAAACTAAGAAATTAGTCTTTACATGAAATGCGTAAAAATTTACACATTAAAATTTCATGAACAAAAACAACAAAGTCTTAACTGGTATAAATAGTTACATGAGAACGATAGCATGCAATAAATTCATAAATTTATATAAAATTTTAATACTTTTGTAAAGAATTGTACATAGGACGCTTACATCTAGCTATAATACATCTAAATAGGACACTTACATCTAGCCATAATACATCTAAGAAAACAAGATATAAAAAAACCCTTCTCTAGATGCACATGAGTCTAAAAATAAACTAAATGTGTTAGAGAAGGGTTTTCTATTTTATCTATAATTATAGAGTTTTTACAACGTCTGCACAGCGATCGCAAAGTGTAGGATGTTCGCTATCTTGACCTACTGTATCGCGGTGGATCCAGCAACGTTCACATTTTTCGAGACCAGATGCAGTTACTACTGTAGCTACGCCTGTTTCTTCATCTTTTACGGCTTCTACTGGAGCAGCGCCGTTTACGATGTGCGCCTCGGATACGATAACAAGTTTAGCCAAGCCTTCTTCACCAAGGGCATTCAATGCGTCAAATGCAGCACCTTCAGCGTATACTGTAACAGATGCATCTAGTGGGTGACCGATTGTTTTGTCTTGACGAGCAAGTTCCAATGCTTTTTGTACAGATGTACGCAAGCCTAACAATTGGTTCCATTTATCAGCCAATTCTTGGTTGAAGTGTTCAGGATGACCTTGTGGCCAATCTTGAAGCATAACGGATTCAGGCATGCCTTCTTCTTTAGGCATGTATTTCCAAACTTCTTCTGCTGTGAAGGAAAGTACTGGAGATACCATTGCTACTAATGTTTTTAAGATTTCATACATCGCTGTTTGAGCAGAACGACGAGCTACGTTGTTTTTGCTTTCAGCGTACATAGTATCTTTCATTACATCAAGGTAGATGGAGCTCAAGTCTACTGTACAGAAGTTATGAATTGCATGATACAACATGTGGAATTCATAGTTTTCGTACGCATCAGAAACTTTTTGACGTACTTCTTCTAAGCGCAACAATGCCCATTTATCGAATTCAGACATATCTGCATAAGCCACTTTATCAGTATTTGGATTGAAGTCATCCAAGTTACCAAGCAAGAAGCGGAATGTATTACGGATTTTACGGTATACTTCGGATAATTGTTTTACGATGTCTTTGGACAAACGTACGTCTGCTTGATAATCCGCGGAGGATACCCACAAACGCATAACGTCAGCGCCGTATACGTCGATGATGTCACTAGGTGCTACTGTATTACCTACAGATTTAGACATTTTGCGACCTTCGCCATCCACAACGAAGCCGTGAGTCAATACGGAGTTGTAAGGTGCCTTACCTGTTGTTGCTACTGCAGTTAACAAGGAAGAGTTGAACCAGCCACGATGTTGGTCAGAACCTTCAAGGTACATAGCACATGGTACTTCCAGATCGTTAACTTCAAGTACGCCAGACCAAGAGGAACCAGAGTCAAACCATACGTCCATGATATCTGTTTCTTTTTTGAACTCATCATGACCGCAATGAGGACATTTGAAGCCTTCTGGTAACAATTCTTTAGCACTGTGTGCCCACCATGCGTCGGAACCTTCTACAGCTACTTTTTCAAGCAATACAGACATAGTGTCGTCATTGATGATGTGCTCGCCACAGCTTTCACAATAGTAAATAGGAATTGGCACGCCCCAAATACGTTGACGAGAAATTACCCAGTCACCACGATCGCGAACCATGTTAAAGATACGATCATGGCCCCATTTAGGAATCCATTGTACTTGATTGTCGATTGCATCAAGAGCTTGTTGACGATATCCATCTACAGAGGAGAACCATTGTTCTGTAGCACGGTAAATGACAGGGTTTTTACAACGCCAGCAGTGCGCATATTGGTGACGCAAGCTAGATTTGTGAAGTAATGCATTGTTGTGCGCCAAGATTTTGATTACAGGCACCTCTGCATCGTGGATTTCTACACCAGCCAATGGGAATTCAGTATCGCCATAACGATTGTCGTCTACTTGTTTAGTGTAGTTACCAGTTTCGTTAACAAGGGATACGATAGGAAGCTCAACTTTACCTTCTTTATTGTAACGTTGAACGATGTTAAAGTCGTCTTCACCGTGTGCAGGAGCTGTATGAACGCAACCAGTACCAGCATCAAGAGTTACGTGATCGCCAAGTAATACTGTGGAATTACGTTCTACGAATGGATGTTTGAATTCAGCCAATTCTAAATCTGCACCAGAGAAGCGATTTACGATTTCGTAGTCTTCAATGCCGATATCTTTCATAGCTGCATCAACTAGCTCAGTAGCCATCAAGTAATATTCGTCGCCTACTTTTACCCAGCCATATTCAAGCTCTGGGTTAACGGAGATTGCTACGTTGGCAGGCATTGTCCAAGGAGTAGTTGTCCAGATAACAGCAAATGCTTGTTTTGGATCTACGCCAGCTGGTAATGTTACCTTTTTCTCAGATACGTAAGGGAATTTTACGTAGATGGAGAAAGATTTTTTTCTCAGCGTACTCGATTTCTGCCTCTGCCAATGCAGTTTCGCAGTGAGTACACCAGTATACAGTTTTAAGACCTTTATAGATATGACCGCGTTTTGCCATTTCGCCGAAGATACCAAGTTGTTTTACTTCGAACTCAGGGCGCAATGTCAAATAAGGGCGTTCCCATTCGCCTAATACACCAAAGCGAATGAAGTCTTGTTTTTTTGAGTTTCTACGCATTCTAAAGCATATTCCTTACATTTATTGCGCAAATCAAGAGGGCGCCATTTCATGACGGTTAAGACCAGTATTTTTTTAATAACCGCATGCTCGATTGGCAAACCGTGCGTATCCCAACCAGGAATATAGCGAGTATAATGACCAGTCATTGTTTTTGTATTTCATGATGATGTCCTTCAACGTTTTGTTGAGGGCATGACCGATATGCAATTTACCATTTGCGTATGGAGGGCCATCATGTAAGATGAAAGGTTTTGCGTCTTTACGCAATTCCAAACGTTTTTGATAAATTTTGTTGTCTTCCCAGAATTTTTAAGATTTCTGGTTCGCGCTTAGGCAAATTGCCGCGCATTGGGAATTCTGTTTCAGGCAAATGTAACGTCTTACCGTAATCCATGATGTGCTCCTTTTACATAAAAAAATCGCCCGCCCCCGAAGGGACGGACGTAATATCCGTGGTACCACCCTACTGACCTTCTGTGAAAGCTAGCGCCACCGCATATTCTGCAATCGTCACACCATGCGCCTGCATGATGGTAACTTATAGGACGCAACTCATCACGTAACTATGAAAAGCCACTTAAACATATAACGGTGTTCACCGGCGGCGTTGCCGCTTGCTCCAAAAGTGATCCGCAAATCTCTAGATTTCCAAACCTTTCAGCCCATGAGTTTGGTCTCTACTAAATCCGTCTGAGACGTGCCGTCTTTTTCAACGCAATATTCATATAATAGATAATTATAGGCTCAAATAGGAAATTGACAGTAAACTATAAAATTCTCTGTGTTAGTAGTATTCTGCACTTATCTAGCAGTTTAAAATTCATTATTGTGTCTGAGCCAGTTTATTAATATTGTGAACACCGCGATGGAGGCTTCAAATTGATTAGCTACAAATGTACTGGGTAGCTGCATCAAGATTCTTAGAAGCTGAATTAATCCACTTTAAAAATCTTCGTTGATGTGAACTTAGGTACAATTAGATTTGTTAAGCCTTTAAGCCACCCATTGCACATCACTATTAGCCCTCAATAATTATATGTACAACTATATCACTATAGTAATCTCTACCATCCTGTCCAGTAGTGAGCGCCATTCACTTGACCATTCCATCCCATCAACCAAGACATTCACATGTCTCTTTTTGGCAGGAGCAGTCGTAACCGCCCCATTTAACGCCCAAGTATTTTATTCAACATCTCAATAACGCTGGAAAGCTTACTATAGCCTCAACGAAATGCATAATTATCTTTTTCATACTGCTTGCTTATGGTATGGTCCCAAACTCTTACATCATTTATACTATCATGCAAGATAGGCAAGGAGCATCTGTTACAAAGCCAGATCTCAGAACACCTGCCCCCTTTAGCAGCTTACGACCTCGCCCAGAGTCATCTGCACCTTAAACTCACAGGTTCATTAGCCTGCTCATGCTGATTAGGGTCATATTGGCCCTATTTAACCTCATTAAAGAAACTCATTTGTAGCAAATAGAAGGGAAACACCCTCTTCCTATCTTTTAATGTTTTCGCTGATGAATCTTGACTATATTATTTTAGATTATTCAAATCACTGACAAATCATTAACAACACAAACTGATCAGCCCCAAGGGACGCCACCCATTTGGCACCACTCAAAGGTGCCTCCTATGGGGAATACATTTAACTTTGAAAACCATTGTATTAAAATAGTAGTATCAAAACAATATACATAACAAATAGACACCAATTAACTAGAAAGAAAAAGCCTACATACGTAGGCTTTCTTTGTAGATATATTTATGCTTATGCAACGATGCCCATAAGGATTACTTCGAAGATAACGATACCGATGCATGCGAACATGAATTTGCGATCCATATCTTCAGATGGAGTTTCTTTAAGGCCAGTGCGAGCAGCTTCTTCAGCTGTGATTGTTTCATAGCTTACTGGGGAACCATATTGGTTATCGCCTTCATCACCTTTTTGAGCGAGCAAGTAGATAACATAGATAATACCAAATGGAATTAAGCTAATTAAAAGCATCCAACCACTTTTACCAACGTCATGAAAACGACGAACACCAAGGCCAATGGAAGGCAACAAAATTGCAACGTTGTACGCCATGGAAATAAGACCAAAAACGCTTGATAATGCAGTGTTCATAAAAAGTGCGCTCAATACATTAATGATACCAGCAATAACAATTGTGATACCATAGAAACGCCAATATTCACTGCGGCTTGCACGGCCTTTAAAATTAGCAAAATTGCCCATAACCGTATGCTTTGAAGTTATCTACATACGAAAGGTTTTTTTGATAGATAAATCTGTCATTGTATTCTCTCCTACAAAAATAACAAATAAAAATAAAAAAATAAAAGCAAATATTATTATATCATTTTTTTATCTATCATTTTGAATTTCAAATTTCTATATATTTTGGGTAATAACATATGCATTATATTAACCATTTATACAATTATATTCTATAAAAAAACTCTCCCTATAGTGAAGCTATAAGGAGAGTTATCATTTTACATCACACTTGTCGTAAGTAATTGATCTACCAAAAACCACAGTACAAAGATTGCACAGAGTAGTCCAGCTGTGAGTCCCATAGTTGGTGTTGCATCGATAAGACCGATTTCATGAGCCATTTGTTTTGTTAAGATTACTTGTCCTGTTGGAGAACCAAAGCGGTTTGAGTGGCTTTCACCAGGAAGAGCCATCAGAACCAATAGGATAAGTGTCCCGATTACAGGCACAAAAGCCAATAAATACGAGGCCACCAGAACGACCTTGGTCGTGCAAGCGACGCACTGCAACGGCTACGCCAGGGATGACCATCACTACGGACAGTAGGACTAGGATTACTAAGCCGAAAGCCTACACCTACTGCACTTGAAAGAGGGCTAATATAACTTAAAAAGGCACAGGTGAACAAGATTGCTACAAAGAGCAATTGATACATTAAAAAGAAATTCCAATATTCACTACGGCTGGCGCGGCCTTCAAAGTCAGCATATTTATATACTAGACATTGTTTGAAGTTTTCAATCATGCCTAGATTATATTTATCTAACGAAATAGGGGCTTTGCGGACATGCCCACAGTCTGGGCAATAACGATCATTTCTCAATACTTCATGTCCACAATATGGACAAGATTTCATAATAAACTCCTTCCATCGACAACCAGGAAACAGTAAAGCTCATAAGGTCCTGTTGTACATAACACATATAGTAATTTAGATATTATATATTGCTTAATATCTATAAATTTGAATTCATCTTGCTTTCATTTTACTACAAAGTATTATATTGTCTATAAAAAGAGTTGTTAAACTTTTATAAAATAAAAATAATGAGTATGTTAATAAATACAGGTAATTATTACATATATCCGTTCCCGTTAAGACCAAACCATAATAGTTCACCTACAATATCCGCAATTTGAATGGATTGGATAAGGAAGATTGTAATCCCCATAATCCAGTCTTGACGGCGAGAAGGGGTTTCTTCAAGACCTGTTTCTTTACTTATATCAGATGTAACTGGGATATAACCTGTTCTTTCACCGTAAGCATTTTCCCCTTGATCACCGCGGCGCAATTCATAGGTTAAGAACACAAAGAAACCTACAACAGGAATAAAGGAAATCAGCTGCGTCCACCCACTGCGGCCAATATCATGCATACGTCGCGCCGTAGCCGCTATATTGGGAATTAGTAAAAACATGGACACACCGAAACCAATTTTATCGACTATGCTTTCAAAACTAAGAAGGCCCAAGGCATTACAAATCATAGCCAAAATTCCTAATACACCTTGAATCATAGTAATACCTGCGGCAAAGCGCCAATATTCGCTACGACTCGCACGACCATTAAAGTTAGCATAGTTTTTGATACCTAGCTTGAAGGCATCGGTATAGTTCAGATCATATGTATTGATAGTTGCCATAACCTAGTCCTCCTCCACGTCTTCGATGCTAACAATGCCCCAGCCCTTACCTGCGTCGTACAAACGAACTAGAACAGGTTCCTGTCCATTTTCAAAGGTTACTTTAAAACCAGTATAGTTGATAGTAAAATCATCTTCTTTATCTTGAGACACATAGTCGAGCCGAATCGTTTCTACTTTAGGATGTTGCGCCTTCGCTACCGCTTGTTGCCATAGTTCAAACGTACCGTAGCGCTCCATTTCTCGTACGCTTAGCTGGCGATATGCGCCATGGTAATCCTCTTTACCAAGGTTTTCGTAGTATGTACGCACTATAGAACGAGCCTCTGTCGTAGCCGTTTCGCTTTCTAATAAACGATTAGCCTTTTTCGTTAATGCACTAGGTTCTAAATTACTGTATGCAAATTCTTCTACCATAAAATTATGATTTATCATTGCACTGCCAGCGCTATTAACAAGCCAGCCTAGCACTAATAACCCTACAATAAACACACCAGATACAGATTGCTTTTGTAACGTGTTTGCAGCATTGTTATATACGTTCCCCTCATTTTTATATACGCTTACTTCATTGTTATATATGTTTGCATCGTTGTTAGATATGTCCGGTTGAGCTTGGATAGGCGATGTGCGTTTGCATAATAGATACAATAAAGCAATCCAGCCTAAAATAGGAACCAACAATAAAATAATCAACATCGGATCATTATTAGAGTCTCGCAATCGTCTCGCCATGAGCATAATTGTAGGCAAGCACAATAAGATAGATAGGACGATTAATATGCCTCCACCGAAGGATACGGCATAAGATATCCATACGGTATATAGCTTACAAGGCCTGTAATGCATGTAATTAAACCATATATAAAGGATATGGCACTTATGGTTAGCCAAAAATCGGCTGTATTCGTTCGTCCCTTACTGTTCGCGTAGTTTTCCACTAGCTCACGATAGAGGATCTCATATACTCTCTGTTTCATAAAACTCCTACTATAATTTTAGATAATATACAAACATAGATAATCTTATTATACTATGATGTATCAACCTATTTTATTCATCATACCTTCATTAAATTTTCTCTATACTTTAATTAGATTTTTTTACAACTAAAAATTCGTGCAACTTATTATAGAGAAGACAATTATATGACTAAGCCCCTTTCATAATCAGTTCCTGCTGATTATATAAGACATAACTAAACTAACTAACAAAAGGACGTTATACATCGTATAACGTCCTTTTGTTGTAATCGTTTATATAGATTTGCTAGTTTAACACATAGAGATTCTAGTAAGAGTTATAAACTGTATAGTCTCTACTAATCAGTATAATAATTATTTTTCCCTAATTTCTACGATTTGGAATTGCGTATATTTATTAGGTCGCAAAATCATGGTGCCACTACGACGCTCAGTAAATGGTGCCCCATCTTTTTTTCCGCTCATTATAATCGCAAAGGCGATTTGCACTTCATCCTTTGAGTCAGCTATGACTTCAAGTTTATCGTAGTCTACGCGGCGCACACCTTCATAGGCTTTCGCGAGGCTTTCTTTGGTTGGATATTTCTCCCGTTCGGCGCCCACCAAGACGAGCATGAGCATCTCTAAAACGCTCATTAACGACCTCTTCAAAGAAACGCTCCACAGAGATTCGAGCCTCAAGGCCATAAGACTTTTCTTCAGACTTTATCTTCTTAGAGTATCTAGCAGCAGCTTTAAACTCTCCACCTCGAATAACATTAAATACGCCTTCTGCAATATTATAGTTGCCATACCACGCAAGGGCCATACTCACAAGGAGTACAGCTATCATCGTACGATCCGTAGAACGAGTGGGACTTGTAGAAATATCTAATCGAGCACTCAAATTTTCATCGACGGGCTCAGTATACTGTGGTTTCCCAAAGCGATTTTCCTCTGGGTCCCCTGCTTTCACCGTCCAATTTAATAAGACTAATGGACCAATGACAGGCACTAACATAAGCAGTGCAAGCCAGCCCGATTGATTCACATCGTGAAGACGACGAATCGTAATATTAACAACTGGAATGATTGTAAAAACAAGCATTATAAAAACTAAGAAAACCCAGGCAATAAATTGATCTGAATCATCTGCATTGGCCCAACCGATAAGAGCACATACCATGTACATAAGAGCCCATAGAAGCCCTATGACAAGCATAAATCGCCAATAGTTTCCCCGCGAAGAACGCCCACTGATAACGGTCCACTGAATGAGATAGGTATTGATAAAGTTATCCTTATACCCCATGTTATATCGTTCAAAATCTACAATGGTTACACCTGTTTGGCGGTGCACATTTGTATAAATAGGACCACCTAAGGGGCCCCATATTCCCGCCACAACGTAAACAGATGGCTTGTTCATCTGGCCCTTCTTTACCACAACGTGTACAGCGTTGCATACGACCTCCAAAAACACTACTATAAACATTTTCGTAATACTATATAATTGCGTGCATAATACTCTGCATATAAGAATAGGGCCTATCATGATGATAGGTCCTATTTTTACTTGTTGCCTCTATTATATAAGGTAACCCTATTATGCGCCAGCCTTTTGGACAGCTTGTTTCATAGATTGTACGTAATCAAATAATGCTTGGTCTGCATTTTCGCCGTGTTCTGCAACGATTTTAACGATGGCAGAGCCTACGATGGCACCATCAGATACGCGCGCCATAGCCTCTGCTTGAGCTGGTGTAGAAATGCCAAAACCAACTGCTACAGGGATATCTGTATATTTGCGAACCGTTTCAACGATGGATTTAATATCCGTCTTGATTTCGCTGCGCATACCTGTAACACCAAGGGAAGATACACAGTAGATAAAGCCTTCTGCGTCTTTAGCGATCATTTCGATGCGATTTTCAGATGTTGGAGCGATCAAGGATACTACTTCAACGCCGTGTTTATTAGCAATGCTCGCTAGTTCGCCTTTTTCTTCAAATGGCATATCTGGCACGATAACGCCAGAGATACCCACCTCTTCGCAGAGGGTAAAGAATTTCTCACGACCAAATACGTAAATCGGGTTCAAATAGGTCATGAATACGAGTGGAATCGTCACCGCATCATCGCCCGTACGTAAACGGCGAACCATATCAAAGATATCGTTAATTTTTACGCCTGTGGAGAGAGCGCGTGTGCTCGCTTCTTGGATAACTGGACCTTCCGCCGTTGGATCGGAGAAGGGAATGCCGATTTCTACCATGTCTGCACCGGCTTTCACCATAACGCGAATATAACGTTCTGTTGTCTCGATGCCGTGGTCACCAGCGCTGATGAACGGGATGAATGCCTTGCCCTTTGTGAAAGCGTCTTTAATTTTACTCATGAAGATCCACCCCTCTGTATTTCGCCATAGCCGCTACGTCTTTGTCGCCACGACCAGATAAACAAATAATAATGATATCGTCCTTGCTCATAGTAGGAGCGATTTTACGAGCATGCGCCACTGCGTGAGCACTCTCGATAGCTGGAATAATGCCTTCTAGGCGAGACAAGTATTCGAAAGCATCTACTGCTTCGTCGTCCGTTACAGGCACGTATTCTGCACGGCCGCTGGCGTACAAGTACGCATGTTCAGGGCCGATACCAGGGTAATCAAGGCCTGCAGAGATAGAGTATACAGGAGCGATTTGGCCGTCTTCGTCTTGGCAGAAATAAGATTTCATACCATGGAAGATGCCCACAGAGCCTTTCGCAATTGTCGCTGCGTGTTCCTCTGTGTCGATGCCGCGACCTGCCGCTTCACAACCGATGAGGCGCACACCTTCGTCGTCGATGAAGTGATAGAACATGCCCATCGCATTGGAGCCACCGCCTACGCAAGCCATAACAGCTGCTGGCAATTTACCTTCCGCTTCGAGGATTTGCTCACGAGCTTCACGGCTAATGATGGATTGGAAATCGCGAACGATCATAGGGAATGGATGCGCACCCATTACGGAGCCCAATACATAGTGCGTATCGGACATGCGGTTTGTCCATTCGCGCATTGCTTCAGATACAGCATCTTTCAGCGTGCTCGTACCGCTAGTTACAGCATGTACCTTTGTACCGAGCAATTGCATGCGATATACGTTGAGCGCTTGACGTTCACAGTCCTCTGCACCCATGTATACCTCGCACTCCATGCCCATCAATGCCGCAATAGTCGCAGTTGCAACACCGTGTTGGCCTGCACCAGTCTCAGCGATAACGCGCTTTTTACCCATCCGTTTTGCCAATAACATTTGACCAATTACGTTATTCAACTTGTGGGAACCAGTGTGGTTCAAGTCTTCCCGTTTTAAATAGATTTTAGCGCCCCCAAGGTCCTTTGTCATGCGTTCTGCATAGTATAAAAGGGATGGACGGCCTGTATATTTTTTATGTAAATCCTCAAGTTCGCGTACGAATTCAGGATCATCTTTGTACTTGTTGTACGCCTCTTCCAATTCGATGACTGCATTCATCAATGTTTCTGGCATAAATTGGCCACCAAAGGAGCCAAAATAACCATGTCTTTGTTCACTCATATAACTTACCTTTCTATATATCATTCCTGCTAATGTGCCATGTTATGACAGGGCTATTGTTCTTACGATGTTGGTGAAAGCTTTCATCTTTTCATTGTCTTTCACGCCATTTGTTTCAATGCCGCTGCTAATATCGAGGCCATAAGGGCGAACCGTACGAGTCGCACGGGCCACATTGGTACTATCGATACCACCTGCGAGCATAAATGGTCGTTCAAACTCATCTAAGGATGACCAGTCGAATACTTCGCCTGTGCCACCCCTCTCGTCTTTATGGTATGCATCAAATAAAAGCATATCGGCACTGCTATCAATCCATTTTTCTGCATCTGCAGCACTACGGACTTGAACAGCTTTCCAAACCTCTACATTAGACTGTTCTTTTAATATTTGGATGAAAGACTCATCTTCATCTCCATGAAGTTGAATCACATCAAGTTTGACTTCTTCAGCAATCTTAAGTAGGTTTTCTACCGTTTCGTTTACGAATACGCCTACTGTTTTAATATTCTCAAAATTAGGATTTTCTTGGACAAATTCCTTACTATCTTGTGCTGTTTCAGCATTCATTGGCACTTCAACTACACCATATATTTTTACGTATTGTTTATGAAGTTCTTCCACTAGTGTCTTTAGCTTGCTCTACAGTCACTTGCCGTTTGCTCGGTGCAAATACAAGGCCCATATAATCAGGCTTAGCATCGACTATAGCAGGGATAGTTTCCACCTTTAGAGATGCCACACATCTTAATCTTTGGCGTGTAGTATGTGGGACCATAGAGATATGCTAACTTTTTTTCAACCTTGTTAGGAGAACGCATGAAAGGTTTCACCCATCAAGGCTACGCCGATATTGTTATCCCGCAACACTTGGATATCCTCTGGCGTTTCAAGACCGCTTTCAGATACGAAAATCACATCGTCTTGAACGAGATTGCGTAAGCGCACACTATTTTGTACATCAACCGTGAAGTCTTTCAAATTGCGGTTATTAACGCCAATAATGCGGGCACCACAATCGATAGCCATCTGTACTTCGTGCTCGTCATGGGCCTCCACTAAGGAGGATAAACCAAGAGAATCGGCTAACTCACGGAATTTTGTTAATGTAGGTACATCTAAACATGCACAGATCAAGAGGATCGCACTAGCGCCCCACACCTTTGCTTGGTAGATTTGGTATTCATCGATGATGAAGTCTTTGCGTAATACAGGGATTTTTACGGTGCTAGCGATTTCTTGTAAATATTTTTTATCACCTTTAAAGAAGTCCGGCTCCGTCAAAACAGAGATAGCCGCAGCACCAGCCACTTCATATTCTTTGGCAATGTCTAAATAAGGAAAGTGCTCAGCGATAATGCCCTTAGATGGAGATGCTTTCTTCACTTCGCAAATGAAGTTAAAGTCTTGCTGACGAAGGGCTACTTCAAAAGGAAATCCTGTATCAGATGGTAACGCCAAAGCCGCTGCTTTTACAGCCTCAGGCGTTCTACCTCTTTTTCTTGGGCTACTCGAATTTTGGTAGCCTCTATAATCTTATCTAAAATCAATGGTTATACCTCTTGGGTTGCTTTCACAAACTGTTCCATTGTAGCAAGAGCCTTGCCAGAGTCGATCATATGTTTCGCCTCTTCAATGCCTTCTGCTAATGTAATACCCTCTTTAGCAAGGTAAATCGCCATACCAGCGTTGAGAAGAACTGCGGTGCGTTTGCCGCCTTGCTCACCACCGAGAACGCGGCGTGTAATCTCAGCGTTTACTGTTGCGTCGCCACCTTCAAGCTCAGTTTTATCAGCGTATTCAAAACCGTAGTCCTTAGGATCGAATTCATAGCTTGTGAAAGTACCATTATTAATTTCGCATACGTACGTTTTGTTGGTAGCCGTAATTTCATCAAGGCCATCGAAGCCGTGTACCACAGCACCGCGTTTCACGCCAAGGTTGGCCAATACGCGAGCCAATGGTTCTACTAAAGATTTATCGTACACGCCCATCAACTCCACAGTAGCACCTGCTGGGTTTGCCAAAGGACCAAGGATATTAAACACAGTACGAACGCCTAACGCTTTACGTACAGGGCCTGCATATTTCATAGCTTGGTGATATACAGGGGCAAACATAAAGCACATATTGGCTTTGTTAAGGACTGCCTCATTTTGTTCACCATTAAGCTCTAATTTAGCGCCTAATGCTTCAATCAAGTCAGCAGCGCCACATTTACTGGATACACTGCGGTTACCATGCTTTGCTACAGGAATACCTGCAGCAGAAATGATAAAGCCAGACGTAGTAGAAATGTTGAACGTATTCGCTTCGTCGCCGCCAGTACCTACGATTTCCACAACAGTACCTTCATGAGGTACAGAACCTGCTTTCTCGCGCATAACCTCAGCAAAAGCCGTAACCTCATCTACAGTAGGGCCCTTTGCCGCCAAGGCGCACAAGAAGCCAGCCATAGGTACCTCGGGTACATCACCGCTCATAATCTTGCTCATTGTATCTTTAGCAAGGTCGTAGGATAAATCTTGACCATGCGTTACTGCATATAATGCGTCTTTAATCATTTTATATCTCCTTTTGAGGATATCTATTAAATTGATACCATATCTACCTAGTCGGTACCGATTGGGTCATGCCCTCAGCCTCCAAGTGGCCACCCCCCGCTATGCGGGGCGCCAAGTCGGCTTCGCACATAACCCAATCGCACCTATCAGCTAAAAAATCATACCAATTTAATAGATATCCCTCAAACAAACTATTATCAAATGATCCTGCGCATTATATGGAGTAACGCACAGGTCATCCCTTTATTGGAAGAGTGGGAATGGTGGTGCTACGTACCACTTTTTCTTATATTAGGGGTTCGGGTTCGCATATTTCTTTAGAAAAATATGGTTACTGTTCGATATATGTATTGTAGAGGGGCTATTATAGGTACTGCCAAGATTGAGTTGGCAGGAAATAAGGTCTTAAGGAACGACTTGGCGGGCCCACGTAGTGGGGTGTTGGCCACTTGGAGTTCCGAGAGACCTTATTTCTGCCTTATCGTTCTAAGGCTTATAAATAGCTCCTCGATACCTAAATTAAACAGTAGTTATTTTTCTAAGAAATTGCGAATCATTTGTTCTCCGTTTGGTGTCATGATGGATTCCGGATGGAATTGTACGCCGTAGATTGGGTAGTCTTTGTGTTCTACGCTCATTACTTCGCCATCGTCTGTAACGGATGTGACGATGAGTTCGCTTGGGATTGTTTCGTCTACGATTGCCAAGGAGTGGTAGCGAGCGACTTCAAATTGTTCTGGTACGCCTTTAAGGATTTTGGATGGATGTACTTGTTTGGCTACGCTTTGTTTGCCGTGCATCACTTGTTTTGCGTAGGAAACGGTGCCGCCGAATACTTCGCCGATGGCTTGGTGCCCAAGGCATACGCCGAGGATTGGGAATTCACCCTTACATTCGCGTAATAGGTCTTCGTATACGCCCGCATCAGCTGGTCTGCCAGGTCCTGGTGAAAGTATCACATAGTCTGGTTTCAAAGCTCGGATTTCTTCAACTGTTAATTCATCGCTGCGGATGACTTTAATATCTGGATCGATAGAGCCTACTAATTGGTATAAATTAAAGGAGAAGCTATCGTAATTATCTATAAGGAGTACCATTATTCTACCTCCTGTGCATCTGTAATTGCGGAAATCATGGATTGGCCTTTCATCAAGGTTTCGTTATATTCACTAGCAGGAACACTATCGCGAACGATACCAGCGCCAGCTCGAACATAAACCTTACCACCTTTATTCATGGCCATGCGTATGCCGATACATACGTCCATGTTACCGGAGAAATCGATGTAACCTACAGCGCCGCCGTATACACCGCGCGGGCTTTTTTCTAGTTCATGTAAAATTTCGATGGCACGAATTTTAGGGGCTCCGGACAAAGTACCTGCTGGCAATGTAGCACCGATAGCATCGAGAGCATCTTTACCGTCTTGAATGTCACCGCTTACAGTAGATGTAATATGAATAACATGGGAGAAACGTTGCAACATGTGTAACGCCTCTACTTTTACGGAACCAAATTTAGAAATTTTACCTAAGTCGTTACGGCCAAGGTCAACGAGCATGTTATGTTCAGCTAACTCTTTTTCGTCATTAATGAGTTTTTCCTCAATAGCGAGGTCCTCTGCTTCGTTTTTACCGCGACGCATAGTGCCTGCAATTGGGAAAGTATACATTTTGCCGTCTGTTAACTTTACCAATGTTTCTGGAGAGGCACCTGTAAGCTCTACATCGCCACCAGATAAGTAGAACATATATGGAGATGGATTCAACGTACGCAATACGCGGTATGCATTTAACAGGCTACCTTCAAACTCAGCTTCACGGCGATTAGATACAACACATTGGAAGATATCCCCTTCCTTGATGTAGTGTTGTGTCTTTTTAACAACTGCTTCGAACTCATCCTTTGTAAACTCAGAGGTAAACTCTGTTTTAAGGATGCCTTTTGGAACTTCCGCCTCTTTGCCGTTTACAACGAGATCAGCTAATGCTTTCAACTCAAGCTCAGCCTTGTTGTAGTTACGTTCTAAATCATTTGTGCTGATGTTAGCAATCAAGTAGATTTTATTTTTATAATGGTCAAAGGCGATTACCTTATCAAAAAGCATAAGGTCTACATCGTTTACCATCGCAGAGTCATCATCTGGTGTTGGGAAATCAAGGGTTGGCTCGATATAGCGGATATATTCACAAGCAAAGTACCCTACAAAGCCGCCTGTAAAGGTTGGTAACTCTTCTAAACGAGGGCTTTTATATTGGCGCAAAACATTGCGAATTTCTGCAGCTGGGTCAGAACACTCAAAGGTACGCGTTGTACCGTCTTTGATAGTCATTTTATGGTTTGCAGAAGAGCTCAATCTTAGGATCGTAGCCCAAGAAGGAGTAACGGCCCCAATGATTACTATTATCCGCACTTTCAAGCAAGTACGTATGACTGCTCACTTGTTTTAATGCTTTCAACACACTAATCGGTGTGCGTACGTCGGATAAAATTTCCATATATACAGGCACGATATCGTAGCCCGGTGCGATAGCTTTCACACGGTCAAGACTAGGGAAAATCATGAGAACCTCCATCTGGCGTTTGCCAATAAAAAAACTCGCCCATGACAATATAACGTCAAGGACGAGTCTATAGTTCTATTTTTACAAGAGTATTAGAAAATACTTGTATTATGCTATAAATCGCGGTACCACCTTGTTTGAATGCAACGCATTCCCCTTTCGCAGGATACTAACATATCCCTCACGACTAACGCTCGTGTGACGTCGCACCATACTAGGAATGAAATTCATTCTTTTCCATGCGCCCTCGGTGGTCCATTTAATAAGCTGCGTACTACGGGTTCTCAGCTAATCCCGCTCTCTGTGAGTGCATTTCCTATTTTTATCTCCACCTCATCGGTTTCTTTTAGGCGAGTATAAAATTATAATCTGATTATAATGTTTCTATAGAATGAAAGTCAAGGAAAATCTTAACTTTCACCTTATCCTTAGATTCATCAACCATATAATATCTCTACTTGTGATTGAATAATGTATCCCTATTCACCTTAGCAAGTTCAGAATATTTATATTGTTTTCCTCTAAACACTAATAGTATACTGAAATTACATATGTTATCAGCTTCTACTAATTATTATGCGGAGGAGAGAGCATGAGTTTTTATTTTACTGATCAAATACAGCAGTCTTTCAATAAAATATTCCATCAATGTAATAAAGATATCGCTTGGGAGGGTAAGGCTGAGCTTGACGCCCTTGTGAAACTTGACGAGGAAGGCCAAAAGATTCCTGGTATTGGCGATGTGTATGCTATTTTGGCACGCGTCTATTCTGGGCCTCAGTTCACGTGGATTGAAGCAGGCTTTCCTGAGGATGACACAAAGGCGTATAGTTATTTACATACGGCTATTCGCAAAGGCAGTGCCATCGCTATTTTACAAGCTATGCGTACCTCTGGTGCCCTTACACCAACTATTGAAAAAGAGTTGCCTATGACAAAGGACCAAGCCTTCCAGCGCGTCTATGAAGGTGCCAAAAAGGGTTGTTCTTACTGCGCCTACGCCATTGCCAATGTATTCCAATGGGGGGATTACCACATCTTACCATCGGCTCAAAAGGTGGCTAATGAAGGTGAACCATCTACCTTTGTCCGTTTCTTAAAAGGCTTGTTTGCCCAAGCAGATCAACGTAGATTCGCAAATAAAATAACTGCCATTGCTCAGCAATGGTTGCGTAAATCCGCCGAAGCAGGCCTTGTTATTGCATACCGCAACTTACGCATTACCTATGTAGAGCAAAATAATAGGAACATGGAAGAACAAGTCATTTTTGAAGGAGCTAAAGCAGGTTTGCCCCTCATGATGTATTTAGCAGGCGATATTTGTAAGTCTCGCGGGGAGCATGAACGAGCGCTCGAATATTTTGAGCGCGGTGCCGCCATGAATAATGGCATGTGTTTGCGTGAAGCTGCCGAATACTATGCAAAACCTTGTGAGTCTAACAAAAGAATCCCTCAGGATATTCAAAAGGCCCTCAGATATTACGAGCGTGCTGCTATAAGCCCAGATTATTTAGACTTTAACGACCACGCTTATGCTACCATGCAGGCCATCATTCTTCGCACATTGAATATCAATGGTCAGTCTCAAGACTGGTCTCGCATCGCTCACTTATTGCAACAACCAGCGATTTACAATCTCGATGGTATTTGGCCGTATCTCGCTTATGTATTTACTTTCAAAAAAGGTAATACCCCTGCTATAAGAACCGCCATAGAGTGCGTCAATCAGGCTAGCAAATGTTTCGATAGATACGGTAGTTATGACTATGCGGACCATCTATGGCAACTGGCCGCCGGCTATTGCTACGAAATTGGTGCCATTACAAAAGAACCTGATTTAGACCAAGCCGTTACGTTTTACGAGCATGCTCGTGAAAGCATCAAACGTCTCAACACAAGAAACGATAATTGGTTAGGTACTGGTGAGCCGTTGGTAATTCCTGACGAAGCCTCTGAGCGATTAGAGGCCTTTGAACTCGTTGATGGACATTATCAGTACAAAGAAGGGATAACGCAATCTTCTACAACATGTAATCCTATGCCCCCTGCTTGGCCTCAAAACTCCGTAGATGTATTAGAAATCTTTGAGGACTCTACTACTGGTTGGCGCACGAATAAATACGACTGGAATTTCATTCAACGGGAATGGGATACACAAAAATATCTCAGCTTTATCATCTATGATAATCGTCAATCCATAGAAAACGTAATTTACGATGTGTACAGTATCGTTATGTTCCACAATGAAGATACAAACTCTTGTACTATCTATCTATACGGCTACAGCGAGGATCCTGCGGAAAGTGATGAAACCTTGGAGCCTACGATATATGAAATAAGAGACTATAAGGAGATGTCTATTTCTGAAGGTCTCGGTTTAATTAAAGAATTCTATGATCATGCTACATTGCCTGTGATTGATGAAAGCTGGGAGAAACAGTACAAAAATACTACGCCACCTCGAGAATATGTATTAACTTGTGACAACGATATCTTCTACCTCAATCAATATGAACTTTCCAATCAAATGATTAAGGATGCCTTAGAAGGCGTAGCCAATGGCAAGTACGATATCATTGCGGTTCGCCCATCCAACCTCGACGATCCGGGTATTAGCTACTTCATCGAGCGCGGAAAAGGTAAAAACTTACACATTTCTCTCTATATCACTACAGAAGACGACGTAGAAGATGACATCGTATATGGCTTTAAACGGGAATCTAGCAACTTAACCTCCATTAACTACTGGATTCAAGAATCTATAACAAGCAATAAACTGCCGGACTTAAGCGATTGGGAAGAGGTTAAAAAGAAACAAGACTAAAGGAGGGATACTTTGGAAACGTGGAAACGAACGGTGTACA